>JAESGV010000025.1_pt1:47500-507487 | contig 507487 bp, 460 predicted proteins | sample 9269781 | NCBI WGS metagenome assembly JAESGV01 (sample SAMN15741586, study PRJNA653496) | algae metagenome | isolation source: Tildeniella torsiva UHER 1998/13D and co-occurring heterotrophs from... | place: Slovakia: Slovak Paradise National Park, Hrabusice, Kosice Region...
ACCAGTTTTCCGCAGAAACCCTGGACTTAGCCGGCCCGAAAAGGCCAAACGCACGGTCACCAAGCCGTCATATTAGACCAAAGTCGCATGGGGCGCGAGTCCGGTGACGGTCTCCGCGTCCCGCGGCGGGCGACGGCGGGCACACCGGCAGCGGCACCCCGCGTGGCCCACCGCATCATCGGCCCGCCAGCGCCTGCGCAGGCCGCTGCCGGGTTCCCGCGGGCGGGGGGCCGGCCGGGCTGGCGGCCGGCCGCTGGGAGTCGGCCGCGGCCGGCAGCGGCGCCAGGCCGTGGTAGCCGCGGGCGAAATGCAGCAGAGGGGGCGCGTCTCCCGGCAGCTCCCCGCCCGACAGAGCCCCGTCGAGGTCGCAGACGACGATTGTGTGGTCGCCGGCGAGCACGAGTTCGGCGACACGCCCCTCCAGGTGGGCGAGCGCCCCCGGCAGCAACAGCGCTCCGAAGGTCCCCTCGACCGTCGCCACGTCGTCGTAGCCGTCGGGGCCCGCCTTGCCGGCGAAGCGGTCCGACAGCGGCCGTTGCGGCGCCGCCAGCACCGAGATGCCGACCCGCGTCCCGATTGCCAGGTGCGGGTGGCTGTCGTTGCCGACCCCGACGCAGAACAGCGCCTTCGGCGGCGCCATCGACACCGACGTCACCGAGGTGGCGGTGAAGCCGTGTGGGCGGCCGTGGCGGTGGAACATCACCACGCAGACGCCCGACGCCAGCCGCCGGAACGCCGCCTTGAACGGCTCGATGGAGGGCAACCCCTCCCCCGGGGTCGCGGGCGTCGCCATCTCAGCCCGCCAAGAGGTTGTCGCGCAGCGTCGCGCCCTCGTAGGCGGTGCGGTAGCGGCCGCGGCGCTGCAGTTCCGGCACGACGAGGTCGACGAACTCCTCGTAGCAGCCGGGCGTGTAGGTCGCCGCCAGCATGAAGCCGTCGGCGCCGCCGTCGTCCATGTAGCTCTCCATCTGGTCGGCGACGTCCTTCGCCGTGCCGACGGCGACGGGCATGCCCATGCCCTGGGCGTAGATCAGCGCCGCCTCCTTCACCGTCACCGGCACGAGGCCCTTCGGGTCCTTGGCGTAGATGATGGACTCGAACAGCCCCTGGATGCCCGGCACCTCCAGGTTCTTGACGTTCTCGTCGAGATCCATCTTCGAGAAATCGAGGCCGAAGTGGCCGGAAATCCAGGCGAGCGCGCCCTCGAGCGGAATGCACGCCTTGATGCGCTCGTACTTGTCCTCCGCCTCCGAGCGCGTCTCCGCCACCACCGTCTGCAGGCCGTAGATCAGCTTCACGCTGCCGGCCGGGCGCTGGAAGGTCGTCTCCAGGCGCTCGTTGAGGTCGTCGGCGTACTGGCGCATGCGCTCGACGCCGGGGTGCACGGCGAAGATCGCCTCGGCGTGCTTCGCCGCGAAGTCGCGGCCGCGGCCGGACGAGCCCGCCTGCCAGATCACCGGGCGGCCCTGCGGCGACGGTGCGCAGAAGTGCCGGCCCTTGCACTTGAAGTATTTGCCCTGGTGGTCGATCACCTTCACCTTCGCCGGGTCGGCGTAGATGCCGCTCTCCTTGTCGGCGATGATGGCGTCGGGCTCCCAGCTGTCCCACAGCTGGTAGCAGACCTCCATGTACTCCTCCATCTTGTCGTAGCGCTCCGAGCGGGGCGTCATGTCGACGTGGCCGTAGGCCTCCCACTCGCTCTTCGAATAGGAACTGACGACGTTCCAGGCGACGCGCCCGCCGGACAGGTGATCGAGGCTCGAGAGCAGCCGGCACATCGCATAGGGGTGGACGAACATCGTCGACAGCGTCACGCCGACGCCGAGATGCTTGGTCGCCGCGGTGATGATCGGCACGATCGTCGAGGGCTCGTGCGTCGGGCACTGCACCGCCCACTTGACGGTGGCGTCCGACGAGTTGTCGTGCGTCGAATAGGGGGCGAGCTCGTCGGCGATGAACATCGCGTCGAACAGGCCGCGCTCCATCGTGCGCGCCATGTGCTGCCAGTATTCGGGCCGCGAGAAATGCCAGCCGATCTTGTCCTTGGTGTTGCGCCACATGCCGGTCGCGTGGCTGTTGACGCCGTGCTGGATGAAGCCGAGCAGATGCGCCTTCTTGGGTTCCGTCACGGGGGTACTCCTCGGTCTCACTCGGGGCTCGGCACTGTCTGCGGTCTCGGCGGCATCACGCACGCACGGCTTCGGCCTTCGCTTCGCGGTGCGGTCGGATGACGCGCTTCATGAACGGGCCGGCGTCGCGCATCGGGTCGTCGAACTGGCAGACGAGCTTGTCGACGCCGAGCGCCGACAGCCGTGCCACGCGCTCGCGCACCTCCTCGAAGCTGCCGACCAGCCCCGCCACCAGCCCCGCGTTGGAATCGACCATCTGCTCGTCGTCGAGGCTGGCCCACGCCGCGGCGCCGGATTCGTCCATCGCCGATCGGAAGAAGGCGATCGTCGCGGGATTGCGCCGCGCCAGCACGGCGCGGCGACGCTCGGCCGCTTGCGCCGAGGTCTCGGTGACGATGACGTAGGCGTTCAGCGCCACCTTCAGCGTGCGACCGAAGCGGTTCGCCTGCTGGCGGGCGCCGGCGACGTGGTCGGCGAGCGTCGCGTCGTCCATGCCGTTGAGGAAGATGCAGTCGCCCCACTCCGCCGCCATCGCAGTGGCACGGCCGGAGTGACCGCTGATCCAGATCTCCGGCAGCGCCGCCGCGTCGAGGCCGTAGCTCGGCGCCGCCGCCTCGCCGCCCGGCAGCCGCGGGAACGGCAGGATGCGCTCGGCCCGCTCGGCGTCGGGAAACAGCGTGTCGACGGGCGGCAGGAACAGGCTGTGGAAGTCGCGCAGGAACGCCCTGGCGCGGTCGTAGCGGGCGTCGTGGTCGAGATAGTCGACGCCGGAGAGCTCGAACTCCTCCTTCCACCAGCCGCAGACGATGTTGACGGCAAGCCGCCGCTCGGCGATGCGCGTCAGCGTGTCGATCATCCGCGCCACCAAGAAGGGCGAGCGGAAGCCCGGCTTCACCGCCCCAGACAGGCCGAGCTTGGTGGTCTTGGCGGCGATCGCGCCGAGCAGGCTCCAGGCGTCGGCGACGCCCTCCGCTGGCCCGTGGATGCAGTTGAGCAGGTTCTCGGAGGCATAGAGGAAGTCGAAGCCGAGCGCCTCGGCCTGCTGGGCGATCGCCAGGCAGGCGGCGACGTCGGGGCCGGACGGCTGGTCGAGCGTCCTCAGCCAGCCGCCGTAGACGGGAAGCCAGATACCGAACTGCATCACACGCCGCCTCGCATCGGGGGTTTCCTCGGTCGATTTTGCTGGTCGGGGGCGGCCCGCGGCGGGCGCCGCGGGCCGCGAGAGCTTGGTCGCAGCTCAGCCGCGCGGGGGCGTGTCGACGAAGAAGGCGAGGCCGTTCACCGCCGCCGTGCCGATGACGAGCAGCGGGCCGAGGTAGATGAAGGCGGGATTGACGCCGGCGAGCGCGATCACCAGCGCCGCGGCGAACACGGCGAGCGCGATCTGCCACCAGAACGCCTCGACGTCGCCGCTGTCGTCGACCTCGAGCTCGACGTCGGCGTGGTGGGCGATCGCCTCGCGCACGCCGCGCACGTAGCCGGCGACGAACAGCACCGTGGCGGCGGCGCCGAGGACGAGGAAGACGGTCATCAGGATGCTCATGGAGACCTCCTTTTCGAGAATCGGGTGAGCTGCAGGCGATGAGGAAAGAGGGGCCGCGGCGCCGGGGGGAGCGGGCGCCGCGGCGGGCAGACATCGCGGCCGTGGCCGCGATGCCCGGGACCGGCTCAGCTCTCGAGCTTGATCGCCTGCTTGACGCTGAGCTCGCGCATGTCGAAGACGCGGTTGCCGACGAGGCCGGAGACCACCACCACGACCGCGCTGACGCCGAGGATCGACAGCGTGCCGACGAGCTCGCCGTAGAACTCGCGCAGCGGCATGCCGATCAGGATCGACAACACCACGCCGCCGACGAAGCCGACGGTGTTCGTCTTCGGCCAGACGATGGCGAGCACCAGCGGGATCAGGATCGACGTCTTCAGCGCGTAGGTGGTCAGCACCAGCGAGGTGAAGTCGGCCCCCGACAGCACGACGATCGCCGCGATGATGCCGCCGACCAGCATCGACAGCTTGGTGATGTAGAACAGCCGCGATTCCGTCGTCGCCGGCGCGTAGCGCTTGACGAGGTCGACGGCGACGATCGACGACAGCGCCGAGGAGGCGCCGTCGATGGTCGAGTAGCAGGCGGCGAGGATCACCAGCACGTAGGCGATGATCAGCACCATCGGCAGGCCGATGTGCGAGACGATGTAGGGGCCGACCGCGACGATGTCGCCGCCGACGTCCGCCGCCGTCAGCCCGAAGCCGATGCCGACCAATCCCAGCATGCCGAGGCAGATCGGGATCGGGTAGAACCACGCGCCCGCCCACAGGAAGGTGCGGCCCACCTGGTTCGGCCGGATCGCCCACACCTTCTGCCAGAAGGTCTGGTCGGCCACCGTCGCCGCGAGCAGGCCGAAGGCGAGCGTGATGCCGAAGCCGGCCGCCGCGTCCGCCTCGAAGATCGACAGGTTGGTGGCGTCCGACGCCTTCACCGCGTTGAACACGGTGGTGGCGCCGCCGTCGATCATGCCGAACACCGCGACGACGACGATCGCCGCCGGCACGGTGATCATCCAGGTGTTGATCGTGCCGGTCATCACGCTCGTCCACAGCCCGCCGAAATAGGAATAGGCGAGCACCACGACGACGGTGAGCAGCGTTGCCACCTGCCAGTTGATCGGGAACACCGTCGACATCACGACGGACGTGCCCTTCAAGTTGATCAGGATCTCGAGCAGGATGCCGAAGATCATCGTCACCGTGACGACGCCCGACGCCACCTTCGACTGGTTGAAGCGGTTGTAGGCGAACTGGCTGATCGTGTAGCCGGCCGGCATGCGGCGGCGCAGGATCTTGGCGAGTGGCACCATCGCCATGATGGCGAAGCCGTTCGGCACGACGAACCAGAACAGCCCGGACAGGCCGAACTGGAAGGTCATGGCGGTGCTCATCATCACCGCCATCGCCCACGTCCACACCGAGATGACCGAGCCGACGCCGAAGCCGAGGCCGACGCGGCGGTTGGAGATGATGAAGTCGTGGGTGTTGCGCACCAGCTTGGACTTGATCAGCCAGGCAAGTGCGAGGAAGACCAGTCCGGTCCCGATCATCAGGGCGAGGCCCAGCCCCTGGGTCAGCCCCGGAGAAAGCGTCAGATCCGCAGCGTTCATGACGAGCTCCTGGAGAGGGCGCCCGCCGACGGGAGGAGCCGGCCGGGACGCGCACGGGCTTCCCAAGCGCAAGTCGCGCGCCACGGCGGTCCGGTGGCGGAAATTCGTGCAGATTCCGGGGCTTTGGCGCTGCGATGGGCGTCTGGTGCCGCCCCGAAGGGCCGCGGCGGCGGCTCGCATCAACCAGGCTCATGCGCCATTTGCGGGATTGGGGGCGGCGGCGGCCAGCGCGCGGTTTCGACCGGGGCGCATAAGCGGCGTTTACCGATCCTCGCGGCGCTGCACAAAAAAATCCCCTCACGGTTCGCGCACCGCTCCCGTCGGGGACGGCGCGTGGCGCCGCCCCGGAGGCGACCTCGCCGACTTCGATCGAAAGGCACGAATCTTGCGCCGAGAGCGCTGGTGCGAGCCGCGCCGCGGCCGGCACCGCCCGACCAAGGCTGGCCTCCCGCATGACGTTCGAGCAGATGAAGATCTTCGTCGAGGCGGCGCGCTACGGCAGCTTCACGCACGCCGCCGAGAAGCTCGGCCTGACGCAGTCGGCGGTGTCGATCTCGATCAAGAAACTCGAGGACCGCCACAACGTCCGCCTGTTCGACCGCTCCGGCCGTCGCCTGATGGTGACGGAGGCCGGCCAGGTACTGCTGAACGAGGCCGAGCGCATCCTGCGCGACGTCGAGCTGACCGTGCGCCGTGTCGAGAGCATGGGCGAGCGCGACGGCCGCCGGCCAATCCTCGCCTGCACCCGCAACGCCTATGACCACTGGATGCCCGGCCTGCTCGCCCGCTTCGGCGGCCAGAAGGAGCTGCCCGACGTCGAGCTGATCGCCGGCAGCGCCGACGACGTCACCGCCTGGGTGATGCGCGGCACCGCCGACGTCGGCATCTCCGAGACCGCCCCCGGCCACGCGCAGTTCCGCTATCTCGGCGTCTTCCGCGACGCGCTGACGCTCGTCGCCACGCCGGCGCGCGCCCGCGCGCTGCCGCCGCGCCCGACGTGGGGCGACCTGCCCGACTGCGCGCCGGTGATCTGGGAGCAGGGCGACCTCGCGGCGATCGTCACCGAGGCGCTGTCGGCGCACGGCGTCGACCCGCGCCGGGTGGCGCACGCCCGGCTGAAGCTCGATTCGACCGCCGCCGTGCTGTCGCTGGTCGGCAGTGGCCGCTTTCCCGGCTTCGTCACGCTGGCCGCCGCCCGCGCTGCGCTCGCCGCCGGCGAGCTCGTCCGCGTCGGCGCCATCGAGGTGCCCGTGCGCTATTGGATGTTCGCGCCGCGCGAGCGCGAGATCGAGCCGCTCGCCGCCCTGGTCGCCACCGCGGCCACCGACCAGCAGGCGGCGGATCGGGCCGCCGCACCGGCTGCGGCCTCCCCCGCCGCCGCTGCCCGCCGCTCGGCCGCCGTCGGCTGACGGCGGCCACGCCCGCGACGTCTCGGGTGGCAACGCGGCAGATGCGTCCGAATGCTGCCGCATTGTCGTCACGCTCGCGGGTCAAGCAGCCGTGATCGCTCGGGTTGACTTCGCTGGCGTCGACCGCCACGGTCCGCCGCACGCGCAGGGCGGTGCGCACACAAGGGAATCGAACGACGGCATGAAGGTGGGCGGCTACGCAAACGTTCGCGGACGGGGGGTGTCGCTCGGCGACGAGCCGCCACTGCTCGTCGACGGCGCCAAGCCGAGACCGGACCGCCGTGCCGTCTCCGTCCGCTGGCTGCTCGGCACGGTGCTCACCGGCGTCACCTCGGTGGTGCTGATGGGCGGCGCCCTGATCGTCGCGCTCGAGGACCACATCTCGATCGCCGCGCCGGCCCGCCAGCTCGAGGCCGAGCTGCGCTCGCTGGTCGACGAGGACGCCGGCCCGGCGCGCAAGTCCGACAAGGTGCAGCCGATCGTCGAGGCGGTGACGAACCGCCAGGTCGTGCAGGTCTCAACGGTCACCCGCCAGGGCGACCGCGACCTCATCCGCGTGCGGCCGTTCGTCAAGGTCACCGCCTCGCTCGCCACCCGCGTCGGCGACCAGGTCGCCAGCATCCCGCCCTTCAATCCGCTGGCGATCTTCTCCGACAGCGAGATCTTTCCCGACCGCAGCGCTACCGATTCGATCTACGGCGCCGAGGTCGAGGGCGAGGTCACCGTCGCCACCCGCGATTTCCCGCTCGGCAGCCCGCTCGTCGATCCCGGCCTCTCGCTCACCGCCGAGGAAGTGGAAGCCGTGGTCCGCGAGGACAGCCGCTTCAACGCCGCCGAGCCGGTGGAGTTCGTCAACGCCCCGCCGATCGACCCGGCGCGCTTCAACTTCGCGCTCGCCAGTCCGCTCGAGATCACCGACCTGATGGTCCGCATCGTGCCGGAGAACCTGTCGGAGATCGCCAAGTCCGACGACCCCGGCGACGGCGACGCCGTCGTCGAGGAGGTCGAGGACGCGGAGATCATGGTCGCCGTCGAGAAGGGCGACACGCTGGAGAAGATTCTCGTCGGCCACGCGGTCGACGAGGCGACCGCCTCCGAGGTGGCGGTGCTGTTCGACAACGCCTTCGAGCTGCCCGAGCTCGCCGCCGGCGACCGCGTTCGCCTCGCCTTCGCGCCCGCGGCGGACGGCGGCGACGGCGCGGAGGTGCTCCGCGTCAGCCTCTACGGTCCGGAGGCCCACAAGGCGACGGTGGCCCGGGCCGACGCCGGCACCTTCGTCGCCGCCGAGGAGCCGGACGCGGCGATGCCGGTGGCGCTCGCCACCGCCACCCCCGACGAGGAGGCGATCGGCAGCGGCGGCGGTTCGATGTCGCTCTACCAGAGCCTCTACCAGACGGCGCTCGAGCAGGACCTGCCGGAAACGGTGATCCGCGAGCTCGTCCGCATCTATTCCTTCGACGTCGACTTCAACGCGCCGGTCCGGCCGGGCGACGCCTTCGAGACCTTCTACGCGCTCGACGAGGAAGGCCAGCCGACGGCGTCGCCGGAGGTGCTCTACGCGGCGCTGACGGTCGGCGGCACGATGCGCAAGTTCTACCGCTTCCGCGCCCCCGACGACGGCTCGATGGACTTCTACGACGAGACCGGCAAGAGCGCGCAGAAGTTCCTGATGCGCAAGCCGATGGCGACCGGCGTGTTCCGCTCGGGCTTCGGCATGCGCCGCCACCCGATCCTGCGCTGGGTGAAGGCGCACACCGGCGTCGACTGGGCGGCCCCCACCGGCACGCCGATCGTCGCTTCCGGCAACGGCGTCGTCGAGCAGGCCGAGTGGCGCTCCGGCTACGGCCGCTGGGTGAAGCTGCGCCACACCAACGGCTACGAGACCGGCTACGCCCACATGTCCGGCATCGCCAAGGGCATCAAGCCGGGCGTGCGCGTCCGCCAGGGCCAGGTGATCGGCTATGTCGGCTCGACCGGCCTGTCGACCGGCCCGCATCTGCACTACGAGGTTCACATCAACAACCGGCCGGTCGATCCCTTGCGCATCCGCCTGCCGCGCGGCCGCGAGCTCAACGGCACGGTCCTCACCTCGTTCTCCGCCGAGCGTGACCGCATCGACGCCCTGATCGGCAAGCCCCCCGCCTCCACCAAGGTCGCCCAGGGCAGCTGACGGGATCGTCGCCGCCGTCTTCCTTCTCCCACACCGCTCGCCGCTCCCTTCTCCCACCGCAGGTGGGAGAAGGTGCCCGAAGGGCGGATGAGGGCGGCGCTGCGAAGCGGCGCCGGAGGCCCTCGAGGAACGGCAGAGATTTGGCCGCCGCGCGCTTCGCGCGCGCCCTCATCCCCCTGCCGGGACCTTCTCCCGGCGTGCCGGGAGAAGGGAGCCGACCCGCGCGCGACGCGGCGGTGCCGCCGAGGCGCTTTCCCCCCGCTCCCGTCATTGCGAATTGCCCCTCGCACCCGACCCGCTACCATCTCCCGGAGCAACACGGGAAATCCCTCATGTCCTGGTCCACCGACGACATTCGCCTCGGCATGCATCGGGCGATCTCCCGCCGCGACTTCCTCAACGGCGCCGCCGTGCTCGGCGCGGCCGCCGCGCTGCCGCTGTCCGGTCGCCTCGCCTTGGCCCAGCCCGCGCCCTACCCTCCGGCGCTCACCGGCCTGCGCGGCCAGACCGACGCCGACTTCGCCGTCATGCACGCCATCCGCGACGGCTCGTTCTGGGACGCCGCCAGCGCCCCCACCGCCACCGGCGAGCGTTACGACCTCGTCGTCGTCGGCGCCGGCATCTCCGGCCTCGCCGCCGCCGTCCTCTACCGCCAGCAGAAGCCCGGCGCGCGCGTGCTTGTCCTCGACAACACCGACGATTTCGGCGGCCACGCCGTGCGCAACGAGTTCACCGCCTCGAACGGCCGGCTCGTCATCGGCTACGGCGGCTCGGAATCCCTGCAGACGCCGAGCTTCTTCACCCCCGCGGTGAACAAGCTCCTCGCCGACGTCGGCGTCGATATCGAAGCGCTCGGCCGCGCCTACGACCAGGCGTGGGCGGAGGACCGCGGCCTCGGCGAGGGCGTGTTCACGGCCCGCGAGGCCTTCGGCGCCGACGCGCTGGTCGTCTACGGCGACGACGACGCCGAATGGATTGCCAAGACCACCCTCTCCGACACGGCGAAGGCCGACCTGCTCGCCCTCTACGAGGCGCCGACCGACCCGTTCGCCGGCAAGGCGCGCGAGGAGAAATTTGCCGCCCTGGCGGATCTCACCTACGGCGCCTTCCTCACCGAGACGCTCGGCCTCGACCCGCAGCTGATCGACTTCTTCGACAACTGGACGAAGCCCTATTTCGGCGCCGGGGTGCGGGCGGTGTCCTGCCTCGACGCCCGCGTCGTGGAGTGCCCCGGCTTCGACGCGATGGACCTCGGCGACGACGTCTGGCCGACGATGAGCCCGAGCGGCCGGCTCGTGGCGAAGGGGCCGGACCCGTACATCTTCCATTTCCCCGACGGCAACGCCTCGGTCGCCCGCGCCCTCGTCCGCGCGCTCGTCCCGGCGGCGGTCGCCGGCACGACGATGGAGGAGCTGGTGCTCGCCCGCACCGACTACGGCGCCCTCGACCGCCCGGGGAACGAGGTTCGCATCCGCCTGCAGTCGCCGTGCGTGAAGATCCGCAACACCGATGGCGGCGTCGAGGCGACCTTCGCCCAGATGGCGAATGGAACGGCCGGCAAGCTCTCCACCGTCACCGCCGACCATGCCGTGCTCGCCTGCTGGCACCGCGTCATCCCGTTGATCTGCGAGGAGGCGCCGGCCGAACAGCAGGACGCGCTCGCCGACCAGCAGAAGATCCCCTTCCTCTACGCCAACGTGCTGGTGCGCTCGTGGGAGGCGCTGTCGACGCTGGGCGTCGCCGAGTTCGAGACGCCCGGGCATTTCTGGGAGCACTGCAAGATCGACTATCCGGTGTCGATCGGCAGCTACCGCTTCGCCGACGTGCCGTCCGATCCGGTGGTTCTGCACCTGACGAAGACGGTGCTCGGCGACCCGACGCTACCGACCCGCGAGCAGGCGCAGACCGGCCGCTACCTCTTGACCGAGATCACCTTCGAGGAGATGGAGCGGCAGCTGCGCGACCTGCTCGCCCGGGCGCTCGGCCCCGGCGGCTTCGATCCGGCGCGCGACATCGAGGCGATCACGGTGAACCGCTGGTCGCACGGCTATTCCTACGAGTACATGCGCCCGTGGGACGGCTACTGGCCCGCCGGGCCGCTGCCGGTCGAGACCTCGCGCCGGCCGATCGGCCGCATCGCCATCGCCAATGCGGACGCCGGCGCCTATGCCTACGCGAACTCGGCGATCGACCAGGCGACGCGGGCGGTGCGCGAGCTTCTCGGCACCCCGGCCGGTGCTCCCGCCTTCGCCACCTTCCCCGGCCCGCCCTTGAAGGACATCGGCCTCTGAGTGTCGCGCGTCAGGCGGGCGGCGTGCCGTTCTGCGACAGCACGTCGCCGGCGAGATAGAGCGAACCGCAGATCAGGATGCGCGGCGGCGGCTCGAACCGCCAGCCTTCCGACAACAGCCTGAGCGCCGTCCGCACGCCCGTCGTCGGTTCCGCCGACAGCCCGGCCGCGCGTGCCGCCTGGGCGAGCTCGCCGGGATCGCGGCTCGAATCCGTGCCGAACACCGGCACCGTGAAGACGTGGCGCGCCAGGCCGGCGAACGGCTTGAAGAAGCCGACCGGGTCCTTCGTCGACAGCATGCCGGCAATGACGAACAAGGCCCGCGGCACGCGCTCCTCGAGGTCGGCCATGACGGTGGCGATCGCCTCGCCGGCGCCGGGGTTGTGGCCGCCGTCGAGCCAGATCTCCGCCCCCTTCAGCGCCGCGTCGACGAGCCGGCCCTGCGTCAGGCGCTGCATGCGGGCCGGCCAGTCGACCTGGCCGAAGCCGGCCTCCGCCGCCTGCCGGCCGGGGAACATGCCGGCGGCCCTGAGCCCCGCGACCGCGGTGGCCGCGTTGACGTACTGGTGGCGGCCGATCAGCCGCGGCGGCGGCAGGTCGAGCAGCTCGTCCTCGTCCTGGTAGACGAGCCGGCCGCGTTCCTCGGCGTAGTTCCAGTCCTCGCCGCCGAGCTTCAGCGGCGCCGAAAGCCGGGCCGCCCGCCGGCGGATCACCTCGGCCACCGGCTCCACCTGCGGCGCCGACACCACGGGCACGCCGCGCTTGATGATGCCGGCCTTCTCGCCGGCGATCTCGACGAGCGTGCCACCGAGGAACTTCTCGTGGTCCATCGAGATCGTCGTAATCACGCTCGCGCGCGGCCGGTCGACGACGTTGGTGGCGTCGAGCCGGCCGCCGAGGCCGACCTCGAGCAGCAGCGCGTCGGCCGGCGCCTCGGCGAACAACAGCATCGCCGCCGCCGTGGTGATCTCGAACAGCGTGATCGGCGCGCCGGCGTTCGCCGTCTCGGCGCGGTTCAGCGCCTCGACCAGCACGCCGTCGTCGACATAGCGCCCGCCACCGGGGGCGGCGAGCCGCACGCGCTCGTGGAAGCGCACGAGGTGCGGCGAGGTGTAGACGTGCACGCGCTTGTCCGCCGCCTCGAGGATCGCCCGCATCGTCGCGGTGGTCGAGCCCTTGCCGTTGGTGCCGGCGACGTGGATGACCGGCGGCAGCCGCCGTTCCGGGTGGTCGAGGGCAGCGAGCAGCCGCTCGATGCGCACAAGCGACAGGTCGATCTCCTTCGGATGAAGGCCGATCAGCCGCTGCAGGATGGCGCTCGCGTGGTCCATCTCGGGAGTCCGACCCGGCGCGGGGGCCGCGGTCGTCACTCCGCCGCCCGGCGCTCGTCGGCCGGCAGCGCGGGCGCGGCTTCCACCTCCATCTCCGCCGGGGCGGCGACGTCGCGACCCGTCAGGATGTGCAGGATCCGCGACAGCGTCGGGCGGATCTCCTTGCGGTGCACCACCATGTCGACCATGCCGTGCGCCAGCAGGTACTCGGCGCGCTGGAAGCCCTCGGGCAGCTTCTCGCGGATCGTCTGCTCGATGACGCGCGGCCCGGCGAAGCCGACGAGCGCGCCCGGCTCGACGATGTGCACGTCGCCGAGCATCGCATAGGAGGCGGTGACGCCGCCGGTGGTCGGGTTGGTCAAAACGACGATGTAGGGAAGCCCCGCCTCCTTCAGTGCCGACACCGCCACCGTGGTGCGCGGCATCTGCATCAGCGACAGGATGCCTTCCTGCATACGCGCGCCACCGGAGGCGGCGAACAGCACGAACGGCGTGCCGTCGGTGCGCGCCGTGCTGAGGCCGGTGACGATCGCCTCGCCGGCCGCCATGCCGAGCGAGCCGCCCATGAACTCGAAGTCCTGCACCGCCGCGGTCAGCGGCAGCCCGTCGAGCGTGCCGCGGCCGACGATGATGGCGTCGTCCTGCCCGGTCTTGGCGCGGGCGTCCTTCAGCCGGTCGCTGTAGCGCTTCTCGTCGCGGAACCTCAGCGGGTCCGTTGGCACCTGCGGCAGCGGCAGCGTCTCGTAGCGGCCGCCGTCGAACAGCGTCTCCAGCCGCTTCTTCGCCGGCATCCGCATGTGGTAGCCGGAGCGCGGGATCACCCAGCCGTTCGCCTCGAGATCGCGATGGAACACCATCTCGCCGGACTCCGGACACTTGATCCAGAGGTTGTCCGGCGTCTCGCGCTTCGTCAGCAGCGAGCGGATCTTCGGGCGGACGACGGTGTTGATCCAGTTCATCGCGGTCTTTCGGTCCCCGCGGCGCGGGCGGGACGGGACGATCGGGCGGCGCGCGGCGTCAGGCGGCGTGGGCGCGCCTGACACCCGACGCCAGGCTCGACACCAACGCGGACACCGCGCCGACGGTCGCCCCGGTCGCCCGTCCGTCGGCGTCGAGCGAGCGCTCGACCGCCTGCACGAGCGCCGAGCCGACGACGACGGCGTCCGCTTCGGCACCGATCGCCGCGGCCTGCTCCGGGGTGCGCACCCCGAAGCCGACGGCGACCGGCAGCGGCGTATGCGCCTTGATTCGGGCAACCGCGCGGCCGACCTTCGAGGCGTCCGGTGCCGCCGTGCCGGTGATCCCGGCGATCGACACGTAGTAGACGAACCCCGCCGTGTTGGCGAGAACGGCCGGCAGCCGCTTGTCGTCGGTGGTCGGCGTCGCCAGCCGGATGAAGGCGAGGCCGGCGTCGCGCGCCGGCAGGCAGAGCTCGTCGTCCGCCTCCGGTGGCAGGTCGACGACGATCAGCCCGTCGACCCCGGCCGCCTTGGCGTCGGCGAGGAAGCGCGCGTTGCCGTAGGAGTAGATCGGGTTGTAGTAGCCCATCAGCACGATCGGCGTGGCGTCGTCGCCCTGGCGGAAAGTCCGCACCATGGCGAGCGTCTTCGCCAGCGTCTGGCCGGCGTGCAGCGCCCTGAGCGACGCGGCCTGGATCGCCGGGCCGTCCGCCATCGGATCGGTGAACGGCATGCCAAGCTCGATCACGTCGGCCCCCGCCGCCGGCAGGCCGGCGAGGATCTTCGACGAGGTGTCGAAGTCCGGATCGCCGGCGGTGACGAACGTCACGAGGCCCGGCCGCCCCTCGGCGGCGAGCGCCGCGAAGCGGGCGTCGAGGCGCGTCTCACTCACCCTCAGGCGCCCGGCTTCGGGTCGGAGGCCATCACGCCGGCGTGCGCCCAGTCGTGCTTCTCGACGTCCTGGATGATCACCTGCACCGCCTCGATCGGACAGCCCAGGCTCTCGACCATCGCATTGGTCAGCGCCACGGCGAGCGCCTTCTTCTTCGCCGGATCGCGGCCCTTGTACATCTGCACGGTGATGTTCGGCATGTGTCGCCTCCCCAGTCCCTCGTTCGATCCCTCAGAGCCCGAAGCCCAGCATGTGGCCGACGGTGAACACGTCCTTGTCGCCGCGGCCGCACAGGTTCATCAGGATGATCTCGTCTTTCCCCATCTGCGGCGCGCGCTTCACCACCTCGGCCAGCGCATGCGCCGGCTCTAGCGCCGGCAGGATGCCCTCGAGCCGCGCGAGCAGCTGGAAGGCCGCCAGCGCCTCGTCGTCGGTCGCCACCACGTACTCGACCCGCCCCGTCTCCTTGAGGAACGAGTGCTCCGGGCCGATGCCGGGATAGTCGAGCCCGGCGGAGATCGAGTGGCCTTCGAGGATCTGCCCGTCGCCGTCCTGCAGCAGGTAGGTGCGGTTGCCGTGCAGCACGCCGGGCCGGCCGCGCGTCAGCGAGGCGCAGTGCTCCTCGGTGTCGAGCCCGCGACCGCCCGCCTCGACGCCGATGATCTTCACTTCGGGATCGTCGAGGAAGGGGTGGAACAGCCCGATGGCGTTCGAGCCGCCGCCGACGCAGGCGACGATCGCGTCCGGCAGCCGCCGCTCCGCCTCCAGCATCTGCGCCTTCGCCTCGATGCCGATCACCGACTGGAAGTCGCGCACCATCGCCGGATAGGGATGGGGGCCCGCGGCGGTGCCGATCAGGTAGTAGGTGTCGTCGACGTTGGCGACCCAGTCGCGCAGCGCCTCGTTCATCGCGTCCTTCAGCGTGCCGGCGCCCGACGTCACCGGCCGCACCTCGGCGCCGAGCAGCTTCATGCGGAAGACGTTCGGCTTCTGCCGCTCGATGTCGGTGGCGCCCATGTAGACGACGCAGGGCAGGCCGAACCGGGCGCACACGGTGGCCGTCGCCACGCCGTGCTGGCCGGCACCGGTCTCGGCGATGATGCGCGTCTTGCCCATGCGCATGGCGAGCAGGATCTGCCCGACGGTGTTGTTGATCTTGTGCGAGCCGGTGTGGTTGAGCTCGTCGCGCTTGAAATAGACCTTGGCGCCGCCGCAGTGCTCGGTGAGCCGCGGGGCGAAGGTGAGCGGGCTCGGCCTGCCGATGTAGGTGCGCTTCAGCTCCGAGAACTCCGCCTCGAAGGCCGGGTCCGCCTTCGCCGCCTCGTAGGCCGCCTCCAGCTCGAGGATCAGCGGCATCAGCGTCTCGGCGACGAAGCGACCGCCGAAGATGCCGAAGAAGCCGCGGTCGTCCGGCCCGAGCTTCAGGGAATTGGCACGCGCGGTCGGCGGCACGGCGGTGTTCAAGCGGTCTCTCCCAAAGTCGTGGTCAGGCCAGCGTCGGCCTCGCGGGCGGCCCGCACGAAGGCGGCGATCAGGCCGACGTCCTTCTCGCCCGGCGCGCGCTCGAGGCCGCTCGACACGTCGACGCCGAACGGCCGCACGAGGCGCACCGCGTCCTTGACCGTCTCCGGCGCCAACCCCCCGGAAAGCATGAAGGGGACGGCGGGGTCAAGGGCGGCGAGCAGGCGCCAGTCGAAGGAAAGGCCGTTGCCGCCCGGCCGCGTCGCGTCGCGCGGCGGCTTGGCGTCGAACAGCAGCCGGTCGGCGACGGCAGCGTGGGCCGGAACGGCCGCGAGATCGGCCGCGTCGCGCACGCCGAGCACCTTCATCACCGGCACGCCGAAACGGCGGCGCACGGCGGCGACGCGCTCGGGGCTCTCGTTGCCGTGCAGCTGCAGCCAGTCCGGCCGGATCGTCGCGATCAGCGAGGCGAGCGCCGCATCGTCGGCGTCGACCGTCAGCAGCACGATCTCCGCCCGCCCGCGCGCGCGGTCGGCGAGCGCCGCCGCCGGCGTCGCGTCGAGATGGCGCGGGCTCGCAGGAAAACTCACGAGCCCGATCATGTCGGCGCCAGCGGCGAGCGCGGCGTCGACCACCTCCGCGGTCTTCAGGCCGCAGATCTTGACGACGAGAGGATGGGATGGAACGGCGTTCATCGTGTCGTCACGGGCGCCCAATGCGCTTTCGCCGGCCTTGTAGCACCGACGGCGCTCAGAGCCTATCGCGCCAGTACGCCGTCGCCGCCTCCAGCACCGGGAAGACGCGCGGCATCTGCACCGCCGGCGTCAGCTCCGCCGCCAGCGCCGCCATCCCGGCGCCGAGGCGCGCCTGCACCGCGGCGTCGCGCACCGCCTCGCAGCGCGCCTCGAGATCGGCGAGGTCCGTGCGCACGAACAGCAGCGTCTGCCCGTCGACGAGGCGGTCGTAGTACCACTGTGCGGCGCCGTCGGCCGAGCGCACCTTCAGGAGCGGCCCGCCGAGCAGCACCTTGGAGAACAGCCCCGGCCACGAGTTCGAGTTGCCGTCGATGTCGACGTGCACCCGCTTCTCGGCGAAGCGCTCGATCGGCACGAAGTCGGCCGTCAGCCCGCGCGCCGAAAGCTCGCCCCACGGCGCCTTGCCGGAGCCCTCGTCGGTCGCGACGAGGCCGACGTCGATCGAAAGCTCCGGCCGCGCTGCCGCGAGCGCCCGCGCCGCGGCGACGAAGCGCACCCGCGGCAGGCTCGTCCAGTCGGCGCCGGGCGCGACGACGCCGGTCGAGCGGCCGCGCCAGAAGATCGTATCCTGCCGCTCGCCGAGCGGCTTCAGCCGCGCCGCGTAGGCCTTGCGCAGCTCGGCATAGCCGTCGGTGGCGAGGAAGATCTGGTCGGGCACCAGGAAGGTGCGCTCCGGCGGGCCGGAGAAGCCGACGACGCGCTCGCCCGGATCGGCGCAGTCGTCGACGTCGAGCACGAAGCGGCCGGCGCCGCCGGCCTCGCGGCCGAACGCCTCGAACAGCCGGTGCGCGTGCACGATGCGGGTGACGAGCCGCACCGCGCTCTGCGCCCGCGCCGCCTCCGGCAGGTGCGACGGCAGCAGCAGCCGGTAGCGGGCGCCGAACGGTCCGACCTCCACCACCGCCGCCTTCGCCCCGAAGCCGGAGCGGCGCAGCCAGTCGATGCCGGTGATCTCCGGCAGCTGGCGGATATGGCGATAGGGCTCGAAGCGGCAGCCGAAGCGCCGCGGCCGGAACAGGCTGGTCTCGCGGGCGACGAAGCGGGTGACGCCGGCCGCGTCGCCGTCGGCGGCGAGCCGGGCGAGCCGCGCACGGCGCGCCGAGGTGTCGCCGAACGGCAGGCCGAGCCGGGACGCCAGCGCGCCGAAGTCCATCAGACCCTTCCGCGGGACGGCCCGCGCTCCGCGACTTGAATTAGGCGGTGGCTTGGTTCAGGCGGTGGCGACCGTCGGCAGCGGACGCGCGCCGGGGGCGACCTCGTCTTCCTGCTCGCGCCGCTCCTCGTCCTGCAAGGCATCGAGGCGCGGCATCGAGATGATGTTGTAGCCGCAGTCGACGAAGTGGATCTCGCCGGTGACGCCGGCCGACAGCTCCGACAACAGGTAGAGCGAGGTGCCGCCGATCTCCTCGATCGTCACGGTGCGGCGGAGCGGCGAGTGGCGGCGCTGGTAGTTGAACATCAGCCGCGCGTCCGACACGCCGGAGCCGGCGAGCGTGCGCACCGGCCCGGCGGAGATGGCGTTCACCCGGATGTTGCGGCCGCCATAGTCGGCGGCGAGGTAGCGCACCGAGGATTCCAGCGCCGCCTTGGCGACACCCATGACGTTGTAGTTCGGCATCACCCGCGTCGAGCCGCCATAGGTGAGCGTCAAGAGCGAGCCACCCTTCGGCATCATCGCCGCCGCCCGCTTCGCCACCTCGGTGAACGAGAAGCAGGAAATCACCATCGTGCGCACGAAGTTCTCGCGCGTCGTGTCGGCATAGCGGCCGCGCAGCTCGTTCTTGTCGGAGAAGGCGACGGCGTGCACGACGAAGTCGAGGCCGCCCCAGGCGTCACCGATGCGGTCGAACGCCGCGTCGACGGTCAGGGTGTCCTCGACGTCGCAGGGCAGCAACAGCTTGGCGCCGAGCGAGGCGGCGAGCGGCTTGACGCGCCGGCCGAACGCTTCGCCCTGGTAGGTGAAGGCGAGCTCGGCACCCTGCTCCGACAGACGCTTGGCGATGCCCCAGGCGATCGAGTGGTCGTTGGCGACGCCCATGATCAGCCCGCGCTTGCCCGCCATCAGATCCGTCATGTCGGTCCTCGGTGTGGGCCGCGGCCGGTGCCGCGGCGTGGCAGTTCTGGTTCGGTCTGGTCAGCGGCGTCGGCGCGAATCAGCCGGCGTCCGGGTGCTGCAGCACCAGTGTCGCATTCGTTCCGCCGAATCCGAATCCATTGGAAAGGACACGCGCCAGCGTGACGTTGTCGTGACGTTCCCGCACGATCGGCATGTCGGCCATCGCCGGGTCGATTTCGTCGATATGGGCACTTTCCGCGATGAAGCCGTTCTGCATCATCAGGATCGAGTAGATCGCCTCCTGCACCCCCGCCGCGCCGAGCGAGTGGCCGGTGAGCGACTTCGTTGCCGAGATCGGCGGGCACTTGTCGGCGAACACGGCGCGGATCGCCTCGATCTCGCGCAGGTCGCCGATCGGCGTCGAGGTGGCGTGCGGGTTGATGTAGTCGATCGGGCCCTTGACGCCCTGCATGGCGAGGCGCATCGCGCGGGCCGCGCCCTCGCCGGACGGCTGCACCATGTCGTATCCGTCGGAGGTGGCGCCGTAGCCGGCCACCTCGGCGTAGATGCGCGCGCCGCGCGCCTTCGCCCGCTCGTAGTCCTCGAGCACGACGACGCCGGCACCGCCGGCGATGACGAAGCCGTCGCGGTTCTTGTCGTACGCGCGCGACGCCACGGCGGGGTTGTCGTTGTAGCCCGACGACATCGCCCCCATCGCGTCGAACAGCACCGACAGCGTCCAGTCGAGGTCCTCGCAGCCGCCGGCGAACACCACGTCCTGCTTGCCCCACTGGATCAGTTCGGCGCCGTGGCCGATGCAGATGTTGGTCGTCGCGCAGGCGGCCGAGATCGAATAGTTGACGCCCTTCACCTTGAACCAGGTGGCGAGCGTCGCCGAGGCCGTCGACGACATCGCCTTCGGCACGGCGAACGGGCCGACGCGCTTCGGCCCCTTCTCGCGGGCGATGTCGGCGGATTCGACAATGGTGCGCGTCGACGGGCCGCCCGAGCCCATGACGAGGCCGGTGCGCTCGTGGCTGACCTCGCCCGGCTCCAGGCCGGAATCGCGGATCGCCTGGTCCATGGCGACGTGGTTCCAGGCGGTGCCACCGCCGTGGAAGCGCATGGCGCGGCGGTCGACCACCTCGCTCGGGTCGAGCTCGGGGGCGCCGTGCACCTGGCAGCGGAAGCCGAGGCGGACGTAGTCGTCCGCCCGCACGATGCCCGACTTCGCCTCGCGCAGCGATGCCAGCACCTCCTGGGTCCCGGTCCCGATCGACGAGACGATCCCCATGCCCGTGACGACCACGCGCCTCATGTCGTCCTCCGTCCTCGCTCGTTCGGCCGGCAGCCTGGTCCGGTAGGGGCCGGCCGCGTCAGCCGGCGGCGGCCGGCTCCGTCTGGAACAGGCCGACCTTCAGGTCGCTCGCCTTATAGATCGTATCGCCGTCGGCCTTCAGCCAGCCGTCGGCGACGCCGAGCACCAGCTTCGAGCGCATCACGCGCTTCAGGTCGATGCCGTACTCGACCCGCTTCACGCTCGGCACCACCATGCCGGAGAACTTCACCTCGCCGACCGACAGCGCCCGACCGCGGCCGGGCGAGCCGAGCCAGCCGAGGAAGAAGCCGAGCATCTGCCACAGCGCATCGAGCCCGAGGCAGCCCGGCATCACCGGGTCGCCCTTGAAGTGGCAGGGGAAGAACCACAGGTCCGGGCGGATCGCCAGCTCGGCGCGCACCATGCCCTTGCCGTGCACCCCACCGTCCTCGGCGATCTCGCCGATGCGGTCGAACATCAGCATCGGCGGCAGCGGCAGCTGGGCGTTGCCCATGCCGAACAGCTCGCCGCGCGCGCACGCGATCAGGTCCTCGTACTCGAAGCTCGACCGGCGCACCTGCATCACGCTCTCTTGCATCCCGATCCCTGGTCCCCGCAATCGCGCCACCGCGGCCCTTCCGCAGTCCGACCGGACCCCGGCGGCGCTCCCCGTCATCCCGCGTCTTCGCCGCCACCCCGGGTGGGAGCGGACGGCACCGCGATCCGGACGAGTGGGAACACGCACCGTCTCGACGGTCGGCCGCGCGGGCGGAACCGACGCACGCCGCCGGGCCGCGCAGGCGGCGCGGGTCGATGCGCGAAAACTCCCTACCATAGGCCTTCGCCGATCGAAAGTGCGCGACCGCCGCCGCCGCGCCATCGCCGCGCCATCCCGGCGGCGGCGCCAGCGGCGTGCGGTCGCCGACTGGAAAGATAGTAATGACTTGCAATCGCCGGAGTCCGCGTCTAGGGTGCAACCGAGAGCCGGTCCGGCGTGTCCGGCCGAGGGTGACAGTCCTTGGCGGCGCGTGCCGCTTCCGGCAGTGTGGTTCTTGAGCCCCGGGGCGATCCGGCGGTTCGGCTGGGAAGAAGTCGACATGACGGACAGCATGGTGACGTCGCGAATCGCGGCGACGGTGGTCGAGCAGGGATCGCTGATGCGCCGCCCGGCGAACGTGCGCGGGATGTTGCGTGACTCCGGCCTCAGGCCGACGCGGCAGCGCATGGCGCTGGCCGACATCCTGTTCGCCAACGGCAACCGCCACGTCTCGGCCGAGCAGCTGCACGAAGAGGCGCTCAGGGCCCGCGTGCCGGTGTCGCTCGCCACCGTCTACAACACGCTGCACCAGTTCACCGAGGCCGGCCTGCTGCGCGAGGTCGCGGTCGACGGCTCGAAGACCTACTTCGACACCAACACCTCCGACCACCACCACTTCTTCCTCGAGGACGAGAACCGCGTCGTCGACATCCCCGGCGACGGCGTGTCGATCGACAACCTGCCGATGGCGCCCGAGGGCATGGAGATCGTCCGCGTCGACGTCGTCGTCCGCATCCGCCCCAAGCAGAGCGCCTGAGCTAAAGGCGGTCCCGCACCGCGTTTCCCTTCTCCCGGCCGAAGGCGGGGAGAAGGTGCCCGAAGGGCGGATCAGGGCCCGCGCAAAGCGCAGGTGTCGCCCCAGGCCGCAGCCCAGGCGCACTCATGTGCGCCGGCCCTCATCCGGCGCTGCGCGCCACCTTCTCCCGGCAGGGCCGGGAGAAGGAAGAGCCGACGCCGCCCCCCCCCCTGTACCTCTCAGTCCACCGTCTCGTCCGGGTACACCCCCCACAGCATCGACTGCTCGACGAAGCCCTCGAAGCGCGGGCCCTCGACCTCGCACCAGCGGCCGTCGCACTCCTTCACCTGCACGACGACGTTCGGCGACAGCGTCGCCCGCACCGAGGCAGCCGCGTCGGCGCTGGCGTAGAGCGCCGTCGGCTCGGCGTTCTGCCACGGCGCCACCAGCGCGGTGCGCCGGCCGGACAGCAGGCCGTGGTAGACCCAGCCCTCCGCCCCGGACGAATCGCGGATGCGGCGCCAGTTCTCGAACTCCTGCACGATCTCCACCGGCAGCCCGGCGCGCACGAAAATCCACTTCACGGCGTGTTCGTTGCTCGGCCCGATGCGCACGTTGACGCGGCTCGCCTTCAGGCTGACGAAGCGCGGCAGCGGCAGTCCGGTGCCCTGGGCGGCGTCCGCTGCCGGCATCCCGGCGAGCATCGCGGCACCGAGCCCGACCACGCCCCACCGCACCACTGCAGCCATCCGCGCCAGCACGACCATCCCGCAATTCCTCTCAGCCGACCGCCCGCCGCGGGCGCGCCCGGGCCCGTGTTGTGTTTCCGCATCGCTCTGATACAGAAGGCGCAAAGCGCCGCGGCACGCCGTCGATCATGCATCGGCAGGGTTAACCGGCGCTGAACCCGGCAACGAAACGAGCCCGCCCGAGGCACGCGCGCATGGTGAGGAAGAAGCCGCACGTGGTGGTGACCCGGAAGCTTCCGGATGTCGTCGAAACGCGCATGCGCGAGCTGTTCGAGGCGAAGCTCAACGAAACCGACCGGCCGCTCAGCCAGGCCGAACTGGTCGAGGCCGTCCGCCACGCCGACGTGCTGGTCCCGACGATCACCGACCGCATCGATTCCGCCGTGCTCTCCCAGGCCGGCCCGAACCTCCGGCTGATCGCCAACTTCGGCAACGGCGTCGACAACATCGACGTCGAGACCGCCGTCGCCCGCGGCATCACCGTGACGAACACCCCCGGCGTCCTCACCGAGGACACCGCCGACATGACGATGGCGCTGATGCTGGCCGTGCCGCGCCGGCTCGCCGACGGCATCCGCGCCGTGCACGACAACGCCTGGGGCGGCTGGTCGCCGACCTGGATGATGGGTCGCCGCATCTCCGGCAAGCGCCTCGGCATCGTCGGCATGGGGCGGATCGGCCAGGCGGTCGCCCGCCGCGCCCGCGCCTTCGGCATGTCGATCCACTACCACAACCGCCGCCGCCTCGGCGCCGCGGTCGAGGACGCGCTGGAGGCGACGTGGTGGGAGAGCCTCGACCAGATGCTCGCCCGCATGGACGTGGTGTCGATCCACTGCCCGCACACGCCGGCGACCTTCCACCTGCTCTCGGCGCGGCGGCTCAAGCTGATGCGGCCGGAGGCCTACATCGTCAACACGGCGCGCGGCGAGCTGATCGACGAGGCGGCGATGATCCGCCAGCTCGAGACCGGCGGCCTCGCCGGCGCCGGCCTCGACGTCTACGAGCACGAGCCGGCGGTGAACCCGAAGCTGATGAAGCTCGCCGAATCCGGCCGCGTCGTGCTCCTGCCGCATCTCGGCTCGGCCACCATCGAGGGCCGCGTCGACATGGGCGAGAAGGTGATCATCAACATCCGCACCTTCATGGACGGCCACCGCCCCCCCGACCGCGTGCTCCCCTCGATGCTGTGAGGGGCGGGGGTCCAGCCGCCCCTCCCTGCGTCCCACGCCTCTTCACCACCCCCACCTACCCCTCCGAAGTCATTCCAGGGCTTGTCCCTGGAATCCATGCAACGCTGCCGCAAGGAAGGCGCAGGCCGCGACGTCGTGCGCGCTGCGACGGGTAGGTTCCCGGCACAAGGCCGGGAATGACCCCCGAAAGAGATCGAGCGACGCTCCGGGGGCAAGCGCAAGCGCGCCCGCCCCCTCACCCCCGCCCATACCCGATCGTCTCGAACCGCATCCCGAGGATGTCGACCAGCAGCAGGCGGCCGATTAGCGGCTCGCCGATGCCGGTGACGAGCTTCACCACCTCGCAGGCCTGCAGTGTGCCGAGCACGCCGACCACCGCGCCGAGGATGCCGGCCTCGGCGCAGTTCGGCACCGTGCCGTCGGGCGGCGCCTCGGGGAAGAGGTCGCGCCAGCGCGGGTTCGCCACCCCGTCCGCTCCCGTCTCATAGGGCACCAGCGTCGTCAGCGAGCCGTCGAAGCGGCCGACCGCCGCCGTCACCAGCGGCCGCCGCATGGCCTCGCAGGCGTCCGAAAGCGCGTAGCGCGTTGCGAAATTGTCCGAGCCGTCGACCACCACGTCGTAGGCCGCCACCAGCGCCGGCGCGCTCTCTGCCGTCAGCCGCTGCCGATGCGGCTCGACGACGACGTGCGGGTTGAGCCGCGCCACCGTCGCCGCGGCGCTGTCGACCTTCGCCGTGCCGACTGACGCAGTATCGTGCACCACCTGCCGCTGCAGGTTCGACAGCTCCACCACGTCGTCGTCGACGATGCCGAGCGTGCCGACCCCGGCGGCGGCGAGGTAGAGCAGCGCCGGTGCGCCCAGACCGCCGGCGCCGACCACCAGCACCCGCGCCGCCTTCAGCCGCTGCTGGCCCGGCCCGCCGATCTCCGGCAGCACCAGGTGGCGGGCGTACCGGGCCACTTCGTCCTTCGTCAGCATCCCATTCGTCCTGCCCGCCCCATCCTCGAACCCCCTAGCCCAACCCGGTGATTCGATCGCCCCTTGAGCCGGGCCCTGTAAAGGCCCATGTTGTGAGGGTGAGCCGAGACGGCTCTACAGCTTCCGAGTGCAGCCTTGCCATAGCGCCATGGATCGGCAAGCGCGACGAAAGCGTTGGACGGCGGCGGCGAGTTGGCCGCGGAGTGCCAGGAGTTGTTGGCCGATCAGGCCACCCGCGACGCATCGCATGAGGCACCCGAAGCCGAGGGCGTGCAACCGGCGACGGCCGCAGCCCGCATCGCCATGGCCTACGCCCTGCTCGGCGCGCTCTGGATTGTCGCCGGTCAGATCATCTTTGCCGATGTCAGCGACGTCTGGGTAGCCTGGATCGAGATATCCAAAGGCCTCCTGTATGTCACGCTGACGGCGGTCGCTCTCTACTTCGCCATGCATGCGGCGTTGCGCAGGGAGCGTCGGCTTGCCGACCGCATCAACCAGGATGCCGCAACCGCTCGGTCGGCGCGCCGGCAAGCGGAAGAGCGCCACGCCTTTTCCGACGCTCTCCTCGATACCATCCAGGACCGCATCTGGGTGTTCACCGCCGACTGCCACATCCGGCGCGCCAACGCCGCCGGCTGGCTGATGCTCGGACGGTTGGTCCCGCCGGACCACGAACTCGACCTCGAGGAAGCCGGCTGGCCAAACGACAGCCGCGCGCTGCTGCGCTCGCACGTGGCGCAGGTGGCGGCGACCGGCGCGCCGCTCACCGGCCGCATCGAGCTTCGCTATGGCGATGATGACATCGTCGTCGACTATTCCAACCGCCCGCTGATCGACCCGGCGACCGGGCAACTGGACGTCCTCAGCATCGCCTGGGACGTCACCGAGCAGGTCGCGGCGGAGGCCGCTCTCGCCCGCAAGAACCGCATCCTGACGGCTGTCGTCCGCGGTATGCTGGCGATCGCCGGCCACGGCGACAGGACGTCGATCGCGCGCGCCGTCACCTGCGCCCTGGTCGAGGAGGCCGGCTTCGCGCTCGCCTGGATCGGCGAGCTCGACGACGGCGACGTGCACACCCTGCGCATGCTCGCCTCCTGCGGCCCGCTCGCCGACCGGCTCCCGCCGATCGTCGACTCGATCCGCACGCGCGACGACATCGCCAGTCCCACCCAGGAGGCGATCCGCACCGGCAAGCCGTGCCTCTGGAACGGGCTCCACAAGCGCCCTGACCTCGCCTGGGCGTCCGGCATGTTCGGCCATGATCTGGAGATCCGGTCCTGCATCGTCGTGCCGATGAGCTTTTCCGGCCGCGTCTTCGCGACGCTGTCGCTCTATGGTCACGACGCGTCGCCCTTTTCCGCCGAGGAACTCGGCCCGATCGAGGCGTTCGGCGGCCAGCTCGGGCGCGCCCTCGCCACCGTCGACAGCCTCGTCCGCTACGAGGAGAGCGAGTCCGGCCGCCTCGCCGCGCTGTCGCGCGTCAAGGCGGCGCTGATCCAGACGCTCGGTGCGCTCGCCGCCATCGTCGAGGTCCGCGACCCCTACACGGCCGGCCATCAGCGACGGGTCGCAGCCTTCGCCGAAACCATCGCCCGGGAAAAGGGATGGTCGGACGAGCACATCGAAGGCGTCCGCATCGGCGCGCTGCTGCACGATATCGGCAAGATCGCGGTGCCGGCGGAACTCCTGAACAAGATCACCCGGCTCAACCCGGAGGAGTTCGCGCTGATCAAGACCCACACGACGCGCGGCGGCGAGCTCCTCAGCGCCATCGATTTCGACTGGCCGATCCTCGAGATGGTGACGCAGCACCACGAGCGCCTCGACGGCTCGGGCTATCCGGCCGGCATGCGCGACAACGAGATCTCGACGGCGGCGAAGCTGCTCGCCGTCGCCGACGTCACCGAGGCGATGCTGTCGCACCGCCCCTACCGCCGCTCGGTCGGCATGGAGGCGGTGATCGAGGAACTGACGCAGGGCCGCGGCCGCCTCTACGAGCCCGAGTCCGTCGATATCGCGCTCCGCCTGTTGCGCGAGCACGGCGCCGCAGTGTTCGGCGCCGAAACCGCGCACTGATGGATGCTTTCTCAGGTCGGTGAGCGTCCCCGATCACATGTTGCTGAGGCACCTTTGAGGACGTCTAACCGGGTGCTACCGTTAAAGGGTGCTGAGTGTCCGCCGAAGGACCATTCCCGGCTTTTGACGCCCTCGCCAATCTGCGGCAGCCCGCGGTGACGACGCTGCAGCACGACGGCGCCGTACAGGCGCCAGGGGAGGAGCGTGTGGAGGGCTCGGACACGAGCGTGCCGATGGGGCTCGGCTCCACCGGCGGCCGTTTCGACACCAAACCGCTCACCCAGGCGAGCCGGATCGCGATACTCTATGCCATCGTCGGTGCCGCGTGGATCGTCTTCAGTGACGTCTTCGTCGGCTCTGAGAGCGCCGGCAGCATCCCGTGGATCGACACCGCCAAGGGTCTCGCGTTCATTGCCTTGACGGCCGTTGCGCTGTTCTACATCGTCTACGGCGCACTCGGCCGGGAGCGGCGGCTCGCCGAGGAGCTTCGCGCCCAGGCGCTCGTCGCGCAGGACGCCCGCGCCGCCGCTCAGCAGGACCGTGCCTTGACCGCCGCGGTGCTCGACGGCATTCAGGAGCGCATCTTCCTCTTCACGCCGGATGGCCGCATCCGTCGTGCCAATGCCGCCGGCTGGCAGATGCTCGGCCATGCCGACCCGCCCGACCACCCCGTCGACATCGAGGACGCCGGGTGGCCGGAAGAGACCCGCGACCTCGTCCGGCACAACATCGCGCGGGTGATCGAGGAGGGCGCGCCCGTCGTCGGCCAGGCGCGCTTTCTGCGCCAGGGGCGGGAAGTCGCCGTGGAGTACACCGATCGCCCGTTCATCGACCCGACGAATGGACGGCTCGAGGTGCTCGGTATTGCCCGCGACGTCACCGCCGTCGTCACCGCCACCGACGCGCTCGCTCGCAAGAACCGCATCCTCACCGCCATCGTGACCGGACTTCTGGCACTTCATGGCAAGCAGGACCGCCACGAACTGGCTGCAGCGGTCACTCGGGCGCTCGTCGAAGAGGCCGGCTTCGCGCTTGCCTGCATTTCCGAAATCGACGGCGGACCGCAATCCCTTCGCCTGCTCGCCGCCTCGGGCGACCTCGCCGGCAAGATTCCGGTGATGCTCGAGGCGATCCGCACCCGCCCTGACATCAAGGGTCCGACCGTCGTTGCGATCCGCACGCGGCAACCGGTCATATGGAGCGGTCTCACCGCCAGCCCAGAGGTTGCTTGGGGATGCAACCCGTTCGAGTCGGACGGTCTGCAATCCGCTATCGTCTTGCCGATGATGTTCTCTGGCAGACTATTCGGCATTCTCTCGATTTATTCCATGGACGAACTCGTCTTCAGCGACGATGACATCGCTCCCCTCGTCGCGTTGGCCAACGAACTCGGCCGCGCTCTGACGACTCTCGACAGCTACGTCCGCTATGAGGAGAGCGAGGTCGCCCGCCTCTTGGCGGTATCACGCCTCAAGGAGGCGCTGATTGAGACGGTGGGGGCGCTCGCCTCCGTTGTCGAGGTGCGCGACCCGTACACCGCCGGCCACCAGCGCAAGGTGGCGTCGCTCGCGGTGGAGATCGCCAAGGAACTGGGCTGGCCCGCCGATCGCGTCGAGGGCGTGCGCATCGGCGCGCTGCTGCACGATATCGGCAAGATCGCGGTCCCAACCGAGCTGTTGACCAAGCCCGGCCGGCTGGCGCCAGAGGAATTCTCCCTGATCAAGACGCACGCGGCGCGCGGGGGCGACCTCCTCGGCGGGATCCACTTCGACTGGCCGGTCCTCGAGATGGTCACCCAGCATCACGAACGTCTCGACGGGTCGGGCTATCCGGCTGGGCTGAATGGAGACGAAATCGCCGAGGAGGCGAAGGTGCTGGCCGTCGCCGACGTCACCGAGGCGATGCTCGCCTACCGGCCGTACCGGCAGGCGATCCCGCTTTCCGTCGTACTCGACGAGCTGACGCGGGGACGAGGACGCCTCTACGATCCCGCATCCGTCGACATCGCGATCCGGCTGATTCGGGAACGCGGCACGTCGTGGTTCCAGGAGGGCGCCGCCGCCTGATCGCGCTTGGCGCCCCCCGCTACTCGAGCCCCTCGAACAGCAGCGTCGACAGGTAGCGCTCGGCAAACGACGGAATGATCAGCACGATAGTCTTGCCCGCGAACTCCGGCCGCCGGCCGAGTTCGGCCGCCGCCGTCACCGCCGCACCCGACGAGATGCCGCCGGGGATGCCCTCGAGGCGGGCGAGCAGGCGGGCGTTCTGGAAGGCGGCGTCGTTGGAGACGCGGATCACCTCGTCATAGGCGTGGGTGTCCAGGATCTCCGGCACGAAGCCGGCGCCGATGCCCTGGATCTTGTGCGGCCCAGGCGCGCCGCCGGAAAGCACCGGGCTGTCGGTCGGCTCCACCGCGACGACATGCAGCGACGGCTTGCGCGGCTTCAGCACCTGCGACACGCCGGTGATCGTGCCGCCGGTGCCGATGCCCGCCACGAACGCGTCGATGTCGCCGCCGGTGTCGTTCCAGATCTCTTCCGCCGTGGTGGCGCGATGGATCGCCGGGTTCGCCGGGTTGGAGAACTGCTGCGGCATCACCGCGCCGGGGATCCCGGCGACGAGCTCCTCCGCCTTGGCGATCGCCCCCTTCATGCCCTTCGCCGCTTCGGTCAGCACCAGCTCGGCGCCGAGCAGCTTCAGCATCTTGCGCCGCTCGACCGACATCGATTCCGGCATCACCAGGATCAGCCGGTAGCCGCGCGCCGCCGCCACGAAGGCGAGGGCGATGCCGGTGTTGCCCGACGTCGGCTCGACCATCGTGCCGCCCGGCTTCAGCCGCCCGTCGGCCTCCAGCGCGTCGATCATGGCGACGCCGATGCGGTCCTTGACGCTGGCGATCGGATTGAAGAACTCGAGCTTGCCGACGAGTTTGGCGCCGACGCCGAGCGCCTTCGCCAGCCGGTCGAGGCGGACGAGCGGCGTGTCGCCGACCGTCTCGGTGATCGAGCCGTAGATCTTGCCGCGGCCGGGACGGTGAGCGGCGGCGGGTGTGTCGGCGGCGGGTGAGTGGGTTCGAGGGCTGTCGGCCATCGGCGTTTCCCTTTCATGACGGGGTCATGCCATCCCCGTCGGAGTCATTCCCGGGCTTGTCCCGGGAACCTACCCGTTTCCAGGCACTCGGCGCCACCGCCGCCCCGAAACCACGGCGAAAGTTCCCCGCTGCGAGGGCCGTTCGCCCCTTCGCCTCTCCCTCTGTGGTCATCCCAGGCCTTGTGCCTGGGATCCATTCCTCTCAGCGAGCGAAGGCACCAGTGTGAGCCAATCCGCGCGCGGCAGCCGTTGCCTGGATCCCAGGCACAAGGCCTGGATGACCACTTCCAAACAAGCGCCGAGAAGGCGCCGCCCCCCTCAGGTGAGGGGGATCATCACCGTCTCGCGATAGGCCGGCCGCTCGGTCAGGCGCGCGTACCAGGCTTCGACGTTCGGCAGCGACGGCCGCTCGATCGGCAGGTTGAAGTAGCCGTAGGCGGCGCAGCCGAGCGGGATGTCGCCGATCGTCAGGCGGTCGCCGCTGAGGAATTTCTGGCCCGCCAGCGCCCCCTCGACGATCGCCAGAAGCTTGCCGCACTCGGCTGCCGCGGCAGCGATGGCGGCCGGGTCGCGCTTCTCCGGCGGCAGCCGCACCAGCGGCACGAACACCTGGCCGAACGGCCCGGCGAAGTTCGCCGTCAGCCAGTCCATCCAGCGGTCGGCGAGCGCCCGCGCCGCCGGATCGGTCGGCCACAGGTCGCCGTCGCCGTACTTGGCGGCGAGATAGCGCACGATGGCGTTCGATTCCCACAGCACCAGGCTGCCGTCCTCGATCGTCGGCACCTTGCCGTTCGGGTTCATCGCCCGGTAGCTCGGCTCGTTGACGACGCCGAAGGCGCCGCCGGCGTCGATCCGCTCGTGGGCGAGGCCGAGCTCGCCGACGCACCACATCACCTTCTTGACGTTGACCGAGTTCGACCGGCCCCAGACCTTCAGCATCGTTTCCTCACCGTCCCGTCGAGCCGAACCCGCCGGCGCCGCGCGCCGTTTCGTCGAGCTCCGTGGTTTCTTCAATGGTCACCGCCGTCACGGGCGCCACCACGAGCTGCGCGATGCGCAGGCCGCGGGTGACGGTGAACGGCTGGTCGCCGTGGTTGATCAGGATCACCTGCACCTCGCCGCGATAGTCGGCGTCGATGGTGCCGGGCGCATTCAGCACCGTCACGCCGTGCTTGTCGGCGAGCCCCGAGCGCGGCCTGACCTGCCCCTCGTGGCCCGCCGGCAGGGCGATCGCGAACCCCGTCGGCACCCGCGCGCGACCGCCCGGCGGCACCACGACGGCGGCATCGTCGGCGACCGCCGCCATCAGGTCGACGCCGGCGGCCGCCGGCGTGGCGGCGGCCGGCAGCGGCAGTCCGGCGCCGTGCGGCAGGCGGAGAATCTGCAACGAAATCAACGATCTCATGCCTTCTTGGAGGGCGGTTTCGGCGGCCGTTTCCGTGCACCGGCGACCGGCGCCGGCTCGGCGGCCGTTTCACGAGGCTTTTCAGCGGCTTGGCTGCCCAGCAGGGCGGCGATCCGCTGCACGAGTTTGCGCGCCACCTCCGCCTTCGTCATCCGCGGCCACGCTTCCGCGCCCTCCTTCGACACCAGCACGACGGCGTTGTCGCCGCCGCCCATGATGCCGGTCTCGGGGCGGACGTCGTTCGCGACGATCAGGTCGCAGCGCTTTTTTGCGAGCTTCTTCATGGCGTTGGCGACGACGTCGTCGGTCTCGGCGGCGAAGCCGACGACGACGCGGGGCCGTGCCGGGGCGGGCAGGGCGGCGACGGTTGCGAGGATGTCGGGGTTCTCGACGAGCGTCAGCGCCGGCGGGCGGCCGGAACCGTCCTTCTTGATCTTTGATCTGTGATCATGATCGACGCGCCAGTCGGCGACGGCGGCCGTCATCACCGCGACATCGGCCGGCAGCGCCGCCTCGACGGCGGCGAGCATCTCGCGCGCCGTCTCGACCTTCACGACGGTGACCCCCTTGGGGTCGGCGAGCGCCACGGGCCCGGAGACGAGCACCACCTCCGCCCCGGCTGCGGCGGCGGCAGCCGCGATGGCGTGCCCCTGCTGCCCCGAGGAACGGTTGGCGATGTAGCGCACCGGGTCGATCGGCTCGTGCGTCGGGCCGGAGGTGACGAGGACGCGCCGGCCGGCGAGTGGTCCGTCCTTCGGACCATTGGCGGCGCCGGCGAAATGGCGCTCGACGGCGGCGACGATCTCATCCGGCTCGGCCATCCGGCCGGGTCCGAACTCGTTGCACGCCATCACCCCTTCGTTCGGCCCGACGAACGCCACGCCGTCGGCCGTGAGGGTCGCGACGGAACGCTGCGTCGCGGGGTGCAGCCACATGCGGACGTTCATCGCCGGGGCTGCGAGCACCGGCTTGTCGGTGGCGAGCAGGAGCGTGGTGGCGAGGTCGTCGGCCATGCCGGCGGCCATGCGGGCGAGCAAGTTGGCGGTCGCCGGCGCGACGACCAAGAGGTCCGCCGAGCGCGACAGCACGATGTGGCCCATCTCGGCTTCCGACGTGAGGTCGAAGAGATCGCCGTAGACCTTGTCCTCGGTGAGGGCTGCGAGCGACAGCGGCGTGACGAATTCCTTCGCCGCCGGCGTCATCACCGCCCGCACCGACGCGCCGCGCTCGCGCAGGCGGCGGACGAGCTCCAGCGCCTTGTAGGCGGCGATGCCGCCGCCGACGACGAGCAGGATGCGCTTTCCGGTCAGCATCGCGCCCATTCTTGCCGGATGTCGCCGGTCGCAGCCGGTCCCTGCCTCAGGAGCCGGCGCCGAACGACCGCGGCGCCGGGCTGACGACGCGCACCGAGCCGCCGCCGACCTGGTAGACGGCGAGGCCGCGCTGCGACAGGCCGTTGGCGTCGAAACGGAACAGGCCGTTCACCCCGATGAAGCCGCTCGGGTTGGCGATCACCGATTCGGCGAACGCGCCGCTGCCGCGCGCCTTGACGAGACCGACGGCGAGCGTCGCGCCGTCGTAGGCGAGCGAGGCGACGCGCGGCGGCACCGAACCGAAGCGGGCGCGGTACTTGCCGAGATAGGCCTCGTAGGCCGCCCGCTCGGGCGCCGGGTACCAGGCGCCGGCGAGGTTGGCGTCGCCGGCGATCGACGGGTCGTCCCACTGGCCGGTGCCCATGAGCTGCACCTGGCCGGTGGCGACGCCGGCGCCGCGCAGCGCCGCCGCGACCGCACCTGCGCCGCGGCCACCTTCCGGCACCAGCACGGCGTCGACCTGGCTGCCGTAGCCGGCGATCGTCTGCGCCGCCGTGGCGAGGTCGGAGTGGTTGGGGTTGTACTGGGCGAAGCCGACGACGCGGCCGCCGGCACGGGCGGCGGCGTTGCTCAGCGCCTCGATCGCCACGCCGCCATAGTCGTCGCCAGGCACGATCGCCGCGAAGTTGCGCTTGCCCTGGCTGGCGGCGTAGGAGACGACGCGGTCGATGTCGCCCTGCGGCAGGAAGCTCAACAGGTAGGTGTTGCGGCTCGCGAGGTTGGCGCGGGTCGAGAACGCGATCATCGGCACGCCGGCCGGCCGCGTCACCGAGGCGGCGCCGGCGACGGCGGGGGCGAAGATCGGGCCGAGGATGAGCGTCGCGCCCTCGCCGATCGCCGCCTGGGCGGCGACGCGGGCGCCCTCCTCCGAGCCGCCGTCGTCCTTGACGAGCACGCGCACGACGTCGGGGTTCTCGGAGATCGCCAGCGCGGCGGCGTTCTTGAAGGACTGCGCCAGACCGCCCGCCTCGCCGCCTGCGGTCAGCGGCAACAGCAGCGCCACCGTCACCGAGCCGGTGCCGAGCACCTCGCCCTGCGGCTGCGGCGCGGTCGGCGGCGGCGTCGCCACCACCGGACCGGTGACGTCGCCGCGCGAGCAGGCGCCGAGCGCGAGAAGCGCCACGGCCGCCACCAGCACGCCACGCCGCGCAAGGATTGGACGCGGAAGGATTGCGGCCGCCCGGGACGCGGCGGCTTCTAAGACGCGCGACACCAAGCGCACTCCCTGCTAGAAAATTTCGAGACTCCGCGACCCTTACCACTCGGGGCGGCGGAACGAAACGCCGCATGACGCGATGACGGCCGACTGTGGCGCTGGCGCCCGGCCCGGGCCGCGCTTTGCGATAGTGGAAGGTCGGACCGGCCCTGTCAAAGACCCCCGCGAACCCGACGCGTGCGCGAGACGGCCGCCGGCCCGGCGGAGAGCCGCCGCCAGCCCCCACGCCACCCGCCCGCGCCTTCGCCATCGACGACCGCACCGTCGCCGCGCCGGCGCTCGCGCCCGGCCTCTACATCGTCGCGACGCCGATCGGCCACCTCGGCGACGTGACGCTGAGAGCGCTCGCGACGCTCGCGAGCGCCGACCTGATCGCCTGCGAGGACACCCGCGTCAGCCGCGTGCTGCTCGGCCGCTACGGCATCCGCACGCCGACCATCGCCTATCACGAGCACAACGCCGGCCGGCAGCGGCCGCGGCTGATGGCCGAGCTTCTCGCCGGCCGCTCGGTGGCGCTGGTCTCCGACGCCGGCACGCCGCTGATCTCCGACCCCGGCTACCGGCTGGTCGCCGAGGTGGCGGCGCTCGGGCTGCCGGTGTTTCCGATCCCCGGCCCGTCGGCGCTGCTCGCCGCGCTGGTGGTGGCGGGACTGCCGACCGACACGGTGCTGTTCGCCGGCTTCCTGCCGCAGAAGGGCGGGCCGCGGCGCCGCCGCATCGAAGAGCTCGCCGCCGTGCCGGCGACGCTGGTGTTCTACGAATCGCCGCATCGGGTGGCCGAGACGCTCGCCGACCTCTCCGCCATCCTCGGCGCCGACCGGCCCGCGGTGGTCGCCCGCGAGCTGACGAAGCTCTACGAGACGGTGGTGCGCGCGCCGCTCGGAGACTTGGCCGAAAAATTCGCCGGGGCGCCGCCGAAGGGCGAGATCGTGCTCGTCATCGGCCCGCCGCCGGAGCGCGAGACGGCGCCCGAGGACGTCGACGACCTGCTCGCCGCGGCGCTTTCGAAGATGCCGGCGAGTGCGGCGGCGGCGGACGTGGCGCGTGCCACCGGCTTCGACCGCCGCGAGCTCTACCGGCGGGCGCTGTCGCTGAAGCCGGGCCCGGCGGCGGCCGACGACGGGGATGGCGAAGCCGTCTCCGGCGACGATGGCGAAGCGGGCTGAGCCATCCCCCGCCGACCCGCGCCGCCGCGCCGCCGAGCGCCGCGGCCACGGCGCCGAGACGCTCGCCGCCTGGGCGCTCCGGCTGAAGGGCTACCGCATCATCGGCCGCAGGGTGAAGACGCCGCACGGCGAGATCGACCTGGTGGCGCTGAAGCGCGACACCGTGGCGATCGTCGAGGTGAAGGCGCGCGCCGACGCGGACACTGCGCTCGTCGCCGTCGGCCCGGGCACGCGGCGGCGGCTGTCGGCGGCGGCGCGGGTGTGGCTCGCGCACCATCCCGGCTTCGCCGGGCACACCATCCGCTTCGACATCGTGCTCGTCGTGCCGCGGCGCTGGCCGACCCACCTCGCCAACGCCTTCGAGGCGACGGATTGACGGCCGGCGCGGCCGGGTGGAAACCCGTGCGGCCGCATCCCACCTCTTCTCTCGCCGCTTTTCCACCCCCCTCTCTTCGATCCCCTTCCGGAGCCGACCGCCATGACTGAAGCCGCCGAGAAGCCCGCCGCGCGGCTCCGCGTGGCGATCCAGATGGACCACGTCTCGACGGTGAAGATCGCCGGCGATTCGGGCTTCGCGCTGATGCTCGAGGCGCAGGCGCGCGGCCACGAGCTCTTCCACTACACGCCGGAGCGGCTCGCCATGCGCGACGGCGTCGTCACGGCGGCGCTCGAGCCGATCACCGTGCGCGACGTCGCCGGCGACCATTTCACGCTGGGCGAACCGCGGCGCCAGCGCCTCGACGAGCTCGACGTGGTGCTGATGCGCCAGGACCCGCCGTTCGACCTCGCCTACGTGACGGCGACCCACATGCTGGAGCGCATCCAGCCGAAGACGCTGGTGGTGAACGACCCCGCCGAGGTGCGCAACGCGCCGGAGAAGATCTTCGTCACGCTGTTTCCGGAGCTGATGCCGCCGACGGTGATCACGCGCGACCGCGCCGAGATCAACGCGTTCCGGCAGGAGTTCGGCGACATCGTCATGAAGCCGCTCTACGGCCACGGCGGCGCGTCGGTGTTCCGCCTGACGCGCGAGGACCTCAACTTCGGCTCGCTCTACGACCTGTTCTCGACGACGTTCCGCGAACCGTGGGTGGTGCAGCAGTACCTGCCGAACGTGCGCCACGGCGACAAGCGCATCATCCTGGTCGACGGGTTGTTCGCCGGGGCGGTGAACCGCGTGCCGGCGCCGGACGACCTGCGCTCCAACATGGTGCGCGGCGGCGCGGCGCAGGAGACCGACCTCACCGAGCGCGAGCGCGAGATCTGCGCCACCATCGGCCCGGAGCTGTCGAAGCGCGGGCTGCTGCTCGTCGGCATCGACGTGATCGACGGACGGCTGACCGAGATCAACGTGACGGCGCCGACCGGCATCCGCGCCATCCGCCGCCTCGGCGGCCCGGACGTCGCGGCGAGGGTGTGGGACGTGATCGAGGCGAAGGTGGCGGGGCGGCGGTAGGGGGGCGGTCGGGCCGCCTCAGGTGGGGACTGCTTCCCTTTCCGGGGTCATCCCAGGCCTTGTGCCTGGGATCCAAGCAACGGCTGCTGTGGATTGGACGCTTCCGGCGACACCCCACCCGTGGAAAGGGATGGGTCCCAGGCACAAGGCCTGGGATGACTCCGATGAGGGTAGAGATTTCCTACTACCCTACCTTGTGCTAGTCTCCGCCGCACCGACACCCCGGCGAGCTGCACGATGTCTTTCTTCGTCTACATGCTGGCGAGCAAGAAGAACGGCACCCTCTACACCGGCGTCACCGGCAATCTCGGCGAGCGCATTTTCCAGCACCGAACGAAGCAAACGCCCGGCTTCACCTCGCGCTACGGCGTCGACAGGCTGGTCTGGTACGAGGCCTACGACGATCCATCGGCCGCCATCCAGCGCGAGAAATCGATCAAGCGGTGGCCGCGGGCGTGGAAGATCAGCACCATCGTCGCGATGATCCGGAGTGGCGGGACCTATATGAAGAGTTGAATTGCTGACGGGCCCGGCCGGTGAGGCTCGTCGGTACCCACCGTCGACTGTCAATTTCCAAACTACCCCCTCCGTAGTCATCCCAGGCCTTGTCCCTGGGATCCAAGCAACGGTTGCCGCAGATGCGACGCATTTGGCGGGGTCCCACCCGTGGAAAGGGATGGATCCCAGGGACAAGCCCTGGGATGACTACGGAAGGGTTGAGCGCGAAGAGGCGGAAGAGACGGGCGCGACGGGGCGGAGATGGCGACGAGCCGTGCGGCCCGCCGCCACTCCCTCACTGGTGCAGCTTGAGCGCCATCGCCTCGATGTAGGTGAGCTGGAAGAGGTCGCCCGGCTGCACGCCGGGGAGGTCGCCGGCGACCTCGTCGTTGGCGGCCGGCATGACGCGGACGATGCCGTCGGCGCCCTTGAACATCACCGTCCGGGCAGCCGGATTCACTTCCACCAGCATGGCGTTCTCCACCACCTGGGTGGCGAAGAAGTTCTCCGGCAGCTGGATGCCGAACACCGAGGCGTCGATCACGTCGGTGTCGAGGCGGCCGATGGTGCCGGTCTGCGCCTTCTCGAGGTCGGTGATCGTGCCCGGCACGATCGACACGCCGACGTGGTCGTTGGGACGCACCTGGTCGAGGCCGACGACGATGGGGGAGACCGCATAGGCGAACTGGTTGCCGTTCTCGGCCTTGACGATCACCTCGCGCGTCGCCGGGTTCACCTTCACCACCGTGACGATGAACGACTGCACGGCGACGGTGCCGATGCCGGGGATGGTCAGCGAGGTGACGGCGGCGAGGGCGGCGCCGCAGCCGATCGCGACCGTGGCGGCGAGGACGACGGCACCGCGGCGGAGCCGGCGGGCGGTTTCGAGGGTGGTCATCGGCGGTATCCCTTGGCTGCGTGACGCCGCAACGGCGGCGAACGGAACTGACGCCGCCATCAAGCAACCGCACCGCGGGCCGTCAATCGATTCGCGGGGGTGGCCGGGGGACACGCCTCCATCCGTTTCCCTTTTCTTGTCGTTCCCCATTCTCCTCCCCTCGCGGGTCATCCCAGGCCCTGTGCCTGGGATCCAAGCAACGGCAGTCGCGGAGACGGCGTGACCGATGGACGTGGAGCGCGCGGAGAGGGATGGATCCCAGGCGCAAGGCCTGGGATGACCCCGAACGAGAGGGTGGCGGGTGTGGCCGGCCGCGCTGCCGCGTCGCGCAGCGTCGTCTGCCCTCAGGGCATCGGATCGTACGAAACCCTCGCCATTGACACGGGCGGCGCCCTGCGGCTTAAAGGTCCGGTAGACGTGCCGCCTCCAGGGGCGGCACGATTTGTTTTCCGGGGCCCGTCGCCGCCGGCGCCTCGACCGACGCGGCCGTTCCCCGGAGTTCTCACGAGCCGGAGCGAGAGGCCCGCGGCCATGTCCAGCGGCAACACTGCCAAGATCGAGACCGTCCCCTCGGTTGCGCCCCTCGGCGCGCCGTCGCAGCACCTGTTCCGCACCTTCGCGCGCGTCGACCTCGCCTTCGAGCGAGGCGAGGGCGCCTGGCTCGAAGGCTCCGACGGGCGACGCTATCTCGACTTCGGCGCCGGCATCGCGGTGAACGCGCTCGGCCACGCCCATCCCCATCTCGTCGCCGCCCTGCAGGAGCAGGCGGCGAAGGTGTGGCACGTCTCCAACCTCTACCGCATCCCGGACGGCGAGCGCCTCGCCGACCGGCTGACGGCGGCGAGCTTCGCCGACCGCGTGTTCTTCACCAATTCCGGCGCCGAGGCGCTCGAGGCGGCGATCAAGACGGCGCGCCACTACCAGTTCGCCGAAGGCCGGCCGGAGCGCTTCCGCATCATCACCTTCGAGGGTGCCTTCCACGGCCGCACGCTCGCCACCATCGCCGCCGGCGGCCAGGAGAAGTACCTCGAGGGCTTCGGCCCGAAGGTCGAGGGCTTCGATCAGGTGCCGTTCGGCGACCTCGCGGCGGCGGAGAAGGCGATCGGGCCGGAGACGGCGGCGATCCTCGTCGAGCCGGTGCAGGGCGAGGGCGGCATCCGCCCGGCCCCGTCGGGATTCCTCAAGGGGCTCCGCGCGCTCTGCGAGAAGCACGGGCTGCTCTTGATCTATGATGAAGTGCAGTGCGGCATGGGGCGCACGGGAAAACTGTTCGCCTACGAGTGGTCGGGCGTCGCGCCGGACATCCTGGCGACCGCCAAGGGGATCGGCGGCGGCTTCCCGCTCGGTGCCTGCCTCGCCAGCGACGTGGCGGCCGCCTCGATGACGCCCGGCACGCACGGCACCACCTTCGGCGGCAACCCGCTGGCGATGGCGGTCGGCAACGCCGTGCTCGACGTCGTGCTGGCGCCGGGCTTCCTCGACGAGGTCGTCGACACCGGGCTGCTGTTGAAGCAGCGGCTGGCGTCGGTGGTCGATTCGCATCCGCGCGTCTTCGAGCTGGTGCGCGGCGAGGGGCTGATGCTCGGGCTGAAGTGCAAGCCGCCGGCCGGCGAGGTGATGGCGGCGCTGCGCGCCGAGGGGATGCTGACGGTGGCGGCCGGCGACAACGTCGTGCGGCTGTTGCCGCCGCTCACCGTGCGCGAGGCGGAGGTGGCGATCGCCATCGACCGCCTCGAGGCGGCGGCGCAGCGGGTGGAGGCGGCGCTCGACGCGGCGGAGAAGCCGGCGGAGAGCGTATCGTGACCGCGCCGGCCGGCGCGGCGGCGCGGCATTTCCTCGACCTCGACGCGATCCCCGCGGCCGAGCTCCGCCGCATCCTCGACGACAGCCGGCGGATGAAGGCGGAGCGCGCCGGCAGGCGGCGCATCCCGCCCTCCGGCGAGGGCCCGCTCGCCGGCCTGGTGCTGGCGATGGTGTTCGAGCGGCCGTCGACGCGCACGCGCGTCTCCTTCGACGTCGGCATGCGCGAGCTCGGCGGCGAGACGATCATGCTGACGGGTGCCGAGATGCAGCTCGGCCGCGGCGAGACGATCGCCGACACGGCGCGCGTGCTGTCGCGCTTCGTCGACGCCATCATGATCCGCATCCTCGACCACGCCGCCCTCGTCGAGCTCGCCGAGAACGCCACGGTGCCGGTGATCAACGGGCTGACGAAGCTGTCGCATCCCTGCCAGATCATGGCCGACGTGCTGACCTTCGAGGAGCACCGCGGGCCGATCGCCGGACGCTCGGTGGCGTGGGTGGGCGACTTCAACAACGTTCTGACCTCGTGGATGCACGCCGCGGCGCCGCTCGACTTCGAGCTGCGCATCGCGACGCCGCCCGAGCTCGCGCCGCCCCAGGACCTCGTCGCCGCGGCGCGCGCCGCCGGCGGGCGCATCGTCGTCACCACCGATCCCTACGCGGCGGTGGACGGGGTGGACTGCGTCGTCGCCGACACCTGGGTGTCGATGGGCGACAAGGAAAAGGCGCGCCGCCACAACCTGCTGCAGCGCTACCAGGTCAACGAAAGGCTGATGGCGGCGGCGGCGAAAGACGCCATCTTCATGCACTGCCTGCCGGCGCACCGCGACGAGGAAGTCACGGCGGCCGTCATGGACGGGCCGCAGTCGGTGGTGTTCGACGAGGCGGAGAACCGCCTGCACGCCCAGAAGGGCATCCTCGCCTGGTGCCTCACCGGCCAGGAGGCGCGGTGAGCGCGGCAGTGAGCGGAGCGGCGGCGTGAGTTCTGTCGAAGGTGCGGGCGTGCCCGCGGAGGGGTCGAACGGCGCGTCTGGCGACCTGGTGCTGCCGTTCTCGGTCGGCCCGCTCGACGTGCGCGGCCGCGTCGTGCGGCTCGGGCCGGCGGTCGACGCGATGCTGTCGCGCCACGCCTATCCGCCGGCGGTGTCGCGGCTGCTCGGCGAGGCGGTGGCGCTGACCGCGCTGCTCGCCGCCTCGCTGAAGTTCGAGGGGCGCTTCACGCTGCAGACCTCCACCGACGGACCGGTCGACCTGATCGTCGTCGATTTCGCCACGCCCGACGGGCTGCGCGCCTACGCCCGCTTCGACGCCGAGCGCGTCGCGGCCGTGATGGAGGGCGTCAGCGCCGGCAGCCGGCCCGACGGTGGCGTGCTGATCGGCAAGGGGCATCTGGCGATGACCGTCGACCAGGGCACGGCGGCGAGCCGCTACCAGGGCATCGTGCCGCTCGACGGCGACGGCCTGGAGGCGGCGGCGCACCGCTACTTCGAGCAGTCCGAGCAGATCCCGACGCGGGTGCGGCTGGCCGTCGCCGAAGTGATGAGCCGGCGGCCCGGCGAGGCGCCGGCGCACGCCTGGCGGGCCGGCGGCATCCTCGTGCAGTTCCTGCCCGACGCGCCGGAGCGGATGGCGCACCGCGACCTCGATCCGGGCGACCGGCCGGAGGGCGCGGCCGAGCCCGACGACGCGGACGAGAGCGACGTTTCGGAGGACGACGCGTGGGTGGAGGCGCGCGCGCTCATCGACACCGTCGAAGACCTCGAGCTGACGGACCCGGACGTGACGCCGGAGCGGCTGCTCTACCGGCTCTTCCACGAGCGCGGCGTGCGGGTGTTCGAGCCGCAGCCGATGGCCGACCGCTGCCGCTGCTCGCGCGAGCGCGTCACCGGCATGCTGAAGGGTTTCACGCCCGAGGAGCGCGCCGACATGGTGGTCGACGGGGCGATCGAGGTGACGTGCGAGTTCTGCTCGACGCGCTACCGCTTCGCGGCGGAGGAGGTGGAGGGCTGACCCGTCCGGCCTCCGCGTAGGGTTTTCCGCGCGGGTGCGTATAGGATGGGTCGGCGGCCGGCATTCCCGGCCGGGCCGCGCGACGGAGCGCCGCCGATGTCGTCGACCCGTACCCTCGTCCGCCTCGCCGTGGTGGTCGCCGCGCTCGCCGGCGCCGGCTTCGCCGTGGTCAAGGCGGTGGGCGGACCGGAGCAGGCGCCGGCGCGCTATCGGACGGAAGCGGCGACGCGCGGGCCGATCGAGGCCGCCGTGCTCGCCACCGGCACGCTGACGCCGGTCGTCACGGTGCAGGTGGGCAGCCAGATCTCCGGCCAGATCATCGCGCTCGACGCCGACTTCAACTCCGCCGTGACGAAGGACCAGGTGATCGCCCGCCTCGATGCGGCGAGCTACCGTGGCAAGCTCGCCCAGGCCGAGGCCGACCTCGCCGTGGCGGAGGCGACGATCAGCGCCAAGCAGGCGTCGCTCGCGGCGGCCGAGGTCGACCTGCGCACCACCCGGAACACCCTCGCCGACGCCGAGCAGACGCACGAGCGCACGCGCCGGCTGTCGGTCGCCGGCCACGCCACCGAGCGCCAGCTGCAGCTCGACGCCTTCGCCCGCGCCCAGGCGGCGGAGGCGATCAGCAAGTCGGAGGCGCAGATCCGCATGGCCGAGGCCGAGCTGACGGTCGCCCACGCGCAGGTGGAGCAGAAGCGGGCCGCCGTCGCCATCGCCCGCACCGATCTCGACAGGACGGTGATCCGCTCGCCGGAGACCGGCGTCGTCGTCGACCGGCAGGTCGACATCGGCCAGACGGTGGCGGCGAGCCTGCAGGCGCCGATCCTGTTCGAGATCGCCCGCGACCTGCGCGAGATGCGGCTCGAGGCGAGCGTCGACGAGGCCGACATCGGCCGCGTCGCACCGGGGCAGCAGGTCGTCTTCACCGTCGACGCCTTCCCCGACCGCAAGTTCGAGGGCGTCGTCCAGCAGATCCGCAAGGCGCCGACCGTGGTTTCCAACGTCACCACCTACACGGTGGTGGTGGCGACGGCGAACCCCGACATGGATCTCTTGCCGGGCATGACGGCGAGCGTGCGCATCGTCGAGGCGCGCCACGACGACGTCGTCAAAGTGGCGGCGGCGGCGCTCAGGTTCCGTCCGGAAGGCCCCCGCAAGACCGCGGCGGCGGATGCCCCCGGCCCGGCGGTGTTCGTGCCCGGTCCGGGAGGCGAGGCGGTGCGGCGGCCGGTCGAGACCGGGCTTACCAGCGACGGCTTCGTCGAGATCGTCAGCGGCATCGCGGCCGGCGAGGCGGTGATCGTCGCCGCCGACGGGGCGGACGGCAAGCCGCGGCGCCCGCGCTCGATGTTCGGCTTCTGAGCGCGATCGCGAACCGGAGGCGACCGTGACACCGCCGATCGTCGCCGCCGAACGGATCGAGAAGCGCTACCGCAGCGGCGCGGTGGAGGTGCGCGCGCTCGTCGACGTGTCGTTCACCGTGCAGGCGGGCGAGTTCGTCGCGGTGATGGGGCCGTCCGGCTCCGGCAAGTCGACGCTGATGAACGTGCTCGGCTGCCTCGACCGGCCGAGTGCGGGTCGCCTCCTCATCGACGGCGCCGACGTCGCCGGGCTCGACGCCGACGCGCTGGCGGCGCTCCGGCGCAAGACCGTCGGCTTCGTCTTCCAGTCGTTCAACCTGATGCCGCGGCTGTCGGCGCGCGACAACGTGGCGATGCCGACCGTCTATGCCGGCCTGCCGGTGCGCGAGCGCAAGCGGCGGGCCGAGGCGCTGCTCGCCGCCGTCGGCCTCGCCGACCGCGGCCACCACCGCCCGACCGAGCTTTCCGGCGGCCAGAAGCAGCGCGTGGCGATCGCCCGCGCGCTCGTCAACGACCCGAAGCTGATCCTCGCCGACGAGCCGACCGGCGCGCTCGACAGCCGCACCGGCCTCGAGATCCTAGCGCTCTTGCAGCGGCTCAACCGCGAGGACGGGCGCACCGTGGTGCTCGTCACCCACGACCGCGAGATCGCCCGCCACGCCGGCCGCATCCTGCGCTTCCACGACGGCCGCCTCGTCGCCGACGAGCGCACCGCCGCGCCGCTCGACGCCCGGACGGAGCTCGCGGCGCTGCCGCCGCCGGTGGAGGTCGCAGCGTGAGTGCGCCCAATTGACCGTGCTCGACAGCCTCAGGGCGGCGATCGCCGCGCTCGGCGCCAACCCGCTCCGCAGCGTGCTGACGACGCTCGGCATCATCATCGGCGTCGCCGCGGTGATCGTCATGGTGGCAATCGGCTCGGGCGCCCGCTCGCGCGTCGACGGCGTCATCGAGAGCCTCGGCTCCAACCTCATCCAGGTGCTGCCTGGCGCCCGCAGCTATTCGGGCGTGCGCGCCGCCTCGAACCTGATCACCGAGCGCGACGTGCCGGCGATCCGCGCCGCCGCGCCCGACGCCCTGTTGATCGCGCCGTTCGTGCGCGGCACCGCGCAGGTGATCGCCGGCAACCAGAACTGGCCGACCACCGCCTTCGGCGTGACGGGCGAGTTCTTCGCCGCGCGCGAGTGGGCGATCGGCGAGGGGCGGCTGTTCGAGCCGACGGAGATGCGCGGCGGCAAGGCGGTGCTGCTCGGCGCCACGGTGGCGCGCGAGATGTTCCCCGACGGCTCGCCGATCGGCACGGTGGTGCGGGTCAACCGGGTGCCGTTCACCGTCGTCGGCGTGCTCGCGGCGAAGGGCCAGACGCCGTTCGGCGCCGACCAGGACGACGCCGTCTTCGTGCCGCTCGACACCGCCCGGCAGCGGCTGTTCGGCCGCTTCGCGAGCCGCCCCGACATGATCGACGGGATCACCGTGAAGGCGCGCTCGGCCGAATCGCTGTCGAAGCTGGAAAGCGACCTGCACGACGTGCTGAGCGAGCGCCATCCACCGACCGACGCCGGCGAGGGCTACAACATCCGCAATCTCGGCCAGCTGCTCGAGGCGCAGGCGAGCACGTCGCGGGTGCTGGCGCTGCTGCTCGCCGCCGTTGCCTCGATCTCACTCGTCGTCGGCGGCATCGGCATCATGAACATCATGCTGGTCTCGGTGACCGAGCGGACGCGCGAGATCGGTCTCCGCATGGCGGTCGGCGCGCGGCGGCGCGACATCCTCTCGCAGTTCCTCGTCGAGTCGGTGGTGCTCGCCTTCGCCGGCGGGCTGATCGGGGCGGCGCTCGGCATCGGCGCATCGATCGCCATCGCGCGGGCGGCGGAATGGCCGGTGCTGGTGGAGCCGTCGGCCGTGGCGCTCGCCTGCGGCTTCGCGGCGGCGGTCGGCGTGTTCTTCGGCTACTACCCGGCGCGCAAGGCGAGCCGCCTCGATCCGATCGAGGCGCTGAGGTACGAGTGAGGGCGACAGGCGTGCCCTCGGGGCGCCCGTCAAAGTTCCACGTCACTCTGCCAGTCTCGACCGGCGTAGAAGATGCCGAGAACCGTCACGGTGTCTGCTTCGACGCTGTAGGTGATGGTGACACGGCCGCGGAAAACGAGCGTGCGCAGGCCGGGACGAACGTGGTCGTGAGCGACGCCCCGGTTCGGGAAGTCGGCGAGCGAGTGACAATGCTGGTTCAGGGCCGTGGTGAAGCGATAGGCGCTTTCGAGCGAAGAGGAGTCTGCGATGAAGTCGTAGAGTTCCAGAAGCTGAAGGCGCGCCCGCTCTGAAAAGACAACCTGCACCACCAGCGAACTCTATAGCGACTTCGATCGCCGTTGATGATGTCGATCGAGAGAAGCCTGCACGTCCTCCAAGCTCACCGCACGTTCCGGCCGCGCCTTCATCTCTTCGGCGATCGGCACTACGACGTCGCGCAACCACGCATCAAAAGACTCGTCGCGCTGCTGGAGGGCGATCAGGCTTTCCCGGACGACGTCGCTTTCAGACTTGAAGCGCTCGCCGTCAACCTTGGCGCGCACCAGATCAATGACATCGTCATGCAGTTGGAGGGGTTTTGCGGGCATCGGAGGCTCCAGTGCGAGCCACTCTAGCGCGGAAGGCCGACTGGATGAAGGCTTTACGGGCACCGCCGCCGTTTGCGGTCGGATCTGCCCCTACCCCAGCACCCCCGCCACCGCCTTCGCCGCCGCCTCGAGGTTGCCGTTCCACGTCGCCGGCGAGGCGCCGGTGGGGGCGAGGTCGTGGTTGCCGTCCTCGCTCCAGAGGATCGTGACGCGCGGCGGCACGGCGTAGGTCGCGACCTCCTTCTCGTCGCCGAAGGGATCGCGCGTGCCCTGCACGATCAACGCGGGAATGCGCAGCGCCTCCAGCGGCCCGAGCCTGAGCTTCTCCGGCTGGCCGGTCGGATGGAACGGATAGCCGAGGCAGACCACCGCCTTCACGCGCGCGTCGAGGTCCGGCAGGCCGCCGACCATCGCGGCGATCCGCCCTCCCATCGACTTGCCGCCGATCAACACAGGCCCCTCGCTGTCCGCCAGCACCGCCTGCAGCGCCGCGACGAACTCCGGCACCAGTGTTTCGGCCTTCGGCGGCGGCCGCCGCGACCCGCCGGACCGGCGCTGCGCCATGTAGCCGAACTCGAAGCGCACGACGTCGAGCCCCGCCTTCGCGGCATGGGCGGCGAAGCGCTGCAGGAACGGAGTGTCCATCGCGGCGCTCGCGCCGTGCGCGAGCAGCAGCGTGCCGCGGCGCGGCGGGACGGCGGCATCGCGCAGGAAGGTTTCGGTCATGCTTCTTCTCCAACGGCCTTGCGCGACACGCTCGGCGGACCGGGCTGCGCCGGCCATCCAAGCGACGCCCGCCCCGCTCTGTCCAGAGCGCGATGCCGCAAGATCGGAGTGCGCCGAGGGGGATGGATCCGAGGAACAAGGCCTGCGATGACCTCGCGACGGGTATACACGCGAACGAGGCGACCTTCGCTGCCCCGGTCCACCTTCAATTTCCGATCTCGTTTGCACGGCGGGTCATCCACGGAGCTCCGGCCCGACATCCGGCAACACAGCATGCCCGCAGGCGCCAGGTCTCCCGATCGGCGCTGCCATGCCGACCCGGCGCTGCGCGCGGGAGATTCCCGACGCCAGGTCGGCACGCTCCGATTGCAAGTGCATTTCCCCTCTGCCACACTCCGAAGTGGCGTATGGGGGGATGCGCATGGAGGCGTGGCGGGAGGGTCCCGGCGGGCCGGGCGAGGCGGTGGCCTTGCGCCGTGTCCCGCTGCGCCGGCGCCGCGGCATCGCCGCCATCACGGCGCTCGACGGCGACAGGCGGTGGGACGGCGCGGTCCTCCCGCCGGCTGGTGCGCCGCGGGAGCAGCGGCTCGCCTTCGACGTCGTCCGGCGCGGGGCGCCTGCGCGCGCCGTCCCCCAACACGCCAACGCCGGCGCAAACTCCGTCACCGCCGCCCCTCTCGGCTCCGCGTCGGAGCCGTTGTCGCCGCTGGCATTGATGGCCTCGGCGCTCGGCGTCGGCATCGCCTCGGCCGAGGAGCTCGCGGCGGGTGCCGGGCGGCTGCTGCGGGTCGACCTCACGGAGGCGGAGACGGTGACGATGATCGCCGTCGGCCATGGCACACACGGCCCCGAGCTGGCGGTTCCGGCGACGCCGGCGCGGCTCGGTGACCTCGCCCGGCTGGTCGCCGCCGATCCGGCGACCGCCCAGCGCATCCGCCTCGCCGACCCCGACGCCTTCGCCGCCGCCGTTGCGTCGGCCGCAGCGGCACCGGCCGAGGGCGATGGTGGAACGGAGGGCGATGCGGCCCGGGGCGCGTTCGACGCCGAACCCGAGTCGCCCTCGGCGTCCGGCCTGACGGCGCCGGCGGCAGCGCCCGATGCCGTGCGTCGACCGGCACTGCGCATCGTCGGCTCGCGGCGGGTCGAGGCGGCGCTCGCGACCTTCCGCACCGGCTCCGCCGGGCTCGGCGCCGAGCGGACGCTGACGCGGCGGCAGGCCGCGGTGCTCGCGGCGGCGGCCGGGGCCCTCCTGGTCGCGCTGGCAACGGCGCCGTCGACGACGATCGATCTCGCCGTCTGCCTCGCGGCGATCTGCTTCGTCGGGTTGGCGGTGCTGCGGGCGGCGGCGGCGCTGACGGGTGCCGGGATCGGCTTTTCGCCGCCGGCCGCCTCGCTGGTCGACATCGACCTGCCCGTCTACACGCTGCTCGTGCCGCTGCACCGCGAGGCGCGCGTGGTGCCGCGGCTGCTGCCGGCGCTCTGCGCGCTCGACTACCCCGTCGAAAAGCTCGATCTGAAGCTGCTGCTGGAGGCGAGCGACCGCGAGACGATCGCCGCCGTCGAGCGCCACCCGCTGGCGCAGCGCTTCGACGTCGTCGTGGTGCCGCGCGTCGGGCCGCTGACCAAGCCGAAGGCGCTCGACGTCGGGCTCGCCCTCGCCCGCGGCGAGCTCGTGACGATCTACGACGCCGAGGACCGGCCCGAACCCGACCAGTTGCGCCGCGCCGCCGAGACGTTCGCCGCCGGCGGGCCGGCGCTCGCCTGCGTGCAGGCGCGGCTGGCGACGGACCACGCCGGCGACACCTGGGTGACGGCGATGTTCGCGCTCGAGTACGCGATGCTGTTCGACGCGCTGCTGCCCTGGCTCGCCCGCCACCGGCTGCCGTTCCTGCTCGGCGGCACCTCGAACCACTTCCGCAAGGCGGCGCTGCTCGCGGTCGGCGGGTGGGATGCGTGGAACGTCACCGAGGACGCCGACCTCGCGGTGCGGCTCGCCCGGCGCGGCTTCGCCGCCACGGTGATCGCCTCCACCACCTTCGAGGAGGCGCCGCTCGAGGTGGCGGCGTGGCTGAAGCAACGGTCGCGCTGGTACAAGGGGTGGTTACAGACGGTGCTGGTGCACGCCCGCGATCCCGCCGGGCTCGTGCGCGGCGCCGGCACGGAAGGCGCCGTCGCGCTGGCGCTGCAGCTCGTCGGCGCGCTCGTCACCGTCGTCGCCTATCCGGTCTCGTGGGTGCTCGTCACCGGCTATGCCACCGGCGCGCTGCCGTTCGGGTCGGACGGCAGTTTCGGCGACGATCTCTGGTTGGCGCTGGTGTTGACTGCCTTCTGCGGCGGCCAGGCGGCGATGGTGCTGCTCGCCGTGGCAGCGCTCCGGATGCGGCCGAGCGCCATCCGTCCGACGGCGCTCATCTGGCTGCCGGTGTACTGGTGGCTGCACGCCCTCGCGCTGGCGCTGGCCGTCGTCGACCTCGTCCGCCGCCCGCACTTCTGGGCGAAGACGGAGCACGGGAGGGCGGAGAGGCGGGCGACGGGGCGGCGCCTCGGTCTGACGAACGGGGAGGGGGTTGCGGCAGATCGCGCCGACGCGGCCGGCGCGATCGCTGCGGGTCAGTCGACCGCCGGCACCGTCCGCAGATAGGCGATGATGGCGTCGAGGTCGCCGGGCTTCAGGCGGGCGTAGTAGCCGTAGGCCATCGGCGGCTTCAGCTGGCGGCCGTCGCGGCTCACCCCCTCGGTGATCGCCCGGGCGATCTCGGCGTCGGTCCAGTCGCCGAGGCCCTTCGCCTTGCTACTCGTGATGTTGGCGGCGACCGACACGCCCCAGGGCCCGGGGATCTCCATGCCGCCCGCGCCGAGGCGGCCCGCGAAGTCGGGCTCGCCGTGCGGTCCGCGGGTGGTGTGGCACTCCATGCAGTGGCCGATGCCGACAAGATACTTGCCGCGCCCCTCAGGCGTCGCGAGCTCGGTGGCCGTCGGCGGCGTCTCGAAGCCGGGCGGCGGCGCGGCGCGGATGATCTGGCGGTAGACGGGCGTCGGAACCGCGTTCTTCACCGGAGCGACGAAGCGCAGATAGGCGACCAGCGCGTCGAGGTCGGCGGGCGTCATCACGTGATAGAAGGCGTAGGGCATGATCGGGGCGAGCGGCACGCCGTCGGGGCGCTCGCCCTGCACGATGGCGGTCTTCAGTTCGGCATCGCTCCACTTGCCGACGCCGGTCTCCTCGTCCGGCGTGATGTTGGAGGAGAAGACACTGAACGGCGGCGCCTCGAACGGCGTGCCGCCGGCGAGCGTCTTGGCCGTCTCGGGGCCGTTCGGCCCCATCGGCGTGTGGCAGTTGCCGCAGGCGAGGATCGAGTTGACGAGATAGTCGCCGCGCTCGAATGCCGTCTCGGCAGACGCAGCGGTGGGCATCATCAAGGCGACCGCCAGAGTGGCGGCCCACGTTCGGGCGGCGCGCATGTCCCGTGATCCTCCCAGCCAGGGGCGCGACGGTTTAGCGCAGCAGCTCGATTCTTTCCAATTCAAAAATACGGGACCGGAGCCGCTCGCCCAGCCCGGGTGCGCGCGGCGTTGCCTGCCTCAGCCGCGCGGCTCGGCGTGCACGATCATCCGGCGCACCTCCGGCACGCGGCGGCGGAAGGCGCGCTCCAGTGCGTCCACCGCGTCGTGCACCTCGGCGACCGTCTGGCCGGCCTGGGCGAAGCAGTGGCAGGTGACGAACAGCCCCTCGTCGTTCGCCCGCACGCGCACGTCGTGCACGAAGGCGAGGCGGCCGTTTTCCGCGACGAGCTCGGCTAGGATGCCGGAGAACGTCATGCGCGTGACGGCGCCGGCGTCGCGCGCGTCGAGACCGGAGACCAGCATCGGCTCGATGTGGCTCTCCACCTCGACGTCCTCGCCGAGCTCGCGGCGGATCGCTGCCTCGAGATCGCTCGCCACGTCGTGCGCGTCGGCGAACGTCATCGCCCCGTCGACCTCCAGGTCGAGGCTGACGGAGAGCGTCTCGCCCGTGTCGTCCGGGCGCGCAAGGTGCTGCACGGTGACGTGGTGGACGGCGAGGCCGCGGCGGGCGGCGATCAGCATCACCTTATCGAACACCGTCTCGTCGTCGAGCGCCACCGGATGGGCGGTGACGGTGACGTCGGCGTTCGGGTAGACGCGGCGCACCGCCTCCTCGAAGCGCGCCTTGATGGCATCGACGCGGTCGAACGGCAGCGTGCGCCGCACCGTGACGTCGACGGCGGCGAACAGAATGGGACCGGACGGTCGGACCCGCGCCCGCTTCAGCGCCAGCACGTCCTCGCTCTCCTCGGCGAGCCGCTCGATCGTCTCGACGGCACCGGCCGGCGCGGTGTCGACCAGCGTGTCGATGGTGCGGCGGGCGAGGCGGACGCCGTTCCAGCCGATGAAGCCGGCGATGACGAGGGCCACAAGGGCGTCTGCCGCCGGCAGGCCGAAGTGCACGCCGGCGAGACTGAGCAGCACCAGGCCGGAGCTCACCATGTCGGTGGTGAAGTTGAGGGCGTCGGCCTCGAGCGCCTCCGAGCCGGTCTCGCGGGCGACGCGCTTCAGCATGCGGGCGCGAAAGAAGTCGGCGACGATCGAGACGACGAACAGGCCGGCGACCCACCACGTCACCTCGAACGGCTCGCCGCCATGGAAGAGCTGCTTGCCGGCTTCCACCACGAAGGCGATGCCGGTGGCGATGAGGAGGCCGGTCTCGATGAGGGCGGCGACGCTCTCCACCTTGGCGTGGCCGAAGTGGTGGTCGCTGTCCGGCGGCTTGTCGCCGACGCGCACCGCATAGAAGGTGAGCGCGCTGGTGCCGAGATCGAGCACCGTCTGCGCCGCGTCGGAGAGGATCGCGAGGCTGCCGGTGAGGAGCCCGACGATACCCTTGGCGACGGCGAGCACCAGCGAGACGGCGATCGACAGCGCCACCGCGCGCTGCTTGCGCCGGCTCGCCGACGGGCCGATCTGCGGGCCGCTCGCCGGGCCGTCTCCGCTCGTCATGCTCTCGATCCGACCCGTGCGCAGGCGCGGCAGGGGGAGGCACCGCCGCGCGCCGATTGACCGCCTCGCCGGGCGGGTGTCAAGCGCCGCCGCCGTCGATCCTGCGCGGCGAGTCGGCGCCGGCGCTATCGGGCCGGCGAGGGTTCGCGCCGCATGTGAGCCGGCTTCGTCATAGCCGCGTAACGTCCGTGCCGTTTGCTGAGGGCCGCGCGGCGACCCCCCTCCGAGACGCCGCAACCGAGCCTTGGCGAGGACCCCCATGCGCAGCGGCCTTCTCCGCGCGACGGCGCTCGCCGTCGCGACCCTCGCGTTCGCGCCCGCCGCGCCGTCGAAGGCTCGCGCGGCCGACGCGCCGATGACGGCCGAGCCGGTCGACTACGTGCGCGTCTGCGACGCCTTCGGGACGGGCTTCCTGTATGTGCCCGGCACCGAGACCTGCTTCCGCGTGATGGGACGGGTGCGCGCCGACTTCCGGGTGTACGGCAGCAACCGCGCCTATGGCGGGCCGGGCTTCTATTCGAACGCTTCCGACGGCTACGTCTTCCGGGCGCGCGCCTACCTCTATTCGGACGCGCGCACCAATACCGAGTACGGCCTGCTGCGCACCTACAGCGAGATCTGGTTCACCACCGACACCAATGCGCCGGGCACGGCGGTGTTCATCCGCAACGCCTATATCCAGTTTGCCGGCCTGACCGCCGGTCGCGCCGCGTCGTTCTACGACCTCTATTTCGGCGACACCTACAACACCGTCTTCAAGATGGCCGGGATGGGCAACCCGGACTTCGCCACCAACCTCCTCGCCTACACCGCGAGCTTCGGCGGCGGCCTCTCGGCGAGCCTGTCGCTCGAGGACGGCGTCTACCGAAAGTACGGCGTGCAGGGACCGGCGGCGACGCGCAATCAGGCGGGCAACAAGATCCCCGACATCGTCGCCAACCTGAAGCTCGAGCAGGACTGGGGCGCGGCGCAGCTGATGGCGGCGACGCACGAGGTGCGCATCGGCCGGGGTGGCGGGCAGTCGGACATGGGGTTCGCGGTCGGCGCCGGCGTCATCGTCAACCTGCCGATGCTCGCCAAGGGCGACCGCATCGGCATCCAGGGCGGCTATGCCGACGGCGCGTTGCAATATGTGGGCACGCAGGCGCAGGGCCCGTCGGTGGTCGACGGCGTCATCCAGAACGGCAAGCTGAAGCTCGTCAGCGCCTGGGCGATCGGCGCGAGCGGCGTCCACAACTGGACGCCGGAATGGTCGTCGGCGCTCGGCGCCTCCTATCTCGACGTCGAGGCGCCGAACCCGGGCACGGACTTCTCCAACATCGACCTGCAGGCGAACCTCGTCTTCCGCCCGGTGAAGGGCCTGCAGATCGGCGGCGAGGTGGAGTGGAAGTACGTGCAGCCGGACCAGGGCGACGACCGCAGCGGGCTCGTCGGGATGCTCAGGGTGCAGCGGGATTTTTGAGGCGCTCGGCAGCGGCGGCTTTTCCTTCTCCCACCTTCAGGTGGGAGAAGGTGCCCGAAGGGCGGATGAGGGCGGCGCGCGTCAGCGCGCCGAAGCTTCTCTTCCCACCTGTCCGCGCTCTAAACCGCCGCCCGCGCGGCTTCGCCGCGCGCCCTCATCCGGCCCTGCGGGCCACCTTCTCCCGCTCGCGCGGGAGAAGGGTGAGACGGCCCGCCTTCCTCGCCCTCAGAACTTCAGCGGCTTCGCCTGGCGGACCAGCGGCAGCCTCTCCACCGTGGCGAGGATCTCGGCCGGGATCGGGCCGTCGACCTCGACGAGGCAGATCGCGTCCTCGCCCGGGCCGGTGCGGCCGAGGTTGAAGGTGGCGATGTTCACCCCGGCCCCGCCGAGCGTCATGCCGAGCGCGCCGATGAAGCCTGGCTTGTCCTCGTTCGTCACGTAGAGCATGTGGGGGCCGAGCTCGGCCTCCATGTTGATGCCCTTGATCTGGATGAGGCGCGGCTTGCCGTCGGAGAACACCGTGCCGGCGACCGAGCGGTCCTGCGTGTCGGTCTTCACCGTCAGGCGCATGTAGCTCTCGTAGGCGCCCTGCTGCTCGCGGCGGACCTCCTCGACCGCGATGCCACGCTCGCGGGCCAGCACCGGGGCCGAGACCATATTGACGTCCTGCAGGAGCGGCCGGAACAGGCCGGCGAGTGCGGCAGCCGTCAGCGCACGGGTGTTCATCGAGGCGACCGCGCCCTCGAACTCGATGCGCACGCCGGTGAGGCCGGTCTCGGTGAGCTGGCCGGCGAACGAGCCGAGCTGCTCGGCGAGCCGAACGAACGGCACCAGCCGCGGCGCCTCCTCCGCCGAGATCGACGGCATGTTGAGGGCGTTCGTCACCGCGCCGTCGATCAGGTAGTCGGCCATCTGCTGGGCGACCTGCAAAGCGACGTTCTCCTGCGCCTCGGTGGTCGAGGCGCCGAGGTGCGGCGTGCAGACGAGGTTCGGCGCGCCGAACAGCACGTTCTCCTTCGCCGGCTCGGTGGAGAAGACGTCGATGCCGGCGCCGGCGACCTTGCCCGAATCCAGGGCAGCGCGCAGGTCCTCCTCGACGATCAGCCCGCCGCGGGCGCAGTTGACGATGTAGACGCCGTCCTTCATCGCCGCGATCGCCTTCGCATCGATGATGTTCTTCGTCTTCTCGGTCATCGGCGTGTGGAGCGTGATGAAGTCGGCACGGGCGAACAGCTCCGGCAGTTCCACCTTGTCGACGCCGAGGTCGAGCGCCCGCTCCTCCGACAGGAACGGGTCATAGGCGACCACCTTCATCTTCAGGCCGAGGGCGCGCTCGGCGACGATCGAGCCGATGTTGCCGCAGCCGATGATGCCGAGCGTCTTGGCGGTGAGCTCGACGCCCATGAAGCGGTTCTTCTCCCACTTGCCGGCCTGGGTGGAGGTGTCGGCGGCGGGAAGCTGGCGGGCGACGGCGAACAGCATCGCCACGGCGTGCTCGGCGGTGGTGATCGAATTACCGAAGGGCGTGTTCATCACGATGATGCCCTTCGCCGTCGCCGCCGGGATGTCGACATTGTCGACGCCGATGCCGGCGCGGCCGATCACCTTGAGGTTCGTCGCCTCGGCGATGATCTTCGCCGTCACCTTGGTCGCCGAGCGGATGGCGAGGCCGTCGAACTCACCGATGATGGCGGCGAGCTTGTCCTTGTCCTTGCCGAGTTCGGGCTCGTAGGTGACGTCGACGCCGCGATCCTTGAAGATCTTCACGGCGGCGGGGGAGATCTGGTCGGAGATGAGGACTTTCGGGGCCATCGTGGCCTCCTTCGGTTCGGCGCGGCGATCGAGCCGGCGGCCGGGATGAGGGATGGGGTTGAGGGGGTAGTGGGGGATCGCAAGCGTCGTCGCCGCGGCGCCCCCCCTCCCTGCCCTCCCCCGCGAGGGGGGAGGGTTCACGTTTTGATTTTTGGCAGGCCGACTGCCAGAAGCGCGGCGGAAACCCTCCCCCCTCGCGGGGGAGGGTAGGGAGGGGGGCCGCCGCGGGTCGCAGCGCCGCCCTCAGGCCGCCTGCTTCAGGCCGGCCTTTTCCTGGGCGAAGGCCCAGTCGAGCCAGGGCACAAGGGCCTCGAGGTCGGCGGTCTCGACCGTCGAGCCGGCCCAGATGCGCAGGCCCGGAGGGGCGTCGCGGTAGGCGCCGATGTCGTAGGCGACGCCCTCCTTGTCGAGCCGGGCGGCAAGCGCCTTGGCGAACGCCTCCTGGCCCTTGGCGTCGAGCGCCGTCACCTCGGGGTCGACGATCGTCAGGCAGACGCTGGTGTTGGAGCGCGTCTCGGGGACGGTCGCGAGGAAGTCGACCCACGGCGTCGCCGCGACGAAGGCGTCGAGGACGGCGAAGTTGCGGTCGGCGCGGGCGACGAGGCCGGAAAGGCCGCCGCAGGCCTTCGCCCAGTGCAGGGCGTCGAGATAGTCTTCCACGCACAGCATCGACGGCGTGTTGATCGTCTCGCCCTCGAACAGGCCCTCGGTGATCTTGCCGCCCTTCGTCATGCGGAAGAGCTTCGGCAGCGGCCAGGTGGGGGTGTAGGTCTCGAGCCGCTCGACCGCGCGGGGCGAGAGGATGAGGATGCCGTGCGCCGCCTCGCCGCCGAGCGCCTTCTGCCAGGAGAAGGTCACCACATCGAGCTTGTCGAAGGGGAGCACCTGGGCGAACGCCGCCGAGGTGGCGTCGCAGATCGTCAGGCCGGCCCGGTCGGCCGGGATGAAGTCGCCGTTCGGCACGCGCACGCCCGACGTGGTGCCGTTCCAGGTGAAGACGACGTCGTGGTCGAAGTTCACCGTCGAAAGATCGGGGAGCGCGCCGTAGGGCGCCTTGATGACGCGGGCATCGGTGAGCTTCAGCTGCTTCACCGCGTCGGTGACCCAGCCCTCGCCGAAGCTCTCCCAGGTGAGGAGGTCGACCGGGCGGGCGCCGAGCATCGTCCACATCGCCATCTCGACCGCGCCGGTGTCGGAGGCCGGCACGATGGCGATGCGATAGTCGGCCGGGACCTCAAGCAGGTCGCGGGTCATGTCGATGGCGAGCTTGAGCTTGGTCTTGCCGATCTTGGCCCGGTGGGAGCGCCCGAGGGCGGCGTCCTGGAGGGCTTCGAGCGTCCACCCGGGGCGCTTGGCGCAGGGGCCGGACGAAAAATACGGCGTCTCCGGCCGAAGGCCGGGCTTTACAGCGGTCATGGTGTCCATCCTCACAGATGGGCGCCTCTCGTTGGGGAGAGGTGTCCCGCCGCCGCGTCTACGCCTCGCCGCCGTCACGGTCAATGGCGGAAGTGGCGGACCCCCGTCAGCACCATCGCGAGGCCCTTCTCGTTCGCCGCCTGGATCACCTCGTCGTCGCGCATCGAGCCGCCCGGCTGGATGACGGCGGTGGCGCCGGCTTCGGCGGCGGTCAGCAGGCCGTCGGCGAACGGGAAGAAGGCGTCGGAGGCGACCACCGAGCCGATGGTCGCCGGCTCCGCGTGGCCGGCCGCCGCGGCGGCGTCGCGCGCCTTCCAGGCGGCGATGCGGGCGGAATCGACGCGGCTCATCTGGCCGGCGCCGATGCCGACGGTGGCGGAACCCTTGGCGTAGACGATGGCGTTCGACTTGACGTGCTTCACCACCCGCCAGGCGAAGCGCAGGTCCGCCCACTCGGACGGCGTCGGCGCGCGCCTGGTGACGACCTTCAGCTCGAGATCGTCGACGACGGCGTTGTCGCGCGACTGCACGAGCAGGCCGCCGGCGACGGAGCGCACGACGAGGCCGGGCGCGCGCGGCTCGGGCAGGCCGCCGGTGACGAGCAGACGCAGGTTCTTCTTGGCGGCGACGATCGCTTGCGCCTCGTCGGTGGCGCCCGGCGCGACGATCACCTCGGTGAAGATCTCGACGATGGCGCGGGCCGCCTCGGCGTCGAGCGGCCGGTTGAGGGCGACGATGCCACCGAAGGCCGAGACCGGGTCGCAGGCGAGCGCCTTGCGGTAGGCCTCCTCGAGGCTCGCGGCCTCGGCGACGCCGCACGGGTTGGCGTGCTTGATGATGGCGACGGCGGCGCCGACCTCCGGATCGAACTCAGCCACGAGCTCGAAGGCGGCGTCGGTGTCGTTGAGGTTGTTGTAAGAGAGCGCCTTGCCCTGCAGCTGGCGGGCGGTGGCGACGCCGGGGCGGTCGCTGCCGGTGACGTAGAAGCCGGCGCGCTGGTGCGGGTTTTCGCCGTAGCGCATCGCCTCGGCGAGGCGGCCGCCGAAGGCGGCAAACGTCGGCATCTCCGCGGCGCCGGGGCTCTCGGTGCCGACATCCTCGGCGAACCAGGCGGCGATCGCCGCGTCATAGGCCGCCGTGCGGGCGAACGCCTTGGCGGCGAGCTTGCGGCGCAGCGCCGTGGTGGTGGCGCCGTCATGGGCGGAAAGGTCCTCGAGCACGGGGCCGTAGTCGGCGGGGTCGACGACGACGGTGAGGTAGGCGTGGTTCTTCGCGGCGGCGCGGATCATCGCCGGGCCGCCGATGTCGATGTTCTCCACCACCGCGGCGCGGGCGGCGCCGGCCGCCACCGTCGCCTCGAACGGGTAGAGGTCGACGACCAGGAGGTCGATCGCCGGGATGCCGTGCGCCGCCATCGCGGCCGCGTGCTCGGGGTCGTCGCGCACGCCGAGCAGGCCGCCATGCACGGCCGGGTGCAGCGTCTTCACCCGCCCGTCCATGATCTCGGGAAAGCCGGTCAGCGCCGACACGTCGACGACGGTGACGCCCGCCGCGGCGATCGTCTTCGCGGTGCCGCCGGTCGAGACGATCTCGACGCCACGCTTCGCCAGCGCGGCGGCGAACGCGACGACGCCGGTCTTGTCGGAGACGGAGAGCAGCGCGCGGCGGAGCGGCACCCGGTCGGGCGTGGCGATCTGTTTGACCGTGACGGACATGGGGCGCGGGCTCCGGCGGCGGGGATGGATGCGCGGCCGTTAGCACGGATCGGCGATGGCCGGAACCAGCCGCGGCGCGGGCCTGCCCTGCGCCGGCATCGAACCGGGGCCGCCTGCTCAGACGAGCAGCGGCCCCTCGTCGCCGCCGCGGCCCCCGCGGCGGCCGGGACGCGGCTTGCCTTCCGCCTGCAGCTCCAGCCGCCAGCCGAACTCCGGCACCAGCCGGGCGCGGCCGTACAGCACGATCTGCTCGCTGCGCCGCGGCCCCTGCAAGCCGGCGAGGAACACTGACGGCTCCAGCATCGCCTCGGTGCCGAGCGCGGTGAACCGCCACGCCTCGCCATCCGGCGCCACCAGCATGACGGAATCGCCGCCGAGGGCGCGGCTCGCGCGGATCGACGGGTGCAAATGGAAGCGCACGGCGAAGCGGTCGGCGTCGGCGCGCGGGCCGCTGCCGGTCGGCGACAGCCGGTCGGTGCCCTCGATCAGCTCGCCGGAGGCGTGCAGCAGCAGCACCCGCTCGGCGATCAGCCCGAAGCGGCGGGCGTAGCCGTCGTGGCGGGCGACGATGGCGACGCCGTCCGGCCCCTCCTCGCGCTGCGCCTCCACCATCCCCGGCCCGTCGACGATCGGCGCGCCGACCCAGCGCACGAGGCGCGGCGTCGCGACGATCTTGGCGGTGGAGGAGTCTTCCACGACGATGGTCGAGTGGGCGGCGGTGAGCCGGCAGGCGCGCTTCCAGTCGCTGCGCAGCTGGCCGGGCGCGCCGCAGTTGACGACGAAGAGGTTGCGGCCCGAGCTCATCTCGAAGGCGAGCGTGCCGGCGTGGGCGTGGCCGCTCGCGCCGATCGGCGGCGGCCGCCCGACGTCGGCGACGACGACGGTGCGCCCGGCCTCCAGCCGCTGGTAGCCGGAGTGGCTGGCGTTGAGCGGCGGCGCGCCGCGGGCGTCGTCGTAGGAGAGCACGGTGGCGAGCAGGCCGTGCGGCGTCGCGCCCATGCCGTTGAAGCGGGCGAAGGTGCCGTCGCCGAGCCGGAAGAAGCGCAGCATCGGCAGCATGCGGTCGATGGCGCCCATCATCACCGGGCTCGGCGCCACCGCCCGCGCCGACAGCGCCTGGCGGATCGGCAGGAGGTCGACGAGCGCCTCCAGCACCGCGGCGGGATCGCGCGAGACGTGGCCGCCGTCCGGCAGCACCTGGCGCTCCAGCGTGCGGTCGAGCGAGCGCAGGGCGACGCGCAGCAGCCGCTCCTGGCCGGAGATCGACACGCCGGCGGCGACGAGGGCGAGCCGCGCCTGCAGCTGCGGCAGCGTGTCGGGCATGTCCTCGATGCCGGCACGCAGCCGCCGCACCTCGCGGCCGAGCGCCTTCAGGAAGCGGTCGTAGAAGGCGCCGTCGCAGCCGTCGAGGATCAGCGGCGACTGCGACAGCCACGAGAGTAGCCGGCGCGCCGCCACCTCGGGCCGGCGGGCGATCGGCGAGAGCTTGGCGCTGGTGCGGATCCAGTCGTCGACCAGCGCGCGGGCGTTCTGGCGGGCGAGCACGGTGTCGGCGGCGCGCAGGTGGCGCAGCCACCCGAAGCCGTGCAGCACGCGCTCCCAGTCGTCGGAGGGCGGCTCGACGTCGAACGGCGACTGGCCACCGACCTCGACGACCTGGCCGGAGAAGACGAAGACGCCGCCGTAGATGTCGGCCGCCACCGTGGGATCGGTGGTGCGGATGTCCTGGGGGGCGATCAGCAGGCGTTCCGGCGATGCCGCCAGCAGGCCGGAGCCGGCGAGGCCGAAGGCGCGCGCACGCGACCGCAGTGCGGCGGCGCCGCGCTCGGCGGCGAGCCGCCACACCCGCATCCGGCGCGCCCGTCCCGGCCCCATCCCCGCTCCGCTCCAACGCCTTGCGCGCCCGGTCCGGCGCCGAAGGCGCCGCGGCCGAGCCACGGCCGACTCTAGCCGGCAATCCTTACCGCAAGAATGTCTTCCGCGGGGCCGGCGCCACAATCCCCCGGAGCGCCGGCTGCCGTCGCCTCACGGTGCGCGGCGGACTCTCAGCTGCTCCGGCGCCGCAGGCGGGCGGCGAAGAAGCCGTCGAGGCCGGCGAACCGGGGGTCGGCGGCGGCAAGATGACACGGAAGCGTGCGCACGTCGCCCTCCGCCGTCACCGCTTCCGCGAGGCCGCCGATCTCGTCGGCGGTCACCGGCACGCGCTCCCACGGGGCGCCCGAAGCGATGAGGCGCGCGATCTGCGCCTCGCCCTCCTCCCGCTCCAGGGAACAGGTGGCGTAGACGAGCAGGCCGCCGGGCTTCACCCAGTCGACGGCGCGCGCGAGCAGGCGCTGCTGCAGGGCGGCGAGCGCGGCGACGTCCTTCGGGCCCTTGGTGGAGCCGATGTCGGGGTGGCGGCGCAGCGTGCCGGTGGAGGAGCACGGCGCGTCGAGCAGCACGGCGTCGAACGGCTGCGGCGGCGGCGCGGCCTCCAGCACGTCGGCGGCGACGATCTCGGCCTCGAGCTTCAGGCGCCGCAGGTTTTCGGCGAGGCGAATGAGCCGCTCCGGCGACACGTCGACGGCGGTGACGCGGGCGCCGGCGGCGGCGAGTTGCGCCGTCTTGCCGCCCGGTGCGGCGCAGAGGTCGGCAACGGATTGGCCCGCGACGTCGCCGAACAGCCGCACCGGCAGCGTCGCGGCGGCGTCCTGCACCCACCACTCGCCCTCGTCGAAGCCTTCCAGCGCCTCGATGCGGCCGTGCGCGAGCAGGCGGACGCTGCCGGTCGGCAGCACGATGCCGCCGAGCCGCTCCGCCCATCCGGCGGCGTCGGACTTGACGGAGAGGTCGAGTGGCGGCTCGACCAAAAGCAGCGTGGCGATCTCGCGCACGCGGTCGGCGCCGTAGGCGGCGGTCCAGCGCTCGCGCAGCCAGGCCGGCAGGTTGAGCGCCACCGCGTCTTGGCCGGCAAGGATGGCGTCGCGCTGGCGGGCGAGGCTCCTCAGCACGCCGTTGACGAAGCCGGCCCAGGCGAGCGTGCGCCGGTCGGCGTTGGCGAGCGTCACGGCGAGCGACACGGCGGCGTGCGACGGCACCTCCATGAAGAGGATCTGCGCAGCGGCGGTGACGAGGATCGGCCTGACGTCGGCGGCCTTCTTCGGCAGCGGCTTGGCGATCAGCCGCTTCAGCGCCGCGTCGATCTGGCCGCGACGGCGGAGCGTGGTGGCGACGATCTGGCGGACGAGGGCGCGGTCGCGATCGGGAAGGCGGGTGAAGGCCGGCGACGACGCCTCGCCGGCGAGGTCGAGCGGATGGCCGGCGAGCGCCCGGCCGACGATCGCGGCAGCGATCCGCCGGGCCGGCAGGCCGGGCGGATCTTCGGGCGCGCGCGAGCGGGTCTTGATCGGGACGAGGGTGGCGGTCATTCCCACGGACCGCGCCGCGAGCGGCCGCTCGGCGGCACGCTGCCGCCGCCGCGCCCGCGGCCGGCCTCGCCGCGGCGGCTGCCGCCGCCGCCCCACGGGCCGGCGGGACGGGCGCCCCCCGGCATCGCCTGGGCGCTGCCGCGCGGCACGCCGTAGCCCGCTCCGCTGCCAGCCGGCGCGAAGCCGCCGCCGCCCATGCTGGCGGCAAGATCGCGCAGCGCCGCGATGCGGTTCTCGGTCGCCGGGTGGGTGGAGAACAGGTTGTCCATGCGGGCGCCCGACAGCGGATTGACGATGAACATGTGCGCCATCGCCGGGTTCGCCTCCGCCGGCTCGTTCTGGATGCGCTGGGCGCCGGCCTGCAGCTTCGCCAGAGCAGACGCGAGCGACATCGGGTTGCCGCTGATCTCGGCGCCGAGCCGGTCGGCAGCGTACTCGCGGGTGCGGCTCACCGCCATCTGCACGATCATCGCGGCGAGCGGCGCGACGATCATCGTCACCAGCATGCCGATCCAGCCGAACGAGTTGTTGTTGTCGCGGTTGCCGCCGAAGAAGAAGAAGGCGAAGTTCGCCAGCATCGAGATGGCGCCGGCGATCGTCGCGGTGATCGTCATGATCAGTGTGTCGTGGTTCTTCACGTGCGCGAGCTCGTGCGCCATCACGCCGGCGACCTCGTCGCGGGAGAGCAGGTTCAACAGGCCGGTGGTGGCCGCGACGGCGGCGTTCTCGGGGTTGCGGCCGGTGGCGAAGGCGTTCGGCTGGTCTTCCTGGATGAGGTAGACCTTCGGCATCGGCAACTGGGCGCGCTGGGCGAGCTCGCGCACCATCGCGTAGAGCTCCGGCGCCTGCGCCTCGTTCACCTCGACGGCGTGGTTCATCGACAAGACCATCTTGTCGGAGTTCCAGTAGCTGAAGAGGTTCATGCCGGCGGCGAAGACGAGCGCGATCACCATGCCGGTCTGGCCGCCGATCACGAAGCCGACGCCCATGAAGATCGCCGTCATGGCGGCGAGCAGGAGAGCGGTCTTGGCGTAGTTCATGGCGGCGCGTCGTCCTCCGGCGGCTCAGGTGTCGTCGGCGTTCCGTCGGTCCTGCGTGACCCTCGGCCGGAACGGATTATATGATGGGAACCGCACCCGACGCCTGCAAGCCTGGAAACTCCGCTCAACCCGTAGATCGAGTGCCGCGATGACCACCGCCGACGAGACCCCCCCACCAGCCGCCACCACAGACGCTTCGACCGGCGCCGCACCCCGGCCGCTGTCGCCCGCCGCGGCGCGCGCCCTGGCGGAAGCGGCCGAGCGGCGCCGCGTCGCCGATGAGGCACGCCCGCGCGAGATCGGCGGCCGCGGCGGCCTCGAGCCGGCGCGCTACGGCGACTGGGAAGTGAAGGGGCTGGCGAGCGACTTCTGAGGGCCCGTCGGCGCCGAACCGGCGCCTACGAGGGCCGCGTCGTTTTGCATTGCCGGAACGCTGTGCTTTGATCGGCCGGACGCGGCACGGGCCGCGGGCGAGCCACGGCGATCATGCGCCATTTCGATCCAGAGACGCTCGCGGCGTTCGTCGCCGTCGTCGACACCGGCAGCTTCACGGCGGCGGCGGCGCGGCTCGGCAAGACGCAGGCGGCGATCTCGATCGCGGTGACGCGCTTCGAGGAGCGGCTCGGCCGGCGGCTCTTGGAGCGAAAGCCGCGCGGCGTGCGCCTCACCGACGCCGGCGAGACGATGATCGGCTATGCGCGGAAGATGCTGGCGCTCGAGGACGAGGCGTTCGCGGCGCTGTGGCCGGAGGAGGTGGCTGGCCGGCTGCGCATCGGCATGCCGGACGACTATCTCGGCGTCTTCGGGCCGGAGCTGATCACCCGCTTCTCCGCCGAGAACCCCCGCGTCCGCCTCGAGATCATCTGCGACTTCTCCGAGCGGCTGGAGCCGATGGTGGCGGCGGGCGACCTCGACCTCGCCATCGTCACGCGCGAGCGCGGCAGCGCCGTCGGCGAACTGTTGCGCCGCGAGCCGCTCGTCTGGTGCGCCGCGATCGGGCAGGCGCCGGAGAGCCTCGACCCGCTGCCGCTGGCGCTGTTCCCGGAAACCTGCCGGGCCAGGCCGCGCATCCTCGCCGCCCTCGACAAGGCGGGCCGGCGCTGGCGGATCGCCTGGACGTCGTCGCACCTGCCGTCGATCGAATCGGCGGTGACGCTCGGCATCGGCGTGACGGCACTGCCGCAGTCGGTGGTGGCGCCAGGCATCCGCCGGCTCGGCGTCGACGACGGGCTGCCGCCGCTCGAGCCGCTGGAGCTCGCGATCATCACCGCCGAGCTCGCCGGGCCGCCGGCGCGGCGGCTTAGAACGTTCGTGCGCACCTGCTTCGGGCGGCTGGAGACGCCCGCCGAGCCCGCGACGGCGGAGCCTGCCTGATGCTTCAGGCGAACGAGGCGACGGCCGCCTCGAAGGCCTCCGTCATCTCCGCCATCACCGCATCGTCGTGGGCGAACGACAAATAGAGCCGGCCGAACGGCGCCGGCATCGTCATGACGCCGTGCCGGCGCAGCGCCGCGTGCAGGGCCGCCGTGCAGCCCGGCGACAGGGCGGCGACGGCACCGTCGTAGTCGGCCGGCGGCTCGGCCGTGAGCCAGATCGTGAAGACGGTGCCGTAGCCCGAGGTCGACGCGGCGACGCCGATGCCGGCGAGCGCCCGCACGACGGCCTCGCGCAGGCGATCGCCGCGGGCGAGCAGCGCGGGATAGTCGGCCTCTCCGAGAAGCCGCATCGACGCCAGCACGGCGGCGGTGGCGACCGGGTTGCCGCTGTAGGTGCCGGCGCGGACGGCGCGGCCGTCCTCGGCCGCCGCCATCACCTCGGGACGGCCGAGCACGGCGGCGACGCCGATGCCGCTGCCGATCGCCTTGCCGACGGTGGCGAGCTGGGGGTCGAGGCCATAGGCGTGGCTGGTCAGGCCGGGCGCGATTCGGAAGCCCATCAGCACCTCGTCGGCGATGACGAGCGCGCCGTGGCGGCGGGCGACCGTCTGCAGGTGGGCGAGGTAGCCGGGCGCCGGCAGGATGCAGCCGGCATTGGCGAGCATCGGCTCGACCAGCACGGCGGCGATGCCGGGATCGTCGGAGAACAGCTGCTCGACGTCGGCGAAGTCGTTGTAGCGCAGCAGCGTCGTGCGGTCGGTGCGCGGGCGGGCATTCGCCCGCATCGACGCCTCCAGCGCGCCGGCATTGCCGAAGGCGACGTCGTCGTACCAGCCGTCGTAGCCGGCGGCGAACTTGGCGATGCGCGGCCGGCCGGTGACGGCGCGGGCGATGCGGGCTGCGAGGTGCACCGCTTCCGAGCCGGTGTTGACGAAGACGACACTGCCGAGCGGCCCGGCACGGGCGGCGAGCGCCGCGGCGGCCTCCTCCTCCAGCGCGTGCGGGAAGGCCGGCATCGGGCCGTTGTCGAGGGCCCGGCGCACGGCGTCCACCACCGCCGGGTGGGCGTGGCCGACCAGCGTCGCGCCGAAGCCGAGCGCCGTGTCGATGTGGCGGCGGCCGGCGGCGTCCCACAGGTACGGTCCGGCCGAGCGGGTGACGGCGAACGGCTCGCCGTCGACCGCCGGCAGGGCGCGGCCGGCGCTGGAGATGCCGCCGACGAGGTGGCGCATCGATCCCATCCTCAGCCGGCCATCAGTCGCGGCAGCCATTCCGACAGGCCGGGCACGAGGGCGAGGAGCGCCAGCACCACGGCGCTCGCGATCCAGAACGGCACCAGTTCTTTCGACACCGCCCACATGTCGACGCGGGCGACGTTGCAGACGACGAAGATGTTGGTGCCGACCGGCGGCGTGAACAGCCCGACGCCGAGCGCCACGGTGAAGATGACGCCGGTCTGGAACGGCCCGAGCCCGCTTGCGAGCGCGATCGGCGTGAGGATCGGCGCGAGCACGATCAAGGCCGGGCCGAGGTCGATCCACAGGCCGACGAACAAGAGCACCGCGATGATCAGCGCGATGCGTCCGCCATCGGAGACGTCGAGCGAGACGAGCCAGCCGGCGACGTCGGCGGGCACCTGCTCGACCGTGAGGATCCAGGCGAACGGCGTGGCGAGCGCCATGATCATCATGATCGCGCCGGTGGTGGCGACCGTCTCCACCGCCGACGGCCAGAGCGCCGACAGCGGCAGCTCACGGTAGACGAGCGTGCCGACCAGGAAGGCGTAGACGACGGCGAGCGCCGCCGCCTCGGTGGTGGTGGTGAGGCCGCCGAGGATGGCGGCGAGCAGGAGCACCGGCATGGCGAGCGCCGGCAGCGCCTGGACGGTGTCGCGGGTGATCGTCGCGGCATCGGCGCGGGTCTCGTCGCCCCGGTAGCCGCGGCGGCGGCCGATGATCCAGGTGGTGACCATGAAGCTCGCGGCGAGCAGCACGCCGGGCAGGATGCCGGCGACGAATAGGCCGGCGATCGAGGTGTTCGTCACGACGCCGTAGATGATGAACACGACGCTCGGCGGCACGATGATGCCGAGCGTGCCGGAGGCGGCGGTGACGGCGGCGGAGAAGGCACGCGGATAGCCCTTCGCCTCCATCGCCGGGATCATCACGCCGGCCACCGCGCCGGTGTCGGCGGTGGCCGACCCGCTGACGCCGCCGTAGACGAAGGCGGTGGCGACGTTGACGAGGCCGAGGCCGCCGGTGAAGCGGCCGAACAGGTGGCCGGCGACGCGCATGATCCGTTCCGTCAGGCCGCCGCGGTTCATCAATTCGGCGGCGAACAGGAACAGCGGCACGGCGGCGAGCGAGATCGAATCGGCGCCGCGAATGGTCTGCTGGGCGAACCAGGCGAGCGGCATGGCGAGGTCGCCGAAGGCGAGCGCGACGAGGCTCGAAAGCCCCATTGCCCACACCACCGGGATGCCGGCGAGGAGCGCGACCATGAAGCCGCCGATGAGGAGGACGACGGTCATCGGCGCGGCTCTCCCGCCGGCGACCGGCGCAGGAAGGCGGAGAGCCGGGCGAGCGCGATCGCCACGGCGGCCACCGCGAAGACGATCAGCGGCAGCGAGGAGACAGCGCCCGGCCAGCGCAAGAGCGGCGTCGGCACCATGCCCGAGCGCTGCAGAACGGCGAGGCCGCTCGCCAGCAGCGCGCCGGCGACGACGAGCAGCGCCAGGGCGGAGACGCCGCCGAGCAGCCGGCGGGCGCGCGGCGGGGCGGCGTCGACGACGAGCGAGAAGGCGACGTTGTCGCCGCGCAGCTCGGCATAGGCGACGCCGAGGAAGGTCGTCCACAGGAAGGCGATGCCGGCGAGCTCGAACGACCACTCGAAGCCGACAACCGAGAAGTAGCGGGCGAGGATGCCGGCGAGCGTGCTCATGAGCGTCACCGCGAAGGCGACGACGCCGCAGGCTGCGAGCAGCGTCGCGACGACGCCGCGCGGGTTGCCGGGCGGGACGGGAGGACCGTCGGTGTCGTTCATGCGGTCCTCGGCATCCGGGGCGGCGTGGCCGTCGCGCAGGGGGCGCGACGGCGTGGTGAGATTGGGGACGGCGCGGCCGGTCACTGGCCTGCGGCGGTCAATCGCCTGCGGCAGCGGTCACTGGCCTGCGGCAGCGGTCTACTCGCCTGCGGCGGCTTTGCGGACGTTGGCGACGAAGTCGGCGCCCCATTCCTGGCCGAACTGGGCATAGACCGGGTCGACCTTGGCGCGGAACGGCGCCGGGTCGATCGCCTCGATCTCGATGCCCTTGCCCTTCAACTCGGCGATGACGCCGTCATAGACGCCGCCGAGCTCGGCCCGGTACCAGGTGGTGGTTTCCGCCGCCGCCTTGTCGACCGCGGCGCGTTCGGCATCGGTCAGGCCGTCGTAGCGGGCCTTGTTCATGAACCAGTAGTTCGGCGTCCAGATGTAGTTCGACAGCGAGACGTGCTTGACGATCTCGTACCACTTCTGGTCGTAGAAATCGCGCAGCTCCGGCTCGACGCCGTCGACGACGTGCGACTGCAGGGCGGTGTAGACCTCGGAGAACGGGATCGACTGCGGCAGCGCGCCGAGCGACTTCATGGTGGCGAGGATCACCGGGTTCGGCGGCGTGCGCAGCTTCACGCCGGCCATGTCCGCCGGCACGACGATCTGCTTGTCGATGGTGGCGAACTGCCGGAAGCCGGAATCGAGCGCGCCCAGCATGTGGAAGCCGTTGTCGCCGCCGGTGGCGAAAACCTCCTTGCCGACCGGGCCATCGAGGAATGCGTGCGCGGCCTTGGCGTCGGCGAACAGGAACGGCAGCGTCACGACGTTGAGCTTCGGGTCGATGGCGTCGGCGACGCCGCCGAGGCCGATGTCGATCGAGCCGGCGCCGACGCCGTCGGCGATCGGCCCCTCGTCGCCGAGCTGCGCGTCCGGATAGATGCGCACGGTGAGCGAGCCGCCGCTCTCGGCTTTGAGCTTCTCGGCGAACATCTCCGCCGCCTTGTTGATCAGGCTCGAGGCGCTCGAGGCGTGCGCGAGCTTCAGCTCCGTCTCCGCCGCCGCCGGCTGCAGGAGAGCGAGCACCGCGCCGAGCGACACCGCGAGGGTGGCGGCGCGCAGTCCGAAGGGCATCCGAATCGACATGGTGTTCCGCCTCTTATGGTTCCCCGTCACGGGTCGGGATCGGCGGCGATTGTCGGACGGACGTGGGGCGAGCGCTCATTAAAACTCGCAATGGGCCGATAAGCGGCCGTATCGCTCCGCCTTTCCGTGGCGGTGTGATCGGCGACGGACATTCCCACCCGCGCCGTATAGGGTCAGGGACAGGCGTCCCCCTCAGGGCGTCGGGAGGAGCAATCATGGTCGCGTGCGTGTCTTCTGGTGCCGTGGCGGCGCGCCGGGCCTTTCGGCTCCTTGCTGTGCTGTTCGCGTTCGCGATGCTCGCGCCGGCCGGTGCGTCGGCCGCCGCCGACCCGGCCGCGCCGGCCGCGGGCCTCACGGTCTGCAAGGACCAGACCTACGCGCTCTGCCTGACGGCGAAGTGCTTCGTCTTCGACGACGTCTCCTACTGCGCCTGTGACGTGAAGAAGGGCGACAGCGTCAGCCTGCCGCTCGACAGCAAGGAAGGCGACGTCTGCGACATCAACGCGGCGGGCGTCGGCAACGGCTTCATGGTGTCGACGTTCAGCCTGCCGGACACGCTGCTGAAGGACGGCGGCGACCTCGCGCTCTACACCTGCCCGGCGAAGAGCTCGACCGGCGCCTACGCGCAGTGCGACGGCGGCATCTGCTTCCGGAGCACCCAGGGCCAGGAGTTCCCGGGCCTCGGCAAGGTCGCCAAGGACCAGATCGTCTGCTCCTGCCCGATCACCACCGCCGACCCCGCGACCGCCGAGACCGGCTACCAGATCGTCGGCCCCTACCCCTGCGAGAAGAGCTTCTTCAAATACTGCGAGGGCAAGACCGCCAGCGACCGGACCGGCTCGACCATCTACGTCGGCGCGCCGAACGGCTCGGCCCGCACGTCGTCGCGCAAGCTCTACGGCGAGGTGCCGGAACTGAACCACTGCAAGTAGCCGCAGCCGGTCTCACCGGCCTTGCGGTGCGGGCCGCCAATCGGCGGCGGACCGCGACGGACTTTCCTTCCCGCACCGTATAGGGTCTGGGACAAGCGTCCCGTCAGGGCGCCGGGAGGATTTGCCATGGTTTCGTGCGTTATCTCGAGAATGTCGTCGCTGCGCGTGCCGCTGCGGCTGCTGGCTGCCCTCTTCGCGCTCGCGCTCTCAGCCCCGGCTGGGGCGCTTGCCGCCGCCGACACGTCGGCGCCGACGGCCAAGGGCTTCACGATCTGCAAGGACCAGACCTACGCGCTGTGCGCGACGGCGAAATGCTTCGTCTTCGACGGCGTCTCCTACTGCAAGTGCGACGTCGAGAAGGGTGACAGCATCAGCCTGCCCTTCAACACCAGCGAGGGCGACGTCTGCGACATCAACGCGGCCGGCAAGAACAACGGCTACATGGTGTCGACCTACAGCCTGCCGGACTCGGTGCTGAAGAAGGGCGGCGACGAGGCGCTCTACACCTGCCCGGCGGAGAGCTCGAACGGCTCCTACGCGCAGTGCGACGGCGGCATCTGCTTCAAGAGCACGCAGGGCCAGGAGTTCCCGGGCCTCGGCAAGGTGGCGAAGGGCGAGATCGTCTGCTCGTGCCCGATCACCACCGGCGACCCGTCGACGGCGAAGGTCGGTTTCCAGATCGTCGGCCCCTATCCGTGCCAGAAGAGCTTCTTCAAGAACTGCCAGGCGCCGAAGACCAGCGCCAAGACCGGCGCGACGATCTATGTCGGCGCCGCCACCGGCACGCCGCGCCAGTTGACCAAGCAGCTCTACGGCAAGGTCCCGCCGCTCAATCACTGCGAGTGAGGCGGACGCCGGCCGGACTCGTCCGGCGCGCAAAATCGTTCGCGAACAGGTGATCCGCCTGACAGCGGCGCTCGTACTTCCGACATGACAGGCGCGGCGAACCCGGCGGACAAGCCGGGACGCCGCACAACCTCACGCGAGGGCGTCATGAGGGGAAATGCCGCGCCGGACGAAGAGCCGATCGCCTTCGAGGCAGCCGCGCTGGTGATGATCGCGGAACTGCTCGAACAGTCGTTCGTCGAGACGGTGGTGCGTTACGGCGAACTCGACCCGGGGCGCGCCCACAGCGCCCTCGACGACACCATCGTGCTGCTCGACGACATTCTCGGCCAACGCGAGCAGCGGCTGCAGGCGCGCACCGACCGCACCATCGTGCAGATCGTGCGCGCCACGCTGCACATCGTCGTCGACAACGCCCGCGCCCGGCTGCCGCCGGTGGACAGCGGCGAGCGCGCCTAGCGGACCCTCACACGTCCACCTTCAGTGCGGCGATGAACGCCTCCTGGGGGATCTCGACGCGGCCGAACTGGCGCATGCGCTTCTTGCCCTCCTTCTGCTTGTCGAGGAGCTTGCGCTTGCGGGTGGCGTCGCCGCCGTAGCACTTCGCGGTGACGTCCTTGCGGAGCGCCCGGATCGTCTCGCGGGCGATGATCTTGCCGCCGATCGCCGCCTGCACCGGGATGACGAACATGTGCGGCGGGATCAGTTCCTTCAGCTTCTCGCACATCGCCCGGCCGCGCCGCTCCGCCTGGCTGCGGTGGACGAGCATCGACAAGGCGTCGACCGGCTCGGCGTTGACGAGGATCTGCATCTTCACGAGGTCGCCGGGCTGATAGTCGGTCAACTGGTAGTCGAACGAGGCGTAGCCCTTCGAGATCGACTTCAGGCGGTCGTAGAAGTCGAACACCACCTCGTTGAGCGGCAGGTCGTAGGTCGCCATTGCCCGCTTGCCGACGTAGGAGAGGTCGACCTGCACGCCGCGCCGCTCCTGGCAGAGCTTCAAGACGGCGCCGAGATAGTCGTCGGGCGTCAGGATCGTCGCGCGGATCCACGGCTCGGCGATCTCCTCGATCTTCACCGGGTCGGGCATGTCGGACGGGTTGTGCAGTTCCAGCACCGTGCCGTTCGTCTGGGTGATCTTGTAGACGACCGACGGCGCGGTGGCGATCAGGTCGAGGTTGAACTCGCGCTCCAGCCGCTCCTGGATGATCTCGAGGTGCAGGAGGCCGAGGAACCCGCAGCGGAAGCCGAAGCCGAGCGCGGCGGAAGACTCCATCTCGAAGGAGAAGCTCGCGTCGTTGAGGCGCAGCCGCCCCATCGCGGCGCGCAGGTCTTCGAAGTCGGCGGCATCGACCGGGAACAGCCCGCAGAACACCACCGGCTGCGCCGGCCGGAAGCCCGGCAGCGGCTCGGCGCACGGCTTCTTCTCGTCGGTGATGGTGTCGCCGACGCGGGTGTCGGCGACCTCCTTGATCGAGCCGGTGAAGAAGCCGACCTCGCCCGGCCCGAGGACGTCCATCGCCTCCATCTTCGGGGTGAAGACGCCGAGCCGTTCGACTTCGTAGGCGGCGTCGGTGCCCATCATCAGGATGCGCTGGCCCTTGCGCATCTTGCCGTCGATGACGCGCACCAGCACGACGACGCCGAGATAGGCGTCGTACCAGCTGTCGACCAGCATCGCCTTGAGCGGCGCGTCCGGGTCGCCCTGCGGTGGCGGCAGGCGCGTGACGATCGCCTCCAGCACGTCGTCGATGCCGATGCCGCTCTTCGCCGAGATCAGCACGGCGTTCGAGGCGTCGAGGCCGATCACCTCCTCGATCTGCTCGCGGATGCGCTCGGGCTCGGCGGCGGGCAGGTCGATCTTGTTGAGGATCGGCACGATCTCGTGGTTGTTGTCGATCGCCTTGTAGACGTTGGCGAGCGTCTGCGCCTCGACGCCCTGGCTCGCGTCGACGACGAGCAGCGAGCCCTCGCAGGCGGCGAGCGAGCGCGACACCTCGTAGGCGAAGTCGACGTGGCCCGGCGTGTCCATCAGGTTGAGGACGTAGGTGTGGCCGTCCTTTGCCGGATAGGCGAGGCGGACCGTCTGGGCCTTGATGGTGATGCCGCGCTCGCGCTCGATGTCCATCGAGTCGAGCACCTGCTCCTTCATCTCGCGGGCGGTGAGGCCGCCGGTGCGCTGGATCAGGCGATCGGCGAGCGTCGACTTGCCATGGTCGATGTGGGCGATGATCGAGAAGTTGCGGATGAGCGACTGGGGGGCGCGGGTCATGCGCTGCCAGATAGCACCCGTCCCCCGGCGCGCCAAGCGGCACGCAGCCTCAGGCGGCAGGACCCGGCAAGCGGCGCCGTGCCGCGGCGGGCATCAGGGCGCGCCGTGCGTGCGCGCCACCTGCACCGCGGCGACCGCCGACAGGAGCACCAGCGCTGCCGCGACGAGCTCGAGCGCCTCCTCGCCGACGAGGTCGATGGTGCGCCCGACCGGCAGATAGTGGTGGTCGAACAGCGAGCCGAGCAGCAGCAGCACGGCGGCGGCAAGCAGCGGCCGCCCGCCGCGGCCGAGCACCCAGCGCACGCCGGCCGCCAGCAGCCCGATCGGGTCGCGCCACGACAGCGCAGCGAACGCGAGCCACGCCACAGCCATCACGGCGATGGTGCCGCCGCTGTTGAACAGCAGCGCCAGCGTCGGCGTGTCGGAGTGGGTGAAGTCGAGCTCGCGCAGCATCAGCGCGGCGACGAACAGGCCGAGGCCGACGAACGCCAGCCGGTGCAGCCGCTCGTCGACCATCAACGCCGCCGCGAAGAAGCAAAGCGCAGCGACGCCGTAGAGGCCGGCCTGCAGACCCTCGACGGGCCCGTTCTCGCTGAACATGGCGATGAAGTCGACATCGGCTAAGCTCGCGACCGCCAGACCGACGATCAAGGCCCCGGCGATCACCGCGAACAGGGCGAAAAGGCGTCGGCGCGTCAGCGCCTCAAGGTGGAAGTCCGGAGCACGCTCCATCAGTCTCGCCGTCATCGACCGGGCCTCGCTCCGCGCGCGACCCCCGACGCCGCGCCGTCAATTCGCCGTCACATTGTGACGGAATTGCGAATGCCGACGACCCGGCCCGTGGGGGCCGCCGGCGGCGGTGCGGAAAGCTGTGGAGATCAGGCCGCCAGCGCGATGCCGGCGACGAGCCGCCCGTAGTCCGGCTCGCCGCGGTGCGTCATGCGGCGGTAGGAGAAGAAGCGCGCCTCGTCGTGATAGGTGCACAGGCCAAGGTCCTCGACGCCGCCGAGGCGGGCCTTGCCGAGCCGCATCGCCACGTAGCCGGGCAGGTCGAACATGGAATGGCCCGCCCGTTCCGCCCGCATGAAGAACGGCGCGCTGTCTGCGTCCTCCTCCAGGAAGCGGGCGACGAACTCCGGACCGACCTCGTAGGCGTCGGCCGAGATCGTCGGGCCGATCACCGCGACGATGCGGCCGGGCTCGGCGCCGAGGCCGACCATCGCCGCGACCGTCGATTCGAGCACGCCGCGCAGCGCGCCGCGCCAGCCGGCATGGGCGGCGCCGACGACGCGGGCGACCGGATCGGCGAACAGCACCGGCGTGCAGTCGGCGGTCGACACCGCCATCGCGAGGCCCGGCACGTCGGTGACGACGGCGTCGGCGCGCGGCCGCTCGCCCTCGCCCCACGGCGCCCGCACCACCACGGCGTCGGGCGAATGGATCTGGTAGGGCAGCGCCAGCGCGCCCGGCACGACGCCGAGCGCGCGCGCCACGCGGGCGCGGTTCTCGTGGACGTTCTCGGCCGTGTCCGACGAGCCGAGGCCGACGTTCAGGCTGGCGTAGACGCCTTCGGAGACGCCGCCGTCGCGGGTGAAGAAGGCGTGGCGGACGCGCGGCAGGGCGTCGAGGGCGGCAGCGCGGATCATCGGTGTCCCGGGGCATCGCGGCCGAGAGATTCGGCGGGTGGAGCGAAGGTGGTGGGGGCCGGCGGGCCTGTCAAACCGCAAACGGCGGCGGCGGCGGCGTGCCCTGCGGCGTTACCGCCAGCACCTTGAACAGCGTGCCCATCTGGTCCGGCGCGGCGAGGCGCTCCGCCGCAGCGGCGACGGCGGCGCGCGTCACGGGCTCGGCATCGCGCGTAAGGCGCTCGGCCCGCTGCGCGAGCCCGAGCGCGACCAGGAAGTCGCCCTGGCCGATCGGGCCGTGCGCGGACGCACCGGCCGAGCGGGCGGCGCGGGCGAGGGCGGCGAAGTCGACGTGGGCGGTGAGGTCGGCCTCGCCGGGGGTCGCGAGCGGATCGGCAAAGGCGTGGCTGCGCACCGCCTGCAGCGTCTCGCCGATGCCGCTCTCGGCGTGGCCGTAGTCGATCGCCAGCACGGCGCCGCCGTGCCGGGCGACGCGGCCGGCGAGCCCCTGCATGACGGCGATCGAGGCCGGCGACACCTCGAGGATAGCGCCGGGCGGCGCCTCGCGCAGGCGCGGCGGCAGCTCGCAGGCGGCGAGCATGCCCGGCCCGAGGCCGAAGGCGAGGCCGCCATCGGCGCCGAGCCCGACGACGCGTTCGCGCCAGGCGTCCGGCGTGCGCACGAACTGGCGCACCGGCAGCGCGTCGAAGAACTCGTTGGCCACGGCGAGCGTGTAACCCGGCGGAACGTCGTCGAGGCGGTCGTGCCAGGCGACCGAGAGCGGCGTGCCGGCGAGCGTCTGCGCCTGCACGTCGCGCAGGCGCGGGCTCGTCTCGACGAGATGCAGGGTGGCGGCGGCGACGAGATCGGGCAGCAGCGCGAGCGTGCGCAGCAGGTCGCTCGCGAGCGTGCCGCGGCCGGGGCCGAGCTCGACGAGGCGCACCTGTGCCGGGCGCCCGGCCGCGTGCCAGGCTTCCGCCAGCCAGGCACCGATCAGCTCGCCGAACATCTGCGAGATCTCCGGCGCGGTGACGAAATCGCCCGACGGGCCGAACGGCTCGCGCGTCGCGTAGTAGCCGTGCTCGGGATCGCCGAGGCAGTGGGCCATGTAGTCGGCGACGGTGATCGGCCCGGTCGCGGCGATCAGCCGGGCGAGGCGGCGGCCGAGCGGGGTGTCGCCGCTCACGGCACCCCATCCATCGGCACGGGCGCCGGCCGGCGCGCCGCCCACGCCATCACCAGCGCGCCGACGACGATCATCGGCAGCGACAGCAGCATGCCCATCGTCAGCCAGCCGGCGAAGAAGCCGATGTGGGCGTCGGGCATGCGGAAGAACTCGACGAAGGTGCGGGCGAGGCCGTAGCCGCAGACGAACGCGCCGGTGGCGAACCACGGGCGGCGCAGCACGCCGAAGCGGTGCGTCAAGAGCCGCAGCACGAGGAACAGCGCGAGGCCCTCGAGCGCCGCCTCGTAGAGCTGGCTCGGGTGGCGCGGCTCGGGACCACCGTGCGGGAAGACGAACGCCCACGGCACGTTCGTCGGCCGGCCCCAAAGCTCGCCGTTGACGAAGTTCGCCAGCCTGCCGAAGAACAGGCCGAACGTCGCCGAGACGGCGACGATGTCGGAGAGCGAGCCGAGCGGCACGCGGCGGCGCCAGGAAAACAGCGCCACCGCCACGACGACGCCGAGGAAGCCGCCGTGGAACGACATGCCGCCCTCCCACAGCACCAGGATCTCGGCGGGATTCTGCAGGAAGTACAGCGGGTTGTAGAACAGCACGTAGCCGAGCCGGCCGCCCAGCACGATGCCGAGCGTCGCCCACAGCACGATGTCGTCCACATCGGCGAGGCTCGGCCGCGGCTGCGCCGGCGCCCACAGCCGCTCGTTGCGGACGAGGGCGCGCATATAGAACCAGCCGAGCACGATGCCGGCGATGTAGGCGAGCGCGTACCAGCGGATGGCGAACGGCCCGAGGTGCACGAGCACCGGGTCGATGGCGGGAAACGGCAGGGCGAACAGCATTGTCGGGGTGCGGGCTCTCCGGGCGCGGGCGGACCCTGCACCGCGTCGCCAGGTGGGTCAATCGGCCTTCAACCCGGAGCGCAGGCGCACCCTTCGCCACCGTGTCCGGCAACGCGCCTCCGCCGGGGTCTTCTGCGCGAACCGGCGAGCGACGGCGGCTCGATCGCGGACCTCGCCGCGTTCGCCGAGACGGAACCGAATCGCACGCTGGCGAGCGGGGACGTTGCGGTCCTGCGACACCGCCTCCGGGGACACGAGCGGCAGATCACGAAAGAGGTGACCGGCACCGGCTTTCCGGGAGGGACATTCCGCTTGGTCACGCGGACGGTTTATGGTTACGAAGCAGCTGTTGCCCGCCTCCGATTTCATGAGTTGCACCGATGCTGAATTTGAGTGTCGCCGATCAGAGCGAGGCTTCCCAATCCTTGAGAATTGGCGCTCTGGCCGAGATCCGGGTGGGCGAAACAGGCCTTGGGCTGTCGTCTCCCGAGGCCTCGAACGCCGGGCGAATGAGCGGTCTCTTGCTGTTCTGCCACCTGCACGGTCTCGCTCTGGAAGGGCCGGATGCCGCCGCGCGCGGAAAGCCGGCGCGGCCGGCGGCGGATCAACTCGACCATGCTCTGTTGCGTTTTCGGACGGACGCCGGGCGCGACGGACTGACCGCCGTCACCGACCTCTGGTTTGCGAACGGCCGGCAGCTGAGGCTGCGCTTCGACCCGCTGGTTCCCTCGCTTCCGAAGACGGCCGTCTGGCGCATCCACCAGTGCGACCTCGAAACCGGAACGGTGGTGCCCCTGGCGGGGAAAACGGTGGACCACGGCGAGCTCAGCTTTCTCGACGTCGACCTGCGCAACCCGTTCCTTCCCGTCCTGTTCAGCGTATCGACCGGGGAGGGCCGGCTGATCGCGACGAGCCTGCTGCCCTTCCCGTCACTGTGCCGCGGCGGGATGCACTATGCCGAGCTCTGCGCCGCAAGCACGGCGGTCGACCTTTCGACCGACCTCAACCGCCTTTCGCTGTCCCTCGTCGAGAGCCTGCTCGACCTGCGGGAAGGCAAGGCGGTGCCTCTGTTCCAGGAAGTCGGCGTTCTCGCCCGCCACGCGGATGATGCCGATGCCTTGTTCTCCGCAGAGCTGCGCGCCTGGATGGCATGGATCGGCCTGCGGCACGAACTCTCCGTCACGGCCGTCGACGAGCTGGGGCACCCGATCGCCTCGGGCAGCCCGGGGCTCCCCGCCGGCGCGGCATCCGCGGGCCAGCCGGGGCGGCTCGATCTGCCGGAAATGGCCGTTCCCACCCTTCAGGCGTTCCTCGCCCGCGACGGCGTGGCCGACCCTTTGCCGGGCAGCCGGATCGCAGGCTTCCTCGTCGCCGAGACGGGAACCGGCGACCCTCTCTGGAACGTCGGCATGCCTCCGGTCGACGGCGATCTCCTGTCGCTGCAACCCGTCAACCGGCCACGTCCGTTTCCGCTTCTGACGGAAGGCGGCGCAGTGCCCGCGAGCCCGCCGCGCAAGAAAGGGAAGCGGCCCGTCGGTCCGGTATTTCCGCTTGCCGTGAAGTTCGTCGACCGCAATCCACTCGGACAGAAGGTCTCCCTTCTGTCGCCGATCTCGCCCCAGATTTCCCCGCCCTTGCTGATGGACGAGAAGGGTGGCGAGGAGCAGCGCGTCACCGTCCTCATCCCCGCCTGCGCGCGTCCCGAGGAGGGATTGAAGGCGCTCGTCGAATCGCTCGCGCTCCAGACGATGTCGCATCGCCTCGATATCGTCGCGGTTGCATCCGCCGAAGACCGCTTCGAAAAGCTCCACGCGGAAGCTCTCTTAGAACGGCATTTCGCCGGTCGCGCCGTCGTCGTCGAGTGCGCGCCGGAAGCCGACACGGCGGTCCGCCTGGATCTCGCCGCCTCCCGGGCCTCAGGCGGCTATTTCCTGGTGGCCGACCACGACGTCGTCCTTCATGACGCGAGAACCGTATCGACCCTGCTTTCCATGGCTGCGAAAGAGTGGGTGGCCACTGCGGGTTGCATGCTGCTGCGGGCCGGGCTCAGCAAGAGGGAGGGGGAGATCGTCTTCTTCTCAGCCGGCTGCTTCCCCCTCGCCGACCAGGGAAGCGAGACCGAAGAAGCGGTCCATGCGCTGAATTGTCTCGATGCCTTTCCCCTCGCCACCTATCCCGTCGCCGCCAACGCGCCAGCCCTGCAGATGGTGGCGGCGGCGACGGTGAGGGCCTGCGGCGGATTTGCCGGGGGGCTCGTCGGCGGCGACAGTCTTTCCTATCGTGCGGGAGAGACGGGGCTGATCCACCTTTGTACGACCGCCGTCTCCGCCGGCCTTCGCGTCACGACGGCGCCGCCGCCGAACCGCTTGGCCGTCGACCGTGCCGTTGCGAGCTCCGACCTCTACCCCCGTTCGGCTGGCCTGAGGAGGCTCAGGGGATGAAGATCTGCGTGATCATTCCGAGGGAGGACGCCTCGCAGCAGGCCGGCGTTCGGATTCGCTACAACCGCATCCGGGACGACCTCGCCAAGCGCGGGGACAGCATCCGTGTCGAAACCTTCGAGGCCTTTACCGGCTCGGCGCCGGTCGAGGATGACGTCTATATTTTCAGCAAATGCTACGACGTGCGCGCACCCCTGCTCGAGCAGATGCTGAAGCATGCGGGAAAGACGATCGGCATCGACCTTTTCGACGATTATTTCAGCCAGAGCCACGACAGCCGTCTGGACAGGTTCCGCCAGTCTCTCGACGAAATGACCGGCATCATCGACTTCGTCCTTTGCTCCACGCCCAGGATTGCGGAGGTTGCGAGAGGGCTCGCCCACGGCCTGCCGGTCCATGTGATGAACGATCCTGCGCCCGACATGGATGCGAACGACCTCAGCATCCTGCTTCGCGACAAGCTCGACCAGTTGCTGGAGACCCGCAAGCTCAAGGTCTGCTGGTTCGGAATGGGCGACAATCCCCATTTTCCCGTCGGCCTCGCCGACCTCACCGCCTTTGCCCACAAGCTCGCGGCACTCGAAAGGTCCGGCTTCGAGGTCAGCCTGGCGATCCGGACCAATGCGCGTGCGCTGACGACGGACGCCCTCGCCAGGCTCCGCCGGTTGCCGGTGCCCTACTCGCTCGACGAGTGGTCGGTCGAAAGCGAAACCTTGCTGCTCAGGGACAGCATCGCCTGCTTCATCCCGACCAACGGCCAGAATTTCTCGACCGCGAAGTCCCTCAACCGCGCTCTTACCGCACTCACACACGGTGCGCAGGTCCTCTCGTCGGGCTACCCGCTCTACACCCCCCTCTCGCCGTTCATCTACCGCGATCCCGCGGACCTTCTCGCCGATATCGAGCGCCGGACGCTGGCGCTGAGAGCCGAAACGCTCGGCGAGCTCGGCTCGCTGTTCGACAGCGTCGGCAATATCGGTCAGGAAGCATCCGCCTTCCTGCGCTTTCTCAAGGGCCTGCCCGTGGCCAATCCGCCGGGGATCGCCCGTCCGGCGAGGTTCGCGGTCGTTCACGGCACCCGCTCCGGCGAGGCCCTTCACGCCTTTGCCAGCGCGACCGGCGCGATCACCGTCGCAAGTCCCTATTGCGCGGACGGCTGGAACTTCGATGTCGTTTGCCGCTTTGCGGCCAACGCGGCGCGCATCGAGGTCTTCATCTCGGAGCAAGCCATGGCCGAGCTTCCGGCGGAGGTGGCCGCCCGTTGCGCCCTGCCCGAAACGTTCGGCGCCCGGCGATTCCGGTCGGTCCGTTGGCCGGACGAGATGCTCGCCGTCGTTTCCGCCACGACCGGAAAGGACATGACGGCGCTCGAGCTGATGACCGGCTACAAGCCGGTGATGCGGACGGTCGAGGCGGTTATCGGCCGGCTTTTTCCAGGCGTCACCTGCCTCTTCTCCGAAAGAAGCGTCTTTCCGTACACGGTTCGCGGCTTTCCGGAACTTGAGAGCGAGCATTGAGCGATGCGCAGGCCTTCTGCCTTTTTCCTTCTGAACCTTATCCAGGACGTCAATATCGTCCGTCCGCTCGTGCTCCTCGCGGCAAACGAGATGAAGCTCGATGTCGGGCTGCTGGTGTCGCTGAAACTGCGCCAGTCGGATGCCACTGGACGGTGGATGCAGGACATCAAGGAACTGGCCGAGCAGTGCGCGATCGACACCTATCATTTCAGTTCCACCTTCGAAGCGCTGCAGGCGCTGTCCGGCAGGAGCGGGATCCTGGTCGCCGCGAGCGAGTCGAACTTGCCGGCCCATGTCGAGACGCACGAAGTGTTCCGCAGTGCTCCGCCGGGCTTCCTCACGCTGACGCTCCAGCACGGGTTCGAAGGCGTGGGCTTCCTGCAGAGCAGGGAGCATGACCTCGTCCACGGCCGCGGCGTCACCTTCGCGGCGGACATCGTTTGCGGTTGGTTCGACATTTCCCGCCAGACCTCGCTGCTGCCGTCGCAGCGTTCGAAGCTTTTCGTCACCGGCCCGGGATGCCTGCTCAATCCTCCGGTCGCGGCCTACCGGCGTTCGGACGTGGGCATCATCTGCGAGAACCTCCACTCCATCCGCTTCACCGCCAATACCGGCACCCAGGGTGATTTCGTTCAATATTTCCAGGACTTCTGCCGGGATATCGAGCGGGACCGGCGGCGCGTCGTGCTGAGGCCGCACCCGGCCGGCCAATTTTCCGTGAAAAGCCAGTTGAAGCTGCCGCCCAATGCTTCGCTCAACAACGAGCCGATGTACAAGATCCCGCTGTCGAACTACGCCTATGGCATCTCGGCAGCATCGTCCGTCATCATCGACATGGTGCTCGCCGACATTCCGGTCGCGGTCTGGCGAGACGATACCGGTGTGATGGACGCCAGCGCCTTCGACGGCCTGACGGTCGTCAGGACGGCGCAGGACTGGGTCGACTTCAGCCGCCAGGCCATCGCCGTGCCCGAGGTCTTCATCGAGCGACAGCGGGAATTTCTCGACCGTCAGAAGATGATCTACGAGCCCAACGAGGTGCGCCGCCGCTTCGTCTCGGTGTTCGGCGCGGCTGCCGCGGCCGCCCCTCTTCAGACGCGCGGCCCCCGGGCATCCCATCGCATCCTTCTCGGCTACCGCCAGGCCAATCCGGCGATGGAGAGCTTCTTCCGCTCGCCGTTCGAGGACCTCTCGGCCGTCGCGGAACTGTCGCTGCATTCGCTTCCGATGGCCACGATCAAAAAGTCCTTCGGCATCCGCATGAGCCCGGACGCCATCGCCGTCTGGGTCGAGACCAAGCTTGCGGCCATCGACCCGACCGTGATCGTTGTTCCCGAAGGGGATTTGCCGTCGGTCGAAGTCGCGACACTCGTCCAGTCCGCGCGCCGGAAGGACATTCCGGTCGTCGTCCTGTTGGGCGCGTCGGGCGGTGTGGCGAATGCAAAGGCGGAGGCCGCCTTGCTGGCACGTCTGACGAAGATGGCCGTGGTGGTGTGCGGTCCGCCGGCGCGGCTGGCGCGATTGCGGCCGGCGCTCGAGAAGAGAGGGATCGCAAGCTGCGAATTTACCGCGACAGAGTCTCACCGGGTCGTCCCCGTCAGCCGGAGCGGGTACGACGAGAGGGTTCGCAGCGCACAGCAAATCCGAAGAATGTGCGCGCTCGCCGCGAAACCCCCGAACGAGGCGGAAATCGCCCAGGTAGCGTGAACGGTACCGTAGGCACGTCAGATTGCTCGCCGCCACTTGGCTTGTTATGGAAATTGCGAAAGGTCCCGTAGGCACATGAAGGCGCGCAAGATGGTCAAAAGCGTCGATGCCCCCCCCGCAGCGCCGGAAGAAGCGAGTATTGCGCCCGCTTCGACCTCCACCGACGCGGGGCAAAACGTCGATGCGTCGATAAGTCAAAAACCTGTAGCCAAGCCAAAGAAGAACAAGACATTGGTTGCCGAGTCTGAATTTTTCGATGCAGGCTGGTATCTAGAAACAAATCCCGATGTCGCGGCAGCCGGGGTGGATCCGGTGGAGCACTATTTGCGCCGCGGCGGGTCGGAGGGGCGACCGGCCAGCCCGCGATTCCATTCTGCCGGCTACTATGCCCTCAATATCGAGGTTGCCCGAAGCAGCGAGAATCCGCTGCTCCACTACCTGGAATCCGGGAGTGCCGGCGGCGCGAGCGCCATGTCCGTCGACGAGTTCCGCGCCGTCTTCGGCAGCGGTGAGCGGGATGCGGAACTCCAGAGGTATGTTTCCCTCGTTGCGCAAAGCCCGCTTTTCGACCCGGACTGGTTCCGCCAGCAATATCCGTCGATCTCGCCGCTGAGCACGCCGGAGATCATCGCCCGCGTCATCGACGGCGATATCTCGAAGATCGTGAGCCCCGGCCCGAACTTCGACGCCCGCGTCTATATCGAGGAGCACCAGGACGTCGCTGCGCGGCAGATCAATCCGTTCGTTCACTACCTGAAGTGGGGCGCACGCGAAGGCCGGAACATCGTTCCCTTCACGCCCGCCGTCGCGGAGCCCGCCCTCGTTGAGCCGGCCCTCGTTGAGCCGGCCGTCGTTGAGCCGGCCGTCGTGGAGCCCGCCCTCGTTGAGCCGGCCCTCGTTGAGCCGGCCCTCGTGGAGCCCGCCCTCGTGGAGCCCGCCCTCTTGGAGCCCGCCGCGGAAGCGCCCATAGAAGCGGTCCCCATCTTGCCGGTCGACAGCGTCCCGGAGGTGGAACGTTCGGCGGACGAGATCGAGCTCGAACTGATCCGGACGAGCCCCCTTTTCGATGCCACCTGGTATCTGATCCAGTATGGCGATGTTGCCCGTGCCGGGATGGACCCCGCCGTGCACTATCTCCGCTATGGAGGCCGCAAGAAGCACAGGCGCCGGCCGAGCCCCTATTTCGATCCGGAATTCTACATCGGACAGCAGCCGGATCTCGCCAAGTCCATCGGCAATCCGCTCGTTCACTACATTCAGACCGGGCGCGCGATGGGGCTGAAGCCCATGGCCCTGCTGGACTTCGCGCCGCCGCCGTCGCGCAAGCGGGCCAAGGCCGATGGCGCGGCGAACCCGCTGGTCGACGTCAAGCACATACCCGCCGACCTGCCCGACTGGGTTCGCCACGCCGACATCGATCCGGCGGGCGACAATCTCCTGGGCGTGGGAAACGCCGTGCTTGGCCGCCTTCCCGCCGTTCGCGAGCCGGAACCGTTCCTCGCCACGCTGGACGCCTTCGTCCGCCTGGTGGGTACCGACCGCGCCGTCGCCGGCCTGCGCTCGGCCGGCACGACCAACGGACAGCCGCTCGAGCCAAGGGACCTTTCGGCCTATCGCAGCTTCGGGCCGGCGCTGCGGGGCGGCGTGGCGGCGCTGTCGGACATCTGGTTCGTCGCAGACGGCCTTCTTCGACTTCGCCTCGGCCGAAGCGCCAGGCGGGACGATCCGCTGTCGACGTCGGCCGTCGTCGTGCGCGCCTTCCAGGCCGATCTCGCCGACCCCAACCGGGTCAGCCTCGTCGGAGAGAACATCGTCGCCGGCGATCCGTCCTTCGTCGACCTCGCGCTCGAAAACCGCTTTGCGCCCGTGCTTCTCGCCGTCACGACGACCGACGGCGCCCTGATCGATGTCGGGCTGCTGCCGTTTCCCTCGCTGGCGCGCGGCGGCGCCCACAGTGGCGAGACACGCCTTGCCGGCGAGCGGCCGAACCTGGTCGAAGATCTTGCCGCGCTCTCGGACGCGCTGGTCCGCGAGCTTTTCGGCTGGAGCGGCGAGTCCGTGCCGGCCGAAAGCATCTCGACGGTCCGGGTGAGGCTCGACGGCGCGCTTGGCAGCGAACAGATTTTCGCGCCCGCTTTGCGCGAATGGCTGCTGTCGGTTCTCGGTTTGGCGGTCGTCGGCGTTGGCGGCGACGAGACCGCCGGCGCCCCCTTGCCGTTGCTCCTCTCGTCCCCGCAGGACCTCAATCCGGACCTCGTCGCGCGCAGCCGCAGGCGAGAGGGCGGGGCGACGCTCGAGCTTCCCGCGGACGCATTGCCGACCTTGTCCGTGCTCGTCAGCCGCAGGATCGGCCAACCCGAGGCGGGCCACCGGCTGGTCGGCTCCTTCATCGTCGCGGATCCGGCGACCGCCCGCCCGAGATGGTCGGTCTCGATCCCCGCCTTCCCGCCGAACCTGTTGCCGCTGCAGCCCGCCGCCGGACCCAACGGCTTTCCGTTCCTGGCGGCATCGGATGCGGACGACGGTGCGGCAATCGCCGGGCGGACCGACGTGCCGGTCGCGATCCGTTTCGGCGCCGCGCCTGCGCCAGGCAGCACCTCGCAGCGGGTGGTTCCTGGCCTGGACGACACAGGCTCGGCGTTGCGCGTCGAACCCGGCGCCGAGCTTCTCGCCAAGACGGTCGCCGTCGTGCTGTCGGGCGCCGAGCAGGAGACGGCACGGCGAGTGGTCGAGGCGATCGGCCGACAGCGGGGCTTGCAGATCACCGATCTGTTTGCCTTCGCTGCGGGAGGGGAGGCTTCCTGCGTTGAAGAGTTGAAGGCCTCGTTTGCGGGGCGCTTCCTGGTGCTGCCGTCGAGCGGACATCTGGCGAGGGACTTGTCGGTGGCAGCCCGGCGAGCGTCCAGCGACCTCGTCCTCGTTCTCGACGGCACTGCCATCGCGAACGACCCCCGCACGCTTGAAACCCTGGCGATCCTGGCCACCCAGGACGGCGTCGCGTCGGCCGGCTGTGCCAGGTTCCGGGAAGTTCGCACCAACGCGAGGACATCGTCGAACACGGTGGCGGCCGGCTACTTCCCGGCCTCGGTCTCTCTGCTGTCGGCGCCGCAACTGGTGTTTGCCCAGCCGAACGTGGTCACGGCGCTACCGAACGCGACCTATCCCGTCGTCGCCAACGATTTCGAATGCACGGTCATGCGTCGAGACGTGCTTCTGCGCTATGCCGCCGCGGAGGCCGGTGGCCCTGCCGGATCGGGATTCCCCGTGCGGTTCGCGCTTGCCGCGATCAAGGACGGCTGGCATCACCTTTGCACGACCGGCGTGCAGGTGGCCTCCACTCGCGTGAAGAACGCCCAGGACGACATCGACCCCGTGGGGTTCAGTTTCATCGCGCCCGGCCGGTGGCAGGATCTGCTGTCGGAAGTTGTGCTCGTCCGGGAGTTGTAGGAATGAAACGGCCTCCGCCCCGTCCGGCGAGGACAATGCGGCCCCGTCCGACCCCCGGCCAGCCGCGGCCGCGGCTGTCTCGGACAGTTGAGGTGGCTGGAGTGCACCGTTGATGTCTTCCGTTGTTTTCCTTGTGAACCTGATCCAGGACGTCAACGTCATCCGGCCGCTCGCCTATATGCTTGCGCAGGAAACGGATCATGAGATCGTTTTTCTGATATCGCATCATTTTCTCGAGCGTGACGACCAGAAAATCTGGCAGAGGGAGCTCGCACAGATACGCGCCGACATCGGGGCGGAGATGGGTCTTTACGAGACGGCCCTCGATGCCTTCACGGTCATCCGGCACAGGCACGGCTATCTCGTCGCCGGCAGCGAATCCAGCCTGCCGCACCATGCCGAGACGCACGAAGTCTTTCGCATTGCGCCGCCGGGCTTCCTGCGCGTGACGCTGCAGCACGGCTTCGAGTGCGTCGGCTTCCTGCAGAGCCGGGAGCACAGCGCCGCGCACGGCCGCAATGTGACCTTCGCCGCCGATGTCCTGTGCGGCTGGTGCGAAGCACCCGTCCTCGACACCATGCCGCAGTCCGAGCGCTCCAAGCTCTACGTGACCGGCCCTTCGACGGTTCTGCAGCGGATGGGCGGGGAGGAAGGCCCGTCGGGCACGGGCGGTGGGCTCGTCTGCGAGAACCTGCATTCCGTCCGCCTGCGCACGGCCGGGGGATTTCGCACCGCCTTCATGGACGACTTCTTCGAGTTCGCCGCCGCCCTGGGGGACTACGGGCTGCCGCTCGCTCTGCGGCCGCATCCGGCCGGCCAGTACACGCTCAAGAACAAGGTCGAACTGCCGGAGAACGTCGTCATCAACAACCTGCCGATCTACCGGGCCGGCCTCAAGTCCTATCAGTTCGGAATTTCGGCCCCCTCGACGATCGTGCTCGACATGGTTCTGGCCGATGTCCCGACCGCCGTCTGGCACGATCCCGACGACGTGATGGACTATGCCAACTACGACGGCCTGACGGACATATCGACGGCGCAGGACTGGATGGCTTTCGCACGCGACGCCGTTCTGCGACGAGACGCGATCCTCGCCCGTCAAAGGGCCTTTCTCGACCGGCTGGCGATGCTGCGCGACCCGCAGGAGGTCTATCGCCGCTTCGCGCGGCTGTTCAACTCGGGGGCCATGGGTCCGGCCTTGGTCGTGTCGGCAGCGGCTGCAGATCCCGCCCAGCTCGCAGGATCGCGACCGCACTCGCTCGAATGGGCCTCCGCCTATTTCCGCGGCGATCATGGCGGTGTCGCGATCGAGGAGAACACGCCTTGAACATGTCTCCCCTGCCGCCGGAAGCGGATGGCGCGCTGAACCTCCTCGTCTTCGGAGATGCGATCACCGCCACGCAGATCATCAGCTTCCTGCAGCCGATGGTCGGCAGCATCACGCGCGGCACCGCCCGGCTGCAGATGGCCGGACACGACAAGCTAAAGGATATCGACGGGGCGCTGAACGGGTTGGACGAGCGACCGACCGCCCTGGTTCTGTCCCGCTATACCTGGGCAAGGGGCAAGCTGCTTGCCGATGCCGCCAGGGAGAGGGGCATTCCGGTCATCTACCACATCGACGACGATCTCCTGAACGTGCCGATGAGCCTCGGGCCGGAAAAGTACGCGGCCTACAACAGCCCCGAGCGCATCGGGGCGCTGCGCGCCAACATGGAGGCGGCGGACCTCCTCTACGCGTCGACGCCCGCCCTCGCCTACGCCTTCGAAAGCTACGGTCTCGCTGTGCCGATCGTGCCGGGCGACCTCTATTGCTCGGTCGATCCCGACGCCATCGGCGAGCCGGCGCTGTCGACCATGCCGACCATCGGCTACATGGGAACCGGCGGCCACTCCGCGGACCTCGCCCTGGTCCTGCCCGCCATCGAGGCGCTGATGGACGAGCTGCCGTTCCTGCGGTTCGAGACGTTCGGCACGATCGCCCGCCCGCAGGGCCTCGCCCGCTTCGGCAACCGCTACGCGCATCACGGCGCGGTGCCGAACTATGTCGGCTTCGTCGACAAGCTGCGGTCTCTCGGATGGTGGATCGGCCTGGCGCCGCTCGAGGACAATCCGTTCAATCGCTGCAAGGCCGATACGAAATGGGTGGAGTGCAGCCTCGCCGGCATGGCGACGGTCGCGTCCGACCTGCCCGTCTATCATCGCGCCTGCGCCGACGGCGCAGGCATCCTGTGCACGTCGCTTTCCGACTGGACGGAGGCGATGCGCAGCCTGGTACTGGACGGCAACCTGAGGCGCGGTATCGTCGCCGCCGCCCAGCGCAAGCTGCGCGACGTCTACTCGCACGCGGCTCTCGAACGGCAGCTCCGCCAGGTTGTCGGGCAGGCGTGGAGCCTCCAAGGCAGGCATGCCGTCGACACCGCGCAGCAGTAGCCACCTCCGTACGCCGCCCGAACCGTCACGCTCCTCGCTTGTCAGGAAGAACTCACTGAGCTAAATAAGTGCAATCGGTGATACAGCAGCGTTGCAACAGAAACTGGCGGTTTTCTGCAACCGTTGATAATTATCGCACTTTTTGCCGGCGAATATTCACGGGTCTGGCATTATTCTGATTACAAGGTGAGATCACGGGGAAATGATCAATCAATCGAACATTACTGCCAAGGTCGAAGCAGAGGGAAGCGACCATACTACGATAGAGACTGCTAGGCGCGTCATTCGAACCGAGCAGAGCGCCTTAGGTATGCTTTCCGACAGTATTCCAGAGGATTTCTGTGCCGTCGTTCGGCTCATCCTCGGCATCAAAGGCCGCGTGATCCTATCGGCGATCGGAAAATCGGGGCACATTGCGCGCAAGATTTCCGCGACCCTGTCCTCCACGGGAACGCCGTCCTACTTCGTCCATCCGGCCGAGGCCAGCCATGGGGATCTCGGTACGATTACCGAGGAGGACGTCTGCATCCTGGTGTCGAACTCCGGGGAGACCTCGGAGCTCTCCGACATGATTGCCCACACCCGCCGCTTCAATATTCCGCTGGTCGCGATCTCGAGCGGGCCGAAAAGCACGTTGGTGCTGGCGTCGGACTTCAAGCTGCTGCTGCCTCCGGCGCCCGAGGCTTGCATCATCGGCATGGCTCCGACCACCTCCACGACGATGGCGCTTGCTCTCGGCGACGCGCTGGCGGTGGCGCTGATGGAGCAGAGGCGATTCGCCCTCGAGCACTTCAAGACGTTCCACCCCGGAGGGCGCCTGGGCGCGCGGTTGGCCAGGGTCAACCAACTGATGCGCGGCGACGTCTCGCTGCCCTTGGTGCCGCCGGAGATGCCGATGAGCCAGGCCATCCTCGAGATGACCTACAAGGGGTTCGGCGTTGCGGGGGTGGTCCTCGACGACAGGCTCGTCGGCATCATCACCGATGGCGACCTGCGGCGGCACATGACCGGTCTCATGGACAAGAACGCGAGCGAGGTCGCAACGCCGACCCCGACGACGGTTCCCCCGGACATGCTGGCGGTCGAAGCGGTTGCCTTGATGAACGCCCGGAAAATCCACATGGTGTTTGTGGTCGAAGGCGACATGAAGCCGATCGGCATCCTGCATATCCACGACTGTCTACGCGCTGGAGTTGTTTGACAGGGCCCCTACCCGTCGATCGCCCCATGCTCTCGGCTGATCGTGGCCGGCGGCGATGGGTTGCGGGGCCGCGAATAAGACGCTGAGCGACAGTTATCAGAGGCGTAGAAGGCACAATTGCTGAGCATGGAAGGAACTCCAGTATGACCGACCACCTTAAGGTCTACGTGGGATATGACAGCCGGGAAGATATCGCTTGGCAAGTATGTCGACATTCTATTCTACGCCACGCCGATCCCAGCGTGGAAGTCTACCCCCTCAAGCAGACGACGGTTCGCGAGCTGGGGCTCTATACGCGCAAAACCGATGCGGCAGCATCGACGGAATTCTCGATAACGCGCTTCCTGACGCCCTATCTCGCAGCCCATGACGGTTGGACGATCTTTGTCGATTGCGACTTCCTGTTCACCATCGACGTGCGCGAAGTGCTGAAGCATGCCAGTCGCGACAAGGCCGTCTTCGTCGTCCAGCACGAGTACACGCCGGCGAACACGATCAAGATGGACGGAAAGCAGCAGACGCTCTATCCGCGAAAGAACTGGTCGTCCTTCATCCTGTTCAACAACGCCCATCCCGAGGTCAAGGCTCTGACGCCGGAAGTCGTCAACACCGTGGCCCCCGTCTTCCTCCATCGCTTCCAGTGGCTTTCCGACGACAGCCTGATCGGTGCGCTACCGCTTCGATGGAACTTCCTCGAAGGCGAGTATCCCCCGCTCGACGACGTGCCTGCCGCCATCCACTACACCAATGGCGGGCCCTGGTTTGAGAATTGGCAGAACGTGGAATATGCGGATCTGTGGATCGCCGAGCGCAATCTTTACCAGTCGAACGTAGCTGCATAGCAGGCCAGAGGCGTTTTCTTCATGCAGACAGTTCTTGTTACCGGTGGCGCGGGTTTCATCGGGTCGAGCCTTGTGCCGCTACTGGTGGACAAGGGTTACCATGTCCGCGTCCTGGATACGCTCTCGCCGCAGGTCCACGGAATGCTGCCCGGACGGTCGCTCGATTGGCTGCTGGGCAGTTCGGGTGTCGAGTTCCGGCGCGCCTCGGTAACGACCGAGGCCGACTTGCGGGCCTCGCTCGACGGTGTGTCGACCGTGGTCCACCTCGCCTCGGAAACGGGAACGGGGCAGTCGATGTACGAGATCGACCGCTATTGTCGCGAGAACGTGCAGGGCACGGCGCTTCTGATGCACCTCATCGCCAACGGGGCGGCTCCGGATGTCCGTCGCGTCCTGCTGTCCTCGTCCCGCTCGGTCTATGGTGAAGGCGCCTATGTCCATGCCGACTCGCCGCAGGGCGAGCGCATCAACCCGGCTCCGCGATCGGCCAAGGACCTTCGCGAGCACCGCTGGGAACCGCGATGCCCGACCACCGGCGCGCCCCTGACGGCGGTCCCCACCCGGGAGGACGATCGCACGGCGCCCGCCTCGATCTATGCCGCGACCAAGCTGATGCAGGAAGATCTCGTTCGCATCGGCTGCAGCAGCGCGAGATTGGACTATGCGACCCTGCGCCTGCAGAACGTCTTCGGCGAGGGGCAGTCGCTGAAGAACCCCTACACGGGCCTGTTGTCCATCTTCTCCACGCGGATCCGCCGCTCGCTCGAGCTTCCGATCTTCGAGGACGGGCTCGAGAGCCGCGACTTCGTCCATGTCCTGGATGTCGCGGCGGCCTTCGTTGCCGCCCTCGAGGCACCCGTCCCGGTGAACGGCATCCTCAATGTCGGCTCCGGCGTCGGCACGCCCATCATCGAGGTCGCGCGGGCGCTGTGTCGCGTCTTCGGCGCGGAGGAGAACATCCGGGTGACCGGCGAGTTCCGCCTCGGCGACATCCGCCACAACGTTGCCGATATCAGCAGACTCCAGCAGCATCTGAACATCGTGCCGAGGATCTCCCTCGACGAGGGGCTGGCCCGCTTCGCCGCCTGGGTGAATGAACAACCCCTTCCCGAGGACCAGCTCGGCAAAGCCAATGAAGAACTTGCGAAGGCGAAGATGATGGGTTGAGGGCCCGCGCGGAGCACGGGATCGAAGGCTACAGCGCACCCGGGACGGCCTGAGCCCCGCGCCCTCTCTTCCAGAGCCATTGGCGTCTGCGCAGCCACGTTTCCGATCCCGGCACCAACGCCCTTGGCGGCGACCTTCGAACGGCTCCGGGAGGCAGGCATCGACAGGGCTGGTCCTCCGGGGCACATTCGCGTAACGGGAGACGCTCCCCTCCGTGGCAGCACATCTGGGAGGCATGTATGCTGCGGGTCGCCAATTTCGAAAGCGAGCGGCTTGGCTTACCGCTGATTGCTTTCAACGATAAGAACGACGCGGCTTCGGTGCATGTCGCCCCTCGGTACCGCTCGGGAAGAAGCCGCCTTCTGGACCTTACTGCAGACAACCCGAAGCACTATTTCAGATTGCTTTGGGAACTGCATGGCGCCAGGGGATTTCTGGAGAGTTTCGATGGCCTCGGTCCGGCGGAGATCTCTCTGCATTTTCCACGCTGGGAGCAACACGGCGCAATCGCCTGGATCGCGCTGCTGCAAGGGCCGAACGAAGAAACCCTGCGCTTCTTCAAGAAAATCCCCCAAAGCAGGATTGCAACGACCGAGACGGGCGCGCGTGTCTTGCTGGATTGTCCTCGGCTCGAGACCGGCAACAGATTGTTCCTGGCCTTTCATTTCGAGGCGACAAGCTGCAAGGCCACCTTCGGCATTCCGTTTCTGACTTGGCGCAAGCGAGCGGAGCCCAATGTCGGAGTCCTCACGGCGCATATTGCCGACTATACGCTGACGGTCAGCGGCTGGGCGCGAGATGGTCGCTTTCCCGGACTGCCGGTGCGGGTCGGTCTTTGGATCGGCAACCGAAGGCTCGCCGGTGCCCTCGCCGCCTCGCCCGCAACGGCAGCGGATCCGGAGTATCCGCTTCCGCCCGGCGCGATGCTTTTTTCTGCCAAGCTGCCCGTCAGGGAGCGCGACCTGCAGGGCACGGCGGCGATCAGGATCGACGACAGCGGCGAAACTCATGCGTTCCTTCTCGCCGAACTCGGGCCGGAGGTCTCCGATGAGATCGCCGAGGAGGCGCATTCGCCGAGCCCCGAAGGCACCATCATCGGCAAGGTCGAGACGGTGTCGCGCACCGTCATTTCCGGATGGGCCTTGTGCAAGGAAGATGTCCAGGCCTCCGTCGGGCTCGTGCTGTCCGTCGGCGACCAGATTTTTGCTTATGCGGAATGCGACACGGTGCGCCCCGACGTGCAGGCCATCTATCAAGGGCACGGATTCTACGGCTTTTCGTTCGAGCTGCCGCCGGGACTGTCGCGCCGACAGAAGATCTCCTGCACCATCAGCCCGATAGCGGGTGTCTCCGCGATAAAGCACTCGTCCTTCTTCCTCGACCCCGTGGGCAAGCTCTTCGAACCCTCGACGGCCGAGGTCGACAGGTCGTTCCAGCCAGCGCCTGGCCTCGCGCCGACCGTAGCCCCGGTTTCGGTGATCGTCCTCAATCGCAACGGCGCGCCGATTCTCGACGACTTGCTGTGCTCGGCAGCCGCAGTCGAGGATGTTTCTTTGATCGAATGGATCATCGTCGACCATCAGTCGAGCGACGAGTCCGAGGCGGTGTGCCGCGCAGCATCGCGGCGTGGTCAGAGCGTGCGCTTCGAGAAGCGCGAGGGAAACTTCAGTTTCAGCGAGTCTAACAACTACGGGGTGCAGTTCGCCTCCAGTGACACTTTGATATTCCTGAACAACGACATCGTCTTGCGCGGACCGTTCGTCGCGCGAGTACGGCTTTACCTCGCCGACGAGCGGATCGGCGCCGTCGGCATCAATCTTCTGGACTACATTCCGGACGAAGTCCCCGGGATGGCGTTGCCGAACCAGCATCTCGGCGCCTATTTCTCGTCGACGTGTAGTGGGGGATGGATCCGGCCGTTCGAGGCCCGCCTCAGCGACGAAACCAGGGAGCATCCGGGCAAGCCCGTCGAGGTCCCCATGGTCACCGGTGCTTTTCTGGCAATGCGGAAGGCCGATTTCCTCGCCGTCGGCGGCTTCGATACGGAATACTACTACGGGCTCGAGGACCTGGATCTTTGCCTGAAGATCCGCACCCTGCTTTCAAAGGGCGTCGTCTGCGCCAACGACATTTCGGCCGTTCACCACCGCGGCTTCAGCCGCAACCATGACAATACGGCGGCCATCCGCTGGAACCGCAACAACAATCGCTTCAACAAGAGCTGGGCCTCGTCGGTCCGCCGCAGAGTGAAGCGCGACTTGCTTTCGCGCCCGAGCTTCTGGACGGGGGTACGCCCGGTCATCGGGTTCACAATAGCGGACGCCGGAGACCAGACATCCGAAGAAGACTATCAGATGGCGTGCGGCCTCGGGCGGGCCATCCAGACATTCCTGCCGGCTCACCTGCGCTACCTGACGGAGCCGGAGTGGTACGACCTCAGCGGCATCGACATCCTCGTGGTTCTGGCGGGCGCGTTCAACCTGTCCAAAGTGAAGGCCGCAAGCCCGTTTCTGGTCACCGCGAACTGGACCACGGAGTGGTTCGACCGATGGGCGGAAGACCTGTCGATGCACGCCTACGACCATGTCTTTGCCTCGTCGCAGCGGGCGGCCGACTATCTCGGCGAGCGGATCCACCGGCCCGTCAGCGTGCTGCCGGCGGCTTCGAACAGCGCAAGCCTCGCGGCGGGGACCCGCCAGGCGGAGTTCGCCTGCGACTATTGCTTCATCGGCAACCGCTCCGACATCCCGCGCGAGATCGAATTCGAACTCGATCCTGCCCGGATCGACGGCGTCGGCGCGGTGTTCGGGCGCAACTGGCAAGGGACGGATCTCGAGGCCATCGCCCGCGCGGCCGTCCCCGCGTCCCGTCTGCCGGACCTCTATGCATCGACGCGCATCGTCGTCGACGACGCGGACATCGCGACGGCGCCTTGGGGAAGCTGCAAGGGTCGCGTGTTCGATGCGTTGGCCGCGGGGTGCCTGTTGATCACCAACGGTGCCCTCGGGGCGCAGGAGCTGTTCGGCGACCTGGTGCCGACGTTTCACGACCGGGAGTCGCTCACCAGCACGCTGAACCATTGGCTGACGCACGAGGACAAGCGGGTCGAGCGCGTCAAGCTCCTCCAGGAACTCGTGCGCAAGGTCCATACTTACGACCGCCGGGCGCGCCAGTTCGTCGAGCAGATCGCCAATGCGGACGCGCCGGTGAAGATCGCCATCAAGTGCGCGGCGGTGCATGCGGAGCGGGACCAGTGGGGAGACTATCACTTCGCCGAGAGCCTGGCCGCCGCGCTGCGCGCCGAGGGCCACCTCGTTCGCGTCGACTGCCGGGAAAGCTGGAACAGCGGGCTGTCGAATTCTGACGACGTCGTTCTGGTGCTGCGCGGTCTGGTGCCCTATCGCCCGAAGGCGCATCAGAAGAACATCATGTGGCTGATCAGTCATCCAAGCGGCATCGCCGCCTCGGAACTCGATGGCTATGACCATCTCTACGTCGCCTCGGCGATGCATGCGGAAATGCTTGCCGCAGAGTCGGAAGTCCCCGTCGAGTTCCTGCCGCAGTGTACGGACGTCCGACGTTTCGGCTTCGACCCCGAGGTCATCGGTACGCGGTCGGAGCGCGCCGTGTTCGTCGGAAACTCCCGTGGCGTGCTGCGGGATTGCGTGCGCTGGTGCATCGAGCAGAAGCTCGGCGTCGACATCTACGGCACCGGCTGGGAGCCGTTCATCAAGGACGGCCGCCTGATGGGGCACCTGATCCCGAACCAGGTCCTGGCCGGAGTGTATGCATCGAGCCGGGTGGTGCTCTGCGACCATTGGCCGGACATGAAGCGGCTCGGCTATATCTCCAACCGCGTCTTCGACGTGCTTTGCGCCGGCGGCGTGCTGGCCGTCGACGACGTGCGCGGCTTGGATGACCTGATACCGGGCGGATACCACGTCTATTCGGACGCAGCGGACCTGAGGCGGATCGTCGAGGCTGACCCTGAGGTCGATCTCGAAAGCCGCAAGCGCGTGTCGATGGAGATCGAAAAACAGCATTCGTTCGAGGCGCGCGCCCGCACGATCTCCGGACTGGTCGAACGGCTGCTCTTCGATCGGCTTCCTCGCGATCGCGACTAGGGAGCATGGCCCAGTCCGGCCGCTCGCCAAGTCGCCGGCCGAGACATCAGCCTCGCGGCGCAATCGCGAAACATAAATACACAACACGCCCAGAATCGGCCAACTTCCAATAATCTCTCCGCCACATTGTTCCTGATATTTGGCATCCGGGCTGCGAACGACGGGTGTCCAGATGATGACGGACGGCACTGAATTCAATCGCCGATATCGCCCCCTTCTCTACAAGGGCGGCGCCACGTTTGGTCTCTGGATGGTTGTAGCGGCAGGATTTTATCTGGGGCACATGGCAGAAAGTGCAAAGCTAGAGCAGCTGTCATCTACCGGCTCTACGAAGACTGCCACAGCCGATGCCATCGACGTGAAGGCTCGAAACAAGGATGACAGCAATACGGTCGTCTCCGCGCCGGCCGCCGCCCGTATCGCCGCGCTGCCGATTGCGAGGCCCGTCCGGTCCGACGTGTCCGCCCGACGCTCGAGCCGGCAGAACAATCCCGCAGGGGCCGCAGCCCTTCGGACCGACCCACTCGAGTTCGCCGGCGCGGAGCGCTTCGATCGTTGCATGCCGGCATGTGAGTCGCGGGACCCGCTTGTCGCGCAGGCCACCGCGACGCAGGAGGTCTATCGAACCCTCGCAACGAGCAGCAGCGTGTCCGACGCCCCGACGGACGAACATCCCATTCTGCTTGTGGGTCGACACGTCGTCAGCCAGATCGCCGATGCGCCACGCGTCGTGCTCGATACGGGGAAGGAAACTCTCGAGACCTTGGTGCAACTTGTCCAATGAGACGTGACACGCTGATCTCAGGCAGTCGATGCTTGCCGATGGCAGCGCGGAATGGCCTTGCCGGTGTGACGCCGGCTCCCGGCGACCTGCACAACATCTCCTAACATGTCGCAATGCGCGTGCAGGCCGCCGAGCCGTCCATGGTCGCGTCCCATGGAGACGACATTGCAGGAATTGCGGGCGGAGCGCCGGGACTGGGCGCACATCCTCGTCGTCGAGGGCGATGCGGAGATCGGCGGAATTCTAGCGGAAATGCTGGCTGGCAGCGGCATGCGCGCCGTGCTCGCCACCTCGATCCACGAGATGCAGGCCGCCTGGCCCGTCAGTCCTTCGACCTCGTCCTCCTCGACGTCATGCTGCCCGGCGAGGACGGGTTCAGCATTTGCCGGCGACTGAGGGGCGAGCACACGATCCCGATCATCATGCTGACGGCACTGGGTGAGGAGGTCGATCGGATCCTCGGCATCGAGTTCGGCGCCGACGATTACATCACCTAGCCCTTCAGCAATCGCGGGGTTGTCGCCCGCAGCCGCGGCCTGCTCCGACGCGCCTCCTACGACCGGGAGCGCCACGCCCGCCGGGTGTCGCTGCGGCGACGGCTGCGCGTCGATCCCCGCGCCGGCAGGTGCACGACCCGCATACGCACGTTGACAGCCTCATGACGCCTCGACATATTGCGGATCATATATGAAATGCGATTGGGGCAGCCGTGGTCCACCTCGCCGCCGTACCGAGCTACCGCACGAAGACCGACATCGTGCTGGAGACGCTGCGCACCCGCATCATCTCGGGTGAGCTGGTTCCCGGCGCGCGGCTGATCCTGCGGGAGATCGGCGAGGAGTTCGCCTGCTCCGACATCCCGGTGCGGGAGGCCATGCGCGCGCTCGCGTCCGAAGGGCTGGTTGCGATCGTTCCGCACGGCGGCGCCCGCGTCACCGAGCTCCAGGCCGGCGAACTGATCGACCTCACCGAGACGCGCTCGCTGCTCGAGCCGAGGGCGACGGTGCTGGCCGGGATGCTGATGCCCGACGCGGCGGTCGATAGCCTGGAGCAGATCCTGGAGGCGATGCGCGCCGTCGCGGCCGGCACCTCCAGCGAGGACTACAGCCGGCTCAATCGCGAGTTCCACCGAACCATCCTCGCCCACTGCCCGAACCGCCGGCTCGCCGTGCTGATCGAGGACCTGTGGGGCAAGGCGGAGCGCGGCCGGCTGGTCCACCGCATCTTCCGCGGTCACGTCGACGCCTCGCTTGCCCAGCACGCCGAGATCGTGGCGGCGATCCGCGCCCGCGACGCCGACCGACTCTCGACGATCGCCGAGTTGCACAGCGCCCACGGTTTCGCGGCCGTCCGCCGCCTCGCCGAGGACGAGCGTCTGTCGCGCAAGCCCGACGCGCGCAGTTGACCATCCCGGCGGCCACGCCGCCGGAAGTAACTCGAGGCCGGCGGCGCTGCCGGCGAGTGACCAGGAGAGGAGCGGACGCGCGCCGTCACGCCCCCGAAGAACAAGACGTCAACCAGCGGAACAGTCGATCAACTATCTTCAGAGGAGGTCTGCACGATGAAGCTCACGAGGCTCGCTGCCGCGGCTGTCGCCGCCGCTCTTTGGATTGCGCCGGGCGCTGCGACTGCCCAGGACAAGCCGCTCGAGAAGTTCCTGATGGGCTTCGCCGTCGACAGCATGGTCCAGCAGATCCCCTTCCATGTCGCCAAGGAGTTCGGCTACTTCGAGGAAGAGGGCCTCGACGTCGAGTTCCAGTACTTCGACGGATCGAGCGCCGTCGTGCAGCAGCTCGTCGCCGGCAATGTCGACGCCGGCTCGCCAGCCACCGGCGCGCTGTTCAACGCGCTCGTGCAGGACCACGAGCTCAAGCAGATCTTCTCCTTCCAGTTCAAGAGCGTATTCACGCTGGCGACGCCCGCCGATTCCGGCATCACCACGGTCGCCGACCTGAAGGGCAAGAAGGTCGGCGTCTCCGAGCTCTCCGGCGGCGAGGTGCCGATCGTGCGCGCCGTGCTGCGTGAGGCCGGCCTCATGGAAGGCCAGGACGTCGAGATCGTGCCGGTGGGTGCCGGCTCGGCGCTGACGCTGAACGCCCTGCAGACCGGCCAGGTGCACGCCTACTCGTCGAACATGTTCGACATCGCCGCCATCGAGGCCGCCGGCACCGACATGACGATCATCATGCCGAAGTCGGTCGAGAACTTCCCCGGCAACGGTCTCGTCGTGCGCTCCGAGACGCTGGAGGAGAAGCGCCCGCAGCTGATCGGCTTCGTCCGCGCGCTGGCCAAGGGTCTGCTCTACGTCGAGGCGAACCGTGACCTCTCATTCGCGATCGCCGAGCGTCTCGCGCCGGAAGAGTTCGAGGACAAGGCCCTCGCCAATGCCTCGTTCGACGCCGCCCGGCTCCTGAAGGAGCGCCCGGCCGACCTCGCGACCGCCCCGATCGGCACCCACTACCGCCCCGGCATCGAGGCCTACCACACCTTCATGCGCCAGGGGAAAGAGGAGGAGGGTGCCCTGATGCAGGACATCGACCTCGACATGATGCTCGACTCGTCGCTGATCGAGGACGCCAACAAGTTCGACCACGACGCCGCCAAGGCCCCGCGTCCGTGATGTCTTCGGCAGTCCTGTCCAAGGTCGACGCTCCGGCCGGCGCAAGCCGGTCGGAGGCGGCCGCAGCGATCGTCCAGGTGCGGGGTCTGTCGAAGATCTTCCACCTCGACGAGCGCGACGTCGTCGCCCTCGAGGGCGTCGACGTCACCATCCGCGAGCGCGAGTTCGTCTCCTTCGTCGGCCGCAGCGGCTGCGGGAAGTCGACGCTGCTCAACATCATCGCCGGACTGCTCGACGCCTCGACCGGCACCGTCGAGATCGCCGGCCAGCCGGTGATCGAGCCCTCCAAGCACGTCGGCTTCATGTTCCAGGCGCCGGTGCTGCTGCCGTGGCGGACGGTTGAAGCGAACGTGCTGCTGCCGGCGGAGGTGATGGGGCTGAACGTCGCCACGGTGCGCGAGAAGGCCCGCACGGTGCTCGCCACCGTCGGCCTCGGCGACTTCCTCACCGCCTACCCGAAGCAGCTGTCGGGCGGCATGCAGCAACGCGTCGCGCTCGCCCGCGTGCTCACCTACGAGCCGAAGCTCCTCCTGATGGACGAGCCTTTCGGGGCGCTCGACGAGTTCACCCGCGAGGCGATGAACCTCGAACTGCTGCGGCTGGCCGAGAGCGCCGGCATCACGGTGATCTTCGTGACGCACAACATCTCCGAGGCGGTGTTCATGTCCGACCGCGTCGTCGTGATGACGCCGCGGCCCGGCAAGGTCGCCGGCATCGTCGACATCCCGCTGCCGCGGCCGCGCGAGATCGCCGTCATGCAGCAGCCGGCCTTCACCGGCCTCAGCTTCGACATCCGCAACATCCTGGGGAGGGAGCAATGAGCGTCGCAAGTTCCGCCGACACCGCCGCCGCCGTGCGCCCCGCCACGCGCGTCAAGAAGGCGGAGCCTCCCTACCGGCTCTACACCCTCCTGATCTTCGCGCTGGTCATCGGCGTGTGGGAACTGGCGCCGCGGCTCGGCCTCGTCAACGAGATCATCGTGCCGCGGTTTTCCAAGGTCGCGGTGGCGTTCTACGGCCTCGTCACGCAGCCGTTCTTCCCGGTGCACCTGTTCACGACGCTCGGCGAGATCGTCGCGGGCTTTGCCATCGGCGTCACCATCGGCCTGACGCTCGGCATCCTGCTCGCCGTCTTCCCGGTGGCGAAGCGCGTCACCTACCCCTTCGTCGTCGGCTTCCAGGCGACGCCGAAGGTGGTGTTCGCGCCGCTGTTCGTCGCCTGGCTCGGCTTCGGCATGTCGTCGAAGGTGGTGATGGCGGTGGTGATCTCGTTCTTCCCCGTGCTGATCAACACCCTCGTCGGGCTGGAATCGGTGCCCGAGAACGCCAAGATGCTGATGCGCTCGATCCGCGCGACGCGCTTCCAGACGTTCATCAAGGTGTCGCTGCCGCACGCCCTGCCGATCATCTTCGCCGGCATCAAGGCGGCGCTCACCTTCTCGGTGATCGGCGCCATCGTCGGCGAGTTCGTCGGGGCCTCGAAGGGGCTCGGCTACCTGCTCGATCTCTACAACTACCAGCTCCGAATCGACCGGGTGTTCGCCGTCATCGTCGTGCTCGCCTCGATCGGCGCCGGCGGCTACTTCCTGGTCGAGTACCTCGACCGCAAGCTGATCTTCTGGCGCGAGGATCAGGCCCGCTGAGGGCTCGCGCCGGCGGCGATCGTCGCCGGCGCACCGTTTCCCCATTCGTCGCCCCCGCACCGCCGCGCCGCCTGCCGACTGCGGGCCGACGTGGCCGTGCCGTCGCGGAGGTCTCGCGTGACACCGAACGAGTTCCCCGTCCTCACCGTCGGCGACGATGCCGAGGAGCGCGGCCGCCGCCACGGCGAGCGCTTCACTAGGCAGATCGGCGACAACGTCGGGATCTACCTCGAGCGCTTCGCCGCGAGCGGCCTCGACCGTGACGCCGCGCTCGCCGAGGGCGAGGCGTGGGACCGGTCGATTGCCGAGAAGGCGCCGGAGTACGGTGCCGAGATGCGGGCGATCGCCGCCGCATCGGGCCGAACCCGCGGCGAGCTCGCGCTGCTGAACGCCCGCTACGAGATCGCCTTCACGCTGTTCGGCCGCGACGCCCGCAAGGCCGACGGTCCCGCCGCCGAGCCGGACGGCTGCACGACCCTCGGGCTTCTTCCCGAGGCGACGGCGAACGGCCATACGCTGATGGCGCAGAACTGGGACTGGCTGTCGGCGCTTCGCGGCAACTGCCTGATCCTGCGCATCGAGCGTACCTCCCGGCCGTCGCTCGTCTGCCTGACGGAAGCCGGCATCGTCGGCGGAAAAATGGGCGTCAACTCCGCCGGCATCGGCCTCGTCGAGAACGGCCTCGCCGGTCCCGCCGACGGCAAGAACCCCTATGAGAAGCCCTTCCACGTCCGCTGCCGCGAGGTGCTCGATGGCGGCAATCTCAACGATGCCATGCTGCCGGTGGTCGCGACCCGCCGCACCTGCTCGGGCAACTTCGTCGTCGGCTGTTCGTCCGGCGAGATCGTCGACCTCGAGACGAGCCCCGACGAGGTGGCGCCGCTGCACCCGGTCGGTGGCATCATCACCCACTCGAACCACTTCCTCGACCGCCGCCACGGCCGTTCGCAGATGGAGCGGCTGGCGCCGAACACGCTGTTCCGCGCAGCCCGCCTCGAGCGGCTGCTCCGTCGCGACGCAGGCCGGCTTGACCTCGCGAAGATCCGCGCGGCGCTCAGCGACCACACCGGCTACCCGAGCGCCCTCTGCCGCCACTCCGACGAACGCCAGCCTGCGGTGCGCCACACCATGACGCTCGCGAGCGTCGTCCTCGACCTCGACGAGCGGGCGATGTGGATCGCCGAGGGACCGCCGTGCGAGAGCGACTACGTCCGCGTCGACGTCGCCGCCGGCGAGCGCCTCGCCGCGTGAGCCGCACCCCGACCTCGCCCGCCAAACGGAGGCCGCCGTGGCCCGCCACATCGCCTGCCTGACCTTCGACTTCGACGTCTGGTCCGGCTTCGTCGCCCGCGGGCTGACGACGCCGACGCCGGTGTCGCGCGGCGAGTTCGGCCTCGTCGGCGCCCGCCGCCTCGTCGACCTGCTGGCCGCGGAAGAGATCCGCTCGACCTGGTACGTCCCCGGCGTCGTCATCGACAGCCACGAGGCCGACGTTGCCCGCGTCGTTGCGGCCGGCCACGAGATCGCCCACCACGGCTACTCCCACGTCGTGCCGGCGAGCCTGCCGCCAGAGCGCGAGGAGGCCGAGATGGTGCGCGCCATCGACAGCATCCGCCGCGTCACCGGCAAGGCGCCGCGCGGCTATCGTTCCCCCGCCTGGGACCTGAGCCCCGTCACCATCGACCTCCTCCTCAAGCACGGCTTCGACTACGAGAGCAGCCTGATGGGCGACGATCACACGCCCTACTTCGCCCGCCGCGGCGACCAGGTGTTCGTCGACGAGCCGATGGTGCCCGGCGAGACGACGCGGCTCCTCGAGATGCCGATCAGCTGGACGCTCGACGACCACCCGCACTTCGAGTTCTTCCGCGCCGGCAACACGCTGGCCCCCGGCCTCGCCAACGCGACGGCGGTTCTGGAGAACTGGCTCGACGACTTCCGCTACATGGTGCGCACCACCGAGTGGGGCGTGCTCACCTTCACCTGCCACCCCTACGTCATCGGCCGCGGTCACCGCATGCTGATGCTGGAACGGCTCATCGCCGGCCTGCGCGGCCTCGGCGCCGAGTTCCTGGCGATGGAGGACGCGGCGGACGCTTTCCTCGCCCGGCCGGCGACTGCCGTATGACGTCTCCCGTCTCGCTTCGCCCCCTCCCGCATCTCCCGCGAAAGGCCTGATCCCGCATGTCGGTCGAGACCCTCGGCATCGTCCTCAACGGCGCGAGCGGCGGCATCGCCAACCGCCAGCATCTCGAACGCGCGCTGATCCCGATGATCCGCGAAGGCGGCCTGGCCGTCGGCGGACGCCGCGTCATGCCGAAGCTGCTGCTCGTCGGCCGCGACGAGGGGCGGCTGAAGGTGGTCGCCGACCGCTTCGGCCTCGAGGCCTGGACGACGGACCTCGCCGCCGCCATCGCCGACCCGGCCTATCCCATCGTCTTCGATGCCGGCGTCACCGGCGCCCGCGCCGGCCTGCTGCGATCCGCCATCGCGGCCGGCAAGCACGTCTATGCCGAGAAGCCGGTGGTCACCGACGTCGCCGTCGGCAAGGAGCTGCTGGCACTGGCGCAGGCGAAGGGCGTCAAGCACGGCGTCGTCGAGGACAAGCTGTTCCTGCCCGGCCTCGCCAAGCTCAAGCTCGCCCGCGCCCAGGGCCTGATCGGCCGCGTCGTGCAGTTCCGTCTCGACTTCGGTTACTGGATCTTCACCGGCCACGACGTGCCGACGCAGCGGCCGAGCTGGAACTACCGGCGCGGCGAGGGCGGCGGCCTGCTGCTGGATATGTATCCGCACTGGCGCTACGTCGTCGAAGGCGTGCTCGGGCCGATCGACAGCGTCGTCAGCACCGCCTGGACGGCGATCCCCGAGCGCATCGACGAGGCCGGCAAGCCCTACGCCGTCGACACCGACGATTCCAACGCCACGCTGGTGCGCCTGAAGAGCGGCGCCGTCGGCGTCATCACCTCGTCGTGGGCGACGCGGGTAAAGCGCGACGACCTCGTCACCTTCCAGGTCGACGGCACCGAGGGCTCGGCCGTCGCCGGCCTGCACCGCTGCCGCGTGCAGCCGCTCGCCGCCACGCCGAAGGCCCGCTTCGACCCGAACGTCGACCACGGCCACGACTACGACCGCGACTGGATGGACATGCCCGAGCTTTCGCCCGGCCAGAACGGCTACCGCGCCGGCTGGGAGGCGTTCATCCGCCACGTCGTCGCCGGAGAGCCGATGGCCGCCGACCTCGCCGCCGGCATCCGCGACGTCGCGCTGGCGGTGGCCTGCGAGACGAGCGTCGCCGAGGGCCGTTGGGTGGCGATGGACAGCCTCTGCTGATCGGCCGGGCAGGCTCGTCCCGCCCGCCGGACAGTCCCAAGAAACGAGTTTCGGGAGTGAACATGACGGTCCACACCAGTGAGGCGCGGACGATCGCCGCGGCGGTCTCCGGCCGCGGTCTCCGACGACACGGCAGCCGCCACCTGACGGTCGACTGCCACTGCCATCTCGCCGTTCCCGCGGCGGCGGAGTTCGTCAAGCCGCACTACATGCCGACCAACGAACCGTCGGTGCGCTTCGCGGCACCCGAGACGGCGGCGGCCACCAAGGACATGGCCTGTCGCATCCACGACGAGCTGACCATCGCGTCGACCCGGCTCGCCGACATGGACAGGCTCGGCATCGACGTGCAGGTGATCTCGCCGGCGCCGCCGCAGTACTTCTACTCGTGCGATCCGGAGGTGACCGCCGTCAGCGCCCGCATCATCAACGACACCATCGCCGCCACCGCCGCCGCCCACCCCGACCGCTTCACCGGCCTCGCCACGCTGCCGATGCAGGTGCCGGAGCTTGCGGTCGCCGAGATGCGGCGGGCCGTCGGCGAGCTCGGCCTGCGCGGCGTCGAGATCGCTACCAACGTCGCCGGGCGCGAGCTGTCGGACCCGCTGTTCGAGCCGTTCTTCGCCGCCGCCGAAGACCTCGGCATCCTCGTCTTCCTGCACCCGCACGGCTTCACCCACGGCGATCGGCTGCGCAGCCACCACCTCAACAACGTCGTCGGCAATCCGCTGGAGACGACGATCGCCCTCAGCCACCTGATCTTCGGTGGCGTCCTCGATCGCCACACGGGACTGAAGCTCGTCGTCGCCCACGGAGGCGGCTTCCTGCCGGCCTATGCCGGCCGCTGGGACCACGCCTTCCGCCACCGGCCGGACTGCCAGACCTGCAAGCGCACGCCGAGCGCCTACCTGAAGGACATGCACTTCGACACCGTGGTGTTCGACCACGCGCAGCTCGCAGCCCTGATCGAGCGCGTCGGCGCCGACCGCGTCCTGCTCGGCAGCGACTACCCGTTCGACATGGGCGACCCGGACCCGGCCGCCTTCGTCGCCGCCACGCCGGGCCTTTCCGGCGACGCGCTGGCCCAGGTGCTCGGCCTCAACGCCGTCGCGCTGTTCGGCCTCGACCGGCCGGCGATCCCGAGCAAGGAGCCGGAAACGGCATGACCGACGAGAGCCTCGACGCCGTCATCCGCGGCCGCCTCAGCCCGCGCGCCGAGCAGCCGGCGCTGTCGCTGCCGGACGGCGCCCGCATTGCCATCTGGACGATCCTCAATGTCGAGCACTGGAGCGCCGACCGGGCGATGCCGCGCATGGTGGTGCCGCCGCCGATGGGCCAGCCGCTGATCCCCGACGTGCCGAACTGGGCGTGGCACGAGTACGGCATGCGGGCCGGCTTCCCGCGGCTCTACGAGCTCTTCACGTCCCGGAACCTGCCGGTGACGCTCGCCATCAACGGCTCCGCCTGCCGCGTCTACACTGAGGCCTGCCGGCAGGCGCACGCGGCAGGCTGGGAGTTCATGGGCCACGGCTTCGAGCAGAAGCCGATGCACAAGGTCGACGACCAGGCGACCGCGATCGCCGAGACGATGGCGGCGATTGCCGGGATCACCGGCAAGCCACCACGCGGCTGGGAGAGCCCCGGCATGACGGAAACGGCCGAGACGCTCGACCTCCTGAAGGAAGCCGGCCTCGACTATGTCTGCGATTTCGTCATGGACGACGTGCCGGTGCAGCTCACGACCCGCGCGGGCCCGATCGTCTCGGTGCCCTATACGGTCGAGATCAACGACGTGGTGATCTTCGCCATCCAGCAGCATTCCTCCGACGAGTTCCTGAAGCGCGGCAAGGCGCAGTTCGACCGCCTCTACGCGGAAGGCGCCACGGCCCCGAAGGTGATGGGCATCTCCGTCCACCCCTATCTCAGCGGCGTGCCGCACCGCATCGGCTACCTCGAGGAGCTCTACGACTACATCCGCGGCCACGACGGCATCCGCTGGTGCACCGGCGCCGACCTGTGCGATCTGGCGGCGGCGGAGCTTCGGACGGCAAGCCCTCTGACGGAGTAGCTCGTCCTTCGCCGCGCTGCAGGGCGACGACCCGGAGCGGGCTCTCCTGCGCTGACCGAGGGGAATGTCCTCCAAGCGCGAGCGGCGAAGAACGTCAGGCGGCTGCGCCGATCGGCGGTTCCAGTTGACGGGTTCGCTCATCCAGCCGCGCGCGGATCGCCCGCGGCAGCTGCCGCGCCGACTTCACGCGCGGCGTCGCCATTTCCTCGATCCTCGCGACGGCGTCGCCATGGAGCGCTTCGTACTCGCGCCAGTTGTCGAAACGGCGGCGGGTGACGTTGTCGACGAAGGTCTCGGCCGCGACACCCTCCGCCAGCAGCAGCGAGTGGTCGTCGAGCTCGACGTGATAATAGACGAAGCGCTCGTCGAGCTGCGAAGCCGCGAGCCGTAGGATCGTCGTGCCGTTCACCAGCGCACCGGCCTGGATCAGCACGCCGTCGACGAGCAGGGCATGGTCCGGCGACAAGCGCAGGTCGCGGTGCGGCAGACCCTCGCCGAGCGCCCCCCGGGAGACGCAGACCGGCACCGTCCGCAGCGGATGGGCGAAGCGCGTGTGGCAGGTCTGCCTGCCGATCCACGCGACGCGGCGCACCTCACCCGCGGCGGTGCAGACGACGTCGCCGATCGCCAGCTGCTCGACGGCCACGGGGCCGCCTGGCGTCGCGATGGCGGTGCCGGCGAGGAAGCAGACGGCCAGCGGGTCGGTGTCGAAGGGCTGCCGGCTGTTGACGGGGAGGCTCGTATCGTTGGTGAACAGCACGCTGCCCTGACCGGCGGCGAACCCGACGATGCCGCCGTCCGAGAACCCGACGACCTTCCACGCCGTCGAGGAGCCGACGATCGAGAAGGTGTCGCCGACATCGATCGGGTCTTCGGGAACCCTGAGCGTGCCACCGACGCCGGATCCGAAACCGTCGATGAGAACGGTGGCGGGAGGCGAGTTGACGTCCTTCACAGGATAGGTGTGCGCGAAGTCCCAGCTGATCGCCATGCCCGCCTCCCTCGTGGCGGGCACGCTAGCTTCGCTCCAATTCCGTTGGATGACGACGGCTGCGACGCCCGTTCCCCACGTCGAGCGGGGAAACGCACCTCCGCGCGTCGCGCGTCGTTCACACCACTGTCAAGCGACGCCAGCAAAACAATGCGGGCTGACGCGCGTCCCGGCACACGCCGGAGATGCGCGGGGGCAGCCGGGCTGATCGGATCCGCTGGTGGCAACGGCCTACGCAGACGCTCGCTCCAGTGCCGGCGCGACGCCGATTTCGGCGGACGCACCCGCCGGCGCCGACGCGCGCGACGCGCCGGAGTTCGAGTCGCTGGAAGCCGAAGTTCGGAAGATGGACGCCGACGGGCCGCTCAGCGTGCGCTGGTCGAGCGTGGTGGAGGACGGCCTGGGCTTCCTTCGCGGACACTCGAAGGACCTGCTGGTTGCGGCCTGGGTCGCCTATGGCCTCGCCCGCCAGGAGGGCTATCGCGGCCTCGCCACCGGGCTCGACCTCGTCGACGGGCTGCTGCGCGCCCACTGGGACGGGCTGTTCCCGCCGCTTCGCCGGGAGCGTGCGCGCATCGCCGCGCTCGACTGGCTGTTCGAGCGGCTCGCCACCCTGTTGACCGACCGCGAACCGGAGGACGGCGATGCACCCGCCGCCGCGGCTGCGTCGCTCGCCTCGATCGCCGCCTTCGCCGACGAACACCTGCCGGGCAAGCAGATCGCCACCAGTGAGTTGCTGCGCATGCTGATGCGGCGGGCGGACGCCCTGCGCCAGGCCGAGGCGCCGGCGAGCCGGGCGACGGCGCCGGTTCCATCCGCGATCCCGCCCGCCAGCGCCGTTGCGGTGTCGCCGGCATCGCCCCCCGCCGCTGCGGCGGCGCGCCCCGTCGCAGCCGCCCCCGCCGCAGCGCTGCCGGCAGGAGCCGGCGCCGACGAGATCGGGCGGGCGATCGGCCAGCTCGAGACAACCCTGCGGCAGGTCGCGGCGGCGCTGCGCGAGGCCGATCCGTCAGACCCGCGCGCCTACGTCCTCGCCCGCACCGCGGCCTGGCTGCCGGTGCAGCAGGTGCCGCCGCACACCGACCGGCGCACGCTCGTCGCGCCGCCGTCGCCGGAGCGGCTCGCCGCGATCACGGCGCTGTCGACGAACGGCCGCCACCGCGACGCGCTGCTCGCGGTGGAGGCGACCGCCTCGTCGGCGGTGTTCTGGCTCGACGGCCAGCGCATCGCGGTCGAGACATTGGCAGCGCTCGGCGGCGAGTTCACGCGGCCGCGGGAAGCCGTCACCGGCATGGTGGTGGCGTTCGTCCGCCGCTTTCCGGTGCTGCTCGACCTGTCGTTCGCCAACGGCGACCCGTTCGCCGCGCCGGCGACGCGCCGGTGGCTCGAGGAAAGCGCCGGCCTCGGTGCGCCGGGCGGCGGCAATGGCGCCGGCGATGGCGGCGAGGTCGCGACCATCGTCGCCGAAGCCACGACGTTGGCGGAAGCCGGCCGCGTGCGCGAGGCGATGGCGCTGCTGTCGCAGGCGATCCGCGCGACCGCCGTCGGCCGCGAGCGCTTCCTGATCCGCTTGGCGCAGGCCGAGCTCGGCCTCGAGCGCAACATGGTGCCGCTTTCCCTGCAGCTGCTCGCGCTGCTCGCCGACGAGGCCGACGCGCTCGGCCTGGAGAGCTGGGAGCCGGACCTCGCGGCGCGCGCGAGCGAGCTGTGGCTGCGCGCCCTCGCCCATCCCGGCGCGAAATCGCTGCCGTCCGACCTGCACCAGCAGGCGAGCGAACGCGCCCGCCGCCGCCTCACCCGCACCGATGCGGCGACTGCCGCGCGCTACCTGAGTTGAACCACCAATCCGGGGACACAGGACCATGGCCAGCGAAAGCTCAGTTGCTCCCAAGGAGCGCGTCAACATCCGCTACAAGCCGGCGATCGGCAACGCCAAGGAAGAGGTCGAGCTGCCGCTGAAGCTCCTGATGGTCGGCGACTACACGCTGAAGGCCGACGACCGGCCGATCGACGAGCGTGCCCTCGTGTCGATCGACAAGGACACCTTCGACGAGGTGCTCAAGGGCTATGCGCTGAACCTCGCCCTCAGCGTCGACAGCAAGCTCGACGAGGCGGCCACCGACGAGAAGATGGCGGTGTCGCTGAAGTTCGAGCGGATGCGCGACTTCGAGCCCGAGCAGGTGGTGCGGCAGATCCCCGAACTGAAGCGGCTCCTGGAGCTGCGCGACGCCCTGCTCGCGCTGAAGGGGCCGCTCGGCAACGTGCCGGCGTTCCGCAAGGCGATCCAGGGCGTGCTCGAGGACGAGACGAGCCGCACACAGCTCGTGTCCGAGCTCCTCGGTGACAAACCCGCAACCGAATGAGGCCGGCGGACGCCGCCAGCGACAGGAGTGCTCCGCTCATGACGAACACGGATGTCCAGACGACCGCCGACGCCGCCGTCACGACGACGACGGACGTGTCGATCCTCGACCAGATCCTCCACGAGACCCGCCTGCGCCCCAATGACGAAGGCTACGATGTGGCCAAGCGGGGCGTGGCGGCGTTCATCTCCGAGCTGATGAAGCCGGCGCGCGCCGACGAGAAGGTCAACAACGCCGTCGTCGACCAGATGATCGCCGAGATCGACCGCAAGGTCTCCGCCCAGCTCGACACGGTGCTGCACAACGAGCAGTACCAGGCGCTCGAGTCCGCCTGGCGCAGCCTCAAGTTCGTCGTCGACCGCACCGACTTCCGACAGAATATCCGCATCGAGATGTTGAGCACGTCGAAGGACGAGCTGCTCAACGACTTCGAGGATGCGCCGGAGACGGTCAAGGCCGGCTTCTACAAGCACATCTACACGGCCGAGTTCGGGCAGTTCGGCGGCCAGCCGATCGGCGCGATCATCACCAACTACCAGTTCGGCATCGGCAACCAGGACATCAAGCTGATGCAGTACATGGCGAGCGTCGGCTCGATGGCGCACGCGCCGATCATCGGCGCCGCCTCGCCGTCGATGTTCGGCGTCGACAAGTTCGAGGAGGTCGCGAACCTCAAGGACCTCGCTTCGATCTTCCAGGGCCCGAAGTACGCGAAGTGGAACTCGTTCCGCGAGAGCGAGGATTCCCGCTATTTCGGCCTCGCCATGCCGCGCTTCCTGCTGCGCCTGCCCTATGGGCCGGACACCGTGCCGGTGAAGAGCTTCAACTACGAGGAGAGCGTCGCCGGCGAGACCGAGAACTACCTGTGGGGCAACGCGTCGGCCGCCTTCGCCACGCGCCTCACCGACAGCTTCGCGAAGTTCCGCTGGTGCCCGAACATCATCGGGCCGCAGTCGGGCGGCGCCGTGGAGAACCTGCCGGTGCACACGTTCGAATCGCTCGGGCAGCTGCAGGCGAAGATCCCGACGGAAGTGCTCGTCTCCGACCGGCGCGAGTACGAACTGGCGGAGCAGGGCCTGATCGCGCTGACCATGCGCAAGGGCTCCGACAACGCGGCGTTCTTCTCCGCCAACTCGGTGCAGAAGCCGAAATATTTTGGCACCTCGTCGGAGGGCAAGGACGCGGAGCTGAACTACAAGCTCGGCACGCAGCTGCCGTACATGTTCATCATCAATCGCCTCGCCCACTACATCAAGGTGCTGCAGCGCGAGAACATCGGCAGCTGGAAGAGCCGCGGCGAGCTCGAGGGCGAGCTCAACAAGTGGATCCGCCAGTACGTCGCCGACCAGGAGAACCCGTCCGCTGAAGTTCGCTCGCGCAAGCCGCTGCGCAAGGCGGAGATCGTCGTGGAAGACGTCGAGGGCGAGCCCGGCTGGTACCGCGTGAACATGTCCGTGCAGCCGCACTTCAAGTACATGGGCGCCGACTTCACGCTGTCGCTGAAGGGCAAGCTCGACAAGAGCTGACCGACGCCAGGCCGGCACGCGCTCGCCCGATGGCGGCCCGTACCCTCATCGAACGGATCGCGCTCGCGTCCGAGCCTGCCGGCCGCACCGCGGCTGTCGACCGCAACGCCGCGGTCGACAGCGTGCTGGCGAACCTGAAGGACGTGCTGAACTCGCGGGCCGGCTGCGCCGAGACGCGGCCGGACCTCGGGGTGCCGGACTTCAACGATCTCGTCGGCAAGTTCCCCGACGCGATCCACATCATCGCGCGCTCGGTGAAGGAGCAGATCGACCGCTTCGAGCCACGTCTCACGTCCGTCAGCGTGCGCCATGTCGAGGACCCCGACAATCCGCTCAACCTGGTCTTCGAGATTCACGCCGCCCTCGTCGTCGACGGGACCCAGGGCCGTGTGACCTTCGAGACGGTGCTCGGCGACGACGGCTTCATGCAGGTGAGGAACTGACGGGGCGATGGCGTTCAACCGCTACTACGAGGACGAGCTCGCCTACCTGCGCGACCTCGGCGACCTGTTCGCGCACGAGAACCCGACGCTTGCCGGCTTCCTGTCGCGCGAGGCGAGTGACCCGGACGTCGAGCGGCTGCTCGAGGGCTTCGCCTTCCTGACGGCCAGACTGCGCCAGAAGCTCGACGACGAACTGCCCGAGGCCGTGCACGGCCTGATGGAGATCGTCTGGCCGCACTATCTGCGGCCGCTGCCGCCGTTGACGATCGTCGCCTTCGACCAGATCGGCGGCGGCGGCCCTGCTCCGATCAGGGTGCCGAGAGGCACGCAAGTCCGCTCGCGCCCCGTCGACGGCACGAGTTGCGCGTTCTCGACGAGCTACGACGTCGACGTCCTGCCGCTGACCGTGGAGGCGGCGGAGATCGACAACCGCTCGACGTCCAGTCGGCTCGTCGTCGAGATGCGGACGACGCCGCGAGGGAGCCTGCGCGCGTTGCACGGTGGTCGGCTGCGGCTGCACCTCAGCACCGAGCGCGATCCGCTGGTCGGGCGGGTGCTGTATCTCTGGATGCTGCGCTTCGCCACCTCGGTACGCGCCACGACGGAGACCGGCGAGAGCGTCGAACTCGGCGCCGCCGCCTGCAGGCCGGTCGGCTTCGCCGACGACGAGGCCGTGCTGCCCGCACCCGCGACCGCCTTCTCCGCATTCCGCCTGCTGCAGGAGTATCTCGCGTTCCCGGCGAAGTTCCTGTTCCTCGACGTGGGCGGTCTGGAACCGCTGGCGACGTCGCCGGGCAGCCGGCTGACGCTCACCTTCGAGTTCCGGCGCCCGCTGCCGGCGCAGGCACGCCTCTCGGCGGCGCAGATCCGCCTCAACGCGACGCCGGCGGTCAACCTCTTCGAGGCGGAGGCGCAGCCGATCTCCGTCAGCGCCGCGAAGACCGAATACCGCGTCGTCGCCGCCGGCGCGCCGGCCGTCGCCATCCATGCGGTGGAGGCGGCGGTGGGCCACGTGCAGGGCCGCGGCGAGCGGGTGCCGATCCACCCGTTCCATTCCTTCCGCCACGACGGCGCCTTCGGCAGCGACGATCGCACCTACTTCAAGGTGCGCGTCCGTCCGGCCGTCGTCGGAAACAGCATCGACCACTACGTCGCGTTCGTCGATGGCTCCGACCGGGTCGCCGCTCCGCGAGTCGAGGTCGTCTCGCTGCGGCTTTCGGCGTCGAACGGGCGCCTGGCGCAGCGCCTGGCCGTCGGCCACGTCGACCAGGCCGGCTGGAACACGCCGTCGACGGTGTCGTTCTCGAACATCGCCAGCGTGATGGGGGAAGTGCCGCCGCCGATCGAGGATGCCCTGCTGTGGCGGCTGATCTCCAACCTCGCGCGCAACTTCCGCACCATCGTCGGCAGCGAGCAACTGCGCGCCCTGATCGCGTCCTACGACTTCCGGGCGCTGCACGACGCGCAGGCGCGGCGGCGGCTCGAGCTGCTGCTCTCCGGCATCGAGGACTTCTCCGACCAGCCGGGCGACGCGATCGTGCGCGGCGCGCCGGTGCGGCTCAGGCGGCTGGTCCTGACGGTCGCCGAGAGCCGGCTCGGCGGCGAGGCCGAGATGTTCCTGTTCGGCACGGTGCTGGACGCCTTCCTCGCCGCCTATGCCGGCATCAACAGTCTCCACCGCTTCACCATTCGGGGCTCCGAGGAGAACGCCAGCTACGACTGGCCGATGCGCCGCGGGCTCGGATCGGCCGCCTGATGGACGCATCCGGCCTGCCGACCGAGGGGCTCCAGGGCGCCTCGCTGCTCGCCCTGGCGCTGGCGATCGAGCGGGCCTTCCCGGACGCGCCGGCGATCGGCGAGGCCGACAGCCCGGCCAGGGAGAGCGTGCGCTTCCGCGCCCACTGCGGGCTCGGTTTCCCCGATGCGGAAGTGCGCGCGATCGAGCCGGCGTCCGCCGGCCGCGGCCCGCTCGCGGTCTTCCAGACGGTGATCGGGCTGCATGGCCCGTCCTCGCCGCTTCCTCCCTACATCTCGGAGCACGTCATCGCCACCGACGGCGCCGACGGGGCGCTGGCGCACTTTCTCGACTTCTTCAACCATCGGCTCGCCGGGCTGCTGGTGCGGGTGTGGAAGCACCGACGCCATCACTTGCGCTACCGGGCGGGGGCACTCGACCCGCTCTCCGTGCGCGCCCTGACGTTCGCCGGCCTGCCGCCGGGACCGCCCACCGACGGACCCTCGCCACCGCGCCTTCTGTCGGTGCTCGGGCTCCTCGCACTCGCCAACCGCTCTGCAGGCTCGTTGGCGGCCGTCGTCTCCGTCTACAGCGGCGTCGCCTGCCGCGTCGAAGAGTTCCACGAGCGGATCGTCGAGATCCCGCCCTCCGACCGCGCCCAGCTCGGCCTGTCGGGCTGCGCGCTGGGGGAAGACTTCGTCATCGGCGACCGGCTGGCCGACGACCTCGGGGCGTTTCGCCTCGTGCTCGGGCCGGTGCATCGGCAGCACCTCGACGCCCTGCTGCCGACGTCGCCGCTGCGCCGGACGATCGACGAGCTCGTCGCCTTCGCGGTCCGCGAGCCGCTCGACTGCAAGGTCGCGGTCGAGATCGCGCAGGGCCAAACGCCCGAATGGGCGCTCGGCGATGGCAGGCTCGGCTGGACCACCTGGCTGTCGCCCGACCCGGATGTGACAAGCGTCGTCTTTCTGTAATCGGGACTGTGTTTGATGCGGGTTCTTCGGGGCTAGCGGTCGTCCGATCCCGCCCGCGCTATCCAAACCGTCCGGGTCTGCGCGGTGCAGCGCCGACCTTTCGTCCAGCGACGGGACCAGGCTAGAGCCCCAAACCGATGCTCCGGGACCCGATGCCCGGCTGGGGAACGAGACGACGATGCGGCTTCGGCTGACGGTCATCAGCGATCATCGGCAGGAACTCGCAGACCGGGCGGACCACGAGTTCTCCGAATCCGGTGGCGTTATCGGGCGGAGCGCGACCGCTGACTGGTCGTTGCCGGATCCGACCAAGACGCTGTCGGCACGCCATACCGCCATCACGTTCGCCGACGGAACATTCCGCGTCACCGACACGAGCACCAACGGCGTCTATCTCAACAGCGTCGACGTGCCTCTCGGGCGCGGCGCGACGATGCCGCTGCGCAACGGCGACACCCTCTATTTCGGCCCGTATGTGGTGCGCGTCGAAGTGATTGCCGACGCGCTCGACGGACGCCAGCGGCTTGGGCTGGACGGCGGCTGGAAGGCGGTGTGCGGCGACCAGTCGCCGCTGCCGAACGTTGCGAAGGCGGCCGCGCTCGACGACCTCGTCGGAGGAAGGCGGGGGCCCGAGTCAGACGGCCTGCTCGCGTCGAGCGCTGCCTCCCCGATCTCGCCGCGGCCGCGGCCAGTCCAGCGCCGCCAGGAGAGCGATCCGATCGCCGGGCTCGACGCCCTGCCGACCGACGGGCACGCCGCCGATGACATCGCGCGGCGCGAAGATGATCTCCTGAGCCCGGTCTCGCCCGCCCCGGCTTCCTTCGGCCTGCGGCCGCTCGTAAGCCCGCTCCCCGCCGATGGGATGGCGCAGCCGCTTCCGTTGCCGATCATACCGCCGAACTTCGATCCGCTGTCCGGCAGCGCTGTTCCGCACCGTCCGCCCGACCTTCCCATCGTCCCGTCCTCCGCGCCGTTTCCCATGCCCCCGGTGGCGCGCAGCCAGCCTCCGCTCCCCCCTCCGCGCGCACCGATGCCGGCGCAACCGGCCGAGTTCAACGAGAACGCGCCGCCGACCGACGTGATGGCGCTGTTGCGCCTCCGCGCACTCGGCGCCGGTGGTGAAGCGCCCGTCGCGGAGCATCCCCCGGCCGGCGGCGACCTGCTCTCGGCGATCGGCGTCGATCCCGCCGCGCTCGCCCCCGACACCGCCGAGCGAGCGATCGCGGCGCTCGCCGCGTTCGTGCTGGAAGCGGCCGGCGGACTGGTCGAGGTCCTGGAAACGCGGCGAACGCTGAAGGACGAGCTGCGGCTCGACCACACGCGGCTCGGGGCGACCCACAACAATCCGTTCAAGTTCTTCGCGACCGGCCGCGAGGCGATCCGGCAGATGCTGGTGCTGAACCCGCCCGGCTTCGCGTCGCTCGCCGAGGGCGCGGAAGAGGCGTTCGCCGACGTTCGCGAGCACGAGATCGCCACCATGACGGCGATCCAGGCGGCAGCCGCGACGCTGCTCGGCCGGCTGTCTCCCGCGGCGATCGAGGCGCAGTCGGAGGGTGGCGGCTTCCTCGGCCGCGTCGACAAGGCGCGCCTGTGGGATCGCTTCGTCGAGTTGCACGGCCGCACCGTCGAGACCCTGGACGTGGCGGTCGGCGAACTGGTCGCCCAGCACTACGCCCGCGCGCTGCAGCAGCGGACGCCGGATCGACGCAAGGAGTTCGGCTCGTGACGGATCGACATTCAGGCGGCGGGCCGACGACGCCGTCCCGACGGCTCGTCGTCGTCGGAGGCGCGCTGCTGTTGGCCGGTTGCGGAGGCACGCCCAAGCCGAAGGTCTCGCCGATCCGCGTGCAGATCATCGCCGACCCGTCGATCAACCCGAACGCCAACGACAATCCTTCGCCGACCGTGGTGCGCGTCTACGAGCTGAAGTCGGATACGAAGTTCCGGCAAGCGGACTTCTTCGCGCTGTTCGACAACGACGCGACGACGCTCGGGGCCGATCTCGTCGGCAAGCGCGAGTTCGAGCTGAAACCCGGTCAGACGGAGACCTACGAGCGGGACGTTCCCATCGAGGCAGAGTACATCGGCGTGATCGCCGGCTTCCGCGACATCACCTCCGCCCAGTGGCGCGCCGTGGTGCAGATCAAGAAAGAATACATCAACGACATCATCATCAACGTCACGTCGCTGTCGGTCAACATCACGCTGGCAAAGACAAAAGCGCTCGGCTGGATTTGACATTGACAAGAACGTTCAAGAGGTGGCGGGCATCATGTCGCTGACGAGCAAACCTCTCTGGCTGGAGGGAATGTTCGTCCGACCACAGCATTTCCAACAGCACGACCGTTGGATCGAGCATCAGCTGGAGCGCCGCGCTGCGCCGCTGTCGCCGTTCGGCTGGGGCATCAGCGAACTTGCCTTCGACGCGTCGCTGCTCGATCTCGGCCAGCTGGCCGTCGCGCGCTGCCGGGCGATCATGCCGGACGGCTCGGTCATCGACGTCCCGGCCGCCGCCTCGGCCCCGGCGACGCGCACCGTGCCGACGACGGCGCAGAACCTGCGCGTCTTCCTCACCGTGCCCGTCAACCCGCGCGACGGCGTGGAGCTCGCCACCGAGACCATCCTGCGGCGTCGCTACCAGGGCAAGCCGGTCAGCGTTCGCAACGCGACCGCCGGCGAGCGCGAGCCCGTGGACCTTACGGTCGGCGAGCCGCTGGTCGAAATCGCCTTCGATGGTGAACCGCTCGACGAGCGGATCGCCATGCCGGTCGCCCGCATCGGCGAGGTCGACGCCAGCGGCCGCGTGCGGCTCGTCGACAGCTTCGTCCCGCCGTGCCTCGGCTTCGGCGCCTCGCCGCGGCTGGTCGCCGTCCTCAACGACGTGCGGGCGATGCTGCGCAGCCGCGGCGACGCCCTCGGCGAGCGCGCCGACCCGAGCCGCGCCACGGCGGAAAGCGCCGGACTGGTCGACCTGCTCGCCCTGTCGATCGTCAACGGCGCCGAGGCCGCCCTCACCCACATCGCGGCGGTGCCGACGCTTCATCCGGAAGTGCTGTTCCGCGAGCTCGTGCGCCTCGTCGGGGCGCTGTCGACGTTCGACGCCGCGCACCGACGACCGCCACCGCTCGAGCCCTATCGGCACGATGCACTCGAGACGACGCTCGAGCCGATCCTGGCGGCACTCCGGCAAACGCTCGAGGTCGTCGTCGAGCGCAACGCGGTGCCGCTGCCGCTGCAGGAGCGCGGCTACGGCATCCTGACGGCGACGATCGCCGACCGTGGCATCATCCAGACCGGCGCGCGCTTCATCCTCGCGGCGATCGCCAACATGCCGGCGGACGCCCTGCGCTCGCAGCTGCAGGCGACAATGAAGGTCGGCTCTGTCGAGCAGATCCGCGACCTCGTCAACCTGCAGCTTCCCGGCATCCCGCTGCGCCCGCTGCCGGTCGCGCCCCGCGAGCTCCCCTATCTGCAGGGCGCCGTCTACTTCGAGCTCGACCAGTCGAACGAGCTCTGGCGCTCGATCCCGCGTTCGGCGGCGTTCGCCCTGCACGTCAGTGGCGAGTACCCGGATCTCCATCTGGAGTTCTGGGCGATCCGGCCGGCGAAGCGATGAGCGAGCATCCCGAAGACGGTGGCGACGAGCCGACGGTGGTCGGCTACCGGCCGGTGCGCGGCGAGCGCCGGCCCCCGCAGACGGCACCGCCGGGCGCTCCGATGCCGGGCGAGCGATCGTTCGAGCCCTCGCGGAGTGATCGCTCCGTCGCTCCCGATCCGGTGATCCACCTCTCCGACACGTCGAGCGCATCCCGCTTCGAGCGGGCGGCGGCGGCCGAGCGCAGTGCGGCGGCGCCGCCGCCGGGCGCTGCCGACGCCGTGATGAACGAGCTCGTCACCGTCGACCAGCCGAAGGATGCGGAGGACCTGCTCGCGGCGGCGGCGGCGCCGCTGCTCGCGCTCGCCGCCGAGCTCCGCGACGCCGTCACCAACGCCGACGTGGACGCGCTCAGGCGGGCGATCGTCGAGCAGATCAAGGCGTTCGAGGCGCGCGCCCTGCGTTTCGGCGCACGCGCCGGCGACGTCACCGCGGCGCGCTACGTGCTGTGTGCCATGCTCGACGAGGCGGTGATGACGACGCCGTGGGGCAACGCCAGCGCCTGGAGCGCGCACAGCCTCTTGAACCAGTTCCACGGCGAGACGTGGGGCGGCGAGAAGGTCTTCGTCATCCTCGAGCGGGTGAAGGCCGATCCGGCCAAGTATCTCGCGTTGATCAAGCTGATCGACCTCTGCCTCGCCTTCGGGTTCGAGGGCCGCTACCGGGTGATCGAGGGCGGGCGCTACCAGATCGACGAGTTGCGCGAAGATCTCGCCCGCATCCTCCGCGCCCACCTGAAGCCGCCAACGGACGTGCTGTCGGCGCATTCGGCCGGCGTGCGCGTGCGCCGGCGGCTGCGAAACTATGCGCCGCTGTGGATCGTCTTCTCCGTCGTCGGCGTGCTGCTGCTGGCGCTCTATGGATTCCTGGGCTGGCAGCTGACGCGCGACATCGGGCCGGCGACGGCAGCCCTCGACAGCCTTGCTCCGCTGCCCTCCACCCCACTGGGCTCGTCCGTCGACATCCCACCCGTCCGCTCCGTGCTGCCGCAGGGGAACTGATTCCGGATGGTCCAGGCGCTCCTCTCCGCCTTCCTGCGTCTCCGCACGCTGCTCGCCGTCGTCGGGCTCGTGGCACTCTCGGCGCTGATCTGGATCGTCGGGCCGATGGTGACGGTGTTCGACGTGACGCCGCTCGGCCCGGCCGGGACGCGGATCGCGACGATCGCGGTAATCGTCATCGGCACGGTGCTCATTGCCGTCGTCCGCATCCTGCTCGCCTACCGCGCCAACCAGCGCATGATCCGCTCGCTGCTCGACACCGAGTCGGTCGCGAGCCTCGGGGAGATCCAGTCGGACGACGAGATCGAGCGCAACCGTGAGCGCTTCGAGGCGGCGCTGCGGGCGCTCGAGGAGGCCGCCGTCGGGTCGCGCGCCGGCAAGGACTTCGTCCAGCAGTTTCCCTGGTACGTCATCATCGGCCCGCCAGGGGCCGGCAAGACGACGATCCTGCGCAACTGCGGGCTCAATTTCCCGCTCGCCGACCATCTCGGGCCGGACCCGGTCGCCGGCGTCGGCGGCACGCGCTACTGCGACTGGTGGTTCACCGACCAGGCGGTGCTGATCGACACTGCCGGCCGCTACACCACGCAGGATTCCAACACCGAGCTCGACCGCGCCGCCTGGCGCGGCTTCCTCGACCTCATCCGCAGCCACCGCCGGCGCCGACCGATCAACGGCGTGATCCTGGCGATCAGCCTCGCCGACGTGCTCGCGCGCACCGACGCGGCCGGCCGCTCCCATACGGAAGCGATCAAGCGGCGGCTGCAGGAGCTGATGCGGTCGTTCGGCATGCGCCTGCCGGTCTACGTGATCGTCACGAAATGCGACCTGCTCGCCGGGTTCTCCGAGTTCTTCGAGGATCACGACGAGGCGATGCGATCGCAGATCTGGGGCATGACGTTCCCAGCCGACGATGCACAGAACCCGTTCACGCGCTTCTTCGCGCCGTGGTTCGACGAGCTCGCCGCCGTGCTCGACAGCCGCATGGTGACGCGCCTGCACGACGAGCGCGCGGTGGCGCGACGGGCCCGCATCTACATGTTCCCCCGCGAGTTCCGCACCCTCAAGGAGCCGCTGCAGGCGTTCTTCGGCGAGATCTTCAAGTCGAACCGCTTCGAGACCCAGCCGGTGCTGCGCGGCCTCTATCTGACCAGCGGCACCCAGGAGGGCTCGCCGCTCGACCGCATCATCGGCGCGCTGTCGCGCACCTTCGGGCTGTCCGCCAGCCTGCCGGTGGTGCAGCAGGGCAAGGGCAAGGCCTATTTCATCAAGCGGGTGCTCACCGACGTCATCTTCGAGGAACAGGATCTCGTCGGCACCAATCGCCAGCTCGAGCGAAAGCTGGCGCTGCTGAACACCGGCGGCTACGTGGCGGCCCTCGCCGTCGCCGTGGTGCTCGGCACAATCTGGGTCGGCGCCTATGCGCGCGGCAACGGCGAGATTGCCGTCGCCACGGACCGCGCCGGCGGGCTGCAGGCCTCGCTTGCCGCGCTGCCGGTCCAGCCGTCGCTGACCAATGTCGTGCCCGTGCTCGACCAGGCCTCGGCGATGCTGCGCGACCTGTCCGGCCGCGGCTGGCTGTCGTTCGTGTTCGGCGGCGGGCTCGCCGTCGCACCGACGCTCGGCAGCCACGCCGACAAGGCCTACGACCGGGTGCTGCTCACGACGCTGCTGCCGGCGCTGAAGTCCTGGCTCGAGAGCCGCATCACCAGCGTCTCCCAGTCGGCGTCCTCGCCGGAACAGCTCGCACTGCTCCGGGAGCTGCTGCAGACCTACATCATGCTCGGCGAACCGGCACGCCTCGACCGGGAGTGGATGGTGCGCGACCTCAAGGACGAGGTGCGCATCGCGGTTCCCCTGGACGCCTCCTCGCAGAACGCGCTCGACGGGCACCTCGAGCACCTGGTCGCACTGCTGCCGCAACCCGTCAGCATCGACCAAACCCTCGTCGACGTGGCGCGCAGCCGGCTGCAGCAGGTGCCGCAGTCCGACAAGGTCTACGCGCGGCTGCTCCGCGAGGGGCTGCAGAACCGCACCCTCGCGCCGGTCGATCTCGGCGGCCTGATCGGCACCGCGGCGCTGCAGACGACGGCCGACGCCTCGGGCAACCGCAGCCTGGTGATCCCGGGCGTGTTCACGCGCGACGGCTTCTACAAGTTCTTCATCCCGCGCCTCGGGGCGATCGTGCGCGAGGAGCTCGGCGCCGACTGGGTCAGCGGTGACGGCAGCCAGGCGAGCGGCGTCGTGCAGGAGCTGACGGCGTCGGTGACCGACAGCTACGTGCAGGACTACACGCAGGCGTGGCAGGCGGCGCTCGGCCGCATCACCGTCGGCCGCTTCACCGACCTGCAGCGGGCGATGGTGGCGATCCAGGCGCTCGCCGGCCCGCAGTCGCCGATCGAGCGCATCGTCGACGCGGTGCGCGACAACACCGACCTGCCGCCGCCGGGCGAGGACAGCGTTCTCGTCTCCGGAAGCGCGCGCGCGCCCGGTGGCCAGAGCGCGGTGCTCGCGGCGGCACAGACCGCGGTCGCGTCCAACGTCTCGACGGCGGCGTTCGGCAACATGCCCTGGCCGGGCAACCGCATCGCCCAGCCGTTCCTGCCGCTGATCGAGCTCGTGACGCCGCCGCCCGGCAACCAGCTCCCGCCGATCGCCCAGATCCGCGACCTGCTCGGCAACCTCTACGGATCGGTGTCTTCGGTCGCCAACGCTCCCCAGCCGCCGGACGCCGCCTTCCAGCTGGTCCTGTCGCGGGCGAAGAACCCGTCCGGCGACGTCATGGGCGCGCTGCAGGCGAACTCCGCACTGCAGCCCGAGCCGGTGCGCGGCTGGCTGCGCAGTGTGACGGCCAACACCTGGCGCGCGCTGCTCGATCTCGCCGACGTCTACGTCAACAACGCCTGGCGGACTGAGGTGCTGCCGGCTTGCGAAAACGCGCTGTTCCAGCGCTTTCCCTTCTATGCCAGCAAGAACGACGAGGTGGCGCTCGACGACTTCAAAGAAGTGTTCAAGACGAACGGATTCGTGGACGGCTTCTACAAGCGATATTTGGCCGCGCTGGTCGCCGAACGCGGCGGCGGCTTCGTCGCGACGGCGATCGACGGCGATCATCTCGCGATCTCCGAGGAGGCCCTGCAGCAGTTCCGGCGCGCCCGGCTGATCCGCGACGCGTTCTTCACGGCCCGCGAGGGCACGCTCTACGTCCCGTTCACCCTCACCCCATCGTTCCTGTCGTCGAACCTGCTCCGCTCGACGCTGAACTATGACGGCAAGGAGATCGTCTACCGGCACGAGGCGCAGCGCGGCTACAATCTCGAGTGGCCGAGCGGCAACGCCTCGAGCTTCGTCTCGGTGACGCTCGTCGGCCTCGACAACCAGGAGACGGCCGTCGCGCAGACCGGCCCCTGGGCACTGTTCCGGCTGATTGAGGTCGCCGGCGGCGGCGCGGCGCGCGGATCGGCCGGCTTCGGCTTCACGGTTGCCGGCCCGGACAAGTCGAGCGCCGGCTACCAGCTGCGCGCCGGCAGCGTCAACAACCCGTTCAACCTCGGGCTGCTCAGATCCTTCCGCTGTCCGGAGGAGCTATGAGCCGTTCGCCCGCGAGCGCCGCCGGCTTCTTCGGCAAGCTGCCGTCCCGTGGCGATTTCGTCTCCCGCAACCTTCCGCCGGGCTTCGTGCGGGCGTGGGACGCGTGGGCCTCGGCGTCGCTCGCGGAGGGCCGCCGTTCGCTCGGTGAGAGCTTCCTGCATCGCTACCTGCTCGCGCCCGTCTGGCGGTTCGCGCTGTCGCCCGGGATCGCGGGCGGCAACGGCTGGATCGGTGTGCTCGCGACGTCGGTGGACTCCGTCGGCCGCTGCTTCCCGCTGGCGATCGCCACGGAGTTGCCGGATGGCGTCGCCCTCACCCGCCTGACCGGCGAGGTCTCGCGGCCGCTCGCCGATCTGTCACGCCTCGTGCTGCGGATGATCGACGGCCGTGTCTCGCTGGAGGACGCGAGCGAAGAGATCCGCCTGATCGCCGCCGACGTCGTCAGCGACGCCGTCGTGCCGATTCGCCGTGAGACCATCGGTGCCGACCAGGTGGTGGGATGGGCCACCCGCGGGGCGCCGCACGCTTCGATCGCCGTGCGCCTGACGATGACGGCGAAGGTGATCGAACCGGGAGCGCGGTCGGTCTGGTGGCATGACGGCTGGGGCGGAGCGCCGGCCGAAACGATCGTCTTTGCCGGGCTGCCGGAGCCGGCGTCGTTCCCATGGCTGCTCGCGCCCGGCGACGCCGATGTCGGCGCCGGGCGCGAGCCGATGGCATTGCGATGACGACGCTCGTGCTGGCGGAAGGCACGGCGACGAGCTTCGCCTACAGCGTCGCGGGTCGCCGCAGCCCGGATCGCGCCATCTCGCAGGACGCCCATCACCTGCAACCGGAAGCCGGCGTGTTCCTCGTCGCCGACGGCCTCGGCGGCCACGAGGACGGCGAGATCGCCAGCCGTGCCGTCGCCGAGATCGTCCGCCGCGTCGTCGTCCCCGGTCAGACTCTGGACGAGCGCTGCCGCGGTATCGAGACGGCCCTGCACGCCATCAACCAGACCCTGCGCCGCGAGGCGGCCCGCACCTCCGGCACCGCGGTGGTGGGCAGCACCGTCGCCCTGGCGGTGATCGGCGACGACACCCTGATCGGCATGTGGGTGGGCGACTCGCGCGTCTACCTTTTCCGCAATGGCAGCCTGATCCGGCTGACGCGCGACCACACGTTCATGGCCGAACTCGGCATCGCCGGCCCGCGCGGCCAGATGCTGACGCGGGCGATCGGCTCGAGCGACGAATTGCGGGTCGACCGGTTCACCTGCCCGATCGAGGACGGCGACACGCTGCTGCTGTGCTCGGACGGTGTCACGAAGGTGTTGGCCGACGGCGTTATCGCAGACCTCATGCACGAGCCGGTGTGCGGCCTCGCCGAACGGCTGCTCGCCCGCGCCGTGGTGGCGGGGGGCCACGACGACATGACGGCGATCCTGGTGCGTATCCTCAGCCTCGTCGATCCGCGCGAGCGTGGATCGGGCATAGGCCGTCGCTGATGGCCGATCCCACCCCCGTCTCAGCCGGCTCGCCGGACGAGGCGCGGCAGCCGGACCGGCTGACGATTCCCCCAAACTACGCCCTGCGACGGCGCTACAAGCTCGGGGCGATCATCGCGCGCGGCGGCATGAGCACCGTCTACCGCGCGACGGACACGCTCAGGGTCCGGGCGCGCGCCGCCGAGTGCGACGTCGCCGTCAAGCTCGTCGACCTGATCGGCCCGACCCGGCCGGACGCCATCGAACTCATCCACCGCGAGGCGCGCCGCATGCGCGAGCTCGCGCACCCGAACATCGTCCGCGTCTTCGATTCCGACGTGGACGGCCCCTACCACTTCATCGTCATGGAACTGCTCGAAGGGCAGACGCTGGCGCAGCGCCTCCGCCGCGAGAGCATCGTCGGCACGGACATCCCGGGGATCATCGCCCCGGTGGCGGACGCGCTCGACTGCGCGCACGCCCAGGGCATCGTCCACGGCGACCTGAAGCCCGGCAACATCTTCCTGACGACGAAGCGCGAGGTGAAGCTCCTCGACTTCGGCCTCGCCTTCGCGGCGCGTGCCGTCACCGGCGACGACGACGACCCGACGATCGTCTACCTCGCCCGCGTCGGCGGGCTCACCCCGTCGTTCGCCGCCTATGAGATGCTTGCCGGAGACCCGCCGTCCGCGGCGAGCGATGTGTTCGCGCTCGCGGTGATCGCCTACATCCTCCATGCCGGTCGCCACCCCTTCGACCGTCGGAGCGCCCTCGAAGCGAAGGCGCTCGGGCTGCAACCCGCGAGACCCGTCCATCTGGACCGGCGGGCGTGGCGGGTGATGTCGGCGGCCCTCTCGTTCAGCCCGGCCGAGCGCCCGCAGCGCGCCGGCGAGTTCGCCGAGGCATTTCGCCCGTCGCGCTGGTGGCAGCGACTGCGCTGAGAACCTTCGTCGCAACGCTGTCACCCGTGGGGCCTAACCTCGGAAATTGCAGACGTTTCCCGTGCCCCCAGCGAGCTCATGGTTCAGGTTGTCAAGCCGCGGACGCTCGGCCTGTTGACGAAAGCGGAACGGCGCCGGTCCGGCGCGAGCTTCGTCATCTCCGCGCTCGGCATGTTCGATCTCGCCGATCCGACCGACTTCGAGGGCGAGCAGGCGCTGTGGCTCGCCGCCGCGAAGGCGTTGCCACCGGGGGCGATCCTCGACATGGCGATGCCGAAACCGACGGCCGAGGTGTTGATCGCCGGCCATGCCCGTGCGGCCAGCGGGGACCCCACGACCCTCATGCAGGTGGCTGCCCGCATCGGCGCCTGGGAGACCCGTCTCGCGGTGGTCGGCGACAGGGTCTGGCAGGCGGGGCGCGGCGGCTACACGCCGACGCCGCCGCGCCCGTTCCTGGAAATGCCGCTCGCCCCGGCGCGGGCCTTCGGCGGCGCCGGCCACCCGCTCAACCCGGTCGGCGCGGGATACCGTGCCCTGCCGCGCCTGTTCGCCGGCGAGCTCGTGTCACTGCCCAACATCGAAATCCCCGGGCGGATGGTCCACGCGATCGAGGACGAGCCGCCGCCGGCGCTGTTCGGCGCGATCGAGCTCGACAGCCCGCAGCGGCGGAAGTTCGCCGGCACCTACGACCGCCGCTGGGTCGAGACGGTGGCGCCCGCGCTGCCCGACGACGTCGACCCGCGGCTGTTCATGCACGGCCACCGGCAGAACTGGCTCGACGGCTACCTCGCCGGCGACGAGGCGCTCGGACTGCTCGGTTTCGACGACGCGCAGCCATCGATCGCCGGTCGCCTGCCGGGGATGCGGGTGCGCGCCTTCATCACCATGGCCGGAAACCGCGATGCGCTGGTCGAGATCCCGATGGTCATCGACACGCTGTGGCTGTTCGCCGGGGCGCGCCGCGGCATCCTCGTCTATCGGGGCGCACAGCCTGTGGAAGACATCGAGGCACGCGACGTCGCCGACGTCGTGCTCGCCTACGAGCGCCTCGGCGACCCGCCGCGGTCGATCGCCGAGTACGCCGCCTTCCGTCGGCTGCGCTGCGACCCGGAGACGGCGCAGCGCGTTGCGCTGAGCGAGGGCCCACTCGTGCCGGCCAAGCCGGAAGGCGCGGTTCGCCGACGCGACGAGGCCCGTCGGATCGCCGCGGAGGCCGAGGCGGCCCGCCAGCACGCCGCGCAGGTGTTCCTGTTCGAGCGGCAGATGCGGGAGGCCGGCGTTCCGGAAGTGCTCTGGCCCGAGGTGCCACCGCCGCAGCCGCCGGATTTCCTGCTGCCCACCCCGGAGGAGATCGCCGCGGGCGACCTCGACCTCGGCGAGATCCTCGACGCCGTCGAGGCGATGCGCCGGCAGGCCGAGGCGGAACTCGAGAAGGCGCAGGCGACGCGGGCCGAGCTCGACCTCGACCTTGCATCCCTCGGGCGGCCAGGAGCGGTCGCGAGCGACGTCGATCGCCTGCTCGACCGGCTCGCCGCGATGGGGGCCGAGATTCCCGTCGCCCAACTGGACGCGCAACTGCGCGACGCGGCTCTCGTGGCATCGCCCGAGGCATCGGATCCCGCCGCCGTGGACCGTGTGGCCGCGGCCATGGCGAAGGCGCAGGATTGGCGGCAGCTGATGCTCGACGCCGCGCGGCCGCCGGCACGGAGTGCCGCGCGCGAGGCGGACGCGGCGTTCGCCCGCATGATGCGGCTGCCGGAAGGATCGCCGTTCGCCGACATCCGGTCCGGCCTTGCCGAGTTGGCGGGGATCGAGCTGCCCTCGATCCCCGACGAGCTCGATCTGACGGGATCGCTGCCGGCCGCCGAGAAGACCGCCACCCCGCTGGATCTGCAGGCAATGCTCGACGATCTGGCCGCCGGCAGCAGCGAACTCGCCGACGTCCGCGCGTCGTCCGCGGCGCAGCTCGCCGGAATGGGGGAGAAGCTGGCCGCGGCGTTGCCGGGGCTGCGCGGCCCCGACCCGCTCGCCGCCCTCGTCGAGAGCCTGGCTGCCGCCGCCCCGGCCATTGCGCCGGTGCCGCCCGACGAGGCGGCCCAGCGCGCTCGTGCCGCCTTCACGAAAAGCCGGGAGCAGAGCGCGGCGTCGCTGGACGCGGCCGAGCGACGGCTCGAGGAGGGGATGCCGCAAATTCGTCGGCGGTCGCCGACCGCGCTCTATCCCGAGGAGCCGCTGTCGCCAGCGGCGGCGCGGATGTTCGGTGAACGCGTCCTCGAGGCCGTGCGCGATGGTCTGGTGCTGGCCGGCCGCGATCTTGCCGGCATCGACCTGCTCGGAGCCGACCTGTCCGGTGCCGATCTGCGCGGTTGCCTGATGGAGGGGGCGGTGCTGACCGGCGCGCGGCTGGCGGGCGCGGCGCTGGCAGGGGTAGCGTTGACCGGCGCCACGCTCGACGAGGCTGACCTCACCGGCTCCGATCTGAGTGGGGCGAACCTCGCGCACGTCCGTGCCCGCCGGGCTCGCTTCTCCGGCTGCACCCTCGAGGCCGCCCGCCTCGACGAGATCGTGCTCGACGGAGCGGCGCTCGACCGTGCCCGCCTGCGCGACGGAAGCCTCGTCAAGGCATCCCTCGTCGGCGTCGATCTTTCCGGCGCCCTCATCGAGGCGATGGTGTTCATCGAAAGCGACCTTTCGGGATCCGACCTGACCAACGCCACCATCGCCTCGACGCAGTTTCTCGCCTCGAACGTCAGCCGCGTGCGGGCCGACGGCGCCGTGCTTCGGGAGACGTGCTTCATCAACACCCCCGCCACCGGCGCCGGGCTCCGCGGCGCCCGCATGGATCGCTGCAGCTTCCTGGGCGAGATCGACCTGAGCGGCGCTTGCCTCGACGCGATCGAGGCGACGGATACCACCTGGAACGGCGGCAATCTCGGGGCGGCTCGGTTCCGCCGGGCTCGGCTCAAGCGCACCATGTTCGCCGGCGCCGATCTGACCGGCGCGGACTTCCGGCTCGCATCGGCGACCGGCGTCCTGCTCGACAACTGCCGGCTCGTCAGGGCCGATTTCACGGCCGCCGACCTGCGGGGAGCGCAGATGCATCGGGCGGACGCGACGGCGGCATCGTTCCGGGGCGCCAACCTCTACGGCTGCGATCTGAGCGACACCGTCCTCGCCGGGTCTGATCTCGCCGGGTGCAACCTCGCCAAGACGGTGATCGCCATGGTCGGCACCCATGTCGATTGATGACCTCCAGGCCCACGCCAAGCATCGCGTCCCGTTTCTCCGTGGCAGGCTGCCCGAAGCCGACTTCGCCGGCCGCGATCTGTCGGACCTCGTCGTCGTCGAGACCGACCTTCGCGGAAGCCGCTTCGGCGGCGCGAAGCTGTCGCGCGCCCGCTTCATCGACTGTGATCTGCGGGACGCCGATCTCAAGGCCGAGACGCTGGATGGCGTCAGCTTTCTCAGTGCCCGCCTGGACGGTGCCGACCTCGGTGGCGCAAAGGCTACCGATCTCACGTTCGCCAAGTGCTCGTGCACCCGACTCCGGCTGGCGGACACTGTCATCGAGCGTCTTCAGCTGATCGCCTGCGATCTGCGAAACGCCGATTTCTCCGGCGCCGTGCTGTCGACGGTGGCCGTGCTCGACTGCGAACTCGCGGACATCGACCTTGGCGGCGCCTCCCTCACCGCCTTCCTTGTGACGCGTGCCGACTTGCGGTCCGCCGCGCTGACCGGGCTGCGCCTGGAGACCGGCGCGCTCATCGGCGCGGACCTCTCCGGTCGCGATCTTCGGGAGCTCGCACTGGCGCGTCTCAATCTGACCGGCGCCAGGCTCGTCGGGACGAACCTCGCCGGCGCCGACCTCACCGGCGGGCTGCTGATCGGAGCGGACCTGCGAGGGGCCGACCTCGCCAACGTCCGCGCCGGCCTGACGATATTCGCCGGTGCCGATCTCTCGGCCACCCGCCTCGCCGGGGCCGATCTCGGGCTGGCGAACTTCCAGGACGCCAGGCTCGAAGGGGCCGACCTCTCCGACGCCAACCTCGAGATGGCCGTCGCGAGCGGAGCCAAGGCGGCCGGAGCGCGCTTCGACGGCGCCCGCCTCGCCTATGCGCGCTTCGATGCGGCCGACCTGGACGGTGCCCGCTTCGACGGCGCGCACTTCCGGCAGACAGACTTCCACCGCGCCGCGACCGACGGGCTGGTCGCCTTCGGCGCGAGCGGCGGCGTGCTGCCGACGGATCAGGGGCGGGCGATCGCCGAACTCTATGACCCCCGTCGGGTCCGCGACGCGGTGGAGGGATAGCGATGCCGGGTTTCGTGAACACGCAGGGGCCGATCCCGTACACGGACTTCGCGCTGCCGGACGTCTGCCTGACGCCGGTGCCGCCCTCGCCGGCGCCGGTCCCCATCCCCTATCCGAACATCGGGCTCGGCCCGACGGCGATCCCGACGCAGGTCAAGATGCTGGTGCTCGGCATGCCCGTGCACAACCTGACGACCCAGAAGCCGATCAGCAACGGCGACAATGTCGGCGTCAGTCTCGGCGTCCTGTCCGGGATGGTCATGGGACCCGTCTCGGCGGCGGCGGGCTCGACCGTCCTGTTCGCCGGCGGTCCGCCGGCGACGGGCATGGCAAACCCGACGAAGCAGAACGGCCTCAGCCCGAACGCCTTCGGCATGACGCTGTCACCGTCGCAGCCGAAACTGCTGACCACCCGCTAGGCGGTCCCCACCCGGCCGGATCGAGGCAAACGATGAGCGCCACCGTCACTCTGAAGATGACGCTGAAGATTCCCCATCTCGGCGGGACGGAGATCATCGTCGAGTCGTTCAACGGATTCGAAGCGATCTCGGCGCCGTTCGCCTTCGAGATCCATTTCATCAGCGCCGACGAGATCGACGCGCTCGACGCACTCGGCAAGCCGGCGACGCTGACCGTCGACGTCGTCGACAACCAGTTGAAGGCGACCGGCATCATCGGCACTTTCCGCCTGAAAGACCCGACGCCGGCGGGCGACTATTCCTACGCGCTGACGATCACCTCGCGCTTCGGCCTGCTCGCGCTCAGCCGGCAGAACCAGGTCTACGCCACGGACCGCGATCTGACGCTGCCGACCCTCATCGACGGCATCCTCGACAACAGCCTGGCGACGTCGTCGACCACCGGCGGTCACCAGCAGACGATCCCGGCCGCGAAGCGCCTGTCGGCGAGCTACCCGGCCCGCCGCCACGTCGTGCAATACGAAGAGAGCGATTTCGGCTTCGTCTCGCGCCTGTGCGAGCACGACGGCGTCTTCTATTTCTTCGAACACGGCGACACCGGCGACACCGTCGTCTTCGGCGATTCCAACCTCGCCTTCACCCAGGCGAACCTGCCGGACGGCGCCAAGGTGCCGTTCCGCCGCGACCGTACGGCGCCGGGGGCCGGAGAGGTCGCGATCACCTCGTTCATCGCCGACGCGGTGCTCACCCCCGGCAAGGTCTTCCTGCGGGACTACAGCGAATCGACGCCGGCCATGCAGCTGCTGGTGCAGGCGGCGATCGACGGCAACGGCCCCGGGGTGGTCGTCGAGCACGGCACGAACTTCGATTCGATCGACCGCGGCAACACGTTGGCGAGGATCCGCGCCGAGGAGGTCGGCTGCCGCCGCATCGTCTTCCGCGGCGAATGCACGGCGCCGCAATTGCGGCCGGGCACCTTCTTCGACCTGTCCCAGCACCCCAACATGGCGCTCGAGGGCCGCTATCTGGTGGTCGAAGCACGGCATGCGGCCGCCGTCCCCAATCCGCTCGCCTACACGCCGGGCAGCGACACGCGCATGTATGCGAACACCGTCACCTGCGTGAAGTTCGACGCCGCGTTCCGCCCGCGCCGGGCGACGCCGGTGCCGAAGCTCGGCGGCCTGTTCACCGCCCAGATCGACGCACAGGGGGACGGCGACCGCGCCGAGATCGACGACAGCGGCCGCTACAAGCTTCGCCTCGCCTATGACGAGGCGAATGCGCCCGACGGCAAGGCGAGCACGTCGATCCGCCGCGCCCAGCCCTATGCCGGCCCGGCCGATTCCGGCTTTCATTTCCCGCTCCTGAAGGGAACCGAAGTCGTCGTCTCCTATCTCAACGGCGATCCCGACCGACCGATCATCGTCGGCGCGCTGCCGAACGCGCTGAACCCGGACGTCGTCACCAGCGACAGCAACGTCTTCAACCGCATCCGCAGCACGTCCGGCAGCCTGTTCGAGATCAACGACGGCATCGCCGCCACGATGGCGAAGTCGTCGGCCAGCACGGGACTTCCTTCCGCGACACATGCCGAACTGCCCGGGGCGCTCGCCGCGGCCAGTTCCCCTGCGGCATCGGCGAGCACGGCGGCCATCCATCGCGAGGCGCCGTTCGACGAGGCGTCTGACGATGGCCTGCCGCCGACGCCGCACGCCGACAGCACCAGCGACGCCGTGACGACGGCGTCGCAGATCTACACCCGCTTCGACGTGCCGAGTGCGCCGGGAGCGGCCCCCCGCACCGGCTGCTATGTCCGCCTCGGCTCCTACATCCCCGAGGAGGAGAGCATCGTCCCGAAGGTTCCGTATACGACCAGCACCGTCAGCTATTCAGACGTCGATCCCGAGCAGGCGGCGAAGGACAGCGGCAAGCAGACGTCGAACCAACGCTCCAGTGCCTCGACGACCTCGACGTCGCACACCAGCACCTACAACGGCGTCCTTGTCTTCACCAACCAGGACCGCAACGAGAACATCCTGGGCGCGTCGCTGTCGAAATTCGGCAAGGGCCACGCCACCAAGACGGTGACCGGCGACTCGACCCACGAGGTTTCGGACGGAGTCTACTCGCTGCTCGCCACCAAGGGGGTGAAGATCACCGCCGGCTCGGCGACCAAGTCGGCGACCGCTCCCGTCGCCGACATCGTCCTCACCGCCTCGAACTACATCAAGCAGACCGCCTACGGCCCGCTGAGCGAGGCGACCTACGGAGACTCCAGCAAAATCACCTACGGCAATTCCACCGACGAGTTCCACGGTACGAAGAAATCCTATTTCTACGGCGACGAAACGGCACTGAAGTACGCCACCAGCAAGCAATATTACTTGAATGCCCTTTTCATCGCGAAGATTTCGACCGAACTGACGATCGGAATCAGCATCACCACGAAGATCATCCTTGGCGGTGACGTCAAGATCGCGTCGCCGTTCGACAGCAAGATGATCATGGGCATCAACTCGACACTCGTCCTGGGCATGGACCACAAGTCCGTGCTGGGTCCGATCGTCAAGATGGGTACCACCGACTTCAAGTTCATGTCGGCCGGCGACAGCAAGCTTGTCCTGGGATCGGATATGAAGATGGTCAACGCCGACATCAAATTTTGCAGCTACGAGTACAAGGGTGGCATCGTATGCGATGAGGTCGCTGCTCTGAAATCAGATGACGATGCAGTAGTGGTAGCCAAGAGTGGATTGTTTTCAAAGAATAGCGGTACTTTGAGCTATTTCTGCGGAATAGCCAGCTTCACCTGACAGATCGGAGATTGGAGGAACCGGTGGGCCCACCCGTCATCACCCACAGACACGCAGCGCGGCCGCTGCCGCGCGCCGCCGCGGCGTCACCCGTCCTGCACATCGGCACGGCGCTGTCGAACGCCGCCGGCATCGTCGTCGCCACCGCCGGCGGACCGGCGACGGCGAGCCGCGCCGCGAGCTGCCTCGTCGCGCCCGAGCCGGGCGACACCGTCTTGCTCTGCACAGCCGGCCCGGACACGTTCGTGCTCGCCGTGCTGGTGCGAGCGACGCCCTCGGCTCTCGCCGTCACGCCGGCGGACTGCGCCGACCTCGTCCTCAGCGCCGGCGTCCTGCGCCTGGTGGCCGGGCGCGAGCTGCAGGCGGCGGCGCCCTCGGTCGCGGTTCACACGCGGGCGGTCCGGGTGGTCGCCGACGTCGCCACCCTGCTCGGACGGCTGATGACGGTGGCCGGCAAGCGGCTGCGCACGACCGTGGAAACCCAGGAGACCGCTGCCGCGACTCAATCGTCGAAAGTGGGCACGCGCGTTTCGATCGTCGACGGCACCGATGTGCTGGACGCTGCCGCCGTCTCCCAGCGGGTCGCCGGTACGCTGACGAGCCATGCCGGCGTGGCGGCACTGACGGCCACCACCGACATCCGGCTCGACGCGCAGCGCGTGAGCGTCGGCTGAGATGCCGGCAAACCGAGCCGCGGCCGAGGTGGAACCCGTTACCGACGGGGAGCGCCTCAGCGCGGCGGTCGGGCTGATCGCGCGCGGCGATGTCGCCGAGGCGGACGCGATCGCGCGCGGCGTGCTGGCGCGCGATCCCTCCAACGCCGAGGCCCTGAACCTGCTCGGCGCCGCGGCCATCGCCCGCCAGGACGGTCCGGGCGCCGTGCGCGTCCTCGCGGCGGCGGCCTCCGCCTTTCCAGACCGCGCCGAGATCGTCTCCAACCTCGCGGTCGCCTACCAGATGACGGGCGCCCAGGACGCGGCGCTGGCAGCGGCCGAACACGCCTGTGCGCTCGAGCCCGGCGACGCCCGCAAGCGCCTGATGCTCGGCCAGCTCAGCCTCGAGGGCGGGCGCCTCCGCGACGCATCCCGTCACGCCGAAGCGCTTCTCGCGGCGGCGCCCGACGACGCCGACGCGCTCGTCTTCGCCGCCACCGTGGCGCTTTCGGAGGGCGATACTGGGTCGGCCGAGCGGCTGCTCGTCCGCGCCGCCGCGCGCGCCCCGGATCATCTCGACGCACAGCTCAACCTCTCGTCCCTGCTCGCCGCGCGCGGCCGTCGCCGGCCGGCGCTTGCGGCGGCCGAGCGGGCGCGGCTCGCGGCGCCGACGGACGTGCGCGCGCGCATCGGCTTCGCCGCACGGCTGGCGGAGGCCGGGCGGCTCGACGAGGCGGAAGTCGAGATCAAGCAGGTGCTCGCCGTCGCCCCCGAGCGGGTCGAGCCGAACGAGCTGTGGAGCCGCATCGCGCTGGCGCGCGGCAGCGTCGAAAAGGCGATCGCGTCGCTCGCAGAACTCGTCCGCCGGCGCGGCGGCGACCACGAGGCGATGGTGGCGCTCGCGCGGATCCTGCGCGCTGCCGGCCGCTTCGAGCAGGCCCTCACCGTCGTCGGCGATCTCGCCGGCCGCCCGGATGCCCCGCTCGGCCTCCTGCGGCTGCGGCAGTCGCTGCTGCTGTCGACCGGGCGCTTCGCCGAGGCGTGGCCGTCATCCACCGTCGAAGCAGCCACGATCGACGGCATCGTCGTCGAGAACGGCTGCGACATCGCCGAGGCCCTGATCCAATTGCGATTCGCGGACGCTCTCGCAGATCGCCTCGGGCGGACGGTTCCCCTCTATGGCGAGGACGTGCGCGCCTTGACGGGCGACCCGTCGCGGCTCGCGCCCGCCGAAGGTCCACCTGGGCCCGACACGACGCTGCTCGCGCTGCCGGCCGTGCCCGAGCTCTTCGACGATCGACTGGTCGCGCCGCTACCGGGTGAGCCGCCCCGCTGTGACCCGGAACGGGCCGCCGCGTGGGCCACCGCCCTCGCCGCCTATCCGAAGCCGTGGATCGGCGTCACCTGGGGCGACGGCGTCGACGCACCGTCGCTCGAGGCAATCGTCAGCGCGCTCGACCTCCCCGGTACGCTGGTCGGCCTGACGGGCGGCGAGGATCGCCACCAGCTCGCGACGCATCCGTCCGTCGTCGACGGCGGACGCCATCTCCGCGACCTCGCCGACGTCGTCGCTGCGGTGTCGCTGCTCGACGGCTTCGGCGGGGTCGAAGGCGCCGTGCTCGCCGTCGCCGGAGCCCTCGGAAAACCGGGCGTCGCGCTGCTGGCGGCGGGACACGGATGGCCGTGGCGGGCCGGGCCCGACGGTCGGTCCGTCTGGTTCCCGACCATCGCGGTCAGCCGTCAGCCGCGCCCCGGCAGCTGGCACGACGCCATTGCCGGACTGTCGGCTCTCGCTGCGACGATAGACTTGGTCGGCGCGTCATGACGGCCGCCCCGTGGCGCCCCCTCACCGTCGAGGTCGGCGTCCTCGAAACGGCCGTCCTCGCGGCGGCCCGCTGGGCCATCCTGCCGATCGGCGACGCGGGCCTGCCGGCTCCCGATGCCGACGGCATCACCCGCCGCGCGCTGCCGGACGGCCGCGAGCTGCAACTCGTCCTCTCGGCGCAGCCGACCGGCGGCAGCGACCTGCACGGCCGGACGGTCGTCCGCTACCACATCGGCGGTCAGGGAATGGTGCAGTCGACGGCGTTCCTGATTGACGGCGAGGCGGCCCTCGATCGTGCGACGCGGGCCTTCCTCGAACTGAACGTTCGCCTCAGCGGTGTCCCGCAGCGGTGACGGTCCGCGTCGTCCATGCCGCGGGCTACACGTTCCCTGCCCCGGTCGCCGACCTGGAGCTCGATCTGCGGCTCGCCCCGGCAAGTTGGGAGGCGTCGCGCACGCACGCCACCGAGTTGTCGGTGGTGCCACCGCCGGACGGGCTCCTCGAGCGCTGCGACCGCTGGGGCAACACCGTCCACCGCGTGACATTCGGCCGGACGGTGGGGCGTGTCTCCATCGCGATGCACCTCACTGTGGCGGGTGAAGGCGGCGCGCTTCCCGAAGACCCCGCGTCCGCCGACGACCGAGCGCCGCCGGAGGGCGCGCCGACGGCCTCCGACGCCGGCTTTGAGCGCCAGGGGGCTGCTGCGGTGGTGCAGCGGGAATGCGCCGCGCTCACGTCCGGCTGGCGGTTCGAGGCGCACCCCGCCGGAGCGGACGTGAGCCTCGCGGCGCTTCTGCACGACCGTCGCGGCCGCTGCCTCGAGTTGGCGCGGCTGCTCGTCTGGCGCCTACGGTCGCAGTCGATCCCCACCCGCTTCGTGCTCGGCTACGTGATCGAGCAAGCGCGGCCGCGCGCGCCGCGCGAGCGTCATGCCTGGGTCGCCTATCACGACGGGCTCCTGTGGCGCCAGGTCGATCCGAGCGCCCCCGAACGGTCGGCCGCCGACCGCTTCGCCACCGCCTGGGGGCCGCGCGTTGCGGCGCTGCTGCCCGTCCGCGCCCGGCGACCGGCCGGCCTTTCAGGCGTGGTCGGCAGGTGGTCGACGCAGGTGACCATCACCTGAGCGAGGAGCCAGATCGCCGCTGCGGCCCGCCTTGCGCGGCCTGCCGTCGGTGAGCATCGCCACGTCGTTCTGACGGCCCTGCGCAGAAATCCGCTCAGCGCAGCGAGAATCTGACAGTTTGACTTCGACACTAACGCCTTGGAATCAAACAATAGATGCGAAAACCTGTGGTTGGCGCGCCGCTTGCGCTCTCCAAGCCGCCGAACACGGCACCAGGTTTTCAGGAGAGCGAGCCATGCCTACCCCCGCTTACATGAGCATCACCGGCGCCACGCAGGGCAACATCAGCGAGAACGCCTTCACCAGCGACAGTGTCGGCAACACCTACCAGGAAGGCCACGAGAACGAGTGCCTGGTGCAGGCGCTGATGACCAACGTCACGGTGCCGACCGACCCGCAGTCCGGTCAGCCGACCGGCATCCGCTCGCACCGCCCGACGAGCTTCACCAAAGTCTTCGACAAGGCCTCGCCGCTGCTCTGGCAGGCGCTCGCCACCGGCGAAGTGCTGCAGATGGAAGTGAACTTCTACCGGGTCTCGACCGCCGGCATCCAGGAGAAGTACTACACGATCAAGTTCGAAGACGCCGTGCTGGTCGACGGCAAGGGTTACATGCCGAATTGCCTCGACCCGGACAACAGTAACTTCGTCCACATGGAAGACTGGGCCTTCGTCTACCGCAAGGTGACCTGGTCGCACGGCAAGGCGAACACCGAGGGCAGCGACGACTGGCGCAAGCCCGTGCAGGGCTGACGCCCGCGCGAATCGACCTGTCCGGGGCGCGGTCTCGACGGCCGCGCCCCGTTTCTCGCCCGAGCGTCACGGCCGCTTCATTGAAGCGCGCTTTCGTGGGGTTCCAAGACCTTGGCCGATGGTGCAGCGGCCGCGCGGGGGCGATCATGATCGAACTGGATCTGCGGAAGCTGTTCGACCGGCTGTCGCCGTTCTGCCGGCGCACCCTCGAAGGCGCCGCCGGCAGTGCCGTATCGCGCGGCCACTACGAGGTAACGCCCGAACACTTCGTGCTCGGCCTGGCGGAGGCGCCAGACCACGATTTCGCGCTGATCCTGTCCCGCGCCGAGGTCGATGCCACGGCCTTCGCCAAGTCCCTGCGACGCGCCATCGAAGGCCAGAAGACCGGCAACACCGGCCGCCCCGTGTTCTCGCCGCTGCTCGTGTCGCTCCTGTCTGACGCCTGGCTCGCCGCCTCGGTCGAGCTGTCCATGGCAAAGATCGGCTCCGGCGCCGTGCTGCTCGCCCTCCTCTCCACTGCCGGACGGGTCGGCAACGACGATTGGGTCGCGAACCTGCGCACGATCTCGCGCGATGAGCTCGTCCGCCGCTTTGCCGAGTGGACGGCGGGCTCGCGCGAGGAGGCGACGACGCTCGCCGTCGGCGCTCCGTCCGGACCGCGCGGCGAAGGCCATGCCGGTCCCGACCCCGACAGCATGATCGGGCGCTTCACCATCAACTTCACGACGCAGGCGCGCGACGGCCGCATCGACCCGGTGTTCTGCCGCGACCGCGAGATCCGGCAGATCGTCGACATCCTCAGCCGCCGCCGCAAGAACAACCCGATCTGCGTCGGCGATCCCGGCGTCGGCAAGACGGCGGTCGTCGAAGGCCTCGCGCTGCGCATCGTCGAAGGCGATGTGCCGGACTTCCTGCGCAACGTCGAACTGGTCGGGCTCGATCTCGGCCTGCTGCAGGCCGGCGCCAGCGTGAAGGGCGAGTTCGAGAACCGCCTGAAGGGCGTCATCGAGGAGGTGAAGGCCTCGCCGAAGCCGATCGTGCTGTTCATCGACGAGGCGCACACGCTGGTCGGGGCCGGCGGTGCGGCGGGCGGCAGCGATGCGGCGAACCTCCTGAAGCCGGCGCTCGCCCGCGGCGAACTGCGCACCATCGCGGCGACGACCTGGTCGGAATACAAGAAATACTTCGAGAAGGACCCGGCGCTCGCGCGCCGCTTCCAGCTGGTCAAGCTCGACGAGCCCTCGCCCGAGGAGGCCGTCACCATCCTGCGCGGCCTGCGCGATGCCTACGAGAAAAGCCACGGCATTTACATCCGCGACGACGCGGTGGCGGCCGCCGTCAACCTGTCGGCGCGCTACATCACCGGTCGCCAGCTGCCGGACAAGGCAATCGACGTGCTCGACACCGCCGCCGCCCGGGTCCGCCTCAGCCTGTCGACCCGCCCGCCGGCGCTCGTCGAGCAGGTGCAGGCCGCGGCCGCCCTGAAGCGCGAGCGCGACGCTCTCGAGCGCGACGCCGCCACCTCTCGCGTCGACGTGGCGGTCCGCGTCGCCGAGATCGACACGCGCATCGCCAGCCTGGAGGAGGGCATCGGCACCCTGGAGGCACGCTGGTCGGAGGAACGGACGCTCGTCGACGGCCTCCTCGACCTTCGCCGCACCAGCCAAGCCGCCGATGCCACCGACGACGAGGCGGCTCCCGCCGAGGCGCCCGAGCAGGGGCGCGGTGCCGGCGACACCGTGACCGAAGCGGACCGTCGTGCCGAGCTCGGCGCCGCGCTGGCGACTCTCGCCGGCGTCCAGGGCCGGACCCCGCTGGTGCATTTCGAGGTGACGCCGGACGCCGTCGGCGAGGTGATCTCGGATTGGACCGGCATTGCCGTCGGCCGGATGATGCGCGACGAAGCCGCCTCGCTCTTTACGCTCGGCACCGACCTGACGCGCCGCATCAAGGGCCAGGACCACGCCATCGCGGCGCTGGAGGAAAGCCTGCGCGCCGCCAAGGCCGGCATCCAGGACCCGAACCAGCCGATGGGGGTGTTCCTGTTCGTCGGCCCGTCGGGCGTCGGCAAGACGGAGCTCGCGATCGCGCTCGCCGACCTGCTGTTCGGCGGCGAGCGCTTCCTGATCTCGATCAACATGTCCGAGTTCCAGGAGAAGCACACGGTGTCGAAGCTCGTCGGCTCGCCGCCGGGCTATGTCGGCTTCGGCGAAGGCGGCGTGCTGACCGAGGCGGTGCGGCAGCGCCCCTACTCGGTGGTGCTGCTCGACGAGGTGGAGAAGGCCGACCTCGAGGTGATGAACCTGTTCTACCAGGTGTTCGACAAGGGAACCCTCTCGGACGGCGAGGGCCGCGTCGTCGACTTCAAGAACACCGTGATGATCCTCACCAGCAACCTCGCGACCGACGTGATCACGGAGCTCGGGCTTTCGAGCCCACCACCGAGCCAGGAGGCGATCACCGCGGCGATCCGCCCGATCCTCAGCCGGCACTTCAAGCCCGCCCTCTTGGCGCGCATGCAGATCGTGCCGTTCCTGCCACTGCAGAGCGCCGAGCTCGCCGCGATCACGCGCCTCAAGCTCGACCGCGTCGCCCGCCGCATCGAGACGAGCCACAAGATCGCCTGCCGCTACTCCGATGCGGTGGTGGCGGCGATCTGCGCGCGCGCGACCGAGGTGGAGAGCGGCGCCCGGGCGGTCGACCAGATCATCCGCCGGACCCTGCTGCCGGCCGTCGCCACCAGCATCCTCGCCAGCATGACCGATGGCGGCGCGCTCGGCGACCTCGAGATCGACGTCGGTGCGGATGGCGGCTTCGCCGTCTCGAGCGGCGTTCCCGACGCTTCGGTCGCTGATCTCGGAACCGGGGAGCCGGTCGACGACGTGCGCATCGCCGCCGTGGCCTGACCGAGCAATGCACGGAGCCGCGTCGGTGGCGAGCGAGGGCGGATCGACCGCCGAGGAGCTTCTCGACCTGACGGCGACGCTCGCGACCGAGCGGAGGCTGGAGACGCTGCTCGCCGGCCTGAACACCGCGGCGCGCCGCCTCATCGGCGCCGAGACGGCCCGCATCTTTCTGCTCGACCGGGTCGGCCGCGAGCTCCACTGCGTGCAGAGCCAGCACGACGGGGAGACCGACCGCGCCGCCGCGCGGACCATCCAGCTGTTCAAGTCGGACGGCGGCTACAATCTCACCGATCCGAGCGCCTTCGCGGTGATCACGGGCCGCCTCGTCGACATCCAGAACGTCTACGCCTACAGCGGCTACGAGTTCGGCGCGGTCTATGAGGACGACCGCTACAGCGGCCGCCGCACCTGCACGTTCACGGCGGTGGCGCTGCGCAGCGCCACCGCCGCCACGCTCGGTGTGCTGCAACTCGTCAACACCCGGTCGACGGACAGCGGCGAGATCGGGGCGATGTCCGCCCAGCGAAAGCGCGCGCTGCACGCGCTCGCCGTGCATGGTGCGGCCGCCATCGCCAACGCGCGGCTGTTCGAGGAGAACCGCCAGCTGATCCGCCAGCTCGACCGCGCCAACGCGGAGCTGGCGGAGGAGAACACCGAGCTTCGGACGGTCGTCTCGGCGACCACCGCCGGAACGACCGTGATCGGCGACAGCCCGGCGATGCGGGCCTCGCTCGACCTCGCGCGCCGCGCCGCCGGCTCGCGGGTGCCCGTGCTGCTACTCGGCGAGACCGGCACCGGCAAGGAGGTGTTCGCCCGCCTCGTGCACGCCTCGAGCCCGCGCAAGGCGCGGCCGATGATCGCCCAGAACTGTGCGAGCCTCCCCGAGGCGCTGCTGGAGAGCGAGCTGTTCGGCCACCGCCGCGGCGCGTTTTCCGGCGCGATCGCCGACAAGAAGGGCCTCGTCCAGGAGGCTGCCGGCGGCACGCTGTTCCTCGACGAGGTCGGCGACATGCCGGTCGGCCTGCAGTCGAAGATCCTGCGGCTCCTGGAGGACGGCGAAGTCCGGCGGGTGGGAGACACCCGCTCCGAGAAGATCGACGTTAGGGTCATCGCCGCCACCAACGCCGACCTCAAGCGCAAGATCGCCGACGGCAGCTTCCGCGAGGACCTGTTCTATCGCCTGAGCGTCTTCCCGATCACCTTGCCGCCCTTGCGCGAGCGCCCGTCCGACATCGTGCAGTTCGCCGAGGCCTTTCTGGCGCGCGCTGCCCAGCAGAGCGGCCGGGCGACGCCGGCGCTGACACCGCGGGCGCTCGAGGCGCTGATGCGCTGGCGCTATCCCGGCAACGTGCGCGAACTGAAGAACATCATCGAGCGGGCCGTGCTGATGGTGGACGAGGACGAGCGGGTCGACCTCGCGCACCTGCCGGCCGAACTCGCCGGCCATGTCACTTACCTGCCGCTGGCAGCTGTCGGCGACGGGGCCACCGGCTCCCTGAAGTCGTCGCTGGAACGCTTCGAGGCGACCCTCATCGAGGCGAAGCTGCGGGAAGTCGGCGGCAACCAGACGCGGACGGCCGAGCTCCTGGACATTTCTCGGCGCAGCCTCGTCGAGAAGCTGCGCCGTTACGGCATCCGGACCCGCGCCCCGCCCCCCTCCATCGTGTCGGGCGGAAGCGCTCGTCGCGCTTGAGGAGGGGGTGCCGGTCATGGCGACGTCGCACGACATCCGCAGCGCGCTCGAGGCCTTCCTGGCGGGTCGATCGCGCTTCGAGCAGCTGGCGAGCGAACTCCAGGCGAGGGCCGCCACCGCAGACGAATTGCGCGCGGAGCTCGCCGACTTCGTGTCGACGGGCCGTCTGCCGGCCGACATCGCCGGCATCCTCGTCGCCCAGGCCGCCGCGTCCGCCCAGCGGCCTGAGCCGGGCGGGGGAGACACGGCCGCCCGTGTGCCCGACGGTACCGACGCCGCCGCCGTCCACAGCCGCGTCGACGACGTCGTCACGTCGTCTCTCGTCAACGACTACAAGCGGTTTCGCGACGGCTCCCGCCACGCCGACCGCGGCCGCTTCGAGAGCCGGCAGATCGACGCCGCGCTTTCGGATTTCCACAGTATCCGCCTCCGGCAGCAGGCGAGCCGGGCCGGCGAACGGCCCGACGCCCGCCCGCTGGCGGTGCCGGAGTCCGAAGGGCCGCAGCTGGTGCTCGGCGACATGCTGCGCGAGCGCTTCGTGCTCGACGTGCTGGTCGGCACCGGCGGCATGAGCCGGGTCTACCGCGCCGTGGACCGCCGCCGGCTGGAGGCGCTCGATCCGCAGCCCTACGTCGCGGTGAAGGTGTTGTCGTCCGATTTCCGTCACCATCCCGACGCCCTCAGGGCGCTGGAAGCGGAGGCACGGAAAGTCCAGGCGCTCGCCCACCCGAACATCTGCGTGGTGTTCGACTTCGACCGCGATGGCCCGCACGCCTTCCTCGTCATGGAGCTGCTGATCGGCAGCACGCTCGACATCGTGCTGCGGGCGAGCCCGGGCGATCGGCTCGAGCGCGCCCGCCTCGCGCCGGTGGTCGGTGGCCTGCTCGCCGGGATCGGCTACGCGCACGCACGCGGCGTCGTCCATGCGGACCTGAAGCCCGGCAACGTCTTCCTCTGCCAGGACGGCGAGACCAAGGTCCTCGATTTCGGCGTCGCCACCGCGTTGCGCGGCGCCGGCTTCGATCCCGCCGGCCTCGGCGCGCTGACGCCCGGCTATGCCAGCCCGGAGATGGCGCGCGGCGAGCCGCGCGATCCGCGCGACGACGTCTTCGCGCTCGGCTGCATCGTCTACCTGCTGCTGACGGGCCGGCATCCCTACGACCGCCGGCCGGCGGAGGAAGCCGAACAGCGGCGCATGGTTCCGGCCCCGATCGAGCGGCTGGCGCCCGGCGCGTCGGCGGCACTGGCGGCGGCGCTGTCGTTCCGCCGGCTGGACAGGCCCGCCGACGCGACCGAATTTGCCGACGCGCTGCTGCCGGCGCTCGGCGCCGGGTGAGCGACGTTCAGCCGTCGATGGCCGTGACGAGACGCCGGATCTGCGTGCTGAACGGGTGCTGCGGGTCGGCGAGCGAGAACAGGCCGCCGCTTCCCAGCCGCAGGATGTCGTCGCTCATCGCAATGGTGGCGCCGACGTCCGCCCCATAGGTCTCCGCGATCCGCGCCGCGAGCAGGGGGGCGTCGAAGTCCGGATGCATCTTGTTGACGACGAGCAGGATGCGCGGCACCTCGAGGCGCCGCGCGAGCTCCAGCGTCACCGCCGTCCCCTGGTAGTCCTGGTGGTCGGGCCGCAGCAGGATGAGCGCGACGTCGGCGATGGCGATCGACAACAGCGTCTCCTCGTTGATGCCGGGGTGGGTGTCGATCAGCAGGTAGTCGAGGTCGAGCTGCCGGCAGAGCGCCATCAGCCCGTCGTTGAGCATCTCGACGTCGTAGCCCTCCTTCAGCACCCGCGCGATGTCGGCCGTCCGCACGCTGGCGGGGACGAGGCTGAGCGTCCCGAGCGCAGGGGCGGTCGGCTGCGCCGCGCTCCGCCCGACCACCGCCGTGACGTCGAATGCGGCCTCCTCGACGCGGCAGCGACCCCACAGAAAGTCGTTCAGGGTCGAGCCGGCGGTCGGATCGCAGCCGAACAGCACGTGGATGCCCGGCGACTGGATGTCGACGTCGACGACCGCGAGCCGCCGGCCGCGGCGCACCAGCTCCGCGGCGACGTTGGCGGCAACGTTCGTCTTGCCGGTGCCGCCGCGATAGGAGTGGAAGGCGACGATGCGCGTCATCGGGCGCCGCCGTTCGTCAGCGCGGCCGGTCGCGCAGGGCGCGGGCGCGCTCCTGCAGCGAACGGAAGTAGTCGGTCTCGCTGATCTCACTCACCTCGCGGTCGCGCGACATCACGTCGATGCGGATGCGCAGGCGGTCGACCTCGGCGGTGAGCGCCCGGTTGTCGACCGCGAGCCGCGCATTGGCGATCTCCAGCTGGTGCTTGGCGTCCTCGAGTTCCTTCAGCGTGCCGGCGAGGCGGAACTCGCGCGCCTCGATGCGCACCAGCATCATGCCGAAGTCTTCCGCCAGCTGCCGGACGGCCTCGGGGATTGTCTCGTCGCCGGTCATCGCGAGCAGCGCATCGACCTGGTCGTAGCGGCCGAGCGCGATCTCGCCGCACAGCGCCCGCAGTCTCGCGAGCGGCTCGAACGCCGCCTGTCCGTCCGGCATGCCGTCCCCCCGGGTCGCCCGCGACCTCCTCCGCGTCCGCTGAAGGAATGGTCCGCAAGGCCGACCCGTCGCGTAGCACGTCCAGATGACACCCCTGCGTCCCGGCGCGTGCTCGTGCCCAGCGACCGCCGGAGCCTCGCTCGGCGCACGGGCCGCGAGTTTGGCGCGGCTGCCGTCGAGGCGGCTCAGCTGGCCGGCGGCCGCCGTTCCGCTTCAGCCTGCATCCAGGCGGCCGTCGACCAGGTGCAGCCGGCGGTCGGCGATGTCGAAGATGCGCTCGTCGTGCGTCGACAGCAGGATGCCCGCCCCGGACGAGCGCGCGAGCCGGGCCATCAGGGTGACGACGCCGCGCCCGTTGGCGCCGTCGAGCGAGGCGGTCGGTTCGTCGGCAAGCACCAGCGCCGGTGCGCGCACCATGGCGCGCGCTACCGCGACGCGCTGCTGCTGGCCGCCGGAGAGGGTGCCGGGCAGGTCGTGCGCACGGTCGCCGAGGCCGACGTCGACGAGCGCCTGCTGGGAGCGCGCCGCCCGATCGCCCTGCGACAGGCTGCCATCGGGAGCGATGGCGATCGCGACGTTCTCGCCGAGGTCGAGCGAGCGCAACAGACTCGGACGCTGGAAGACGAAGCCGAGCCGCCAGCGCAGCGCGTCGATCTCGGGGCGCGTCGCGTGCAGCAGATCGACGCCGAGCACGCGCGCCGCGCCGCCGGAGAAGCTGCGCAAGCCACCGACGATGGTCAGCAATGTCGTCTTGCCGGAGCCGGACGGGCCGGTGAGCAGCACGATCTCGCCCCGCCGCACCACCAGGCAGACGCGGTCGAGCACGGTGCGCTGCGTGTCGCCCCGTCCGTAGGCGAACGACAGATCGCGCACGTCGACCAGCACGTCCGACGCGGCATCGGTGGCGATCTGCGACGGAGCGGGCACCGCACTCACGCGAACAGGTCCAGCGGGTCGGCCCGCCTCAGCCGGCCGAGGGTTGCGAGGACCGCCACCGCCATCGTCGCGAGCGTCAGCGCGAGCACCGACAGCAGCGTCTCGGCCTCCATGGCGAGCTCCAGGCCGGTGAGGTCGCTCGCCAGCGCGTAGATCGCCAGCGACGCAGCGACCGCGAGGGGAAAGACGGCGGCGGCGATGACGAGCCCGACCTGCGCCACCGTGCGCCGGAACAGCGCGTCGTCGTGGCCGAGCGCCTTCAGGACCGCGTACTCCGACAGGCTCGCCTCGACGATCGTCGCGAGCGTCTGGCTGACGAACACCGCGCCGATCACCAGGCCGACGATCACACCGATGCGGAAGACGATGCCGATCGGGGTGTTCGTCCGGTAGTAGTCGCTCTCGTGGGCGACGAACTCGGCCTTGGTGTAGACCAACGCCTCTTCGCCCAGCCTCTGCGCGAGGGCAGCCGCCACGACGGAAACGTCGTGTCCCGGCGCGACGGTGACGAGGCCGAGCGAGATGCGGGTCGCCGGCGTGCCGAACACCTGGCGAAGCGTGAAGTCGCTCATCACCAGCGTGCCGTCGATGAAGAACGTCGGGCCGAGGGTGAACAGTCCGATGAGGTCCAGGCGCGCGCCGAGCGGGCGGTTCGGGCTCGCCAGGATGATCTCGCGCGAGGCCCCGCCGGCGACGGCGGCGACGACGCCGCGATACTCGTTGCGCGAGCGCGAATCGATCACCGCCGTCCCGACCTTGCGCAGGCGGTCAGCCGCAGCGGTGACGCCGGGCAGCTCGAGAGCCGGCGCGTCCGGATCGACGCCGACCGCCCACGCGCTCGCCATGCGGCCGTCGTCGGTGACGGCCTGCAGCGTCGCGAGCTGCAGCGGCGCCACCGCGATGACGCCTCGGACGGCGGCCGCCTCGTAGAGGATCGAGCGGTCGAGCCACGGTTGTGGAAAGGCCATCGTATCGAACTTCCGGCTGGCGACGACGAGATCGCCGACGAGCGAGCGGGCAAGGCCGGTGGCGCTCGAGTAGAGCGCGCTCTCGAAGCCGATCTGGGTGAAGACCAGCACGATGGCGACGCCGAAACCCGCCAGCGGGCCGACGAGCTTCGGGCCGAGGAAGGCGAGCTGCCGCAGTGCGAGCCGTGTCGACAGGGGCAGCGTCATCGCCGCGCGACGACGTCGCCCGATGCGATCGTGACCTCGATGTCGAGGCCGAGGAGACGCGGCAGTGCCGAAGGCGGGTCGGCGGTCACTTCGACTTCGGCGACGCGCGCGTCGACCGAGCGCAAAAGGTCGGCGCTGCTCTCATCGTTGACCGACGAGATCGCGCTGATGCGCGTCACCCGACCGACGATCACCTCCCCGAAGGCGTGCGACAGGAGGCGCACCGGCTGGCCCTCGCGCACGCCGAGCACCTGACGCTCGTCGATTTCGGCTGTCACCACCAGGCTGTCGAGGTCGGCGAGGCGAACGATGCCACCGGCGCCGATCGCCTCGCCGGGGCGGGCGACGACGTCGACGACGCTGCAGGAACACGGGGACCGCACGAGCGTCTGCTCCAGCGCGGCGATGGCCTCCTCCAGCCGGGCCTGCTTCAGCGCCACGGCGGCCCGCGCAGCCGCCGCGTCGACGGTGCGCACCTCGGTGAGAGCGGCAAGGCGGGCCTCGGCGTGCTGCCGCGCGCTCTGCGCGCGCACCAGCGCACGGGCGATCTTCTCGTGGGAGGCGGTGGCGAGCTGGCCGCGCCGGAACAGCTGCTCGGCCCGCACCGCATCCGCCCGCGCTCCTGCAGCATCAGCTCCTCGAGCACGAGCCGCGCCCGTTCCATGTCGATCTCGCTCTGCTTCGCCGGTGCGGTGACGCGGGCGAACTCGGCGCGGGCGACATCGAGATCGCGTTCGGCCGCCACCGCCGCCGCCGCCCGGAGTGCGCGGTCCTGCAACTCGGCGACGACGTCACCCACCCCCAGGCGGTCGCCCTCGGCGACGGCAAGGCGGGCGAGCGTGCCGCCGCCGACCGGGCCAGCGAGAACGACGAGGCCGTCGCGCGCTTCGACGCGACCGCGGCCGACGATGCCGCCAGCCATCGCCTGCGCCGGGTCAGACATTGCCGTCTGCAGCGGCGTCGGCATCGCGATTGCAGCGGTCGCCGTTGCCACCACGGCGAACGCCGTGCGCGGCAGGAGCCTTGCGAGCCTCATCTCAGATCCACCCGAGCCGCGCGCGCCCGTCCGGGAGCGCTCCGATCACGCCGTCGCGGACGCGATCACGAGGATGGCTTAGCGCGTCTTGTTAACAGGACGTTGACCTTCACCGCCTGAGGCGGCCGGATGGCAGCCGCGTTCCAGACATCCTGCATCCGCCACGAGCGGGCACGGGTGGCGTTCTTGCCCGCGGCGGCTTCAACTGCACCGGGCCCAGCGCGCCAACGTCTTCAGTGTCTTGCCCGCCGCCGGGTTCCCAGGGCAGCACCGGCACGGCCCGTTCGACGCGCCGCGCGGCGAGGCAGCGCTCGCAGCGGACGACGTCACAAACCCTCCCGGCCGCAAGGCGGACGGAAGGGTGGGCACAACACACGGCGCCCGGTAAGCTACTGAAAGGTCACAAAAATTCTGGAAGTGATGGTGCCGCGAAAGGGACTCGAACCCCCGACCCACGCATTACGAATGCGTTGCTCTACCAGCTGAGCTACCGCGGCGCCGACGGGCACAGCAACGCCCGATCGTCGCGGCTGAAATACAGTCTCGCCGCGACGGGCGCAAGCCTTGGTCGGAACGCGCGGGACAAAGGAGCAGGCGGTCGAGGACCGGGTCAAGAGTCCGGATCTTGGCGTCCCCCCTGCGTCGACACCGGCAGAGCGCCGGCCGGGCGGCCGGAGGTAGCCGATCGTCCCGCCCGGCAGGCCCGAGAGGGCCGAAGATCCCGTGGCGGATGCGCCCTGCTGGACATGCACCGGCGAGATCGCGGCGCTTCAGCCGTCGAGGACCGCGCCGCGGCCTCAGAACAGCCGCTGGCGCGGCCGCTGCGAGACCGCTTCGTCCGCCTCGACCGGGCCCGGGTCGTCGGGCGAATGGGCGAGCGGAAACTCGACCAGACGGGGGCCGGGCCGCTCAGCGGTCGACGGTGCGCCAGGCTGGCTGTCGCGCGCCCAGAAGGGGCGCTCGGCCGCGGCGGTGGCGCCCGGCGGCTCCCCATCCGCCGACGCGGGCATCACCAGCACCTCCTTCGGCGGCTCCTGCGCGGGCGCAGACGGCTCCTCAGCCGCGGCCGCCTGCGGCTCCGCCGCGTCGACCGGCACCGTGTGGCCGCGGTTGCGCGCCCAGAACGGCTTGCCGGCGGGCGGCGTCGCTTCGTCGAGCACCCGCCCGGCAGCATCGGGCGGCACGGAAGCGCCCGTCGCTGACGTAGCGTGCGGGCCCGTGACCGGCATCGGAGTGCTGGCGGGCGCCGCGGCCACTGCCGGCGATGCTGACGGCGCGACGGTAACGGCCTCGGCCACCGGCGGTGCGGCGGGCCCGGGTTGCGGCTCCGGCTCGGGTGGTGGCGCGAACAGCGCCTCGTCGACGAGCGGGCCACCAGGACCGCCGAGCGACTCGACCGGCACCTTCCATTCGAACGCATCGAGCCGGCCGCTCACCGGCGACACCGGCGCCCAGATCTCCGAGGTGATGCCGTCGGCGGTCCACGCCGGGTCGCGCGGCGCCCTGACGGCGCGCGCCAGCCATTCGCGCACGCGCCCGCGGTCACCGTGCTCGGCCTCCTCGAGGTCGGCCATCATCAGGAAGGCGCGCTGGCTCGGACGTTCGGCGAACACCGCCTTGAGCTCGGCGCGGGCGGCGGCGAAGTCGCGCGCGTCGATGGCGGCGCGCGCGACCGCCAGCCGGCCTTCGGCGTGGCCGGGAGCGAGCGCCGCCAGGGCCCGCATGCGCTTCAGCCGATCGCGCGCCGCCTCGCCCGGGCGGATCAGCGCGTAGGCCTCGGCGAGCTCGGGGTGCGGAGCGCGGCGCCACGCGGCCTCGACCACCTTGGTGGCGCGGCGCGGGTCGTCGAGGCGCGCCAGCACGCGGCCGGCAACGCCGGCAGCGGGCACGAGGTCGCCGGCGAGGCCGTGCGCCTCCAGCGCCAGCGCGCGGGCGCGCTCGGGGGCGGCGGCCTCGAGCTCGAGCGCCCGGGCGGTGAGCAGCACCGCCTTCAGGCGCTTCGCCGCCGGCTTGTCGACGAGGCCGTTGTGGGCGTTCTTGTCGAGGATGGCGATCGCGCCCTCCCAGTCGCGCACCGCAGCGGCGTGCTCGAAGCGGGCGCGCCCGGCCCACGGCAGGCCCGGCGCGATCTCCGCCGCCTGCTCGGCGAAATGGTAGGCGGCGGCGTGCTCGCCGGCGCGCACCGCCTCGACATAGAGGCCGTGCAGGCCGAGCGTGCGCGTCTCGGGGTCGTCGAGCATCGCCTCGAAGGCGGCGCGCGCCGCCGCGCCGTCGCCGGTCAGCTGCGCCGTCTGCGCCTCCAGGAAGCGGGTGGCCGGATCGCGCGGCAACAGCCGGCGCGCCTCCGTCATGTAGCGGCGGGCGAGCTTGGCGTCGCCGGAGCCGACGGCGACGAGGCCGCGCGACAGCGCCGTGCGCCCCTTGTCCTGCTTGCGGCGGCCGAGGAAGCGGCGGAACAGCGACGGCGCGCGGAACACGCCGCGCAGCACCGCCCACACCACCAGCACGGCGGCAAGCAGCGCGAGCAGCGCCACCATCGCCACCATCACCGAGGTATCGAGCCGCCAGCCCTGCCAGTCGACCGACACCGTGCCCGGCCGGTCGGCGAGCCAGGCGGCGCCGACCGCGACGGCGAACACCACGGCGAAGTAGACGAGGATGCGGATCATCGGCGGCAATCCAGGCTGAGGGTGGGCGCGGCTGGCGACATCGCGGGGAGGGTCATTCGGTGGCGCCGTCGAGGCGGGCGAGCACCGCCGCCTCCAGCCGGGCGTACGCCGCCTCGGCGGCGATGCGCTGCGACAGGCCGGCCCCGAAACCCGCTCCGGCGGCGCGCGCGGCCTCCGGCAGCGCCGTCCAGGCGGCATCCGCCGCGGCGAGATCGCCGGCGGCAAGCGCCGACGTCACCGCCTCGACGCCCGTCGCCACCGGATCGCCCGACTCAGGGCCAGTCGGGCGGATCGACACGAGCGACTGCGCACCCGACAGCAGCGCGTCGAGCGGACCAGCCTCGCCGGCCGGAGCGGGGGCCGGCGCGCCGGCAGCGAGGATCGCCGGCTTCTCGAGCGCCAGCATGGCGGCGAGCGCGGCGCGCGTCGGCACGCCCGCCTCGGCGGTGGCGGCAAGCGTCTTCACGTCCTCGGACTCGGGCAGCCGCGGCGACAGCGCGGTGATCTCGGCGGCGTAGGGGCGGCCTTCGGCGAGCGCCACGCCGAGCCGCTGCGTGGCGAACGCCACCGCTGCCGGCGCGCGCGCCGCCTCGGCCGGATCGACCGCCTCCACCGCTCCCAGGCGGTCGCCGAGCGCCGCCACCAGGGCGGCCGCCTGCTCGCGCGCCGCTTCGAGCGCGGTGAGCTGCTCGCCGACCGTGCCGAGGCTCTGCTCGAGGGCGTCGAGGCGCTGGTCGAGCCTGTCGTCGAGCGCCGTCACCTGCGCACCGAGCGCCGTGTCGACCGCGGCGATGCGCTCGCCGAGCGCACGGTCGAGCGCGCCGACGCGGTCGCCGAGCGCGGACAGCGCAGCGGGATCGCCGGCGGCCGCCGGTGGCGCCGCCGCGAGCGTGGCGACCTCGCCCGCCAGTCCGTCGAGGCGGTCGCCGAGCGCGGTGACGCTGGCCGCGAGCGCCGTCGCGTCGGCGCTGCCGCCGCCGGGAATCGTCGCGGCGACCTTCTCCTCGATCGCCGACAGCCGGTCCGACAGCGCCTGCTCGGTCGCCGGTGGCACGGCGGCGGCGGCAAGCGCGTCGACCCGCTGGCTGAGGGCCGACACCGCCTCGCGCAGCGCCGCGGCAGCGTCCGGATCGGAGGCGGGCGCCGACGACACCGCCGCCGACAGCGCGTCGACGCGGGCGGCGAGGTCGGCGGTGCCGTCGGCAGCGGTCGGCGCCGGCAGCGGGATGATGCCGTAGTGGGTGACGGCGAGCGCGCCGCCGAGGCCGACGACGCCGCCGACCAGCGCCGCGGCGATCAGCCCGGCGGCGCCGACGCCGCGCCGCGCCGGCGGGTTCGCCGGAGGGGTGGATGCCGCGCGGGAAGCGTCAGTGGCGCGTGCCGCTTCTGCCGCGCGGGAGGCCGCGACCTCGTCAGCACGGGTCGATACGGCATCCTTGGGGCTGGCGGAAGCGGCGGCGGCGGTCGCAGCGCTGCGGGCGGTGGCGCCGACGGGCGGTACGGCACCGGGCGCGGGCTTTGCGGACCCGGCAGCCGCGGCAGCGGCCGTGCCGGACGATGCGCCGGCGCTCGGCGTCGGCGGAACGGTGCCGGCCGCCGGCTGTTTCACGGCGGCATCGGGCTGTTTCACAGGGGCATCGGATTGCTTCATGGCCGTGTCCGAAACCGGCGAACCGCTCTTGCCGTTCCCGTGCACGCTGCCGGTCCCGCCAGAATCCGCAGGACCGGTGTCCGGCAGCGGCGAAACGCCGGGCTTGGGCGCGGCATCGGTGGCGCTCGCATCCTTCGGGCGGTCGGCCGGCGGCACTTCGGTGGCCGTCAGCTCGATGGTCGGCGGACGGGTGCCGCCGGTCCGCTTGTCGCCCCGTCCGTTGCCGTCGCCGGTGGCTGCCATGGCCGTCGCCGTCCTCCCGCCGCTCGCCGGACGTCCATGCCGGCCTGTTCGATCTTATACCGCGGACCCCGCCGGCGCGACCGGGACGGATCGTCCCGCCGCAATTCACCCCCGCCGTCGCCCCGCCCGCCGCCGTTCCGCCGCCAGCGCTTCGAGCATCCGCGTCGGGTCCGGCGAGCGAGGATCGAACAGCGAGACGTGCACATCGGCACGGGTGAGCCCGATGTCTTCGAGGCGGTCGGCGTCCAGGCCGAGCAGGTCCAAGGTGGCGCGGCGGTTGCGGCGGATGCGGACGAGCCCGACCAGTGCGGCGAGGACTGCACTGGCGTGGCTGAGGATCGGAAGGCGAAGGCTGCTCACGGCGGCACTCCAACAAGGCACCGAGGGGCTCGATGCGACGCGCAACCCTAGGCCCTTGCCGAACGTCAATGGTTCGGCGATGATCGAACCATGAAAGACGGACCCGTCATCGCCGCCGTCGCCGCCCTGCTCGGCGACCCCGCCCGCGCCAACATGCTGACGGCGCTGATGGACGGCCGCGCGCTCACCGCGAGCGAGCTCGCCGGCGAGGCGGGCGTCGGCCTGCCGACGGCGAGCGGGCACCTGTCGAAACTGGAAGCGGGCGGCCTCGTCTCCGTCGAGAAGCAGGGGCGGCACCGCTATTTCCGCCTCTCCGGCAGCGACGTCGCCGCCGTGCTGGAGGGGCTGATGGGCCTCGCCGACCGCACCGGCGCTGTGCGCACTCGGCCGGGGCCGAAGGAGCCGGCACTGCGCGCCGCGCGCCTCTGCTACGACCATCTCGCCGGCGAGCGCGGCGTCGCCATGCTCGACGGCCTGCGCCGGCGCGGCGTGCTCGACGAGCAGGGCGGCGACCTGGCGCCGACGCCGGCCGGCAGGACGTTCCTCGCCGACTTCGGCATCGACCTCGCGCCGCTCGCGGGCAGGCGCCGGCCGCTCTGCCGCGCCTGCCTCGACTGGAGCGAGCGCCGCCACCACCTCGCCGGCTCGCTCGGCGCGGCACTGCTGACGCGCATGGGCGACCTCGGCTGGCTGAAGGTGGGCGAGACCGGCCGCGTCGTCGCCTTCACGGCAGAAGGCGAGCGCCGCTTCGCCGCGACGTTCGCGGGCTGAGACGCCGCCGGGAGCGCAGTCGCGCCCGCGCTTTCCCCACCCGCCCCCCTCTGTTAGAACGCACCGTTCCGCGGCGGCCGGCGGTCGGGGCGGGCGAAATCCTCCATTGGAGCGGTTCCCATGCGGACGGCGCGCGTCGAGCGCAGGACGAACGAGACCGAGATCACCGTCACCGTCGACCTCGACGGCACGGGGAAGGGCAGCTTCGCGACCGGCGTCGGCTTCTTCGACCACATGCTCGACCAGCTCTCCCGCCACTCGCTGATCGACATGAGCGTGACGGCGACGGGCGACCTGCACATCGACGACCACCACACGGTGGAGGACGTCGGCATTGCGCTCGGCCAGGCGATCCTGAAGGCGCTCGGCGACCGCCGCGGCATCCTCCGCTATGCGCACGCCTACCTGCCGATGGACGAGGCGCTGACGCGCGCCGCAATCGACGTCTCCGGCCGGCCGTTCCTGGTGTTCAACACGACGTTCCCGACGCCGAAGATCGGCACCTTCGACACCGAGCTGGTGCAGGAGTTCTTCCGTGCCTTTGCGATGAACGCCGGACTGACGCTGCACGTCGAGACGCTCTATGGGGCGAACAGCCACCACATCGCCGAGAGCTGCTTCAAGGCGGTGGCGCGGGCGCTCCGCACGGCGGTCGCCGTCGACCCGCGCACCGCCGGCGAGATCCCGTCGACGAAGGGGCGGCTCGGCGACTGACGCCGGGCGAGGATCGATCATGGCCGTCTTCACCGTTCACGAGCCGCCGCCCTCCGGCGACCTGATGCGCGATGTCGAGCGCGTCACCTTCGTCCGCGACGGCTTCTCGTGGGCGGCGTTCCTGATCCCGTTCGTCTGGCTCCTCTGGCACCGGATGTGGCTCGTCCTGGTGCTGTGGATCGCCGTCGTCGTGCTCGTGCAGTGGGGCGCCTCGCTCATCGGCGAGCCGGCGCCGCTCGTCGCCGCCTTGGCGATCGCGCTGGTGATGGGCTTCGAGGCGAGCAGCCTGCGCCGCTGGACGCTCGAGCGCCGCGGCTTCCGCTTCGCCGGCGTCGTCGCCGGCACCGATCGCAGCGAGTGCGAGCGCCGCTTCTTCGCCGACTGGGAGGGCGGTTTGCCGAACGCGGCCGCTGCGGCCCCCAGAACCTCGGCGTCACCCTCGACCGTTCCGCACGTCTACGAATCCCCGCGGGATGCGGGCGACGAGGCCCACGTCCTCGGCCTCTTCCCCACCGCGGAGCGTTCGCGATGAGCGTCGCCATCGTCGACTACGGTTCGGGCAACCTGCGCTCGGCCGAGAAGGCGTTCGAGCGCGCTGCCCGCGAGGCGGGGCTCGACATCGCCATTTCCGTCACCGCCGATCCCGCCGTGGTGGCGCGCGCCGAGCGCGTCGTGCTGCCGGGCGTCGGCGCCTTCGCCGACTGCCGCGCCGGCCTCGACGCCGTGCCGGGCATGGTCGAGGCACTGCGGGAGGCGGTCGAAGAGCGCGGCACGCCGTTCCTCGGCATTTGCGTCGGCATGCAGCTGATGGCCGAGCGCGGCCTCGAATACGTCACCTCCGAGGGCTTCGGCTGGATCCCCGGCGACGTGGTGCGCATCGAGCCGTCCGACCCGGCGCTGAAGGTGCCGCACATGGGCTGGAACACGCTGACCCTCGTCCGCGACCACCCGGTGTTCGCCGGCATCGACACCGGCCCCGCCGGGCTGCACGCCTATTTCGTGCACTCCTACCATCTCGCCGCGACCGACCCGGCGACGGTGGTCGCGACGACCGACTATGGCGGCCCGGTGACGGCGGTGGTGGCGCAGGGCAACCTCGTCGGCACGCAGTTCCATCCCGAGAAGAGCCAGCACCTCGGGCTCGCCTTGATCTCCAATTTCCTGAAGTGGCGCCCGTGATCCTGTTTCCCGCCATCGACCTGAAGGATGGCCGCTGCGTCCGCCTCGTGCGCGGCGAGATGGCATCCGCCACCGTCTTCAACGACGACCCGGCCGCCCAGGCGCGCGCCTTCGCCGACGCCGGCTTCGCGTGGCTGCACGTCGTCGACCTCGACGGCGCGTTCGCGGGCGAAAGCCGCAACGGCGCGGCGGTGGAGGCCATCCTCGCCGCCACAGGCCTGCCGGTGCAGCTCGGCGGCGGCATCCGCGACATGGCGGCGATCGAGGGCTGGCTCGGCCGCGGCGTCCGCCGCGTCATCCTTGGCACCATCGCCGTCCGCGATCCGGAGCTGGTGCGGCGGGCGGCGAAGGCCTTTCCCGGCCGCGTCGTCGTCGGCATCGACGCCAAGGGCGGCAAGGTGGCGGTGGAAGGCTGGGCGGAGACGTCGGAGATGGCGGCCGTCGATCTCGCCCGCGCCTTCGAGGACGCCGGCGTGGCCGCGATCGTCTACACCGACATCGACCGAGATGGCCTGCTGAAGGGCCTCAACCTCTCGGCGACGCTGGAGCTTGCGCGCGCCGTCTCGATCCCGGTGATCGCCTCGGGTGGCCTCGCCGGCCTCGACGACGTGCGCCAGCTGCTTGCGCCGGAAGCGGCGATCCTCGAAGGGGCGATCGCCGGCCGCGCCCTCTACGACGGCCGCCTGGTGCCGGCCGAGGCCCTCGCCCTCGTCCGCGCCGCCGCCTGAGGCGGACGCGTCAGGCCGCGCTGTCCCGCTCCCGGACTGTGACGTAGAGCTTCGCCGGCGGGGTCTCGAAATATTTGAGCAAGGCCGGGCAGAGCCAGCCTTCCGCGTCGAGCGTCGGCGAATAGTAGACGTTGCCGCTGCCGTCTGGCCGGCGCCAGTCGAGCTCGTACTGGCTGCCCGGGAAAGCCGCCGACGAGAACACCATGACGAAGCCGTTCTGCGCGTCTCGCAGCCCGCCGACGATCCTGTCGATCATCGTGTCGGCGCCGCCGACGAACGGCTCCTGGACCAGTCCCCGCGCAGGATCGTCGAACACCCACATGCCGTGCAGGCGGTAGGGTGCGATGAGGTTGATGCTGTTCATGGTCGGCACCCTTTCGGCGCCACCAGGTTCTTCGGCCGGCCTGAGGCCGTCAAGCGCGACGACTGCGTGAGCCGCGACGCGGCCGGTTCCGACGACCTCCCGGCGCGTTGCCGCGGCAGGAGCGGCGCGTCACCGCAGTACCCCGGCTGGAGGCTGACGTCTTCGTCTTTGCCTCCCCGCCGCCGGCTGCTATGAGCGGTCGCGACACTCGCGTCTCCCGTTCGGGCCCGATCCTCATGACCCCCATGCGCCTCGTCGTCGTCGGAGCCGCCGGCCGGATGGGCCGGGCGCTGGTGCGCACCATCGCGGCCACCGAGGGCGTCGTGCTTTCCGGCGCCGTCGAGCGCGAGGGTTCGCCGCAGCTCGGCGAGGATGCCGGCGTGCTCGCCGGCCTGCCGGCGAACGGCGTCGCGCTCTCCGACGACCCGCTGCCGCTGTTCGCGGCCGCCGAGGGCGTGCTCGACTTCACGAGCCCCGCCGCGACTATCCACTTCGCCGAACTCGCCGCCCAGGCGCGCATCGTCCACGTCATCGGCACGACCGGCTGCGGGCCGGCCGAGGACGCGAAGATCGAGGCCGCCTCTCGCCACGCGGTGGTGGTGAAGTCCGGCAACATGAGCCTCGGCGTCAACCTGCTGGCAGCCCTTGTGCGCAAGGCGGCGCGGGCGCTGGGGCCGGAGTTCGACCTCGAGATCGTCGAGATGCACCACCGCCACAAGGTCGATGCGCCGTCGGGGACCGCTTTGCTGCTCGGCGAGGCCGCCGCCGCCGGCCGCGGCGTGGCGCTGAACGACGTCGCCGTGCGCGCCCGCGATGGCCACACCGGCGCGCGGCCGGCCGGCGCGATCGGCTTCCAAGCGCTGCGCGGCGGCTCGGTGGTCGGCGACCACACCGTCATCCTCGCCGGCGAGGGCGAGCGCATCGAGCTCACCCACCGCGCCGAGAGCCGCGAGCTGTTCGCCAAGGGCGCCGTCACGGCGGCGCTGTGGGGCCGCGGCCGCAAGCCCGGCCTCTACGCGATGGCCGACGTGCTCGGCCTTTCGGACTAGGCTTTTCTCGACATCGCAGAAGGATCGCCCCGCATGGACCGTCTCCTCGTGCTCGTCCGCCACGGCCAGAGCGAGTGGAACCTGAAGAACCTGTTCACCGGCTGGCGAGACGTCGGGCTGACCGAGAAGGGCGTCGCCGAGGCGCGCGCCGCCGGCCAGGCGCTGAAGGCGGCCGGCCTGCAGTTCGACGTCGCCTACACCTCGGCGCTGACGCGGGCGCAGGAGACCTGCCGGATCATGCTGGAGGAGCTCGGCCAGCCGGACCTGACCACGATCCGCGACGCGGCGCTGAACGAGCGCGACTACGGCGAGCTCACCGGCCTCAACAAGGACGACGCGCGCGCCCGCTTCGGCGAGGAGCAGGTGCACGTCTGGCGCCGCTCGTTCGACGTGCCGCCGCCCGGCGGCGAGAGCCTGAAGGACACCGCCGCCCGCACGCTGCCCTATTTCCACAAGGAGATCCTGCCGCGCGTGAAGGCCGGCGAGCGGGTGCTCGTCGCCGCGCACGGCAACAGCCTTCGCTCGATCATCATGGACGTCGAGCGGCTGACGGGTGATGAGATCGTCGTCCGCGAGCTCGCCACCGGCGCGCCGATCATCTACCGGCTCGACGCCGAGGGCCGCATTGCCGAAAAGCGCGACCTCGCCGCCTGAGCCTCCCGCCCACCCGTCTCTGGAGGCGCATCTTGGAAGACGTCGTGGCCGCTCCTGCGATCGAGATCCGCTCGCTCACCGCCGAGGCGATCCGCGAGCACGTCCGCGGCCTCGCCGAGGTGCTCGCCGATTGCGTCGAGGGCGGCGCTTCGGTCGGCTTCATGCTGCCGTACGCGATCGAGGACGCCACGCCCTATTGGCACGCCGTCGCCGATGCGGTCGGGCGAGGCGAGCGTCTCTGCCTCGCCGCACTGGTGGACGGCCTCGTCGTCGGCACCGCACAGCTCACCTTTGCGCCGATGCCGAACCAGCCGCACCGGGCGGACGTGTCGAAGCTGCTCGTCCACCGCAAGGCCCGCAAGCATGGGCTCGGCGCGGCGCTGATGCACCGCCTGGAGATCGAGGCGGCACTGCACGGCCGCTCGCTCCTGGTGCTCGACACCGCCGTCGGCGGCGGCGCCGAAGCCCTCTACGAGCGGCTCGGCTGGCAGCCCTCCGGCGAGATCCCAGGCTACGCGCTGTGGCCGCAGGGCGGCGAGTGCGCGACGCGGTTCTACTGGAAGCGGCTCTAGGGGCCGGCGCGGCAAGCCCTGCTTACACCTCGATGTTGTCGATCAGCCGCGTCGCGCCTAGCTTCGCCGCGGCGACGATGACGAGCGCATCCCCCGCCTCGGGCTCGTCAAGGTCGCTACGCCGGCGCACCGCCACGTAATCGACCCGCCAGCCGCGGCCGGCGAGCGCGCCCGCCGCATCCGCCTCGACACCGCCAATGCTCTCGCCGGCGCGCAGGCTCGCGGCCGCCGTCTCCAGCACTCTCCGCAGCGTCGGCGCCTCGGCGCGATCGTCGGCGGTGAGGTAGCCGTTGCGCGACGACAGCGCGAGGCCGTCCTCGGCCCGCGTCGTCTCGACGCCGACGATCTCGACGCCCATGGCGAGCTGGCGGGCCATCCCTTCCACGACGCGCAGCTGCTGGTAGTCCTTCTTGCCGAACACCGCGACCGCCGGGCGGACCATCAGGAAGAGCTTCGCCACCACCGTCGCGACGCCGGTGAAGAAGCCCGGACGGAAGGCCCCCTCCAGGATGTCGGCGAGCGCCGGCGGCGGCACGACGTGCACCCCCTGCGGCTCGGGATACATCTCCTGGACCGTCGGCGCGTAGACGACGTCGACGCCGAGGGCTGCGAGCTTTTCGAGGTCCGCCTCGAAGGTGCGCGGATAGCGCTCGAAGTCCTCGCTCGGGGCGAACTGCAGCGGGTTGACGAAGATCGACACGGCGACCGGGCCACCGCGCGCCGCGGCGACGCGCACGAGGTCGAGATGGCCCTCGTGCAGGTTGCCCATCGTCGGCACCAGCGCGCAGGAATCGTGCGACGCTGCGCCGTGCGGCAGCCGCCGGCGCAGTTCGGCGGAGGTGCGGATCACCTGCATCGGAGGACGACCTGCATCGGACGACGGCGGGTCGGCTCAGGCCGTCTGCTTCTTCGCAGGGGCGAAGACGTGCTCCGGCCCGGGGAAGCGCCGCGCCCGCACGTCGGCGGCATAGGCCGCCGCAGCCTCCGAATACTGCGCCCCGAGCTCGGCGTAGCGCTTGACGAAGCGCGGCTTGAAGTCGTCGAACAGGCCCACGAGGTCCTCGCTCACCAGCACCTGGCCGTCGCAGGCGGGCGAACCGCCGATGCCGATGGTGACGATCGGCAGTTCCAGCGTGATCTGCCGGGCGATCGGCTCGACCATCGCCTCGAGCACCACCGAGAAGGCGCCGGCCTCGGCGACGGCGCGGGCGTCGTCGCGGATCTTCGCCGCTTCGGCGTCCGAGCGGCCGCGGGCGCGGAAGCCGCCGAGCGTGTTCACCGCCTGCGGCGTCATGCCGACGTGGCCCATCACCGGCACGCCGCGCTGGGTGAGGAAGTGGACGGTCTCGGCCATCTCGGCGCCGCCCTCGAGCTTGACGGCGCCGCAGCCGGTCTCGGCCATTACCCGTGCTGCGGTGCGAAAAGCCTGCTCCGGGCTCTCCTGATAGCTGCCGAACGGCAGGTCGACGACGACGAGCGAGGTCTGCGATCCGCGCACCACCGCCGCGCCGTGGGCGATCATCAGCTCGGGCGTCACGGCTACCGTCGTGTCGAGGCCGTAGACGACCATGCCGAGGCTGTCGCCAACGAGCAGCACGTCGACGTGCGGATCCAGGAATTTCGCCGTCGGCGCCGTGTAGGCCGTCAGCACGACGACCGGCTCGCCGCCCTTGCGTGCCGCGATCTCGGGTGCAGTGACCCGGTGCGACCGTCCCGCTGCGCTCATCTTGGCTCGTCCCGGCCGCCGTGTGTTTTTCTCCCCGGCCGTCGGCGACATGCGGACCGGGGTCGCAAAGATGTAACGTTGCACTGCGGCATATTCAACGCCGATCGGCGGCGGCTGACCGCTAGGCAACGCTTCACGCCCGACGTTGCCCGGCCTCGGCCGATCGCCTACGGTCCCCGCGCCTGCGAGGAGACCGCCGTGAGCCTGATCATCGAGGAGGCGCCGCGTGCCGGCGTCGTCCTGCTCCGCCTGAACCGTCCGGATGCCCTCAACGCCCTCAACATGGAGATCCGCAAGGACCTCGCGGACGCGCTCGGCCGTCTCGCCGACGATCCGGCGGTGCGCGTCGTGGTGATCACCGGCGACGACAAGGCGTTCGCCGCCGGCGCCGACATCAAGGCGATGGCCGAGGCCTCACCGACGGAGCTGCACCGGCGCGGCCTGCACCGCCTGTGGGCGGCGGTCGCCGACTTCCGCAAGCCGATGATCGCCGCCGTGCGCGGCTTCGCGCTCGGCGGCGGCTGCGAACTCGCTTTGCACGCCGACATCATCGTCGCGGGGCGCGGCGCCAAGTTCGGCCTGCCGGAGGTGCGCGTCGGCATCATGCCGGGCGCCGGCGGCACGCAGCGGCTGGTGCGCGCCGTCGGCAAGTACAAGGCGATGCGGCTCCTGATGACCGGCGAGCAAATCGACGGCGAGACGGCCGAGCGGTGGGGGCTCGCGAGCGAGGTGGTCGACGACGACAAGGTGCTCGACCGGGCGCTGGAACTCGCCGAGCGCATCGCGAGCGGCCCGGCGGTGGCGCTCGAGCACATCAAGGAGACGGTGCTGCTCGGCGCCGACCTGCCGCTGCAGTCGGCGCTGGCGCTGGAACGGCGCTCGTTCCAGCTCTTGTTCGACACCGCCGACCAGCGCGAGGGCATGGCCGCCTTCATCGAGCGGCGGAAGCCCGCCTTCAAGGGCGAGTAGGACACCATGAGCGGCACCGAGGCAGGCGGCAAAGGCATGGCGGTGATCGGCGTCATCGGGGCCGGCGCAATGGGGGCGGGGATCGTGCAGTGGGCGGCGGAGGCGGGCCACACGGTGATCGCCTTCGACGCCCGGCCGGGTGCCGTCGCGGCGGCAACGGCGAAGCTCTCGGACCTCCTCGACCGCGGCGTCGCCAAGGGGCGGCTGACGGCGGAGGCCGCCGCGGCGACGCTTGCCCGCGTCGCGCCGGCCGAGGCGCTCGCCGACTTCGCCCGCGCCGACGTGGTGGTGGAGGCGATCGTCGAGGATCTCGAGGCGAAGCGGGCGCTGTTCCGCGATCTCGAGGAGGTGGTGCGGCCGGACGCCGTGCTCGCCACCAACACTTCCTCGCTGTCGGTGACGGCGGTCGCCGCCGCGGCGCGGCTGCCGGAGCGCGTCGCCGGCCTGCACTTCTTCAATCCCGTCCCGCTGATGAAGGTGGTCGAGGTGATCCCCGGCCTGCGCACCGCGCCGGCGGTGACCGACGCTCTCGCCGCCCTCGTCGCCGCCACCGGCCACAAGGCGGTGGTCTGCCGCGACACCCCCGGCTTCCTCGTCAACCACGCCGGCCGTGCCTACTCGACGGAAGGACAGAAGATCGTCCAGGACGGCGTCGCCGAGCCGGCCGACGTCGACCGGGTGATGACCGAGGTCGCCGGCTTCCGCATGGGGCCGTTCGAGCTGTTCGACCTCACCGGCCTCGACGTCTCGGCGCGCGTCATCGAGGAAATCTACGGCCAGTACTACCAGGAGCCGCGCTACCGGCCGTCGCCGATCGCCGGGCGCCGCGTCGCCGCCGGCCTCTACGGCCGCAAGAGCGGCGAGGGCTTCTACCGCTACGCCGACGGCCGCAAGGTGGCAGCCCCGGAAGCAGCGCCGGCGGACGGGCCCGTGCCGACCGTCTGGCTCGGCGCCGCCGGCGACGACGTCCGCGACGCCCTCGCGGCGGCGTTCGCCGACGGCGGCGCCGACGTGTCGCTCGCCGACGGGCCGCCGGCCGGCGCGGCGATCGTCGTCGCGCCGCTCGGCCTCGATGCGACGCGCGCCGCGCTGTCGGCCGGGCTCGATCCGGCCCGCACCGTCGCCTTGGACCCGCTGTTTCCGGCCGCCTTCGCGCGCGGCGGGCGCGTCACGCTGATGGCGCCGCCGGGCGCGGACGCGGCGATCGTCGACGGCGTCCACCGGGCGCTGCTGGCCGCCGGCCGCGCGGTGACGCGCATCGCCGACAGCCCGGGCTTCGTCGCCCAGCGGATGCTGGCGATGGTCGTCGCTGTCTCCTGCGAGATCGCCCAGCAGAGGATCGCCACGCCCGCCGACATCGACGCCGCCGTGACGCTCGGCCTCGGCTACCCGAAGGGGCCGCTCGCCCTCGGCGATGCGCTCGGGCCCGCCCGCGTGCTGGCGATCCTCACCGCCCTGCACGAGCAGACCGGCGACCCGCGCTATCGCCCGCCGCTGTGGCTCGCCCGCCGCGCCGCGCTCGGGCTGTCGCTGTCGACGCCGGACCGCTGAGCCGCCATCGCGGCGCCGGTGGTTGAAACCGGACGTTCGGTTGACCAATGTCAAGGACAGGCGGCGGCGATCCTTCGAGGGTCGTCGCAGCCTCGGCCGCGCCGGCCCAACGACAAGGAAACGCTTCCGCGATGTCAGCCTTGAAGAAGATCCGCCTCAACCTCGCCCGCACGCGCGAGTTCCCGAACGGCTCAAACCGACACGGCTACGAGTTCGCCGCGCCGCTCGACGCCGAGGGGCACATCGACGTGGAGGGCTGGAAGCGCCTGCGCGAGAGCTGCCGCGTCCGCCGCTTCTGGGGCGCCGAGGAGCAGGACGTCGGCCATCTGGTGCACCGGCCGGGCGGCAGCTGGGCGTTCCACTACGACATCGCCGGCGACGAGGACGACGAGGCCGGCTACCGCCTCGGCGACCACGCCTTCCAGCCGGGCGAATACGTGTCGATCCGCGACGACGACGGCGAGATGCACACCTTCCAGGTGGTGACGGTGACAGAGCCTTGAGCGGACGTTCGACTGGCGCGGCGGATTGTGTGCCGAGAAAGCACTTTCGAAAGCCAGCTAAGGATACTGCACTTCCAGTAGCTTGGTCATCCCAGGCCGTGTGCCTGGGATCCATGTAACGTCCCGGCAATCACACCGCGAGTTGACCAATCGCTGCGCCGGATGGATCCCAGGCACAAGGCCTGGGATGCCCCGATAGGGCGCATGGAGGATGATAGGAGAGGCGAGACGGCACCACTCCAGCCCGCGTTTGCAGGTCCGGTGGCGGACGGCCCCTCCTTCAGTGCGCCATCAGCACCGGCACCGTCATCGTCGCGAGAATGTCCCGCGTGGTGCCGCCGAGTACGAACTCGCGGAAGCGGCTGTGGCCGTAGGCGCCCATCACCAGCATGTCGTAGCCGTCGTCGCTGACGACGTTGAGCAGCGCCGTCGCCACGTCGCCGTCGACCGGCGGCACGCGCACGATCGTCACCGGCAGGTCGTGGCGGGCGAGGAACAGCGCGAGGTCCGCCCCCGGCTCGCCGAGGAAGCGCCGGCCGTTGTCGACGACCAGCACCGTCACCGTTTCCGCCGCGGCGAGGAAGGGCATCGCGCCGCGCACCGCACGGGAGGCCGGCAGGCCGCCGTCCCAGGCGACGGCGACGCGGCGGCCGCGATGCCGGCCGTCACTGATGTAGGGGACCACCAGCGTCGCGGCGCCCGCGGAGAACAGCAGCGCTTCGATGACGTCGCGACGCTCCCCCTCCGGCCGGTCGGGATCGTTCTGGCCGACGATCGCGACGTCGCAGAGCCTCGCGCGCGCCGCGAGCTCCTCGAAGTCGCCCTGCCTGCCCTCGAAGCCGACCGCCTCCATCGCGACGCCCGCCGCGCCGGCCAGCGCCGAGAAGGCGGCGAGGGCCGCGCGCGTCGGCTCCTCCGCCGAGGCGCGGATCTGTTCCATCAGGCTCGGCGGGATGCCGCTGCCGGCGACCGACGGGGTCAGGTAGTCGATCACCGGGGCGAGGCCGGTGAGATGAGCCTGCGCCTGCGCCGCGAGGTCGATGGCGAGCGCCGTCGCCGGCCGACGGCCGGCGAGGTCGACCACCGTCACGATATCCCGGATCCCGGCCAGTTTCGTCCGCGCCATCCCGTCTGTCCCCGCTCCTCGGGCCGCCCAGCGGGCGTCCTGCGTCGCCTCGAGTGGACGCCGCTCGCCGCGGCCGCGCCTTGCGCCACGTCAATTCGCGGGCAGTCGCGTCGCATCGGCCACGAACCGGACGGCGACGCCGCCGGCGCGGCCGCGCACCGCCACCGTGCGCGGAGAGCCGAATCCCGCCTCCGCCGCTGCTCGCCGATCGACGGGAACCGAGCAGAAGACCGCTTCGCCGACGGCCGCCTGGGCGCGATTCGCCTTGGCGATCTCGAGCAGGCGGCTCGCGACGTTGACGGTGTCGCCGGTGGCAGTGATGTGCTGTTGCGCGGCCGCGCCGAGCCGCGACACCACCACCGGTCCGAAGTGCAGGCCGAACCGCACCGTCATCGCCGACCGCGGAGCCGCTTCGCCGATGAACCGGCCGATCCCGGCCGCGAGCTCCCGCAGGCTCGTGAGTGCGCGCTCGGCCTCGTCGCCGCGACTTTCGGGAAAGCCGAAGACGACCATCGCGCCGTCTCCCATGAAGGCGACGATCAGCCCGTCCCGCGCCGTCACGGTCGACCCGACGCGCTCGTGGAAGCCCTTCAGGAAGCTGCGCGTTTCGGCCGGTCCAAGGCGTTCGCTGAGCCCCGTGAAGCCGGAGAGGTCGAGAAACAGCACGGCGGCATCGCAGGCGGCCGGCTCGGCGAGGAAGCCGGGGTCGGCGAGCTGGTCGGCGATCAGCGGCGACTGCATCCGCTCGAGCGCCGCGCGCGTCTCGCCGAGGCGGGCGGCGATGCGGTGCTCGACGAGGTAGCGGGCGATGCCGTAGGCGACCGCCGTCGGCACGGCAGCGGCGAGGGGCAGCGCGACATTCAGCCAGAGGCCGGCGTCGAAGGCGAGCTGTGCGGTGACCAGCCAGCCGATCACCACGACGGCGGCGAGCGCAAGTCCGACGGCCGGGCTGCCGATCGCCATGAGCAGCACGACGACGAGCGGCAGGGCGATCATCGCGGCGGCGTCGACGCGGCGCACGGCGGCATCGCGCACGAGGCCCTCGCCCGTCGACAGGTTGGCGACGCCGGTGGCGAGCACCTCGACGCCGGGGATGTTGTCGTCGAACGGCGTCGCGAAGCTGTCGCCGCTGCCGAGCGCGGTGGTGCCGATGATGGCGGTGCGGCCGCGCAACGCCGCCATCGCCTCGGCGTCGCCGTCGAGCAGGCGCTCGGCGCTAATCGTGCGGATGGCGCCCGCGGGGCCGTAGAAGGCGAGCGCCAGATTGTGACCGAGATCGAGCGGCTGGCGACGCTCGCCGAGCATCACCGCATCGCCGGCGAAGCGCGGCTCGACATCGTCCGCCGTGGCGACGGCGACGAGCACGAAGCCCGGTGCGACGCCGCCGCCGGCGGCGACCAGCAGCGGCACGTGCCGGGGGGTGCCGCCGGCGTCGACCGAGACGTTGACGAACCCAGGCCTGGCGCGGCCGAGGAAGACGCCCGCCGGCCAGCTCACCGACGCCGCCCGGGGCACCGGCCCGATCCCAAGGTCGACCGCCGTCTCGGCATCCGATGCCGGAACCGGGGCGGCATCCCCGGCCGGGAACACCGCGGCGGCACCGATCACCGACGGCGAAAGCGCCAACGCCTCCGCCAGCGCCCGGTCGGCGCCGGAGCCGCCGTCCTCGAGGAATAGGAAATCGAGCGCGATGACCCGAGGCGCGGCGGCGGCGACGGCGCGCACAACGTCGGCGAGCACGCCGCGCGACAGCGGGTAGGTTCCGACGGCGCGGATCGTCGCCTCGTCGATCGCCACGATGACGACGCCGTCCGGCGCCGGGCGCGGACCGAGGATGCGGAAGCGCAGGTCGAGGGCGAGTGATTCGAGACGGTCGAGCGGCGACGCGCCGCCATCGAGATGGAGGCGCGCGAGCCAGAGCCCCCAAAGGGCTCCGGCGAGCGCGAAGACGAGCGCGAGGACGAGGAAGGGACGACCGCGCGCTCTCGCCGTCATCGCCCGAACCGGGCGAGCAGCGCAGCGACGCGGGCCCTCCCCCACCGGATCGCGGTGACATCGCCGGGCCCGCGCACGTCGGCGCCCTCGCCGGCACGCAGCACCACGCCGGTGCCGCCGCCGCGCGGCGTCACCGCCACCGCGCCCGACAGCACGAGCACGGAGGTGGCCTCCGCTCCCGCGTCGACCGCCCACTCCGTGCCGCGCACCGACGCGACGGCGCGCGGCGTGAGGATCTGGAAGCCGCGTCCGCCGCCGGGCGCGAGCGAAACCAGCGCACCGCCACGGCTGAGCTGCAGGCTGTCGGCGCGGCCGTCCTTGTCGCCGTCGACGATGGCATAGCGGGCGCTTCGCTCGACGGTGATCTTCAGGCCGAATCCACAGTCGAGCGTGATGGCGGGCCCCGCGCCGGCGGACGGATCGGGCTTGCAGCCCGCCTGCGGCTGGGCGGCGGCCCCGCCGGCCAGAAAGACCAGGCCGACGAACGCGGAAGACACGATTGCGGCGATGCCGGCGCGGCGTGGAGAACGCAACATGGAGGTCGTCCTTCGTCTGCTGGGCAGCCGTGCGGGCAGAGTTTACTCTGGCTCGCACGCGGCCGTCACCGCCACTCTCGGCGGCAGCGGCCGACCCGGTGATGCAGGGGTCTGATTTCCGGTCGAGCGACCGATAGGTGAGAGGCTTGCGCCGATGCCCGGAACGGACACCGCGACGCAACTCGCCCGGGCGAGCCTGTTCTCGGGCCTCTCGGAAGCGCAGCTCGCGCGCGTCGCGGCGATCTCGCGGCCGGTCCGCCTCGCGGCCGGCGGTGGCTTGTTCCACGAAGGCGACCCAGCCGACGGCCTCTACTGCGTGGTCGCCGGCGTCGTGCGCGTCTTCCTCAACAATCCCGACGGGCGGGAGCTGACGATCACACTCTGCGAGGAGGGCGAGGTGATCGGCGAGGTGGCGCTGCTCGACGGCCTCAGCCGCTCGGCCAACGCCGCCGCGCTGACCGACATCGAGCTGCTGTTCGTCGGCCGGCGGGTGTTCCTCGAACTGATCGACGAGGAGCCGGGGCTGTCGAAGGCGATCGTGCTGGCGCTCTGCGAGCGGCTCCGGCTCGCCACCGACAAGATCAACCGCGCCGCCTTCCTGGATCTCCGCGACCGGCTGCTGGTGCTGCTGCGGGAGCTCGCGATCGTGCACGGCCACATCGAGCCGGACGCCGCGGTGGTCGACCTCGAGCTGACGCAGGGCATGCTGGCGCAGATGCTCGGCGCCACCCGCGAGGCGGTCAACAAGCAGCTTCGCCTGCTCCAGAAGGAGGGACGGATCCGCATGGAGGGCGGCCGGATCGCGGTCTCCCGCCTCCGCCCGCCCCCCTGACGGCTCACCGCGACCGCCGGATGCGGCCGGCGGCGACGCGCTCCGCGACCTGGCCGATATCGGTCCGCTCGAGGCCGATGTCGTCGAGGATGCGGTTGTCGAGATCACCGAGCATGCGGCGGGTCCGCGCCGCGGCGAACTGCGCGGCGACGAAGCCGCCGAGCCGGCGGCAGGCAGACATCGCCCGCCGGGCCGCATGGGTGCCGGCCGCCTGGCCGGTCAGGATCATGGTCATCGTCTTCACTCCGAAAAATGGGCCCGCCGGTCACGGCCGGGCCTCGAGAATCATGTTGAAGGGCGTCTCGGCGGCGCGGCGGACCCGGCTGAAGCCGGCCTCCGCGAGCACCTCTCCGAGGCGGGCCTCGCCGGCCTGGGCGCCGAGCGCCAGGCCCACCTCCTGGGCCATCGACACCGGCGTGCAGATCATCGTCGACGAGGCGTAGTAGAGGCGGCCGACCGGGTTGAGGTTGTCCTGCAGCCGGTCCCCGGCCATCGGCTCGACCAGCATCAGCGTGCCGTCTCCGGACAGCGTCGTGCGCAGGTGGCTCGCCGCCCCGACGGGGTCGCCCATGTCGTGCAGGCAGTCGAACAGTGTCACGAGATCGTAGCCACCGACCGGCACGTCGGTCGCCGTGAGCGCGGCGAAGCGGGTGTTGCCGGCGACGCCGGCCTCTTCCGCCGCCGCCCGTGCCCGGGCGATCGAACCGGCGTGGTAGTCGAACCCGACGAAGCTCGACCGCGGGAACGCCTGCGCCATCAGGATGGTCGAGGCGCCATGGCCGCAGCCGACGTCGGCGACACGGGCGCCAGTTTCGAGCCGGTCCACCATCCCGTCCAGCGCCGGCAGCCAGTCGGCGACCAGATGCTGGGCGTAGCCGGCGCGAAAGAACCGCTCGACACCGCTGAACAGGCAGTCGCAGCGCTCGTGCCAGCCGAGCCCCTTGCCTTCCCGGAAGGCGCGAGCAACCCGCGGCGCGTCGATGACGCTCGAGGCGATCACCTCGAAGCCGCCGAGCATGTTGACCGGGCTCTCCGGGTCGGCGAACACCGCCGCCTGCACTGGCGTCAGCTCGAAGCGGTCGGTCGCCGCGTCGTAGTCGATGTAGCCGGCGGCGGCGTGTGCCGACAGCCACTCGCGCACGCAGCGCGCATGGGTCTTGGTCTTGCCGGCCAGCGCCTCGGGCGTCATCGGCCCGGCGCCATTCATGGCGGCGTAGAGACCGAGTTCGTCGCCGATGCGCACCAGCGGCACGATCGAAGCGGCACCGAGTTCGCCCAGCATCCTGCCGACGAACGCGTCGAGCCGCGCCTGGTCGATAGTCATCGTCGTCCCCTTCGCTCGTCGTACGCCGCGCCGAAGCTGGCGGGCGGCGGTCCAACCGGCGACATCGCCATCGGACGAGCAGGGGAATACGGGATCGGCGGACGCGGCGATGTGAAGTGCGTCACACCTTGGCGGAATGCGAAGCGTTTGCGCTGCAACCCCGGCGCGGCGGCGGGCGCCGCGCCGGGGTGTGCGGGAGGGTTTCCTACTTCGCGCCGAGCAGCTCCGGCACGGCGAGCAGGATCAGCTCGTTGTCGTCCTGCTGCTGCGGCTTGCGACCGGCCGAGAACGGCAGGTTGTTGTCGTTGCCGACGATGATGTGGCTGTCGTCGACGACGGCGACGTTCTCGATCGTCACGAACGGGAAATCGAGCTTGCCGTCGGCGCCACCCTGGTGGGCCTTGCCGTCCGGATCGTCGATCGACAACAGGTCGATGTAGCCGATCTTGCGGGCGCGCCCGTCGTCGGCGAGCTCGACCTTGTAGACGCGCTTCAGGGCCGCCGGCGTGATGAAGCAGTCCGGCCCCTTGTCGGCGCCCTGGCAGGCCATCGCCGCGTTGCCCTCGTTGTTGTCGCGCTCGATGATCAGCGCCGTGCGGTCGTCGATCATGTTGAAGTCGCCGATGCTGTTGCCGGCGGTCTCGACCGGGAAGGCCCAGGAGCGGCCGGTCCAGTCGCGCTTCTCGACGTCGAACTCGAGCACGCGCAGCACTTCCTTGCCGTCGATCGTCTCGAAGCCCTGGGCCTCCTCGACCCAAAGTCCGCCTTCGAGCATCGGGTAGAGCATCTTGCCGTCCGGCGAGGCGGCCATGCCCTCGAAGCCGCGCGAGCGGCGCGCGGTGAAGACGTACTTGGCCGTCGGCGTGGCGGGCGGCGTCAGCGCCGGGTGGTCCGGCGAGCGGACGAGCGCGCCGTTCACCTTCGTCTCGTAGAACGCCTTCGCCTTGCCGTCGCGGCCGAACTCGACGAGAAACGGGCCGAGCTCGTCGCCGACGAAGAACGAACCGCCGACCGGCTGCAGCGCCTCGGTGTCGAGGTCGGCGCCGGTGAGGTAGCGCGTGTCGCTCGCCTCGGTGGCGATGCGGTAGGGGATGATCTTGTCCGGATCGGAGAGGAACACCGTCTCCTCGATCGTGGACTTGCCGGTCTCGAAATTCGGGCGGACGCGCTGGATCATCAGCATGGCGTCGGGCGAGTTCGCCTTCGAGCCGAAGCCGTTGTCCTGGATCATCCAGTAGGAGCCGTCACCGACCGGCTTGATGCCGGAGAAGCCCTGAACGGGCTGGCCTTCGAACGGCGTCGCCATGCCCGTCATGCGCGGCGCCTCCTTGGCGGAGGCGGAGGTGACGCCCGGGATGGAGCCGACGGTGTCCACCCGCTTGCCGCCCGGGCCGGTGTATTTGCCGGAGACGGCGAGGCTCGCCGGCGCGTCGGAGGGCGGCGGAACGAAGGTGGCGGCGGGCAGCACCGACTGTCCGACGAGGGTGGACGGATAGGTCTCGTCGGCGAGCGCGGCCGGAACGGCGAATACGGTGGCGGCGAGCGCGACGCAGGAGATTTTCAGGATCGAGCGCATCGGGACGGTCCTCGGCGGGGAGCGGGGCTGTGGCGGCGCCGGTGACGGGCGGCGCCGCAGTCCGGCGGACCCGCCGCTTATCCCGGTCCCGCGTGACGACCGTCTGACGGTTTCACATCGCTTTCGCGACCGTTTGCGGCCGCAGCCGCGCAGTCCTACGCGTGTCGGCCGGGACCCCACCGTTCCCGGCCGGCGGCTGCGGCGCAGACCGATCAGAAGATGCCGGGAATGACTTTCTGGATGAGCGCGAGCGAGCCGCTCGCGGCGCTCCCGACGACGAAGCCGAGCACCACCGACTGCGAGGGGGTCGGCACCGCCGCAGGCCCGAGGACGGTCTCGCTGCTGCCCTGCGGTTGCACTTCGAGTTGTACCGCGCCGGGCTCGGAGGGGACCACGGCGGCTTCGCTGTTACCCGGCGCGAGGTTGCGGATGGCGACCTTGCCGTCGACCACAATCTTCACTGGCGGGGCCGCCGCAGCGTGGTTGGCGACGAGCCGGGTGCGTCCGTCGCGGAGCGCCTTCGCATCAGCCCTGAACACGTAAGCGGTCGGGGCGCCCTCCGGATCGAGGGCGGCGACGACGGAATTGAAGCGATCGCCCGCGACCCGCACCTCCCCCTCGATCACGGGCTCGTTCGAGCACGGCGCGACCGTGTTGGCGAGGCTCACCTCGACGCCGTAGCGCCCGGCGGGCACAGTGAACGGACCGGCGATCTCGCCGAACACGAGACCCTGGACCAGGCAGATCTCGCCGTTGACGCGCACATCCACCGGCAGGCGCGGATCGATCTGCGGGCCGACATCCCGGCCTGGGATTCCGTGCACGACGTAGAATGTCGTGTCTGCAGCCTGCGCAAAGATCGGCGTGCTGACGACTGATGCCAGAGTTGCAATGGCAGCAAAAATAGAGACGCCCGTCGATTGCATGACGCTTTCCTTCATCATTCTGACAAAGACGTGCGAAGGTTTCAATGGCGACGCAAGGATAGCGGCCATATCTGCAAGAACCTTCGATCGTCGGTACGGCAATAGGATCGATTTGGATCAGCCGGCTTGTCGATCTGGGATTGAAGGCGTCGCACGATCACCCGACGACCGAAAAGTCGCGATCCTTGCGAGCGCACACGGCGACGATGCGCGTCAGGCGGCGCGCGGCTTTCCGGCGGGCGGTCGGCCGGGGCGCTCGAAGACGATCACGAGTTCGTGACATCTTCGCGCCTTACCGACTTCGTGTGGCCCGGGGACGTGTCGCGCTATCCGGCGGCCGGCTTCGGCACCAGCCGGCCTTGAAGGAGCAGCCAAAGCGTTCCGAGCGACAACCCGAGGATCGCGACGTTCGCCAGTGCGAACAGCACCATGGCGATCGGCTCGACCATGCCGTGGGCACCGCGGCCGACGAGCAGGATCGCGGACAGCGGCGCCGCCGTCACGCCGAAGGAGAACGCCCACCAGCTCGGTGCGAAGCCCGCCGCGCCGACCCAGGGCAGCAACCGTGCCAGCACGAGGTAGAGCATCAGGCCGTAGCCGAGCAGTCCGTACTCGAACGGCCCGGGCGGTCCGGCCGACACCGAGAGGTAGGCCACGAGGCCGACCACCGGCGGCGCGAGCTGGATGCCGATCAGCGGCCGGATCGGCGGCGGCATCGGCTCGTGGCTGAACAGGCGGCCCCAGATGGTCGATTCGATCGCGAGCCAGCTGAGCACGCCCGCGCCGAAGAACAGGAAGCCGGCCTCGGAGAGCCGCATGGCACCGAGCGCGATGGTGGCGGCGAAGTTGCCGGCGACGAGGGGCAGGTACAGCACCGGCGTGATCATCGGCGCCGGCAGCGTGCCGAGCCACAGCCCGCCGACGCGCCAGGCGATGTAGACGAGATGGCCGCCAAGGCCGAGGGCGAGCAGTCCCCAGGCGAGCGGCTCGGAATAGGGCCGCACGGCGCCGACCATCAGAAGCGTCGCGACGAAGACGAGCCCGACGAAGCAGCACTGAACCGGGTGCGCGAGCTCGGCCTTCACCGCCTCGAAATTGGCGATGCAGCGCGCGACGAAACCGACGGCGAGGATCGCCCACACGACGGCGGCGAGCGCCAGCACAAGCTCGCCGATGAGCGGCGGCACGCCCCAGACGGTGGCGGCGGCGCGCCAGCCGGCGCCGAGGCCGGCGAGGCCGAGCACGATCGCGAACAGGGACGACGGCAACCGGGTCAGCATCGACAGGCTCCAGCATAACGGCGCCGAGGCCACGGACGAAGGAGGGCGCGGCGGAGGGCCCCGCCGCGCCCTGGTCGGGCGTTCCGGTACTTCCGGCCTCAGTACTTGTAGAGCTCCGACTTGAACGGGCCGGACTGGCTGACGCCGATGTAGGCGGCCTGCTCGTCAGAGAGCACGGTCAGCGAGGCGCCGAGCTTGGCGAGGTGCAGGCGGGCGACCTTCTCGTCGAGGTGCTTCGGCAGCACGTAGACCTTGTTCTGGTACTTGCCCGGATTGGTCCACAGCTCGATCTGCGCCAGCGTCTGGTTGGTGAACGACGCCGACATCACGAAGCTCGGGTGGCCGGTGGCGTTGCCGAGATTGACGAGCCGCCCCTCGGACAACAGGATCATGCGGTTGCCGTTCGGGAACTCGACGAGATCGACCTGCGGCTTGACGTTCTTCCACTTGAAGTTCTTGAGACCCGCGATCTGGATCTCGTTGTCGAAGTGGCCGATGTTGCAGACGATCGCCATGTCCTTCATGGCGCGCATGTGGTCGAGGGTGATGACGTCCTTGTTGCCGGTGGCGGTGACGAAGATATCCGCCGAACCGACCACCTGGTCGAGCGTCTTCACGTCGTAGCCGTCCATCGCCGCCTGCAGGGCGCAGATCGGGTCGATCTCGGTGACGATGACGCGGGCGCCGGCGCCGGCGAGCGACTGCGCCGAGCCCTTGCCGACATCGCCGTAGCCGCAGACGACCGCGACCTTGCCGGCCATCATCACGTCGGTGCCGCGGCGGATCGCGTCGACCAGGCTCTCGCGGCAGCCGTAGCGGTTGTCGAACTTCGACTTCGTGACGGAATCGTTGACGTTGATCGCCGGGAACGGCAGCTCGCCCTTCTTCTCGAGCTCGTAGAGGCGGTGCACGCCCGTCGTCGTCTCCTCGGAGACGCCGCGGATGTTCGCCTTCACCTTCGAGTACCAGCCGGGGTTCCTGGCGAGGCGGCGGCGGATGGTGGCGTAGAAGTGCTCCTCCTCCTCGTTCTTCGGATGGTCGAGAACGGAGGGATCAGTCTCGGCCTTGGAGCCGATGAGGACGAGCATCGTCGCGTCGCCGCCGTCGTCGAGGATCATGTTGGCGGTTTCGCCGTTGCCCCAGTCGAACAGCCGGTCGGTGTAGTTCCAGTAGTCCTCGAGCGTCTCGCCCTTGATGGCGAACACCGGGATGCCCCGGGCGGCAATCGCCGCGGCCGCGTGGTCCTGGGTCGAGAAGATGTTGCAGGAGGCCCAGCGCACCTCGGCGCCGAGCTCCACCAGCGTCTCGATCAGCGCCGCCGTCTGGATCGTCATGTGCAGCGAGCCGGCGATGCGGGCGCCCTTCAGGGGCTTCGACGGCCCGTACTCCTCGCGGGTGGACATCAGGCCGGGCATCTCGGTCTCGGCGATGTCGAGCTCGGTGCGGCCCCAGTCGGCGAGGGAAAGGTCCTTGACGACGTAGTCGGTGAAGGCGGTCATCGGCGGGCTCCGGAAACGGCGTGACGGGGTCCGGCTCAAGGGCGCGCCCGAGAGTGTCTCCAGGGCTCGACCGCGCACGGACGCCGCACCGCCCCCGCGGTCCGGGGGCAGCGTCGACCGGGTTATAGGCCGGCCGCTTCGGGGCTTCAATAAGGATATGCTGATTTCTTTATATGTGTTGGATGGGCCGCTCACATCAGGTGGTCGAGCAGCTCCGCGTTGGCGAGGATCTCGGAGGCGGCATCGTGGTGCTGCACGGCGCCGCTCGCCAGGATGTAGATGCGGTCGGCGACCGAGCAGGTGAGCTTGGCATTCTGCTCGAACACCGCCACCGTCAGGCCGCTGCCCTTCAGCCCGCGCAGCGCTCGGCCGATCTCGCCGATGACGATCGGCGCGAGCCCGAGCGACGGCTCGTCGAGGACGAGCAGCTTCGGGTCGCTCATCAGCCCGACGGCGATCGCCAGCATCTGCTGCTGGCCGCCGGACAGCGTGCCGGCCGCCTGCCAGCGCCGCTCGGCGAGGATCGGGAACATCGAAAACGAGCGTTCGATGTTCGCCTTGCTGCGGGCGGCGTTCTCGAGCGGGTCGCCGCCCATCGTCAGGTTCTCTTCCACCGACATGCGTGGAAAAAGGCCCCTGCCCTCCGGCACGATCGACAGGCCCGCCGCGACACGACGGTGGACGGGCACGCCGGCGAGCGGCCTGCCCTCGAAGGCGATGGCGCCGCTCACCGGCACCACGAGGCCGCCGATCGCCTTGACGATCGACGACTTGCCGGCACCGTTCGGGCCGACGACACCGACGATCTCACCGGCGTCGACCGTCATCGACACGTCGTCGACGGCGAGGAACGGGCCGTAGCGGATGACGAGATGGTCGACCTCAAGCATCGGCGCTGCCCAGATATTTTTCCACCACGCGGGCGTCGGCGAGGATCTCCGCCGGCGGCCCCTCGGCGAGCTTCTCGCCGGCGAGGAGAACCACGACCTTGTCGGCGAGCTCGCGGATCACCTTCATCGTGTGCTCGATGACGAACAGCGAGCAGCGCGCCTTCAGCTCCGACAGAAGCTGGATCATCGCCCTGACCTCGTGGGCGGAGAGGCCACCGACCGGCTCGTCGAGCATGACGAGCTTGGGACGCTGCACGAGCCGCATCAGGAGCTCGACGCGGCGTTGCTCGTCCAGCGTCAGCGAGCCCGCGCGGGCGTCGAAGCGGTGGCCGATCGACAGCCAGTCGGCAATCTCGGCGAGCCCGTCCGGGCCGACCGGATCGCGCGCGTCGACCAGCGCCGTGGCGACGTTCTCGCGGACGCTCAACTGCCCGAACACGCGCACCGCCTGGTAGGTGCGGGTCAGCCCGGCGCCGGCGATCTGGTAGGGCTTGGCGCCGAGGATCGGCCGGCCGTCGAAGGTGACGGAGCCGCCGCTTGCCGACAGGTGGCCGGTGACGAGGTTGACGAAGGTGGTCTTGCCGGAGCCGTTCGGACCGATCATGCCGAGCGTCTCGCCGGCGCGCTGGCGGACGTCGACGTCCTTCAGCGCGATGACGCCGCCGAACCGCTTCGACACGCCGGTGGCATCGAGCAGGAAGCCGCTCATGGCCGAGCCCCCCGCTGCAGGGCCGGACCCGGCGCGGTCGATGGCGGTGCCGCCTTGCGCGCCGCCCACTTGCGCCAGCCGCTGGCGACGCCGCCGGGCATCAGCACGATGACGGCGATGATCAGCAGGCCGTAGAGGATGTCCTTCACGGTGTAGTAGTCCTGCAGCAGGAAGGGGATCGGGGCGAGCAGGATGGCGCCGACCACCGGCCCCCAGATCGTGCCGCGGCCGCCGAACGCCACCATCAGCCAGATGTTGAGGCTGATCAGCACGTCGAAGCTGCGCGGCGAGATGAAGCCGACATAGGGCGCGTAGAGCGCCCCGCCGACGGCGGCGTAGAGCGAGCCGATGAAGAACGCCATCAGCTTGCGGCGCGTGACGTTGATGCCGAGCATCTCGGCCAGGCCGTCGTCCTCGCGGATCGCGACGAGGCGGCGTCCAAAATTGGACGAGGTGAGCCAGATCAGCACGACGACGCCGATCACCGCGACGGCCGCCAGCATCAGGTCGTAGGCGAGGCCGGAGAGCACGCCGCCGCCGGGGATCGACGGCAGCGGGATCTGCGAGATGCCGGTGTCGCCGTTGGTGAACTGCGAGAAGTAGACGAAGCCGAGCGTGATCACCGTCTGGATGACCAGCGAGCAGAGCGTGAAGTAGAAGCCGCGCAGCCGGAGCGACGGCAGCCCCAGCACCACGCCGACGACGGCCGCGAACAAAGCGCCGACCGGCAATGCCGCCCAGAACGACCAGCCGGCACTCGTCATGCCGACGACAGTGTAGGCGGAGATGCCGGCGATGCCGGCGAACATCAGCGGCATCAGCCCGGTGAAGCCGTAGAGCAGGTTCATCCCCGACGCCCACAGGATGTGGATCAGCGTCATGCCGGCGACGAAGGCGAAGTAGCGGTGGTCGGCGAGCGCCAGCGGCACCGCGAAGGCGGCGAGCGCGAACGCCACGGGCCCCACATAGGCCGACACGCTGGACCGGGCCGAGGTGTTGTTCGTCATCGCGCGAACAGTCCCGAGGGCTTGAAGAGGAGGATGACCAGCATCGCGCCGAGATAGGAGAAGGCGGCGATGGTGGGGCTCGCGAAGATCGAGACGATCGCCTGGGTGAAGCCGAACACCATGCCGACGACGACCGCGCCGAGCACGGAGCCTGGGCCACCGATGATCATGATGGCGAAGGCCGTCACCGACATCGTCCAGGCGACCGTGATGTCGAAGGAATAGGCGATGGCGAACAGGATGCCGCCGGCGAACACCACGGCGTTGCCGAGGATGAACGACAAAAGATAGACGCGGCGCACGTCGACGCCGCGCAGCGCCGCCGCGTCGCGGTTCTGGAACACCGCCCGGAGCGAGCGGCCGTAGCGGTGGAAGCGCAGGAGCGCGAACAGGCCGGCGAGCAAGGCGAGCGCGAGGGCGAGCGCCGCCAGCCGGTTGTTGGCGATCGGGAACGGGCCGAGGAAGGTGATGCCCGGCAGCAGCGGCGGCAGTTGGAACTGGTCGCTCCAGCGCCCGTAGGTGATCGAGAAGATGCCGGCGAGGATCTGCGTGATGCCGAGGCTCAGCACGAAGTAGGAGATGTTGCGGTCCGGCACGTCGTAGAAGCGGCGGATCAGCACGATCTCGAGCAGGTAGGAGAGCGGCACACTGATGCCGATGACGAGCAGCGCGGCGATCGCCGGGTGGACGCCCCAGCCGACCGTCAGCGTCCAGCCGAACAGCGCCGCCAGCAGGAAGAACTGGCCGTTGGCGGCGTTCGGCATCCAGATGCTGCCGTAGACGATCGTCACCCCGGAGGCGACGAGGGCGAAGATCGAGCCGAGGATCAGCCCGGTCGACAGCGTCGAGAGCAGGATGATCAGGGTGGCGTCGGACATGCGGAACTCGCGCTCGCCAGAAATGACGGGTGGGCGGGACGGCCCGTCCGCAGGGTGCGGACGGGCGCGCCGGTCATGTCGGCAGGTAGACGGCCAATTAGGTCTGCCGACTCACTTCACCAGGTCGTAGACCGGAATGACTTCCGGATTCCACTCGGTGTAGTAGACCTGCTTGGCGTCGTAGTTCTTCTTGCCGTCGACACTCTCGATCTGCATGAAGTAGATGTATTCCATGCGGGCGCCGTTCTGGTCGAATTCGATCGGGATGCCGGACGTCGGCTCCTTCGACTTGATGGCGGAGACGGCGGCGCGGAACTTCTCGCGATCGTCGGCGGCTTCGGGGTTTTTGTCGAGCACCTCGCGGATGAGGTTCGCCGTCACGTAGCAGAAGTTCTCCACATAGGACGGCGGCCGCTCATTCTCCTTGGTGAAGGTCTCGACGAAGGTCTTGCCCTCGGTGGTGAGGCCCTCGAGGTTCGAATCGAAGAACGTGCCGTAGTAGGAGCCGACGCTGCGCTCCCCCCAGTTCAGCACCTGGTTGGTGATGCCGAACGGGTGGATGATCTGGTCGGGGCGGATGCCGATGTCGAGCAGCTGGTTGGTCAGCGTGTTGTCGAAGCCGCCGGCGCCGCTCACCACCACCCAGTCGGGGGCGGCTGCGAGCACCTGCGCCGCCTGCACGGTGGCGTCGTTGGCGCCCTGCGGGAAGACGATCTCCGGCTCGATGGTGATGCCCGACTTAGGCGCCTGGTACTTCAGGCCGGCGGCGATCGCCCGCATCAGCGCGTAGTCGGAGTAGACGAGCGCCACCTTGGCGCCGGGCTTCTGCTCGGCGATGAAGTTGGCGATGGCGTAGCCCCAGCCGGCGGCGTTCGGCTCGAGGCGGAAGGTGTACTTGGTGCCGGGCTTGGTCAGCTGCGGGAAGGCGGCGACCGGCACCACGTAGGGCACCTTGTTCTGCTCGGCGTAGCCGTAGAGGGCGAGGCCGGTGTCGGAGCTCGTCGGGCCGGTCAGCGCCAGCACCTGGTCCTGCACGTCGAGGCTGCGCGCCGCGGCGACGGCCTGGGCCGGGTTGGTCTGGTTGTCGGTGATGACGAACTCGATCTTGCGCTTGCCCGGCGGATTGACCAGCGGCTCGGCGAGCTTCAGCCCGGCGACGCAGCTCGTTCCGAAGAACGACCACGGGCCGGTGAGTTCCGTCACCACGCCGATCTTGATCGGCGCCTGGCTGTCCTGGGCAAGCGCCCCGGGGGCGATGGCGCTGCCCGTCGCGACGGCACAAGCCGTAGCGAGGGCGACGCCGCTCAGCGTCGTCCGCTTCTTCATCTCAATGCTCCTCCGTTTCGTTCCCTGAACGGCGGGCCCGGACGGGCGCCGTCGTGGTCGTGCTGCGGCCGGATTGGCTCCGGTTCCGCGATTTTTCAGATGGTCAGGCGGCGGTGCGGCGGTGCTCCCCGTCGAGGAGCCCGCCGGCGACGAGCGCCGCGCGGATGCGGTCGATCTCGGCGGCGCCGAGCTTGACCAGCGGCGGGCGGACGACGGCGCGCGGCAGCTTGCCCATGAGCACCAGCGCCTCCTTCATCCGGTTGTGCATGTCGACGAACGGGTCGGCGTAGAACACCCTCGCGAGCGGCACGATGCGCTCGTTGATGGCGCGGGCGGCCGCCAGATCGTCGGCCTGCACGGCCTCGAACAGGCGCGCCTGCAGGTCGGCGATGACGCTGCCGCTGCCGGAGAGCAGCCCGTTGGCGCCGAGCACCAGCGAGGAGAACAGCCAGGCGCTGTGGGTCGACAGCACGTTCACCGGCCGCGCCCGGCTCTGGAGCCTCAGGACGTGATCCTCGTGCAGCACCGGGCTGCCGGACCAGTCCTTGATGGCGCGGATGGTCGGAACCGCGTCGGCGAGCTTTTCCAGCGTGGCGAGCGGGTAGCCCTGGCCGGTGGCGAGCGGGTACTGGAAGACGATCAGCGGCAGGTCGGTCGCGTCGGCGATGCGCGAGAAGTGCGCCACGGCCATCTCCGCCGTCTGGCCGAGGGTGAACGGCGCCGGCGGAAACACCAGCAGCGCCGCGGCGCCACCCGCCATCGCCGCCTTGGCGATGCGCGCCGCCTCCAGGCTGCCATCGGCCCAGACGCCGTGCACCAGCGGCAGCCGGTCGCCGACCGTCTCGACCGCCACCTCCATCACCCGCCGCTGCTCGTCGAAGGTGCAGGAGGCGACCTCGGTCGAGTGGGCGTTCACCGTCAGTGCCGTCACGCCCGGCACCGCCGCGACGTCACGCAGATGGCCCGCGAACGAAGCCTCGTCGATCGACAGGTCGTCGTGGAACGGGAGCAGCACGGCGGGGATGACGCCGGCCGGCAGGTCGTTGTCGAAGCGAGGCATCGGCGGTCCTCCCGTTCTTGGTCTCAGGGCCGGCGCGGCAGCGGGCCGCTGCGGGCGCGCGCCTCGAGCGGCCAGATGCGGCCGAGGTGCTCGGTGGTGCGCATCAGCTGCGGCCCCCATGCCTCCAGCGCCTCGCCGCTCATGCGGTTGGTCGGCGCGGCGAGGCTGACGGCGCCGACGCATTCGGTCTCGCCGGTGAGGTTGGAGGCGAAGATCGGGGCGGCGATGGCGCTGATGCCGATCTCGTTCTCCTCGAAGCTCGCGGCGAAGCCGCGGCGCTTCGCATCGCGCAGGTCGTCGCGGATCGCCTCGACGGCGGTCTTGGTGTGCTTCGTCAGCGGCGCGACGCCCTGGCGAAGGATCAGCTCGATCGCCCGATCGGGGTCCATCGTCATCAGCCACGCCTTGGCGATGGCATGGGTGTGCAGGCTAATGGCCAGCGAGTAGTTCGGGTCGATCTGCAGCGTCCGCTTGGTGCCGGCGACGACGTGAACCCAGGTCAGCCGCTCGCCGCCCGGCTCGACGACGGCGAGGCGGACGAGTTCGCCGCTCTCCTCGGCGAGGCTCTTCAGCACCGCGGCGCACTGGTCGAGCAGCCGGCTCGTCTGCAGGTGCCTGAGGCCGAGATTGCTGACGCGGTAGGTCAGGAAGAAGCGCTGCAGCCGGTCGTCGCGCCAGACGATCTCCAGCCGCTCCAGCGTATTGAGGAGCTTCACCGCGATCGCCTTGTTGACGTCGAGCTGGCGGGCGATGTCGGCGAGGCTCGCGCCTTCCGGCGCGTCGGCGAGCATCTCGACGATCAGGAACGCCCGGTCGACCGAGACGATGGTGTCGTCGCCGGGTCGCTCCGCCAGTCGCGCCATCGAGTCGATCGAGTGTTCCGGCACCGTCTTCTCCTGTATCCGCCCGCGCTCAGCAGCAGCGCCAGCGGCTGAGGCCGGCCGCCGCGCTCTGGTGCGCCAGCGAGACGGCGTCGGGGTGCGGCGTCAAGAGACGATTGCAGTAGGGGCAGCCACCCCAGTCGGAGCTGTCTTCGGTGGCGAACGGCCGGTCCTTCGGCAGCCCGCGCCGCTTCATGCTGGCGCGGAGCGCCTCGCTCGCCGGCCGGTCGACGCGCCCAGTCTCGGGATCGACGACGGTGCCGTAGAACTCGTGGGCTGCGTGCGCCGTCACGTAGCCCTGGCGGACGTCGTTCTCGACATCGTCCAGCTTGCGCTCGAGCGGCGGGCCGAAGCCGCCGCCGCCGCCGGAGCGGACGATGTAGGTGTCGCCGGCCTCGATCTTCTGGCCGAGCACCTTGCCGGTCGGGAAGCGCTCTTCCGTGCCGCGCCGGATCAGAGCCACCTCGTTGCCGAGCGCCGACAGGCCGCCGAACAGCCCCCACGGCCGGCAATCGACCCGGTCGATCTGGGCGTTGAACATGATGTCGCCGCGCGCCTTCACCACCTGCTCGGTGCCGAGGCCGCCGCGGTTGCGTCCGGCCCCGCCGGAATCCTCGCGCAGCGCATAGCGCTCGACGATCAGCGGGAACTTCGCCTCGACCTGTTCGCTCGGACCGTTGTGGGTGTCGCCGTCGTTGATGGCGATGGTGGCGCTCATGCCGTCCTCGCCGTGCTTGGCGCCCCAGCCGCCGCCGATCAGGCCGCCGAGATAGAGGAACAGCTTGCCGTCGCGCGGGTGGCGGCCGTTGATCGAGGCGATGACGAGGTCGGCGTGGTGGCCGGCGATGACGCGGGTCGGCACCGCCGGCGCGAGCGCCTTGAACACCGTGTCGACGATCGTCATCGGGTAGGTCATCCACCAGCGCATCGGCGCCGGGCGCTGGGCGCTGACCACCTTGCCGGGCGGCAGGATGATCTCGAGCGCCCGGAAGCTGCCGTCGTTGATCGGCAGGTCGAGGCCCGAGGTCAGGCACTTGTAGGCGACCTGGGCGGCGGAGCGACCGGCCGTCTCGCCGGAATTGTAGAAGCCCTTCACCTGCTCGGCGACGCCGGTGAGGTCGATGGTCATCGCCTCGCCCTTGACCGTCACCTTGACGCGCAGCGGCACGCGGCGGCCGATGTCGATGCCGTCGTCGTCCATGAAGCTCTCGGCCTCGTAGACGCCGTCGGGGATGCGGGCGACGGAGGCCCGCGCCGTCGCCTCCGACTGGTCGAAGATCGCCTCGATCGCCGACAGCACGGCACCGCGGCCGTTCTTGGCGATGAGCTCGAGGAAGCGCTTCTCGCCGGTCTTCACCGCCGCGACCTGAGCCTTGAGGTCGCCCATGGCGCGCTCGGGCAGGCGCACGTTCATGCGGATGATCGACAGGATCTCGTCGTTCGGCACGCCCGCCCGCCACGCCTTGACGATCGGCACCTGCAGGCCTTCGGAGTAGATGTCGGTGGTCATGCCGTCGAGCGTGCCGCCGATGTCCTGCCAGTGGGCCATGCAGGCGGAGAAGCCGACGAGGTCGCCCTTGTGGAAGATCGGCACCGAGAACGTCATGTGGTTCAGGTGGCTGCCGGTCGTGTAGGCGTCGTTGGTGAGCAGCACGTCGCCGGGCTCGAGGCCCTCGTGGCCGAAGCGGGCGATCTTCGCCTTGATGGTCTCGCTCATGCCGCGGATGAACATCGGCAGGCCGATGCCGATCGAGACGGTGTTGCCGTCGCGATCGAACAGCCCGACGGTGAAGTCGAGCGCCTCGTAGATGATCATGTTGTAGGCGGTGCGCATCAGGTTCGACTTCATCTCCTCGGTGGCGGCGATGAAACCGTTGCGGATGATCTCGGTGACGACGGGGTCCGCCCCCGCAGCCGTCGGACCGTCGTGATGCGTCGTGTCGTGATGCGCGGCCATCAGCCCACCTCCACCGCGATGTCGAGATTGCCGAGACCGTCGACCACCAGCCGGTCGCCCGGCGGCAGCACGGTCGTCGACGCGTATTCCTGGATGAGCGCCGGGCCCTCGATGCGGTGGCCGGCGGCGAGCTTCGCCCGGTCGTAGACCGGCGTGTCGCGCCGGCCGCCGAGCACACCGAACTCCACCGGCCGCACGCCGATCAGCGCCGCATCGGCGTTCGCGCCGTTGCTCACGGCGATCGGCGCGAGCTCGGGCTTGGCGATGACGCCGGTGACCGACAGGCGCAGGCTGACGATCTCGGCCGCCTCGTCCGGCGAGGCATAGCCGTAGCGCTGCACGTGCACGGCGTCGAAGCGGCCCTTGATGCCGGCGATGTCGCGGTCGGCGAACAGGTCGCCCGGCACCTCGACGGTGACGGCGTGCTCCTGGCCGACATAGCGCATGTCGGCGGCGTGCTTGATGACCGCCTCCACCGCATCCGGCGCGGCGGCGCGGATCTCGTCGCGGCCGCGTGCCTCCATCTCGGCAAACATCGCGTCGAAGGTGTCGAACGGCGCATCGGCGAGGCGGGTGAACAGCGTGCGGACGAAATCGCGGCGCAGGTCCGAAACCAGCATGCCGTAGGCGGAGAAGTGGCCGGGGGCGTTCGGGATCAGCACGCGGGGGATCTGCAGTTCGCGGGCGACCAGCACGGCGTGCAGCGGCCCGGCGCCACCATAGGCGACCATCGCGAAGTCGCGGGCGTCGAGGCCGCGCTCGGTGGTGACGCGCTTCACGACGTTCGCCATCTGGGTGACGGCGATGCGCACGACACCGTCGGCGGCCGCACTCACCGACAGGCCGAGCGGGCCGGCGATCTTGTCCTGCATGGCGCTCTCGGCGCCGGCGAGGTCGAGCTTCATCTCGCCGCCGAGGAAGAGGTCCGGCGCGAGCCGGCCGAGCAGAAGGTTCGCGTCGGTGACGGTCGGCTCGGTACCGCCGCCGCGGTAGCAGACCGGCCCCGGCACGGCGCCGGCGCTCTCCGGCCCGACGCGCAGCGCGCCGCCGGCGACGAGGCGGGCGATCGAGCCGCCACCGGTACCGACCTCCTCGATGTCGATCATCGGGATCTGCACCGGCAGGCCCTCGGCGTAGCCGCCGATCATCACCTGGTTGGCGGTGAGCTCGACGCCGTCGAGGATGACGCCGGCCTTCGCCGTGGTGCCGCCCATGTCGAAGGCGATGGCGTTCTTCAGCCCGATCGCGGCGCACAGCTCGCGCGTGCCGACGACGCCGGCTGCGGGGCCGGATTCCAGCATGCGGATGCACTCGCGGCTCGCCTGCGCCGCGTCGTAGAGCCCGCCGGTCGACTGCACGATCAGGAACTTGCCGGGAAAGTTGGCGTCGCCGAGGAACTCGTCGGTCTGCTTGAGGTAGCGCTGCACGGTCGGGCCGATGAAGGCGTTCGCCGCCACCGTCGAGGTGCGCTCGAACTCGCGATACTCCTGCGACAGCTCGTGCGAAGCCGTCACGAAGATGCCCGGCAGCGCCGCCTGCAGGAAGTCGCGGGCGCGGATCTCGTGGTCGGGATTGCGGTAGGAGTGCAGGAACAGCACCGCCACCGCCTCGACGCCCTCCGCCTTCAGCCGCTCGGCGACGGCCACCAACTCAGTCTCGTCGAGCGGGCGGATGATCTCGCCGGCCGCGTCGAGCCGCTCGTCCACCTCGATCCGGAGCGCCCGCTCGACCAGCGGCCGGTGGCGGCGGAAGAACAGGTTGTAGGCCTCCGGCCGGTTGATGCGGCCGATCTCGTAGATGTCGCGGAAGCCCTTCGTCGTCACCAGCGCCGTGCGGGCGCCCTTGCGCTCGAGCAGCGCGTTGATGGCAACCGTGGTGCCGTGCAGGAACAGGTGGGCGTCGGCGAAGGCGGAGCCCGCCTTCTCGACGCCGTGGCTCATCCCCTCGATCAGGCGGGCGGGCGTCGTCAGCGTCTTGCCGAGGCGGATGCGGCCGGTCGCCTCGTCGAAGACGGCGACGTCGGTGAAGGTGCCGCCGACGTCGGCGGCGACGCGCAGCGACGGCCCGGTCACGCGAGTGCCTCGTCGATGACCGGATTGCGCAGGATGCCGACGCCCTCGACCTCGACCTCGACGACGTCGCCGGCCTTCATGAACAAGGGCGGCTTGCGGGCGAAGCCGACGCCGGCCGGGGTGCCGGTGATGATGGCGTCACCCGGCTCCAGCGTCATCGCCTCGCTGACGCGGGCGATCAGCACGTCGACCGCGAACAACAGGTCGGCGGTGTTGCTCTCCTGGACGACATGGCCGTTGAGGCGCGTCTGGATGGCGAGGCCGGCTGCGCCCTTCGGCAGCGCCTTCGCCGGTACCAGGAACGGGCCGAACGGCCCGGTGGCGTCAAAGTTCTTGCCGAGTGTCCACTGCGGACCCTTGAACTGGTAGTCGCGCAGCGAGGCGTCGTTGAAGAGCGTGTAGGAGGCGACGTGGTCGAGCGCACGCTCCTGTGGGATGTAGCGGCCGCCCTTGCCGATGATGGCGACGAGCTCGCCCTCCCAGTCGAGCTCAGTCGACACGTGCGGGCGGACGATCGGCTCGCCGTGGCCGAGCAGGCTGGTGGCGACGCGCAGGAAGTAGACCGGATAGTCGGGCTTCTTGTAGGGGCTCTCAGCGGCGTGGTCGGCATAGTTGAGGCCGACGCAGATGAGCTTGCCGATCTTCGCCAGCGGCGGCGCGAAGGTGACACTCCCCGCATCGAGCACCGGCGCCGAGCGGATCGCGGCGGCGGCCTTCGCCGACAGCGCCTCGTCGGCGATGATCGCCAGCGGATCGGCCGGCAGGCCGGCGCCGGCGAGGGAGACGAGTTCGCCGTCGCGATCGGCGACGAGCGCCTTAGCCCCGTGGTCGAGGATCAATCCGAGCCGCACGCGCTTCACTCCCTCGCCTTGTGATAATGGCGTTAGGTAACGTCGTTATCTAAGGCGAGGGAGCACCGGGATGTCAACCCCTGAGGCGCCGTCATGGCGGTCCGACGTGCTCCGGATTCGACGCGCGTGGTCAGCGCCCCGCCGACGGCGGGGGCTCCCCCTCGCTGGCCGCCGTGGTATCGGTTGCGTCATGAACGTCGACCCGACCGTCATGCAGAGTGCCGCCGACGAGGCGAGCGAGCTCCTGAAGTCGCTCGCCAACCGCCACCGCCTGCTCATCCTGTGCCGGCTGATCGAGGGCGAGCACTCCGTCGGCCAGCTCGCCACCGCGCTGGCCTTGCGCGATTCGACCGTCTCGCAGCACCTCGCGCTGCTGCGCAAGGACGGGATGGTCGCCGCCCGCCGCGACGGCCAGACGATGTGGTACGGCATCGTCAGCCAGCCGGCGCGCCGCATCGTCGAGACGCTCTACGACCTGTTCTGTGCCCCCGCGTCGGTCTGCGGCCCAACCGAGGACGCAGACCGCCCGGCGAAGGCGCCGTTATCAGAGGCGGCGAAGTAGCGCCTATCCCGCGCCGACCGCTTCCCGCCGCTTCGCCCGCGCGAACCACGGGCACTCGTCGACCGCGACCGTGTGGTTGCCGGCCATCACCTCGATGGGATGACGCACGCCACGCCGCGCCGCGTCGAGCCGCATTTCCAGCGCCCGCGCCCGGCCTTCCGGCGGCAGCCAGGAGCGCTCGTGGCCCCACAGGCTCGGGCCGTCCGTCTCCTCGCGCGGCTGCCAGGTGTCGACGTCGATCGTCGCACCGCCCCAGCCGCACTCCACCATGAAGCCCGACGGGCAGAAGGTGTAGAACGACATCACGTGGTCGTTGACGTGCCGGCCGAGCGTCGTGGCGATGCGCTCCGGCTTCAGGAGCGCGATGTCGTAGCCCTGGCCGAGATCGTCGAGGCTGAGGTTCTCGACCATCAGGTGGTGGATGCCGTTCTTGCCCCATTCGAGCAGCGCCAGCGAGTGGTGGCGCGCATTGATGTGGAAGAAGAACACCTTGAACGGCGACAGCACGTAGTCCGACAGGCGGAAGCCGAGCACGTCGGTATAGAACGGCATGACGTCGTCGATGCGCTCGACCGTCAGCACCGCGTGGCCGACGCCGAGCGGACCGGTGCGGAAGCCGGAGATGGTGCGCGCCGGCCGGAAGGGCTCGTCGGCCAATTCGGGACCATGGAAGGCCTCGAGCCGGTTGCCGGCAGGGTCGGCGAAGACGATGAGGTCCGCCACTCGGCGCTGCGCGGCGAGCGCCGCCGAGCCGTGTGCGACGGCGACGCCGGCTGCCTCCAGGCGCGCGCCGAGCGCGTCGAGCGCCGCGGCATCGGCGACCTCCCAGCCGAAGCGGTGCTGCGCCTCGCCGTCGCGGCGCTCCACCACGACGCGCTGCTTGCGGTCGTCCATGCGGAAGGTGAGGCTGCCGCGCGTCCGCTCGACGAGCTGCATGCCGAGCAGCCCGGTCGCGTAGTCGGCCCAGTCGTCCAGGTCGTCGGTCTGGACGCCGATGTAGCCGAGCGACTGGAGTGTCATGGCCGTCATCCTCGTTGGGCGTCGGGCGCGGGCCAGCCGGCCGGCACCACGGTGTCGGAATGACTGAAGCGATTCGCCGGCAGGATTGTCAACAATCTTGTTGACGAGAGACCTCGGCCGGGCGACACGTTCCGCGGCCCCTTCCGGGTGCCGCCTTCGCAACGCCGGCCAAGCGCATGCAGACCGCCGAGACCAGCCCCTTCGCCCAGACGACCACGACCGAGGAGCGGCGGCCGCAGGATCGCGTCTTCCACGCGCTCCGCCACGACATCCTGCTTGGGCGCCTCCGGCCGCGCGAGCGGCTGGTCGAGGAGGAGCTTGCCGCCCGCTTCGCTGTCGGCCGCTACGTGGTGCGGGCGGCGCTCGACGAGCTCGGCCGCATCGGCCTCGTCGCCCGCCGGCCGAACCGCGGCGTCATCGTCGCCGACTACGATCCCGCCGAGATCGCCAAGCTCTACGAGGTGCGCGAGATCCTGCAGCGCGCCGCGGTGACGCGCATGGCGCTGCCGGCGGCCGACGAGCTCGTGCGTGCGCTCCGCACCATCAACGCCCGCTACGAGGACTGCCTGAAGCGCGGCGAACTCGACGAGGTGGCGGAGGCGAACGGCGATTTCCACCGCACGCTGTTTTCCGCCTGCGGCAACGCCTACCTCGCCGAGGCGATCGAGCAGTATCGGGAGAAAACGGCGCCGATCCACGGATACGCCATCGGCGTGCCGCGGCTCGCGTCGCAGTCGCACCGCGACCACGAGGAGATGATCGGCTGCCTGGTCGCCGGCGACCGCCAGCGCCTGGCCGACGTCTGCATCCGCCACATGCAGCCCTCGCTCGAATCGATCCGCGAGACCGCCCGCGGCCGCCCCCGGGGCCCCGCCGGCACCGAGGAGGACCGATGACCAAGGCGACCATCCTGAAGGCCGACGAGATCCGCACGATCCCGCGCGGCAGCGGCATCCTGACGACGCCGCTCGTCACGCATGTGGTGCGCTCCGACGCCCGCTTCACCACCGGCATGAGCGTCTACCCGAGGGGCAAGGGCGCGCCGCTGCACCTGCACAACTGCGACGAGCAGGTGACGCTGCTCGAGGGCGAGGGCGAGGTGGAGGTGGACGGCACCATCACGCCGCTGAAGCGCTACGACAGCACCTACATCGAGGCCGGCAAGATCCACGCCTTCCGCAACACCGGCGACGAGCCGATGCGGATCCTGTGGATCTACAGTTCCAACAAGGTGACGCGCACCTTCGCCGGCAGCGACGAGGAGGTGGAGCACCTGTCGGCTAAAGACCTGATGGGCTGACCTGATGGGCTGAGCCCCGCCGCGCCTCCTCCACCCTCCCGCGATCCCGCCCGCCAGGGCCGAAACGGACGGAACCCTCCCGCATGCACGTCTTCGACGCGGTCGACACCCGGCTCTCGTGCCGCGCCTTCCTCGACACGCCGGTGGATCCCGCCATCCTGCGCGAGCTCGTGGAGCGGGCGGGCCGCTCGGCGTCCGGCAGCAACCTGCAGCCCTGGGTGCTGCACATGGTCACCGGGCCGGCCCTCGCCGAGCTGAAGGAGATCGTCGCCGCCGACGTCGCCAGCCGCGACCCGCGCCATACTCCAGCCGAATATCCCTTCGTCCCGCCGGACATCTGGGAGCCCTACGGCGAGCGCAAGAACCACCACGGTGCCGAGCTCTACGGCGCGCTCGCCATCCCGCGCACCGACACCGAGGCTCGGCTCGGCCAGTACAAGCGGAACTTCCGCCTGTTCGGCGCGCCGGCGGCGCTGTTCGTGTCGATCGACAAGCGCTTCGACAAGGCGCAGTGGGCCGACCTCGGCCTGTTCGTCGCGACCGTCATGTATCTCGCCCGCGGCTACGGCCTCGACACCTGCCCGCAGCAGTCCTGGTCGCGCGTGCAGAAGCCGCTCTACGCCTTCCTCGGCGTCCCCGACTCGATGATGCTCTATTGCGTCGTGTCGATCGGCCACGGCGACCGCAGCCAGCCGGTGAACAGCTTCCGGTCGACCCGCGCCGACCCGTCCGAGTACACCACCTTCATCGACACGCCGCCGCCGGGCGCCCGTTCGTCCGGCGCGTGAGCGCCCCACCGATCCCTCCCGACCAGCACCGAGAGCCCTCCATGCAGATCGCCACCTACAAGGCAGACGGCAAGGAAGCCGTCGGCGTCGTCGTCGCTGACGCCGTCGCGAACCTCGCCGCCGCCTACACCGCCGCCGGCCTTTCGAACCCGCCCAAGGACATGCTGTCGCTGATCGCCGGCGGTGCGGCGACCCTCGCCGACGTGTGCGCCGCCGTTGCGGCGGCCGAAAAGCAGAAGGGCGACGCGAAGATCTGGACGCCGCTGTCCAGGGCGAAGCTCCTCGCCCCCATCCCGCGGCTGCCGAAGAACGCCTTCTGCGTCGGCCGCAACTACAAGCTCCACATCGAGGAAGGCGCGCGCGCCCGCGGCGTCGAGCCGACCTTCCCGACCGTGCCGGAGTTCTTCTCCAAGCCCCCAACCGCCGTCGTCGGCGACGGCGACGAAGTCGAGCTGCACCAGGGCCTGACGAAGCAGCTCGACTACGAGGTCGAGCTCGCCATCGTCATCGGCAAGACCTGCCGCGACGTGCCGCTCGACGGCGTCGACGACGTGGTGTTCGGCTACACCATCGCCAACGACGTGACGGCGCGCGACCTGCAGCGGGCGCACGGCCAGTGGTTCAAGGGCAAGGGGCTCGACACCTCGCTGCCCTGCGGCCCGTGGATCGTCACCGCCGACGCCTTTGGCGAGCCGTCGACGCACCGGCTGAAGCTCACCGTCAACGGCGAGGTGCGACAGGACGAGACGATCGCCGACATGCTGTTCGACTGCCGGCAGATCGTCTCCGCCCTCAGCGCCGGGCTGACGCTGGAGCCGGGCGACATCATCTGCACCGGCACGCCGTCTGGCGTCGGCCTCGGCTTCTCGCCGCCGAAGCTGCTGAAGGACGGCGACGTGATGGTCTGCGAGATCGACGGCATCGGCACGCTCACCAACAAGGTCGTCGCCGCCCGTCGCGGCGCTTGAGCAACGGGGAAGCGAGGGGACCGAACCCATGAAGGCGATCCTGATCCGCACGACCGGCGGCCCCTCGGTGCTCGACTATGTCGACCTGCCCGACCCCGTGCCGGGGCCGGGCGAGGTGCTGGTGCGCGCCGCGGCGATCGGCGTCAACCGGCCGGACGTGCTGATCCGCAAGGGCGAGTACCCCTGGATGCCGCCGCTACCGACGATCCCCGGCATCGAGATGAGCGGCACCGTCGCGGCGGTCGGGCCCGGCGTCACGACGCTTGCGCCCGGCGATGCTGTGGCGGTCAGCGCCCGCGACCTGCCGGAGCGCGGCGGCTGCTATGCCGAGCTGATCGCCGTGCCGGAGAAGGCCGCCTACGCGATGCCGGCCGGCTGCGACGCGGACGCGGCGGCGTGCCTGGCGAATTACCAGGTCGCCCACCTGCTGCTGACCGAGGGGGCGCGCGGCATGGCCGAGACGGGAACGGTCTATGTCGCGGCGGCGTCGGGCGGCATCGGCAATGCGCTCGTCGAGCTCGCCCGCCAGCAGGGCCGCACGGTGGTCGCCGGCGTCGGCAGCGCCGAGAAGGCGGAGGCCGTGAAGGCGCTCGGCGCGGACCACGTCGTCCATACCCGCGACGGCGACGTGGTCGCGGCGATCCGCAACGCCACCGGCGGCAAGGGCGTCGACCTCGTGCTCGATCCGATCGGCGGCGAGACGCTGGCGGCGATGTTCGGGGCGATCGCGCCGTTCGGCCTCGTCGTCTCCTACGGGCGGCTCGCAGGCCGCAAGCAGGCGGACCTCTACGAGGCGATGTTCAAGTTCCAGACCACGTGCCCGGGCTTCCGCATCTTCACCATGCACGCCTTCGACGGCGACAACGCCGTCCGCCGCGCCTCGCTGCGCCACCTGCTGGCGCTGCTCGCCGACGGCCGGATCAAGCCGCCGATCGCCCGCCGCTTCGCGCTGGCCGACGCCGCCGCGGCGCACGAACTGATGGAATCGCGAACGATTACCGGCAACATCGTGCTGACGCCGACCGACGCCGCCGGCGCGTGAACGGCCGGTGTGGCGTCAGGCCGGAAACAGCCCGCGCAGATATTCGAGGGCGGGCGGATCGATCGTGCGCTGCACGAAGTCGACGCGGTCCTCGAGGTTCTCCGCACCGATGAAGGCTTCGAGCGCCCTGAGGAAGTCCACATCGTCGAGCGTGCCAAGGCCGGCGAGCGGCCGGCCGGCGCGGGCGGCGATCGTGACGATCTCCCGCAGGGTCTCACCGGCGAGCGGCAGCTTCTCGGCCGGCGGCGACTTGCCGAAGTAGAGGTCGTTCAAGGCGAGCAGTCGCCCGAGCTCCTCGACCGGGTGCGGCGCGTCGTCGACACGCAGGTCGGCGACGGCGTCGTTGAGGCCCTGGTAGCCACCGCCGGTGCGCAGCACCTTCAGCGCCGCCGATTGCCGGCCGCGGCGGTCGCCGCCGGCCGCATCGCCCGCGCTCAGGGCGGCGAACAGGCGGTGCTGCAGCGCGCCCGCCGTGGCCAGGAACGTCGCCGCCATCGCCTCGACCACCTGCGGCCCGGCGAGGATGTTGCCCTGGCAGGCGAAGCCGTCGCCGACGCGGTGGCCCGCCCACGCCTGGCAGCGGGCGCCGGTGTGGGCGGCGGCACTGCCGTCGAGGCTGGCGAGGCCGACCTGCCGCTGGTCGCTGTGCGCGTCGCCGTCGAGCAGCCGCGCCAATGCCGCTTCGGCGGTGAGCCCTCCGGCCATCAGCGCCAGACCCTGCGAGCCGTAGGTGCCGTTCGCCAGCGCCTGCGTCGCGACGGCGCCGACGCCGGGCAGCGGCCATGGCACGATGTTGCCGGCGGCGAGGAACTTCGACGCCACCGCCACGCCGACGTCGCCCGTCGCCCGGTCGACCGCAGCGATCGAGAAGGTCGCCACGTAGGGCTCGCCGGTCGGCGTGTCGAAGGGGAAGGTGAGCGGCATGATGGCTCCGGAAGCGTCGTCGTCTGGCTCGATCAGCCGGGGCGTGCCGTCGCGGAAACGCCGGCCGGCGGGACGTAGTCGAGATCGTAGCCGAACGCGCGGGGCCCGACATAGGCGAGCGCCTGCGGTGTCGTCAGGGCCGGGTTGGCGGGCAGCGCGACGACGGAGACGCGCAGGCCGTAGCGGATCGTCTCGGTGCCGATCGCCTCGCCGGTGTCGGTCTCGACCAGACAGACGAGGTCGGGGACGGTGCGCACCAGCGCGCCGTCGATCCGGCAGATCGTCCACTCGTTCTGGAACTCGACCGAGAGCGTTTGCCCCTCGAAGGCCTCGAGGCCCTCGAGCGCGGCATGGCCGCGGCCGAAGCCGCCGGCGGTGACGCGGGCGACGTCGACCACCTTCCCGCGGAACAGCAGCGTGCCGCCCGCCGCGGCGGCGATCGTCTCGGCCGCGTCGCGCAAGCCCCGCTGCGCGGCGATGACGGCATGGCCGAGCGCCAGCGCGCGGCTGACGGAGCCGAGCAGCCCATGCGCGCGAACGTCGCTCGCCCGGCGCGGCGGACGGCAGGTGGCGGCGATCGAGCCCATCTCCGTGCAGAGCCGCCGTCCCATCCGCTCGACCCAGATCGGGTTCTCGCCCTCGGTGAGCATCACCTCGTTGTCCCGGATGTCGGCGAGCGCCATCGGATGCAGCGGCAGGCCTGCGAACACGAGGCTGCTCATCTGCAGCTCAGGGAAGGCGCGGCCCATGGTGTCGGCATCGAGCACCGGCAGCCCGAGTTCGGCCGCGACCATGAACTGCAGCAGGCCGTTCTCGGCGCCGATCTCACTCGACATCACGGCGGAGAACGTGAGGCCGAGAAACTCCTGCATCATCGCCGCTGGCCGCGCCGCGTGGGCGGAATCCGGCAGCCGCTCCTTGGTGGCGAGCGGCGCACCCATGTAGCCGACCTCGGCCACCCACGCGTCGTCGGCGAGTTCGTCGATCGTCACGAGGCGCAGCACGCGGCCGGCGCGGTGCAGCTTCAGGAGGTTGAGGTACTCGAGATAGGGGTGCGTGCCGCCGCCGGTGCCGAGGATGCCGCAGCCGAGCGCCAAAGCGGCGAGGTCGTCCTCGTCGAGGATGCGGGTGGTCATGGAGCGTTCGCCTCCGGCAGCGGCGGAACGCTGTGCCACCACTCGTTGAACTCGGTGCAGAGGTCCTGCTCGTTGAGGAACACCTGGTAGATGCCGTCGAAGCGCAGCCGTTCGCCGGTCTGCTTCCAGATCAGGTCCGCCTTCCAGCGGGCGATGCCGAACGCCTCGGTGACCGCCAGGATCTCGTAGGAGAAGTGAATGTCCTCCTGCAGCCCGACGGCGCCGCGCTCGACATACTGGCGGATGTCGTCGTGGCCGCGCATCAGCCGGTGGAACGGCGTGTACATGTAGGTGGCGTCGGGCGCGAACAGCGACAGCGTCTTTGCCGGAGACTGGGTCACCCAGCCGTCGCCGTAGGCGTCGAGCCAGCGCTTCAGGCGGGCCTCGGTCAGCATGATCTCTCCTCCCCTCACCGTGTCGGTTCAGACACCGGCGACGTCGCCGACGACGCGGATGCGGACGCGCAGCGAATTGCCGGGCATGTAGGCGAGCGGCAGGTCCTCCACCTCGACGAGGCCGAGGGTGTCGCGTGCCGCGCCGGCGGCGACGGCGTTGTCCTCGGCGGCGCGGCGGGCGGTGGCGATCGCCTCGTCGCGCGACAGGTCGCGGTAGATGCGGTCGATCTCGCCGCTCACCTGGGCGATCGCCGCGCCGACGGCGTTGGCGACCGTGTGGTGCGGCACCCGCACCACCTCGCTGACGCCGGCGAGCTTTTCAGGCACCAGGAAGGCGCCGCCGCCGACGACGATCAGCGGCACGTCGCGCGCGTCGGTCTTCATGCGGTCGACGGTCGTCTCGATGCGTTCGCGAATCCAGGCGGCGGCCTGGTCGAGCAGCGCCGGCGCGAGGTCGGCGACGAGCGTCTTGTCGCCGATCTCGGCGAGGTCGCGCGCCACGCCGACGTCGGTCAGCGTCAGCACGTCGCCGCCGAACACTTTTGCGAGCCGCGTCACCTCGTAGCCGACGCTCTTCGGGCCGATCACCGGCGGGTCGCCCTCCACCCGCGTGCCGCCGCCGAGCGCCAGCGACACGAGGTCGGGCATGCGGAACATCGTGCGCACGCCACCGACCTCGACGGTGGAGTTCGCCTCGCGCGGAAAGCCGTTGCGCAGGAGGCCGATGTCGGTGGTGGTGCCGCCGACGTCGCAGACGAGCGCATCCGTCATGCGCGACAGGAAGGCGGCGCCGCGCATCGAGTTGGTCGGGCCGGAGGCGAAGGAGAACACCGGGAAGCGCTCGGCGAAGGCGGCGCGCATCACCGTGCCGTCGTTCTGGGTGATGAACAGTGGCGCGTCGAGGCCGCTGTCGGCGAGCGCCTGCTCGAACGCCTTCACCGTCTTCGTCGCGAGCGGCCTGAGGCAAGCGTTCAGCAGCGCCGCGTTCTCGCGCTCGAGCAGACCGATGCGGCCGAGCGAGGACGACAGCGTCACCGCCACCCCCGGGCAGAGCTCGGCGAGGATCGCCGCCGCCTCGTCCTCGCTCTCGCTCGTCAGCGGCGAGAACACCGACGTCACCGCCACCGAGCGGACGCCGCTCGCCGCGATCTCCCCGGCGACGCGGCGCATCGCGGCGCGGTCGAACGGCACGATTGGCCGGCCGTCGTACTCGTGGCCGCCGCCGATCAGGAACACCGGGCCCTTGACGACGTCGCGCAGGTCGGCCGGCCAGTCGATGAACGGCTCCAGCGAGGCCGCCGCCGGCAGGCAGATGCGCACCGCGGCGGCGCGCTCCAGCCCCACCCGCTGCACCACGGCGTTGGTGAAGTGCGTCGTGCCGATCATCACCGCGTCGATGCGCGCGCCGTCGTCGTCGGCGAGGATGCCGGCGAGCGCGTCGCGCACGCCGGTGGTGACGTCGGCGGTGGTCGGCCGCTTCACCGAGCGCACCACCGTGGTGCCCTCCAGCAGCACGGCGTCCGTGTTGGTGCCGCCGACGTCGATGCCGATCCGTCTCATGGGGTGCCTCGGTCCTGGTCCATCACCGGCGGCCGCTCAGGCCGCGTGCCGGCCGGCGAACGGCCGGTAGTCGAAGTCGAAGCCGAAGGCCCGTGGGCCGACGAGCGGCAGGCCGGCCTCGGTCACCATGATGGGTGCGGCCGGCAGCGCCAGCACCGCGACGCGCTGGCCGTAGCGCAGCGTCTCGGTGCCGATCGCCTCGCTGTTCTCGGCGTCGAGCACGCAGATGAGGTCGGGCACGCAGGCGACCACCTCGCCGTCGAGACGCGCGACCGAGAACTCGTTCTGGAAGTCGATGGTCATGGTGCGCCCGGCGAAGGCGTCGAGGCCGGCGATCTTCGCGACGCCGCGCACGAAGCCGCCGGTGGTGCGCCGCGCCGCGTCCTCGACCTTGCCGCGGAACAGGAGCGCGCCCTGCTCGTGCGCGAGGATCGCCGCGACGGGATCGGTGTGCGCCGCCCGCGCTGCGCCGACGGCCCGGCCGAGCGCGATCGCCCGGGTGACGCTGCCGAGGATCGCGTGGTTCTTGATCTCGGCGCCGGTGCGCGGCGCCTTGCAGGTGCCGGCGATCGAGCCGAGCTCGACGACGACGACGCGGCCGAGCCGCTCCGTCCACTTGGCGCTCGCCGAGCGGGTGATGATCATCCTGTTCGCCCGGATGTCGGCGAGCGCGAACGGAAAGAGGTCGAGGCCGGCGATGGCGAAGCTCGTCATCTGCGCCTCGGGGAAGGCGCGGCCCATGGCGTCGCCGTCGACCACCGGCAAATCCATGGTGGCGCCGACGAGGATCGGCAGGAAGGCGTTTTCGCCGCCGATCTCGATCGACATCACCGCGGTGAACTTGCGGCCGATGTAGTCCTGCATCGCGGCGACGGCGGCGCACACCGACTGCGGTTCCGGCAGCCGCTCCTTGGAGACGAGCGGCGCGCCCATGAAGGAGAGGACGCCGACGAGGTCGTCGTCGGCGAGCTCGGAGGCGTCGATCAGCCGGGCGCGGGCGCCGGCGGCATAGAGCTTCCGGGCGGCGAGCAGCTCCAGATAGGGATGCGTGCCGCCGCCGGTGCCGAGAATGCCGGCGCCGTCCGCCAGGGCCGTCAGCTCGTCCGCTTCGATCGTCCGCACGGGCTCTCCGTTCGCTCTGTTGCGGGGCTGTGATGGGGGTTCAGGTTACGATGCGGGCGTCGGCGGTGCGCCAGCCGATCGTCACCGCCTCGCCGCGCGCCGGCAGCGGGGTGCCGGCGGGCAGCGTCGCGGTCATGCGGCCGCCGCCCTCGATCACCACCACCAACTTCACTGCCGCGCCGAGGAACAGGATCTCGTCGGCGACGGCCGGCAGCCGCACCACGCCGGGCTCGTCCGGCGGCGAGAGGCCGACCGCCTCGCTGCGGATCGCGATCGATGCGGCGTCGCCGGCGCGCACCGTCTCGAAGCCCGCGTCGGCCGCCCGGATCACGTGGCCGCGGAGTGAGACCAGCCGCTCCTCGACAGAGGCGATCTCGACCGGCAGAAGGTTCGCCTCGCCGACGAAATCGGCGACGAAGGCGGTGCGCGGCGCGTTGTAGATCTCGGCCGGCGTGCCGTACTGCTCGACGCGACCGCCGCGCATCACGGCGATGCGGTCGGACATCGTCAGCGCCTCCTCCTGGTCGTGGGTGACGTAGAGGAAGGTCAGCCGCATCTCGCGCTGGATGCGCTTCAGCTCGCTCTGCATCTGCCGCCGCAGCTTCAGGTCGAGCGCCCCGAGCGGCTCGTCGAGAAGCAGCACCGCCGGCTCGACGATCAGCGAGCGGCCGAGCGCGACGCGCTGCGCCTGGCCGCCGGAGATCTGGTCGATGCGCCGGTCGCCCATGCCCGGCAGTTCGATCATGGCGAGCATCCGCTCGACTCGCCGGGCGATCTCGGGCCGCGGCAGCCCGCGCATGCGCAGGCCGAAGGCGAGGTTCTGCGCCACCGTGCGATGCGGGAACAGCGCATAGTCCTGGAACACCATCGCGGTGTCGCGCTTGAACGGCGGTAGCCCGACGACCGAGCGCCCGTCGATGCGGATGTCGCCGTCGCTCGGGTCGGCGAAGCCGCTGATCATTCGGAGCAGCGTTGACTTTCCGCAGCCGGACGGCCCGAGCAGCGTGACGAACTCGCCGGGCGCGATGTCGAGCGTCACGTCGTCGACCGCGACGGCGGCGCCGTAGCGCTTGCTGACGCGATCGAGGCGGATGCCGTGCTCGCCGGCGCTCATGCGCGGCCTGCCCGGGTCTGGCGGATGATCCAGATCTGCGCCGCCGCGCTCAGCGCCAGCGAGACGGCGATGATCACCGCCGAGATGGCGTTGACCGCCGGCGACAGCACGCCGCGCATCGAGCCCCAGATGACGATCGGCAGCGTCTTGGTGAAGCCGGCGACGAACCAGGCGACGATGTATTCGCCGAAGGCGTCGGTGAAGGCGAGCAGCAGCACGGCGACCAGCGCCGGTGCGGCGAGCGGCAGGATGATCTCGACGAAGACGCGCACGTCCGAGGCGCCGAGGTCCATCGCCGCCTCGATGTAGGAGCGCTTGAAGCCGAGCAGGCGCGAATAGAGGATCATCGTTGCGTAGCAGGCCGTCAGCGTCGTGTGGGCGATGATGATCGCCGGCTCGCCGATCAGGCCGGGCGCCATGCGGAAGAGCAGGATCAGCCCGAGCCCGATGACGATCTGCGGCACGACGATCGGCGCCAGCACCAGGCACATCACCACCGTCCTGACCTTCACGTCGCGCCAGGCGAGCACCATCGCGCCGGGCATGGCGATGGCGGTGGCGAGCACCGCCGAGCAGAGCGCCAGCCGCACGCTGGTGGCGAGCCCGCCGACGAGCTCGCCGTCGCTGAAGGCGCGGGCGAACCAGGCGGTGGTGAAGCCCGCCATCGGCAGCCCCGACACCGCCTTGCTGTCGAAGGCGAACAGCACGATCACGGCGATCGGCAGGTAGAGGAAGGCGAACACGAGGCCCGCGTAGAAGGCGAGCGCCCGCGTCGACGCCCGGCCGTGCCCCAGCGTCGTGCCCTCGGCGCCGCTCACCGCGCCACCTCCGGCCGGATCCAGCGCAGCGTCAGCGCGAGCAGCGCGATGATGAAGGCCATCAGCACCATCGAGATCGCCGCGCCGCCCGGCCAGTTCTGGCGCAGCTCGAACTCCATGCGGATCACCTGGGCGATGACGAGGCTCTTGCCGCCGCCGAGCAGCGCCGGCACGACGTACTCGCCGAGCCCGAAGATGAAGCAGAACACCGCGCCGACCATCAGGCCCGGGAAGGCGAGCGGGAACGTCACCTCCCAGAAGGCGCGCATCGGCGTCGCGTTGAGGTCCTGCGCCGCGGCGATCCAGCTGTCGCGCACCTTGTCGATGCTCGCATAGAGCGGCAGCACGTAGAGCGGCAGGTAGGCGTAGATCAGCCCGATGACGATCGCCGTCGGCGAATAGAGCAGGAAGGACAACGGCGCATCGATCAGCCCGGTGAGCTCCAGCCCCTGGTTGATGACGCCGCGCTCGCCGAGCAGCAGACGCCAGGCGAAGGCGCGCATGATCAGGCTGACCCAGAACGGCACGATCACCATGATGAGCAAGAGCACCCGCCAGCGCCCGGCCTTCTTGGCGATGAAGTAGGCGACCGGGAAGGCGAGCACGCCGCACACCACGGTGACGAACAGCGCCACCTGCAGCGACAGCAGGAAGCCCTTCAGATAGATCGGGTTGGTGACGATGCGGGCGTAGTTGGCCAGCGTGAAGGTGGTGTCGAGGCGGTAGTCCTTCATCGTCCAGAACGAGTAGACGAACAGGATGCCCATCGGCACGGCGAAGAACAGCGTCTGCCAGGCGACGATCGGCAGGAGCCCGCCGATCGTCTGCCGCCGGGCACGGCGGGCGGATGCCGCCGCCGCACCCGCCGCGGCGGTGGCGTTCCCGTCCATCGGTCCGATGCCGCCGGTCATGCCGCCTTGAACTGCTCCCAGGCGTCGGCCCAGGCCTTCTCGTCGTCCGGCGCCTTGCCCATGATGGAGTTGGCGAACCACTCGTCGATCTTGTCGAGGTCGAGCAGCTTGTACTGCTCGGCCGTCAGGTACTTCGACACGCCGGCGTTGGTGACGGCGAACTGCTCCTTGCCCCAGGCCATGATGGAGAGCGCCTTGGCGCTCGTCATGTAGTTGATGTAGGCCATAGCGGAGGCGAGATGCTCGGTGCCGTGCACGATCTGCAGCGTCTCCATCCACATCACGCCCTTCTGCTTCGGCAGCGTCAGGGCGACGTTCTTGCCGGCCTCGCGGGCGACACGGGCGACGTTGTCGCTGCTCGCGCCCCAGACGACCCAGGCGTCGCCGTTGATCAGGTCCGCCTTCACCGAGCCGAGGTCGTCGTGGATGGCGCGCAGGTTCGGCTTGATCTCGATCAGCCGGGCGATCACCGCCTCGAGCTCCGGCCCGACCACCGTTTCCGGCTTGGGATTGCCCTGCCAGAGGGCCGTCATCAGGATGTAGAGTTCCGCCCAGTTGACGATCGAAATGCGGTCCTTGAGCTTCGCGTCCCAGAGCACGTTGGCGTCGGCCGCATCGGCCGCCGACAGCTTGTCGAGGTCGTGGACGATGCCGTTCATGCCGAAGCGCGTCGGCGCGCCGAACATCTTGCCGTCGTACTTGATGTCGGCGAGGTCGCGGAACGGCGGGAACATCTCGCCGAGGCTCGGGATGTCGGCCGGGTCGAGCGGCAGCGTCAGGCCGCTCTGGGCGAACTTCGTCGTCCACACGGCGTCGGGGTTGACGATGTCGAACTTCGTCGTGCCGGCGCGGATCAGCGACAGCTGGTCGGAGTTGCTCTGCGCCTCCTTGACGTTGACGTCGACGCCGGTGAGCTCCTTGAAGCCCTTGATCAGCTCCGGGTCGTCGTAGCCCGTCCAGGCGAGCACGTTGATCGGCCCGGTCAGCTTCTTGTCATTGGCGAAGGCGGGCCGGGTGAAGTCGACCTGGCTGGCGATGGCGGCGAACATCGCCGCCGATCCCGCCTGGCGCAGCACGTCACGACGCGTATGAAGCCTCATCTGTCCCTCCTCGAGGTCTGTCGGCTGCCGCTCACTCAGGCGAAGGCGTACTCGCTGCGCACGAGGCGCGGCGTCGGGTAGGTCAGCTTGCTGTGGGTGAGGCCGATCGAGACGAGGCTCTCGGCGAGCTTCAGCGCCACCTTGGCGGGGTCGATGACCGGCACGTAGCGGCCGAAGCGCTCGGCCAGCGCGCGCTCGATGGAGAGCGCCATGTCGAAGCCGGTGCCGGTGCAGCCCATCACGAACGCCTCGGCGCCGTCCTCGTGGACGGCGGCAACGGCCTCCGCGACCATGCGCGGCAGGCAGCTCTCGTTCAGGTCCATGACGCCGGCGCCGGCGCCGCGGACGCTGGCGAGGCGGTCGGCGAGCCCGTAGCGGGCGACGACGCGGCGCACCAGCGGGAAGATGTCGGCCTCGGTGATCATCACGGTGAAGCGCATGCTCAGCATCGCCGCGACGTGCAGCGCCGCCTCGCCCTCGCCGATGATCGGGATCGACACGCTCTCGCGCGATCCGCCGAGACCGGGGTCGGTGAAGCAGGCGATCGTGCAGGCGTCGACGCCGTCGGCCTCGGCCTCGCGGGCGAGCCGCATCACCTCGGGCGCGGCAAGCGCGGAGTCGAACTCCGTCTCGATGGTGTCGGTGCCGCGGGCGAGCGGCACGGCGCTGATCTCGGTGCCCGGCGCGGCGACGGCGGAATACTCCTGCCGCGCTTTGCCGACGAGGCCGGGACTGTCGAGAACCGGAACGATCACGCGCACGTGCATCGGCATTCCTGGGTGCGTATCATTTGATCACAATTCGCCCGCGGGATCGGGGACCGAGCCGGAGCCGTGTGAAACTTTATGGGGCCGGCCGCTTCGTGAGAATGGTGACCGCGGGCACCATCGCGGCGCCGGCGGCGACGGAGTTGGCCGCCGCCGGATCGGAGCCCGCCTCATCGGCAGGGGCACGAGTCTTGCTGCGAGCGGGCGACTGCGTCGAAACCGGCTCGAAGGTCGGAGGGAGCAACGCATGCCTGACCTGATCGCCCCGCCCGCGACGATTCCGGCCGCCGTGATGACGCTGCCGGGCGTCGACCTGCTCTCCAGCGCACTCAGGGCGGTCGGCAGCGACGGCTTCTACCCGGCACTGGTCGCCTGGGTGGGCAGCGTCATCCCGAGCGAGATCTGGTTCGTCACGCAATACAGCCGGTCGCAGAAGCCCGTCATCCTGCACGACAACTGGGATCGCAGCGACGCCAAGGCCTTCTACATGCAAGGCGTGCACGAATACGATCCGACCTATCACGTGCTCGGCGACGAGGTGCTGATGAGCGGCACCAGCATGGCGCACGTCGCCGAGCGCTTCAGCCTCGACCGCCGCTACGCCGACTACCTCGACAACGTCGCCCGCATCCGCGACGAGCTGATCATCGTGCTGCCGCGGCTCGACGACCGCTACATCGCGATCGGCCTCGACCGGTCGGCCGACCGGTTCTCGAGCGACGAGATCCACCTCGCGCGGACGCTGTCGAGCCTGCTCGCGGAGATGCACCGTCTGCACGTCGAGCGCGCCGGCGGTACCGGAAGGCCTTCGGCGGTCGTGGTCGCCGGCAACGCAGCGGCGCTGCCACCGGAGCGCGGCGTTCCCCCGCCGACGCTGGAGCATTTCGCCCGGCGTCAGGGCCTGACACCGCGCGAAACCGAGATCACGTCGCTCTGCCTGCGCGGCTATCCGAACGCCGCCATCGCCCGTGCGCTGTCGATCAGCCGCGGCGTCGTCAAAAACCACAAGCTGCGGCTCTATCGAAAACTCGACATCACCACCGAGCGCGAGCTGTTCTCTCTGTTCCTGGAGACGAACCAGCAGCCCGGTCCGAAGTCTCTCACCCAGAGCGACCATCGACACTAGCTGCGAGGTCTCCGGGTGCCGGATGCCGTGCCCGGGCGCCGGGATTCGCCTCGCGAGGCATCCGGAAATCACCGCGTGGCGACCCCTGTGCGATCCCAGGGGCGCGCGGCGGCAGCGGCGCCACACCTTCACCGAGCGCCGTCGTGAAGGCGCGTGGTCGCGGGTCGGCGCGGTTTCGCGGGTGTCGACGGTCGCGGGCGGTGCATTCCCGGGGCTGAAGGCGGTTCGCCGCCGGGGTCCGTCAGCCATGCGAAAAGTAAAACAGTATGACTATTCGAGCGACATCGGCTGTGGCATAAGGGGGCTCACGCGCTCTGAGAAGCGCGAAAGGTTCCTCCTGGGAGAACGCCGATGACGATCCGTACGTCCCTCAACCCGTCCGTCAAATCGCTCTGTCTCGCCGCAGCCCTGACGACGGTGACACTGCTTCCCGCCGCCAACGCCGCCGACCTCACGGTCGGCTTTTCCCAGATCGGCTCGGAATCGGGCTGGCGCGCCGCGGAGACCACGGTCTCCAAGGAGCAGGCCGAGAAGCGCGGCATCACGCTGAAGATCGCCGATGCCCAGCAGAAGCAGGAAAACCAGATCAAGGCGATCCGCTCGTTCGTCGCCCAGGGCGTCGACGCGATCTTTCTCGCGCCCGTCGTCTCCACCGGCTGGGACGCGGTGCTGGCCGAGGCGAAGGAGGCGAACATCCCGGTCGTGCTGCTCGACCGCGACATCGATCCCTCGGGCAAGGAGCTCTATTTGACCGCCGTCACCTCCGACAGCGTCTACGAGGGCAAGGTCGCCGGCGAGTGGCTGGTGAAGACCATCGGCGACAAGAAGTGCAACGTCGTCGAGCTGCAGGGCACCGTCGGCGCGAGCGTCGCGACGAACCGCAAGAAGGGCTTCGAGGACGGCATCGCCGGTCACTCGAACGTCGCCATCGTCCGCAGCCAGACCGGCGAGTTCACCCGCGCCAAGGGCAAGGAAGTGATGGAGAGCTTCATCAAGGCGGAAGGCGGCGGCAAGTCGATCTGTGCGGTCTACGCCCACAACGACGATATGATGGTCGGTGCCATCCAGGCGATGAAGGAGGCCGGGCTGAAGCCGGGCTCGGAGATCCTCACCGTGTCGATCGACGCCGTGCCGGACATCTTCAAGGCGATGGCCGCCGGCGAGGCGAACGCCACCGTCGAGCTGACGCCGAACATGGCCGGCCCGGCCTTCGACGCCATCGTCGCCTTCAAGGAGAAGGGGACCGTGCCGCCGAAGTGGATCCAGACGGAGTCGAAGCTCTACACGGCCGCCGACGACCCGATGAAGGTCTACGAGAGCAAGAAGAACCTCGGCTACTGAGATGAACCGCGCGGGTCGGCGCTGTCGCCGGCCCGCGCTTCCTCTCCGGTCGCTGCCTCCAGGCCGCTCTCCAAGGCGCTCTCCAAGCCCTTCTCCAGGTCGCTCCGTCCCATGCGCTCCGTCGACCCGGCACCGCCGCTCCTCGAGATTCGCGGGCTCAGCAAGAGCTTCGGCGTGGTGCGCGCCCTCGACGGGGTCGACCTCACGGTGCGCGCCGGCGAGATCCACGCCCTGCTCGGCGAGAACGGTGCCGGCAAGTCGACGCTGATCAAGTGCGTGACGGGGGTGTTCGAGCCCGACGCCGGCAGCGTCCGGCTCGCCGGGCGGCCGATCGACCCGCGCACCGCCGACGAGGCGCTCGAGGCCGGCATCGCCACCGTCTACCAGGAGGTCAATCTGCTGCCGAATCTGTCGGTCGCGCAGAACTTCTGTCTCGGCCGCGAGCCGACCCGCTTCGGCCTGGTGCAGGGGCGAGAGATGCGGCGACGGGCCGCCGAGGTGCTCGCCGGCTTCGACCTCGCAATCGACGTCGGCGCGCCGCTCGGCGACTACTCCGTCGCCGTGCAGCATCTGGTGGCGATCGCCCGCGCCGTCGATCTCTCTGCCCGCGTGCTGGTGCTCGACGAGCCGACCGCCAGCCTCGACGCTCACGAGGTGGAGATCCTGTTCGGCGTGATGCGCCGGCTCGCCGCGCGCGGCATCGGCATCGTCTTCGTCACGCATTTCCTCGATCAGGTGTACGCGATCTGCGACCGCATCACCGTGCTGCGCAACGGCCGCCTCGTCGGCGAGCGCGAAACGGCGGCGCTGCCGCGCCTCGACCTCGTCCACATGATGCTCGGCCGCGAGCTCACCGAGGCGACGCACGCGCGCGCACCGGCGGCCGCGGGCGCCGCCGCACGGGCGATCGCCGTCTTCACCGGCATCGGCAAGGCGGGCTACCTCGCGCCATTCGACCTGACGCTGCGCGCCGGCGAGGTGGTCGGGCTCGCCGGCCTGCTCGGCTCGGGGCGGACCGAGACAGCGCGCCTGGTGTTCGGCGTCGAGCGCGCCGACCAGGGCACGGTCGACGTGGACGGCCAAACGGCGCGGCTGGCGAGTGCGCGCGACGCCGTCCGCCACGGCTTCGGCTACTGCCCGGAGGAGCGCAAGACCGAGGGCATCGTCGCCGAGCTGACGGTGCGCGAGAACATCGTGCTCGCCCTGCAGGCGCGGCGAGGCTTCCTGAAGCCGCTGTCGCGCCGCGAGCAGGACGAGATCGCCGCGCGCTTCATCCGCCTGCTCGACATCCGCCCGGCCGACCCGGAGCGGCCGATCGGGCTCCTGTCGGGCGGCAACCAGCAGAAGGCGCTACTCGCCCGCTGGCTCGCCACCGAGCCGCGCCTGCTCATTCTCGACGAGCCGACGCGCGGCATCGACGTCGGCGCCCACGCCGAGATCATCCGTCTCATCCGCCAGCTCTGTGCCGAGGGCATGGCGCTGCTCGTCGTCTCCTCCGAGCTCGAGGAGATCGTCACCTACGCCGACGCGGTGGTGGTGCTGCGCGACCGCGCCCACGTCGCCACCCTCTCCGGCGAGGCGATCAGCGTTCCGGCGATCGTCGCGGCGATCGCCGCCGACACGCCGCGCGCGGCCTGAGGGGCGGGACGATGACCCTGCGACTGCCCCGGACCGGCGCCCCTCAGATCCTCGCGCTCATGGCGATCCTCGCGGTCAACTGGATCGTCTCGCCGCAGTTCTTCGACATCCGCCTGCAGGACGGCCGTCTGTTCGGCAGCCTGATCGACGTGCTCAACCGCGGCGCGCCGGTGGCGCTGTTGTCGATCGGAATGGTGCTCGTCATCGCGCTGCGCGGCATCGACCTGTCGGTCGGCGCCGTGATGGCGATCTGCGGAGCGATCGCCGCCAGCCTCGCCGACAGCTTTCCGCTGCCGGTGACGCTCGCGGCCGCGCTCGGGGCGGGCCTGCTCTGCGGGCTGTGGAACGGACTGCTCGTCGCCGTCCTCGGCATCCAGCCGATCGTCGCGACGCTGATCCTGATGGTGGCCGGCCGCGGCATCGCGCAGCTCATCACCGAGGGCCGCATCGTCACCTTCACGGACCCGGAGCTCGCCTGGATCGGCGGCGGCTCCGTGGCGGGCGTGCCGACGCCGGTGGCGATCGCCTTCGGGATGCTGGTGGTGACCCTCGCGCTGGTGCGCGGCACCGCGCTCGGACTGATGATCGAGGCAACGGGCGGCAACGCGCGGGCGAGCTCGCTCGCCGGCGTCGGCACGCGGGCGATGACCGTCGCCGTCTACGTCTGGTGCGGCCTGTGCGCCGCGATGGCCGGCGTCATCGCCGCCGCCGACATCCTCGGCGCCGACGCCAACAACGCCGGTCTCTGGCTCGAGCTCGACGCCATCCTGGCCGTGGTGATCGGCGGCACCTCGCTGTTCGGCGGCCGCTTCAGCCTGGTGCTCGCGGTGGTCGGGGCGCTGATCATCCAGGCGATGAACACCGGCATCCTGCTCTCGGGCTTCCCCCCGGAGCTCAACCTCGTCGTCAAGGCGGTGGTGGTGATGGCGGTGCTGCTGCTGCAGTCGCCGCGGATCATCGGGCTGTTCCTGCTGCTGCGCGGAGCCCGCAAATGAGGCGCCATCTGCCGGTGATCGTCACCACGGCGGTCTTCGTCGTCGGCTTCGTGCTGTGCTCGCTGCAGTATCCCAATTTCGCGTCGCTGCGGGTCGTGGCGAACCTGCTTACCGACAACGCCTTCCTCGGCATCGTCGCGGTGGGCATGACGTTCGTCATCATTTCGGGCGGCATCGACCTGTCGGTCGGCTCGGTGATCGGATTCACGACGGTGTTTCTCGCCATCGCCATCGAGCGCTTCGGCGTGCCGCCGCTCGCAGCCTTCGCGGCGGTGCTGCTGCTCGCGGCGGCGTTCGGCGCCGGGATGGGCGCGGTGATCCACTATCTCGACATGCCGCCGTTCATCGTCACGCTCGCCGGCATGTTCCTCGTCCGCGGCGCGAGCTTCCTGATGTCGACGGAATCGATCGCCATCAATGCCCCCCTCTACGCGGACCTGTCGGCGGCCGTCATCCGCCTGCCGGGCGGCGGCCGGCTGACGGCGATCGCGCTGATCATGCTGGCCGTGTTCGCGGCCGGGATCGTCCTCCTGCACTGCACCCGCTTCGGGACGAACGTCTATGCGCTCGGCGGCAACCGCACCTCGACCGCCCTGATGGGCGTGCGCGTCGGGCCGCTGACGATCCGCATCTACATGCTGTCGAGCCTCCTCGCGGGGCTGTCGGGTATCGTCTTCTCGCTCTATACCTCCAGCGGCTACTCTTTGTCGGCCGTCGGCGTCGAGCTCGACGCGATCGCCTCGGTGGTGATCGGGGGCACGCTGCTGACGGGGGGGTACGGCACCGTGTTCGGCACTTTCGTCGGCGTGCTCATCCAGGGGCTGATCCAGACCTACATCAGCTTCGACGGCTCGCTGTCGAGCTGGTGGGCGAAGATCGCCACCGGCTTGCTGCTCTTCGTGTTCATCGTCTTCCAGCAGATTTCCGTCGGCCTGTCGCGACGGCCGAAGCGCGCCGCAGGAGCCACCCCGTGAGCCCGCACCTCGTCGTCATCCCGGCCGGGCGCGCGCACTCGAACCATGCCGAGGTCGCCCGCACGATCGGCATCGACATCATCGCCGGGCGCTACCCGGAGGGCGCCAAGCTGCCGGGCGACAGCGAGCTGACGATGCAGTTCGGCGTCTCCCGTCCGGTGCTGCGGGAGAGCGTCAAGACGCTGGTGGCGAAGGGGCTGCTCAGCACGAAGGCGCGCGTCGGCACGGTGGTGCGCGAGCGGGCGGCCTGGAACATGTTCGATCCCGACGTGCTCGCCTGGCACCTCGACGCCGGCATCGACCGGCGCTTCCTGCGCGATCTCGCCGAGATCCGCCTCGCCGTCGAGCCGCGCGCCGCGGCGCTGGCCGCCGAGCGGCGCACGGACGCCGACATCGCCTTGATGCGGGCGGCGGTGGCGGCGATGCGCAGCGAGTCCGGCCGCGATACCAGCGGCTTCGCCGACGCCGACCTCGCCCTGCACCTGCACGTTGCCAGCGCCTCCGGCAACCCGTTCATGCGCTCGATCGGCGCCGTCATCGAGGCGGCCCTGCGCTCGTCGTTCGTGATCAGCGCCCCGTCCGACGCCGTCCAGTACCAGATCGCCGTCGCCGCGCACGAACGCATCGTCGAGGCCATCGAGGAGCGCGACGGCGAGGCGGCGGCCGCCGCCATGACCAACGTCATCTTCAACGGGCTGCGCCGGCACGGCTCGGCGGTCTGACCCGGCGCCGCCCCGACGAGCCCTCGATCAATCGAACGACGTGAGACGAACGATGCCCGCACTAGCCGCGAAGCGACCCTACCAGGGCGTGTTTCCCGTCGCGCCGACCGTCTTCGACGAGCGCGGCGACCTCGACCTCGAGGGCCAGAAGCGAGCGATCGACTTCATGATCGATGCCGGATCGCACGGCATCTGCATCCTCGCGAACTTCTCCGAGCAGTTCGCCCTCACCGACGCCGAGCGCGAGCGGGTGATGACGGTCGTGCTCGACCACGTGGCGGGGCGCGTCCCGGTGATCGTCACGACGACGCATTTCGGCACCGCCGTCTGCGCCGAGCGCAGCCGCAGGGCCGAAGCGGCCGGGGCGGCGATGGTGATGGTGATGCCGCCTTATCACGGCGCCACCATCCGCGTGCCCGAGCAGGGCATCTACGACTTCTACAAGGCGGTGTCGGACGCGATCTCCATCCCGATCATGGTGCAGGACGCGCCGGTCGCCGGCACGCCGCTGTCGGCGGCCTTCCTGGCGAAGATGGCGCGCGAGATCGACAACCTCGCCTACTTCAAGATCGAGGTGGCGCAGGCCGCTGCCAAGCTGCGCACGCTGATCGAGCTCGGCGGCGACGCGATCGAAGGGCCGTGGGACGGCGAGGAGGCGATCACGCTTTTGGCCGACCTCGACGCCGGCGCCACCGGCGCGATGACCGGCGGCGGCTACCCGGACGGCATCCGGCAGATCACCGACGCCTACTTCGCCGGCCGCCGCGACGCGGCGATCACCGCCTACGAGCGCTGGCTGCCGCTGATCAACCACGAGAACCGCCAGTGCGGGCTTGCCGCCTGCAAGGCGCTGATGAAGGAAGGCGGCGTCATCCGCCACGACACCGTCCGTGCGCCGCTGCCGCCGATGCCGCCCGCCGCTCGCACGGGCCTGATCGAGATCGCCCGCCGGCTCGACGCCGCCGTGCTGCGGTGGGGCCGCTGATGACCATCCGCCTCGCCATCGTCGGCTTCGGCAAGATCGCCCGCGACCAGCACGTGCCGGCGATCGCGGCGACCGCCGGCATCGAGCTCGTCGCCGTGGCGAGCCGCAATGCGCGGCTCGACGGCGTCGCGAACTTCGCCACCCTCGACGAACTGCTCGCCAGCGACGTTGCGGTCGACGCCGTGGCGCTGTGCACGCCGCCGCAGGTGCGCCGCGGGCAGGCCGCCGCGGCGCTGGCCGCCGGCAAGCATGTGCTGCTCGAGAAGCCGCCGGGCGCCACCGTCGCCGAACTCGCGCCGCTCGTCGCCGCGGCCGAGGCTGCCGACCTGACGCTGTTTGCGACCTGGCACTCGCGCTTCGCCGCCGCCGTCGAGCCGGCGCGGGCCTTCCTCGCCGGGCGGACGATCCGCTCCGTCGAGATCGAATGGAAGGAGGACGTGCGCGTCTGGCACCCGGGGCAGGGGTGGATCTTCGAGCCGGGCGGGCTCGGCGTCTTCGATCCCGGCATCAACGCGCTGTCGATCCTCACTCGCATCCTGCCGCGGCCGGTGTTCGTCACCGCCGCCACCCTCGCCTTCCCGTCGAACCGCGCCGCGCCGATCACCGCCGACATCGACTTCTCCGACAGTGCCGGCGTGCCGGTCCGCGCCGCCTTCGACTTCCTGCAGACGGGCCCGCAGACCTGGGACATCCGCGTCGACACCGACGCCGGCCGCCTGGTGCTGTCGTCCGGCGGCGCGCGGCTCGCGATCGACGGCCGCCCGCTCGCCGAAGGGGCGGACGCCGAATACCGCGGCCTCTACGGGCGCTTCGTCGACCTCGTCGCCACGGCCGAGAGCGATGTCGACCTCGTGCCGCTGCAACTCGTCGCCGACGCGTTCCTGCTCGGCCGGCGCACCACCGTCGAAGCCTTCGAGGACTGACCGTGCAACATTCCGGAGCCGTCCCGACCACCGTGAAGGAGTATCGCCATGCACGGCCATGAGCCGCGGAACCCGGGCCGCCTGCGGTCGCAGAGCTGGTTCGACAACCCGGGCAACGCCGACATGACGGCGCTCTATCTCGAGCGCTACCTGAACTTCGGCCTGAGCCAGGAAGAGCTGCAGAGCGGCCGGCCGATCATCGGCATCGCCCAGACCGGCTCCGACCTGTCGCCGTGCAACCGCCACCACCTGGAGCTCGCCAAGCGCGTCCGCGAGGGCATCCGCGAGCAGGGCGGCATCGCCATCGAGTTCCCCGTCCACCCGATCCAGGAGACCGGCAAGCGGCCGACCGCCGGGCTCGACCGCAACCTCGCCTATCTCGGCCTCGTCGAGGTGCTCTACGGCTACCCGCTCGACGGCGTCGTGCTGACGATCGGCTGCGACAAGACCACGCCGGCCTGCCTGATGGCGGCGGCGACGGTGAACATCCCGGCGATCGCGCTGTCGGTCGGGCCGATGCTGAACGGCTGGTTCCGCGGCGAGCGCACGGGTTCCGGCACGATCGTCTGGAAGGCGCGCGAACTGCTTGCCACCGGCGAGATCGACTACCAGGGCTTCATCAAGCTCGTCGCCTCCTCCGCCCCGTCCACCGGCTTCTGCAACACGATGGGCACGGCGACGACGATGAACTCGCTCGCCGAGGCGCTCGGCATGCAGCTGCCGGGGTCGGCGGCCATCCCCGCCCCCTACCGCGACCGCCAGGAAATGGCCTACCGGACCGGCCTCCGGATCGTCGACATGGTGCGCGAGGACCTGAAGCCGTCGGACATCCTGACGCGCGAAGCCTTCCTCAACGCCATCCGCGTCTGCTCGGCGATCGGCGGCTCGACCAATGCGCCGATCCACCTCAACGCCCTCGCCCGGCATATCGGCGTCGAGCTGTCGATCGACGACTGGCAGACCTACGGGGAAGAGGTGCCGCTGCTCGTCAACCTGCAGCCGGCGGGCGACTATCTCGGCGAGGACTACTACCACGCCGGCGGCGTGCCGGCGGTGGTCTCCGAGCTGATGCGGCACGGTCTGATCGAGGAAGCCGCGCCGACGGTGAACGGCCGCTCGATCGGCGACAACTGCCGCGGCACGCAGATCCTCGACGAGAACGTCATCCGCCCGTTCGAGCGGCCGCTGAAGCTGCGGGCCGGCTTCCGCGTGCTGCGCGGCAGCCTGTTCTCCTCGGCGATCATGAAGACGAGCGTGATCTCCGACGAGTTCCGGGATCGCTACCTGAACAACCCGGAAGACCCCGACGCCTTCGAGGGCCCGGTCGTGGTGTTCGACGGGCCGGAGGACTACCACGCCCGCATCGACGACCCGGCGCTCGCCATCGACGACAGCACCATCCTCGTGATGCGCGGCGCCGGGCCGATCGGCTATCCGGGCGCCGCCGAAGTGGTGAACATGCGGGCGCCGGACTACCTGATCCGCGCCGGCGTGCACGCGCTGCCGTGCATCGGCGACGGCCGCCAGTCCGGCACGTCCGGCTCGCCGTCGATCCTCAACGCCTCGCCGGAGGCGGCGGCGGGCGGCGGCCTCGCGCTGCTTCAAACCGGCGACCGCATCCGCATCGATTTGCGGCGCTGCACCGCCGACATCCTCGTGCCGGACGAGGAACTCGAGGCGCGCCGCGGGGCGCTCGCCGTGGCCGGCGGCTACGCCTACCCGGCGCACCAGACGCCCTGGCAGGAGATCCAGCGCGGCCTCGTCGGCCAGCTCGACACCGGCGCCGTGCTGGAGCCGGCGGTGCGCTACCAGCGCCTTGCCCAGACGATGGGGATCCCGCGTGACAACCACTGAGGCCGCCGACCGCCGCCGGATCAGTGGCGGGGGCGGACGGACGCAAGGATGGAGAACCCGCGCCCTCGCGTGAGGGTGGGAGACGCGCCCGGTCGGTCCGGCCGGCGCGAACGGAAGGGTCCGGTCAGCGGGCCCAGGATGGAACCTTCAGGGAGAGAAACCATGAAACTGATGGCTACACTGTCTGCCCTCGCCCTCGGGGCGGCGCTCCTCGCCGCACCCGCACTGGCGCAGGACAAGCCGACCGTCGGCATCGCCATGCCGACCAAGTCCTCCGCCCGCTGGATCGCCGACGGCGACAACATGGTGAAGGTGCTGACCGAGCGCGGCTACGGCACCGACCTGCAGTACGCCGAGGACGACATCCCGAACCAGCTCTCGCAGATCGAGAACATGGTGACGAAGGGCGCCAAGGTGCTGGTGATCGCCTCGATCGACGGCACCACGCTGTCGGACGTGCTGCAGCAGGCGGCCGACCAGAACATCATCGTCATCGCCTACGACCGGCTGATCCGCGACACGCCGAACGTCAGCTACTATGCGACCTTCGACAACTTCCAGGTCGGCGTGCAGCAGGCGCAGTCGCTGCTGAAGGGCCTCGGCCTGCCGGACGCCAAGGGGCCGTTCAACATCGAGCTGTTCGGCGGCTCGCCGGACGACAACAACGCCTACTTCTTCTACGATGGCGCGATGTCGGTGCTGCAGCCGCTGATCGACAAGGGCACGCTCGTCGTGCAGAGCGGCCAGCTCGGCATGGACAAGGTCTCGACGCTCCGCTGGGACGGCGCCACCGCCCAGGCCCGCATGGACAACCTCTTGAGCGCCTACTACGGCGACAAGCGCGTCGACGCGGTGCTGTCGCCCTATGACGGCCTGTCGATCGGCATCCTGTCGTCGCTGAAGGGCGTCGGCTACGGCAGCGGCGACATGAAGATGCCGATCGTCAGCGGCCAGGACGCGGAAGTGCCGTCGGTGAAGTCGATCCTCGCCGGCGAGCAGTACTCGACGATCTTCAAGGACACCCGCGATCTCGCCCGCGTCACCGCCGACATGGTCGATGCGGCGCTGAGCGGCAAGGAAGTGACGGTCAACGACACCAAGACCTACAACAACGGGGTCAAGGTGGTGCCGTCCTACCTGCTGAAGCCGGTCGAGGTGGACAAGAGCAACTGGGAAGAGGTGCTGATCGGCAGCGGCTACTACACCAAGGACCAGGTGGAGTGAGGCGCAGGGCGGGCGGCGCGCCGACCGTGGCCGCCGCCCGCCCGACCACCACCGACACTCCGCGAATTCGGGCACACGCGATGAACGCCATTCTCGAGATGCGCGGCATCTCCAAGACCTTCGGCGTCGTGAAGGCGCTCTCGGACGTCAACTTCACCGTCGAGGCCGGCGAGATCCACGCCCTCGTCGGCGAGAACGGCGCCGGCAAGTCGACGCTGATGAAGGTGCTCTCCGGCGTCTATCCGCACGGCAGCTACGAGGGCGCCATCCTCTATGACGGCGAGGAGCGCCACTTCCGCGACATCACCCAGTCCGAGGCGCTCGGCATCATCATCATCCACCAGGAGCTGGCGCTGATCCCGCTCCTGTCGATCGCCGAGAACATCTTCATCGCCAACCCGCCGTCCCGCTTCGGCGTCATCGACCGCACCGCGGTCAACCGGCGCACCCGCGAACTGCTCGCCAAGGTGGGTCTCGACGAGTCCCCCGACACCCTCGTCACCGACATCGGCGTCGGCAAGCAGCAGCTGGTCGAGATCGCCAAGGCGCTGTCGAAGCGCGTGCGGCTCCTGATCCTCGACGAACCGACGGCGAGCCTCAGCCAGACCGACAGCCAGGCGCTGCTCGACCTCCTGCTCGAGTTCCGGGCGCACGGCATCGCGTCGATCCTGATCTCCCACAAGCTGAACGAGATCTCGCGCGTCGCCGACCGCATCACCGTCTTGCGCGACGGCCGCACCGTCGACACCCTCGACTGCCGGGACGGTCCGGTGGAGGAGGACCGCATCATCCGCAAGATGGTCGACCGCGACCTCGAGCACCGCTTTCCGAAGCGCACGCCGAAGATCGGCGAGACGATCTTCAGCCTGCACGACTGGTCGGTCTTCCATCCGCTGCATCATGACCGCCAGGTGGTGAAGACCGTCGACTTCCGCGTCCGGCGCGGCGAGATCGTCGGCATCGCCGGCCTGATGGGGTCCGGGCGCACCGAGTTCGCGATGAGCGTGTTCGGCCGCTCGTGGGGCCAGAAGATCACCGGCCGCGCCGAGCTTGAGGGGCGCCCGGTCGACCTCTCGACGGTGCGCCGGGCGATCGACGCGGGCCTCGCCTACGTCACCGAGGATCGCAAGGAGCTCGGCCTCTTGCTCGCCGAGGACGTGCGCAAGAACGTCACGCTCGCCAATCTCGACGGCGTGTCGGCGGGGCGCGTCATCGACGACATGCGGGAGCTCACGGTCGCCACCGACTACCGCGCCCGCATGCACATCCGCTGCTCCAGCGTCTACCAGGACGCGGGCAAGCTGTCGGGCGGCAACCAGCAGAAGGTCGTGCTGTCGAAGTGGCTGTTCACCGACCCGAAGGTGCTCATCCTCGACGAGCCGACGCGCGGCATCGACGTCGGCGCCAAATATGAGATCTACTGCATCATCAACGAGCTGGCCGATGCCGGGAAGGGCGTCGTGGTGATCTCCTCGGAGATGCCGGAACTGCTCGGCATCTGCGACCGCATCTGCGTGATGAGCGACGGCGCGTTCGTCGCCGAGATGCCCGCGGCGGAGGCGAGCCAGGAAAAGATCATGCGCGCTATCATGCGCAAGGGAGATTGACGTCCATGACCGAGAACGTCGCCGCCGCGGCCGGCCCCACGAAGAGCGGCGGCTTCTGGAAGAACAACCTGCGCGAATACGGCATGCTGCTGTCGCTGTTCGTCATCATGCTGTTCTTCGAGATCGTGACGAACGGCACGCTGCTGCGGCCGCTCAACCTCACCAACCTCGTCCTGCAGAACAGCTACATCGTCATCATGGCGCTGGGAATGCTGCTCGTCATCGTCACCGGCCACATCGACCTGTCGGTCGGCTCGGTCGCTGGCTTCGTCGGCGCCGTCGCGGCGGTGCTGATGGTCAGCTACGACATGCACTTCATCCCGGCGACCATCCTCTGCTTGGTCCTCGGCGGCCTGATCGGCGCGGCGCAGGGCTACTGGGTCGCCTACTTCAAGATCCCGTCCTTCATCGTCACGCTCGCCGGCATGCTCGTCTTCAAGGGCCTGGCGCTGGCGATCCTGGCGGGCCAGTCGATCGGCCCGTTCCCGCCGACGTTCCAGAAGCTCTCCTCGGGCTTCATCCCGGAGCTCGTGCCGGACATGGGCTCGCTCTACCCGACCTCGCTTGCCATCGGCGCGCTGCTCGCCCTCGGGCTCGTCTGGCAGAACGTCAAGAGCCGCACCCGACAGGAGCGGCACGGCATCGAGGTGGAGCCCTACGGCCTGTTCCTCGCCAAGAACGCGCTGTTCTTCGGCGTCATCGTCTACTTCGCCTACCTGATCGCCACGCACCGCGGTCTGCCGAACGTGCTCGTCATCATGGTGGCGCTGATCGCCCTCTATGGCTTCGTGACGACGCGCACGACGATCGGCCGGCAGATCTACGCCGTCGGCGGCAACGAGCGGGCGGCCAAGCTCTCCGGCATCAAGACCGAGCGGCTGACCTTCCTCACCTTCGTCAACATGGGCGTGCTCGCGGCGCTTGCCGGCCTCGTCTTCGCCGCCCGCCTCAACACCGCGACGCCGAAGGCCGGCCTCGGCTTCGAGCTCGACGTCATCGCCGCCTGCTTCATCGGCGGTGCCTCGGCCTACGGCGGCGTCGGCCGCGTCGGCGGCGCGGTGATCGGCGCCTTGATCATGGGCGTGATGAACAACGGCATGTCGATCCTCGGCATCGGCATCGACTACCAGCAGGTGATCAAGGGCCTCGTGCTGCTCGGCGCCGTCTGCCTCGACGTCTACAACAAGCGCAAGGCCTGAGACCTCTTCGGTTTCGCGCCCGGCCGAGGCGGGCGGGGGCGCTCATCGCCGCCGGCTTGCGGTTCAGCGGGACCTCTGCATCCATGCAGCCAGCGCCCGGCGATCCCGCCGGGCGAAGCAGGCGCGGACCCGATCGATGCTGCTCGGATGCGTTGCGGACGACCTCACCGGGGCGACGGACCTCGCCTTGATGCTGACCCGCGAGGGCCTGCGCACCGTGCAGGTCAACGAAGTGCCTCCGGAAGACCTCGACCTTTCCGGCATCGACGCCGTCGTCGTCGCGCTGAAGTCGCGGATGTTGCCGGCCGCCGAGGCGGTGGCCGTGTCGCTGCGGGCGGCGGAGCAGCTGAAGGCGCTCGGCGCCCGCCGGCTGATGTTCAAGTACTGCTCGACCTTCGATTCCACCGACGCGGGCAACATCGGACCGGTCGGCGAGGCGCTGCTCGCCTTCGCCGGCGGCGCGCAGACGATCTTCTGCCCGGCCTTCCCGCGCGCCGGACGGTCGATCTACCAGGGCTACCTGTTCGTCAACGGCGTGCCGCTGAACGAAAGTCCGATGAAGGACCACCCGCTGACGCCGATGCACGACGCCAACCTCTGCCGCGTGCTGCAGCGCCAGACGAGCCTGCCCGTCGGTCTCGTCGCCTTTGCCGACGTCGAGGCGGGCACGGAGGCGATCGCCGCGGCGCTCGCCCGAGAGACCGCGGCAGGCCGGCGTGCGCTCGTCGTCGACGCCGTGACCGACGACCATCTGCGCGCCATCGGCTGCGCCGTCGCCGACCTGCCGCTCATCACCGGCGGCTCGGGCATCGTCATGGGCCTCCCCGCCGCCTACCTGGAACGGGGCCTCGTCGAAAATCTCACCCCGCCACCGCAGACGATCGCGGCGCCGCCCGGCCGGTCGATCGTGCTCGCCGGCTCCTGCTCGGCCGCCACCCGCGGCCAGGTCGCGCACGCCGTCGCGGCCGGAATGCCGGCGTTCCAGGTCGACGCGATGGCGCTCGCCGACGGGCGCCTCGGCGCCCCCGCGGTGCTCGGCTGGCTCGACATGGTGCCGCCGTTCGGACCGGCACTCGTCTATTCGAGCGCGGATCCCGATGCGGTGCGCGCCGTGCAGGATCGCCTCGGCGGCGACGCCGCCGGCCACATGGTCGAAGACCTGCTGGCGACCGTGGCGGCGGCACTGCCGGCGCGGGGCTTCACCCGCTTCGTGGTTGCCGGCGGCGAGACGTCCGGCGCCGTCGTCGGTGCGCTCGGTATCCGCGCCCTGCGGATCGGTCCGGAGATCGATCCGGGCGTGCCGTGGACGCTCAGCCTCGACGCCCCGCGCGTCGCGCTGGCGCTGAAGTCGGGCAATTTCGGCTCGCCGGATTTCTTCCTCAAGGCGTGGGACAGGCTGACGTAGCCGGAGCGCCGCAGCATCGCGGCTTGCGCGGCGGCACGACTTCTGTACTGTTATGCTCAATAACAGTTATGGGAGGTTCCATGTTGATCGGACTCTCGGCTCGCGATTCTGGTTCGCCCATGCGGCGGACGGTGAAAACGATGTCCGGTGGCGATTGCCAGGGACGGAGCAGCCGCGGCGTCCGCGCCGCGAACGGCGCGCAGTCGCACTGAGCAGAGCCGATGGCCGATCCCGCCCGCATGCTCGAGATCACCGTCGACGGTCCGGTCGCGACGCTGACGATGAACCGGCCAGAGAAGCGCAACGCCATGTGCGACGCCCTGCTGGCGGCGATCGAGGCGTTCTACACGCGCCCGCCCGAGGGCGTCCGGGCCGTCATCCTCACCGGCAGCGGCGGCCACTTCTGCTCGGGCCTGGACCTGTCGGAGCACGTCGCGCGCGACGCCGAGACGACGATGCGCCACTCCCGCAACTGGCACCGGGTGATGGACCTCGTGCAGTTCGGCGGCCTCGTCACGGTCTCGGCGATGCAGGGCGCGGTGATCGGCGGCGGACTGGAGCTCGCCACCGCGACGCACGTGCGCATCGCCGAGCCCTCGGTGATCTTCCAGCTGCCCGAGGGACGGCGCGGCATCTTCATCGGCGGCGGTGCCTCGGTGCGGGTCGGCCGCATCCTCGGCGCCGACCGCATGATTGAGATGATGCTGACCGGCCGCCGCTACGGCGCCGACGACGGCTTCTTGCTCGGCCTCGCCCACTACCGCGCCGGCGCGGGCGAGGCGATGGCGATGGCGCGCGACCTCGCGGCGAAGGTCGCCGCCAACGCGCCCTTGTCGAACTACATCATGGTGCAGGCGCTCGCCCGCATCGAGGACATGGCAAAGGCCGACGGGCTGTTCGCCGAGAGCCTCTGCGCTGCGCTGACCCAGACCAGCGCCGACGCCGCCGAGGGCCTCAGCGCCTTCCTGGAGAAGCGCCCGCCGAGCTTCCGCTGAACCACGAGGCTTCGGCGGCACGAACGGCAACGACAGAAGACGGGAGGGGCCGTGCAACGTCGCGGCGGAGAGAACGAAGCGAGGTTCCGCCCCCAGCGCGTGGAGGTCGAACGCCGTCCGGACGGCACGCTGATCCTGCGCGCGCCGCACGGGATCGGCGAGGTCGCCCCGAGCGTCGGCGCCTGGCTGCATCGCTGGGCGACCGCCGCGCCGGCCCGCGTCGCCGTCGCGGAGCGCTCGGGCTCCGGCTGGCGCACCGTCGGCTATGGCGAATTGCTGCAGCAGGTGCGCGCCGTCGGCGCGGCACTCATCGGCCGCGGTCTCGAGGCCGGCGGCCGCATCGCCTTTCTCTCCGGCAATGGCGTCGACCACCTGATCCTGTCGCTCGCCGCGCAATATGTTGGGGCCGTCGCTGTTCCGATCGCCGAGCAGTACAGCCGCATGCCGGAGGCCGCCGATCGCCTCGCCGGCGTGCTGACCAAGGTGCGCCCGCAGATGGCGTTCGTCGCAAAGGCCGCGCCCTTCGCCCGGGCACTGGCGACGCCGGAGCTTGCCAACGTGGAGATCGTCGCCGTCGACGGCGAAGGCGCCGGACGGCCGGTGACCGGCTTCGACGCCCTGCTCGCCGGCGATGCGGCCGCCGATGTCGACGCCGCCCATGCCGCCGTCGGCCACGACACGGTGGCGAAGATCCTGTTCACCTCCGGCTCGTCGTCTGCTCCGAAAGGCGTCGTCACCACGCACGGCATGATGTGCGTGAACCAGGCCCAGGTCGCCGTCGCATGGCCATTTCTGGCCGAACGCCCGCCCAGGCTGCTCGACTGGCTGCCGTGGAACCACGTCTTCGGCGGCAGCAAGAACGTCAACCTCGTGCTGTCGCACGGCGGCAGCCTCTACATCGACGACGGCAGGCCGACGCCCGCCGGCTTCGCGCGGACATGCGAGAACATTCTCGCGCACGCCGGCACGGTCTCCTTCAACGTCCCCGCCGCCTACACGCTGCTGGTGGAGGCGGCGGAGAGGGACAAGGCGCTGCGCCGCCGCTTCTTCGAGGACCTCGATCTGCTGTTCTATGCCGGCGCCTCGATGGCGGCGCCGGTGTGGGAGAAGCTCGAGCAGTATGCCCTCGAGGAGGGCGGCCGGCTGCCGCTGATGGCCTCCAGCTGGGGGATGACCGAGACGGCCCCCTCCTGCGTGATGGTGCACGAGCCGGTCGGCCGCTCCGGCGTCATCGGCGTGCCGCTGCCGGGCGTCGAGGTGAAGCTCGTCCCCGACGCCGAGATGCGCTGCGAGATGCGCGTCCGCGGGCCGAACGTCATGCGCGGCTATCTCGACGATCCGGAGCGCTCCGCCGCCGCGTTCGACAGCGAGGGGTTCCTGCTGACGGGCGATGCCGTCCGCTTCGCCGACCCGGACGATGCGGCCCGCGGGCTGGTCTTCGACGGCCGCGTCGGCGAGGACTTCAAGCTCAGCACCGGCACCTGGGTGCACGTCGGCCGGCTGCGCCTCGACGTCATGCGCGCGCTGCGCGGCCTCGCCGCGGACGTCGTCGTCTGCGGACACGACAGGGCGGAGATCGGCCTGTTCGTCTTCCCGGACCGGTCCCTGGCGGAAGGCCTTGTCGCAACGGACGGCGCTATCGTCGACGCCGCCCTGCAGCGGGCCGTCGCCGAGCGCCTCGGCCTCGTCAACGCCGAGGCGACCGGCTCCTCGCGCCGCATCGCCCGCGCGCTCGTGCTCTCGGAGCCCCCGTCGGTCGCCGGCCACGAGATCACCGACAAGGGCTCGCTCAACGTCGCCAACGTGCTGAAGCGGCGGGCCGCCCTGCTCGCGCGGCTCTACGACGACACCGACCCGGCCGTCGTCCGGCCCTGAGGAGCCTCCGATGGTCGACTTCACGAAGGTCCGCGCCATCGACTTCCACACCCACGCCGAGGAGCCGTGTGGCTGCCACGCCGACGACGGCTACGACGACCTGCAGACGGCGATGGCGAAGTACTTCCGTGCCCCGTGGGAGCATCCGCCGACCATTCCGGAAACGGCCGCGCACTACCGCGCGCAGAACATCGCCGCGGTGATCTTCCCGGTCGATGCCGAGCGCGAGACCGGCTACCGCCGCTACCGCAACGAGGAGGTGGCGGCGCTCGCCGCCGAGAACGCCGACATCCTGATCCCGTTCGCCTCGATCGACCCGCACAAGGGCCGGCTCGGCGCGCGCGAGGCGCGCACGCTGGTGCGCGATCACGGCGTGCAGGGCTTCAAGTTCCACCCGACGATGCAGGGCTTCTACCCGAACGACCGTCTGGCCTGGCCGCTCTACGAAGCGATCGCCGAGACCGGCAAGCCGGCGCTGTTCCACACCGGCCAGACAGGCGTCGGCGCCGGCATGCGCGGCGGCAACGGCATGCGGCTGAAATACTCGAACCCGATGTTCATCGACGACGTCGCCGTCGACTTCCCGGACATGCCGATCATCCTCGCCCACCCGTCCTTTCCCTGGCAGGACGAGGCGCTGGCGGTGGCGACGCACAAGCCGAACGTCTACATCGACCTGTCGGGCTGGTCGCCGAAGTACTTCCCCGAGATCCTCGTCCGCTATGCCAACACGCTGCTGCGCCGGAAGATGCTGTTCGGCTCGGACTGGCCGATGATCGCGCCCGAGGCGTGGCTCGCCGCCTTCGACGCGGCGCCGTTCCGCGACGAGGTGCGGCCGCTGATCCTGAAGGAGAACGCCTTGCGCCTGCTCGGCGCCACCGCCGGCTGACGGGCGCCGCCACCGTCAGCCGGCGGGCGAGGCCATCAGCTTTCCGAGCGCTTGGCGCAGGGCCGCATGCTCGTCTTCCGAGAGCAGGGCGAAGAGCCGCGCCTCGTGCTCGGCGACGGCCGCGCGCGCCCGCTCGGCCAGCCGCTGGCCGGCGAGCGTTGCGCGCAGCGCATAGGCGCGGCGGTTGTTCGGCACCGGGTTGCGGCTGAGCAGCCCCGCCTCCTCGAGCGCGTCGAGCAGCACGACGATGTTCGAGCGCTCCACCGACAGCGCCTGCGCCAGCTGGGTCTGGGTGATGTCGGGGTGGTCGATCACCACGATCAGGGTGGAGAACGACAGCATCCGCAGGCCGAACGGCTCCAGCACGCGCGTGAGATCCGCCTGCACGATGTTGAAGGCGCGCTTCATCAGGTAGCCGGTGAACTGCTGCAGGCCGCCGTCCGAGACGGTCGCTTCGCCTTCGTCGACGTCCGCGAGCCGCTCGCCGCGCCGCTTGGACGGTGATCTCGCCATGGCGTCTTCAATCCAGCAGAAACAGCGTGATCGCCGGGAACATGGCGAGCACGGCGACCCGCACGATGTCCGACGCCACGAAGAACATCACGGCGTGATAGGTCTCGCGGATCGGCGTGTTGCGGTCCATCGCGTTGATGACGAAGAGGTTCAGCCCCACCGGCGGCGTGATCAGTCCCACCTCGACGACGATCAGCACGAGGATGCCGAACCAGATCGCCATGTGCTCCGGGCTGAGGCCGAAGTCGAGACCGATCATCATCGGAAAGAAGATCGGCACCGTCAGCAGGATCATCGACAGGCTGTCCATCACGCAGCCGAGCAGCAGGTAGATCACGAGGATGATCGCCAGCACCGTCCACGGCCCGTAGCCCTGCTCGACGACGAAGGCGGAGATCAGCTGCGGCACCTGCGTCAGCGCCAGGAAGGCGTTGAAGAAGGCGGCGCCGAGCACGATGAAGAAGATCATCGCCGTGCCGGTGGCGGTGGCGAGGATCGCCGCCCAGAACTTCTCCACCGTCAGCTGCCCGGACGCCCAGGCGATCAGCCCGGTGCCGAGGGCACCGACCGAGGCCCCTTCGGTCGGCGTGAAGATGCCGCTGTAGATGCCGCCGACGACGGCGACGAAGACGAGCAGCACCGGCCACACCGCCACGAGCGCGCGGAAGCGCTCGCCGTAGGCAAGCCGCGGCCGGCTGCCGGCGGAGGCCGGATAAAGCCGCACGAACAGCGCGATGACGACGCAGTAGCCGATCGCGGCGAGGATGCCGGGGACGAAGGCGGCGAGGAACAGCTTGGCGATGTTCTGTTCGGTGAGCGTCGCGTAGATCACCAGGATGACCGATGGCGGGATGAGGATGCCGAGCGTGCCGCCGGCGGCGAGCGTCGCCGTCGACAGGCCGCCGGCATAGCCGGCGCGGCGCAGTTCCGGCAGCGCCACCTGCGCCATCGTCGCGGCGGTGGCGAGCGAGGAACCGCAGATCGATCCGAAGCCCGCGCAGGCGCCGATCGCGGCCATCGCGGTACCGCCCTTGCGGTGGCCGAGCCAGGCTTCCGCCGCCTTGAAGAGGGCGCGGCTCATGCCGCCGATGCCGGCGAGGTGGCCCATCAGCAGGAAGATCGGCACGATCGACAGCGAGTAGCTCGAAAACGTCGAGTAGGTCTCGAACTTCAGCTTCGACAGCGCGATGTTCGGACTGCCGGTCACCATCCACATGCCGCCGAGCCCGCACACCAGCATGGCGAGGCCGATCGGCGCCCGCAGGAAGATGATCAGCAGCAGGACCGGAAACGACCAGAGACCGATCTCGACATTGCTCAATGCACGCCCTCCCCGCCGATCGGCCGGGTGTCGTGGCCGGTGACGACGGCACGGATGCGGTCGCCGGCCGACCACAGGGCGACGATTACCGCGACGACGGCGGGAACGAGGCTCGCGGCAAAGGCCCACCAGACGGGGAACTGCAGCAGGAAGGTCGTCTCGCCGTTGCCGAGCTTCGAGACGAGGCCGGCGCCGAGCCGCCAGGCGATCAGCGCCAGCACGGCGGTCGCGAGGACCTCCCAGATCGCCAGCAGGATGCGGTTCGCCGTGTCGGGAAGGCCGGTCGTGAAGACGTCGACGGTGGCGTGGCCGGCCCGGAGCTGGCAGATCGGCAGGAAGGCGAAGACGGTGAAGGCGATGCCCGCCTCGACCAGCTCGAAATCGCCCATGACCGGGCCGAGCCCGAGGTCGATGAGGGCGCGGCCGGCGATGCTGAGGCAGGTCATCAGGATCAGCGCCGTGAGGACGATGCCGCCGAGGGCCGCCGACGCCAGCGCCAGTCTCGTGATCAGGCGTTCCATCGACGCGCCTCTCAAGCACCGGCCCGCGCGACGCCGCGCGGGCCGGGCGTTCGGAAGGGAGACTCAGGCAGGCCGGCTCACTTGCTGTTGGCGGCGATGGCGGCCCGCGCCTCGTCGAGCAACGCCTGGCCGTCGATGCCCTGCGCCGACATTTCCTTCACCCAGGTATCGATGGTCGGCTGTGCGGCCGTCTTCCACTCGGCGATCTGCTCCGGGGTCAGCTCGATGATGTTGTTGCCGAGCTTCACCGCGATCGCGCGCGCCGGCGCGTCGGCGGCCTGGCTGATGCGTCCCGCCTCGGCCGAGAACTCCGCCCCGGAGTTGTCGTCGATGACCTTCTTCAGATCGGCCGGCAGCCCGTCATAGACGTCCTTGTTCATCGCCAGGATGAAGGTCGCCGTGTAGAGCGGGGCGCCGGGGAACTCGGTGTGGTTCTTCACGAGCTCCGACGACTTGATCGAGGCGGTCACCTCCCAGGGCAGGATGGTCGCGTCGATGACGCCCTTCGACATCGCCTCCGGCACCGCCGGCACCGGCATGCCGACCGCCGTCGCGCCGAGCGAGGTGACCATCATGTTGGTCACCCGCGTCGGCGCCCTGAGCTTCACACCCTTGAGGTCGGCGGTCGTGGTGATCGGCGTCTTCGAGTGGATGAGGCCCGGCCCGTGCGTCCACAGGCCGAGGATCTTCACATCCTTGAAGTCCTTGTCGAACATGTACTTCTCGCCGAGCTGCCAGTAGGCGCGCGAGGCGCCCTCGGCGTCGGTGATCATGAACGGCAGCTCGAACACCTCGCTGCGCGGAAAGCGGCCGGGCGTGTAGCCGGGCAGCGTCCACACCACGTCGGCGACGCCGTCGGTGACCTGGTCGATCAGTTCGCCCGGCTTGCCGCCGAGCTGCATCGCCGGATAGTGCTCGAACTTGATCCGCCCGCCGGATTCCGCCTCGATCTTCGCCATCCACGGCACCAGCACGCCGGCCGGCACCGGGGCCTGCGCCGGCAGGAACTGGTGCAGCTTCAGCACGACCTCCTGCGCCAGCGCGGCACCGGCGCCGAGCCCGGCCGACAGCGCCACGGCGGCCGCACCCAGCAGCACGCTCCTCACGTTGATCGTCATCGCCTCGCTCCTCCCTCTGGGCGGGCCGATTGCGCCGGCCCTATTCTTATGGACCAGCGTATAATTGTTATGGGATATGTCAATCAGGCGCGCAGGCTTCGCCCCAATTCCGTTGGCTGACGACGGCTGCGACGCTCGTTCCCTCCACGTCGATCCCGAACACGCACGGCGCCCGCGACGCTGCGGAGTGCGGGTGGCTGGAAGCCGAGGCTCGGACGATGGGCGCCGACGGTTCGCTTCGCCGCCGCGCACGGCCGAACCGGGGTCCGGCGCCCACCTCGGCGCGCGCCCCATTTTTGATCAAAAATACCCTCAACTGACCCTTGCTCACACCGGCGGTTCCGTGGTGAACTCCCGAAATGGCGCGGTTCCGGCGCAGGGATCTGATCAAGTCAGCGCCCACGTCAGGCGGGCCGCGGCTGGCGAGAGACCTCGTCGCCGATGGGCCGGGCGGGCGGGGCGTCCGGCGCCCGGCCGAACTCGAGCGTCACGGACCCGAGACGGTGGGCGGCTGGGGCGGCCGTGTTCCGAGCACCTGAGATCGAGGAGACGGGCTGCCGATGTCGCAGAAAGTCATCATCACCTGCGCGGTGACCGGCTCGATCCACACGCCGACGATGAGCCCCTATCTGCCGGTGACGCCCGACGAGATCGTCGAGGCGTCGGTCGGGGCGGCGGAGGCGGGGGCGGCGATCATCCACCTGCACGCCCGCGACCCGGAAACCGGCAAGCCCTCGCCCGATCCGCGGCTGTTCATGCAGTTCCTGCCGCGCATCAAGCAGCAGACCGGCGCGGTGATGAACATCTCCACCGGCGGCGGCCTGTCGATGTCGCTGGAGGAGCGGCTGGAGGCGGCGCACGTCGCCAAGCCGGAGCTCTGCTCGCTCAACATGGGCTCGATGAACTTCGGCCTCTATCAGATCGCCGACAAGCACAAGGACTGGCAGCAGCCCTGGGAGCGCGACTATCTGGAGGCGACGCGGCACGGCATCGTCTCGAACACCTTCGGCCAGATCGAGCGGATCATCGAGGAGGTCGGCGGCGCCTACGGCACCAAATTCGAGTTCGAGTGCTACGACGTCGCGCACCTCTACACGCTCGCCCATTTCCTCGACCGCAAGCTCCTGAAGCCGCCCCTCTTCGTGCAGACGATCTTCGGCCTGCTCGGCGGCATCGGGCCGGCCGCCGAGGACGTCATGCACATGCGGCGGACCGCCGACCGGCTGTTCGGCCGGGACTATCTGTGGTCGGTGCTGGCGGCCGGGCGCCACCAGATGAACCTCTGCACCATGGGCGCCATCATGGGCGGCAACGTCCGCGTCGGCCTCGAGGACAGCCTCTACATCGGCAAGGGGCAGCTCGCGCCCTCGAACGCCGCCCAGGTCGCGAAGATCCGCCACATCATGGAAGAGCTGTCGCTGGAGATCGCCTCGCCCGACGAAGCGCGGCAGATGCTGGATCTGAAGGGCGGCGACGATGTCGGCTTCTGACGGCGCCCGCCACGGAAGCGCTTGCCACGCTCCTTCCCGGAGCATTTGATCAAGTCACTGCCGACTGAGGGAGACCGCGTCCGCCATGCCGCACGGTGAACCTTCGCCGACCGACTTCGACCCGCTGCTGCTCGCGGTGCTGTCCAACCGGATGGCCTCGATCGTCCGCGAGATGTCGAACATCGTGAAGAAGGCGAGCCGGTCGACCGCGATCACCAATGCCCGCGATTTCTCCTGCGGACTTTTGACCTTCGACCACCGCCTCGTCTGCGTCGAGGAGGCGATGCCGGTGCACGTCACCGCGATGGACCTGTCGACGCGGCCGATCGGCGAGCTCTTCGACGACGTGGCCGAGGGTGACGCGTTCTTCTCCAACAGCCCGTACCACGGCGGCACCCACCACGCCGACATGACGCTGTGCGTGCCCGTCCATCTCGGCGGCGTGCCGATGTTCTGGACGGTGGCGCGCTCCCACCACGCCGACACCGGCGCGCATATCCCGACGACGATGGATGCGCACATGCGCACCGTCTACGAGGAGGGCATGCACATCCCGGTCGTCCGCTTCCAGGCGGACTACCGCGACCGCGCCGACGTCATCCGCTGGTGCCGCCACAACATCCGCGAAAGCCACATCTGGTATGGCGACTACCAGGCCCAGGTGGGGGCGACGCGCACGGCCGAGACGCGCCTCAAGGAACTCGGCGAGCGCTACGGCCGCGAGACCATCGCCGCCTTCGTCGAGGCGTGGATGGAGTACGGCCGCCGGCGGGCGCGGGCCGCCATCGCCGCGCTGCCGAAGGCGGAGCTCTCCTGGACGACGCGCCACGACCCGGTGCCCGGCGTCGCCGAGGCAGGCGTCGAGATTACCGCGAAGGTGTCGATCAAACCGGAAGAGGGCCGCATCGTCGTCGACCTGCGCGACAATCCCGACTGCGTCGACGGCGGCATCAACCTGTCGGAGGCGTGCGCCGCCGGCGCCGGGCGGATCGGCGTGTTCTACAATCTCGACCCGTCGCTGCCCCACAATGACGGCTCGGCGAGTTGCATCGAGGTGCTGCTGCGCGACGGCTGCATCGTCGGCCGCCCGCGCTACCCGGCCGGCACGTCGAACGCCACGATGGGAATCAACGACCGGCTGATCAACGCCGTGCAATGCGCCTTCACCGGCCTCGGCGCGCCCTATGGCCTCGCCGAGGGCGGCACCGAGTTCGGCGCCAACATGGGCGTCGTCGCCGGCACCGACACCCGCTCCGGCACGCCGCGCCCCTACATCAACATGGTGTTCTTCGGCCTCTCCACCGGCCCCGGCCTCCACGGCCACGACGGCTGGCTCACCTACGAGGCGCCGAACGGCGGCGGCGTGCTGGCGCTCGACCAAATCGAGATCGACGAGATGACCTATCCGATCCTCGTCGAGGAGCGCCGGATCTCCACCAACGCCATCGGCATGGGCGAGTGGAACGGCGCCCCGGCGATGCAGGGCGTCTACCGCTCGCTGTCGGGCGACATGACGGTCGCCTACTGCAGCGACGGCGACGTCAACGCGCCACGCGGCGTCCTCGGTGGCCTGCCCGGCGCCTGTGCCATCAACGCCAAGCGCGACCGCGCCGGCGACACCGCGACGCTGCCCGCCTTCCACATGGAGACGGTGCAGGAGGGCGAGAGGGTGATCTTCCGCACCGTCTCGGGCGGCGGCTACGGCGATCCGCGCCGGCGCGAACCGGCCCGCGTCGTCCGCGACGTCAACCGCGGCTGGATCGACGCCGCCACCGCCCGCGACACCTACGGCGTCGCGGTGCGGCACGCCGCGAACGGCGTCGACTTCGAGTTCGACGCCGACGCGACCACTGCCGCCCGCGGAACCGCTGCGGAGGTCCCGGCATGACCTTCCGCATCGGCATCGACATCGGCGGCACCTTCACCGACTGCGTCGTGCAGACGCCGGACGGCGCGATGACCATCGTCAAGGCTCCGTCTACACCGCCGGCCTTCGCCACCGGCTTCATGAACGCGCTCGCGCGTGCCGCCGAGCGCTTCGACCTGCCGCTCGCCGACTTTCTCGGCCGCACGGCCGTCATCGTCCACGGCACGACGGTGTCGACGAACGCCCTCGTCACCGGCCGCACCGCGCCGACCGGGTTGATCGCCACCAAGGGCCACCCGGACGTGCTGACGCTGCGCGAGGCGCCGCGCAAGCAGGCGTGGAACTGGCGGCTCGACTATCCCGACCCGTTCGTGCCGCAGAACCGCACCTGCGAGGTCGGCGGCCGTATCGATTCCCTTGGCAACGAGGTCGAGCCGCTCGTCGAGGCCGACGTGCGCGCCGCCGTCCGCCGGCTCCGGCAGGACGGCGTCGAAGCGATCGCCGTCAGCCTGCTCTGGTCGTTCGTCAATCCGGCGCACGAGCGCCGCGTGGCCGAGATCATCGAGGAGGAGTGGCCGGGCGTGCCGGTCAGCCTCGGTCACCGCGTCAACCCGATCCCGCGCGAGTATCGCCGCACCATCGCCACCGCCATCGACGCCTCGCTCCGGCCGGTCGTCAACGGCTACATCGAGGATCTCTCGGAAGCCCTGGCCTCGGCCGGGTTCGCCGGCCGGCTGCTGATCGCCAACTGCGGCGGCGGCATGATGCCGCCCGACGAGATCGTCGCGAGCCCGATCCAGTCGGTGATGTCGGGGCCGACGCTCGCCCCCGTCGCCGCGCGGCATGCGGCACCGGGACAGGACGTCGTCGTCGCCGACATGGGCGGCACCACCTTCGACGTCGCGGCGATCCGCGGCGGCCAGATCCTCGTCACCTCCGAGGCGATGATCTACGAGCACGACATGCTCGGCCTGCCGAAGGTCGACGTGCGCTCGGTCGGCGCCGGCGGCGGCTCGATCGCCTGGGTCGACGACGGCGGTCTCCTGCACGTCGGCCCGCAGAGCGCCGGCGCGCGGCCAGGACCCGCCTGCTACGGCGCCGGCGGCACCGAGGCGACCGTCACCGACGCCAATGTCGTGCTCGGCATCATCGACCCCGACTTCTTCCTCGGCGGCACGATCCGGCTCGACCGGGCGCTCGCCGAACAGGCCGTCGGGCGCATCGCGGCCGCCCTCGGGCTCGATCTCGTCGCGGCGGCGCACGCGATCCACGCCGTGTCGAACCACAACATGATCGGCGCGATCGAGAACATCACCGTCAGCGAAGGCCTCAACCCGCGCGACAGCCTGATCGTCACCGGCGGCGGCGCCACCGGCTGCCACATCGCCGGCATGGCCGAGGCGCTCGGCCTGCCGCGCTTCATGGTGCCACGGCTCTCCGCTGGGCTCAGCGCCTTCGGCGGCCTCGTCTCCGACCTGCGCTGGCAGGCGGCGACCAGCGCCTATTCCGACAGCGAGGGCTTCGCCTTCGACCGCGTCAACGCGGCACTCGCCGTCCTCGTCGGCCGCTGCCTCGACTTCCTCGAGCGGTCCGCCGTGCCGGAGGCCGACCGGGCGATCGAGGCCTCCTTCATGGGGCGCTACCAGTTCCAGTCGTGGGAGATCGAGGTCCCCTTCGAACTGCCGCCGGACAGCGTGCTGGCGGAGGCCGACCTGCCGCGCCTCACCGCCGCCTTCCACGCCACCCACCGACGCATCTACGGCATCGCCGACGAGGGCAACATGGTCGAGTTCGTCGCCTGGAAGGCGACGGCGGTCGGCCGGACGCGCCCGCGCGCCGCGGCGCCCGCCCCGGACGCTGAGGGGCCGGTCCGCACGCCGGCGCCGAAGTCCACCCGCCTCGTCTACCTGCCCTCCGCCGGCCGGCAGGAGAGCGTGCCCGTCTTTGCCGGAGCGAGCTTCGGCGTCGGCGGCGGCGTCACCGGGCCGGCGATCATCGATGAAGAGACGACGACCCTGTTCCTGTTGCCCGGCATGACTGCGCGGGTGGACGGCGACGGCAACTACTGGGTCACGTGCTGAAGAAGAAGGCCGAGAAGGCGACATCCAGAGGCAGAGAACAGGAGAAGCACCATGACGAAGACCACTAAGGGCGCGATAGCCCTCGCTTTCGCCACCACGCTGCTTTCGACGCCGGCGCTGAGCGCCACTGACCTCTCCGCAAAGCACGTCATCCTGGTGACGTGCGGCCCGTCGAATCCCTGGTGCAAGGTCTACAACGAGCGCATCGTCGCGCTCCTCAAGGACGCCAAGGTGAAGGTGACGGTGCTCGAGAACGACCTCGACCCGGTGCAGGTCAACCAGCAGATGGCGCAGGCGGTATCGCAGAAGCCCGACCTCGTGATGGTCGAGCCGGCCGACGACAAGTCGCTGATCGGCGCCGTGAAGAAGGCGAAGGCCGAGGGCGTGCCGGTGCTCTACATGGACAGCCCGGCCGACGCGGCGATCATGGACGACATCGCCTTCCAGGTGGTCGCCGACAACTACGCGCTCGGCAAGTATGCCGGCGAGAACATCATCGAGGGGCTGAAGGCGCAGGGCCGCACCGAGGCGAACGTCATCTCGATCACCGGCTCGGCCGGCACGGCGATGGTCTCCGACCGCCAGCGCGGCTTCATGGACGCGATGGCCAAGGAGCCCGCATTCAAGGTCGTCGAGGTGGTGTCGAACAACTGGGACCCGGTCGAGAGCGGCCGGCAGGCGCAGCAGCTGTTCGCCAAGTATGCCGCCCAGGGCGGCGTCCAGGCGGTGCGCGCCGACGCCGACTACATGGCGATCCCCGTCCTCGAGGCAGCCCGCCAGGCCGGCATGACGCTTGGCGGCAAGGACGGGCTGATCGTCTCAGGCTCCACCTGCTCGCCTGAAGGCATCGCGGCGATCCGCGCCGGCGACATGATCGGCACGGTGACGGCCGACCCGTGGACGCAGGGCGGCGCTAGCGCCGAGGCGGCGATCAAGTTCCTCTCCGGCGAGACGCTCGAGAAGACGATCATGGTGCCGGAGTTCCGCGTCACTGCCGCCAACGTCGGGGACTACGCGGAAGTCTGCGAGAAGTGAGCCTGTCGCCGCCGCTCCTGTCCGTCGAAGGGGTCTCGATCCGCTACGGCCGCTTCGAGGCCGTCCGCGACGCCAGCTTCTCGCTGGCGCCGGGCGAGGTGCTCGGCCTCTGCGGTCACAACGGCGCCGGCAAGAGCTCGATGGTGCGGGCGCTGTGCGGGCTCGTCACGCCCGCGAGCGGCCGCATCGTGCTCGCCGGCCGGGAGCGGCAGTTTGCAAGCGTGCGCGACGCCCAGAAGCAGGGCGTCGCGCTGGTCGACCAGGAGCTCAGCGTCATCCCGGCCCTGACGGTGGCGGAGAACCTCGCCCTCGGCGAGCCGGGGCTCGGCCTGCGCGGCCGGTTGCCGGCGGAGGAAGCTCGCCGGCGGCTCGACGCCGTCGGCCTCGCGGCCCTCGACCCGCGGCTACCGCTCGAGGACCTCTCGATCGGCGAGCGCCAGCTCGTCGAGATCGCCCGCGCCATCGGCCGCAAGGCGCAGCTTTTCATCCTCGACGAGCCGACGGCGACGCTGAGCGCCGTCGACATCGCCCAGGTCTTCGCCGCCGTGCGGCGGGTCACGGCGCAGGGACACGGCGTCATCTACGTCTCCCACCGGCTCGACGAGGTGCTGGAGCTCTGCGACCGCATCGTCGTCATGCGCGATGGCGAAGTGGTCGCCCGCGAGACGACCGTGGGACTGAAGGCGGAGCGGCTCGTGACGCTGATGCTGGGCGAGACCCCCGAGCGCGCCGCCCCCGCCTCTGCGGCCGCCGCGACCCGTCCGCCGGTGCTGACTGTCCGCGGGTTCGCCGTCGGCGCGCAGCTGCGCGATCTCGACCTCGCGGTGCGCCCGGGCGTCGTCACGGCGCTCGCCGGGCAGGTGGGCTCCGGCGCGAGCGAGGTGCTGCGGGCGTTCGCCGGCCTGTCGCCGCACGCCGTCGGCGACATCCGCGTCGCCGGCCGGCGCTTGGCCCTCGGTGACCCGCGCGCCGCGCTCGCCGCCGGCATCGGTTTCCTGTCGTCGGACCGCAAGGCGGAGGGCCTATTCCTGACGAGGTCGATCGCCGAAAACCTGGTGGCGACCCGGCTCCCGGCCTTGTCGCCGCGGGGCCTGCTGTCGCGCCGCCGCGTCCGCTACACGGCGCGCCGGATTGCCGAGCGCGCCGGCGTCGACCGCACCCGCCTCGGCGAGGCGGTAGGCCGTCTCAGCGGCGGCAACCAGCAGAAGACCTTCCTCGGCCGCTGCCTCGAGCGCGATGACGTGCTCGTGCTCCTGCTCGACGAGCCGACGCGCGGCGTCGACGTGGGCGGACGGGCCGACATCCACGCGCTGCTGCGCGGCCTCGCGGCAAACGGCGTCGCGGTTGTGTTCGCCTCCTCCGACCTCGACGAGGTGCTGGCACTCGCCCACGAGGTGGTGGTGATGCGCGCCGGCCGCATCGTCTCGCGCCGCTCTGTTGCGGAGACCGACAGCGTGCGGCTCCTGTCGGACATGACGCACGGCGAGGAGGCGGTGGCGCCATGAGCGAGGCCACGCTGTCGCACGCCTCCGTCCACCAGCGCACGCCCTGGTCCGCCACCCTGCGCCGCGCGCTGCTGCCGGCGCTGGTTGCGGTCCTCGTCGTCGCCATCCTCGCCACCGCGGTGACGACGCAGGGCTTCTTCACGCTCGCCAACCTGCAGGCGATCCTGTCGTCGATGATCTTCGTCGGCATGGTGTCGGTCGGCATGACGCTGGTGATGGTCTCCGGTGCCTTCGTCTCGCTGGCGCTCGCCACCACCGCGACGGTGTCGGCGATGATCTTCATGGCGAGCCTGTCGCTCGGCCTGCCGGCGGCGATCGCGCTGACGCTGCTCGCGGCACTCGTGGCGAGCGCCGTGCAGGGCGTCGTCATCAGCGGCTGGAACGCCAACCCGATCATCGTGACGATCGCCGCGGCGGCGGTGCTGGAGGGCGTCGCCGTCGCCTTCTCGCAGGGCGCCACCATCAATCCGGCGAACACGTCCTACCAGCTGCTCAACGGCCGCCTGCTCGGCCTGCCGGTCGGCCTGTTTGCGCTCGCCGGTCTCGTCGTGCTGACGGAGGCGATGCTGCGCTTCACCCGGCTCGGCCCGATGATCTACCTGATGGGCGACAACCGCGTCGCCGCCGTCGCCGCCGGCCTGCCGGTCGACCGCATCGGCGCCGGCGTGTTCGCCATCGCCGGCGTCTCGGCGGCGATGGCCGGCATGTTCATGGCGAGCTTCAACCACTCGGCGTCGCTGCTCCTCAGCCGCGGCAGCCTTGGCTTCGACGCCATCGCGGCGGTGCTGATCGGTGGCGCCGCCATCGCCGGCGGCCGGGGAACCGTGTTCGCCTCGATGATCGGCGTCGCCGTCATCGCCGTCGTCAACGACCTCGTGCTGCTGCGCGGCTTCTCGACCGGATCGCAGATCCTCCTGAAGGGCCTCGTGGTGATCGCCTTCGCGCTCGCGGCGCACCTGCGCCAGGAGCAGCGCCGATGAGCGCGGCCGCCACCGCTACTCCCACCACCTCCGCCGCCCGGCAGCGGCGCATGCGGGCAATCCTGCCGCCGACGATCCTCGCGGCGATCGCCGTCGTCGCGGTTGTCGTGCCGCTGTGGGCCGGCGTGCCACTGACGACCTTCTCCGTCTTCAACACCTTCCAGAACGCGGCGACCCTCGGACTCGTCGCTCTCGCCGTCGGCCTCACCGTGATGGCGGGCGAGTTCGACCTCTCGACGATCGCCGTCTTCACGCTCGGCGGCCTGCTGGCGGTCAAATTCGGCGAGGCCTCGCCGTTCCTCGGCGTCGCCGTCGCTGTCGGTGCGGGGATGGCGCTCGGCGCCGTGCAGGGCGGCATCCAGGCCGCCACCGGCATCAGCTCGGTGCCGCTCACCCTCGGCGGCTATATCGTCATCGCCGGCCTCTGCCACATCGTCGCCGGCGAGAGCATCCTCGTCTATGGCGACTACGACGTCGGGCTGTGGCTCGACGGGACGGTGGCCTTCGTCTTCTCGCCGCGAAGCCTCGTGGTGCTCGCCGTGTTCGCGCTCGTGTGGGTCGCGATGCGGCACACCGCGGTCGGCCCAATGATCCGCGCCGTCGGTGCCGACCGGCGCGCCGCCCGCGCCTCCGGCGTGCCGGCGGGCGTCGTCGTCAGCGGCGTGTTCATCCTCTCTGGCGCGCTGTGCGGGCTCGGCGGCGCGCTGTTCGCCTATTCGACCACGGCGGCGAAGTACGACCTCGGCCTCGACCCGTTCATCTTCGCGGTCACCGCGGTGCTGGTCGGCGGCATCGACGTGCGCGGCGGGCGGGGCAGCGTCATCGGCATCCTCGTCGGCGTGCTCGCCATGAGCCTGCTCGATACGATCTTCATCCAGCTCGCCATGCCCACCTACATGATCGACCTCGCGCGCGGCGGCATCCTGCTCGTCGTCGTGCTCGTCGAGGCGCCCGATCTCGCCCGGCGCGTCGCCGCCTGGAAGAACAACCGCCGCAGCCTGGCGCGGTCGCACGAGTGAACCAAACGGGACATCGAACAGCCATGAGCAACGCAGCGCCGCTCCGTCGCAACGCCGATCTCGGCGAGGCCGTCACCGACGCTTACGCCCGCTTCGCGGCGGCGAACCCGCAGAGCCTCGCCCGCCACCGCGCCGCGATGGACGTGCTGCCGGGCGGCAACACCCGCGCCGTGCTCTACTACCCGCCGTTCCCGCTCACGTTCGTCGGCGGCGAGGGCTGCCGCGTCACCGACCTCGACGGCCACGTCCACGTCGACCTGATCTCGGAATACTCGGCCGCCCTCTACGGCCACTCCAACCCGGTGATCGCCGCCGCCCAGAAGGCGGTGATCGACGGCGGGCTGTCGCTCGGCGCGCCGAACATGCTGGAGGCCGAGTACGCCCGCGCGCTGGTCGAGCGCTTCCCGGCCTTCGAGCGTGTCCGCTTTTGCAACTCCGGCACTGAGGCGAACATCATGGCGATCGCCACCGCCCGCGCCGTCACCGGCCGGTCGACGGTGATCGCCATGCACGAGGGCTACCACGGCGGCGTGCTGACCTTCGCCCACGGCGGCTCGCCGCTGAACCTGCCCTATCCCTTCGTCTTCGCCGACTACAACGACGTCGAGGCAACGCGCACGCTGATCCGCGCCCACGCCACCGATCTCGCCGCGGTGATCCTCGAGCCGATGATGGGCGGCGGCGGCTGCATCCCGGCGACGAAGGCCTTCCTCGACCTCGTGCGGGCCGAGACGGAGACGTGCGGGGCGCTGATGATCCTCGACGAGGTGATGACCTCGCGCCTCGATTTCCGCGGGCTGCACGGCCGCCACGGCCTCAAGCCGGACGTCGTCACGATGGGCAAGTATCTCGGCGGTGGCGCGAGCTTCGGCTGCTTCGGCGGGCGGGCGGATATCATGGACCGCTTCGATCCGGCCAAACCCGAGGCGTTCTCGCTCGGCGGTACCTTCAACAACAACCTGCTCAGCATGGCGGGCGGCATGGCCGGCCTCACGCAGGTTTTGACGGAGGGGGCGAGCCGGCAGGTGAACGAGCAGGGCGACCGGCTGCGGAACGACCTGCAGGCGTGCTTCGACGCGCACGGCGTCGCCGCCACCGTCACCGGCGTCGGCTCGCTGATGAACATCCACTTCATCGCCGGGCCGGTCGAGGACCCGCACGTGCTGGACACCATCGACCCGCGCTGTCTCGCGCTCTTCCACGTCGAGATGCTGCTGCGCGGCTTCTATCTCGCGCCGCGCGGCATGATCGCCCTGTCGCTGCCGTTCGGCGGGGCGGAGGCGGCCGCTTTCGTCGCCGCCGTCGACGACTTCCTGGCGACCGACGGCCACCTTTTGCCGAAGGTGCAGTGACGATGGCGAGCGGACGCAAGGCGGCCGCCCCGGCGGTTGCGGCCGACGCGGGCCGGGAGGTGCGTGGCACCGCGCACGCGGCGATCTATGCCGAGCTCAAGGCCGCGCTGATGAACGGCGACCTGAAGCCCGGCGACCGGGTGGTGGTACGCGAGCTCTCCGAGCGGTTCGCCACCAGCGCCATGCCGGTGCGCGAGGCGCTGCGCCAGCTCGTCAACGACGAGGCGCTGATCGACCACCCCAATCGCGGCGTCTCGGTGCCGGACGTCGACGCCGCCGCCGTCGCCGACCTCTTCCGCATCCGCTGCGCCATCGAGGGCTCGGCGGCCGAGTGGGCCGCCTCCACCATCAGCCCCGAGGAGCGCCGGGAGATCCACGCGATCAACGAGGCGATGAAGCTCTGCGTGCAGTCGGGCGGCGTCGCCGACTACCTCGCCCTCAACCGCCGCTTCCACTTCACGATCTACCGGGCGGCGCGCTCGCAGGGGCTCTTGCCGATCATCGAGCGGCTGTGGCTGCGCGCCGGCCCGCTCCTCAACGTCATGCGGCAGGAGGCGACGATCCGCCAGGGCCTCGACCACCACACCGAGATCCTGGAGGCACTCGACATTGGCGACGGCGCGCGGGCGCGGCGGGCGGTGATCGCCGACATCTCCGACGCCGGCAACATCATCCAGCGCGCCGTGCCGCACTGGGACGCCATCCGCCGCGTCCGCGCCGCCGAGCCTGTGGAGCCGTCCTGACCGGGGCGGGGAGGGCGGCCGACATCCGGAGCGTCTCGGGCCCGGCCTGCCTCAGCGCCAGCCGAGCGCCGGGGCGACGTGGGTGAGGATCGCCTCGATGACGTGCGCGTTGTAGTCGACGCCGAGCTGGTTCGGCACCGTCAGCAGCAGGGTGTCGGCCTCCGCGATCGCCTCGTCGGCCCGCAGTTCCTCGATCAGCGCCTCCGGCTCCGCCGCGTAGCTGCGTCCGAAGATGGCGCGGGTCTGGTCGTCGATGAAGCCGATCTTGTCCTCGCCCTCGCCGCCGTGGCCGAAATAGGCCCGGTCGCGATCGTCGACCAGGGCGAAGATGCTGCGGCTGACCGACACGCGCGGCTCGCGCGCGTGTCCCGCCGCCGTCCACGCCGCACGAAAGGCGCGGATCTGCTCGGCCTGCTGGATGTGGAACGGCTCTCCCGTCTCGTCGTCCTTCAGGGTGGAGCTCTGAAGGTTCATGCCGCGCTCGGCCGCCCACACGGCGGTGGCGTTCGAGGAGGCGCCCCACCAGACGCGCTCGCGCAGCCCCTGCGAATGCGGCTCGAGGCGCAGCAGGCCCGGCGGGTTGGGGAACATCGGACGCGGATTGGGCTCGGCGAAGCCCCGGCCGGCGAGCACGTCGAGAAACACCTCCGCATGCCGCCGCGCCATCTCGGCGCTGCTCTCGCCCTCGGCGGGCCGGAAGCCGAAATAGCGCCAGCCGTCGATCACCTGCTCGGGCGAGCCGCGGCTGATGCCGAGCTGCAGGCGGCCGCCGGAGATCAGGTCCGCCGCGCCGGCGTCCTCGGCCATGTAGAGGGGGTTCTCGTAGCGCATGTCGATGACGGCGGTGCCGATCTCGATGCGCTGCGTCCTGGCGCCGACCGCCGCCAGCAGCGGGAAGGGCGACGCCAGCTGGCGTGCGAAGTGGTGGACGCGGAAATAGGCGCCGTCGGCACCGAGCGCCTCGGCGGCGACGGCGAGGTCGATCGACTGCAGCAGCGCATCCCCCGCCGAGCGGGTGCCGGAGCGGGGCGACGGCGACCAGTGACCGAACGACAGAAAACCGATCTTCTTCACGATGAACCGAACGCTATTGGGAGGAGGTGGGGCCCTTCTAGAGCCGAACACTGCGGCACGAAACAGGCAAAGCCGCCAGCATCCTCACGTCGGCCCGCAACAGACCGTCAACCCCGACGCGCCGGCCCCACGGGCCGCCCTGCCACCCACACCGCGGCGATGTTCGCCGGCGTGGCCCCGTAGACGATCTTCTGGAAGACGTCCTCGAGATCGTCGGCGTCCTCGAAGACGTGCACGCCGCCACCCGGCGCCATCGCGTCGACGGCGATGGCGTCGAACTGGTAGCCGGGGGCGAACTGGCCGATCTTCAGGTCGAGCACCTCGCCGCCGCCGACGGTGGCGAGGTGGAAGGCGTCGCGGAAGTCGATGCGCGATCCCGGCCGGCCGCGCGCTGCCGCCGCCTTCGCCGGGTCGGTGCCTTCATCGAGGGCGATCGAGGCGGCGACGGCGGTGCGGCAGGCGTCGAAGATCGAGGCGCTCGGGCCGCCGGAGATGTCGGTGCCGAGGCCGACGTGCACGCCGCCCTCCACCAGCCGGCGCGCCGGCAGCACCGCATTGGCGAAATAGACGTTCGACAGCGGGCAGTGGGCGATGCCCGAGCCGGCGTCACGCAGCGTGCCGGCGTCGTCGTCACCGATGAAGTTTCCGTGCGCGAGCACCGTGTGGCGCGTCATCAGGCCGAAGTCGGCGAGCGCCCGGGTGTCGGACTTGCCGAGCCGCTCGATGACGGTGCGATGCGCCCAGTCGCTCTCCGAGCAGTGCGTCTGCACGTGACAGCCGCAGCGGCGGGCAAGCTCCCCGAGGCCCTCGAGCAGCGCGTCGGTGCAGGCGGGGATGAAGCGCGGCGTCACGATCGGCCGGACGAGGCCGGCGGCGTTGCCGGCCATGCCGCGGATGTGGTGGATCAGGTCCTCGGTCTCGGCGATTGCGGCGGCGGCTGAAGCGTCGCGGTAGTCCGGCGGGCAGAGGGCCGGATCGTCCATCGCCACCTTGCCGACGAAGGCGCGCTGGCCCTTCGCGAGGCAGATCTCGGCCAGCACGCGGTTCGCGTCGCGGTGGATGGTGCCGAAATAGACCGCCGTGGTGGTGCCGCCGGCGATCAATGCATCGACCATTGGACCATAGATCCGCCTGGCGAATTCGGCGTCGCGATAGCGCGCTTCCAGCGGAAAGGTGCGCTCGGTCAGCCAGCGGTCGAGCGGCAGGTGCAGCGCCTTGCCGAGCTGCGGCCATTGTGGTGCGTGGATGTGCAGGTCGACGAGGCCCGGCAGCAGGTATTGGCCGGCGCCGAGGCGCTCCAGCGCTCCAGCCGCCAGCGCCGCCGCCGTCCGTGCGGGGTAGTCCGCCGCCGCCGGTGCGATCACGGCGGTGATCGTGCCGCCGGCGTCGACCTCGACCAGTGCGTCCTCGACGATCTCCACCGCGCCGCGCCGCGGCGTGTGCATGATGGTGGCGCGCCACGCGCGCGCTGTTGCTCCGTCCGGCATGCCGCCCTCTCTTTTGGCGCCGGAGCATGCGAGGGGCGGGACGGCGACGGCAACCCGGATGGCCCGCGCGACGGGGCTGGATCGGCGGCGACTTCACCCGGATGATGGATTTATTGCGTCCCGCCACGGCCGCGCCGGCGGTCGCCCGCGGGTATGGCGTGGGATAGTCCCCGCCGGCCACCGCACGAGGTTTCATGGCGCCCCGCCCCGTCCCGCGACTGGAGCTTTCCGACGTCACCAAGGCGTACGGCCCGCTCGTCGCCGTCGACGGCGTGTCGCTCGCCGTCGCGCCGGGCGAGGTGCACGCGGTGCTCGGCGAGAACGGCGCCGGCAAGTCGACGCTGATGAAGATCCTCTACGGCGTCGTGCAGGCCGACGCCGGGCGCGTCCTCTGGGACGGCGAGCCGGTCGCCATCACCACGCCGACGGCCGCCCGCCGGCTCGGCATCGGCATGGTGTTCCAGCACTTCTCGCTGTTCCCGTCGCTGACGGTGCTGGAAAACCTCGTCGTCTCGCTGCCGGCCGGCCGCTCTGCGGCGGCGATCGCCACAGCCGCAGAGGCGCTCGCGGGACAGCACGGCCTCGCCGTCGACCTTCGCCGCACCGTCGACACGCTGTCCGTCGGCGAGCGCCAGCGTGTCGAGATCGTCCGCTGCCTGCTGCAGGACCCGCGCCTCATCATCCTCGACGAGCCGACCTCGGTGCTGACGCCGCAGGCGGTGGAGGAGCTGTTCGCTCTCCTGCGCGCCCTCGCCGGCTCGGGCTGCAGCATCCTCTATGTCAGCCACAAGTTGCACGAGGTGCGGGCGCTCTGCGACAGCGCGACGATCCTGCGCCGCGGCCGCGTCGTCGACCGCGTCGACCCGCGCGGCGAGACCGACGCGAGCCTCGCCGAGCGGATGCTCGGCAGCGTCGTCCCGCCGCCATCCCGCCGGGTGGGCGCTGCCACCCCGCGCGACCGGCTCGCCGTCCGCGGCCTCGACCGGCCGGCGGAGACGGCGCACGGCGTGGCGCTGCGGGACGTCGATCTCACCGTGCGGGCCGGCGAGATCCTCGGCATCGCCGGCATCGCCGGCAACGGCCAGGCGGAACTGCTCGAGGCAATCTCGGGCGAGTGGCGCGGACCGGCGGAGGCCGTGATGATCGAAGGCGCCCCCGCCGGTGCGCTCGGCCCGGTGGAGCGGCGCCGGCTCGGCCTCGTCGCCATCCCCGAGGAGCGGCTCGGCCACGGCGCCGTGCCTTCGATGACGCTCGCCGACAACGCGCTGCTGACCACCGCCCACCGCGGCCTCGTGCGCCACGGGCTGATCGACCGCCGCGCCGCCGCCGCCGAGGCGACCCGCTGCATCCGTGACTTCGACGTCCGCTCCGGCACGCCGCGCACGACGGCGCAGGCGCTGTCCGGCGGCAACCTGCAGAAGTTCATCGTCGGGCGAGAACTATCGCAGGCGCCCGGCGTCGTCGTCGCCCACCAGCCGACCTGGGGCATCGACGTCGGCGCGGCGGCCGCCATCTACACAGCCCTCGCCGCCATGCGCGACGCCGGCGCGGCGATCCTGCTGGTGTCTGAAGACCTCGACGAGCTGTTCGCCGTCTGCGACCGCATCGCCGTGCTGTCCGCCGGCCGGCTGTCGCCGCCGGTGCCGATCGGCGAGGCGACGGTCGAGGCGATCGGCCGCCTGATGGCGGACGGCAGCCACCACCCCTCGCCTGCCGCCGGCGTGTCCCATGCCGTTCACGCTTGAGCGCCGCCCGGCGCCGTCGCCGGCCGCCCGCGTCGCGGCGCCGCTGCTCGCGGTGGCGCTGACGCTCGTCGGCGGCAGCGCGCTGTTCGCCGCCCTCGGCCATTCGCCGCTGGCGGCGCTCCACGCCTTCCTGATCGCGCCGCTCGGCGACCTCTACGGCCTCGGCGAGCTCTGCTCGAAGGCGGCGCCGATCATGCTTTGCGCCACCGGCGTGGCGATCGGCTTCCGCTCCGGCGTCTGGAACATCGGCGCGGAGGGGCAGCTGATCCTCGGCGCGATCGCGAGCGGCGTCGTGGCGCTGAATCTCGGCGGCACCGGCAGCCCGCTGGTGCTGCCGGCGATGCTGCTGGCCGGCGCGCTCGGCGGCATGGCGTGGGCGGCGATCCCGGCCTTCCTGAAGGTGCGCTTCAACGCCAGCGAGATCCTCGTCACGCTGATGCTGACCTATGTCGCCGGCCTCTTCCTGAGTGCCCTCGTCTACGGCCCGCTGCGCTCGCCGACGGGCTTCAACTGGCCGGAGTCGACGGCCTTCGCGGCCGCCGCCCGCCTACCGCGGCTGGTGCCGGGCACCCGTCTCAACATCGGCTTTCCGATCGCGCTCGTGGTCGCGCTCGCCGCCTGGTTCTTCGTTGCGCGCACCCACCTCGCTTTCCGCATGCAGGTCGGCGCACTGGCACCGCGCGCGGCGCGCTATGCCGGCTTCTCGCGCTCGCGGGCGATCTGGGCGGCGATGCTGATCGGCGGCGCCACGGCCGGGCTCGCCGGCACCATCGAAGTCGCCGGCACGATCGGCAAGCTGCGCGAGGTGGTATCGCCGGGCTACGGCTACGCGGCGATCATCGTCGCCTTCATCGGCCGGCTGCACCCCGTCGGCATCGTGCTCGGGAGCCTCTTGATGGCGCTCCTCTATCTCGGCGGCGAGAACGCCAAGGTGGCGCTCGGCATCCCGGCCGCGGCGACCGGCATCTTCCAGGGCCTGCTGTTGTTCAGCCTGCTCGTCAGCGACAGCCTCGTCAGCTGGCGCGTACGCTGGCGATCACCGGCGCCGGCAGCCCGCGAGGTCGCCGACCGTGGCTGACCTCGCCGTCGCCATCCTGCTCGCCACCCTTGCCGCCGGCACGCCGCTGGTGCTGGCCGCCCTCGGCGAGCTCGTCACCGAGCGCACCGGCATCCTCAACCTCGGCGTCGAGGGGATGATGCTGGTCGGCGCCGCCACCGGCTTCGCCGCCGCGGCGGAGACCGGCTCGGTGCTGGCCGCCGCGGTCGCCGGCATGCTGGCGGGCATGGCGCTGGCGGCGCTGTTCGCCGTCGTCACACTGGTCTGCCGGGCGAGCCAGGTGGCGAGCGGGCTGGCGCTGACGATCCTCGGCATCGGACTCAGCGCGTTGATCGGCGCCGGCTACACCGGCGTCGCCCTGCCCGCCGATATCGGGGCCCTTCCCGCCTGGCTTGCCACGGTGCCCGGCCTCGGCCCGGTGCTGGCGGCGATCGAGCCGTTCACGGCGCTGTCGATCGCGCTCGCCGTCGGCGTCTGGTGGTTCCTCGCCCGCACCCGCTCCGGGCTGATCCTGCGCGCCGTCGGCGACGCACCGCAGTCCGCCGTCGCCGCGGGCTACCGGGTGGACGCCATCCGCTGCGCCGCCGTGCTGTTCGGCGGCGCGATGGCCGGGCTCGCGGGGGTGTATCTCTCGGTCGTCTACACGCCGGTGTGGGTGGAGAACATGACGGCGGGGCGCGGCTGGATCGCCATTGCGCTCGTCGTGTTCGCGTCCTGGAGCCCGCTGCGCGTGCTCGCCGGCGCCTACCTGTTCGGCGGCATCACCATCCTGCAGTTCCATTTGCAGGGCGCCGGCCTCGGGCTGCCGACCCAGGTGTTCTCGATGCTGCCCTATCTCGCCACCATCCTGGTGCTCGTGGTCGTCTCCTCGGCGACGGTGCGCACGCGCCTCAGGGCTCCCGCCGCGCTGGGAGGCACGCTCACCGGAGGGCCCTGAGCCCCGGCGGCCCGCACGGGAGAGAGGCATGGCGTTCGCGATCAAGGCCGAGGTTGCCGATCCGGGTGCGGGAACGCTGACGTTCACGGCGCAGAAGACGATGTACGGCGGCAAGCACATCGCCGTCGGCGATACGCTGTTCGTGTTCGCCAGCGAGAACGAGGGAGGTCGTGGCCTCGTCGCGCGCGGCATCGTCACCTCCGCCGCAGCGATCGCCAAGGTGCCCGGCATCGTCCGGCAGACGCCGCTGGTGAGCATCTCGGTCGGAAGCCTCGTGCCGGCGAAGCGGCCGCTCGGACGGCGCGAGTTGAAGCGGCACGCGGACTGGAGCGACGGCCACCCCGAGACGGAGCTCAACTTCAAGTTCTACCGCCAGGCGACCGACAAGATCATCGGACTCTCGGACGCGGCTGTAGCCTTCCTCGACGGCTTCTTCTGACGGGAGCGGGTGCGTCGGCCGGCGTAAAGTGCTTTGCTCCGGAGCGGCGCGGAAGAAGGGTCCGCCGCCCCCGGAGCGCTGCCGTGGCCAGGCAGGGATTTCCGCAGAGCCGCGAAGCGGGGCTTCACCCGCAGGGTGGAGACCTCCCGCCTCCACGCCCGCCGGACGGCACTCCGCACTTGCCCCCGGCACCCTTCTTGCTTCCAATTCGCATGATGGAAGCCGCCTCCGCCCACCTGCCGCTTCGCCTCGACACCACCAGCGTGGCGGCCCCGCGCCGCGTCGAGGCGTGGCGCGACGTCATGTACAGCCTGTGCTGCCCGATGACCTGCGAGGCACCCGGCCGCGACGACTTCCGCGCCCGCCTGATCGCGACGGACATCGGCCCGGTCGGTGTCCGTCATATGTGGTCGGACCCCTACCGCTGCCGGCAGACGCAAGGGACGCTCGCCCGCGCCCGCCGGCGGCTCTACGTGCTGACGGCGGCGACCGGCGGCGCCTTCCGCATGACGCAGTACGGCCGCGAGGTGGTGATCGACGCGGACACGATTTCCCTGCACTCGACGATGGACCTCCTCGAGTTCGTGCACGAGATGCCGTCGAGCGCCCTGATCGTCACCATCCCGGCCGAGCAGCTGAAGCAGCGCCTGCCGATCCCAGAGGACTACTGCGCCCGCCCCATCCGCCGCGACGGCGTGCTCGCGAGCATCTTCTTCGACACCCTCGATTCCGCCGTGCGGCACCAAGCGGGGCGCAACCCGGGCGTCGCCTGCGCGGTCTCGGAGCGGCTGCTCGACCTGTTGGCGAGCACGCTCGAGCACGAGGCACCGGCGCGCGCCTCGGCGGTCAGCGCCGTCGGCGCGACGCATCTGCGCCACGCCAAGGCGTTCGCCGCCGAGAACCTGCACCGCGCCGACCTCGGCCCGCAGACGATCGCGGCGGCGCTCGGCTTCTCAGTGCGCTATCTGCACCACCTCTTCCAGGACGAGCCGGAGACGATCGGCGTGTTCCTGCGCAAGCGCCGCCTCGCCAAGGCGCAGGCGCTGTTGTCGGACGCGGGCTTTTCCGCCCTGTCGGTGTCGGAGATCGCCTTCCGCGTCGGCTTCCGCTCCGACAGCCACTTCGTCACCGCCTTCAAAGGCGCCTTCGGCCTGACGCCGAAGGCCTTCCGCCAGCAGGCGGCCCGGACCGCCGAGGGCGAGCGGCCCGCCTTGCCGCCGGTCGCGTTGCCTGACGGCGCACAAAGCGCTTCGCGCGGCTGAAGCCGCCGCATTCCGGCTTGCCGGCCCCGCCCCGCTGGAGCGCAATGGCAGAAGGCCGTCCGGTGGCGGCGCTCAGGCGTGGCTCGAAATGGCGAGGTGGTGAGATGCTCGGTCGTCCGGCACGGTTCTTCAGCGCGCTGGCAGCGGCGCTGCTGCTGGTGGGACAGGGGATGGCGGGGCCGGCGGTGGCCGAGCCGCTGAAGGTCGCCTTCGTCTACTTCAGCCCGGTCGGCGACACCGGCTGGACCGCCGAGCACGACAAGGGCCGCAAGGCGATGGAGGCCGCCCTCGGCGACAAGGTCGAGGCGAAGATCGTCGAGAACGTCGCCTTCGGGCCGGATTCGCTGCAGGTGATCCGCCAGCTCGCCGCCGACGGAAACGGCCTGATCTTCACCACCTCGTTCGGCTTCATGGACCAGACGCTCGAGGTGGCCGGGCTCTATCCCGACGCGCGGTTCATGCACCTCGACGGCTACAAGACCGCCGACAACATGGGCACCTACTCGCTGCGCTACTACGAGTCGTCCTACCTCGCCGGCATGGCGGCGGGCGCCGTGACCAAGGGCGACACCATCGGCTACGTCTCGTCGTTCCCGCTGCCGGCGGTGATCCAGATCATCGACGCCTTCACCCTCGGCGCCCAGGCGACGAAGCCCGGGGTGAAGGTGAAGGTCGTGGAGGTGAACTCCTGGTACGACCCGGGCCGCGAGAAGGAGGCGACAGAGGCGCTGTTCTCGCAAGGCATCGACGTCGTCGGCCATGTCACCGACTCGACCGCCCCGACGCTCGCCGCCGAAGCCGCCGGCAAGTACGTTGTCGGCTTCCACTCCGACCGCACCAGCTACGGCCCGAAGTCGCAGCTGACCGCCGTCATCCCGGTGTGGGGCGACTTCTACACCAAGGTCGCGTCGAGCGTCATCGATGGCACCTGGACGAACAAGCCCGAGTGGCTGTCGATGAAGGACGGCGCGCTCGCCATCGCGCCGCTCGGCCCGGCGGTTCCGAAGGAGGCGGCGGAGAAGATCGCCGCCGTGGAAGCGCAGATCCGCGCCGGCACGTTCAGCCCCTTCCAGGGTCCGATCAAGGACCAGGCGGGCACGGAGCGGGTGAAGGCCGGCGAGACGCTGCCGGACGAGCAGCTCTACGGCATCAACTGGTACGTCGAAGGCGTCGAGGGCACGCTGCCGCAGTGAGCGGCGCTGCCCTCGTCCCGACTGACCATCGCACCGCCGATCAACGGCGCGGGCCGCCACGGTGGCCCGCGGACAGCGGAGCCTCGCCTTGTCGACCAGCGAGCAGACGATGACCGAGGACGCCGTGCTCGCCGCCGAGTGGCACCCGGTGGCGCGCTCGGCGGACGTCACCGACCGCCCGCATCCGGTCCGTTTGCTCGGCGTCGACGTGGTGCTCTGGCGCTCGCCCGATGGCCTCCGCTGCTGGGAGGACCGCTGCGCCCACCGCGGCGTCAAGCTGTCGCTCGGCAAGGTCACCGGCGGCCGCCTCGCCTGCCCCTATCACGGCTGGGAGTACCAGGCCGACGGCGTCTGCGTGCGCTATCCGGCGCACGAGCGGCAGAAGCCGTCGCCGCGGGCCCGCGCCACCACCTTCCGCGCGCAGGAGCGCTACGGCCTCGTCTGGGCCTGCCTCGGCGAGCCGGCGCGCGACATCCCGCCGTTCCCGGAGATCGACGCCGGCACGCACCACCTCTTCTTCGGCGGCGCCTTCGCCTACGAGACGAGCGGACCACGCGCCATCGAGAACTTCATCGACGTCTCGCATTTCCCGTTCGTCCACGCCGGCGTGCTCGGCTCGGAGGAGCACACCGAGATCGAGGACTACGACGTCGCGGTCGGCGACGACGGCCTCTCCGTCCGCAACGTCCGCGTCTGGCAGCCGCAGCCGACCAACACGATGGCGGCCGCCGGCGCCCATGTCGGCTACGAATACTATGTCCCGCGGCCGCTGACGGCCCGCCTCGTCAAGGACGTCGGGCTCACAAACCGCCACGGGGCACCGGCGACCGAGGCGATCATGCTGACGGTGACGCCCGTCGAGCCGGAGCGCGGCATCGGCTGGGTGCTGCTCGCCTCCAACCACGACGTGCTGCACAGCGAGGCCGACGTGCAGGCGTTCACGGCGCTGATCATCGGCCAGGACGTGCCGATCGTCGAATCGCAGCGCCCGAAGCGGCTGCCGCTGACGGTCGGGCGCGAGCTGCACGTGCACTCCGACAAGACCGCGGTCGCCTACCGCCGCTGGCTCGCGGCCCTCGGCGTCACCTACGGCACGCTGCCGCCTGAGTGAGCGGCCGGCGGCCGGCAGGGCTCGGGACGATGTAGCCTCCCGATACCGCCCGCGCCCGAGGTTGCGTCGCCGCCGCGGCACCCGATATAGACGCTACCGATGTCGCTGGATGACCTGCAGGACCTGACGCGCGACGAGCCGGCGTCGCCCCCGACCGATTCCCGCGGCCGGCCGAAGAAGCGCGCCAAGGCGATCGCCTACTGGTCGGAGCCGATCACCGGGCCGCTGCGCCGCTTCTCGGCGTGGTCGCACATGCTGTTCGCCGACCACGGCATCTTCCGCCTGATCTACGGCAATCGCCACCGCGTCGACGACAAGCTCTGGCGGTCGGCACAGCCGGCGCCGCACGACATCGGCTGGGCGAAGCGCAACGGCATCCGCACCATCGTGACGCTGCGCGCCGGCCGCGCCCACGGCGGCTGGCCGCTGCAGCGCGAGGCGTGCGCCGAAGCCGGGCTGGCGCTGCACGAGCTGCCGCTGTTCTCGCGCGCCGCCCCCTCGCGGGAGGCTATCCACGAGGCGAAGCGGGTGTTCGACGCGATCGAGTACCCGGCGCTGGTGCACTGCAAGTCCGGCGCCGACCGCGCCGGGCTCGCGAGCGCGCTCTACCTGCTCTTGCACAGGAACGCCCCGGTGGAGGAGGCGGTCGAGCAGCTGCACCTGCGCTACGGCCACGTGCGCTCGGCGAAGACCGGCATCCTCGACGTCTTCCTCGAGCGCTACCGCACCGAGGGCGTGCCGGCCGGGCTGACCTTCCTCGAGTGGGTCGACACCGTCTACGACCCGGCGGCGCTGAATGCGTCCTACCGCTCGTCGCTGTGGACGGACGTGCTCATCGACAAGGTGCTGAGGCGCGAGTGAGCGCCCGCCCTCAGGCCGGGCCGGCGGCGGCCGCCTCGTCATCGGCGGCGAACACGTCCTGGAACTGCAGCCGGTAGAAGCGCGCGTAGAGGCCGCCGCGCGCGAGAAGCTCGTCGTGCGTGCCGGTCTCGACGACGCGGCCGGCGTCCATCACGGCGATCTGGTCGGCGGCGCGGATGGTCGACAGGCGGTGGGCGATGACGAGCGTCGTCCGCCCCGCGGCGAGGCGGGCGATCGCCTCGCGGATCAGGTGCTCGGATTCCGAATCGAGCGCGCTCGTCGCTTCGTCGAGAAGCAGGATCGGCGCGTCCTTGAGGAAGGCACGGGCGAGCGTCACGCGCTGGCGCTCGCCGCCCGACAGCCGCGCGCCACGGTCGCCGACGATGGTGTCGTAGCCGTCGGGCATCGCCATGATGAAGACATGCGCTGCCGCCTGGCGGGCCGCCTCCTCGATCTCGGCGTCGGTGGCGTTCGGGCGGCCGAAGCGGATGTTCTGGCGGATCGTGTCGTTGAACAGCACCGCGTCCTGCGCGACCACCGCCACCTGGCGGCGGAGGCTCGAGAGCGTCACGTCGCGCACGTCGGTGCCGTCGATGCGAACAGTGCCCGCTTCGGCGTCGAACAGCCGGCAGACGAGCGAGAACATCGTCGACTTGCCGGCGCCGGAACGGCCGACGATCGCCGTCACCTTGCCGCCCGCTGCGACGAGGTCGACGCCGTCTAAGGCGCGCGTGCCGTCCGCGAAATTGTAGCGGAACACCACGCCGTCGAAACGGATCTCGCCGCCCGGCACGACGAGCGGGCGGGCGCCCGGACGGTCAGCCACCGTGGGCTTGCGGTCGAGCACGTCGAACACTCGCCTGAGCGCCGAAAAGCCCTGCTGCAGAACGGCGTTGAGGCTGCCGAGCGCGCGCAGCGGCTGCGCTGCGATGAGGAGCGCCGAGACGAAGCCGGTGAACTCGCCGACCGTCGAGGCACCCGTCGAGATGCGCCAGCCGATGACGAGAAGCACGCCGACGACGGCGAGGCCGCCGAGCAGCTCGAGCGTCGGCTCGACGCGGCCGCGCTGGTCGGCCGCTTTAACCTTGAGGACGCGCACCCGCTCGAAGGCGGCGGCGGCGCGGCCCTTCAGGTAGCCCTCGAGGCCGTAGGTCTTGACGATGCGCACCGCCCCGAAGCTCTCCGAGACGAGCTGCGCCATCAACCCAGTCTGTTCCTGCGTCGTGGTGGAGACGCGGCGGATGCGCTTGCCGATGCGGCCGATCGGGATGACCGCGAGCGGCAGCACGACGAGCGCGAACAGCGACAGGAACCAGTCGAGCCACACCATCGCGGCGAACACGGAGACGAGCGTCAGCGCGTCGCGCACGAGGTTCGTCGTGGCGCGGGTGAGCGCGTCGCGGATGAACGCGAGGTCGGTGGTGAAGCGCTGCGTCAGCGCCGCCGGCGTCTCGTCGGCGAGCTGCGCCACGTCCGAATCGACCAGGTGGTCGTAGAGGGCGATCTGCAGGTCGGTCTCGATGCGGGTGGCGAGCCGGTTGGTCATCGTCACCTGGGCGTAGAGCGTCGCCGCCTTGACGATGACGACGCCCGCCACCAGCAGCGGCAGCAGCGCGATCATCGCCGCGTCCTTGGCGCCGAAGGCGTCGTAGGCCTCGTTGATCAGGATCGGGTAGAGGCCGGTGGAGCCGGCCGACACGGCGATGACGGCGAGGATCGCGACAATCTTCGCCCAGTGCGCCGCGATCCAGCCGCGCCATAGCCGGCGGGCGAGCTCGCCGCTGTCGTCGGGGAGCGGCGCGCCCGGGTCGCGGCGGGGTTTCGTGCGGTCCTTCAGGCGACGGGCTCCGAGGCATCGGGCCGAGGCGTCAGCCCTCTCGGCGGCCGGGTGTGCTTCCGGTCGCGAGCGTATGGCGGAAGCGCTGCCGCATTGCAAGGCGAGCCCGGAGGCCGCTTGCTGACAATTGGTCGAGGCGCGCGCTTGACGGCCGCGCGAGGCACGCGCGACAACCGCGGGGGTTCGGGGCGGGGGTTCGCCCCGCCACGACCGGGCCGCACGCTTGCGCATTCTGCTCGCCGAGGATGCCGAGGATCTCGGCGACGCCGTCGCCGCACGGCTCCGCGCCTCCGGCCACGCGGTCGAATGGCACCGCAGCGGCGACGAGGTGGCGCTGCGGGCCCGCGAGGAGCCCTTCGACGCGATCGTGCTCGACGTCATGCTGCCCGGACGCGACGGCTTCGCCGTGCTCGCCGAACTGCGCCGCGCCGGCGTGGCGACGCCGGTGCTGGTCGTCACCGCCCGCGCCGAGGTCACCGACAAGGTGAGCCTGCTCGACCTCGGCGCCGACGACTACATCGTCAAGCCGTTCGACCTGCGCGAGTTCGAGGCGCGGCTGCGCGCCGTGACGCGCCGGCCGACGGCGATGCGCGCGAGCGCGGTCAACGTCGGCGCGCTCGCCTTCGACGCGGCGAGCCGCAGCGTCAGCGTCGCCGGCCGGCCGGTGGACTGCGGGCGGCGCGAGTTCCGCCTGCTCGAGGTGTTGCTCGGCCGGCTCGGCCAGGTGGTGGCGAAGGAGCGGCTGATGACGCAGCTGTTCGGCGCCGACGACGACGTCGGCGTCAATGCGCTGGAGCTCGTGGTGTCGCGGCTGCGTCGCAAGCTCGAGGGCGCCGGCGTCGAGATCGTCACGGTGCGCGGCACCGGCTACATGGCGCGCACCACGACGGCGACCCCGGCCGGCAGCGATGCGGCGGGCTGATCCCGGCCCCAGCGAGGTGGTGCGCGGCGTGCTGTCGATCCGCCGCCGCGTGCTCGGGCTCGCGCTCCTGGTGCTGGCGATCTCGGCGATGGTGTTCGCGGTGTTCCTGCGCGACTACGCCGGCCGCGCCGCCGACCGCGCCTTCGACCGCCTGCTCGCGGCCTCCGCGCTCTCCATCGCCGGCGCCGTGCAGGTGGAGGAGGGGCGCGTCACCGTCGAGCTGCCGCTCGCCTCGCTCGCCATGCTCGGCGCCGGCGGCGACCGCGTGTTCTACCTCGTCGAGGGACCCGACGGCGCCTTCGTCACCGGCTATCCGGAGCTCGCCGCCGGCCGGCCGCGGGCGGCCCGATCGGAGCCGAGCTTCGAGGACCTGAGCTTCCGCGGCGAGCGGGTGCGCGTCGCCACCATCGGCCGGCTCTCCTCGGTCGGCGGCGGTGCCGGCTTCGTGACGATCCGCGTCGCCGAGACGCGGCGGGGACGCGAGGCGCTGGCGAACGAGATCCTCTCCCGCGCCGTGCTGCCGCTGGTGGCGCTCCTGGTGGTGGCGCTGGCCGTCGTCTGGTTCGGGGTGCGGCGGGCGTTCGTGCCGCTCGCCGGCATCGAGCAGGAGTTGCGCGAGCGCGCCCCCGACGACCTGTCGCCGCTGAAGCTGCCGGTGCCGGTCGAGGTGATGGCGCTGGTGGCGGCGCTGAACGACTTCATGCGCCGGCTCGAATCCTCGCTGAAGACGCTGTCCGGGCTCGTCGCCGACGCGGCCCACCAGGTGCGCACGCCGCTCGCCGCGCTGCGCGCCCAGGCGGAGGTGGCGCTCGCGGAGCGCGACCCCGAGCGCATCCGCGAGCGGCTGACGCGCATCCACCGCAACGCCACCGCCACCAGCGATCTCGTCAACCAGCTGCTGATGGAGGCGATCGTCGCGCACCGGCTGGAGACGCGCGAGGTGGCGCCGCTCGCGCCGGCGGCGATCGTCGAGGAGGTGCGCCAGCGGCTCGACGACGACGACGAGGGGCGGCTCGCCGTCGCGGTGTCGGCGGCAGCGCGCGGCGTCACCGTGTGGGGCGACCGGCTGGCGCTGCGCGAGATGCTGCGCAACCTCGTCGAGAACGCGCTTTCCTATTCCGAGGGCGACGTCGACATCGAGATCTCCATGGCCGCCGCCGACCGCGTGCGGGTGTCGGTCGCCGACCGCGGCGATGGCATCGCCGACGACGAGAAGGCCCTGGTGCTGCAGCGCTTCCGCCGTGGCCGCGCCGGCGCCGGGGCGCCGGGCACGGGGCTCGGCCTTGCGGTGGCGAAGAGCGTCGCCGAGGCGCACGGCGGCGGCATCCAGCTCGTCGACCGACCGGGCGGCGGATTGGTGGCGCGTGTCGAGCTGCCGTGCGAGCCGGCGCCGGCGAGCCGTCCTGCAGCCGCGGCCGCCGTCGCCATGCTCTTCGCCGCCGCTGTCGCCGTCGCGCTCGGAGGCGGTCCGGCCGACGCGCAGGAGAGCGTCTACCCGGCGCCGGCGCCGCCGCCGGCCGGTCAGCACGCGCCCGTGCTCACCGTCGCCGGTGCCACCGACACCGGCCACTTCGCCCACTTCATCCGCGACTTCCAGGCACTGCGCCCGGAGGTGAAGGTCGTCTATGTCGAGATGGACACCATCCGCCTCTATGACGCCGTGGTGGCGGGAACGCTGCCGCCGTCGACTGATCTCGTCGTGTCGTCGGCCGCCGACCTGCAGGTGAAGCTCGCCAACGACGGCTACGCCCGCGCCCACGAGAGCGACCAGACGGCGCGGCTGCCGGCCTGGGCGCGCTGGCGCTCGGAGGTGTTCGGCTTCACCTACGAGCCGGCGGTGATCGTCTACAACAACCAGCTCGTGCCGGAGGCGGAGCGGCCGCGCTCGCACCTTGCGCTGACCGAGCTGCTCGAGCGCGAGCCGGAGCGCTTCCGCGGCCGCGTCGGCACCTACGACATCGCGCAGTCCGGCGTCGGCCACCTCCTCGCCATGCAGGACGCGCAGATCTCGTCGAACTTCTGGCGGCTGGTGCGCGCCTTCGGGCGGGTCGACGCGGAGCTCGGCGATTCGAGCCCGCAGATCCTCGACCTCGTCGAGGAGGGAGAGCTGGCGCTCGGCTACAACGTGCTCGGCTCCTACGCCTTTGGGCGGCTCGTCGAGGGTGGCCGGCTCGGCGTCGTCGTGCCGGAGGACTACACGCTGGTGCTGACGCGCACGATGCTGATCCCGCGCAGCGCCGACGACATCGCGCTCGCCGGCGCCTTCATCGACTACGCGCTGTCGCCGCGCGGGCAGGCGATCGCCGCCGGCCCTTCGGCGCTCGGCGCGGTGGTGCCGGGATCGCCGGGCGAGTTCACCGCCGAGACGATCGCCCGCGCCTCGCGCGGCATCATCCACCCGGTGGCGCTCGGCCCGGCGCTGCTCGTCGCGCTCGACCAGCAGCGCAAGGCCCGCGGCCTCGAGACGTGGCGGCGGCTCGTCTCGGAGCCGTGAGCGGCACACGCGCAGACGACAGGTGCGTGACAGCCGCATTTGCTACAGTGTCGGCCACCGGACGCTCGACAAGTCCGGAAGCGAAGCTTCGGGGAGGAGCCGCGTCGGTCAGCGACGCGGTGTCGTGAGGATGCGGCATCGCCGCGACGGCTCCAGCGCCGCGCGTGGCCTCCTCCCATGCGATCATCGCGGCGACAGGCAATGCCGCGCGACGAAACGGGAGGGTTCCGATGATGAAGCCGTTGTTCGCCGCCGCGCTGTGCGCCGGCCTGCTCGCCGCGCCGCTCGCGGCCTCCGCCACCGACTACAAGGTCATGGCGCCGGCCGCGCCCGGCGGCGGCTGGGACCAGACCGCCCGCGCCATGCAGACGGCGCTGCAGGACGAGAAGATCGCCGACAGCGTGCAGGTGACGAACGTCCCCGGCGCCGGCGGCACCATCGGCCTCGCGCAGTTCGCCACCCAGTCGAGCGGCGACCCGTCGTCGCTGATCGTCGGCGGCTACGTGATGGTCGGCGCGATCCTGACGAACAACGCGCCGGTGACGCTCGAGCAGGTGACGCCGATCGCGCGCCTCACCGGCGAGTACGAGGCGATCGTCGTGCCGGCCTCCTCGCCGATCCAGACGATGCAGGATCTCGTCGCCGCGCTGAAGGCCGATCCCGGCGCGGTGTCGTGGGGCGGCGGCTCGGCCGGCGGCACCGATCACATCGCCACCGGCCTGATCGCCAAGGCGGTCGGCGTCGACCCGACGAAGGTCAACTACATCGCGTTTTCCGGCGGCGGCGAGGCGCTGGCGGCGATCCTCGGCGGCCAGGTGACGGCCGGCATCTCCGGCTACGGCGAGTTCGAGGGCCAGGTGAAGGCCGGCGCGCTCCGCCTGCTCGCGGTGTCGAGCGCCGAGCGGCTGCCGGGCATCGACGCTCCGACGCTGAAGGAGGCCGGCGTCGACGTCGTCGTGCAGAACTGGCGGATGGTCGCGGCGGCGCCGGGCCTGACGCCGGAGCAGACGGCGGCGATCGGCGCCGACATCGAGAAGATGGTCAACTCGGCCACCTGGCAGGAGACGCTGAAGGCGAAGGGCTGGCAGAACACCTACCTCGCCGGCGACGCCTTCAAGGCGCAGCTCGCCGCCGACATCACCGCCACCTCCGCCATCCTGAAGGACATCGGTCTCGTCAAATGAGCGACCGCGAAATGAGCGGCCGCGGTCAGGATGCCGGCCGGCGCCGCCCCGACGGGGCGGTGCTGGTCGTCGCGGCCCTGCTCGCCGTCATCGCCGCGCTGATCGCCTGGGACACCCAGCGGCTCGGCGTGGCGGCGGCGTACGCGCGGGTCGGGCCGGCGGCGTTCCCGTACACGATCGCGGTCGGGCTGGTCGTGCTGGCGGCATGGACCGCCATCGAAGGATGGCGCCGGCAGTTTCCCGAGCGCGAACCGGTGGAGATCGGGCCGGTCGCGTGGATCGTCGCAGGCCTCGTCGCACAGCTGCTGCTGCTGCGCTATGCCGGCTTCTCGATCGCCACCGGGCTGCTGTTCGCCTTCACCGCCAAGGGGCTCGGCCGCGGACCCTTGTGGATGACGATCCCGATCGGCGTCGTGCTCGGCTTCTTCGTCTGGCTGGTGTTCGCCAAGCTCCTGCAGCTCTCGCTGCCCGCCGGGCCGCTCGAGCGCCTGATTCCCTGAGTTTCCCGAGCTCCTCGGTTTTTTGGGCGACGCCATGGACACCTTCGCGCTGCTCGGGCACGGCCTGCTCGTCGCCCTCGAGCCGATCAACCTGCTCTACGCACTGATCGGCGTGACGCTCGGCACCGCCGTCGGCGTGCTGCCCGGCATCGGCCCGGCGCTGACCGTCGCGCTCCTGCTGCCGGTCACCTACAAGCTCGACCCGGCCGGCTCGCTGATCATGTTCGCCGGCATCTACTACGGCGGCATGTACGGCGGCTCGACCACCTCGATCCTCCTGAACACGCCCGGCGAAAGCGCCTCGATCGTCACGGCGCTCGAGGGGAACAAGATGGCGCGGGCCGGGCGCGGCGGGCCGGCGCTGGCGACGGCCGCCATCGGCTCGTTCGTCGCCGGCCTGATCGCCACCATCGGGCTCGCCTTCATCGCGCCGTGGGTGGTGAAGTTCGCGCTCGCCTTCGGGCCGGCCGAGTATTTCGCGCTGATGGTGCTCGCCTTCATGACGGTATCGGCGGCGTTTGGCGATTCGACACTGCGCGGCCTCACCGCGCTGGCGCTCGGGCTCGCCATCGGCCTCGTCGGCATCGACCTGCAGACCGGCCAGGCGCGGCTGACCTTCGGCGTGCCGGACCTGCTCGACGGCATCGAGGTGACGACGGTGGCCGTGGCGCTGTTCGCGGTCGGCGAGGCGCTGTCGGTCGCCGCGGCGGGTAAGCGCGCGCCCGACAGGATCGAGCCGGTGCGCGGCTCGGTGTGGATGAGCAAGCTCGACTGGGCGCGCTCGTGGAAGCCGTGGCTGCGCGGCACGCTGATCGGCTTCCCGATCGGCGCCATGCCGGCCGGCGGCGCCGAGATCGGCACGTTCCTGTCCTATGCGGCGGAGAAGCGGCTGTCGAAGCACCCGGAGGAGTTCGGCCACGGCGCCATCGAGGGCGTCGCCGGACCGGAAGCAGCGAACAACGCCTCGGCCGCCGGCACGCTGGTGCCACTGTTGACCCTCGGGCTGCCGACCACGGCGACGGCGGCGATCATGCTCGCCGGCTTCCAGCAGTTCGGGCTGCAGCCGGGACCGTTGCTGTTCATCAACAACGCCGAGCTCGTCTGGGGGCTGATCGCGAGCCTGCTCGTCGCCAACCTGATGCTGCTCGTGCTCAACCTGCCGCTGATCGGGCTGTGGGTGAAGCTGCTGTCGATCCCGCGGCCGTGGCTCTACGGCGGCATCCTGGTGTTCGCCACGCTCGGCACGATCGGCGCCAACCCGTCGGTGGCCGAGCTCGCGATGCTGCTCGCCTTCGGCATCCTCGGCTTTGCGCTCCGCCTGTTCGGCTATCCGATCGCACCGGTGGTGGTCGGGCTGATCCTCGGCCCGATGGCCGAGCAGCAGCTGCGCCGGGCGCTCGCCATCAGCCAGGGCGATCCGACCGTGCTCGTCACCTCGCCGGTCGCCGCCGTGCTCCTGGCGCTCGCCGCGGCGGCGGTGATCGTGCCGCTGGTGCTGCGCTGGCGCGGCCGCGGCAAGGTGCTCTCGGCCCTTGCGGCGAGCGAAGATTGAGGCCATGACAATGCCGCCGGGCCTCCCCCGGCGGGACCGCGACCATCCCATTGGAGGATCTGCGCACCCTCAAGACCCTGGTGCCAGGCCGGGCCCCTCTGGCAGCTCCTCCTGGGGGGCTGCGATGTCGGACTGGACGATTTCCGAGACCTCTCGGGCGCAGCAGGCGGGCTCGCATGCCACACGGCATCGATCCCGGGCCACCGGCCGAGGCCGGCCAGGCATGCGATCTCGTCCCGCTTCGCCCTTGCCCCTGCAAGGAGACAGTCCCGCATGATGGAATTCATCACCGAACACCTGACGCCCGACGCGCTCTCCGCGCTCGGACAGGTGATCATGATCGACATCGTTCTGGCCGGCGACAACGCCATCGTCATCGGCCTCGCCGCGGCCGGCCTGCCGAAGGATCAGCGCGCCAAGGCGATCCTGATCGGCATCATTGCCGCCACCGTGCTGCGCATCGGCTTCGCGGCGATCACCGCGCAGTTGCTCGCCATCATCGGCCTCTTGCTCGCCGGTGGCATCCTGCTGCTCTGGGTGTCCTGGAAGATGTGGCGCGAGCTGCGCATCTCGGCCCGCGAGGAGGCCGAGGCGCAGGAGGCGCTGAGCGAACAGGACATCACCGGCGACAACCAGATCGCCGCCGGCGCGCCGCGCAAGACCTTCGCCCAGGCGGCCTGGCAGATCGTCGTCGCCGACGTGTCGATGTCGCTCGACAACGTGCTCGCCGTCGCCGGCGCCGCCCGCGACCATCCCTGGGTGCTGGTGACGGGCCTCGTCGTGTCGATCGCGCTGATGGGCCTCGCGGCGAGCTTCATCGCCAAGCTGCTGCACCGCTACCGCTGGATCGCCTATGTCGGCCTGCTGATCATCCTCTACGTGTCGCTGGAGATGATCTGGCGCGGCGGCAACGAGGTCTGGCCTTTCGTGCAGGCCTACTTCGCGACCTGACCCCGGCGCGGCCGCCCCCGGCGGCCGCGCCGCTGCATCCTGAGAAGCGACACAATAAAACGGGCCCCGGTCTTGCGACCGGGGCCCGCTTCGCGACGGTGCGCCGAGAGCTCGACGGGCGGGGGGAGGACCCGCCCGGAGCGACTCAGAAGCGCACGCCGTCGAAGGCCTTGGCGTCGATGCCGAGCACCCGCAGATCGGCCGGCGCCGGGAGGCGACCGTTGTTCGCCGCCGCCGCCGCGTTGCGGGCCGCGCCGAGGATCGCGAAGGCGTTGCTGATCGAGCCGAAGAAGCTGTTGCGCGGCCGCGCCTCTAAGCCGGCGGTGTAGTGGGTGGCGCTCATGGAGAACTCTCCTCTGCTGTTGGTCCCCATATCGGTTATGCTGCGCTGCAATAGAAGTGCGGGAATCGCAGCGCCGCCATGCGCTCGGTGCACAGCGGGTTATCGACTTCTGTCTGCGGATTTCGCCCGTCCCTGATCGGACGTCGCGCACGGGGGCAGTGGTGCGCCGCCGTTGTGCGGTGCGGAGGCCACGCCGGCGACGGACCTCGGAGCCCGCACCGAAATCGCCCGGAGCGGGGACCGCGCCGGGCGTTCTGTTTGTGCGCCGAACGGCTATGCCTTGCGGGGCAGTTCCTGGGGTGGCGAGTCAGCCATTCGTCGCGAAGCCGTGGCTGTCGTCGCCGCCGGCCGGTGACTTGGTGCCCGCGGCGGCCCCCCTCCCTACCCTCCCCCGCGAGGGGGGAGGGTTTGCGTCGAGCAATGGGCGTCGCTCAGCCCGCCGCGGCGAGCTTCGTCGGCTGCACCTCGGCCGCATAGTCGTCCATCAGGGTGCGGGTGATCTCGCCCACCTTGAACGTGTAGGGGCCGATCTCGGAGACCGGCGTCACTTCGGCGGCGGTGCCGGTGAGGAAGCACTCCTCGAACTCGGTCATCTCCTCCGGGCGGATCTTGCGCTCGATCACCTCATAGCCGCGGCGCTTGGCGATCCCGATCACCGTGCGGCGCGTGATGCCGTCGAGGAAGCAGTGCGGCTCCGGCGTGTGGATGCGGCCGTCCTTGACGAAGAACACGTTGGCGCCCGTCGCCTCGGCGACGTTGCCCTCGAAGTCGAGCATCAGCGCGTCGGCATAGCCCTTGTTCTCGGCCGCGTGCTTCGACAGCGTGCAGATCATGTAGAGGCCGGCGGCCTTCGCCTTCGACGGGATGGTGCGCGGGTCCGGGCGACGCCACTCGGCCATGTCGAGGCGGATGCCCTTCAGGCGCTGCTCGGGGGCGAAGTAGCTCGGCCACTCCCAGGCGGCGATGGCGAGGTGGATGGTGTTGTGCTGCGCCGACACGCCCATCATCTCGCTGCCGCGCCAGGCGACCGGGCGGAGATAGGCATCGGTGAGCTTCATGCGGCGCAGCAGTTCGCGGCTCGCCGCGTTGATCTCGTCGGCGGTGTAGGGGATCTGGAAGCCCAGCACCTTGGCGGAGAACAAGAGCCGCTCGGTGTGCTCGGCGAGCTTGAAGATCTCGCCGCCATACGCGCGCTCGCCCTCGAAAACCGAGGAGGCGTAGTGCAGCCCATGGGTGAGCACGTGCACGTTCGCCTCCGACCACGGCACGAACTTGCCGTCCATCCAGATGACGCCGTCGCGTTTGTCGAAGGATTGTCCCGCCATTTTTCTCTGTCTCCCGGTTTCAGGCGCCCGGCGCCCCGGCAGTCCCGGCTGCCGGTCTAGCACGTCGGCTTCGCCGATCGCAGCGGCCGGCTGTTGGCCCTCGCCGTCGCCCCGCGATTTTTGCGTTGCGGCAGAAGTGCCGATATCCTCCCGCCCGGCCGGCCTCGGCGCGAAGGGGTATCCGATCCTTTCGTCCGGACGGCGATCTCAGTAACAATCGTACGTGAATAAGTCAATATGACTGACGTAATTTCCGGACCCGACCTGCGCCGCATTCCCGTCGAGCCCGACGAGGGCGACGCCGCGCACGCCGGCGAGCCGCTCTACGAGCTGATCGAGCTGTTGTTTTTCGCCTACCGGGACTTTGTGGGGGGGCCGGACCGCATCCTCGCCGAGTACGACTTCGGGCGCGCGCATCACCGCGTCCTGCACTTCGTCAGCCGCAACCCCGGCATGCGCGTCACCGACCTCCTGGACATCCTGAAGATCACCAAGCAGAGCCTCGCGCGCGTCCTGAAGCAACTCGTCGACACCGGCTTCATCGACAGCCGCACCGGCGCCGCCGACCGCCGCGAGCGGCTGCTCTATCCGACCGAAGCCGGCCGCAAGCTGGCGCTGCGCCTCGCGTCGCTGCAGTCGGCACGGCTCGAGGCGGCAACCACCGCGCTCGGGCCGGGCGGCGCGGAACTCGCGAAGCGGTTCCTCGCCTTGGTGGTGAACGAGGACGAGCGGCCGGCCGTGCTGGCGCTCGCCCGCCGGGAGAGCCCGCGATGAGCCCGCTGGCCGCCGCCGCGGCGGCGCCGCTTCCCGACGATGCCCCGCACCTGCTCGTCGTCGACGACGACAACCGCATCCGCACGCTCTTGCGCCGCTACCTGCTCGAGCACGGCTACCGCGCCACCGTGGCGGAGGACGCCGCCGCGGCGCGCCGCTCGCTGGCGCAGCTCGAGTTCGACCTGATCATCCTCGACGTGATGATGCCGGGCGAGAGCGGCGTCGACCTCGCCTCGGCGCTGCGCACCGTCTCCGACGTGCCGATCCTGATGCTGACCGCCCGCGCCGAGGCGGGCGACCGCATCGCCGGGCTGGAAGCCGGCGTCGACGACTACCTGACGAAGCCGTTCGAGCCGCGCGAGCTCCTGCTCCGGGTGCAGAGCATCCTAAGGCGGCGCGCGCCGCGCGGCACCGCCCCGGCCGAGGTGCGGTTCGGGCCGTTCACCTTCCACCTGCAGAAGATGGAGCTCCTCCGGGGCGACGCGCCGGTGCGGCTGACCGAGCGCGAGCGACGGCTGCTGAAGGCGTTCGCCGAGCGTCCCGGCGACACCATCGCCCGCCACCTGCTGGTGGAGGGCGAAGGCAGCCTCGGCGAGCGGACGGTGGACGTGCAGATCAACCGGCTGCGCCGCAAGCTCGAGGTCGATCCGGCGAACCCGGTGCACCTGCAGACCGTGCGCGGCATCGGCTACCGGCTGGCGACGAGCTGACGGGACGGAGAAGGCGGAGACCTTGGCGAGCACCGGCGAGGGACTGGAGTGGGCGCGGGCCGCCGGCGACCGCGCGAGGCGCCTGCTGCTGCTGCCCGAGATCGGCCGCTTCCTGCACGGCACGCTGCCGAAGCGGCTGTTTCCCCGCTCGCTCTTGATCATCATCCTGCCGATGATCCTGCTGCAGTCGGTCGCCGCCTACGTGTTCCTCGAGCGGCACTGGGAGCTCGTGACGCGCCGCCTGTCGGAGGCGACCGTGCGCGACATCACGGCGCTGATCAGCGTGCTCGAGTCCTACCCGCAGGATCCCGAGTACACGACGCTGAAGCGCATCGCCCGCGACGACCTGAAGCTCACCATCGAGGTGCTGCCGAAGCAGCCGCTGCCGCCGCCGGCCGAGAAGCCGTTCTTCTCGCTGCTCGACCGCACGCTGTCGCGGCTGATCTCCGAATCGATCGGCAAGCCGTTCTGGATCGACACCGTCGGGCGCACCGATTTCGTCGAGATCCGCATCGACCTGCCCGACAACCAGCTGAAGGTGTTCGCCCGCCGCAGCCAGACCTATGCGGCGAACGCCCACATCTTCCTCGTCTGGATGGTCGGCACGGCCCTGGTGCTGCTCGCCATCGCCATCCCCTTCCTGCGCAACCAGATCCGGCCGATCCAGATGCTCGCCGCCGCTGCCGAGGACTTCGGCAAGGGGCGCCCGGTCGAGGGTTTCCGGCCGCGCGGTGCGCTCGAGGTGCGGCAGGCGGCGCACGCCTTCCTCGAGATGCGGCGGCGCATCGAGCGGCAGATCGAGCAGCGCACGACGATGCTCGCCGGCGTCTCGCATGACCTCCGGACGATGCTGACCCGCTTCCGCCTGGAGCTCGCCTTCCTCGGCGACGGCGAGGAGGTGGCCGAGCTCAAGAAGGACGTCGACGAGATGCAGGCGATGCTCGAGGGCTACATCGCCTTCGTGCGCGGCGACGGCGACGAGCAGGCGGCCGTCGTCGATCTGTCCCTGATGCTCGACGAGATCGCCGCCAAGGCGGCGTCGGAGGGAACGACGGTGTCGGCCCGCTTCGAGGGGGAGCCGCAGGTGACGGTGAAGCCGAGCGCCTTCCGCCGCGCCGTCGTCAACCTCGTCGGCAACGCCTGCCGCCATGCCGGAACGGTCGAGATCGCCGGCCGCCACGCCGACGGGTGGATCACCGTGACGATCGACGACGACGGCCCCGGCATCCCGGCGGAGAAGCGCGAGGAGGTCTTCAAGCCGTTCGTGCGGCTCGACGAGGCGCGCAACCAGGACCAGGCCGGCACCGGCCTCGGGCTCGCCATCGCCCGCGACATCGTGCGCGGCCACGGCGGCGACATCGGTCTCGACCAGTCGCCGGCGGGCGGCCTCAGGGCGCGGGTCCGCATCCCCGGCTGAACGCGGGCGCGCGCGACATTGCGCGGGCCGGTATTGCGGCGCCCGGTGCGGCGCCATACCTGCGGCAGTGCGATAGGGAAGGGCCAACGATGATCGACACCAAGAAGCTCCTCGACCAGTTCCTCGGCGCCGGTGGCGGCGGCGGCATCGGCGACATGCTCGCCAAAAGCGGCCTCGGCGGCGCGCCCCAGCAGGGCGGCCAGCGCAGTGCCTCGCCATCCGGCGGCGGCGGCCTCGGCGACCTGATCGGCGGCGTGCTCGGCGGCGGCAAGGGCGGCGGCGGTGGCGGCCTCGGCGGGATGCTGGGCGGCGGGGGCGGCCTCGCCGGCGGCGCGCTCGCCGGCGGCCTCGTCTCGGTGCTGCTCGGCTCGAAGGGCGCGCGCAAGCTCGGCGGCAAGGCGCTCACCTATGGCGGCCTCGCCGTCGTCGGCGCGCTCGCCTACAGCGCCTACCGCAACTGGCAGGCGCAGCAGTCCGGTGCCCCGGCCCCCGCCCCGGCGCGCGCCGACCAGCCGCTGGCGCTGCCGCCGCCGGACACGCCGTTCCATCCGTCGCACGCCCCCGGCGGCGAGAACGTGCTGGCGCTGACGCTGCTGCACGCGATGATCGCCGCCGCCCGCGCGGACGGTCACATCGACGCCGACGAGCGCGCCCGCATCGTCGGCCGCCTCGACGACATCGGCCTGCCGGCCGAGGACCGGAGCTTCCTGGAACAGGAGCTCGCGAGCCCGGTCGACATCGACCGGCTGGTGCGCGAGGCGTCGACGCCGGAGGTGGCGGCGGAGATCTATGCCGCGTCGCTGCTCGTCATCACGCCGGACAAGCCGGCCGAGCGGGCCTATCTCGAGCTGCTGGCCGCCCGGCTCGGCCTCGATCCGGGCCTCAAGGTCGAGCTCGAGAAGGCGGTCGCCGCCGCCGTGGCGGGCTGACGACGGCCTGGCGGGCCGGCCTCAGGCCGGCGGCGGCGCCAGCACGGCGGCGCGGTGCGCCAAGAGCGCCGGCCGCAGCACCGCCACGACGGCGAGCAGGATGACGACGCCGATCAGCATGCCGGCGATGCGCTCGACCACCGGATCGATGGTGTCCGGTGGTCCGAGCCCGGTCACCATCGCCAGGATGTAGGCGAAGCCGCCCTGCAGGCCGACATACGAGTAGGCGCTGCGGCCGTGGTAGAGGTGGGCGAGCGCCATCATCCCGCCGACGAACAGCACCGACCAGACGAAGAACGACGACACGCCCATCGCCGTGATGGCGAGGCCGGCGCTGCCGCCGACGAGGCAGCCGAGCACCCGCTGGAAGCTCTTGGCGCGCATCACCGCGATGTCGCGGTCGATGACGGCGAGGATGCTGACGACGATCTGCAGGAGGCTCGGCAGGTCGTACCACGACCACAGCGTCAGCGCCGTCAGCAGGGCGGCACCGGTGACGAGCGCGGCGTGGAAGGCCTCGAGCTTCTCCGAGGGATCGCCGGGCGCAAACCCCTTCGGCTTCTCCTCCTGGCTGACGCCGAGCACCAGCGAAGAGGCCATGCCGGCGAACACGCCGATGCAGATCTCCAGGCCCCGGAACACCACGAACTCGTGCAGCGTCGCCGGCGACAGGATCGAGCCGACGATCGCCATGCCGATGGTGATCGCGCCGAGCAGCCAGGCGTAGTCGAAGCGGCTGCGGAAGCGCATCACCATGCCGCCCATGCAGACGCCGGCGAGCACCAACGCCTGCGCCACCGGCTGGCCCTCGATGGCGAGCGCGATCTGGTAGCCGACGACGCAGGCGATGAGCGTGCCGGCGACGCGCATGCCGGACTTCAACACCAGTGCGTCGCGGTTCGGGTTGGCGATCACCCACGCCGAGATCGCCGCCCACCAAGGGTCGGACGTTCCCGCCCAGAACGCCAGCACCGCGGCGAGCCAGCAGCCGACGGCGGCGACCAGCGCCTGGCGCTCGCCGCCGATCATTTCGCCGCCGGCTCCTGCGAGCCGGCCGGCGGCGCGGCACTCGTCGCGAACGTGTTCGCCCACATCAGCACGCGCGCGTCGGCGCCGGAGAACAGCGGCACCCGGCCGACGAAGTCGCCGATCTCGACCTCGATCGGGAAGCGTCGCGGCAGCCTGATCCACTCGGTCGTCGGCGACACGTAGGGCAGCACGCCGAGCGGATCCGGCTGGCGCGCGATGCCGCGCGGGATCGAGCGGATGGTGGCGCGGTGGATGCGCCAGGGATCGGACGAGATGTGCACCCACACCGGCTGGCCGGGCTCGATCGCGCCAAGATAGTAGTCCGGCAGGTTGGCGACGATGCGCCAGCCGCGGTCGGCGACGATCGCCATCACCGGCGTGCCGATGTTGACGAAGTCGCCCTCCTTCACCTCGTAGGGGGCGACGGTGCCCGCAACGGAGGAAACGACGCGGGTCTGCGCGAGGTCGTACTCCGCCTTGGCGAGCGACGCCTCAGCCGCGCCGATCGCGGCGAGCTGCACGGCGATGTCCTGCTGGGCCGTCTGCTGCAGGGCGGTGAGCTCGGCGACGTGCGCGTCGGCGGTGTCGAAGTCGCGCTTGGCGTCGTCGACGGCCTGCACGGTGACGGCGCCCGAGTTCTGGATGGCGGCGAGGCGCTGGTAGCGCATCTCGGCGTCGTTGAGGGTCGCCTTTGCCGACTGCACGGTGGAGGCGGCGGCGGCGGCCTGATCGACGGCCTTGGCGTGGTTCGCCTTCGCGAGCGTCCGCTGCGCGTTCAGCTCGTCGACGCGATACCGGAAGATCGTCGGGTCGATGGAGAACAGCAGGTCGCCGGCGGCGATCGTCTGGTTGCGCTCGACCGCCACGGTCGCCACCGGGCCGGCCACCTGCGGGGCGACGACGACGACATCGGTGAGCACAAACGCGTCGGTCGAATAGGCGATGAACGAGGAGACGATCTCGTAGAGCAGCAGCAGGCCGGTGAGCAGCGCGAAGACGGAGGCGCCGGGGTGCCTGGAGATGAACGCGCGCAAACTCGTCTCCCGCCTGCATCGTCGCACGACCGCCGCCGAGGGAGCCGCGAGCGCGTCGCCGCGTCAAGGGCGAAGGCGTTCGGCGCCGTCCAGACGGCGACGGCCCGGGACGTGTGTCCCGGGCCGTGCATTTTCGCTGTTCGCAGCCGGGCCGCGCCCGGCGCGAGCGTCAGCCGTTGTGGTAGGCCATCTCGCCGTGGGAGACGAGGTCGAGACCCTCGCGCTCCTGCTCCGGCGTGACGCGCAGCCCGATGATCAGGTCGACGATCTTGTAGAGGATCGCCGAGCCGATGCCCGACCACAGCAGCGTCACCACGACGCCCTTCAGCTGCGCCCACACCTGCGCGCCCGTGCCCGGGTAGCCAGCCGCCAGCGTCGAGTAGTCGACGATGCCGGCGCCGCCGAGCGACGGGTTCACCAGGATGCCGGTCGCCAGCGCGCCGAGGATGCCGCCGACGCAGTGGATGCCGAAGACGTCGAGGCTGTCGTCGTAGCCGAGCGCGTTCTTCACGACGGCGACGAAGAAGTAGCACACGGCGCCGGCCGCGAGGCCGAGCACCAGGGCACCCCCAGGGCCGGCGAAGCCGGCGGCCGGGGTGACCGCGACCAAGCCCGCGACGGCGCCGGACACGACGCCGAGGAGGCTAGCCTTGCCCTTCGCGAAGCTCTCGACGACCACCCACGCCACGGCGGCACCGGCCGTCGCGATGAAGGTGTTGGCCATCGCCAGCACGGCGTAGGAGTTCGCCTCGAGGTTGGAGCCGGCGTTGAAGCCGAACCAGCCGACCCACAGCAGCGAGGCGCCGACCATGGTGAGCGTCAGCGAGTGCGGCGCCATCATGTCCTTCTTGTAGCCGATGCGCTTGCCGATGATCAGCGCGCCGACGAGACCGGCGATGCCGGAGTTGATGTGCACCACCGTGCCGCCGGCGAAGTCGATCGCGCCGAAGCCGAAGATCAGGCCGCTCGGGTCCGCATAGGCGCTCGGGCCGCCCCAGAACCACACCATGTGCGCGATCGGGAAGTAGATGAACGTCACCCACAGCACCGCGAACAGGATCACCGCCGAGAACTTTGCCCGCTCGGCGAAGGCGCCGACGATCAGGCACGGGGTGATGCAGGCGAAGGTCATCTGGAAGAGCACGAACACCAGCTCCGGGATGACGACGCCCTTCGAGAACGTCTCGACGTTCGATTCGACCGTCACGCCAGACAGGAACATCTTCGATAGGCCGCCGATATAGGAGTTCAGCGAGCCACCGGACGTAAACGCCAGGCTGTAGCCGTAGATGAACCAGATGATCATGACGACGCAGGTGATCGTGAACACCTGCATCAGCACCGACAGCATGTTCTTGGTGCGCACCAGGCCGCCGTAGAACAGGGCGAGGCCGGGGATCGTCATCAGCAGCACGATGATGGTGGAGAGCATCATCCAGGTGGTGTCGCCCTTGTCGGGAACGGGCGCCGCAGCGACGGCCTCGACGACGGCTTCGGCGGCGGGTGCCGCCGCGTCCTGGGCATAGGCCACACCAGCGGCGAGCAGCAGCATCGCTCCCGTGGTCGCCGCCCGGCGGAGTATCGAACTCGTTGTCATGGTGGCATTTTCCCTGTTCGTGCCGGCGTCCATGGAAGCCGCGGGTTCAGAGCGCATCGACATCGGTCTCGCCGGTGCGGATGCGGACGGCCTGTTCGATCGAGTAGACGAAGATCTTCCCGTCGCCGATCTGGCCGGTCTTGGCCGCGGTCGCGATCGCCTCGACCGTCTTCTCGACGGCGTCGGTGGAGACGGCGATCTCGATCTTCAGCTTCGGCAGGAAGCTCACGGCGTACTCGGTGCCGCGGTAGATCTCGGTGTGCCCCTTCTGTCGCCCGTAACCCTTCACCTCCGTCACCGTCAGACCTTGGATACCGATGCCCGTGAGCGCGTCGCGCACCTCGTCGAGCTTGAATGGCTTGATGATCGCCATCACGATTTTCATGAGGATGCCCATGTCATTGGCCGTCACCCGACACGGCTCGGGATCAGGCGGGGAACAAGCTCCGCCGACCGACCCAGTCCCGGCCTTCCCGACGAGCTCCGCGGCGCTGTTGAATCAAACGCCGTGCCAACCGGCGACACGGTCGAGCCGCGAATCGCCAAAAAGCCGGAATTTCGCCAAAAAAGAGGCCCGGGGAACAGTGTTCCCCGGGCCAGGTGCGACCGGAGCCAGTTCGGTCGCGACGGGAGACGAAGGGGCCGGCGGCAGCGCCGACGGCCGAGGCACGAGACGAGCAAGGGCCGCGCGGCGCGCTACCCGCAGACCGGGCGCGCCAGCACGGAGCGCACAAGAGCATCGAACCAGCCGGATGCCGAGGAACGCGCCCCCGACCCGGCCTCGGTGTGGATGTCGGAGGCCGCCCCGGCCGCCGGCCGCACGATCGCGCCAACCCGCCCGATGGCGGTCGACGGTCGCGGCGGCAGCGGCGGCGGGACGGTGGGAATGTGCACGGTCACAGCGCCTCCGCGTCGGTCTCGCCGGTGCGGATGCGCACGACGAGCTCGAGGGGGCGGACGAAAATCTTGCCGTCGCCGATCTCGCCGGTGCGTGCCGATGCCTCGATCGCCGCCACCACGGCGTCGGCGAGTGCGCCGTCGACCGCCACTTCGATCGCGAGTTTCGGGAGAAATGCGACGGTGTACTCGGTGCCGCGATAGATCTCGGTGTGGCCCTTCTGCCGGCCGAAGCCGCGCACCTCGGACACCGTCAGCCCGTGCACGCCAAGCCCGATCAGCGCATCGCGGACGGCGTCGAGCTTGAACGGCTGGATGACGGCGGACACGAGCTTCATCGGGGCCCTTTCGGCTCGGTGCCGCGAAGACGTCGCGTCACCGGCGGACGAACCCTACCAATCAAGCAGCGTGCCAGTTCGCCGCAGCCGCCCGGCCGGACACTGCTGAACGGCTGATGGCGTGCAGCTCTGCGCCGTTTCGCGTGCGCTGCAACAGTCTCTGCCGCGAAAGCGGGCATTCGCCTAAGATTTGCGCACGCCCGCGGAGCGGTCCTAACGGCTCCGGACGCGGATCAGGCCTTCCTGCGTGACGGAGGCGATGAGGCGGCCGGCGCGGTCGTAGATCGAGCCGCGATTGAAGCCGCGCGCGCCGCTCGCCGACGGCGAGTCCTGCACGTAGAGCAGCCACTCGTCGGCGCGGAACGGACGGTGGAACCACATGGCGTGATCGAGGCTCGCCACCTGCACCGCCGGATCGAGGACGATCCGCCCGTGCGGGAACAGCGCGGTATCGAGCAGCGTGTAGTCCGACACGTAGGCGAGCACGCAGCGGTGAATCGCCGGGTCGTCCGGCAGCTCGCCGCTGGTGCGCACCCAGACCACCTGCCGCGGCGGCAGCGGCTCGCGCGTCGTGTAGTGGCGGATGTCGACCGGGCGCAGCTCGATCAGCCGGTCGCGCTCGAAATAGGCGCGCACCTCCGGCGCCATGTTGTCGATCAGCCGGGCGACCAGCGCCTTCTCGGCCGGCAGCGTTTCCGGGTCCGGCGTCGGCTCGGCGTCGATCTGGTGATCGAGGCCCGGCTCGTCGACCTGGAAGGAGGCCGACATCGAGAAGATCGCCTGGCCATGCTGGATGCCGACGACGCGGCGCGTCGTGAAGCTCTTGCCGTCGCGGATGCGGTCGACCTCGTAGACGATCGGCACCTTGGGGTCGCCGGGGCGCAGGAAGTAGCCGTGCAGCGAATGCGCCTGGCGGCCGTCCACCGTCCGGGTGGCGGCGACCAGCGCCTGGCCGATCACCTGCCCACCGAACACCCGCTGCCAGCCGTCCTTCGGGCTGACGCCGCGGAAGAGGTTGTGCTCGAGAGGCTCGAGATCGAGGATCGACAACAGGTTCTTGACGGCGTCGGGCATCGGCGGCGCTCCGGATCATCCGCCGCGGCCTGCCGCCGACGGGACCCCGCCGGGATGGGGCGGCATCGTGGCGGCTGTCAAGCGGGCGGCCATGCCATAGATTGCTGCACATGGACCCCAGGAGCCGAACGTGACCGTCACCAGCCTCGTCCGCCATCCAGATGCCGCGACGGCGACCCGCGACGACGACGCGGTCGACATCGTCATCGCCGGCGGCGGCACGGTCGGGCTGTCGCTGGCGCTCGCCATCGCCCGCGCCGACCGCCACGCCAAGGTCGCCGTCGTCGACGCGACGCCACCGGGGGGACGCGCCGACAACCGCGCCTCGGCGATCGCCGCGGCGGCCCGCCGCATGCTGACGCGCCTCGGCGTTTGGGGCGCGGTCGAGGCCGAGGCCGAGCCGATCCGCGAGATGGTGGTCACCGACAGCCGGCTCGCCGACGTGGTGCGGCCGGTGCTGCTCGGCTTCGGCGGCGAGGTGGAGCCGGGCGAGCCGTTCGCCCACATGGTGCCGAACGGTCCGCTGACGGCGGCGCTCACCGAAGCGGCGCTCGACGCGGGCGTCCGCCTCGTCGCGCCGGCGGCGGTCGACGATTTCGTCGTCACGGGGGACGACGTGCGGGTGACGCTCGCCGACGGCCGCGCGCTGACGGCGCGGCTGCTCGTCGCCGCCGATGGGGTGCGCTCGCGGCTGCGCGGCCTCGCCGGCATCGGCACCGTCCGCCACGACTACCGCCAGTCGGGCATCGTCACCACCGTCGCCCACGAGCGGCCGCACGAGGGGCGCGCCGTCGAGCACTTCCTGCCCGGCGGGCCGTTCGCCATCCTGCCGCTCAAGGGCAACCGCTCGTCGCTCGTGTGGACCGAGCCGACGCACGAGGCGGAGCGGCTGGTCGGCCTCGACGACTTCACCTTCGGCCTGGAGCTCGAGCGCCGTTTCGGCCGCCAACTCGGGGCGCTGGAGCCGGTCGGCCCGCGCCGCGCCTACCCGCTCTCGCTGGTGCTCGCCCGCGCCTTCATCAAGCCGCGCTTCGTGCTCGCCGGCGACGCCGCGCACGGCATCCACCCGATCGCCGGCCAGGGCCTCAACCTCGGCTTCCGCGACGCCGCGGCGCTCGCCGAGGTGATCGTCGAGGCGCGCCGGCTCGGCCTCGATCCGGGCGGCCTCGACGTGCTGGAGCGCTACCAGCGTTGGCGGCGCTTCGACACGGTCCAGATGGGGCTCGTCACCGATGCGCTGAACGCGCTGTTCCGCACCGGCTTCGATCCGGTGCGGTTCGTCCGCGACGTCGGCCTCGGCCTCGTCGACCGGCTGCCGGCGGCGAAGCGCGGCTTCATCCGCGAGGCCGCCGGCCTCGGCGGCGCGCTGCCGCGGCTGATGAAGGGCGAAGCGATCTGAAGTTGCAGCGGTGAAGCAAGGCGCGTCGGCGCGTTGCGCCAATTTCCGCTCCGTGTCGGCTCGTCGACACGCGATGTCCGGGGTGAACCCGGCGAGTATCCGGCCCTTCAAACCAAACTCGACACTTGCACTTTTTGCCCGACCGGGATTCAAGCGGAGAGGCAGAAGCGAGTGTCACGGGCGAGATGGCGCGATTTTTCTTCGGACTTCACCGTTGGGTTGCGGAATTGCTGCGCAAGGTCAGGCGCCGACGCAATCAAACCGCCATCAAAGGCGCCGGCGCGCCGCGCCCCCACGTCCGCCGACCGAACACCGCGAAGATCCGCAAGTCCATCAGCGAACAGCGAACCCTGGCGAAGACGACGGCGCAGACGGATGCCGCGTCCTCCGGCGATCGTCGGCCCCGACGGGGCGCCGCTGAACGCCCGCGGCGGCGGATGTTCGATTGCCGGGTCGTTTCCTTTCCGAAGTCCGGACGCACATGGCTGCGCGTCATTCTGGACGATCTCCACGTACGGGCCCAATACTCGCACGAAGGTAGCGGTCACGCGAAGGCGAAGTCCCTCGACGACCTGCCTCCCTCTTCCATCGATACCAGCGCGATTCCGACGGTGTTCCTGTTCCGTGATCCGCGCGACACCGTCGTCTCGGGCTTCTTCCAGGCGACGAAGCGCGTCAGACGGCGGTATCAGGGGGAGATTTCCGATTTCATCCGCGATCCGCGGTATGGAATCGAAAAGATCGCCCGCTTCAACATGGAGTGGCTAGCGCGCTGTGACGGGGGCTCCGACGTCCTGCCGGTGACCTACGAGGGCATGAAGGCGGACACGGCCGCGGCCATCGGCACGGTCACCAGCTTCTGCGGCAAGCGGATCGATGCCGCCGCCATCTCCGCGGCGGTCGCCGAGGCCGAGTTCGAGCGCATGCGCGAGAAGGAGGCGTCCGGAGAGCTCGCACAGCGCTACGGGGACATCCTGATGCCCGGGAAAGCCGGCGATCCGCAGTCCTTCAAGGTCCGCGAGGGCATCGTCGGCGGCTTCCGCAAGTACCTCGGCGAGGACGATGTCGCCTTCTGCAACGCGGTCATCGAGCGCCTCGGCTACCCGCTCGAGCGGCACGGCTCGCATAACCTCTGATCCGGCGGCGGTCGCGCCGCATCATCCCGACGATCCCCCGCTTTCTGCGTACGGACCGCCCGACGCATCGGGTGCGCCTTGCGCGGCGAGCGCGATTGTTTCACTGAATGGGTTCGCCGGCGTGCTCCTTCGGCGAGCCGGAGCCCAAAGAACAAGCATGGCCGCCGACCGATCCGTCCCCGCCCGCGAGCGCCTGCGCGACAAGTCCAATGCCAACGCCGAGTGGTCCGAGGCCGGGCCGCGCCTCCTTCCGCAGGTCTGGCCGGCGATCGCGCCGTCCTTCGTCGTTCCGGCCGGCGGCACGATCTTCACCATCGGCTCGTGCTTTGCCCGCAACATCGAGGAGCACGTCGCCCGGCTCGGCTTCCGCGTGCCGACGCTCTCATTCACGGTTGCGGAGGCCGAGCGAGCGGGCGGCCGCGACAACGCCATGCTCAACAAGTACACGCCCGCGGCCATCCAGCAGGAGTTCGCCTGGACCCGGCGCATGCTGGACAAGGGTGGCACGGTGGAGGCGGCCGACGTCGCCGAGCTCGCCTTCACCTGCGCCGACGGCATGCAGATCGACCTGCAACTCGGTGGCTTCCGGCCGGTGTCGCCGGAGCGGCTCGTCGCCCGCCGCCAGGCGCTGTTCGACGTCTTCCGACAGGCCTTCACGGCCGACTGCGTGGTGGTGACGCTCGGCCTGGTCGAGACCTGGCACGACGACTTCACCGGCCTCTGCATCCAGCAGGCACCGGTCACCAACGGCTTCCGTCGCAGCCTCGACCGCTTCAGCTTCCGCCGGCTCGACTTCGCGACCTGCCGCGCGCAGGTGCAGGAGGCGATCGACACCGTGCGCGCGGTGAACTCGTCGGCGAACTTCCTGATTACCACGTCGCCGGTGCCGCTCGACCGCACGTTCACGCGCGACGATGTCATCACCGCGACGATGCACGGCAAGTCGGTGCTGAGGGCCGTCTGCGGCGAGATCGTCGAGGCGAACGAGCGGGTCGACTACTTCCCGAGCTACGAGAGCGTCATGCTGACGCGCGACTGGGCTGTGTTCCAGAACGACCGCCGCCATGTCTCCGACGCCTTCGTGGGAAAGATCGTGCTGCGCCTCGTCGACAGCTACTTCCGCGAGGCGCCGATCGACTACCGCATGGCGCACGCCGCCTACATGGCCTCGGTGGCTGGCGAATCGGCCGACGCGAGCGCTCTGAAGGCGCTGTGGGAGGCATCGCCCAAGGACGTGCGCGCCTTCGCGCACTACCTGAAGGCGTTGTCGTCGACGCCCGCCGCACTCGCCGACGCGGCGCTTCGCTACGTCGGGGCCGCAGCGAAGCCGGAAGACGTGGTCCGCGTCGCCCGCACCGCCAAGCGCGACGACGAGGAGGCCGCCACGGTCATCGGCGCGATCGCGTCCGCCGTGGAAGCGGCGGCCGGCGACGCGGCGCTGCCGGCGGCCTATGCCGATCTCTGGCGCCTGTGGCTGCAGGCGCTGCTGCGCGAAGAACGCCTTTCCGAGGCACTCGACATCGTCGCCGCCGCCACCGCGCGCTGGCCGGACGACGCCGGGCTGACGGAGCTCGCCGGGGTGGTCGACCGCCGCGCCCGGCGTGCCGGTCTCTTCGACGCCGCGCCGGGCGTGCAAGGCGGCCCGGAGCTGCCGCCTGCGGCACCGGCACCTCCGACGCCGCTGGACGTGCTGGCGGAGGCCTTCGACGTCGGCGATTCCGGCGCGATCGCCGCAGCGCTCGGACCGGTGCTGGAAAGCGGCGCCGGAGCCGAGAAGATCCTCGAGATCGCCCAGCAGGCGAAGCGGGCGGCGCGCGACGGTGTCGTCTCACCGCGGCTCGCCGCCCTCGCAGACGCGGTTGCCGCACACGCTGCGCCGGGCGGCGGCGCGCCCGACGCCGCCTTCTTCCCGCTCTGGCGGATGCTGTCGCAGGCGCTGTGGCGGGAAGACCGGCGGGCCGACGCTAAGGCCGCCGCGATCGCCGCCGCGGACCTGTGGCCCGACGACGAGGACGCGCTCGCCAACCTCGACGCGGTGAAGCGCAAGCTTCGCAAGCACGGCATTGCCGCGACTTCGGCGGATTCGCACACCCCGGACGCGCCGCCGACGGCCGCCGCTCCGCCGCATCTGACCGACGCCGCCGAGTAGCGGCGGCGGCTCGCGCCGTGCGCCTGCGGCGCGAGCGCCCCTGAAGTCGCGGCGGCGGAGCCTATATGGTCGGCGTCCGCGCGGCCGGTGATCGCGCACCGCCCGCGCGGAGCCGAGGAACCCTCGATGGCCACCTTCTTCTACAATCTCGTGCCGTTCGCCGTCGGCGCCGTCGCCGTGGTGCTGCTGTTCGGCCTCTACAACATGCTGCGCGGCGGCAGCGCCGACCTGTCGCAGAAGCTGATGCGCTGGCGCGTCGTCCTGCAGTTCGTCGCCATCGTCATCATCATGATCACCGTCTACCTGGCGAGGCCCTGACCCACGATGGTGGCGCTCAACCGCATTTACACGCGCACCGGCGACGACGGCACGACCGGCCTGACCTCCGGGCCCCGCCGCTCGAAAGCCGACGTGCGCGTCGAGGCCTACGGCACCGTCGACGAGACGAACGCTTTCCTCGGCCGCGCCCGCCTCGCCGCAGCCGGCGATGCGGTGCTCGACGCGCTCCTCGGGCGCATCCAGAACGACCTGTTCGATCTCGGAGCCGACCTGTCGACACCGCACGATCCGCCGCCGCGCCACGCGGCGCTGCGCATCGTCGACGCGCAGGTCGACCGTCTCGAGGCGGAGATCGATGCCCTCAACGCGCGGCTGTCGCCGCTGCGCTCGTTCGTACTGCCGGGCGGCTCGGCGCTGGCGGCGGAGCTGCACATCTGCCGAACGGTGGCGCGGCGGGCGGAGCGGCTCGCCGTGGCGCTCGCCGCCGCCGAGGAGGTGAACCCCGCCGCGGTGCGCTACCTGAACCGCCTCTCCGACCTCCTCTTCGTTGCCGCCCGCGTCGCCAACGCCGACGGTGCCGCCGACGTGCTCTGGGTGCCCGGCCAGAACCGCTGACCCCGCGCCCGCGCGCCCACGATCCCCGCTGAAGAACGCCGGCCGATGTTCATCCCGATCCACGACGACAATCCGCACCGCCGGATCACCGCGCCGGTCGTCATCTACGGCGTGATCGGGCTGAGCGTCGCCGCCTTCCTCGGGTTGCTGGCGGCAGGCCCAGAGACGTTCGAGCAGGCGGCGCTGGCGCTCGGTGTCGTGCCGGCGGTGATCACCGGGCAGGCGGCGCTTGCCCCGGGCATCGCCATCGTGCCGGCGTGGGCGACGCTCGTCACCTACGCCTTCCTGCACGCCGGCTGGGCGCATCTGCTCGGCAACATGGCGTTCGTCTGGGTGTTCGCCGACAACATCGAGGACGCGCTCGGCCACGTCCGCTTCGCGCTCTTCTGGCTCGCCTGCGCCACGGCGGCCGGGCTGGCGCACGTGCTCGTCGACCCCGGCTCGCAGGCGCCGATGATCGGCGCCTCCGGAGCGGTCGCGGGGGTGATCGGCGCCTATCTCATGCTGCATCCGCACGTGCGCGCCTGGGTGCTGGTGCTCGGACCGATCCCGCTCCGGCTGCCGGCGGCGTGGCTGATCCTCGCCTGGGTGGCGTTCCAGGTGTGGAAGGTCGCCACCGACACCGAGGGAACGGTCGCCTGGTGGGCCCACCTCGGCGGCTTCCTCGTCGGGGCCGGACTGGTGGTGCCGATGCGCCGCCGCGGCGTGCCGCTGTTCGACCGGCCGCCCGGCAATTGAATCCAGCGTTCCCGCAAGGCCGGCGCGTTGACACCCCTCGCACCGCACAAGTAGGGTCCGCCGCGCTCCGTTCCGCCCGGCAGCCTGAGGCGCCGCGGCGTCGGCCGCCACCGGCCACGACCTCCCAGGGAGAAGGTTGAGCAGGACATGAAGATCCTCGTCCCCGTCAAGCGGGTGATCGACTACAACGTCAAGGTCCGCGTGAAGCCCGACGGCTCGGGCGTCGACCTCGCCAACGTCAAGATGTCGATGAACCCCTTCGACGAGATCGCCGTCGAGGAGGCGCTGCGCCAGAAGGAAGCCGGCAAGGCCACCGAGGTCGTGCTCGTCTCGATCGGCGCCGACAAGGCGGCCGAGACGATCCGCACGGGCCTCGCGATGGGCGCCGACCGCGGCATCCACGTGAAGGTCGACGGCGAGGTCGAGCCGCTGACGGTCGCCAAGATCCTCAAGGGCGTCGTCGCGGCGGAGGCGCCCGGCCTCGTCATCCTCGGCAAGCAGGCGATCGACGACGACTGCAACCAGACCGGCCAGATGCTCGCCGCCCTGCTCGGCTGGGCGCAGGGCACCTTCGCCTCGAAGGTGGTGATCGGCGACGGCAAGGTCGACGTGACGCGCGAGGTCGACGGCGGTCTCGAGACGGTGTCGCTGACACTGCCGGCGATCGTCACCACCGACCTTCGCCTCAACGAACCGCGCTACGCCTCGCTGCCGAACATCATGAAGGCGAAGAAGAAGCCGATCGACGAGAAGTCGCCGGCCGACTACGGCGTCGACCCGGCGCCGCGGCTGAAGGTCGTCAAGACCGAGGAACCGGGCGGCCGCAAGGCCGGCGTCAAGGTCGGCTCGGTCGCCGAGCTCGTCGGCAAGCTCAGGGACGAGGCGGGGGTGCTGTGATGACGACGCTCTTGCTCGCCGAACACGACGGCACCGCCGTCAAGGACGCCACCCAGAAGGCGCTGACCGCTGCCAAGGCGATGGGCGGCGACGTCCACGTGCTGGTCGCCGGCCTCGGCTGCAAGGCCGCCGCCGACGCCGCCGCCAGGCTCGACGGCGTGACGAAGGTGCTCGTCGCCGACGACGCGAGCCTGGCGCATGCGCTGGCCGAGCCGCTCGCCGCCCTCATCGTCTCGCTCGCGCCGGGCTACGACGCGATCGTCGCGCCGGCCACGGCGTCGGCGAAGAACGTCATGCCGCGCGTCGCCGCGCTGCTCGACGTGATGCAGGTGTCCGAGGTGATCGCGGTCATCTCGCCGGACACCTTCAAGCGGCCGATCTACGCCGGCAACGCCATCCAGACGGTGACGTCGAGCGACGCCAAGAAGGTCGTCACGGTGCGCACCGCGTCGTTCCAGGCGACCGGCGAGGGCGGCGGCGCCGCGCCGGTCGAGGCCGTCGCCATCGCCGGCGACCCGGGACTCTCGTCCTATGTCGGCGCCGAGCTCTCCGCCTCCGACCGGCCGGAGCTCGCCTCCGCCAAGGTCATCGTCTCCGGCGGCCGGGCGCTCGGCTCGGCGGAGAAGTTCCAGGCGGTGATCACGCCGCTTGCCGACGCGCTCGGCGCGGCGATCGGCGCGAGCCGCGCTGCCGTCGATGCCGGCTACGCGCCGAACGACTGGCAGGTCGGCCAGACCGGCAAGGTGGTGGCGCCCGACCTCTACGTCGCCTGCGGCATCTCCGGCGCCATCCAGCATCTCGCCGGCATGAAGGACTCCAAGGTGATCGTGGCGATCAACAAGGACGAAGAGGCACCGATCTTCCAGGTCGCCGACTACGGCCTCGTCGCCGACCTCTTCACCGCCATTCCCGAGTTCGCGTCGGAAGTGGCCAAGCTGAAGCGGTAGCGGCATCGTCGCGCGGCGGCTTGCCGACCGCCGCGCGGCAACCGACAATGGACCGGACAGAACATTGCGGTGCGGACGCACCCACGGCGGGAATGATCGGGAACATGCTTGGCGACCTGAAGACGATCGGCGTGATCGGCGCCGGCCAGATGGGCAACGGCATCGCCCACGTCTGCGCACTCGCCGGCTATGAAGTGCTGCTGAACGACGTCTCGCCGGACCGTGTGCAGTCCGGCCTCGCCACCATCAACGGCACGCTCACCCGCCAGCAGTCGCGCGGGCACATCAGCGAGGAGCAGCGGCAGATCGCGCTCGCGCGCGTCGGGCCCGCGGTCAACCTCGACGATCTCGGCGAGGCCGACCTCATCATCGAGTCGGCGACCGAGAACGAGCAGGTGAAGCGCAAGATCTACTCGCAGCTCTGTCCGCTCCTGAAGCCCGAGGCGATCCTCGCCACCAACACCTCGTCCTTGTCGATCACCCGGCTCGCCGCCTCCACCGACCGGCCGGAGCGCTTCATCGGCATCCACTTCATGAACCCGGTGCCGGTGATGGAGCTGATCGAGCTCGTCCGCGGCATCGCCACCGAGGACGAGACGTTCGAGGCGTCGAAGATCTTCTGCGCCCGCCTCGGCAAGACGATCGCGGTGGCCGAGGACTTCCCCGGCTTCATGGTCAACCGCATCCTGCTGCCGATGATCAACGAGGCGATCTACACCCTCTACGAGGGCGTCGGCTCGGTGGAGGCGATCGACACCGCGCTGAAGCTCGGCGCCAACCACCCGATGGGGCCGCTGCAGCTCGCCGACTTCATCGGCCTCGATACCTGCCTGTCGATCATGCAGGTGCTCTACGAGGGCCTCGCCGACACCAAGTACCGGCCCTGCCCGCTGCTCGTGAAATACGTCGAGGCCGGCTGGCTCGGCCGCAAGACGCAGCGCGGCTTCTACGACTACCGCGGTGAAAAGGCTGTGCCGACCCGATGACGGCCAGCGAGGAGCAGGCGCTCAAGGCGGCCAGGAAGGCTCGGAAGGAAGAACGTCGGCAGCAGCGCCAGCAGCTGACGCCGGAGGAGCGCCGCCAGCGGCGCAGCGAGCGGACGCCCCAGCAGCTGAAGAAGCGGGCGCTGCGGAAGCAAAGGAAGGCCGAGAAGCAAGCCTTGCCGCGGGCCGACGAGGACGCGGGTTTCAAGGTCGGCTTCCTCGTCGCCGGTGTGCAGAAGGGCGGCACCTCGACCCTGCACGCCTACCTCGAGCAGCACCGGCAGATCGGCCTCGGCGGCTCGAAGGAACTGCACTTCTTCGACGACGAGGAGTTGGACTGGGCCGCGCCCGACTACCGGCGCTACCATCGCTCCTTCCCCGTCTTTCCCGACGCGACGATCAACGGCGAGTGCACGCCGGTCTATTTCTTCTGGCCGCCGTCGCTCAAGCGCATCCGCGCCTACAGTGGTGACATCCGCTTCATCGTCGTGTTCCGCAACCCGATCGACCGGGCGTTCTCGCAGTGGTCGATGGCCTATGCGCGCAAGGAGGAAAGCCTGCTGTTCGAGGAGGCGATCCGCGGCGGCCGCCAGCGGGTCGCCGACGCCGGCGAGACCGGATACTCGCAACGCGTCCACTCCTATGTCGAGCGCGGCTTCTACGGCGCGCAGGTGCGCCGCTTCCTCGAGCTCTATCCGCGCGAACAGCTGCTGCCGCTGACGTCGGAGGAGCTCTTCAAGAGCCACCGCACGGCGCTCGCCAAGGTGACGGAATTCCTCGGCGTCTCGCCATTCCCGGACGACCTCGAGGCGCTCCACGTCAACAGCAAGAAGCGGCGCGTCGAGTATCCGTCGGTGTTGACCCGGGCCGACGCCGCGCTGCTCGCCGACGTGTTCCGCGACGATCTCGCCGAATTCCAGGCGCTGACCGGCCTCGACGTCTCGGCCTGGCTCGACGTGTCGCGCTACCCGGCCTGATCCGGTTTGGCGACGGCCGCGCCGATCAGCGCCTTTGCGTCCTCGGAGTCCCACGCCGCCGGACCGTGCAGCACGCCGAGCGCACAGCCCCGGCCGTCGACGACCAGCGTCGTCGGCATGCCGACGGCGAGCCCGCGGCCCTTCAGCGTGTTGAAGATGCCCATCGTGCGGTCGGAGTAGCGGGCGAGGTTCGAGATACCCGTCTCTTCGAGGAAGCGGGTGTCGCGGCCGTCGTCGCGGGTGTCGACGTTGACCGCGACGACCTCGAAGCCCGGCCCACCGAGCGACTGCTGCAGCTTGTCGAGCGCCGGCATCTCCTCGCGACACGGCGCGCACCACGTCGCCCAGAGATTGAGGAGAACGGTGCGCCCGGCGAAATCGGCCATCGTGCCCGGCGTGCCGTCGGGCCGCACGAGGGCGAGGTCGGCGACCGACACCGGCGGCGCCGACGGGTTGAACCCGGCGACCTCGCCGCGGGCGGCGGGCTTCAGCGCCGCGGCCGCTTCCGCCGAGGCCGCGCAGGCGCCGCCGTCGTTGCGCCCGGCGCCGCCGATCACGTATACCGCCGCGATCCCGGCGGCGACGCCGGCGAGGGCGGCGATCGACAGCATGCGGAGCGACGGACGGCGGCGCTTGGCCACCGGTTCGGCCGGTCCGCGGTCGGGTTCGTCGCTCATCGCCGGTCGTCTCCGCTTTCCGTTTCGTCCGTCGCGCCCGGATCGCCGGCGCCAGCCCGGAGCGTCCGCCCGATGACCGAGACCGCCGGCCGCAACCGGATGTGGGGTGGCCGCTTCGCCGCCGCGCCCGACGCCATCATGGCCGAGATCAACGCCTCGATCGACTTCGACAAGGCGCTCTACCGTCAGGACATCGCCGGCTCGCAGGCGCACGTCGCCATGCTCGCCGATCGCGGCATCATCGCGGCGGACGACGCCGCGGCGATCGCGAAGGGCCTCGCCGCCGTGCTCGCCGAGATCGAGGCGGGCGACTTCGTGTTCTCGCGGACGCTCGAGGACATCCACATGAACGTCGAGGCGCGCCTCGCCGAGCTGGTCGGCCCGGCCGCCGGCCGGCTGCACACGGCGCGCTCGCGCAACGACCAGGTGGCGACCGACTTCCGCCTGTGGGTGCGCGACGCCCTCGACACCCTCGACGCCGGCCTGAAGGACCTGCAGCACGCCCTCGTCGAGAAGGCGGCCGCGCACGCCGCCACCGTGATGCCCGGCTTCACCCACCTGCAGACCGCCCAGCCGGTGACCTTCGGCCACCACCTGCTCGCCTATGTCGAGATGCTGGCGCGCGACCGCGGCCGCGTGGCGGATGCGCGCAGGCGGCTGAACGAGTGCCCGCTCGGGTCGGCGGCGCTCGCCGGCACCTCGTTCCCGATCGACCGCCACGCCACCGCGGCGGCGCTCGGCTTCGACCGGCCGACGGCGAACTCGCTCGACGCCGTCTCCGACCGCGACTTCGCGCTGGAGGCGCTGTCGGTGTCGTCGATCGCCGCCGTGCACCTGTCGAGGCTCGCCGAGGAGATCGTCGTGTGGTGCTCGGCGCCGTTCTCGTTCGTGGCGCTGTCGGACCGCTTCACCACCGGCTCGTCGATCATGCCGCAGAAGCGCAACCCGGACGCCGCCGAGCTGGTGCGTGCCAAGGTCGGCCGCATCCTCGGCGCGTTCACGACGCTGACGGTGGTGATGAAGGGGCTGCCGCTCGCCTATTCGAAGGACATGCAGGAGGACAAGGAGCCGACCTTCGACGCGCTCGCCAACCTGTCGCTGGCGATCGCCGCCACCGCCGGCATGATCCGCGACCTCGAGCCGAACAAGAAGGCGATGCGCAAGGCGGCCGGCGCCTCCTACGCCACCGCCACCGACCTCGCCGACTGGCTGGTGCGCGTGCTCGGCCTGCCGTTCCGCCAGGCGCACCACGTCACCGGCCGCATCGTCGCAGCGGCGGCGGCCGCCGACGTGCCGCTCGACCGGCTGCCGCTCGCCGAGATGCAGGCGATCGAGCCGCGCATCGGCGAGGAGGTCCGCAAGGTGCTGACGGTCGACAGCTCGGTCAGGAGCCGCACCAGCTACGGCGGCACCGCCCCGGCGAACGTCCGCCGCCAGGCCGCCGCCTGGGCGCGCCGCCTCGCCGGCGACGACAAGCCGAAGCGGGCGGCCGGGCGGCGTGGCGGCGCGAAGCCGTGAGCCCCGCCGCGCCCCTTCCGGCGCGCCGCGTCTTCGCTATGATCGCGCCGTCCGTCGCGGAGAGTGAGACCGGCATGCCGACAACCCGATCCACCGCCGGCCTTCTCGCGATTCGCCCCGCCGCGGCGCGCCTCGTCGCGGTCGGCCTCGTCGTGGTGGTGGCACTGTCGGTTGCCGGCTGCGGGCGGCGCGGCGGCCTCGAGTTCCCGCCCGGCTCCAACCCGCGCGAGAACACCGTGCCGGCGAACCCGGACAAACCGAGCGGCACGCGCGCGCCGCTCGAGCCGTTCGTCCTCGACCCGCTGCTCTGAGAGCCTTCAAAAACCCCTGAAAGCCGTCGCCGCCGCGACCGGGACCGACCACCGTGCATCATTTCGACTATCGGGACGGCGTGCTGCACGCCGAGGACGTGCCGGTGCCGGCGATCGCCGCCGCCGTCGGCACCCCCGTCTACATCTACTCGACGGCGACGCTGACCCGGCACTACCGCGTGTTCTCTGAAGCGGTGGCGCGGCTCGACGGGCTCGTCTGCTACGCCATGAAGGCGAACTCCAACCAGGCGGTGCTGAAGACGCTCGCCCGCCTCGGCGCCGGCATGGACGTCGTCTCAGAGGGCGAACTGCGGCGGGCGCGCGCCGCCGGCGTGCCGGGCAGCCGCATCGTCTTCTCCGGCGTCGCCAAGACGGCGGCAGAGATGGCCTACGCGCTTGGCGAGGAGATCTTCTGCTTCAACGTCGAATCGCTGCCCGAGCTCGAGCGGCTGTCGCAGGTCGCCACGGCGGCGGGCCGCACCGCGCCGGTGTCGCTGCGCATCAACCCCGACGTCGACGCCCGCACCCACGCGAAGATCTCCACCGGCAAGTCGGAGAACAAGTTCGGCATCCCGTGGCGGGAGGCGCGCCATGCCTACGCCCGCGCCGCCGCGCTGCCGGGGCTGGCGGTGCACGGCATCGACATGCACATCGGCTCGCAGATCACCGAGCTTTCGCCGTTCGACGACGCCTTCTCGCGGCTCGGCGAGCTGATCGGCGCGTTGCGCGAGGACGGTCACGCGATCGAGCACGTCGACCTCGGCGGTGGGCTCGGCATCCCCTACCGCGACGATCTGTCGCCGCCGCCCGATCCCGCCGCCTATGCGGCCGTCGTCGAGCGCCACGCCAACCGCCTCGGCTGCCGGGTGCTGTTCGAGCCGGGGCGGCTGATCGCCGGCAACGCCGGCATCCTCGTCACCGCGGTGGTCTACGTGAAGGAGGGCGAGGCGAAGACCTTCGTCATCGTCGACGCCGGCATGAACGATCTGATCCGTCCGACCCTCTACGACGCCCACCATGAGGTCCGCCCCGTCATCTCGGCAGCGCCGCACGCGCCGCTCCGGCGCGTCGACGTCGTCGGCCCGGTGTGCGAATCCGGCGACTACCTGGCGCTGAACCGGGCGATGACGCCCCCCGCCGCCGGCGACCTCTTGGCGGTGTACTCCGCCGGGGCCTACGGCGCGGTGCAGGCCGGCACCTATAACACCCGCCTGCTCGTGCCGGAGGTGCTGGTCGACGGCGACCGCTTCGCCGTGGTGCGACCGCGGCAAAGCTACGAGGACCTGATCGGCCTCGACCGGATGGCGCCGTGGCTGGATGAGCCGGCGTCCTGACGCCGCGGCACCGCACCGGCCGGAACAGATCCGGACAGGTCTGATCGCCGCACGGGCTGGCCGTGCCGCAAAATCGCGCCATACTGGCTGCAGGGTTGCATGGGGCGAAAGGCGACCGCACGGGTGAGCCGCGCGGCAGACGTTGGGATTGCCTGCCGATGACAGACCGCGCGTTCCGCCGCTCCGCATCGCCCGACAAGGCCACCGGCAGGGGTGTCCTTCCCGGTACGGGTCGCATCGAGGCCCTCGTCCGTCGTGCCGGCGCCGCGCTCTTGTGGGAGCGGCTGTGGCCGCCGGTCGCCACGCTGGTGGCCGTCGTGGCGCTGTTCGTCGGCCTGTCCTGGCTGGGCTTCTGGTACGTCGTGCCGGCATGGCTGCGCGTCGCCACGCTGGTGGCGCTCGCCGCGCTGCTGCTTGCCGCGTTCATCATGATGGTGCGGGTGCGCTGGCCGGCGCGCGGCGAGGTGGTGCGGCGCATCGAGAGGGTGTCCGCCACCAGCCATCGGCCGCTGACGGCGGTCGAGGACGACCTCGCGAGCCCCGGCGACGATCCCGCCACGCTGGCGCTTTGGCGCGCCCACCGCGCGCGCATGGAGACGGCGCTCTCGGACCTGCGCGCCGGCACGCCGCGCCCGGCGCTGTTCCGCCGTGATCCGTGGGCGCTCCGGGCGGTGGTCGGCGCCGTGCTGTTCGTCGGCGTGTTCGCCGGCGCCGGCGACTATCTCGGCCGCCTCGGCTCGGCCTTCGCGCCGCTCTCGGTGCCGGCGGCGGAGCCGCCGATGCGGCTCGACGCCTGGGTGTCGCCGCCCGCCTACACCGGCCGCGCGCCGATCTTCCTCACCGGCGAGGGCCGCGTCGCCACCGGCGCGGCGCTGCGCACGCCCGCCGGCTCCGAGGTGGTGGTGCGCCTGCACGGCGCCGAGGACGCCGTGGTGCTCGCCGACGGCCCCGGCGGCCCGACCCCGGTCGACGTCACGGCCCCCGCCGCCGGCGAGACCGCGCGTCCGGCCCGCCAGGCGGCCGCGCAGGCGGGCCAGGCGGTGCGCGAGTACCGGGTGCCGCTGACCGCCGACGGCGCCGTCACGGTGCGCCGCGGCGACGCCGAGCTCGCCAGCTGGCGCTTCGCCGTCGAGGCCGACAAGCCGCCGACGATCGCCTGGGTCGGCACCCCGACCGTGGCGGCGAGCGGCGCGCTCGAGTTCGCCTACGAGATCGGCGACGACTACGGCGTCGTCGAAGGGCGCGCCGAGTTCGTGCCCCAGGACGACACCAGCCCCGCCGCCACGGTCGGCGCCCGGCCGCTCGTCGAGGCGCCGAAGTCGGCGCTGGCGCTGCCGGCGCACCGCGCCCGCTCCGGCTCCACCAAGACGATGCAGGACCTCACCAGCCATCCGTGGGCCGGCGCCAAGGTCGACGTCACGCTGGTGGTGCGCGACGAGGCCGGCCAGGAGGGCCGCAGCGAGACGATCGCGGTGACGCTGCCCGAGCGCGCCTTCCGCAAGCCGCTCGCCCGCGCCGTCGTCGAGCAGCGCCGCACGCTGGCGCTCGACGCCGACGCACAGGCGCGCGTCGTCGACGCCCTCGACGCGCTGATGATCGAGCCGGAAGGTCTGTTCGACACCACCGCCGGCTATGTCGGCATGCGCCTCGCCTACGGGCACCTGGTCCGCGCCACCGACGACGAGCAACTCAAGGCGTCGCTCGACGAGCTGTGGAGCCTCGCGCTCGCCATCGAGGACGGCGACCTGTCGCTCACCGCCCGCGCGCTGCGCGACGCCCAGGAGGCGCTGCGCAAGGCGCTGGAGAATGGCGCCTCCGAGGAGGAGATCGCCAAGCTCACCGAGGACCTGCGCAAGGCGATGGAGAACTTCCTCGCCTCGCTCGCCGAGCAGATGCGGCAGAACCCGCAGTCGCAGCGGCCGATGGACCCGAACATGCAGATGGTCCGCCCGCAGGACCTCGACCGCATGCTCGACCGCATCGAGGAGCTCGCCCGCCAGGGCTCGATGGAGGCGGCGCAGCAGCTGCTCTCCGAGCTCCAGCAGATGTTGGAGAACCTGCAGGCGGCCCGCCCGATGCCGCAGCAGGGCGAAGGCGAGCCCGGCGACAGCGCCCTCGATGAGCTCGGCCGGATGATCCAAGAGCAGCAGCGGCTGATGGACGAGACCTACCGGCTCGACCGCGAGAGCCAGCAGGGCGGCCAGCAGCGGCCGATGACGCCGGAGGAGATGGCCGAGGCGATGAAGCGGCTGCAGCAGGGCCAGGGCGACCTCGCCCAGCAGCTGCAGCGGCTGATGGACCAGATGGCCCGCCAAGGACAACAGCCCGGAGAGGGCCAGCAGCCCGGCGAGGGACAGCAGGGCGGCGAAGGTCAGCAAGGCCAGCAGGGACAGGGACAGGCACCAGGCCAGGGCGAAGGCCAGTCCCCGGGCCAGGGCCAGCTCGGCCAGGCCGGCGAGGCGATGGGACGCGCCCGCGACGCGCTCGGCCAGGGCCAGGCCGGCGGCGCCGTCGGGCCGCAGGGCGACGCGCTCGATGCGCTGCGCCGCGGCGCCCAGTCGATGGCCGAGCAGATGCTCGGCGAGGGCCAGCCCGGTCCCGGCCCCGGCGGCCAGACGCCGTCGGCGCTGAACGAGGACCCGCTCGGCCGGATGCGGCGGACGGAAGGGCCGGACCTCGGCACCAGCGTGCGCGTGCCCGACGAGATCGACGTGCAGAAGGCGCGCCGCATCCTCGACGAGCTGCGCCGCCGCCTCGGCGACCCGGCCCGCCCGCGCTTCGAGCTCGACTACCTGGAACGGCTGCTGCCGCGCAATTGAGGCGCGGCAGCGAGGATTGCCGGTGCGGGACGCGTCAATTTGCGCGGAAAGTGTAGCCCATCACGGTGTAGGTCATCGAGCAGTTGTTGCCGCCACCGCCGATGCGTGCGTTGTTGCCGAGCACGACCTGTTCGCCGGGGCCGTATGTCGGGCCGCTGGTGAACTGGATTTTCTCCATCGTGCCCGTCTTTACCAACATCTCGGCCGTCTTGCCGCTGAAGGTGACGAGGCAGTTTGTATTGCCGTGGGAGACGACGATCAGGTCGGTGACGCGAAAGCTGCGGTTCGACGGAACGACGTAGATCCCCTGGTTCACCAACGGTCCCTGGTCGCCGAAAAACTGCAGTGTCTTGGCGAACTTGCTCGACGGGTCGTCGACAGACGCGACTTGCCCGAAAGCGGGGGCGGCGGCGAGAGTGGCAAGGCAGGCGGCAAACGGCACGATGCGGCGCATGGCGGTCACTCCGGTGTCGGGGCACGGTGACGGGACGCTAGCGAGCCGATTTCGGCGACGGCAAATCACAGCCGCGAAATGCGGCCACGCTCACTCGAACTTGAACCGGAGCACGTCCATCGGGACGCGGGCTTTGAGCTTCACGCCGCGACGCGGCCGCAGCTCGCGAGCACGCGGCCGACCTGGCGGCGCAGCTCGACCAGGCTGAAGGGTTTGGCGACCACCACCCGCACCACCGAGGCGAGGCCCGCCGCCACCTCGCGCCGCTCGGCGTAGCCGGTCATCAGCACGATCGGCAGGTGCGGCCGCGCCGCGTGGGCGGCGTGGGCGAGCGCGATGCCGTCGAGCTCGGGCATGGTAATGTCGCTCAGGAGCAGATCGAACGGCTCGCGCGACGCGACGAGGATCTCCAGCGCCATCGTGCCGTCGGCCGTCTCGATGATCTCGTGGCCGTCGAGCTCGAGGGCGCGGCGAACGAATCGCCTCACCGCTTCGTCGTCTTCGGCCAGAAGGATGCGTGCCATCTGCGACTGCTCCCGTCCCCGCGTCGTCGGACCCGCGACACTCGAAGTCCTGTCGGCGAAATCTTGCCCGGCGACACGAGGAGCTTTGGCCGCCGGCGGTTAACGAGCCGCGAAGACGGTGGGAAACGCCGGGACGACGCGACGGGTTGCCCTGGACGTCGTTAATCTGCGATCACCGCTTTCGCCGCAATTGACCGCCATGCCCCCTTCGGCGCGGCGGCCGACCTCGGAGGCCCGCCGCCTTGGAGTTCACCGCGTGATCCGTTTCGAGAACGTCGGACTGCGCTACGGCATGGGGCCGGAGGTGCTGCGCGACCTCTCGTTCCACATCCCGGCGCGGTCCTTCCAGTTCCTCACCGGGCCCTCGGGCGCCGGCAAGACCTCGCTGATCCGCCTGCTCTTCCTGTCGCTGCGTCCGACGCGCGGGCTGATCCGCGTGTTCGGGCGCGACACCGCCACCGTCTCGAAGACGGAGCTGCCGACGCTGCGCCGGCGCATTGGCGTCGTCTTCCAGGACTTCCGGCTGCTCGACCACCTGACCACCTACGAGAACGTCGCGCTGCCGCTGCGCGTGCTCGGGCGGGAGGAGAGCGACTACCGCCACGACGTCCACGAGCTGTTGCGCTGGGTCGGGCTCGGCGAGCGGCTCGATGCTTTTCCGCCAGTGCTGTCGGGCGGCGAGAAGCAGCGCGTCGCGATCGCCCGCGCGCTGATCACCCAGCCGGAGGTCCTGCTCGCCGACGAGCCGACCGGCAACGTCGACCCGCCGCTCGCCCGACGGCTGCTCCGGCTGTTCATCGAGCTCAACCGGCTCGGCACGGCGGTGGTCATCGCCACCCACGACATCGCGCTGATGGACCAGGTCGACGCCCGGCGCCTCGTCATCGGCGACGGCCGCCTCGAGATCTCGCGGTGACGGGCGTGCTCGATCCCCCGGTCCGCACGCCGCCCTATTCCACGAAGCCCCCACCGTTCTCCCGAGCGGGACTGACGAGGCTGCTGCCCTGGCGATCGCGCGCGGCACACGCCGGCCAGACGCCGATCGTGCCGCCGGGCGCGGTGTCGAGCCGGGCGCTGGTGCTCGTCATCGCCATCATGGGCTACCTCGCCAGCCTGACGCTCGGCGCCGTCACCGTGGTGGCCGACGCGGCGGCCGACTGGCAGTCCGACATCGCCCGCGAGGTGACCATCCAGGTTCGGCCGCGCGAGGGCGTCGACATCGCTGTCGCGGCCGACAAGGCGGTGGAGATCGCCCGGGCGATGCCCGGCGTCGGCATCGTGCACGCGCTGTCGGTCGACGAGACGCGCAAGCTCGTCGAGCCCTGGCTCGGCGCCGGTGTCGATCTGGCGCAGCTGCCGGTGCCACGGCTCGTCTCGGTCGAGATCATCGACGCCGAACGGGCGGATCTCGCCAAGCTCGCCGCCGATCTTGCCACCGCGGTGCCGGGCGCCAGCGTCGACGACCATACCGCCTGGGCGGCGCGGCTCGCCGGCCTCGCCACGACGGCGATCATGGCGGGGCTCGCGATCCTGGCGCTGGTGCTGCTCGCGATGGCGCTCAGCGTCGTGTTCGCGACGCGCGCGGCGATCGCCTCCAACCGCCAGGTGATCGAGGTGCTGCACTTCGTCGGCGCCGAGGATCGCTTCATCGCCGCCGAGTTCGGCCGGCATTTCCTGATCGTCGGCCTGAAGGGGGCGCTCGCCGGCGCCGCTGCGGCGGTCCTGAGCTTCGTCGCGATCGGCATCGCCGCGGCCGTCGACGCGGCGGACCCGACCGCCGACCTGTTCGGTCGCGGCACGGTCGGTATCGCCGGCTATCTCGGCGTCGCCGCCATCGTGGCGGTCGTGACGCTGCTGACGACGGCGACATCGCGCCTCGCCGTGCAGCGCCATCTCGCCACGCTGGCGTGAGCGATGGCGCGCCGCCGTCGGCGCGGGCGCTGCGGTTGCGCCTCGCCGTCGACGCATTTTGGCGCTAGCTTGTTGAAATGTCCGTGACCGGCTGGCCCCATGCCGCATCTCAGGCGACCGCCGGCCGCGATGCCACGCTGGCCGCAGGTCCGGCCTCGCGGAAGCGTCGTGCGCCGCGCCGCCTGCTCCGCACCCTGCTCCTCGCGGCGGGCGTCGTGAGCGCGCTCGTCGCCGTCGACTTCTCCCGCTTCGTCTGGTCTGTCACCTCGGCCGCGCCTCCCGCCGACGCCCGCGCCGACGGCATCGTCGTCCTCACCGGCGGCGCCGAGCGGATCCCGAACGGCATCGAGTTGCTCGCCGCCGGCCGCGCCTCGCGCATGCTGATCTCCGGGGTCAATCCGCGCGTCAGCGAGGCGGCGGTAACGCGCGACACCCCCAAGCTCGCCGCACTCGACACCTGCTGCGTCGACTTCGGTCGCGAGGCGGCCGACACCGTCGGCAACGCCGCCGAGGCGCGCAAGTGGGTGGAGGCGCACGGCTTCCGCTCGGTGATGGTGGTCACCAGCGCCTACCACATTCCGCGCTCGCTCGCCGAGTTCGCGCAGGCGCTGCCGGACCGCACGCTGATCCCCTATCCGGTGGTGCGCAGCGAGCTCGGCCTCGACGCCTGGTGGCGCAATCCGGCCGCCGCGAGGCTTCTCGGCGCCGAGTATCTGAAGTATCTGCTTGCCCGCGCGCGCCTGCTCGTCGAGCGTGCCGGCGGCGGTGCATCGTCCGGCACGGATCGCTCGACGGCGTTGTGAGCGGGCGCGTCCGCTGCCGATTCCTCGCTGCCGGTTCGCCTCGTGCTCGTCGCCCTCCGCTCGATCGCCTTCACGATCACGCTCTATTCGTTCACCTGGCTGATGCTGTTGGTGATCTGGCCGTTGTTCCTGTTGCCGAAGCGGCGCGCCTGGCCGCTCGTCAAGCTGTGGGGAACGATCGTCGTGGCGCTGCACCGCTTCGTCGGCGGCACCAAGGTGGAGTGGCGGGGGCTCGAGAACATTCCGGAAGGCGGCTTCCTCGTCGCCGCCAAGCACCAGGCGATGTGGGAGACGTTCGCGCTCATCCCGATGTTCAATTCGGCCGCCTTCGTGCTGAAGCACGAGCTCGGCCGCATCCCGATCTTCGGCTTCGGCACGCGCCAGATGGGGATGATCGCCATCGACCGCAGCGCCGGCGCCCGCGCCCTGATCGACATGACGCAGCGGGCGAAGGAGGCGATCGCCGACGGCCGCCAGGTGATCATCTTCCCGGAGGGCACGCGCACCGCGCCGGGCGCCCCGCCCGCCTACAAGGTCGGCGTCGGCTACATCTACGAGGCGTGCGGCGCGACGTGCCTGCCGGTGGCGCTGAACTCGGGCCTCTACTGGCCGCGCCGCTCGTGGCTGCGCTATCCCGGCACGATCGTCGTCGAGTTCCTGCCGCCGATCCCGCCCGGCATGCCGCGGCGGGAATTCCTGGCGAAGCTCGAGCACGACATCGAGGCCGCCTCGAACCGGCTGATCGCCGAGGCGGCCGCGAGCCGCACGCCGCCGCCGATCCCCGCCCTTGCGGAAGCGGCGGCGCGGACCACCTGAACGGCCAGTCCCGCAGGTTCGGCGCCGACATCGAGCGCCATGAGGCACGCCCATGCAGCTCACCGGCATCCACCACGTCACCGCCGTCTCCGCCGACGCCCGCGGCAACCACGCCTTCTACACCGGCGTGCTCGGCATGCGGCTCGTCAAGAAGACGGTCAACCAGGACGACGTCACCGCCTACCACCTGTTCTATGCCGACCGGGACGGCTCGCCGGGCACCGATCTCACCTTCTTCGACTGGCCGGCGGCGCCGGAGCGGCGCGGCAACCGCACGGTGACGCTGACCGGCCTGCGCGTCGCCGGCGACGGGGTGCTCGACTGGTGGCGCACGCGGCTGTCGGACGCCGGCGTCAGCGTCGGCGAGCCGACGGAGCGTGACGGCCGCGGCGTGCTCGATTTCACCGATCCGGAGGGGCAGCGCCTCGCCCTCGTCGACGACGGCGGGGCCGGCGCGGCGCGGCCGTGGGAGAAGAGCCCGGTGCCGGCCGAGCGGCAGATCCGCGGCCTCGGGCCGATCACCCTGACGGTGCCGGAACTCGCGCCGACCGAGGATCTTCTGACGCGCGTCACGGGCATGCGCCGCGTCCGCGACTATCCCGACCCGGTGTCGCCGAAGCACACCGTTCACGTCTTCGAGATGGGCGAGGGCGGTGCCGCGGCGGAGCTGCACGTCGCCGTGCGCCCGGACCTGGCGGCGGCGCGGCCCGGGGCCGGCGGCGTTCACCACATCGCCTTCCGCACCCCCGACGACCGGGCCCACCGCGACTGGGTGAAGCGGCTCGCCTCGTTCGGCGTGGCGAACAGTGGCGTCGTCGACCGCTTCTACTTCCGCAGCCTCTACTTCCGCGAGCCCGGCGGCATTCTGTTCGAGATCGCCACCGACGGCCCCGGCTTCTCAGCCGACGAGCCGGCCGAGACGATGGGCAGCAAGCTCGCCCTGCCGCCGGCCTTCGAGCCGCACCGGCGCGACATCGAGGCCGGCCTGAAGCCGCTCTGAGGCCGCCGCCGCCTCACGGAGAGTCTTCGGATCGGCTCGGGCGACATCCGTCGTAGTTCAGCGTGGGTTCATCTTCGCACCCGTAGGAACACGTACCTGACGACGATTCAGAACCAAACTCGCCTCGAAAGCGTTTCGCTGCGAGAACCACACGAACGGGAGGCGCTTCGATGCGCAAAGCATTCCTGATACTGGCCGCCGCACTGATCGCGGCCGCGCCAATCGCCGCGACGGTCACTGCCTCGCCGACCGAGGCTGCCCAGCAGAAAGAAATCAAGAAGCAGGGCGGTAACAAGGGCGGTGGCAAGAAGGCCAACGCCAACCGCAAGGTTTCCCCGAAGGCCCAGGCGGGCAAAAACCGGAACAACAACAAAGTCCGGTCGACGCAGGTCCGTGGCGGCAACTCGCGGAACAACAACCGTTATGCCAACAACCACCGGCACAACAACCACTACTACAACAACCGGCACAACCACAATCACCGGTACTACTACCGTCAGGGCTACGGCTGGGGTTGGTGGGCGCCGAGCGCCTTCGCCGCCGGCGTCGTGACCGGTGCCGTGATCGCCACGCCGCGCGTCTATGCGGCGCCGGCTCCGGTTTACTACGAGGGCTCGGCGAACCGCATCGAGTCGAATGCCGGCCGCGTGCCGTCGGCCGGTGGCTATGCCGCCTTCTCGCCGGGCTGGTACGAGTACTGCTCGTCGAAGTACCGCTCGTTCGATCCGAACTCCGGCACCTACACCGGCTACGACGGCAACACCCACTACTGCCAGTAACGGCGGGGGGTAACGGCGCGGTGCGGACAGGTCCGCCCCGCGACCGAGACAAGCAGACCGCGACGGCGCCCCTCGGGGCGCCGTCGTCGTTTCGATAGGGGTCTCCCGAGACGTTGCCGCCGGCGCGTTGGCGGGCGCACGCCGGCTCCCCATATCCCGAGCCGGGACGCGAGGCCGGAGGCCTCGAAACCGTGCAGGGAGAGCAGCGCATGAGCCAGATCGAGACCACCCGCATCGTGCTGGCGAGCCGCCCCGACGGCGAGCCGAAGCCGTCCGACTTCCGCGTCGAGCGCGCCCCCGTGGCGGAGCCCGGCGACGGCGAGGTGCTGCTCGAGACGCTCTTTCTGTCGCTCGACCCCTACATGCGCGGCCGCATGAGCGCGGCGAAGTCCTATGTGAAGCCCGTCGAGGTCGGCGCGGTGATGGAGGGCGAGGTGGTGGCGCGCGTCGTCGCCTCCCGCCTTGCCGGCTTCGCGGCGGGCGACGTGGTGCTCGCCCGCTCCGGCTGGCAGACGCACGCCGTGGCGAAGGGCGAGGCGATCCGCAAGGCGCCGGCCGCCGCCCAGCCCGCCTCGATGGCGCTCGGCGTGCTCGGCATGCCCGGCCTCACCGCCTATGTCGGCCTCGCCAACATCGGCAAGCCGAAGCCCGGCGAGACGGTGGTCGTCGCTGCGGCGACCGGCCCCGTCGGCTCCGCCGTCGGGCAGATCGCCAAGCTGCGCGGTGCGCGCTCGGTCGGTATCGCCGGTGGCGCCGCCAAGGTGCGGGCGCTGACGGACGAGTTCGGCTTCGACGTGGCGCTCGACCACCGCGCGGCGGACTTCGCCGAGCAGCTCGCCGCCGCCTGCCCGGACGGCATCGACGTCTACTTCGAGAACGTCGGCGGCAAGGTGTTCGAGGCGGTGCTGCCGCTCCTCAACACCTTCGCCCGCATCCCGGTCTGCGGGCTGGTGGCTCACTACAACGACACCGCCCCGCCGCCCGGGCCGGATCGCGTGCCGGCGCTGATGCGCGCCGTCCTGTCGAAGCGGCTGAATGTCCGCGGCTTCATCGTCTACGACTTCTCCGACGACATCCCGGACTTCGAGCGCGAGATGACCGCGTGGGTGCGGGACGGCAAGGTGCGCTGGCGCGAGGACGTCGTCGACGGCCTCGAGAACGCGCCCGCAGCCTTCATCGGCCTCCTGAAGGGCGCGAACTTCGGCAAGCTCGTCGTGCGCGTCGCGTCGTGAGCCGCAGCCGCGCTCAGCCCTCGGCGAGGCACCAGATCCGGTAGCCGTCCTCGCCGAGCACGGCGCCCTCGAGCTCCTTCTCGAAGCCGGGGAAGGCGCGGCCGAACGCCTCCAGCACGCGCATGTAGCCGAGCCACGGACCGTCCGCTGCGCCCAGCGTCTCCCCCGGCAGCACGATCGGGATGCCCGGCGGATAGGGGATGACGCCGACACCGGCGACGCGGCCGGCGGCATCAGCGAGCGTCAGCTGCTCCGCCCGCCCGGCCAGCAGCTCGGCGTTCGCCCGCCGCGGCGACATCACTGGCACGGGCAGCGATCCGAAGGCGCGCGCCTGCCACTCGTCCATGCGCTCGGCCCGCATGTGGGAAAACATCTCGTCGGCAAGCCCCTTCAGCCCGAGATGGCCGTAGCGCCGCGGCGCCGCCGCGACGAGCTCCGGCAGCACGTGCTTCAGCGGCATGTCGCCGTCGTAGTCGCGCTTGAAATTGAGCAGCGTGTTGATCAGCGTCCCCCACTTGCCGCGCGTCACGCCGATCGAGAACAGGCACAGCACCATGAAGTCGGTGGTGCGCGACGGGATGATGCCGTGCCGGTGCAGGTAGGCCGTCAGCACCGGCGCCGGGATGCCCGTCTCTTCCAGGTGGCCGTCGTCGCCCATGCCTGGGCAGACGATGCCCGCCTTGATCGGGTCGAGCAGGCACCAGCCGTCCGGCAGGCCCTCGAAGCCGTGCCACGCCTCGCCGGGCCGCAGCATCCAGCACGACGGGTCGGTGGCGAGCCGCTCCGCCGGCACCTCGGCGAACGGCACGTTCTCCTCGGTCTCCGGGTCGAGGATCGTCGGCGCGTTCCACGGCCGGAAGAACCAGTCGCGGCGCGCCTCGAAGCTCGCATAGGCGCGGGCGAGCGATTGGCGGAAGCGGATCGCCTCGTCGATCACCTCGCGGGTGAGCGCGAGCCCGCTCGGCCCCTCCATCATCGCCGCACCGATCTCGTTGGAGGCGATCAGCGCATAGAGCGGCGAGGTGCTCTGCTGGGCCATGTAGGCTTCGTTGAAGATCGAGTGCGGGATCGCCCGCCGGCCGTCGCGAACGTGGATGTAGGAGGCCTGTGAGAGCGCTGCGAGCAGCTTGTGGGTGGACTGGGTGGAGAACACCGTCGGCCGCTCGCCATCGTGCCCGGCCGGGTCGCCGCGCATGGCGTAGCGGCCATCATAGAGCGGGTTGAAGCGGGCGTAGGCGTACCAGGCCTCGTCGAAGTGGATGCGGTCGGTGCTGTCCGCCAGCCGCCGCTCCACCCCTTCCGCGTCGTAGCAGAGGCCGTCGTAGGTGCAGTTGGTGATGACGGCGTAGGCCGCGTCCGGTCCGGCGGCATCGCCGCGCAGCGGATGGGCGTCGAGGCGCTCGCGGATCGTCGCGGGTTCGAACGCGTCCGGCGGGATCGGCCCGATGATACCGTAGCGGTTGCGCGTCGGCACGAGGAACAGCGGGATGCCGCCGGAGAGCACCAGGCCCTGCTCCACCGACTTGTGGCAGTTGCGGTCGCAGATCGCAAACGCCCCGTCCGGCACGGCGGCGGCCATCACGGCGCGGTTGGCGCCGGAGGTGCCGGTCAGCACCGAGTAGCTGCGGTGCGCCCCGAAGATGCGCGCCGCGTAGGCTTCGGCCTCGCCGATCGGGCCGCTGTGGTCGAGCAGCGAGCCGAGCGCGCTGCGCTCGATGCCGGTGTCGGAGCGGAAAAGGTTCTCGCCGAAGAAGTCGTAGAAGATGCGCCCCTCGGGCGTCTTGGTGAACGCCACGCCGCCCTGGTGGCCCGGCGCCGCCCACGAGTACTCGGAGACGTCCATGTACTCGATCAGCGCCGCGGTGAACGGCGGCAGCAGGTCCTGCAGGTAGCGCTTGATCGCCGCCAGCACCCGCCCGGCGATGAAGGCGGCGGTGTCCTCCAGCATCCAGACGAACTCGTTGGCGAGCGACATCACCTCGACGGTGAAGGCGTCGCCGTCCGCCCGGTCGGCCATCAGCACGACGGGCATCTCGGCGTTGCGCGACCGGATGAGGCGCAAGAGCTTCAGGGCGCGCGGATGGCCCCCCTCGTCCTCGCCGGCGCGCGTCCAGTCGATCAGCACGGCATCCAGCGCCGCGTCGGAGACGACCGCCGCCTCGCCGTCGGCGAAGCTCGTCGCCTCGACGACGGAGACGCCGCGCTCGGCGAACTCGCCGACGAGCTCGCGCACAGCGCGACCGCCGAAGCCGGTCGGATCGGCGAGCTTGTCGTCGACGATCAGCACCTTGTGGCGCTGCCGCCGGGTGGTGCGCTCGAGCATGGCTGAAGTCCTCTGCGGCGATCGCCGCGCGCCCGGATGATGCGGGCTGCGGGCGCCGGCGCGAGCTTACCGGCCGGCCGTGACGCGGTCACGTCCGGGAGCGAACAGGGCTATCCAGTTGGCCACGACGTTGCGGCCACCCTCCACTAGAGGGGGAGGGTGGCCACCATATCCCCGAACCGTCCAGGTTGACCCACCCGGAGGATGGCGGGGGAGAGGGGCCGTCCGTGGAATGCCGACGCCAGCGCGCGTCAGCTGCGGACCTGCGGCTGGCCGGCATTGACGCGCGCCAGGCCTTCCTTCGCCGCCGTGCTGTTCGGCATCAGGCCGATGGCGCGGTTGTAGGAGGTGCGCGCCGTGTCGACGTTGCCGAGCGCCTCGAAGGCGACCCCGCGGTTCAGCCAGGCGTCGCCGTAGCCGCGGTTCAGGTTGACGGCGACCGTGAAGTCGTCGCTCGCCGCCTTCGGGTCGTTCATCGCGAGCCGCGACAGCCCGCGCCCGTTATAGGGCTCGGCGGCGCCGGGCTCGAGACCGATGGCGGTGGAGAAGTCCTCGACCGCAAAGGCGTGCTGGCCCTGCGCCTGGTAGACCAGCGCCCGATTGTGGAAGGCGCGTGAATCGAAGGAATTCAGGCGGATCGCCGCGTCGAAATCGGCCAGCGCGAGGTCGAAGCGCCGCGCCTGCCGGTAGATGTTGCCGCGGCCGACATAAGCGGCGTCATACTGCGGGTTGATCTGGATGGCCCGCGAATAGTCCGACAACGCCCGATCGTTCTCGCCCAATTCGCGATAGGCGAGCGCCCGGTTGGCGTAGGCCTGATAGTAATCCGGCTTGAGGCGGATCGCCATATCGAAGTCGGCGAGGGCGTTCTTGTAGTTTCTGGCCCTCGCATAGGCGGCACCGCGAATGTTGTAGGCGGTGGCGTCCTGCGGGTTCTGCTCGACCACCGCCGACAGCGAGTCGATGTTCACGGCGGACGTGGCCTGCGCAGCGACCGACACCGGCGCAGCGCCGACGTTGGCACCGTCCGACGCCTGGCATCCTGCCAAGCCCAGCGCGCAGACGGCCGCGACGGCACCGGCGCGCCAGCGCACCCGGCCGGCCGAGGCGGACGCCAAGCACGGCTCAAACGTCGGGCGTGGCTGCGGCAGGTCAGGCAAGGGCGGGTCCCCCGTCACGCATGGCAGCAGGTTCGCAGGGAATTGCGACCACACGGTGCCCGTGCCCGGCGCAGTCGGGGAAACCCCGCCGGGCCAGCGTATCTCAGTCAGCCGCTCAGCGCGTCACGGGCTTCGGCTTGCCCGGGATCAGGCCTTCGCGCTGCGCCCGCTTGCGGGCGAGCTTGCGAGCCCGGCGAACGGCTTCCGCCTTCTCGCGGGCACGCTTCTCCGACGGCTTCTCGTAGTGGCCGCGGAGCTTCATCTCACGGAAGATGCCCTCGCGCTGCATCTTCTTCTTCAGCGCCTTGAGCGCCTGGTCGACGTTGTTGTCGCGAACGAGAACCTGCACGCGTCGTGTCCCGTCTTGGATCGCAAATGGGTGGAGCGTAGCCCGGTCCGCCCGGATCACGCTCTCATCGGCGCGAAAGCACGCGAACGACAGGCGCCCGCGCGCCGCATCCGCGTCGCTCGATGGCGGGGTCGATAGCAGACTGCGGGCGGCCTGTCCACGCCGGGCCGGCGGATTCCGCGAGCACCCGGTCGAGACGGCGGTTCAGCCGAGCCGGTTGACGTGGCCCATCTTGCGGCCGGGGCGGATCTCGCGCTTGCCGTAGAGGTGGAGCCGGGCCCCCGGCTCGGCGGCGATCGCCCGCCACCGCGCGGCGTCGGCGCCGATCAGGTTCTCCATCTCGACCGCGGCGAGCCGGGTCGGCGCGGCGAGCGGCCAGCCGGCGACGGCGCGCACGTGCTGCTCGAACTGCGACACGGCCGCGGCGTCCTCGGTCCAATGGCCTGAATTGTGAACCCGCGGCGCGATCTCGTTGGCGACGAGGCGCTCGCCGGCGTCGTCGCGCACGACGAACAGCTCGACCGTCAGCACGCCGACATGCCCCATCGCCTCGGCGACGGTGCGGCCGAGCGCGGCGGCTGCCCCGGCGGTGGCTGCCGTCACCGCGGCCGGCACCACCGTCCGCTTCAGGATGTGGTGCTCGTGGCGGTTCTCGGCGACGTCGAAGGCGGCGGTGGCGCCGTCGAGGCCGCGGGCGAGCACGATCGAGCACTCGAGCGCGAACGGCACGAAGCCTTCCAGGATCGCCGGCGCGGCGCCGATCGCCGCCCACGCCGCCGCGGCGTCGAAGCCATCCCGCAGCATCAGCTGGCCCTTGCCGTCGTAGCCGAGGCGGCGGGTCTTCAGCACCGCCGGCAGGCCGAGTTCGGCCGCTGCCGCCGCGAGGTCGGCGGCACCGTCGACAGCGCGGAACGGCGCCACCGCGATGCCGAGGTCAGCGAGGAACCGCTTCTCGACGAGACGGTCCTGGGAGAGCGCCAGCGACCGCACGCCCGGGCGCACCGGCACCAGCGCCGCCAGCCGCTCGGCCGTCGGCACCGGCACGTTCTCGAACTCGTAGGTGACCGCGTCGACCGCCCCGGCAAAGGCGGTCAGCGCCGCCACGTCGTCATAGGCGGCGATCGTGTGCCGGGCGGCGACGTCGAAGGCGGGGCTGTCGGGATCGGGGCAGTAGACGTGCACCCTGAGCCCGAGCCGGGCGGTGGCGAGCGCGATCATCCGGCCGAGCTGGCCGCCGCCGAGGATGCCGAGCGTCGCGCCGGGCGCCAGCACGCGGCCGTCGTCGGCGGTGCCCGGCACCATCGCGCTCACGCCTCGTCCGGCCGTTCGGCGACCGCCGCCGACTGGCGCTCGCGCCAGGCGTCGAGCCGGCCGGCCAGCGCCGCGTCGGTCAGCGCCAGCACGGCGGCGGCGAGCAGCGCCGCGTTGACGGCGCCGGCCCGGCCGATCGCCAGCGTGCCGACGGGGATGCCGGCCGGCATCTGCACGATCGACAACAGGCTGTCCTCGCCGGACAGCGCCTTCGATTCCACCGGCACGCCGAACACCGGCAGCGGCGTCAGCGCGGCCGTCATGCCCGGCAGGTGGGCGGCGCCGCCGGCACCGGCGATGATGATCTTGAACCCCGCCGAGCGGGCGCCGCGGGCGAAGTCGTAGAGCCGCTCCGGCGTGCGGTGGGCCGAGACGATGCGCGCGTCGTAGCCGATCCCGAGCGCGTCGAGCGTCTCGGCGGCGTGGCGCATCGTCGGCCAGTCGGAGGCGCTGCCCATGATGATGGCGATCGGCGGCATGGCTGGCATGAGGATCGCGCCCCGGCTGGGTTCTGCCGCGCGCCGCAGGCTGGCCGCGCGGAAAGCGCGGCATTATCGGAACTGCCGGGGCGGCGCAAGCGCGCGGCGGCGGGCGGACGACCGCCTCAGGCGCTGATGTCGGGCAGCAGCTGGTCCTCGAGGAAGCCGATGCGGTCCTTCAGGGCGAGCTTGCGCTTCTTCAGGCGCTGCAACTGCAGCGAATCCGCGGTTGCCACCTGCGCCAGCGCCTCGATCGCGGCGTCGAGGTCGCGGTGCTCCAGCCGCAGCCGTGCGAGCTCGATGCGGGCGGCCCGCTCTTCCTCTTCGTTCAAGCGCACCGCGCTCCCGTTCGGTCCGGCTGACGTCGCGCGGAGGATAGCAAATCGGCGCGGCCACGGGCAGTCGCCGTGTGCTGCGCCAGCGGATCAGAACGGCTTGAACACCACCAGGATGACGATGAACACGAGCAGCACCGCCGGCACCTCGTTGAGGATGCGCCAGGTGCGGGCGGAGCGCGTGTTGCGGTCCTCGGCGAACTTGCGCACCGCGCCGGCGAGGAAGCCGTGGATGCCCGACAGCACGACGACGAGCAAAAGCTTGGCGTGCAGCCAGCCCGACGAGAAGAACCCGGCGTCCCAGGCGAGCCACAGCCCGAAGATCCAGGTGGCGATCATCGCCGGCGTGGCGATGCCCTTCAGCAGCCGCCGCTCCATCACCTTGAAGGTCTCGGACAGGGCGGAGCCCGCCGGCGCCTCGGCGTGGTAGACCATCAGGCGTGGCAGATAGAGCATCGCCGCCATCCAGGAGATGACGGCGAGGATGTGCAGCGTCTTCAGCCAGAGGTAGAGGTCCGCCATCTGTCTCAGCCCCGCGCCCGAACGCGGGCGACGACGCGCTCGACGTTCTCGATCGGCGTTTCCGGCGTCACGCCGTGGCCGAGATTGAAGATGAACGGCCGTCCCTCGAAGGCGTCGAGGATACGGTCCACCGCCGCATCGAGGCCCGGGCCGCCGGCGACGAGCCGCATCGGGTCGAGGTTGCCCTGCACGGCGACGCTGTCGGGCAGCGCGCGGGCGGCCGAGAACGGCACGCTCCAGTCGAGGCCGATCGCGTCGACGCCGGTCGCCGAAGCATAGGCGCCGAGATAGGCGCCGCCGCCGCGCGGAAAGCCGATGATGCGGGCGCCCGGCCGGGCGGCGCGCACGCGCTCGACGATCGCCGCCGTCGGCGCCATCGACCAGGCCTCGAAGCCGGTCTGGTCGAGCGCCCCCGCCCAGCTGTCGAAGATCTGCACGGCGTCGGCGCCGGCATCGAGCTGCGCCACGAGATGGGTCGAAACCGCTTCTACCAGCACGCCGATCAGCCGGTCGAAGCCTTCCGGGTTCGAATAGGCGATACGGCGCGGCACCGCCTGGTCCGGGCTGCCGCGGCCGGCCGTCATGTAGGTGGCGAGCGTCCACGGCGCCCCGGCGAAGCCGAGCAGCGTCGTTTCCGGCGGCAGCGCCGCGCGAACCTGCGAGATCGTTTCGTAGACCGGCTCGAGATGCCGCTCGAGGTGACTGAGATCGAGCCGGTCGACGTCGGCGAGGTCGAGCGGATCGAGGCGCGGACCCTCGCCCTCGACGAAGCGCACCCGCTGGCCGAGGGCGTCGGGAATGACGAGGATGTCGGAGAACACGATCGAGGCGTCGAAGCCGAAGCGGCGGATCGGCTGCAGCGTCACCTCGACGGCGAGCGTCGGGTCGTAGCAGAAGGCCAGGAAGTCGCGGGCCTTCGCCCGGACCGCCCGGTACTCTGGGAGGAACCGCCCCGCCTGGCGCATCAGCCAGATCGGCGGTGGGTCGAGGGCCTCGCCGGCGAGCACGCGCATCAATCTCGTTGGCAACGGCGTGCCCTCGCGGAATTGTCCACTGTCCGCTCCTTCAAAGGATTTCATAGTTAATGATTTCTTAATGCTTCTCTTAGGCAGTGGATTACCGGGATTGTGGGATTCCCACAATCGCGGCGACGGGCCCCGGCGCTGTGGAACGATCTCACCGAGATCGCCGACCGGCGGTCGGGGATGCAGGAGAATGCCAAGCGTGTCAATTCGTTAGCAGGGGTCATCTGTCGGCCTTGATCGACTTCCGGCTGGGGATGGGCTGTGGATGGGGCGGGAGCGGACGGCTTCGAGGCCGTCGATCGTGAACAGCCGCCGGCCATGCCCGTTCCGGCGCGTGCCTGTTGATCGCTTTGACGGCAGCGGCAACAGTATGGCTCCGGCGGGGCGAATCCGCCGCGTTCTCCCGTTTCCTCCACAGGCGCCGGCACAACTGCGGGGACAGCCGCTGCGACCCCCCTCCAGCACCGCTCGCGAGGACCGATTGCCGACATTCTTCCACCTCCACCTCGTCTCCGACTCGACCGGCGAGACGCTGATGACGGTCGCCCGCGCCGCGATGGCGCGCTACGAGGGCATCGGTGCGATCGAACACGTCCATCCGCTGGTGCGCGCCGACCGCCAGCTCGACCGGGCGCTCACCGAGATCGAGGCGACGCCGGGCGTCGTGCTGTTCACGCTGGTCGACCAGGCGATGGCCGAGCGGCTGGTGCGCCACTGCCGCGAGCTCGGCGTGCCCTCGGCCGACGTGCTCGATCCCGTCGTGCACATGTTCCAGGCCTATCTCAACGTGCCGATGACGCCGCGCGTCGGCGGCCAGCACCAGCTCGACGCCGACTATTTCCGCCGCATCGACGCGCTCAATTTCGTGCTGATGCACGACGACGGCGCGCTGCCGGAGAACATCGACGACGCCGACGTCGTCATCGTCGGCGTCAGCCGCACCTCGAAGACGCCGACCTCGATCTACCTCGCCAACCGCGGCATCCGCGCCACCAACCTGCCGATCGTGCCGGGCATCTCGGTGCCGCCGGCGCTGTTCCGGGCGAAGCGGCCGCTGATCGTCGGCCTCGTCGCGAGCCCCGAGCGGATCGCGCAGATCCGCGAGAACCGTTTGCTGTCGCTCAATGCGGTGCGCGATTCGGCGGCCTATGTGGACCGTCAGGCGATCGCCGAGGAGATCGCCCACACGCGCCGCCTGTGCGCCGAGAACCGCTGGCCGGTGATCGACGTGACGCGCCGCTCCATCGAGGAAACCGCCGCGGCGATCATGGCCTTAGTACGCGACCGCCAGGCGCTGGAGCACGGGGAGACGGCGGAGTGAGCGTGCGGCTGGTGCTCGCCTCCGGCAGCCGGACGCGGGCCGAGATGTTGCGCAACGCGGGCGTGGGCTTCGACAGGGTGCCGGCCGATGTTCACGAGCGGGCGCTCGAGGCGCCGCTGCTCGCGGCGGGCGCCGCGCCGGCGGAGATCGCGCTGGCGCTCGCCGAGGCGAAGGCGCTGGCGGTGTCGCGAGCCGATCCCGACGCGATCGTCATCGGCGCCGATCAGGTGCTCGACCTCGCCGGCGAGCGCTTCACCAAGGCGGCCAGCGTCGCCGAGGCGGGCGCTCAGCTCCGCCGCCTGCAGGGACGCACGCACGCCCTGCACTCGGCCGTCGTCACGGCGCGCGGCGGCGCCGTCGACTGGCGGCACGTCGACACCGCGCGCCTCACGGTGCGCCCGTTCACGGCCGCCTTTCTGGCGAGCTATCTGACCGCGATGGGCGACCGGGTGCTGGGTAGCGTCGGCGCCTATCAGCTCGAAGGCCTCGGCGCGCAGCTGTTCGAGCGCATCGACGGCGATCACTTCACCGTGCTCGGCCTGCCGCTGCTGCCCCTGCTCTCCCACCTGCGCGACGTCGGAGCCCTGACCTCATGAGCGACACCCCTCCCCGCGCCGTCGTCGTCGGCTGGCCCGTGACGCACGTGCGCTCGCCGGCGATCCATCGCTTCTGGCTGAAGGAGATGGGTCTCGACGGCTCCTACGACGCGCTGGCGGTGGCGCCGGACGATGCCCGCGCCTTCTTCCGCAACCTGCCCCATTCGGGCCTTGCCGGCTGCAATGTGACGGTGCCGCTGAAGGAGATCGCAGCCCTCGCCTGCGACGTGCTCGACCCCGTCGCGGACGGCCTGAAGGCGGTCAACACGATGTGGCTGGACGGCCGCTACATCATGGGCGCCAACACCGACACCGGCGGCTTCCTCGACAATCTCGACGACGCGCTGCCCGACTGGGCCCGCTATCCCGGACCGGCCGTGGTGCTCGGGGCCGGCGGCGCGGCGCGTGCCGTGGCCTACGGGCTGAAGCTCAGGCTGTTCTCGCCGATCGCCATCGTCAACCGCACGGCCGACCGCGCCGCCGAGGTCGCCGCCTTGGTCGGCGGCGAGGCGCACGGCTGGGACGCGCTGCCGAAGTTGCTCGCCAAGGCGCGGCTCATCGTCAACACCACGACGCTCGGCCAGGTCGGCCAGCCGCGCCTCGAGATCGACCTTTCGCCGTTGCCGAAGACCGCCGTCGTCACCGACGTCGTCTACAATCCGCTGGAGACGGAGTTCCTGGCGGCGGCGCGCGCCCGCGGCAACCCGGTCGCCGACGGCCTCGGCATGCTGCTCTATCAGGCCGTGCCCGGCTTCACCCGCTGGTTCGGGCACCGCCCCGAGGTGACGCAGGAGCTCCGGCGTGCCGTGCTCGCCACCCTCGAACCGTCCGGCTGAGAGGGCGCGCGATGCTGGTGCTGGGGCTCACCGGCTCGATCGCCATGGGAAAGTCGACCACCGCGGCGATGTTCCGCGCGCTCGGCGTGCCGGTGCACGATGCCGACGCCGCCGTGCATGCCCTCTACGGCGCCGCTGCCGTGGCGCCGATCGAGGCGGCGTTTCCCGGCGTCGCCGTCGACGGTCGGATCGATCGCCAGCGGCTGGCCTCCCTCGTCGTCGGCGATGCCGTGGCGCTCGCCCGCCTCGAGGCGATCGTCCATCCGCTGGTGCGCGCCGCCGAGCGGGATTTTCTCGCCCGCGCCGCCGCAGCCGGGGCGCGCCGCGTCGTGCTCGACGTTCCGCTGCTGTTCGAGACCGGCGGCGCGGCGCGCGTCGACGCCGTCGTGGTGGTGACGGCGCCGGCGGCGGTGCAGCGCGAGCGGGTGCTGCGGCGTCCGGGGATGACCGAGGAGCGGCTCGCTGCCATCCTCGCCCGCCAGCTGCCGGACGCCGAGAAGCGCCGGCGGGCACATTTCCTCATCGATACCTCCGGCGACTTCGACGCCGCGGCGCGCTCGGTCGCGGCGATCGTGCGGGCGGTGGCGGCGATGCCGGGGAAAACCGGCCGGGGGCGGTTGTCCGACCCGGCTCCGGCGTGACACTAACGCGGTCGCGTCCGTCGCCTCCGCGGCTGGCCGAAGCCCGCAGCCCCCTGGGAGCACGCCGTTGCGCGAGATCGTGCTCGACACCGAGACCACCGGGCTCGACCCGAAGACCGGCGACCGGCTCGTCGAGATCGGCGCGATCGAGCTTTTGAACGGCATCCCGACCGGCCGCATCTACCACCAGTACGTCAATCCGGACCGCGCGATGCCGATGGAGGCGTTCCGCGTGCACGGCATCTCCGACGAGATGCTGCGCGACAAGCCGCGCTTCCACGAGGTCGCGGCGGCGTTCGCCGCCTTCGTCGAGGACGCGGTGCTGGTCATCCACAACGCCGAGTTCGACGTCGGCTTCCTCAACATGGAACTCGGCAAAGTCGGCCTGCCGGCGATCACGCCCGACCGCGTCGTCGACTCCCTCAAGCTCGCCCGCCGCCGGCATCCGGCGGGTCCGAACTCGCTCGACGCGCTGTGCGCCCGCTACCGCATCGACAATTCGGCCCGCACCAAGCACGGCGCGCTGCTCGACGCGGAGCTGCTGGCGGAAGTCTACATGGAGCTGATCGGCGGGCGGCAGGCGGCGCTGGTGCTCGGCGGCGAGCCGGAGGCGGTCGGCCGGACCTCCGGCCCGGCCTGGCGCGGGCCGGCGCGCCGCCGCCCCGTGCCGCTGCCGCCGCTCCTGACCGAGGAGGAGCGGGCGGCGCACCGCGCCTTCGTGGGCGGGCTCGGCGAGGCGGCGATCTGGCTGCTCTACGAGGAGCGCTCCTGAACGGCTCTCAGTTCGGCGGGCCGGCCGGGCTTTCCTGGTTGCGCGCGACGTTCTGCTGGAACAGCGCGACGAAGTCGATCGGGTCGATCATCAGCGGCGGGAAGCCGCCGTTGCGCGTCGCGTCCGCGACGATCTGACGCGCGAACGGGAACAGCAGGCGCGGGCACTCGATCATCACGAACGGCTGCACGTGCTCCGGCGGCACGTTCACCAGCCGGAACACGCCGGCATAGGCGATCTCGACGGCGAACAGCACGTCGGCGCCGGTGCCGGCCTTCGCCTCCATCGTCAGCGTCACCTCGAGCTCGGTCGGGCCGAGCTGGCGGGCGTTGACGTTGACGTTGATGTTGATCGGCGGGCTCTGCTCGCGCGGCTGCAGCGACATCGGCGCGCGCGGGTTCTCGAACGACAGGTCCTTCAGGTACTGGCCGAGCACGTTGACGGACGGGGCCGTCGCCGCCGCGCCGCCCTCGCGGTTGTTGCGGGCGTTGCCGCTGGCAGCAGATGTGTCGCTCATGGGATCGGCCGTCCGTCTGGTGGCGGGAAGATCGGGGCGCCGGGGGGCAGCCGTGAGGCGGTCCGGCGACGTGCGGGTGGCTAGCACGCGACGGTGCCGCCGGACAAGCGGGCGGGCGCGCAGCGGTGCCTACGGGCCCGGCGGCAGGCGCTCCTGCGGTCGATCGGGCGTCGCGTGATAGGCGTCCGGCCCGAGATCCACCACCGAACCGCGTCGCACGGGGCCGGCCGGACCGGTGCTGACGACCCGCACCTTCAGTCGTCGTCCGATCGCCCGCCACAGCGCCGTGCGCACCGCCGGCACGAACAGCAACAGGCCGAAGGCATCGGTGACGAAACCGGGTATGATGAGCAGCGTGCCGGCGAGCACGATCATCGCCGCGTGGCCCATCGCCTCGCCGGGCATCCGGCCCTGGTCGAGCTCGGTGCGGATGCGCAAGAGCGCCCCGAGGCCCTGCCGCCGCATCAGCGCGAGGCCGGCGGCCGACAGCGCGAAGACGAGCAGCACGGTCGGCAACACGCCGATCGCCTCGCCGACGAGGATGAACACGGAGATTTCCGCGGCGATCAGGACGATGAGCGGAAAGAGGGCGATGAGGAGCGGCATCGGTTCCGGTTGGCTGGCGGCACGATCACGATTCGGGTCACGCGGGGAGCCGAGGCGACGACGAGGGTTGTGCGCGTGCCTTTGTGCTGGTTGAACGGAACCTATATGGGGAGGGTGCGGTTCCGGCGCATCCCTCTGCCCACACCCCTGGCAGCGCATGGACCGGGGAAGAGACTCTGGCACGGCAGGCGCCGCGCCGATCGGTGAGTGGAAGATGAACGAGCTGTTCGACATCTACAATATCATCTTCCTCGTGCTGGCGGTCGCCGTCTTCCTGCGCCTTCGCAGCGTGCTCGGCCGCCGCACCGGCAACGAGCGGCCACCGGTCGACCCCTACCAGGCGCGCGACACCGGCAATGCGCCGCCGGCCGGCCGGTCCGACAACGTCGTGACGCTGCCGTCGGCGAAACCGGCCGGCGAGGCGTCGGCCGAACAGAGCGCCGAAACGGTCGAACGTCTCGCCCGCGTCGCCCCGGCCGGCTCGACGCTCAACGAGCAGCTCACCGCCATCGTCGCTGCCGACCCGAGCTTCGACCCCGAGCCCTTCGTCACCGGCGCCCGCGCCGCCTACGAGATGATCGTCCAGGCCTTTGCCGAGGGCGACCGCAAGGCGCTGAAGCCGTTGCTGTCGAAGGAAGTGTTCGACGGCTTCGACGCCGCCATCGCCGACCGCGAGTCGCGCGGCGAGAAGGTCGAATCGACCTTCGTCGGCATCGAGAAGGCGGAGATCGTCGACGCTGCCCTCAAGGGCGGGCTGGCGCACGTCACCGTGCGCTTCCGCAGCGAGCTGATCTCGCTCACCCGCGGCAAGGACGGCACCGTCGTCGAGGGCGACGCCAACAAGGTCGTCGAGGTGGTCGACATCTGGACGTTCGCCCGCGACGTCGCCAGCCGCGATCCGAACTGGAAGCTGGTCGCGACCGAATCGGCGGACTGAGCCTTGCGCCGGGTCGACGTCCCGGCGTCGGCCACCGCCGCGACGCTGGCCGCCATTGCGCTGAGCCTCGCCACCGCCCCTGTCGATGCGGGTGAGGCGGTGCGCTTCGCCGAACTCCCGGGATGGGCGGCCGACGACCACGCCGCCGCGCTCGCCGCCTTCCGCGCGAGCTGCCCGGCGGCGCTGAAGCGCAAGCCCGCGAGCAGCGCCATTGCCGTCGACAAGGCCGCCTTCAAGCACGCCTGCGCCGCTGCCGCGGCGCTGCCGCCGCGTCCGGACGCCGGAACCGCGCGTGCGTTCTTCGAGCGCGCGTTCCGGCCCGTGCGCATCGCGGCGGATGGCTTCGTCACCGGATATTTCGAGCCCGAGGTCGCCGGAGCGCTCGCACCCTCCGCGACGTTCCGCGTGCCGCTCTACCGCCGCCCGCCGGATCTCGTCGACCTGAAGACGGGCGCCGGCGTCCTCGCCGGCTTCAGCCACGCCCGACGCAGCCCCTCGGGTCAGCTCACCGCCTTCGACGACCGCGCCGCCATCGAGGCGGGCGCGCTTTCCGGCCGCGGCCTCGAGCTCGTCTGGCTCGCCGACCCGGTCGACGCCTTCTTCGTGCACGTGCAGGGCTCGGCCCGCATCCGCCTGCCCGACGGCCGCGTGCTGCGCGTCGGCTACGACGGCAAGAGCGGCCATCCCTACACGGCGATCGGCCGCATCCTCATCGACCGCGGCGAGATCGCCCGCGAGGAGATGACGGCCGACCGCCTGGCGGCGTGGCTGCGCGCGCATCCCGACGAGGCGGCGGCGCTGATGGCCGAGAACCGCTCGTTCGTGTTCTTCCGCCTCGTCGACCGCCCCGCCGACGAGGGGCCGGTCGGCGCGCTCGGCGTGCCGCTGATCGCCGGCCGCAGCCTCGCCGTCGATCCGGCGGTGCAGCCCTACGGCCTGCCCGTCTACGTCACCGCCGAGCTGCCGATCGGCCCGGGCGGCGCGCTCGCCCCCTTCCGCCGGCTGATGACGGCGCACGACACCGGCTCGGCGATCAAGGGCGCCGGTCGCGGCGACGTGTTCGTCGGGGCGGGCGCCGCGGCGGGTGCCGTCGCCGGCCGATTGCGCCATCCCGCCGCGGTCTTCGTGCTGGTGCCGCGTGGGGCCGGCGATGGCGGCTAGGCGCGGCCGGCCGCCGCTCGATCCGGCCGACCGCGCGCTCTGGGACGCGGTCGCCGCCACCGTCACGCCGCTGCGTCGCCGCCGCCGGCGGGCGGCTGCCGAGGCTCCCCCGCCCGCGCCGCCGGCCCAGGTGCCGGCCGAGGTGCCCGCGCCGCCTCCCGCGGCCGCCGAAGCGCCGGCCACGCCGGCTCCGGCAAAGGCCGTCGCCAAGTCGACGCCGCCTCCGCCTCCGTCTCCGGCCGCCGTCGACCGCCGCACGCGCCAGCGCATCGCCCGCGGCCAGCTCGCCGTGGAGGCGCGTATCGACCTGCACGGCATGACGCAGGAGCGCGCCCACCGCGCGCTGGTTGGATTCCTGCGGGCGTCGCGCGGCGATGGCCTGAAGACCGTGCTGGTGATCACCGGCAAAGGCCGGCCGGGCGACGCCGAGCGCGGCGCCGAATTCGAGCGCGGGGTCTTGAGGCGGATGGTGCCGGCCTGGCTCGAGGCGCCGGACGCCGCGGTGATGGTGGAGAGCTACGGCGAGGCCGCCCGCCCGCACGGCGGCGGCGGCGCGCTCTACGTCCGTCTGCGCAGGCCGGGCCGCGGCGGCGCCTGACGGCGGCTTCGGATCGCCGACCTGCAACGCGAAAAGCGCCGCGACGAGGCCGTCGCGGCGCCGGTCGGATCAACCGTTCGCCGAAGCGTCAGGCGGTGGCGGTCTCGAGCTGCGCCTTCGCCGCGTCGACCAGCGCCTTGAACGCCTCCGGCTCGCGGATCGCGAGGTCGGACAGCACCTTGCGATCGACCTCGATGCCCGCCTTGGCGAGCCCGTCGACGAAGCGCGAATAGGTGAGGCCGTGCTCCCGCACGCCGGCGTTGATGCGCTGGATCCACAGGGCGCGGAAGGTGCGCTTCTTCGCCTTGCGGTCGCGGTAGGCATACTGCAGCGACTTGTCGACGGCGGCCTTCGCCGTGCGGATGGTGTTCTTGCGGCGGCCCCGGAAGCCTTCGGCTTGCTTCAGGACCTTCTTGTGCTTGGCATGGGCGGTGACGCCGCGCTTCACGCGTGACATGGCAGATGCTCCTCGTCGAGGTGTCGGTGTCGGTCGGTGCGGGATCGCGAGCGGATGCGAGACCCCTGCGGACGGCTCAGCCGTTCGGCAGGAAGTTCTTCTTGATGATGCGCGCGTCCGGATCGCTGAGCACGGTGGTGCCGCGGGCGTTGCGGATGAACTTCGTCGTCCGCTTGATCATCCCGTGGCGCTTGCCGGCCTGCTGGACCTTCACCTTGCCGGTGGCGGTGAGCTTGAAGCGCTTCTTGGCGCCCGACTTCGTCTTCAGCTTGGGCATTTGGCTCTCCAATCTTGGACACCGTGCACGACGTCGGGCGACGCCCCGAGGGGTGTGCTCCGACCAATCGGTGTCGCTTGAGCGTTCGGGACCGCCACGGCATGCCCTTGTCGCCGGGCGATCCTCGAAGGTTGCGGCTTATAGCGGTCCCGGCGCGCGAAGGCAACGTACCGGCGTCGACGCTGCAGGAAGCGGGTGCGAGGACTTTGCACGCCGGCGGCGTAGAGTGGTGGGCGGCGGCGCCGGTCGTCGGTCAGAACGGCCAGAACGGCCAGAACGGCGGCGTCTCGCCGGTGCGAAGGGAGGTGGCAGGTGCGAGCGAGCAAACGGAACCGGGCGGGTCCCGACGCGGAGGCGCTGCCGTCCGTCGAAGCGGCGATGGTGTGGATCCCCGGCGGCCGCTTCCGCATGGGCTCGGACGATCACTACCCGGAGGAGAAGCCGGCGCACGCTGTGACGGTGGACGGCTTCTTCATCGACCCGGCGCCGGTGACCAACCGCCAGTTCCGTGCCTTCGTCGAGGCGACCGGCTACGTCACCGTCGCCGAGATCCCCCCCGACCCGAAGCACTACCCCGGCGCGCTGCCGCACATGCTGAAGGCGGGCTCGCTCGTCTTCACACCGCCGGATCACGCCGTCGACACGCGCGACTGGAGCCAGTGGTGGCGCTTCGTCTTCCGCGCCTGCTGGCGGCGACCCACCGGCCCCGGCAGCTCGACCAAGGGTCTCGACGACCATCCGGTGGTGCACGTCGCCTTTGCCGACGCCGAGGCCTACGCCGCCTGGGCCGGCAAGGCGCTGCCGACGGAAGCGGAGTGGGAATTCGCGGCGCGCGGCGGTCTCGACGGCGCCGAGTTCGCGTGGGGAGACGAGCTCGTGCCGGACGGCGTCCACCGCGCCAACACCTGGCAGGGCGTGTTTCCCGCCGAGAACCTGCTCGAGGACGGCTTCGCCCGCACCTCGCCGGTGACGGCCTTCCCGCCGAACCCCTACGGCGTCTTCGACATGATCGGCAACACCTGGGAGTGGACGACCGACTGGTGGTCGACGCGCCATCCGGCGGACGCACCCAAGGCGTGCTGCGTGCCGGAGAACCCCCGTGGCGGTCCGGAGGCGGCGAGCTACGACCCGCGCCAGCCGGAGATCCGCATCCCCCGCAAGGTGCTGAAGGGCGGCTCGCACCTGTGCGCGCCGAGCTACTGCCGCCGCTACCGCCCCGCCGCCCGCCACGCCGAGCCGGTCGACACCTCGACCAGCCACGTGGGGTTTAGGTGCGTGCGGCGAGTGGCGGACGGGGGCTGACCCAACGTGCAAGGCTGATCGGGGAGCTTCCTACCTCTCCGTAGTCATCCCAGGCCTTGTGCCTGGGATCCAAGCAGCGGTGGCGACACGCCCCGCTGCGATCGTCGCGACGTCAGGGATCCCAGGCACAAGGCCTGGGATGACCACCCATGTAGGCCCACTGTTCCTCCGCTCAGCCGGAGCGCGCGCCCCTACCGCCACCGCATCATCGCCCAGCGCAGCGCCAGCCAGGCGAGGATGCCGAGGGTCGGCCAGACGAACCAGGCGCGGCCCTCCCACGTCAGCATGTTGATCGCGAACACCACGACGATGGTGATCGCCGAGACGGCGGCGAGCCGCTTCAGCCGCCGCGCCGTATCGTCGTCGCCTCGCGCCGGCAGTGCCGCGATGCCAAGGGCCGCCGCTGCACCCGCGGCGACGGGCGCGGCAGCGACCGGCGGTCGCGCCACTTGCCCCCCGGCCGCATCGCCGCCGCCGAGCACCACCCGGTAGGCCGGCACCGCCTCGGCGATGTTCTTCACCGCCTGCGCGCCGAGGAAGTCGAAGCCGACGGCGAGCTTATTGCGCACCTGCTCGAACACCGAGCCCGACACCAGCACGCCGCCCGGCTCGGCGAGTTCCTGAAGCCGTGCCGCGATGTTGACGCCCTCGCCGAACAGGTCCGTGCCGTCGACCATCACGTCGCCGAGATTGACGCCGATGCGGAACAGCATGCGCCGCGGCTCCGGAAGCGTGGCGTTGCGCTCGGCGAGGTCGCGCTGGATGCGCACGGCGCAGTCGACGGCGTTCACCACGCTGGCGAACTCGGCAAGCACGCTGTCGCCGGCGGTGTTGACGAGGCGTCCGCGGTGCTCGGCGACGCGCCGCAGCATCGTCTCGCGGCTGTCCTTCAGCCGGGCGAGCGTGCCCGGTTCGTCCGCCCCCATCAGCCGGCTGTAGCCGGCGACGTCGGCGGACAGGATGGTGGTGAGCTTGCGGTCCGGAGCGCCGTCCATGCACGCGATCCTGTCGAGGCGGTGTGGCGGACTGATGATGGCCGGCCGGTGCCGACCGATCGTTCGCCCCCGTCGAGGACGTTTCGGGCGAGGGCGTGCCGACATCGATGGACAGTGGGCGTCGGACCCTTCCGCGCGTCATCCTAGGCCTTGTGCCTAGGATCCATCCCTCTCGACGGGCGCTGACCTTGGCGGGCGTCGCCTGGATCCCAGGCACAAGGCCTGGGATGACCAGCAAAAAGTGAGAAAATCACAATAGTATCCACAAAAACCGTAGTCATCCTAGGCCTTGTGCCTAGGATCCATCCCTCTCGACGGGCGCTGACCTTGGCGGGCGTCGCCTGGATCCCAGGCACGGGGTCTGGGATGACTACCTCAGGGGGGAGGAATCCAGCAGGTGCCCCGCAACCCTCTACCCCTGCAGAAACGGGTTCTTCACTTTCTCCCGGCCGATCGTCGTCGCCGGGCCGTGGCCGGGGAGCACCGTGAAGTCGTCGCCGAGCGGCAGCAGCTTCCCGGTGATGCCGCGGAGCAGCAGCTCGCCGTCGCCGTAGCTCATGTCGGTGCGGCCGACCGAGCCGGCGAACAGCGTGTCGCCGCCGATGACGAGCTTCGCCGCGTCGTGCACGAAGACGACGTGGCCCGGCGAGTGGCCCGGCACGTCGAGCACGCGGAACAGCTGCTCGCCGACCGTCACGGTGTCGCCCTCGGAAAGCCAGCGGTCGGGCGTCAGCGGGTCGGCGGGGAAGCCGTACTCGCGGCCCTTGTCGGACAGCTCGGCGAGCAGGAAGGCGTCGGCCCGCCCCGGCCCCTCCACCGGCACGCCGAGCCGGAGCGCCAGTTCCGCGGCGCCGGCGGCGTGGTCGACATGGCCGTGGGTGATGAGGATCTTCTCCACCGTCACGCCGGCCTCGTCGATCACCGCCAGGATGCGGTCGAGGTCGCCGCCGGGATCGACGACGGCGGCGCGGCCGGTCTTCGTGCAGCCGACCACCGAGGCGTTCTGTTGGAAGGGCGTGACGCGGACGACGGCGACCTTGATTGGCAGCGGCGCGGCGGTGGCGGCGGGCGGGCTTCTGAGGTTCACGGTTCACCCAGTCTGCGGCAGATCTCGTCGAGTTGCTCGAGCGTCGAGTAGGCAATGGTCAGCGCGCCGCCGCCGTCCGGACGATGGGCGATGTCCACCCTCAGCCCGATGCGGTCGGAGACGAGCTTTTCGAGCGCCCGCGTGTCGGTGCTCTTCGGCGGCGCCGCGGGCTTTGCCGCGGCTCGCACCGAGCCCGCCACCGGCTCGGCGGCGAGCCGCTCGGCGTCACGGACGGTGAGCCCCTCGGCGATGATGCGCTGGGCGAGGCCCTCCGGGTCGGCGGCCGTCAGCAGCGCGCGGGCGTGGCCGGCGGTGAGCCGGCCCTCGGCGACGTGCGCCTTGACGCGCTCCGGCAGCTTCAGCAGGCGCACGGTGTTCGCCACGTGGCTGCGGCTCTTGCCGATCGCCTCGGCGATCTCGGCGTGGCTGTGGCCGTGTTCGCTCGCCAGCTTCTCGTAGCCGGCCGCCTCGTCGATCGGATTGAGGTCGGCGCGCTGCACGTTCTCGATGATGGCGATCTCGAGCGCCTCGCGGTCGCTGACCGCCCGCACCACCACCGGCAGTTCGTGGAGCCCGGCGAGCTGCGCCGCCCGCCAGCGCCGCTCGCCGGCGACGATCTCGTAGGCCTCGCCGCCGGCGACCTCGCGCACCAGGATCGGCTGCACAAGGCCGTGCGTTCGCAGCGAGGCGGCGAGCTGCTGCAGCTCCTCGTCGCCGAAGTGGCGGCGCGGGTTCGCCGGGTTGCGGCGGATCGCGGCGACCGGCACGCGGCGGAAGCCGCGCGGCGGCTCGCGTTCCGGCGCGACTTCCTGGGGGATGTCGCCGATCAGCGCGGCGAGGCCGCGGCCGAGCCGCCGGCGCGGAGGATCGTCTGCCACGCCGCCCTCCCCGCTCACGCCGCCGCTGCGGCGGCGAGCCGCCGCTCGCGCTGGATCACCTCGGAGGCGAGCCGGATGTAGGCCTGGCTGCCGGAGCAGCGCACGTCGTAGAGCAGCGCCGGCTTGCCGTGCGACGGCGCCTCGCTCAACCGCACATTGCGCGGGATCACCGTCTCGTAGACCGCCTCGCCCATCGTCTCGCGCACGTCGGCGACCACCTGGGCGGCGAGGTTGTTGCGGCCGTCGAACATCGTCAGCACGATGCCGTGGATGCGCAGCTGCGGGTTGAGCGAGCGCTTCACCTGGTCGACGGTGGAGAGCAGCTGGCTCAGCCCCTCGAGCGCGAAGAACTCGCACTGCAGCGGCACAAGGATCGCCTGGGCGGCGACGAGGGCGTTGATCGTCAACAGGTTGAGCGATGGCGGGCAGTCGACCAGCACGTAGGTGAATTCGCCGGCCGGCAGCGCCGCGACGGCGTTGCGCAGCCGGTGCACGCGGTCTGCCTCGCCGGAGATCTCGAGCTCGACGCCGAGCAGGTCCATCGTCGAGGGGGCCACCGACAGACCCGGCACGATCGTCGGCTGCAGGGCCTCCGTGAGCCCGGCTTCGCCGGACATCACGTCGTAGGTCGACACGCGCCGGTTGCGACGGTCGATGCCGAGCCCGGTGGAGGCGTTGCCCTGCGGGTCGAGGTCGACGATCAGCACGCGCTCGCCGATCGCCGCCAGCGCGGTGGCGAGGTTGATCGCGGTGGTGGTCTTGCCGACGCCGCCCTTCTGGTTGGCGACGGCGATGACGCGCGGCGCGGCCCGGCGGCTCTCGCCCGGCCGGTCTGGGTTGGCGACGACGCTCATCCAATCATCCCTGGGTCGCCCGCTGCGCCGGCGAGCCTGCCGACATTGCGGACGGCGACGAGGCGGGCCGACGGATCGGTGCTCGACGGATGTTCTACCAGATCGAAGCGCCAGTGGTCTCGCGCCGCCGCCACCTCGGCTTCGAGCTCGCGACCCTTGTGGAAAACCCCGACGGCACCACCGGCGAGCAGCGGCTCGGCGAGCTGCAGCAGCCGGTCGAGCGGCGCCAGCGCGCGCGCCGTCACCACGTCGATCGGCTCGCCACGGCCGACGAGCTTCGGCACGGCGTCCTCGATGCGGTCGGGATAGACGGTGACGGGTGCGTCGGTCTCGCGCGCGACGGTGCGCAGGAACGATGCCTTGCGGCTGTTCGATTCGACGAGGGTGACGTGCGCGCCGGGCGTGCGGGCGAGCAGGATGGCGATGACCAGGCCGGGAAAGCCCGCCCCCGAGCCGAGGTCGACGAAGCGACGCGCCTCCGGCACCGCGTCGATCACCGCGGCGCTGTCGAGCACGTGGCGCGTCCACACCGTGTCGAGGGTGCCGGGCCCGACGAGGTTCTTAATGCGCTGCCAGGATCTCAGCAGCGCCACATAGTGCTCGAGCCGGCCCCGTGTTTCACGTGAAACTACCGGCGACAGCCGGTCGAGCACGCCCGGACCCTCGACGGGCTCGCGCTTCGGTTCAGGCCGCATCGCGGATCCGGTCGCGCCGCTTGGCGCGCGCCAGCACCAGCGTCAGCGCCGCCGGCGTCATCCCCTCGATGCGCGCCGCCTGCCCGAGCGTCGCCGGCCGCACGGCGGCGAGCTTCTGGCGGAGCTCGGTGGAGAGCCCCGGCAGCGCCAGATAGTCGAGGTCGCCGGGAAGGCCCACCGCCTCGTCGCGCTTCAGCGCCGCGACGTCGCCGGCCTGGCGGTCGAGATAGACGGCGTAGCGCGCGTCGGTCTCGATCGTCTCGCGCAGCGCCGGCGGGATCGCGGCGAGCTCCGGCCACACCGCGATCAGGCGGGCGAGGTCGAGGTCGGGCCGCGACAGCAGGTCGAAGCCCGAGCGGCGGATGCCGTCCTGGTTCAGCGCGATGCCGTGGCGCGCCGCCTCGGTGGGCGACAGCGCGACGCCGTGCAGCAGCGCACGGGCAGCATCGAGCGCGTCGCGGCGGCGGGCGAAGGCGGCAGAGCGGGCCTCGCCAACGAGGCCCAGCGTCTCGCCGAGCGGTGTCAGCCGCTCGTCGGCGTTGTCGGCGCGCAGCGACAGGCGGAACTCGGCGCGCGAGGTGAACATGCGGTAGGGCTCGCTGACGCCGCGCGTCACCAGGTCGTCGACCATCACGCCGAGATAGGCGGCCTCGCGGCCGATGGTGATGGGCTTGCCGCCGCCGGCGCGTCGCGCCGCGTTGAGGCCGGCGAGCAGCCCCTGCGCCGCCGCCTCCTCGTAGCCGGTGGTGCCGTTGATCTGGCCGGCGAGGAACAACCCCCTCGCCCGCTTCACCTCGAGCGTCGGCGAAAGCTCGGTCGGGTCGACGTGGTCGTACTCGATGGCGTAGCCCGGCCGCAGGATGGCGACGTGCTCCAGGCCGGGAATGGTGCGCAGCAGCTCCGCCTGCACGTCCTCGGGCAGCGAGGTGGAGAGGCCATTCGGGTAGATCGTCGGGTCGTCGAGGCCTTCCGGCTCGAGGAACACCTGATGGCCGTCGCGGTCGCCGAAGCGGACGATCTTGTCCTCGATCGACGGGCAGTAGCGCGGGCCGCGGCTGCCGATCTCGCCGGAATACATCGCCGAGCGGGAAAGGTTGTCGCGCACCACCCGGTGCGTCTCCGCGGTGGTGCGGGTGATGTGGCAGTCGACCTGGCGGTTGGTGATCGTCGCGGTGAGTGCCGAGAACGGCTGCGGCGGGTCGTCGCCCGGCTGCGCGTCGAGGCCGGAGAAGTCGATGGTGCGGCCGTCGAGGCGCGCCGGCGTGCCGGTCTTCAGGCGGCCGAGGCGGAAGCCCAGCGCGGCGAGGCTTACCGACAGCCCGAGCGACGGCGGCTCGCCGGCGCGGCCCGCCGGGATCTTGCGGTCGCCGATATGGATGAGGCCGTTGAGGAAGGTGCCGGTGGTCAGCACGACGGCGCCGGCGGCAAGCACGCGGCCGTCGGCGAGGCTGACGCCGTCGATGCGGGTCGCGCGGTCCGGTGTCCCGTCGGCAGCGTCGATCAGCAGCTCGGCCGCCTCGCCCTCGACAATGGTCAGACCATTGACCTCGGCCAGCGCCGCCTGCATCGCCGCCCTGTACAGGGCACGGTCGGCCTGGGCGCGGGGGCCCTGCACGGCGGGGCCCTTGCGGCGGTTGAGCACGCGGAACTGGATGCCGGCCGCATCGGCGACGCGGCCCATCAGCCCGTCGAGGGCGTCGATCTCGCGCACAAGGTGGCCCTTGCCGAGGCCGCCGATCGCCGGGTTGCACGACATCGTGCCGATCGCCGTCGCGCTCTGGGTGACGAGTGCCGTGCGCGCACCGGCCCGCGCCGCAGCGGCCGCGGCCTCGCAGCCGGCATGGCCGCCACCGACGACGACGACGTCGAAGCTGAGGTTCGGTGGAACATTCCGGTGCATGGGAGTGCTGTAGCGGGTCGCGACGGCAGCGTCAAAGAACGCGGCATCGGGCGGGGGAGGGAAGGCCACACCAGGTGGCCTGCTGCGGAGGGATGTCCCCACCGTGTGGTCATCCCAGGCCTCGTGCCTGGGATCCAAGCAACGCTCGCCGCGGCCTTTGGGCCATCTGTGGCCGTAGTGGGTGTGGAAGCGAGTGGATCCCAGGCACAAGGCCTGGGATGACCACACGGGGAGGTTTGGATTCGTTTGAGGGCGTGCTGGCGTGCGCTCGAACGGCCCTTCCAGTCAGGACTGTTTCACGTGAAACGAGCCCGGCCCTTCAGGTCCAGGTCTGTTTCACGTGAAACACCCTCGGCGCCCGCACTCACTTGCCGATGCAGAACGACGAGAAGATGCGCTCGAGGACGTCCTCGACGCCGACCGCGCCGACGATCCGCCCGAGCGCGTCGGCGGCATGGCGGAGGTCTTCGGCGAGGAGCTCGGGTTGTCCTCCCTCGGCCGCCGCGCGGTCGAGGGCCGAGAGCGCAGCGGTCGCTGCGTCACGATGGCGGGCGCGCACCAGCACAGCCTGTTCGCCGCCAGCGAGGCTCGCGGCGGCGACGGCGGCGATCGAAGAGACGAGATCGGCCATGCCGGCACCGGTGCGCGCGGAGATCGCCAGGGACGCAGTCGCGGCATCGCGCCTCGGATCCGCCGAGAGCCTCGGCAGTCCCGCGCCCTCACTTCCTTCTCCCGGCGCAGGCCGGGAGAAAGCCTGCCCCGGACTTGATCCGGGGGTGGCCCGAAGGGCCGGATGAGGGCTGCGCCGCGCGAGCGGCGCGGGGGCGGCAGCGTGCGGAACTTCCGACGCGCTGCGCGCGCCGGCCCTCATCCGCCCTTCGGGCACCTTCTCCCCCCCTTCGGGCGGGAGAAGGGAGAACTCCATCGGCGTACCCGGCCTGTCGGTCTCCAAGGCCGATCCATCGGTGCACGCGGCGGGCACGGCTCCTCCCGGACCGGTCGGGTCGAAAACTTCTCCCTCCTCCCCCAGTAGGTCCGCCTTCGTCCGAACGTGAAGGAGCGGCTTCATCGCGAGGTCCGCCGGCGGCTCCTGCGGATCGTCCGCCGGCGACAGCCACAGAACCAGGTCGGCGTCCTCCGCCCGCGCGCGGGCGCGGCGGATCCCCTCTTGCTCCACGACACCCGCCGCTTCGCGCAGCCCGGCGGTGTCGGTGATCGTCACCGGCCAGCCGTCGAGGTCGAGGTGCACCTCGATGAGGTCGCGCGTCGTGCCGGGTTCCTCCGTGACGATCGCCACCTCACGGCGGGCGAGCGCGTTGACGAGGCTCGACTTGCCGGCGTTCGGCGGGCCGAGCACGACGACGCGGAAGCCGTCGCGCAGCCGTTCGCCGCCGGCGCTGCGCGCCAGCGCATCGGCAAGCTCGTGCCGAAGCGCTGCCGCGACCGCCCTGCCCTGCTCGAGCGCGTCGGCGGCGACGTCGTCCTCGTCGGCGAAGTCGAGGCTCGCCTCGGCCAGCGCACGGGCTTCGAGGATGCGCTGCCGCCAGAGCGTGACGCGCGCCCCGAGCACGCCCTCCGCCTGGGCGAGCGCCTGCCGGCGCTGCGCCTCGGTTTCGGCGGCGACGAGGTCGGCGAGGCCCTCGACGGCGGCGAGGTCCATGCGGCCGGCGAGGAAGGCGCGGCGGGTGAACTCGCCGGGGTCGGCAAGCCGCACGCCGGGCGTGGCCGTCAGCGCGTCGAGGACGACGGAAATCACCGCGCGGCCGCCGTGCACGTGAAACTCGGCGACGTCCTCACCGGTGGGGGAACCCGGCCCCGGCAGCCAGAGCACCAGGCCGCGGTCGAGCGCGCGGCCGTCGCGCGGGTCCGTCAGGGTCGCGAGGCTGGCGCGGCGGGGTGGCGGCAGACGGTCCGCCAGCGCGCGCACGAGGTCTGCCGCCGCCGGGCCGGAAACGCGAATCACGGCGATCGCCGCGGGGGCCCGGCCGCTCGCCAGCGCAACGATGGTGTCGGCGGAAACCGCACGGCTGCCGGCGCTCATCGGGCCGATCCGGGAGAAGGATGGCGGCGCGGGTTGCGGCGCGGGCATCCGTGCCTATGCTTCGCCACGGTGGGGGCCGAACCGGGAGACGGACGATGCACGACCAACAGGCCCCCGGCGGCGTGGCGATTTCCGGTGGAACCAGCGAAGGCAATCGTCTCGCCGGCGAAACCAGCCCCTACCTGCTGCAGCATGCCGACAATCCCGTCCATTGGCGGCCGTGGGGCGCGGCGGCGTTCGCCGAGGCGCGCGCCCGCGACGTGCCCGTGCTGCTCTCGGTCGGCTACGCGGCGTGCCACTGGTGCCACGTGATGGCGCACGAGAGCTTCGAGAACCCCGCCATCGCCGCGGTGATGAACCGGCTGTTCGTCAACATCAAGGTGGATCGCGAGGAGCGGCCGGACGTCGACCAGATCTACATGGCGGCGCTGCACGCCCTCGGCGAGCAGGGCGGCTGGCCGCTGACGATGTTCCTGACGCCCGAGGGCGCGCCGTTCTGGGGCGGCACCTACTTTCCGCCCGAGCCGCGCTTCGGTCGCCCGGGCTTCGTGCAGATGCTGGAGGCGGTGGCCGAGACCTACCGCACCAAGGGCGCCGCCGTGCAGCAGAACACGACCGCGCTGCTCGCCGTGCTGCGGCAGCGGCGCCCGGGCGACGCGGCGATGCTCGACGCCGGCGTGCTCGACGCGGCGTCCGAGCGGCTTTACGCGGTGATGGACCGCCACCACGGCGGCCTGCAGGGCGCGCCGAAGTTCCCGAACAGCGCGGTGTTCGAGCTGCTGTGGCGCGGCGCGCGGCGGATGGGGCGGCCGGAACTCGCCGACATCGTCGTGCGCTCGCTCGAGCGCATCTCCAACGGCGGCATCTACGACCACCTGGGCGGCGGCTACGCCCGCTACTCGGTCGACCACCGCTGGCTGGTGCCGCACTTCGAGAAGATGCTCTACGACAACGCCCAGCTCGTCGCGATGCTGACGCTCGCCTTCGTGGCTACCGGCGAGGCCGGGTTCCGGCGGCGCATCGAGGAGACCGTGGGCTGGCTGACGCGCGAAATGATCGCCGAGGACGGCGCCTTCGCGGCGAGCCTCGACGCGGATTCGGAAGGCGTCGAGGGCAAGTTCTACGTCTGGCGGCCGGCGGAGGTCGAGGCGGTGCTCGGCGAGGCCGACGCGGCCCTGTTCGACGCCGCCTACGACGTCACGGACGACGGTAATTTCGAGGGGCATTCGATCCCGAACCGGCTCGCCACCGGCTTTCCGAGTGCGGCGGAGGAGGCCGAGCTCGCGCCGCTGCGAGCAGCGCTGCTGGAGGCGCGCGCGGCGCGGGTGCGCCCCGGCCGCGACGACAAGGTGCTGGCCGACTGGAACGGGCTGATGATCGCGGCGCTCGCTGAGGCCGGCGCGGCGCTCGGCCGGCCCGAGTGGATCGCGCTCGCCGAGCGGGCGTTCGCCCGCATCGTCGCGCTGCTCGGCCGCGACGACCGCCTCGGACACGCGGCGCGGGCCGGCCGCAGCACCTTCCCGGGGCTCTCCACCGACTATGGCGCGATGGCAAAGGCCGCGCTGGCGCTCCGCCAGGCGACGGCCGACGAGGGCTATCTGGCGTGGGCCCGGGCGTGGATCGAGGCGCTCGACGCCCACCACTGGGTCGAGGCGGAGGGCGCCTATGCGCTCGCCGCCGACGACGCCGACGACCTGATCGTGCGGATGGCGACGGCGACCGACGAGGCGACGCCCAGCGGCAACGCGCTCGCCGCCGATGCGCTGGCGAAGCTTTGGCTGGTCACCGGCGAGGACCGCTTCCGCGCGCGCGCCGACCGGTTGTTCGCCGGCTTCGCGTCGGAGGTGATGCAGAACGCCTTCGGCCACGCCGCGCTGATGAACGCCTTCGACACGCGGCTGGCGGCCGAGCAGGTGGTGGTCATCGCGGCGACGCCGGAGGATGCCTCGCCGCTCGCAGACGTGGTTCGCCGGGCGCCCTCCCCCGGCCGCGTGCTGACCGTAACGGAGGGGTCGGGCCTGCCGGCCGGTCACCCGGCGGCCGGGAAATCCATCGTCGAAGGCCGCGCGGCGGCCTATGTCTGCCGCGGGACGACGTGTTCGCTGCCGGTCACCGACCCGAAGGAGCTTGTGGCGGCGCTCCGGTGAGCGTTGTCGCCGAAGGTGCACGGAGTGCAGCTAGTTAGCGAACGAAATAAGTTCGTGACGGCTAGTGTCGCTTCAGATCGATTGGGAGACTCGCTGGTGCGCGATCTCTCCCCGACGTCCGATCGTCCCGCCCGCCTCGCAAATCGCGATCCTGAGTCGTTTGTGGGGCTCCCCCAAAAGGCGCGTGGACGCGAATATACAACTAACGCGAGCGGTGGGCGACTTGGCCCTGCCGATCGCCGGCGTGGCCACTCCCCTCTCCGGGGTCATCCTCGGCCTTGTGCCGAGGATCCAGATGCGGGCGCATCGCCAGCAGGGACACGCGGTCGCCGAGCCCGCGGCGAGGGAATGGATTCCAGGCACAAGGCCTGGAATGGCTCCGAAATGGAAGGGAGCGGGAAGACGGCGAGGCCAGGCGCGATCCGCGACCGAGGCGCGCCTGCCGGCGGGAGAGCGGGGTGACCCCGGGAGAGCCGGCGAGGGTCCCCGTGCTCACCCCCTCCGGCGTCATCCTCGGCCTTGTGCCGAGGATCCAGACGCGAGTGCATCGGTCGCGGCGACGCATGGGCGCCGAGCACGCGGAGAGGACTGGGTTCCAGGCACAAGGCCTGGAATGACTCGTCGGGGAAGGCCGTGCCGGAGGAACGGCGCCGGCTTGGGCGCCTACGCGGGACGCCCCCGGCACGCCCGGAGCGACGCGATGCGCGCCAGCCTCAGGTGTTCATCGAATCGAAGAAGTCCTGGTTGGTCTTCGTCTGGCGCAGCTTGTCGAGCAGGAACTCGATCGCGTCGACGACGCCCATCGGGTTGAGGATGCGGCGCAGCACGTAGGTCTTCTTGAGCTGGTCGGGCGGCACGAGCAGCTCTTCCTTGCGGGTGCCGGAGCGCTGGATGTCGATCGAGGGGAAGACGCGCTTGTCGGAGACCTTGCGGTCGAGAATGATCTCCGAGTTGCCGGTGCCCTTGAACTCCTCGAAGATCACCTCGTCCATGCGGCTGCCGGTATCGACGAGCGCGGTCGCGATGATCGTCAGCGAGCCGCCCTCCTCGATGTTGCGGGCGGCGCCGAAGAAGCGCTTCGGGCGCTGCAGCGCGTTGGCGTCGACACCGCCGGTCAGCACCTTGCCCGACGACGGCACGACGGTGTTGTAGGCGCGGCCGAGGCGGGTGATCGAATCGAGCAGGATGACGACGTCGCGGCCGTGCTCGACGAGGCGCTTCGCCTTCTCGATGACCATCTCGGCGACCTGCACGTGGCGCGTCGCCGGCTCGTCGAAGGTCGACGAGATCACCTCGCCGCGCACCGAGCGCTGCATGTCGGTGACTTCCTCGGGCCGCTCGTCGATCAGGAGCACGATCAGGTAGCACTCGGGGTGGTTGGAGGTGATCGAGTGCGCGATGTTCTGGAGGAGCACCGTCTTGCCGGTGCGCGGCGGCGCGACGATCAGGCCGCGCTGGCCCTTGCCGAGCGGCGCGACGAGGTCGATGACGCGCGCCGACATGTCCTTCTTGTGGGTCTCCTCGCTCTCCATCTTGAAGCGTTCGTCAGGATAGAGCGGCGTCAGGTTGTCGAAATGGACCTTGTGGCGCGCCTTGTCAGGGTCCTCGAAGTTGATCGTGTTGACCTTCAGGAGGGCGAAGTAGCGCTCGCCGTCCTTCGGGCTGCGGATCATGCCCTCGACGGTGTCGCCGGTGCGCAGCGAAAAGCGGCGGATCTGGGAAGGAGAGACGTAGATGTCGTCGGGGCCGGGCAAGTAATTGGCGTCAGGAGCGCGCAGGAAGCCGAAGCCGTCCTGCAACACCTCGACGACGCCCTCGCCGATGATCTCGACTTCCTGAGCCGCGAGGTTCTTCAGGATGGCGAACATCAGCTCCTGCTTGCGCATCGTCGAAGCGTTCTCGACGGCGAGCTCTTCGGCGACGGCGAGCAGCTCGGTCGGCGTCTTCGCCTTAAGCTCCTGGAGCTTCATTTCCCGCATGGAAAAGTCCTTGGGTGGGGACCGGCCGCGGGCGGCCGGGACTGCGAGAGGAAGGGATGGTTTGCGACTCTGTACGGGGACGGCGAAACGCCCCGTTCGGCGGCACCACGTTCACCGGTCTTGAGATCGATCCGGTCCGCGGGCGCCCGTTCGCCTTTGGTGAGATAGTCCGAAGATAGAGGCTTCTCGCCCAGACGGCAAGGCCGGCCGGAAAAAGCGCGTCGGCGCGCCGCAGCGGTGGCTTCAGGGCGCCGGCCAGAGCGGCATGCGATCGCCGCCCTTGAAGGTCGCCGCCCATGGCGCCTCGATCCTGGCGACGACGTCGGCCGACGGAGCGACGTAGCCGAGCGCCTCGGCGTCGGCCGCGCCGGCGCGGAGGCCAAAGTCGAGGAAGCGCAGCGCCGCCACGGCCGGGCGGTTGTCGTCCGGCACCTTCGCCATGGCGGCATAGGTGACGGTCGGGATCGGCCAGGCGCCGGGGGGCGGCGCGGCATTGAGCGCCGCTTCCATCGCGCCGACGTCGGGGGCGGCCGCGAAGGCGGAGGTGAGCGCGGCCTGCAGGCCCGGCGCGTCGGCGGCGATCGGCCGGGTGCCGCCGACGACGAGGCGCGGCACGGCAAGCTTGGCGATGCGCGCGTCGGCGAGTGCCGCGTAGCCGATCGCGCCCGGTGTCGCGGCGACGGCGCCGGCGACGCCGGCGCTGCCGCGATAGCCGGTGCCGACCGGCCAGGCGACCGCCTCGCCGTGGCCGAGGGCGGCGGCGAAGTCGGGGCTCTCGCGCTCCAGGAAGCGGGTGAAGCGCAGCGTCGCGCCGGCCGGATCGGAGCGCGTGACGACGGCGACGGCCGTGTCGGGCAGCTTCGCCTCGGGGTTGAGGATGGCGATTGCCGGGTCCGACCAGCGGGTGATCTGGCCGCGGAAGAGGCCCGACAGCGTCGCCGCGTCGAGCACCAGGCCGTCGCCGCCGGGCAGGTTGACGACCGGCACGATCGCGCCGAAGGCGACCGGGAACTGGGCGTAGTCCTGCTTCTGGGCGTCGGCGGCGGCGAACGGCACGTCGGTCAGCGCGAAGGCGACGGTCTCGTCGTCGAGCGCCTCGCGGCCGGCGGGCGAGCCGAGCGGCTGATAGACGACGATGTCGCCGCTGGGCTTCTGGAAGCCTTCGATCCACTGCTCGACGAGCGGGAACACGGTGGTGGAGCCGCCGCCGGTGGCGACCGTCTGGGCGGTGGCGGGGAGGGGGGCGAGCGCGACGGCGGCGATGGCTCCGGCAATCCGTCCGGCCGAGGCAAGTGCGCGAAACATGGTGTTCTCCCTGCCGCGTCGGCGTCGGCGGAGTGTTGGCAAAGTCGGTGGGCGGGGGCAAGCAGGGAAGTCGGGCGCAAGCCTCGCCGCAATTCCCCTCTCCCAGCGAGAGCCGGGAGAGGGTGGCCCGAAGGGCCGGGTGAGGGCCCGCGCGGCGAAGCCGTGCGCGTGGCGTCGGCACACGCCGAGGCCGTCCTTCCGCGCCGCTGCGCGGCGCAGCCCTCACCCCCCTGCCGGGACCCTCTCCCACCTTGCGGTGGGAGAGGGGGAGTCACCGCCCGCGCCGTCGTCCGCCCGGGCGCGTGTTCGTTACGGCGAGGTCGGGGCGGCCCTTCGGGCGCTCGTCGCCATCGCGCAGCGGCACGGGCATGTCGGTGCCGGGGCCCATGGCGTCGAGGGAGGGCTTGGCGGCCTTGCCGCGGCCCAGCGCCTCCTTCGACGGCATGTTGCCGGTGGCGCCGTACTTGCGCTCGCCCTTGAAGCGGCCGGCGGCGCCCTCGACGTCGGACTGGCGGGCGAGCGGGTCGTCGGCGACGGCGAGCTCGGTCGCCTGCAGGCGCTTCAGCTCGTCGCGCAGGCGCGCCGCCTCCTCGAACTCGAGGTTGGCGGCGGCGTCGCGCATCCGCTTCTCGAGGTCGCCCATGTGGGCCTTGAGGTTGTGGCCGACCAGCGTGCCCGGCGCGGCGAGCCCCGCCTCGACGGTGACGTGATCGCGCTCGTAGACCGAATCGAGGATGTCGCCGATCGAGCGCTTCACCGATTCCGGCGTGATGCCGTGTTCCTCGTTCCAGGCGAGCTGCTTGGTGCGGCGGCGGCCGGTCTCAGCCATCGCCCGCTCCATCGAGCCGGTCATGCGGTCGGCATAGAGGATGACGCGGCCGTCGACGTTGCGGGCGGCGCGGCCGATCGTCTGCACCAGCGACGTCTCGGAGCGCAGAAAACCCTCCTTGTCGGCGTCGAGGATGGCGACGAGCGCGCACTCGGGGATGTCGAGGCCCTCGCGCAGCAGGTTGATGCCGACGAGGGCGTCGAAGGCGCCGAGCCGCAGGTCGCGGATGATCTCGATGCGCTCCAGCGTGTCGATGTCGGAGTGCATGTAGCGGACGCGGACGCCGTGCTCGTGCAGGTATTCGGTGAGGTCCTCGGCCATGCGCTTCGTCAGCACGGTGACGAGGGTGCGGTAGCCCTTCGCCGCCACCGCCTTGACCTCGCCGAGCAGGTCGTCGACCTGGCTCTTGGCGGGGCGGATGTCGATCGGCGGGTCGACGAGGCCGGTCGGGCGGATCACCTGCTCGACGAAGACGCCGCCGGACTGGTCGAGCTCCCACTGCGCCGGCGTCGCCGAGACGGCGATCGTCTGCGGCCGCATGGCGTCCCACTCCTCGAAGCGCAGCGGGCGGTTGTCCATGCAGGAGGGCAGGCGGAAGCCGAACTCGGCGAGCGTCGCCTTGCGGCGGAAGTCGCCGCGGTACATGCCGCCGATCTGCGGCACGGTGACGTGGCTCTCGTCGACGAAGACGAGCGCGTTGTCCGGCAGGTATTCGAACAGCGTCGGCGGCGGCTCGCCGGGCAGGCGGCCGGTGAGGTAGCGCGAGTAGTTCTCGATGCCGGCACAGGAGCCGGTCGCTTCCATCATTTCCAGATCGAAGCGGGTGCGCTGCTCGAGCCGCTGCGCCTCCAGCAGCCGGCCGGCGCGGGTGAGCTCGACGAGGCGGCCCTTCAGCTCCTCCTTGATCGAGCGGATCGCCTGGGCGAGCGTCGGCCGCGGCGTCACGTAGTGGGAGTTGGCGTAGATCTTCACCGACTTCTGGCTGTCGGTCTTCTGGCCGGTGAGCGGGTCGAACTCGACGATCGATTCGATCTCGTCGCCGAACAGCGTGACGCGCCAGGCGCGGTCCTCGTAGTGGGCCGGGAAGATCTCGATGGTGTCGCCGCGCACCCGGAAGGTGCCGCGGGCAAAGCCGACGTCGGCGCGCTTGTACTGCAGCGCGACCAGGTCGGCGAGCAGCTGGCGCTGGTCGACCGCCTCGCCGACCTCCACCGCGAAGGTCATCGCCGTGTAGGTTTCGACCGAGCCGATACCGTAGATGCACGACACCGAGGCGACGATGATGACGTCGTCGCGCTCGAGCAGCGAGCGGGTGGCCGAGTGGCGCATCCGGTCGATCTGCTCGTTGATCGAGGATTCCTTCTCGATGTAGGTGTCCGTGCGCGGGACGTAGGCCTCCGGCTGGTAGTAGTCGTAGTAGGAGACGAAGTATTCCACCGCGTTGTCGGGGAAGAAGCTGCGGAATTCGCCGTAGAGCTGCGCCGCCAGCGTCTTGTTCGGCGCGAGCACCAAAGCGGGGCGCTGGGTGCGGGAGATCACCTGGGCGGCCGTGTAGGTCTTGCCGGAGCCGGTGACGCCGAGCAGCACCTGCATGCGCTCTTTCTGCTCGACGCCGGCGACGAGCTCCTCGATCGCCTGCGGCTGGTCGCCCTTCGGCTCGAACGGCGAGACCAGGCGGAACGGGATGCCGCCTTCCGACTTCTCCGGCCGCACCGGGCGGTGCGGCGCCCACGAGCCGTCGCGGAACTCCGGCCGGCCGTTCTGGATCAGCTGCTCGAGCGCGGCGACGGTAGCGGTGACGGCATTGGCGGGAAGATTCTCGGCATCCTCCAGCGCGATGTCGAAGCCCGCGACCGGGTTGAGGCCACCGGCGACGCGCTCCTTCGCCGTCTTGCCGCTGCCACCGGTCGAGGTGCCGCGGGCCGTGCGCGACGGGCCGGCCTTCGACGGTTTCTTCGGGACGGCGGGCGGGGCTGCGACGTCGGCGTCGGCGATCTCCGCCGCCCAGTCGGCGATCGAGCCGCCGAGGGGGACGCCGGAGAGTGGCGCCTGCGGCGCCTCGCCGAAGCCGTCGGGACCGCGATCGAGGATCGTCTCGGGGGTGCGGGGCCGGACCGAGGAGCGGGGAAGGGAGGGGCGCGACATGGATCAAAAGTAGAACGCCGGCGCCCTCGGGAAAAGGGTGCCGGCGCGTTTTTGTCAGGGTCGGGCGATGCCGTCGCCGCACGGAGCGGGGGCGTCAGGCGGCGAGGCACGACCGGGCGATCGCCGCGACGTGGCGGTGGTCGGTGCCGCAGCAGCCGCCGAGCACGGTGAAGCGGCCGTGACGGGCGCGCAGGGCCGCGTACTCCCGGCCGAGTGTGTCCGGGTCGCCGGCGTCGAGGTCGGTCGAGGAGTCGAGCTCGGCGTGGCTGCGCTTCGAGGCGTTGGCGCGCAGGCCGCGCAGCTTGGCGAGCCAGGGTGCGTCCGCGTCCACCGCGGCCGCGAGCATCGCGTCGAAGTGGGTCGGGTGGGCGCAGTTCACCATGTAGTAGGCCGGCGCGCCGCCGCTCTCCCGCTCGACGAAGCCGATCGCCTCGCCGAGGCCCTCGCCGCTCGGCAGCCGCGCGTCGGTCTCCAGGGTGAAGGAGATGCAGGACGGCAGGCCGGCGGCGGCGGCGGCGCGGGCGTAGCCGGCGGCCTCGGCGGCGTTCGTCATCGTCATCGCTGCCACCATGTCGGCGCCGGCCTCGGCGAAAAGATCCGCCTGGAAGCGCCCGTAGTCCGCCGCCTCGTCGACCGTCATCGCCGCCCCTGCGACGTAGCCGTCGCCGCGCGGGCCGATGATGCCGCTCACCACCATCGGCGAGGCCGCGGTCTCGAGCTCGCGCGCCAGCGGATGCAGCATCGCGACGGCGCGGCGATTGAGATCGGCGAGTTCGTCCAACGTGTAGCCGAGCTTCGGGGCCCAGTCGGGGCTCGCCCGCCAGCTGACGCTGTCGAGCACGAAGCCGACGCCCGCCTCGCGGGCGATCGCGGCGTAGCGTCGGTAGTAGTCGGCCACCATCGCCTCGCCGCCGGGCCGGCGGAGCAGGTCGATCGAGGCGAAGTGCGGCAGGTCGATGCCGTCGTGGAAGATCAGCGTCGTCTCCAGGCCGCCGTCGGTGAGGAACACCCGGTCGGCGAGCTGCGGCAGCGCATGGCGCCAGCGGGCACCTGCGGGCGTCTCCCCGGAGGCACGGCTCGTCGCATGGAAAATCTCGGTCAGCATTGTCGTCTTCCAGCAATGTCGATCGTCCGCCCGGCCGGCGGCATTGGTGCCGTTCGGCCGGGAACGCGGGAAACCTGACGCAGGGCGGCCCGCTCTGCTAGTCGACCGATGGTACACGTCTTCGCGATGCTTCGCAGGGGCGGGAGCGGCGGGTGGCCGGACCCGTCCGCGGGTGTCGTCCGCGTCAACTGCACTCGTGGTACACTAACCTGTTCGTGATGGGTGGTGATCATGCAGGAACAGCCGCGTCGCGGCGCCGAGACGCGCGAGAAGATTCTCGCCCTCGCCGAGGAGGCGGTGCTGGCGAAGGGCTTCGCCGCCACCTCGATCGAGGAACTGATCGCCGGCGTCGGCATCACCAAGAGCGGTTTCTTCTATCATTTCAGGGACAAGAACGCGCTCGCCCGGGCGATGATGGAGCGCTACCTCGAGCACGACACGGCGGTGCTCGACGAGCTCTTCGCGCGCGCCGACGAGCTCGACGACGACCCGCTGCACGGCATGCTGGTGGCGCTGAGGCTGTTCGCCGAGACGATGGCGAAGATGGAGGTGGCGCACCCGGGCTGCCTCGCCGCGTCGTTCTGCTACCAGGAGCAGCTGTTCGACCGCGAGATCCAGGCGCTCAACGCCGAGGGCGTGCTCGCCTGGCGAAGGCGCTTCCGCGATCGCTTCGCGGCCATCGCCGAGCGCTATCCGCCGCGGCGCGCCGTCGACCTCGACGCGCTTGCCGACATGGCGGCCTCGACGGTGGAGGGAGGGCTGATGCTCGGCAAGATGCTGCGCGACCCGAAGATCCTGCCGGCGCAGATCCTGCTCTTCCGCGAGCTGGTGAAGGCGACGTTCGCGCCGGAGTGACTGGGGCGGTGCGGAGCTTCACAGCGTCGTCGAGGCGGTTCCCTTGAACAGGATCGGGCCGGTCGGCCGGCCGGTCGGTGAGCCGGTGGCTGGCTCGAGCGTGATCTCGAACAGCTGGTCGGGCCGCGTCTCGGGCAGACCGCCGGTCGACAGTCGGACGGTGCGCGGCCGGTCGAGCAGGCCGATCGACACCGGCCCGCGCTCGTCGCTCCACTTCGTCCACACCTCCAGCGCTCGGCCGCTCGGCACGGGCACGTTCTCGAGCGGCAGCAGTTCGGCGGTGCCGTCGGCGAAGACGTGCACGACGGCGCCGATCTGGCCGGTCTCGGCGACGAGCACGGCGACGAAGGTCGGCGGCGGCGGCGCCAGCACCAGGCGGCCGAGGCCGACCGCGAGCACGATCGCCGCCGCGGTGGCGACGGCGGCGAAGCCGCGCCAGAGCGTCAGGCTGTGCCACCAGTCCTGCAGCCGGCCGGTGCGCGGCGACGGCGCCGCTGTCGGCAGGGGCCGCGGCGCGGCGGCGCCTGCCCCGGTCACCGCCACGGATGCCGGAGCGGCGAGCGGCGGCAGGTCGGGGGCGGTGGCGAGCGCCGTCTCGATGCGCCGCCAGAAGGCCTCGTCCGGCACGACGGGCACGGCGCTATCGTCGATCTCGGCGAAGCGGACGCGCCAGCGGGCGACGGCGGCGGCCAGCCCCGGCTCGCCGGCGAGACGGGCCTCGAAGGCGGTTTCCGCCGGACCCTCGAGCAGGCCGGCGACGTACTCGCCCGCCAGCATGTCGTCCTCGGGACCGATCGGCGCGCCGGGCGGGAGGTGGGGAGTGCTCATCCCATGCACTCCCGCAGCGCCAGCAGCGAGCGGCGGATCCAGGTCTTCGTGGTGCCGAGCGGCACGCCGAGCCGGCCGGCGATCTCGCCGTGCGTCAGCCCGTGCGCGTAGGCGAGCATGAGGACGCCGCGGCGGCGCTCGTCGAGGGCCTCCAGGCAGCGACGCAGCAGCCCGGCGTCCGACAGCCGCGACACCACCGCCTCGGGGTCGGGGGCGTCGTCGACGATGTCGGGCATGTCGTCGTCGGGCGAGACCTCCCGGCCGCTGGTGCGCAGCAGCGTCAGGCAGCGGTTGCGCAGCACGGCGTAGACCCAGGTGCGGCCGCCGCCGAGGTCGGCCCGGTAGCTCGCGGCACCGCGCCAGATGCGCAGGAAGGCGTCCTGCACCGCCTCCTCGGCGAGCTCGCGCCGGCGCAGCATGCGCGTCGCGACGCCCAGCATCGTCGCCGCCTCGACGTCGTAGAGACGGCGCAGCGCCGACCGGTCGCCGCCGGCGCAGAGCACGAGCAGCGTCGCGTGTTCGTCCGTCTCCGAAGCGCGCGCGGTCGTCCGCGACTCTTCCGCCACGATCACCTCTCCCGTCCGGCGCCGCTCGGAGCGCACTGGTCCGCCTCGGACTACGCAGCATCCCATGGCGTGGATGCAAACGAACGAAAAATCTCCGTCCGCCCGCATCCAACCGCGCCGCCGCCGGGTAGCCGCTGCAAGGACGACCGAACGGCGGTCGGCCGGACAGGTGCGGGGGTCTCTGCCGCCGCGCCGTGCTCCCGCGGCCCGGCGTCGCCGGTCCGCCAGCGACGACCTTCAAGGAGGTGACCCATGTCTCATCGCATCGACAGCCATCCGGCCCGGACCGCGGCCCGCCGCCTTCACCCGCAGGCGCTCGTGCTCGGCGGGCTCGCCGCCACCGCCGCCATCCTCGCTGCCATGCCCGCGCCGGCCGCCGCGGCGACGGTGTTTGCCCTCGTCGGCGACGACCGCGTGGCGATGGTCGACCCGTCGGCACGCAGCGCCGCCGAGCCGGTGGCGATCGAGGGCGTCGAGGGCCGCATCCTCGGCATCGACGTGCGCCCGGCGGACGGCAAGCTCTATGCGCTCTACGCCGACGGCACGATCGCCGTCGTCGACCCGAAGCGCGGCCGCGCCGAGGCGAAGGCGAAGCTCTCCACGATGCTGCCCGAGGGCGTCGTCGCGACCGTCGACTTCAACCCGGTGGCCGACCGGCTGCGGGTGATCGGCTCCGACGGCACCAATCTCCGCGTCAACGTCGACGACGGCAAGGTCGTCACCGACGGCAAGCTCGCCTTCGCCGATGCCGACATGCACAAGGGCGAGACGCCGATGATCGTCGCCGGCGCCTATACGAACTCGGTCGCCGGCACGAAGGAGACGGCGCTCTATGACATCGACGGCACCATCGGCGCGCTGGTGAAGCAGGCGCCGCCGAACGACGGCGTGCTGAACGCCGTCGGCAAGCTCGGCGTCATGCCGACGTCGGTCGCCTTCGACATCGTCGCCGACGGAAACGGCGGCAACGCGGCGTGGATGGTCGCCGACGGCCGCCTCTACACGGTCGATCTCTCGACCGGCAAGGCGACGGAGGCCGGCGCTCTCTCCGGCGTCGAGACCGAGGTGCGCGACATCGCGATCATGCCCTGATCGACCCCGTGCCGCGACGTGTTGGCGCAGTGCAAAAAACGCTTACGAATCACCGGTTCCGCACGTAAGCTCCAAGTGTCGTCAACCAACTGAAAGGAGGTGATCCGGTGTCTCATTGTCACAAGCTGCGGTCGTCGGATCGCGCGCTCACGGGTCTCTCCTGCTACGAGGGTCCGGTCGCGTAAGTCGACGTTCGTCCGGCTTCGTCGGACCGCAGTTCGACAATGGAAGGGTCGTCCCTCGGGGCGGCCCTTCTTTGCGTTTCGGGCAGATGAGAATCGCGGAAGGTGCGACAGTTCGTCGAGGGTAGCGCGGGCGAGCGCGGCCGGCCGGTTGCCGCAGTGGTGCCGCATTGACAGGTGACGTTCGCATCTGCACACGAAACGTGCCGGGGGCGTTGTGCCCGCCCCTGCTCCCAGGGTTCCTCCCATGTCTCTCCAAGCCGTCGAGGCGATCGGCTTCTTCGCCGCGTTGCTCACCACGCTGTGCTGGCTGCCGCAGGCCTACAAGATCATCCGCGAGCGCCAGACCGCCGGCATTTCGCTGCCGACGCAGATCACCTTCACCTCCGGCGTCGCCTGCTGGCTGGTCTATGGCATCGCGCTGGGCAGCCCGGCGGTGACGATCGCCAACGCGCTCACCCTGATGCTGTCGTCGGCGATCCTGGCGCTGAAGCTGCGCTACGGCTGATCGACCGCGATGCCGCCACATCGGCGGCGTAGGGAACGGACGGGTGGGGCGTTGCTCGTGCGTCGTCCCGGCGGATGTGCCGGGAGTTGGCGCCCGTGGAGACCGTCATGCCGTCCGACACCGCCCTCCGTGACGCCCATCTCGCGCTGACACGCTTCGGCCTCGGGCCCCGGCCCGGCGAGGGCGCGTCGATTGTCGGCGATCCGCGCGGCTTCGTCGTCGCGCAGTGCAGCCGGCCGCAGGCGGCCTTGATCACCGCCGCCGGGCTGCGCACGACGCCGGAGAACATGGCGCTCAACCTGAAGGACCGGCGCGAGCGGAAGGTGGCGCGCAAGCTCGAGAACCAGCAGATCGAGGCGGCGAAGGCGGCCGCCAAGGGGGCAGGAGCGGCGACCGGCGGGACGATGGCCGGTGGAGCCATGGCCGATCCCGAGATGTCCGACATGGCGATGGCCGGCGAGGGCATGGCCGGCGGCGCGATGGCGGGCGATTTGGCCGACGCCGACGACGGCACGGTGAAGCGAAACGACGCCAACCGTCCCGATCGGCTGAAGCAGCCGGGGTTCTCGCCGACGACGGTGCGCGCCGAGGCGACCGCCCGTTTCGCCCACGGGCTCGCGACGGCTGACGGGCTCACCGAACGGCTGGTGCTGTTCTGGTCGAACCATTTCGCCGTCTCGGGCGCCAAGGGCGGCGCGGTGCCGTCGACCGTCGGCTCCTACGAGCGCGAGGCGATCCGACCGAACGTCTACGGCCGCTTCCGCGACTTGCTGGAGGCGGCGGTCAAGCACCCGACCATGATCCTCTATCTCGACAATTCGAATTCTGTCGGGCCGAACAGCAAGGTCGGCGAGAAACGCAAGATCGGCCTCAACGAGAACCTCGCCCGCGAGGTGCTGGAGCTGCACACTCTCGGCGTCGACGGTGGCTACGACCAGGCGGACGTGACGAACTTCGCCAAGGTGCTGACCGGCTGGACGGTCGACCGCAACGGCGGACCCAGGAACGACAACGGCGCGATCTTCGTGCCGCGCCGACACGAGCCCGGCGCCTTCACCGTGCTCGGCAAGCGCTACGACCAGAAGGGGGCCGAGCAACTCGACGCGGTGCTCGACGACCTTGCCCGCAACCCGGCCACGGCCCGCCACGTCGCCCGCAAGCTCGCGCGGCACTTCGTCGGCGACACCGCGCCGCCGGCGGTCGCCGAGGCGGTGGCGCGCGCCTTTCAGGACAGCGACGGCGACCTCGCCGAGACGACGCGGGCGCTGCTGTCCCTCGACGCAGCCTGGGCGGCGCCGCCGTTGAAGGTGCGCAGTCCCTACCTGTTCTCGATCGCCTCGTTCCGCGCGCTCGGCCTGTCGCTCGACGCGGACAACGCGAAGGCCGCCTTCAACATGACGAGCGTCCTTGGCCAGAAGACCTGGACTCCCCCGTCGCCGGCCGGCTGGCCGGACGGCGACGACGACTGGCTGGCCGGCGACGCGCTGCTCGAACGGCTCGACTTCGCCACCTTGATCGCCCGCCGCACCGACCCCGAACTCGATGTGCCGGCGCTCGCCGCCGACCTGCTCGGACCGCGCTACGACCAGCCGAGCCGCGAGGCGGTGACACGCGCGGAAAGCCGCGAGCAGGCGGTGGCGCTGATGCTGCTCAGCCCCGGCTTCCAGAGGATCTGACGATGGAACGCGCCGCCAACACCTTCGCCGCACCGCACGCGTTCACCCGCCGCGGCCTGCTCGGCATCACGGCGAGCTTCACCGCCTGGGCGAGCCTGCCGAGCTTCGCCCACGCCGAGGGCCGCGATCCGCGCCTCGTCGTGCTGGTGCTGCGCGGTGCGATGGACGGGCTGTCGACCGTCGCGCCGGTCGGCGATCCCGACCACGAGCGGGGGCGCGGCGGACCGGTGCTTGGTTCGAGCGAGCAGGTGCCGGGCGTCGCGCTCGATTCGTTCTTCGCGCTGTCGCCGCGGCTACCGACGCTCGGCGCGCTCTATCAGGCGCGCGAGGCGCTGGTGGTGCACGCCGTCGCCAGCCCCTACCGGGAGCGTTCGCATTTCGACGGCCAGGACGTGCTGGAAAGCGGCCTGCCGGCCGTCGGCGGCGCCGAAGACGGCTGGCTCGGCCGCACGCTGACCGTGCTGCCGGCCGGCGAAGGCGTCCGCCTCGGCGGCGGCGAGGGCTTCGCGGCCGGCGCGCAGGTGCCCCTGATCATGCGCGGCCGCGCGAAGGTGGTCTCGTGGATGCCGCCCGGCTACCCGGAGGCAAGCGAGGACACGCGCGCCCGCCTGCTCTCGCTCTATCGCCACAGCGGCGACGAGAAGCTCGCGACGACGCTCGAGGAAGGGCTCGAGCTCGGCATCGTCGCCGGCAGCGAGAGCGAGGGAAAACGGGCCGCCAAGGCGGAGATCGATGCGTCCGTGAAGGGTCGCAGCCGTCCGGCGGTCGAGGCGGCGCGGGTCGCCGGCCGGGTGCTGTCGCGTCCCGACGGCCCGCGCATCGGCACGCTGGATCTGTCCGGCTTCGACAACCACTCGCGCGGCGACCCGGTCGACGGCCAGCTGGGCGACAGCCTGGCGGTGCTCGACGCGACGATCGCGGCGCTCAAGGATTCGCTCGGGCCGGTGTGGAAGGACACTGTCACCATGGTGGTCACCGAGTTCGGGCGGACGGTCGCCTTCAACGGCTCCGGCGGCACCGACCACGGTACCGGCACGGCGCTGTTCCTAGTCGGTGGCGGCGTCGCCGGCGGCCGCGTCGTCGCCGACTGGCCCGGCCTGTCGCAGGCCGCCCTGCTCGACGGCCGGGACCTGCGCCCCACCACCGACCTGCGCGCCGTCGCCAAGGGCGTGCTGCGCGACCACCTCGGCGTCGGCGAGCGGGCGCTGGCGGAGACGGTGTTTCCCGGCAGCGCCGACCTCAAGCCGATGAACGACCTGCTGCGGAGCTGAGGCGGGGCGGCGGGGCCGATCACGATGTGGTGCAGCGGCTTCCCCGCGCCGCCGCCGGCGTTAGAGTTCGACGCGGTGCGACGACGCGGGGAGAGTGCGATGACTGAGGCATGGACGGCGGCGAAGCGCGGTGGCGGCACCGTGCTCGCAGTGCTCTTTGCCGCTTCGCTTGCAGGGCCCGTCGCGGCGATGAACGACGGGCCAATCACGCCGGCGCCGTCACCGGCGAGCTGCCCGCGCGGCCAGGCGATCGATCCGCAGACCAACACCTGCGTGAAGATCCAGGCGCTGGAGCTCGGCGCCGGTGAGCGGTTCGCCCTCGCCTTCGCCTTGAACCGCACCGGCCGGCACGCCGATGCCATCCTGGTGCTCGATCCGATCGCGGCGCGCCGCGACCCGCTGGTGCTGACCGAACTCGGTTTCGCCTTCCGCAAGCTCGGACGGCTCGACACGGCGACCGGCTACTACCGGGCGGCCCTCGCCGTCGACCCTGCGGCTGCGCGGACGCGCTCCTATCTCGGCGAGGGCTATGTCCAGATGGGCCGTCTCGACCTCGCCCGCGCGGAGCTCGCCGAGATCGGGCGGCTCACGGGTGAGACGTCGGCGCCCTACACGGTGCTCGCGGCCGCCATCGCGGCGGCGGAGGAGCGGCGGGGTTGAGACGATCATCGCAGAGGCGTGCAGTTCCGGCTTCGTGCGCCGCCTCTTCCCTTCTCCCGCCGCGAGGTGGGAGAAGGTGGCGCGAAGCGCCGGATGAGGGCTGCGCGGCGTAGCGGCGCGGAGCCAAAACACGCGACGTACCGTGGTCTTCCGGCGCACTTCGTGCGCCAGCCCTCATCCGCCCTGCGGGAACCTTCTCCCGGCAAGCCGGGAGAAGGAGGCACCCCGCGATTGCGGCGGCGCTGCCGTCTCCCCACCTGACGGTTCCGAACCTCGCGCCATCCGGCGCCGCCCACCCGGAGCCGCCATGCTCGCCGCCGCCAGCCAGGCTTTCGCCGACATCCTGACGCCGCCGTTCCGATCGGTGCTGCTGAAGTCGCTCGCCATGACGATCGGGCTCTTGGTGGTGCTGTGGCTCGGCCTGCAGGGCGCCGCCGTCTATTGGATCGACGTCGAGGCCTATCCTTGGATCGACACGGTGCTGGCGATCCTCACCGGCGTCGGCTTCTTCGTCGGGCTCGGCTTCCTCGTCGCGCCGATCACCTCGCTGCTCGCCGGCCTGTTCGCCGACGAGGTGGCGGAGGTGGTGGAGCGGACGCACTATCCGGCGGACCCGCCGGGGCGCTCGCTGCCGTTCGCCGCATCGCTGGTGACGACGCTGAAGTTCACCGGCGTCGTCATCCTCGGCAACATCGTCGCGCTGCTGCTGCTCCTGGTGCCCGGCGTTAACATCGCCGCCTTCTTCCTCGTCAACGGCTACCTGCTCGGGCGGGAATATTTCGAGGCGGCGGCGATGCGCTTCCGCCCTCCGGAGGAGGCGCGGGCGCTGCGGCGGCGGCACGGCGGCACGGTGTTCCTCGCCGGCCTGATCATCGCCCTCGTGTTGGCGGTGCCGATCGTCAATCTCGTCACGCCGCTGTTCGCCACCGCCTTCATGGCGCACCTGCACAAGCGGCTGGCATCGCGGCCGACATAGGCAGCCCGGGGACGGCGCACCGTCCCCGGGCTGCCACCGACAGGCGCGGCTCTCAGCCGGCGCGCGCCATCCGCGCCTCGGCGAGGCCGCGCCGGATCACGACGACCAGGAACACCGCCATGGCCGCCACCGCGCACAGCGAGCCGGCGATGGTGACGGGCATCAGGGCGGCATTGCCCTGCAGCATCAGCGCAAGCCCGCCGGTCATCAGCACGAGGCCCGCCACCGCCAGCACGAAATGGATGGTCGCCAGCGCCGAGCGCTCGGCCGCCGGCTCGGCGCGGTAGTAGAGGCCGTAGAGGAACATCGAGGCCCAGCCGAGCAGGTTGACGTGGGCGTGCACGGGCATCAGCGTGAAATCGTGCACGATCCCCATGTGAATGCCGAGTCCCATGCCGGCGAGGCCGGCGAGGATGGCGACGAGAAAGAACCAGTAAGCGAGACGCATTTTTTCCTCTGTGTAGCCGGGAAGCGAATGGCTCGGCGCCTCGACGGCGCGGCTGCTTCCGGCAGGCAGAGAGTTAGGCGCGTCGTCGTCCGGCCGCTGTGACTGCGATCACAGGTCGTGGCGAGGTCGGTCGCACCACGACGCTGACCGGCGTGGGAATCGCATTGACGCGCACGTCACTCCCGACTCCGGCACTTTACGTTTACGTCACTTTGACGCCGCGCGATCGGCGGGCTAGAAGCCTTCCAGCGACGCGCGCCGAGCCCGCTTCGGCCGCGGCGCCACGACGTTTCCTTGCCGCCGCCGAGGCCGAAGGAAGACCATGACGACGACGAACGCCAAGCCGACCCGGCCGCTGTCCCCGCACCTGCAGGTCTATCGCTGGACGCTGACGATGGCGATGTCGGTGGTGCACCGGGCCACCGGCATTGCGCTCTACGCCGGCACCATTTTGCTTGCCTGGTGGCTGGTCGCCGCCGCGATGGGCCCGGAGGCATTCTCCTGGGCCGACGCCTTCTTCGGCTCGCTGATCGGCCGGCTCGTGCTGTTCGGCTACACCTGGGCGCTCATCCACCACATGCTCGGCGGCATCAAGCACTTCGTCTGGGACGTCGGTTCCGCCTTCGATCCGGCCGGCCGCGAGCTCGTCACCCGCCTCACCCTCATCGGCTCGGTGGCGCTGACGATGATCGTCTGGGTCGTCGCCATCGTGCTGCGCTGAGATGGAGGACCGTCCGATGATGCGAACCCCGCTCAGCCGCGTCCGCGGCCTCGGCTCCGCCAAGTCCGGCACGGAGCACTTCTGGCGCCAGCGCCTGACCGGCCTCGCCATGGTGCCGCTCACCGTCTTCATGGTGGGGCTCGTTGTCGGCGTGCAGGGCGAGGGCTACGAGACGACGCGCGCCGTGCTGGAGAACCCGTTCGTCGCGGTGCCGCTGCTCGCCGTCGTGCTGGTTTCGGCCTGGCACATGAAGATCGGCATGCAGGTGATCGTCGAGGACTACGTGCACGGCGAGGGCGCGAAGCTCGCCGCTCTGATCGCCAGCACCTTCTTCTGCGCCCTGGTGGCGCTCGCCGCCGCCTGGGCGGTGCTCAAGATCAGCTTCGGAGGCTGACGCGATGGCCGAGTTGAACGGCAGCGGCAACGGCGCCGCCAACGGGGCGGCGGCGCCCGGCGTGAACGGTCGCGCCTATCCGTTTACCGACCACACCTTCGACGTCATCGTCGTCGGGGCCGGCGGCGCCGGCCTGCGCGCCGTCGTCGGCTGCTCCGAGGCCGGGCTCAGGACGGCGTGCATCACCAAGGTTTTCCCGACCCGCTCGCATACCGTGGCGGCGCAGGGCGGCATCTCGGCGGCGCTCGGCAACATGGGGCCGGACGACTGGCGCTGGCACATGTACGACACCGTCAAGGGCTCCGACTGGCTCGGCGACCAGGACGCCATCGAGTACCTGGTGCGCGAGGCGCCGGCCGCCGTCTACGAGCTCGAGCACTGGGGCGTGCCGTTCTCGCGCACCGAGGAAGGCAAGATCTACCAGCGGCCGTTCGGCGGCATGACCACCGACTTCGGCAAGGGCCGCGCCCAGCGCACCTGCGCCGCCGCCGACCGCACCGGCCACGCCATCCTGCACACCCTCTACGGCCAGGCGCTGCGCCACTCTGCCGAGTTCTTCATCGAGTACTTCGCGATCGACCTGATCATGGAGGAAGGCGCCTGCCGCGGCGTCGTCGCCCTCTGCCTCGACGACGGCACGCTGCACCGCTTCCGCGCCCACAAGACGATCATCGCCACCGGCGGCTACGGCCGCGCCTATTTCTCGGCGACCTCCGCCCACACCTGCACCGGCGACGGCAACGCCATGGTGCTGCGCGCCGGCCTGCCGCTGCAGGACATGGAGTTCGTGCAGTTCCATCCGACCGGCATCTACGGCGCCGGCTGCCTGATCACCGAGGGTGCCCGTGGCGAGGGCGGATATCTCACGAACTCCGCCGGCGAGCGCTTCATGGAGCGCTACGCCCCCTCGGCGAAGGATCTTGCCTCGCGCGACGTCGTCTCGCGCTCGATGACGGTGGAGATCCGCGAGGGCCGCGGCGTCGGCAAGAACGCCGACCACATCTTCCTGCACCTCGACCACCTCGACCCGGCGATCCTGCACGAACGGCTGCCGGGCATCTCCGAGAGCGCCAAGATCTTCGCCGGCGTCGACGTGACGAAGCAGCCGATCCCGGTGCTGCCGACCGTCCACTACAACATGGGCGGCATCCCGACGAACTTCCACGGCGAGGTGCTGTCGAAGGTCGACGGCGACCCCGACCGCGTCGTGCCCGGCCTGATGGCGCTCGGCGAGGCGGCGTGCGTGTCGGTGCACGGCGCCAACCGGCTCGGCTCCAACTCGCTGATCGACCTCGTGGTGTTCGGCCGTGCGGCGGGCCTGCGCTGCGCCGAGACGGTGACGGCGGGCGAGAAGATGCCGGAGTTTTCGCCCGGCGCCGGGGAGAACGCCGTCCATCGCCTCGACAAGGCGCGCCACGCCAGCGGCTCGACGCCGACGGCGGAACTGCGCATGCAGATGCAGCGCACCATGCAGGCGAACTGCGCGGTGTTCCGCACCGGCGAGGTGCTGGAGGAGGGCCACAAGCGCATCCACGAGGTGTGGGGCGGCTCCGACGACGTGCGCGTCACCGACCGCTCGCTGATCTGGAACTCCGACCTCGTCGAGACGCTGGAGTTCGAGAACCTGATCACCCAGGCGGTGGTGACGATGGATTCGGCGCTGAACCGCCAGGAGAGCCGCGGCGCCCACGCCCGCGAGGACTTCCCGGACCGCGACGACAGGGAGTGGATGAAGCACACGCTGGCGTTCACCGACGACGCGCGCCGCACCGTGTCGATCGACTACCGCCCGGTGCACACCTACACGCTGTCGAACGAGATCGAGTATATTGCCCCGCAGAAGCGGGTGTATTGAGGCACTCCTCCCTTCTCCCGCGCGAGCGGGAAAAGGTGGCGCGCAGCGCCGGATGAGGGCCGCACCGCGTAGCGGGGCGGGGGCGGCGGCAGATCAGTCATTCGCACATTGGGCACAGACGCTTTGACGCGCGCCGGCCCTCATCCGCCCTTCGGGCACCTTCTCCCAGCGAAGCTGGGAGAAGGGAGCGGCGGCCGGCTTTCCCACGCGCCAAGTAGGAACACTCCTTGCCGAAGGCTACGCTCCACTGCAGAACTCCTTCGGACCGGGTTCGGAGAACGATCGTGCGGATCGCCCTTGCTGCAGTCATTGCCGCGGTAGCCCTGCCGGCGGCCGCCGCCGAGCCCACATCTCGGGACGGCGCCGATCCGCTCACCGGCTGCTGGCTCATGCGCACGCATGTGGGCTCCGATCTGTCGGGATGGCGAAGCTTCTGCTTCGGTGGTGGCGGCGTCGGCTCGTTCGGCGCGTTCGATGCCGGCGATGGTTGGGAGTATTCGTTCAGATACGAGGCAAAGAACGACAGGTTGCGGTACTGGGACGGCGATCCCCAAGATGCTTCGGTTTGCGAATTCGGGATTGAAGGCACGAGCTTGAGATTGTCGAAGTGTGGAGATCGCGGGATTTTCGAGCTCAAGTGTAAAAGTGTATTTGTGAATGGCAGTGCCGTCTACTGCCCGCGTCCTGCACAATAGCAACATTGCCGCCGCACGCCGCACCGTGACGATCAACCGCTGCCCCGTGCACACCTGCACGCCGTCGAACGAGATCGAGTACATTGCCCCGCAGAAGCGGGTGTATTGAGCGGAGGAACGGCCCATGCCCTCGCTGATCGGTCACAATCGGCGCGGGGGTTCGATGTACGCGATCACCTTCGACTTCGACACGCAGACGCTCGAGCAGAGCTACGGCGGGACGTCCTGGCGGAACGGCCCTACCGACGTCCGCAACACCCTGCAGAGGCATGGCTTCAACTGGCAGCAGGGCAGCGTCTATTTCGGCGACGAGACGGTGACGGCCGTGACGTGCGTGCTCGCCGCCCAGGACTTGACGCGAAGGCATCCCTGGTTCAAGGCAGCCGTCCGCGACATGCGCATGCTGCGCATCGAGGAGAACAACGACCTCTCGCCGGCGATCGAGGGGACGTGAGCGGCGGCGTCGAGGGACGGCGACTGGCGGTAGATCTTTGGATGGTGATATATCGTGCGGCGCGTCTTTTGGTCGTTGGCGTGCGTGGTCGGTCTTGCCGTGATCGGATTGACGGCTTGCGCAAACCGTTCGCCTGTTCTTCAGGCGGATGATCTCATCGGCTGTTGGCGTAGCGTCTGGGACAGTGACTACGGCCTGCAATCCCTGGAATACTGCTTCAAGGGCGGCGGACAAGGGGACTCTGTCTACATTGGCGGCGGAGAGGGCGTCGAGGAATTGTTTGAGTACACGTTGACGGGAAGCACGCTGCAGTTCCTCTACCGCAGGCCAGATGGAAGCGTTTCTGTGACCCGCGAGTATCTTGTTGAGAGGAATTCGAGCAATCTAACGCTGACAGAGGCGGGAGAGAAGCGTGAATTCACACTTCAATGTCAGTATATGAACAATCATCATGGTGAGATAGTCTGCCGGTAACGAGTTTTTGGTCGCGCATTTCAGCGCGGATTTACTGGATCTCGCCGCTATTCCATTTCTCTCCACTGCCCCAGAAAGCCCTGCCTCCGCCGTCGCGCCGCTCGACGCCTAACCGCCTGTCGAAGTAGCATCCGCCGAAGGCGCTGATGAAGACGATGTCGCGCGATGGCCGCAAATCTCCCTTGCTGAATACAACGCATCGTTGCAGAATTCTCCAAACCGAGTTGGAGAAGCGCCGTGCGGCTTATCCTCGTCGCAGCCATTGCCGCGCTGGGTGTACCGGCACTCGCCCAAGATCAACCTGCGGAAGAAATCTCAAAGGGTGGCAGCGCCGTCTACCACTATGGCGAACCGCCGACGACGGCTCTCGACGCCGACGACTACGAGATCGTCGACCCTGACAAGATCGAAGCCTTCCTCCGCCCGGTCCTCGGCGAGTCGATCCGGATGCACCACGAGCTGCAGTCGGAACTCGTCCATCTCGACGTGCTTTTCTTCCCTCCGAAGGAGGGTCAGCCGTTCTGGACTCTCGTTACATGCGGAATGAGCGGGAGGCCAATGTCGCTTCCCGATGACATCGGCGACGCAGGGGATTTTGCCTATGCCGAGCTCGTCATGTCGCTGCCGGAGGAGTGGATTCCGAAGGACGCCAATGGCGAGTATGACTTTGACTTCTTCGAGCGCGACGGTGGTGACTGGCCCGTCGACGAGCTGATGTACCTTGCCCGTCTGCCTCACCTGCAGCGAACCTGGCTCGCTGCTGGTCATTCGATCACCAACGATGATCCTCCGCGACCGATAGTGCCGGACACGCGGATGGACGGCTTCGTTCTCGGTCGCCCGATGACATGGCTCTCACTCTTCCATCAGATGAAGACCGACGGGGACAAGAGGGTGAACTTCCTGGCTGTCTTCCCGGTCTTTCCGGAGGAGATGAAGTTCAAGCTCGATGTCGGTTCGGAAGCATTGTTCACGCGCTTTCGCGAGAATGGCGTGACCGAGGTTCTCAGGCCCGGGCGCGACAGCGTCATCGACGCAACCCTGGAATGACTCGCTCCATCACCCCGAAAAGCCGCGCTTCCGCCGCTCTGCCTCCGCAGCTCCGACCTCGCTCCGCCGGAAACGGGGCCTAGCGTCCACCCCCGCCGTGCTCGCGTCCGCGGGGCGGCCGGTGCTTCTCGTGGCCTGCGGCGGTGGCTTCGGCCCGCCGGGGTTCGGAGACTTCCCCATGACGCCATCCGTTCCGTCCCTGACCGGCGATCCCGCCCGGTCGCCGCGACGCCTGTTCTCCGCCGTCTCGCCGGCGGCGAAGTTCTTCCTCGTCGGCGGCCTGATCGTGCTGCTGCTCGTGCCGCTGATGCTGGTGAAGGGCCTCGTCGACGAACGCGCCGCCTATGCCGACGGCGCCCGCGGCGAGATCGCGCTCGGCTGGGGTGGCGCGCAGACGCTGGTCGGCCCCTTCCTCGTCGTCCCCTACACCGTCGCCGAGACCGTCACCGTCGACGGGCGGGAGACGCGCCGCGAGGCGCCGCGCACCCTCGTCGCGCTGCCGCGCCGCTTCGACGCGGCGACCACCGCGGCGACCCAGGTGCTGAAGCGGGCGATCTACGCCGTCACCGGCTACCGCGCCGACGTGACGCTTTCCGGCGGCTTCGACGCGCTGTCGCGCGCCGAGTTTCCCGGCGACGTGGTGCGCATCGACTGGGGGCGCACGGTGCTGTCGCTGTCGCTCTCCGACCCGTCCGGGCTGCGCGACGGTGTCGACCTGGTGCGGGAGGGTGCGGCGCCGCTCGCCTTCGAGCCGGGGCTCGGCACGGGCGGCGGCAGCGGCATCCACCTCAGGCCGTTCCCCGGCGTCGAGGCGGCCGCCGACGGCGTGCCGGCGCTCGCCTTCACGATCCCGCTGAAGCTTTCCGGCACGGATTCGCTGGCGATCGCCCCGGTCGGCCGCGACAGCACGGTGGCGATCGCCTCCGACTGGCCGCACCCGAGCTTCTTCGGCTCGTTCCTGCCAGAGAGCCGCAGCGTCGAGGCGACCGGCTTCAACGCCGCCTGGAAGGTCCCCGACCTCGCCCGGCCGGTGCCGCAGACGCTGTCGAGCGTCGACGCGGTGCTCTACGGCTTCTCGGACGCCACCCTCGGCGTCCGCTTCCTCGATCCGGTCGACTTCTACGCGCTGGTCGACCGGGCGGTGAAGTACGGCATTCTGTTCCTCGCCGTCGCCTTCGGCGGCGTGTTCGCCATGGAGCTCGCGAGCCGGGGACGATTCCATCCGGTGCAGTACGTCTTCGTCGGCGTCGCCGCGGTGCTGTTCTACGTGCTGCTGCTCGCGCTCGCTGAGGTGATCGGCTTCACGCCGGCCTATGCCGTCGCCGCGGCGGCGCTGGTGGCGCAGCTCGCGGCCTATGTCGGCGTCGCGCTTTCGAGCCGCAACGCCGGCCTTGCGATGGCGGCGATCCTCGCCGTGGCGCTGGCGCTGCTCTATGCGCTGCTGCAGCTGCAGGCCTATGCGCTGCTCGTCGGCAGCGTCGCCGCCTTCGTTGTGCTGACGGCGGCGATGTTCCTGACGCTCCGGGTCGACTGGACCGGGGGCCGCGCCGTGCTGCCGCCGCCGCCGCCGTCGGAACCGACCGCCGCCGACAGTGCGATGGCGCCCCTGTAGCCTTCGCAGCTGCGAAGGCATTGCGTCGCGCCGCATCGACGGCGCGGCCCGAATGACCTAGAACCATTCCTGTCCGGCGCCTCCTCCCCAGCAGTGCCGGACGGTCCGCAATCGCCCGTCCGAACTTGTCGAGAGAGACGCGTTTCCATGGCCGAATTCGCCCTGCCGAAGAACTCGCAGATGAAGCCCGGGAAGACCTGGGAGCGCCCCACCGGCGCGAAGACCGTGCGCGAGTACCGCGTCTATCGCTTCGATCCGGACACCGGCGAGAACCCGCGCATCGACACCTACCAGGTCGACGTGGACGATTGCGGGCCGATGGTGCTCGACGCCCTCATCTGGATCAAGAACAAGGTCGACCCGACGCTGACCTTCCGCCGCTCGTGCCGCGAGGGCATCTGCGGCTCGTGCGCGATGAACATCGACGGACTGAACACGCTGGCCTGCACCAAGGGCATGGACGAGATCGACGGGGCGGTGAAGATCTACCCGCTGCCGCACCTGCCGGTGATCAAGGACCTCGTCCCGGACCTCACCACCTTCTACGCCCAGCACCGCTCGATCGAGCCGTGGCTGCAGACGGTGACGCCGACGCCGCAGAAGGAGTGGCGCCAGAGCCACGACGACCGCGCCAAGCTCGACGGCCTCTACGAGTGTATCCTCTGCGCCTGCTGCTCGACCTCGTGCCCGAGCTACTGGTGGAACGGCGAGCGCTATCTCGGCCCGGCGGTGCTGCTGCAGGCTTATCGCTGGCTGATCGACAGCCGCGACGAGGCGACCGGCGAGCGGCTCGACAACCTCGAGGACCCGTTCCGCCTCTACCGCTGCCACACCATCATGAACTGCGCCAAGACCTGCCCGAAGGGCCTCAATCCGGCGAAGGCCATCGCCGAGATCAAGAAGATGATGGTCGAACGGCGGGTGTGAAGGCGATGGCGCCCGCCGGCGACGATCCGCTCGGCTGGTTGATGGTGTGGTACGCGGGTCATTGCGACGGCGAGTGGGAACACGGTTACGGAGTCAGCATTCAGACCCTGGACAATCCCGGGTGGTGTCTAAGGATTGACCTCAACGGAACGGATCTAGAGGGGCGAGCCTTTGAGGAACTGAGCCACCGTTATTGGGACGACGAAGGCTGGTGGGTTTGCCGACTGAATGGGACTGTGTTCGAGGGTTTTGGCGGCGCGACTGAGTTGTCTCAGATGATCAGGGTCTTCCGCACGTGGGTGGAAGAGCCCGCCCCTTGATCGCTCACGCCGCGCGCGCCACGTCCGACCGGTTCGACTCCACAGTTCGCCGCCCCGTCGCCGTCACCCGCCCCGCCGCACCGTCCAGCGCACCGGCCGCGAGCTCCCGCGCGAGAAACCGCCGCCGCTCCGTCGGGCCGGGCATGACGAGGCCGGCCGTCGCCTCGGCCGAGAAGCCGAAGCGAGCGTAGTACTCGGGGTCGCCGACGAGGATCACCGCCGCATGGCCGGCCGCCTCGGCGCGGGCGAGCGCGAGCCGCATCAGCGCCGCACCGACGCCCGCACCGCGGCAGCTCTCGTCGACGGCGAGCGGGCCGAGCAGCAGCGCAGGACGGCCGCCGGCCGAGACGTTCCACAGCCGCACGGTGCCGACGAGGCGGCCTTGGCCGTCCTCGGCGACGAGGGCGAGGCCCTCCTCCGGCAGTCGGCCGCTGCGCAGCCGCTCGGACGACTTCAGGGTGCGCGCCGGGCCGAGCGCGGCGTCGAGCAGCGCCTCGCGCGCCGCAACGTCGGCGGCCCGCTCGCCGCGGAGGACGAACGGGGCGCGCGGGTGCGCGACGCGGCCCGACGCCGGCAGGGCGGCCGGGGCGTTGGTGTCGGAGCAGCAATCGGCCGGGAGGCCGCTATCGGCGGACGCATGAAACATGGGTGCAAACCCCCGCCGTCGGCCGCGCGAGGCGGCGACGGGCATGCAGAACAGGTCGGAGGGGGTGCCGCCCGGTCGCCCGGGCGGCGGTTCGTCAGGTGATGTCGGCGCGGCGGGGTCGACGGTCCGCCTAGATCACGTAGGCCTTGAGCGGCGGGAAGCCGTTGAAGGCCACGGATGCATAAGTCGTGGTGTAGGCGCCGGTTCCCTCGATCAGCACCTCGTCGCCGATGGCGAGCGAGATCGGCAGCGCGTAGGGCGCCTTCTCGTAGAGCACGTCGGCCGAATCGCAGGTCGGGCCGGCGAGCACGCACGGGGCCGTCTCGTCGCCGTCGTGCAGGGTGCGGATCGGGTAGCGGATCGCCTCGTCCATCGTCTCGGCGAGGCCGCCGAACTTGCCGATGTCGAGATAGACCCAGCGCATCGTGTCGTCGGCGTGCTTCTTCGAGATCAGCACGACCTCCGCCTTGATGACGCCGGCGCCGCCGACCATGCCGCGGCCGGGCTCGATGATCGTCTCCGGCAGGCGGTTGCCGAAGTGGCGACGCACCGAATCGAGGATAGCGCGGCCATAGGCGTTCACCTGCGGCACGTCCTTCAGGTACTTCGCCGGGAAGCCGCCGCCGAGGTTGACCATCTTCAGGCCGATGCCGCGCTCGCCGAGCTCGCGGAACAGCGACGCCGCCGAGGCGAGCGCCTGGTCCCACGCCTGCGGGTTGCCCTGCTGCGAGCCGACGTGGAACGACACGCCATAGGCCTCGAGGCCCGAGCGGTGGGCGTGCTCGAGCACGGCGGGCGCCATCGACGGGTCGCAGCCGAACTTGCGCGACAGCGGCCACTCGGCGCCGGCGCCGTCACAGAGGATGCGGCAGAACACGCGGCTGCCCGGGGCGGACCGCGCGATCTTGTCGACCTCGGGCTCGCAGTCGACGGCGAACAGGCGGATGCCGAGCTGGAAGGCGCGGGCGACGTCGCGCTCCTTCTTGATGGTGTTGCCGAAGGAGATGCGGTCGGCGGTGGCGCCGGCGTCCATCGCCATCTCGATCTCGGCGACCGAGGCGCAGTCGAAGCACGAGCCGAGCTCGGCGAGCAGGCGCAGGATTTCCGGCGCCGGGTTCGCCTTGACGGCATAGAACACGCGGCTGTCGGGCATCGCGCGGCGGAAGGTGTTGAAATTCGCGCGCACGACGTCGAGGTCGACCACCAGGCAGGGGCCGTCGGGGCGTCGGGTGCGGAGGAACTCGGCGATACGGTCCGTCATGGTCGGAACTCCCCGTACGAAGACGGTTGACCGTCCGAAGCGTCGCCCTCGACCGCCGCTGTGGAGACGGTGGCCGATGCGGGTCGATCCGGACCGCCGACGCGGAAGCGTCGACGAGCGATGGGCGCCGTAGGCGAACGCGTGAACCTCAACGGGACAGATCCCGCGAAGGTTTCGTGTGAACGCCATCGCTTGGAACGGGAATTCCCGATCCGCACAGCCGGCAAGGAAGTAGTCGCCTCTTCAGTAACCCCGGCCTTTGGAGGGCCGGCAGAGACTAAAAAAGCCCGCTACGTCGTTGCTTCAAGTCGCGTCCGCTGATGGAGGATCAGCTTAGACCCGGTTAATCCGGTCACCGGTCTGCCCAGTCGGGGTTTCCGACTGACCGGCACGCGACCACAGGCACGTGCGAAATTGGGCAATCGCGATGTAGTCCCCTTCGCCCCCCCGCACAAGTGGTTTGCGGGGTGGAGCGAAAATTTCATCGGATCGCCACATTTCGGCGTGCTCGTCCGGGCTCGGAGGCCTATAGCTAAAGCACGGAAAAAACAGGAAAAACAGACGATGGAGTCGATCGTTTCCGAGGTAGGCATGGTGGTGTCGCCGCACGTCGCGGCGACGCGCGCCGGCGAGGAGATCCTGGCGGCCGGCGGCTCGGCGATCGACGCGATGATCGCGGCCGCCGCCACCATCGCGGTCGTCTATCCGCACATGAACGCCATCGGCGGCGACGGCTTCTGGCTGATCGCCGAGCCCGGCCGCGCGCCGCTCGCCATCCTCGCCGCCGGCCGCGCCGGCTCCGGCGCCCACCACGTCCGCTACGGCAAGCTCGGCCACGACGTCATGCCGACGCGCGGGCCGCTCGCCGCCGCCACCACCGCCGGCACCGTCGCCGGCTGGGCGCTCGCCCACGAGATCGCCAAGGCCACCACCCGCCGCCGCCTGCCGCCGGCGGACCTCTTGGCAGCGGCGGTCCGCCATGCCCGCGAGGGCATCGTCGCGCCGGCGAACCTCGCCCGCGACGTCGCCGCCAAGCGCGCCGAGCTCGAGGGCGTGCCGGGCTTCGCCGCGACCTTCATGCCGGGCGGCGCGCCGCCGGCGGCGGGCTCGAAGCTCGTGTTCGAGCGGCTGGCCGACACACTGGAACACCTCGGCCGCGCGGGCCTCGACGACTTCTACCGCGGCGACGTCGGCGCGACGCTCGCCGCCGACCTCGAGCGCCTCGGCAGCCCGGTGACGCGGGCGGACCTCGAGGCGACGCGGGCGACGACGGCGGCGCCGCTGTCGGTCAGGCTTCAGAAGGGAACGCTCTACAACACGCCGCTGCCCACCCAGGGCTTCGCCTCGCTGATCATCCTCGGCCTCTTCGAGCGGCTGGGCGTCACGCGGGCCGAGAGCTTCGAACACGTGCACGGCCTCGTCGAGGCGACCAAGCAGGCGTTCCGGCTGCGCGAGCGGGTGTGGACCGACCCGCTGCACGCGCCGGCCGATATCGCCGCCGCGCTCGAGCCGGCCTCGCTTGAAAGGATGGCGGAGCGCATCGATCGCCGCCGCGCCGCGCCCTGGCCGGCGAAGGCGAACCCCGGCGACACCGTCTGGCTCGGGGCGATCGACCGCACCGGCCTCGCGGTGTCGTTCATCCAGTCGATCTACTTCGAGTTCGGATCGGGGTGCGTGCTGCCGCAGACCGGCGTGCTCTGGCAGAACCGCGCGGCCGCCTTCTCGCTCGACCCGGCCCACCGCGCGCCGCTGCTCCCCGGCCGGCTGCCGCCGCACACCCTCAACCCGGCGCTCGCCCGCCTCGACGACGGTCGCGTGCTCGTCTACGGCACGATGGGCGGCGAGGGACAGCCGCAGACGCAAGCCGCGGTGCTGACGCGCCACATCGACTTCGGCCTGAGCCCCGCTGCGGCGATCGACGCGCCGCGCTGGCTGCTCGGCCGCACGTGGGGCGCCGAATCGGTGACGCTGAAGCTGGAGCCGCGCTTCGACCCGGACCTCGTGACGGCGCTCGAGCGCGCCGGCCACGCCGTCGAGATGCTGCCGGACGACTACTCAGACATCGTCGGCCACGCGGGACTGATCACGCGGCGGCCGGACGGGCGGATGGAGGGCGCGCACGACCCGCGCGGGGATGGGGCGCCGGAGGAGGGGTGAGGCGTCAGTCGGGGTCAGATTTTCTTCGTCGCTCACCGAACACGACGTAGACCTCCCCTGTTTCGGGAAGGTCGTCGCTGCCGGCAGTCGGTGCGCCGATCATGATGTCACCAATACCGTCGGCGTTGAAGTCGCCCGCGCCGGCGGCGGAGAAACCGACGTCGCCACGCTGGCCGCGCATCGTCATTCCGTCTTCGTTGCCAAGGGTATCGACATACAGAACCGCGGGGTAGGGATTCCGGGACCCATACATGACAAACGTCTCAGCTGCCGGTACCTGCCACTCGCCGTTCGTTGACATGATGATATCATCTACGCCGTCATCGTTCGAATCGGCGATTCCCGACAATACATCATCGCCGATCGTATCGTAAATAGTCGACAGCTCCGACCTCTCGCGAGTGTATTCGATACGGAATCCATCTTTTCCGTCGAGATGGGCGAAGTCGATCTTGTCGAGGTGGTTGCTGCCGCCGCCGAAAATCACGAAGCCGCCGATTCTTCGCGTCTGCCCTCTATTGAACGACGCGGAGACGACAATGTCTCCGAGCCCGTCGCCGTTCACATCGTGCCCGGACGTGACGGCGCCGATGCGGAACCCTTCAAACAGGCGATTGCTGAACGTCGCCTTGATACTCACCCCATCAGATTTCCTCATCCCGGGCACGGAGAGCCGCCTCTCATTTCGCTTCCCTCCGAACAGGACGTGGACGGAGCCGCGATTCGGCCCCGTTCGTCCTTCGCCTGAAGACGGCTCCGAGATCACGATGTCGGCCAAGCCGTCGCTGCTGACGTCTGGTCCAAGCGCGACCGAGTAGCCGAACGCGTCGCCGCGACCAGTGACGCGGAAGCCCTCCGTTGTGGTCAACTCACCGAGAGAAGCCGCTGAGGGAAATGCCGTCCGTCGACCATAAACTACGTATACCGGGCGCGGCTGAGCACTGGCGCCGCCTCCGGCGCCGACAACCAAGTCGTCGATCCCGTCGCCATTGAAATCGTAACCGCCCGAGATGCTGCCACCGACGTTGTCTCCCGGCTCACCGACAAGCTTGAAGCCAACTACACCATCCAGTTCGGCCATCCTGACAGGCTGGTCGCGGGGGGTTCTTGTCCCGAAGACGACGTAGACCGCCCCCGTTGGATTCTTCGCGTTGCCGAAGAGCGGGTCGCCGATGGCGACGTCGTCAATTCCGTCGTTGTTGAAGTCTCCGATGCCGGCAACAGAGTAGCCGAACGCAGCGTTTCGCTTTTCGCTTTCGATCACAAAGCCTTCGGACGGCAACATTTCCGTAAGCGTGACATCGCTCTGAAATTTCTTCCGACTGCCGAACTTGACGTAGGCGCGCCCGCCGTACTCGCCGATCTCATCGTGATCCGCAGGTGCGCCGATCAGAATGTCGTCAATTCCGTCGTCATTGACGTCGCCCGTTGGCGAAAGTGAGAAACCAGTCAACGATTTGGGAGTTCCCCGCCGCAGCCGGAATCCGTCGGTTCCGTCCAATTGCTTCAGAATTTGCCCTTCGCGAGCCTGAACCACGTAGACATCGATCGGCTTGCTGTCCATCTGATTACCGGCCCGGTCGATCAGGTGAACGTGCAACTGCCGATACCCAGGGGAGAGCCGGATATTCGTGAACCTGAACTTCTCCTGGATCCAATAGGCAGTTTCGAGGCGCTTTGAGCCAAGCATCAGTTCGGCCCGCACCGTATCCGGCGAAGCTCGGCCGGCGAAGCTCGCGAGGCGATCCATCAGGATCGCGTCCGTAAGCATGGTAAATTTCGGCTCGGGCGGAGGAGCCGTGTCGATCGTCACTTCGAGCGGAGATGAAAAGTACCCGGTATCCTTCGTGACGAGTTGGACAGCCGAAAATTCGTACTTGCCGTCGGCAAGGCGCGGCAGTCGAAACTCATAGTGCCAATCATCGGGGACCGTGAGCCGTGCGATCTCGCGATTGCGCTTGTCGACGAGAACGACCGTCGAGCGGGGAAGTGCACGGCCGTTCAGCCTCAGTTCGTTCTTGTTGGTCAGGCCATCATGCCTGTCGGCTCCGGTGTCGAAACCCGGGCTCAATCTGAGAGTCGGACTCCGACCCTGCGGCACGCTCGGCATCGATTGCACGACGGCGATGTCCGGGCTCGCCGGCTGTCGAACATCCTCCTTGGCAATCGCAGTCGCCGACGTGAGGAAAACGGCGAAAGAGAAGAGGAAGTATCCCAGATTCATATCGGTCCCCACCAAGCTCTCCGCCGGCGCGGAGGTGTCGAGGAGGGTTACAAGCAAAAGTAGCAGAGATCAACGGCCTGCCGGATTGCGCCGCCGGCAAAGCCGGGTACTTCCGCACGCCGCCGAGGGCACCGCAAGCACCCCCGACACCCGCCGTAGTCCCCCTCAGTGCACCCGTCGCCCGCCCCGCGCCGCGCCGCCCTTCCCGCCGCCCGGCTTCTCCTCGAACAGCTCCGCCAGCTGCTCGGTCATCGCGCCGGCGAGTTCGTCGGCGTCGACGATGGTCACCGCCTTTCGGTAGTAGCGGGTCACGTCGTGGCCGATGCCGATGGCGATGAGCTCGACTGGCGAGCGCGTCTCGATCTCCTCGATGACGGCGCGCAGGTGCCGCTCGAGATAGTTGCCGGCGTTGACCGACAGCGTCGAATCATCGACCGGCGCGCCGTCGGAGATCATCATCAGGATGCGCCGCGCCTCGGGCCGCGCGAGCAGGCGCGAATGCGCCCAGGCGAGCGCCTCGCCGTCGATGTTCTCCTTCAGGAGTCCCTCGCGCATCATCAGGCCGAGGTTGCGGCGGGCCCGCCGCCACGGCGCGTCGGCGGCCTTGTAGACGATGTGGCGGAGGTCGTTGAGGCGGCCGGGACCGGCGGGCTTGCCGGCCTGCAGCCAGGCTTCGCGCGATTGCCCGCCCTTCCAGGCGCGCGTCGTGAAGCCGAGGATCTCCACCTTGACGCCGCAGCGCTCGAGCGTGCGGGCGAGGATGTCGGCGCAGGTGGCGGCGACCGTGATCGGCCGGCCACGCATCGAGCCGGAATTGTCGAGGAGCAGCGTCACGACGGTGTCGCGGAAGGAGGTGTCGCGCTCGCGTTTGTAGGCGAGCGGCTGCATCGGGTCGGTGATGATGCGGGTGAGGCGGGCGCTGTCGAGCCAGCCCTCCTCCTGGTCGAATTCCCACGAGCGGTTCTGCTGCGCCATCAGCCGGCGCTGCAGGCGGTTGGCGAGGCGGGCGACGACGCCCTGCAGGTGGGCGATCTGCTTGTCGAGGAAGCCGCGCAGACGGTCCAGCTCGGCGGCGTCGCAGAGATCTTCCGCCCGCACCGTCTCGTCGAACTTCGTCGTGTAGACCTTGTAGTCGATCTCCGGGCGGCGGTTGGAGAACGGGAAGTCGTTGCGCGGCGTCTCGCCGGCCTCGCGCGGGTCGGCCCCGTCGTCCTCCTGCGCCTCGCGCTCGACGGCCTCCGCCCCCTCCGCCTCGCCCTCCTGCTCCTCGACGGCGCCGGCCTCGCTCTCCTCGGCAGCGGCGGCCTCGGCGGATTCGCTCTCGCCGGACTGCGCCTCGCTCTCGTCGGCGTTGGTGTCCGACTTGTCGTCGTTCTCGCCGGCCTCGTCGTCGTCCTCGCTCTGGTCGCCGAGCTCCTCGCCCATGTCGAGCGAGGTCAACAGGTCGCGCACGACGGTGGCGAAGGCGCGCTGGTCCTCGAGCGAGCGGCCCAGGCGGTCGAGCGGGCCGTGGCCCTTGTCCTCGATGAAGTCGCGCCAGATGTCGACGAGCTTTCCGGCCGCCGCCGGCGGTGCCTGGCCGGTCAGCCGCTCGCGCACCAAGAGCGCGACGGCGTCCTCGAGGGGCGCGTCGGCGCGGTCGCTGACGTCGGCATAGTTGCCGCGGTGGTAGCGGTCCTCGACCATGGCGTTGAGGTTGTTCGCGACGCCCGCCATGCGGCGCGCGCCGATTGCCTCGCAGCGCGCCTGCTCAACGGCGTCGTAGACCGCGCGGGCGGCGCGGCCCTCCGGCGACAGCGTGCGGTGCAGCTTGGCGTCGTGGCAGGCGAGCCGGAGCGCGATCGAATCGCCGAGGCCGCGCAGCACCGCGACGTCGCGCGGGTTCGGCCGGCGCGGCGGCTCCGGCAGGCGGGCGCGGCCGCCGGAGATGCCCGGCCGGTCGGCGGCGAACGCGACCTCGAGTTCGGGCGCGCGCGCGATCGCCCGCATCGTCACCGTCACCGCCCTCTTCAAGGGCTCGGTCGGTGACTGGTCGCGCGTCCGGTCGGCGGCCATCGCGTTTCGCTCAGCTCATCACGACGTTGACGGACGACTCCGGCAGCTCGACCCCGAAGCAGCGCTGGTAGAACTCCGCCACCAGCGGCCGCTCGAGCTCGTCGCACTTGTTGAGGAAGGTCAGCCGGAAGGCGAAACCGAGGTCGCCGAAGATGTCGGCGTTCTCCGCCCAGGTGATCACCGTGCGCGGGCTCATGACGGTGGAGAGATCGCCGTTCATGAAGGCGTTGCGCGTCATGTCGGCGAGGCGGACCATGCGCGACACCGTCTCGCGGCCGGGGCCGGTGCGGTAATGCGGCGCCTTCGCCAGCACGATGTCGACCTCCTTGTCGTGCGGCAGGTAGTTCAGCGTCACGACGATCGACCAGCGGTCCATCTGGCCCTGGTTGATCTGCTGGGTGCCGTGATAGAGGCCGGAGGTGTCACCGAGGCCGACCGTGTTCGCCGTGGCGAACAGCCGGAACGCCGGATGCGGGCGGATGACGCGGTTCTGGTCGAGCAGCGTCAGCCGGCCCTGCACCTCGAGCACCCGCTGGATGACGAACATCACGTCCGGCCGGCCGGCGTCGTATTCGTCGAAGACCAGCGCGGTGTTCGACTGCAGCGCCCACGGTAGGATGCCGTCGCGGAACTCCGTCACCTGCTGGCCGTCGCGCACGACGATGGCGTCCTTGCCGACGAGATCGATGCGGCTGATGTGGCTGTCGAGGTTGACGCGCACGCACGGCCAGTTGAGGCGGGCGGCGACCTGCTCGATGTGCGTCGACTTACCGGTGCCGTGGTAGCCGGTGACCATGACGCGGCGGTTGCGCGAGAAGCCGGCGAGGATGGCGAGCGTCGTCTCGCGGTCGAACAGGTAGTCCGCGTCGAGGTCGGGCACGTGGCCCACCGGCTCGGAATAGGCCGGCACCTCGAGGTCGGAATCGATGCCGAACACCTGCCGCACGGAGATCTTCATGTCGGGCAGGGTGGAGGGGTCGTAGGTGGTCGCGGTGGTCATCGGTCCTCCGTCGTGCCCGACGCGTCGGGCGCGGGGGGCTTCGTCTTGTCTTCGCGTCACGGGCGGCCGGACGAGGAGGCGTCCGGCAAGAACAGCCTCTTAGCAGAAACCCGCGCCCTTGAGGACGCCGTAGGCCTGGATCACCTGTCGCAGCCGCTCCTCGCAGGAACGGTCGCCACCGTTGGCGTCCGGGTGGTGCAGCTTCACGAGCGCCTTGTAGCGCGCCTTGATCTCGACGGGGGTCGCCGCGGCCTCCAGATCCATGGTGTCGAGCGCCCGGCGCACCATCGCGCTGATCGGCCGCGTCACCTCCGGCTCCGGCGTGCGCGGCGCCGCGTGGGGTCGGCCGAACAGGTCGAACGGATCGCGCGGCGCGCGTGCAGTGGCGCGCGTCGCGGCGCCGCGGCGCGCGTCCGGCTGATCGACGCCGACCTTCCAGGTCGGCCGGTGGCCGGTCAGCGCATCGCGCTGGAAGGCGGCCACCGAGGCGTCGCTCATGCCGGCGAAGTAGTTGTAGGTCTGGTTGTACTGCTTCACGTGATCGAGACAGAAGCGGTGATACTCGCCCTCGCGATGACGGCCGACGGGCGCGCGGTGGCTGCCGCCCTCGCTGCAGCCGGGCCAGGCGCACGGCGGCATCCGCTCGCGCTCGAGGCGCGCCGGGTCGGGCTTGATGCGGATGCGGTCGAACAGTCTCGAGTCGAGCTTCATGGCCCGCGCATTATGGGGAGGGCCGGGACGGCGAACAAGCGCGCCGCACAGCCGCGATCACGCTGTCGTGAGGCGAGCATCGAGGCCGGCCCGCACGGCCGGCCATTCGGCGGCGAGGATGGAGAAGAACACGCTGTCGCGCCAGCGGCCGTCCGGCAGCCGCAACTGGTGGCGCAGCACGCCCTCGCGGGTGGCGCCGAGCTTCGCCATCGCGGCCTGCGACTGCGTGTTGCGCAGGTCGGTCTTGAGCTGCACCCGCTCGAAGCCGAGCTCGTCGAAGGCGTAGCCGAGCAGCAGCCGCTTGGCGGACGGGTTGATCTTGGTGCCGTGCGCCGCGGGGGCGTACCACGTGTAGCCGATCTCGAGCGCACCGTGCTCGGGGCGGATGTCGAACATCCGCGTCATGCCGATGACGGCGCCGTCGTCCGGGCGGACGACGACGAACGGCACGTGGACGTTCGGCTGGGCGAGGCCGTAGGCCATGTCGAGATAGGCGGGAAGCCCGCCGGCCGGCAGCTGCACGATGCCCCACACCCGCTCGTCCTCGCCGAGCGCCAGCAGGGCGGCGCGGTGGCGCTCCTCGAGCGGCTCGAGGCGGACGAAGGGGTTCTCCAGCACGACCGGGAGGACCGGTCGGACGTCGAGGGGTGGGGGAGCGGGATGCGACATGGTGGGCTCCTGGGCGGGCGGCTCCTCGACGCTCGTCGAGCCGCCCGGCGGCAGACTACGGCGACCGGCGCTGCGTTGGGAATGCCGGCGCGTGCGCTTTTCGCTGCCTGCCGCTCCACGACGCGGCCCCCGCTCAGACTGCGGCGGGCTTGCGGGCGAGGATCGCCCCCCTCACACCTCGATCTTCACGTACTCGTAGTCGCCCGGCTTGTTGTCGATGCCGAGCTTCGGCGGCGCAATCCACGAGGCGTAGCGGCCGGGCTCGGTGACGGGCTGCATCAGGGCGGCGATGAAGTCGCCGTCGGCTGCCGACGGCAGCAGGTCGTCGCGCATCGCCTCCCAGGCGTCCTGCGACACCACCTCGCCCGCGGGTGTCGCCCGGACGTTGCGGAACTCGCCGATCTGGCGGTGGAAGGTGACGTGGGGCAGCGCCAGCCGGAACGACACGCCGGCCTTCTCGATCACCTTGTTCCAGCGCTCGACGCTCTTCGCACAGTCGGTGGTGTAGGCGTCGCGCAGCCGCATGTTGAGCGCCGTCAGCGCCGGCTCGTCGACGAGGCGGATGGCGCCGTCGACGACCTTCGCCACCGGATAGGTGTCGGCGGTCAGCCGATGGTCGTCGTCGATGCGCGTCTCGTGGAAGCGCCCCTTCAGGCCGGCATTGTAGAAGTTCGCCGCGTTGGTCGACACCTCCGAGCCGAACAGGTCGAGCGACAGCGCGTAGTGCAGGTTGATCTTCTTCTGGATGGTCGGCAGATCGACGACGCCGAGCGCCCGCACCCGGGCGATGTCGGTCGGATCGTCGATGCCGGCCGCCACCATCGCCTCGCAGGTGCGCTGCACCGTGCGGCCGACGCCGGTCTCGCCGACGAACATGTGGTGCGCCTCTTCCGTCAGCATGAAGCGGCAGGTGCGCGACAGCGGGTCGAAGCCGGATTGCGCCAGGCTTTCGAGCTGCATCTTGCCGTCGCGGTCGGTGAAGCAGGTGAACATGAAGAACGACAGCCAATCCGGCGTCGCCTCGTTGAAGGCGCCGAGCATGCGCGGCGCGTCCTCGCTGCCGGAGCGGCGGCGCAGCAGCTCGTTCGCCTCCTCGCGGCCGTCGCGGCCGAAATATTTCTGCAGCAGGTAGACCATCGCCCACAGGTGACGGCCTTCCTCGACGTTCACCTGGAACAGGTTGCGCATGTCGTAGAGCGACGGCGCGGTCTTGCCGAGGTGGCGCTGCTGCTCGACCGAAGCCGGCTCAGTATCGCCCTGGATGACGATGAGCCGTCTCAGCATCGCCCGATACTCGCCCGGAACCTCCTGCCAGGCCGGCTCGCCCTTGTGCTCGCCGAAGTTGACCAAACGGCCCTCCTCCTGGGGCGCGAGCAGGATGCCCCAGCGGTATTCCGGCATCTTCACGTAGTCGAACTTCGCCCAGCCCTTCGGGTCCACCGACACCGCCGTGCGCAGGTAGACGAGGCTGTCCTGGAAGCCCTCGGGCCCCATGTCCTGCCACCAGTCCAGATAGCCAGGGTGCCAGCCCTCGAGCGCCCGCAGCACCGTCCGGTCCTCGGCGAGGCCGACGTTGTTGGGGATGCGGGTGGTGTAGTCGACGGCGAGGATGCCGGTCATGGCTTGGGTCTCCTGTCTCACACCCGCTCGAAGTCGAAGGCAGGCTTCTGGCCGGTGCCGTAGCGGCCGAGCGCGCCCTCGGGGCCGACGGCGTTCGCCCGCTGGAAGATCCAGTTCTGCCAGGCGGTCAGGCGGGCGAAGATCTTCGATTCCATCGTCTCCGGGCCGGGGAAGCGCAGGTTGGCCTCGAGCCCGGTGAGCCCGTCCGGCGAGAACGCCGCCCGCTGCTCGAGGAAAAGCCGCACCTCGTCGTCCCAGTCGATGTCGTCCATCGCCGTGGTGACGAGGCCGAGCTCCTCGGCCGCTTCGGCCTCCAGCGCCGTGCCGAGGGCGGCGCGGGCCCGCTCCACCGCGGCGTCGTCGCCATAGTGGCGGTTGGCGACCCGCGTCGGTCCGTGCACCATCGGAAAGGCGCCGAAGTTGAGGTCGCCGAGCGACAGCACCGGCGGCGGCTTCCCCTCGCCCTCGCGCTCGCCGATCAGCATGAACGAGCGGTCGGCGGCGAGCACGATCTCGGCGAGCGAGCCGGCGAAGCAGGAGCCGGGCTCGACGAGCGCCACCAGCGTGCGCGAGGTGACGTCGAGGCGCTTCAGCACGCGCTTCCACAGGAGCACGATCTCGTTCGCCAGCCAGTGGTCGATGTTGGCGGCGAGCAGCGCGTCGAAAGCCAGCACCGCTTCCGGATCGCCCTCGCTGCGGAAGACGAGGATGCCGATCTCCGGTTCGTTCATCCGCAAATGCAGGATCGCGTCGTCGAGCTCGCGGGCGAGGCGCAGCGGCCAGAAGGCGGCGCCTTGCTTCATCACACCGGCCATGTCGGCAGGCGGCGGGGCATCCGGGCCTGCGAGCACGATCGTGGCGGTGCGGGCGCGGCAGTCGAGTGTCACCGTCAGCGACGAATAGGCGAGGGACCCCGCGGTGCGACGGCGCTCGATCGGCGCGAGCGCGATGCCGGGGCCGGCGGCGTTGCGCCCGGTGGCGGCCGCCATCGCAGCCGCCCGCGCAGTCACGGCGTCCTCGAGCCGGCTCGTCGGGGCGATCTCGTCGACGAGCTTCCAGGCGACGGCGCGGCGGCCGCGCACGCCCTCCTCGGTGGTGCAGAAGACGTCGGCGAGGTCGCGGCGGACCTTGCGCTTGTCGGTGAGCCGCGTCAGGCCGCCGGTGCCGGGCAGCACGGCGAGCAGCGGCACCTCAGGCAGCGAGACGGCGGCCGTACCGTCGTCGACGAGCAGGATGTGGTCGCAGGCGAGCGCCAGCTCGTAGCCGCCACCGGCCGCCGTGCCGTTGACGACGGCGAGCCAGGCCTGGCCGGAGTGCGCGCTGGCGTCCTCGACGGCGTTGCGCGTCTCGTTGGTGAATTTGCAGAAGCCGACCTTGTGGGTGTGGGTGGCGCCGGCCAGCATGCGGATGTTGGCGCCGGCGCAGAACACCCGCTCCTTGCCCGAACGCAGCACCACGACGCGCACCTCCGGGTGCTCGAAGCGCAGCCTGAGCGCCGCGTCGGCGAGCTCGATGTCGACGCCGAGATCGTAGGAGTTGAGCTTCAGCGGATAGCCCTCGAACAGGCCGCCGTTTTCGTCGACGTCCATCGTCAGCGTCGCAACGGTGCCGTCGACGGCGAGCCGCCAGTGGCGCCAGCGCGACGGGTCGGTGCGGAAGTCGATCTCGGTTGCGCCGTGGGCGAGGCTTTTCTCCGTGACGGCCATCGGCGGTGCGGCTCCTGAAGCTCTTGAATGATAATGCAGCAAGTGCGCGCTAGACAACCACGCATGCCGGAGAAGATGCAGTTTAATTCATCATTATGGCCGTGACCACCACGCGTCCCTCGCCGTGATCCCGCAGCATCCGGTTGGCGAAACCGGCGAGTGCGGCGAGCGTTACCTCCGGTGCCTCGCGCTGCGGGTTGTGTCCGGCACCGTCGATCAGGGCGACATCGACCGGGCAGTAGCACTCCTCCCGCGCGACCTCGATCTGCCGGAGGGTGCCGTACTGGTCGGCCGCACCCTGGACGATCTGCACGGGCACGCGCAGGTAGGCGAGTTCCTCGGTGATGTCGAAGGCGGCGGGGAAGCCGGGGTCGAGCCAGGCGCCGTTCCAGCCGAAGAACGCGCCGTCGACGTCGTCGTGCCAGCGCGCGAGTTTTGTCCGTAGGTCGCCGGTCTCGTAGGCCGTCTTCGCCTCGGCAATCGAGGCGATCGACAGGTCCTCGACGAAGAAGTGCGGCGCGATCAGCGACAGCGCCCGCACCCGGTGGTCCTGCACCGAGCCGGCATAGATCGTCGCGATCGAGGCGCCGTCGGAGTGGCCGAGAAGCAGGCCGCGGCGGAAGCCGATGGCGTCGAGCACCGCCGGTAGCACGGTCAGCGCCTCGCGGTGCATGTAGTCGAGCGGTCGCGGCAGGGCGATCGGGCTCGACCGGCCATAGCCCGCCCGCGACCAGGCGAACACGCCGGCGCCGGTCGCCGCGCTGAGCCGCTCCGGCAGGTCGCGCCACAGCGCCGCCGAGCCGAGGCCCTCGTGCAGCAGCATGATCGTCGGAGCCTCCGACGGCTGCGGCCCGGTGAAACGGTACTCGAGCGAGGCGCCGGCGATCTCCAATCGGCCCTCGGAGGCGAGCGGCGCCGGCGCCGTCATGACGCCTCTCCGCCCGGCGCCTCTCCGGCGGCGTCCATCTCGCGCAGCTTGAAGCGCTGGATCTTGCCGGTCGCCGTCTTCGGCAGGGCGTCGAGCACCTCCACCCAGCGCGGGTACTTCCACGGGCCGACGCTCGCCTTGACGTGATCGCGCAGGCTCGCGTGCAGGTCGCCGGGCGCCGCACCGTTCTTCAGCACCACGTAGGCCTTCGGCTTCAGCAGCCCGTCGGCGTCGGCGTGCGGGATGACGGCAGCCTCCAGCACGGCGGGGTGGGTGACGAGCGCGCTCTCCACCTCGAACGGCGACACCCAGACGCCCGAGACCTTGAACATGTCGTCGGCGCGGCCGCAGTAGACGTAGCGGCCGTCGGCGTCGCGCAGGTACTTGTCACCGGTGCGCGTCCAGCCGCCCTCGAAGGTGCGGCGGCTCTTGTCGCGCTGGTTCCAGTAGCCGTCGGCGGCCGACGGCCCGCGCACCAGCATCTCGCCGACCTCGCCATCGGCGACGTCGGCGCCGGCCTCGTCGGCGAGCCGCACCGCGTAGCCCGGCACCGGCCGGCCGGAGCTGCCGTAGCGGACGTCGCCAGGGGCGTTCGAAACGTAGATGTGCAGCATCTCGGTGGAGCCGACGCCGTCGAGGATCTCGACGCCGAAGCGCCGCGTCCACGCCGTGCCGATCGGCTCGGGCAAGGCCTCGCCGGCCGAGACGCAGAGCCTGAGGCGCGGCGAGCCGGCCTCTGCCGCGGAGGCGGCGTCGCCCAGCATCGCCGCATAAAGCGTCGGCACGCCGTAGAAGATCGACGGCTGGCGCTCGCGCAGGATCTCGAACACCGCCGCCGGCGTGGGCCTGTCCGGCCACAGGAAGCTCGTCGCCCCCACCGCCATCGGGAACGTCAGGGCATTGCCGAGCCCGTAGGCGAAGAACAGCTTCGCCGCCGAATAGCAGACGTCGTCCTCGCGGATGCCGAGCACCTGCCGGGCGTAGGTCTCGGCGGTGGCCTTGAGGCTGGTGTGGACGTGGCGCGTCCCCTTCGGCATCCCCGTCGAGCCGGACGAATAGAGCCAGAACGCCGTCTCGTCCGGGTGGGTGTCGACGGTGTCGAAGCCGTCGCCCTCGCCGGCGAGCGCGTCGTCGAGCGGCGTGTGGACACCGGCATCGCCGCCCGCCACCAGCACCGCCGGCGGGGCGGCGAGCTTCGCCAGCGCCTGCTCCAGCACAGGGAGCAGCGGCGCCGAGACGATGACGGCGCGGGCGCGCGAATCGGCGAGGATGTAGGCGTACTGGTCGGCGGTGAGCAGCGTGTTGAGCGGCACCGGCACGATTCCGGCCCGCATCGCCCCGAGGAAGACGGCCGGCAGGTCGACGGTGTCGAGCATCAACAGCGCCACCCGCTCCTCGCGCCGGATGCCGAGGCGGGTGAGCAGGTTCGCCACCCGCCGCGTCTCGAAGGCGAGCGCGCCATAGGTGAGCGAGCGCCCCGGATCGACGAACGCGACCTTGTCGGCGCGGCCGGCGGCGAGGTTGCGATCGAGCAGTTCGGCGGTCGCGTTGAAGGCGCCCGGCATGCATCGTCCTCCCCAGGCCGATTTGGTGTTCGTGCCGCTGAGGCGGTCTGCGCCGGCGTGCGACAACTTGGCATTATAATTCATCTAACGCCGCCGCATCGATTGCTGTCAACGCGAGGCGGCATTATCGTTCGTGATCGTGGATCCGGAAACCGACAGCGCCACCGAAACCGACGTCGCAGCACGCGGATCCTCCGCCCCGTCGGGCGATCTGGACGGCGGCCGCGGCGAGCGCGCGGGAGTCGACGGCGGCGGTGCCGCCCGTAGCGCCGGCGGCGAACGTCGCGGTGACGATGCCGCCTTCCTCGCCGAACTCGGCCGCCGTGTCCGCCAGGCGCGCGCCGTGCGCGGCGTGTCGCGCAAGCTGCTCGCCCGCCAGGCCGGCATCTCGGAGCGCTACATCGCCGAGCTCGAGGCCGGGCGCGGCAACGTCTCGATCATGCTCTTGCGGCGCATCGCGGCGGCGATGGGAACGACGGCTGCGGAGCTCGTCGCCGAACAGGCGGCCCCGCCGGAGTGGCCGCTGCTGCAGGCGCTGCTGCGCACCGCAAACCCCGGACAGATCGCGGCGGTGCGGTCGCTGCTCGCTGGCACTGGTCCGCTCGCCGGACCAGCTGCGGCGTCGCAGCGGGTAGCGCTGATCGGGCTGCGCGGCGCCGGCAAGTCGACCCTCGGCCGCCGCCTTGCCGAACGTCTCGGCTGGCCGTTCGTCGAGCTCAACGCCGAGATCGAGGCGGCGACGGGCCTGTCCGTCGGCGAGATCTTCGCTCTCTACGGCCAGGACGGCTACCGGCGCTTCGAGCAGACGGCGCTCGGCGCCGTCGTCGCCCGCCCGGGACCACTGGTGCTCGCCACCGGCGGCGGCGTCGTCGCCGACCCGCTGACCTACGAGACGCTGCTGTCGGCCTTCCTCACCGTCTGGCTGAAGGCCGAGCCCGAGGAGCACATGGCGCGCGTCCGTGGCCAGGGCGACCTCCGCCCGATGGCCGGCGACGGCGCGGCCATGCAGGAGCTGCGCACGATTCTTTCGAGCCGCGAGCCGCTCTACGCCCGCGCCGCGGCGACGCTCGATACCGCCGGCCTCGATGTCGCGGCGGCGGCCGACCGCCTCGCGGCGCTGGTCGCCACGCGGCTCGGCGTCGCCGCCGCCTGAGCGACGGTCGCCCGGGCCCCGCGCGTGCTACAGCGCGAATGCCGTCGCGAAGGGGTGGAAGCGCACCGTCTCGCCCGTCTCCACGTCACCGCCATCCGCCGGCAGCTCCGCCAGGCCGTCGGCGGCGGCGAGCGGCAAGAGCCGCGCCGAACCGCCACGGCCGAGGCTGGCGATCGTCGGCCGTCCGTCGTCGGTGCGGCCGGTGATCGCCGCCGGCAGGAATTCCGTCCGCCCGGGGCGGTGCCGGATCGGCTCGGCGGCTTCGGCCGGGAAACCGCCGCGTTCCGGCGCCGCCGCACCGGCGAGCCGCGCCGCCAGCGGCCGGCCGAACAGCAGCAGCCCGACCATCGCCGCCACCGGGTTGCCGGCGAGCGCCAGCACGGCGGTGCCGCCGAGGCGGCCGACGGCGATCGGCTTGCCGGGCCGGAGCGCCAGCTTCAGCGACCGGCAGCTGCCGCCGGCCCGCCGGATGGCGTCGGCCACCGCGTCCGCCTCGCTGCCGGCCACGCCGCCGGAACTCACCACCAGGTCGAGATGGCGGGCCGCGCCGGCGAGCACGGCGGCCACTGCCTCGATACGGTCGGCGACGGCGCCGAGATCGACCACCTCGAAGGCCGGGCCGGCGATCAGGGCCGTCAGCATCGGCCGGTTGCTGTCGACGATGCCGTTCGGACCGGGCTCCGTGCCGGGCTCCACCAGCTCGTCGCCGGTCGATAGCACGCCGACGCGCAGCCGCCGCCGCACCGTCAGGCGCGCGACGCCGGCGGCGGCGAGGATGGCGAGATGCCGCGCGTCGAGCACGCTGCCCGCCCGCACGATGACGGTGCCTGGGGCGACGTCCTCGCCGCGGCGGCGGATGTTGGCGCCGGTCGACGGCGGCTGCGGCACCGTCAGTTGGTCGCCGTCGCGGACGGTGCGCTCCTGGGCGATGACGGCGGCGACACCGTCCGGCACGCGCGCGCCGGTCAACACCCGTACGGCGACGCCCGGTGCGGCGATGGCATCGGCCGCATGGCCGGCGGCGGCGCGGCCGACCACCTGCACCGACACCGGCCCGCCGCCGAGATCGGCGGCGCTGAGGCCGTAGCCGTCGACGGCGGCGTTGTCGAAGCGCGGCAGCGGCACCGTGGCCGGGATGTCGGCGGCGGCGACGCGGCCGCGGGCGGCGGCGAGGGGAACGTCGTAGACGCCGTCGACCGGCGCGATGCCGTCGAGCACGATCGCCGCCGCCGCCTCCGGCGAGAGCAGGTCGCCGCCGTCGTTGCGATGGTGGCGGTCGGCGGGATCGGCCGGCACGACGGACATTTGTGCTTCTCCCGGCGGGGCGCGACAGTTCACCGGTGACGCTACAGGTCGGGGCCGCCGCTGTCTGCGAAACGGCCGTCGCCCTGGTCGGAACCCGGTGGCGCCGGACCATGCCGGCGCGCGATTGACGGGCCGCGAGGGGCGGTGCCTGATGCGGTGGTTTCCGCGATTCTCCGGTGAGAGATGCCCACGACCACGAGACAGAGCCGTGTGCGGCTCCGCCGCATCCGGCACATGGACTACGACCTCGTCCGCAAGGTGTCGTTCCAGTCGCTGTCGTTCTTCGGCACCATCGCCTTGATGGTGGCCGTCGCCTTCAACATGGGCCTGTTCTCCCGCTTCGGCATCCTGTTCATCTCCGTGCTCAACCCGCGGGACATGGTGATGACGGCCTTCGCCATCATCGCGTTCCTGGCCATCTTCTACGGAGCGGCGCTCGCCTTCGTCTCGCAGGCGACGCTCGCCTACGAGATCGGCATCGTGCTGCGGCGCCGCCGGCCGCGGGGAATGATCCGTCCGTTCGTCGTCGCCGCGGGATCGGCTTTGGTGATCGCGGTGCTGCTCGCCGGCTTCTTCTACCGCTTCGCCACCTACCGCGGCGTCGACGTCCCCCCTTTGATGATGGTGGCGCTCGGCGCCTCGATGGCCGTCCTCGTGCTCTCGTCGGCCTTCATCACCGCGGCGCGCCGCCGGGCGGCCATCGCGCTCGGGGCCCTGCACCTCGCTTCGCTCGCCTTCACCAGCCTGCTGTTCGGCGTCGTCGTCGCCGAGATCCGCCAGCACGTGCCGAGCACCATCGTGTTCAACGACGGCAAGGAGATCGTCGCCGGTGTCGTCCTGGTGACGAGCGAGGCGGTGTTCTACCGCCTGCCGAAGGAGGGCGGCGGCTTCACCTCGCACTTCGCCCGCTCGGCGACTGTCGCCGACGTGCACCAGTGAGCAAAGGCACGTGAGCCGTCCCGCGCGGCGCGGCCATGCCAGAGGCTGTTAGGGACCATGGATAGGGCTTGGGCGTCGGCGACTCTGCCCGAGTGCCAGGAGCTTGGCACGGGCAAGCCATCCGGCTTGCCCGTGACGAGCGACGCCGCAATCGGGCAGAATCGCCACGCCGCTTCGCGGTGAGGTGAAACAGGCTGACCGCCGCGTCGCATCGCTTGCCGATACGGATGTATCGGCTGCGCGACGCTTCTTGCGGTCTGCCTGTTTGACCTCACCCAAGCCCTATCCATGGTCCCTAACAGCCTCTATGGCAGGCGCATGATCGACGCAGCGATTCGACCGGCATCGCGATGACCGAACCGTCCCGCCTGATCTCGCCGGAGCGGCGCGGCGACGACGCCGACGTGGCGCTGCGGCCGCAGCGGCTCGCCGACTTCGTCGGCCAGCGGCGCCTCTGCGACAACCTCTCGGTGTTCGTCGAGGCGGCGCGCTCCCGCGGCGAGGCGCTCGACCACGTGCTGCTCGTCGGCCCGCCCGGCCTCGGCAAGACGACGCTCGCGCAGATCGTCGCCCGCGAGCTCGGCGCCTCGTTCAAGGCGACCGCCGGGCCGGTGATCGCCAAGGCCGGCGACCTCGCGGCGCTGCTCACCAACCTTGAGGACCGCGACGTCCTGTTCATCGACGAGATCCACCGGCTCGCGCCCGCGGTCGAGGAGATCCTCTATCCGGCCATGGAGGATTTCGTGCTCGACCTGATCATCGGCGAAGGGCCGGCGGCGCGCTCGGTGCGCATCGACCTCGCCCGCTTCACGCTGGTCGGCGCGACGACGCGGCTCGGCCTTTTGACCAATCCGCTGCGCGACCGCTTCGGCATTCCCCTGAGGCTCGAGTTCTACGGCATCGACGAGCTCGAGCAGATCGTGCGGCGCGGCGCCGGCCTGCTCGGCATCGGCCTGTCCGACGACGGCGCCACCGAGATCGCCCGCCGCGCCCGCGGCACGCCGCGCATCGCCGGCCGGCTGCTGCGTCGCGTCCGCGACTTCGCCGCCGTCGCCGGCTCCGCGGTGATCGACCGGCGCGTCGCCGACGACGCGCTGATCCGCCTGGAGGTCGACGCCGCCGGCCTCGACACCCTGGATCGGCGCTATCTGAGGGTGATCGCCGAAAGCTTCTCCGGCGGGCCGGTCGGCATCGAGACGATCGCCGCGGCGCTGTCGGAGCCGCGCGACGCGCTCGAGGAGATCGTCGAGCCCTACCTGATCCAGCTCGGCCACGTGCAGCGCACGCCGCGCGGCCGGCTGCTCACGCCTGCGGCCTTCCGCCACCTCGGGCTGACGCCGCCGGCGACGCTGCCAGCCGACCAGATGGGATTGTTCGAGCCGGAGGCGTGATCGCGGCGGGGAGCGATCAAGCCGCGCCCGCCTTCCAGGCCGCGTGGCCGTTCGCTCAGTTCGGCTTCTCGCTGGCCCACGCGGTGATCGCCTGGTCGATGGCGGCGGCGCCGTCCGATCCCTTCTCGACCGTCAGGATGGCGCGACGGCCGTTGTCGTAGAGCATCGGCAGGTCGATCCAGCCACGATCCTTCAGGAGCTCCAGATTGTGCGTCTCGTCGGTCTCCGACGACGACAGCGCGATCCAGAAGAGGCCGTCCGAGACGCGCGCCGAGGCGCCGATGAGGGCGTCGCCGCGGGCGTTCTCGGTGACCTTCATGATCAGGCCCGGCAGGTTCGAGATGCCGCCGCCGGGGAACTCCACCGGCAGCTCGAAGGCGACCTCGATTAGGTGGCTCGCCGGCAGCGCGTCGTCGCGGTTGCGGCGGAAGATGATCGTCGTCGTCGCCTGGCGCTCAGGGACCGCGATGGTCGCCCGCACGATCGGCTCGGGCGGCGCGCCGCCGATCGATTCGCGCACCATCTCCCACTTCACGTCGCCCTTCAGCGCCGCCCCCTTGGCGCCGGCGGTCTCGCCCTCCTCGTAGAGGATGCCGCGCGACGGGCCGGTCATGCCGGCGGCCTCGGGCGAGGGCGCGACCTCCGCCGCCGGGTCCGCGGCGGCACCATCGGCGGGCGCCGCGCCATCGCCGGGCGGGGCCGCCGCATCCGGAGCCGGGGCGGGGGAGGCGTCGCCGGCCGGCGGCGGCACGATCGCGCCGCCGTCGTCGGCCGCGTCCGGGGTCTGCGGGGTGACGATGCGGGTGGTTGGCACGGCGCGCGTGTCGGTGGCTGCGGGGGCGCCGTTCTGGCCGTTCGCCGACGGCAGGCGGTCCTCGTCCTTCGGCGCCAGTTGCTCGCCGCCGTTCTGCGCCTGTGTCGCGGTGCGGCGCTGCGCCGGCTGCGGGTCCTCGGCGAGCATCGAATCGATCTGTGCCAGCAGCACGTCGCGGTAGAGGTAGGCGGCGGCGGCGCCGCCGGCGACGATGACCAGCACGACCAGCGCCGCGATCAGCGGGCCCCAGTTGCGCCGTCGCTTCGACGGCAGCCGCAGCGGTGCCGCGTCCGGCGGCAGGTCGAGCCAGGCGGCGTCCGCATCGGCGGCCTCGCCCTCGGGCGCGTCCGAGACTGCGGCGCCGGCGTCGTCCTGCGTGTCAGCGGGCTCCTCGCCGCGGCCGAGGCGCGCCAGACGGCGCTTCTCCTTGCGCGCCTGACGATCCTCGCGGCGGCCGCCGCGCTCGTCGCCGTCATCGCCGTCGAGCTCGTCGCCGGGAATGCCGGGGAGCGGTGCGACGATGGCGCCGGCCGACGCCTCCGGACGCGGCGGCCGGGCCGCCTCGGCGCGGGGCGGCGGGACGACGGGTCCGGTGGTCGCATCGGGACGCCGCGTCGGGGGCAGGCGGGGCGCGTCGGCCCGCGCAGTGTCGGTCTCGGCGCCGTCGTCGCGGCGCATGCCGTCGAGCGACGGAGCCGACGTCTTCGGCGCCGGTGGCGGGGCATTGTCCGGGCGGGGAACCGGCGAACGCGGCTCGGCCCGCAAAGGCGCCTCGATGCGCGGTGCCGGCCGCGGCGGATCGAGGCGGCGCGCCTCCGGGCGAGGGGCATCGGTCCGCGGTGCCTCGCCGGCTGGCGGCTCGGTCTTCAAGGCGTCGGGCTTGCCTGGCTCCGACTTGCCTGGCTCCGACTTGCCGGGCTCCGACTTGCCTGGCTCCGACTTGCCTGGCTCCGACTTCGCGGCCTCGACCTTGAGCGTCTCGGGTTTGGGCGTCTCGGGCCTGGAAGCCTCCGGCTTGCCCGCCTCGGGGCGCGGCGGCTCTGCTCTCGGCGCCTCGGCGCGGGACGGCTCGGGACGGGTGATCGGGGGGCGGGGTGGCGGCTCGCGGCGCGGCTCGGCCGCCGCAGGCGGCGGCGCGGCGGGAGCCGCGGGTCGCGGCGGCGCGGAGCGGGCGACGTCGGCCTCGATGCGGCGCACCGCCTCCTCGAGCGACAGCCGCTGCTTGGCGATCTCGGCGGCCGGAAGCGGCGGCTGGATCGTCTCGAGCTGACGGACGAGGGCGGCGCGCGCCTTGTCGTAGATGGCGCGCCGGCCGGCGCCGGAGTTCTCGGGGAGCGCGGACACGGCCCGCTGCAGGACGGTATAGTAGTCTGCCATGTCCTGTCCGGTCGGTGCCCTGTCCGTATCGTCCGTGCGCCGTGCCGCCTACGCGCGCCCGCCGGCATTTTCGAGGCGGGACCGCGGCAGCCGTCGACGGGTTTGGAAGGAACCCCGGCGACGCCCGAGCGCCGCCCGGCCGATGCAGATTCGCCGCTTAGCTCTTAGCTTTGAAACGGGTCCGCGACAAGGATGGTGTCCTCGCGCTCGGGGCTGGTCGACAGCATCGCCACCGGCGCCCCGATCAGCTCCTCGACGTGGCGGACATACTTGATCGCCTGCGCGGGCAACTCGGCCCAGGTGCGGGCGCCCCGCGTCGTCTCCTTCCAGCCGGCCATCGTCTCGTAGACCGGCTCGACGCGCGCCTGCGCCGACTGTTCGGCGGGCAGGAAGTCGAGCTCGCGGCCGTCGAGGCGGTAGCCGACGCAGATCTTCAGCTCGTCGAGGCCGTCGAGCACGTCGAGCTTGGTCAGCGCGATGCCGTCGATGCCGGCGGTGCGCACCGTCTGGCGCACGAGCGCCGCGTCGAACCAGCCGCAGCGCCGCTTGCGGCCGGTGACGGTGCCGAACTCGTGGCCGCGCTTGCCGAGGAAGTCGCCGACGGCGTCCGTGAGCTCGGTCGGGAACGGCCCCTCGCCGACGCGGGTCGTGTAGGCCTTGGTGATGCCGAGCACGTAGTCGAGCGCGCCGGGGCCGATGCCGGCGCCGGCGGCGGCCTGGCCGGCCACCGTGTTCGACGAGGTGACGAACGGATAGGTGCCGTGGTCGACGTCGAGGAGGGCGCCCTGCGCACCCTCGAACAGGATGCGCCGGCCGTCGCGCCGCGCCTGGTCGAGGATGCGCCAGGTGGCGTCCATGAACGGCAGCACCTGGTCGGCGACGCTGGCGAGCTCGTCATAGAGCACGGAGGCCTCCACCTCCGGCTCGCCGAGCCCGCGGTGGAGCGCGTTGTGGTGGGCGAGCAGCCGGTCGATCTTGGCGGGCAGCGTCGAGAGGTCGGCGAGGTCGACGAGGCGGATGGCGCGACGGCCGACCTTGTCCTCGTAGGCCGGGCCGATGCCGCGCTTGGTGGTGCCGATCTTCGTGCCGGTGGTGGCGTTCTCGCGCAGCGCGTCGAGCTCGCGGTGGACGGAGAGGATCAGGCAGACCGTGTCGGCGATCTTCAGCGTCTCCGGCGACACGGCGACGCCCTGCGCGGCGAGCTTGGCGATCTCGCCGACGAGGGCGTGGGGGTCGAGCACGACGCCGTTGCCGATGACGCCGAGCTTGCCGGGACGCACGACGCCGGAGGGCAGCAGCGACAGCTTGTAGCTGACGCCGTCGATGACGAGGGTATGGCCGGCATTGTGGCCGCCCTGGAAGCGCACGACGACGTCGGCGCGCTCCGACAGCCAGTCGACGATCTTGCCCTTCCCCTCGTCGCCCCACTGCGATCCGACGACGACGACGTTGCCCATGACGCGTTCCCTGAGCCTGCCCGCACGACGCCAGCGCCGCGCGGGCATCCGGGCGGCGTTGACGAGGCTCTATAGCGGAAACAGGCGCCCGTTGGGAGGCGTCGTCGTCAGACCGTCGCAAACGCGCGTTCGGTCGGGTAGGGCTCGCGCCAGGCGTCGATGGCGTTCAGCCGGTCGTGCCAGCGGGCGACGGCCGGGTAGTCGCCGAGCGGGATGCGGGATTCTGCGGCCCACGGCAGCGTCGCGGCGACGGCGAAGTCGGCGACGGTCGGCGCTTCGCCGACCAGCCAGCGGCGGCCGGCGAGGTGATCGTCGAGGACGGCTGCAAACGGCCTGAGGCGCGTGGTCGCCTCCGTCACGGCCGCCGCGTCGGGGGCGCCGATGCCGAACTTCGCCTTGATGACGTGCTCGAAATAGAGCGTTCCGGCGTGGTTGGAGAAGTGGTCGGCGTCCCAGCTGAGCCAACGCATCACCTCGATCAGGCGGGCGTCGTCGGTGGGCAGGAAGTCGGATCCGGCCTTGCGGGCGAGGTAGCCCATGATGGCGTTCGCCTCCCACAGGCGGAAGTCGCCGTCGGTGAGCGCCGGCACCTTGCCGTTCGGGTTGATGGCGAGGTAGCCCGGCCGCTTGTGCTCGCCCTTGCCGAGGTCGACCGGCACGAACTCCACCGGCGCGGCGAGATAACGAGCGGCGGCGCAGGCCTTCCGCGGGTTCATGGTGTCGGAGAAGTAGAGCTTCATGGGGGTCTCCTGTTCGAAGGGGCGCGGGTTCAGGTTCGCGCCATCACTTAACTAATTAGTAAAGTATGTGGATCGCAGGACACCTGTCAAGGACGCGGTAGGCTGGCTCGAACCGACAGCCGAGGAGCGAACGGCAAACCCTCCCCCCTCGCGGGGGAGGGTAGGGAGGGGGGGTGCCACGAACTCGGCGCTCACTCGGGGCAGAGAGTCTTTTCGCCGCGCTGCCGCGCGGCACCCCCTCCCGTCGGCTCCGCCGCCGACCTCCCCCGCCAGGGGGGAGGGCTTCTGCACACTCTGCGCATCGATCGCGGCTTGACCCCGTCGCCCGCTCGCGTCATACTTAACTCGATGGTTAATCAAATGCACCCCTCGCTCGACCGCACCTTCGCGGCGCTGTCCGACCCGACCCGGCGGGCGATCGTCGCGAGGCTCGGCGACGAGACCGCTCTCAGCGTCAGCGAGCTCGCCCGGCCGTTTTCGATGTCGCTGCCGGCGGTGATGAAGCACCTCGACGTGCTCACCGACGCCGGCCTCGTCACCCGCACGAAGGTCGGGCGGACGGTCACCTGCCGGCTGGAGGCGGAGCCGATGCGCGAGGCCGTGGCCTGGCTCGAGCGCTACGAACGCTTCTGGACGGCGAGCCTCGACCGGCTGGTCGCGCTCGTCGAAGGCGAGGCGGCGGAGGAGCGGCGCGCTGGCCCTGCGGCCGTCGCCGGGCCGGCGGAGGCAGCCGGATCTCCCGCCGCCAAGTCGGGTGCAGCCAAGTCGGGTGCAGCCAAGTCGGATGCAGCCAAGTCGGATGCAGCGAAGTCGGATGCAGCGAAGGACGACACGCCATGACCGCACCAGCCGAGCGCGCGACCCGCGCACCCGCTCCGTCGGAAGACCGCGCCGCGTCCAGTGCGGGACGGCCGGCGGCGTCGACCGGCGCTCCGCCCGCGTCGCAGCCCGGCAAGCCGAGCCTGATGCTGCGCCGGCGGATCGCCGCGCCGCAGGCGAAAGTCTTCGCCGCCTGGACGCGGCCCGAGCAGCTGGCGAAGTGGTTTGGTCCCGAGGGCACGCAGGCGGCGACCGCCGAGCTCGATGTGCAGGTCGGCGGCCGCTACTTCATCCGCTTCCGCATGGCGGACGGCGAGGAGCACGGCGTCGGTGGCGCCTACCGCGAGGTCGCGCCGCCGGAGCGGCTGGTGTTCGACTGGGCCTGGCAGTCGACGCCGGAGCGCGTCTCGCTGGTGACACTGCGCTTCGCCCCGGACGGCGACGGCACGCTGTTCACGCTGATCCACGAGCAGTTCGCCGACGATGCGGCGCGCGACAGCCACGAGCACGGCTGGACCGGCTGCCTCGACCGGCTGGTCGCCTTCTTCGCGTGACGCGCGTTCGTCGAGGGATCGGGGCTGGGGCAGACCGGAGAGGATGAAGGCCATGCAGACGCACCAGGTCGTGTCCCGCGCGGACTGGCTCGCCGCCAGAACGGCCCTGCTGGAGCGCGAGAAGGCGCACACCCGGGCCGGCGACGCGCTCGCCCGCGCCCGCCGCGCGCTGCCGTGGGTGGCGGTGGAGAAGGACTACGTCTTCCAAACCGAGGAGGGGCCGCGCAGCCTCGCCGAGCTGTTCGACGGGCGCAGCCAGTTGATCGTCTACCACTTCATGTTCGGCCCGGGCTGGACCGAGGGCTGCACCGGCTGCTCCTACCTCGCCGACCACTATGACGGCGCCAACCTGCACCTCGCCCACCACGACGTGACGCTGCTGGCGGCGTCGCGGGCGCCGCTCGCCGAGTTCCTGCCGTTCAAGCGGCGGATGGGCTGGCGCTTCCCCTGGGTGTCGTCGGCCGGGAGCGACTTCAACTACGACTTCGACGCGAGCTTCCGCCCGGAGGACGTCGCGGCTGGCAGGACCACCTACAATTACCGGCCCTACGACGGCGACATGCAGGACCTGCATGGCCTCAGCGTCTTCGTGAAGGACGCGGACGGCCGCATCTTCCACACCTACTCGACCTACGGCCGCGGCGGCGACGGGCTGATCGGCACCCACCACTTCCTCGATCTCACGCCGAAGGGCCGCGACGAGGCGTCGACGATGGACTGGGTGCGCCTGCACGACCGCTACGAGGACGCCGCGGCGAAGCCGCACGGAGGCCCCGCCGAGACCGCCTCCTGCTGCGTGGCCGAGTAGCGCGAAGGCACCTGACGGGCCGGAGCGGAACCGGCGCGGCGGCATTTACATTCGAACGGCGGCGGGGATTATGGCGTCCCCGCCGGGCGACCTTTGCCCGACCCGCCGCCAGCGGCCCCTCGCTCAGCGGGGTTCGCCGCCAGGATCAGCGCCCGTCCATGACCCGTCCGGCGATCGCGCGCCTGAAGCGCGCCTTCGACAATCCCTACCTGCTCCTGACGATCCCGCCGCTCTGCTGGGGCTCCAACATCGTGCTCGGCCGCTACATCGCCGGGCACGTGCCGCCGGTGGCGCTGTCCGAGGTGCGCTGGGTCGGCGCCTTCCTGCTGCTGCTGCCGTTCACCTTCGCCCACGTGCGCCGCGACTGGCCGGCGATCCGCCGCCACCTGCCGATCCTGCTGCTGCTGTCGCTCACCGGCATCACCCTCTACAACACGCTCGCCTATGCGGCGCTGCAGGAGACGGCGGCGCTCAACGGCCTGCTGATGCAGTCGGTGATGCCGCTGATGATCGGGCTGTGGTCGCTGATCCTCTATCGCGACCGGCTGACCGGCTTCCAGCTCGCCGGCATCCTCTGCTCGCTCGCCGGCGTCGTGGCGATCGTCACGCGCGGCGACCCGGCGACGCTCTTTACGCTGACGATCAACCGCGGCGACGCGATCATGGTGTTCGCGGTCGGCGTCTACGCGCTCTACTCGGCGCTGCTGAAGCGCCGGCCGGCGATCCACCCGCTGTCGTTCCTCACCGTGTCGATCGGCCTCGGCGCAGTGATGCTGACGCCGGCGTTCGTGTGGGAGATGTCGACCGGCTACGTCCTCCAGGGCGACGGACTGACGGTCGCGACCGTCGTCTACGTCATCCTGTTCCCGTCGCTGCTCGCCTATTTCACCTTCAACCGCGGCGTCGAGCTGGTCGGGCCGAACCGCGCCGGGCCGTTCTTCCACCTCATCCCGGTGTTCGGCTCGGCGATGGCGATCCTCTTCCTCGGCGAGGCGCCGGCCTGGTACCACGGCGTCGGCTACGCGCTGGTGCTCGCCGGCGTGGCGCTGTCGCAGCGACGCGGCCGCCGGCCGCCTAGGCCCGCCGCTCGGCGGTGAAGCGGGCGGCGGCGACGAGGATCGCCGCCTTCTCCCGATAGGGCGCCAACAGCGCGGTCGCCTCCTCCACGAGCTCCGCGAGCCGCCGCCGCGCCCAGTCCTCGCCCCGCAGCGCCACCAGCGTCGCCTTGCCGCGCTCCGCGTCCTTGCCGGTGCGCTTGCCGACGGCGTCCGCCGAGGCGGTGACGTCGAGCAGATCGTCGGCGAGCTGGAAGGCGGAGCCGACGAGGCCGGCATAGCGGGCGATGCGCCGCCGGTCGTCGTCCGGCGCCTGTGCCACGATCGCGCCCATCTCGGCGCTCGCGACGATCAGCGCGCCGGTCTTCATCGCCTGCAGCCGTTCCACCGCGTCGTCGTCGAGCTCCTCTCCCTCGGCGGCGAGGTCGAGGGCCTGGCCGCCGACCATGCCGTCGGCGCCGGCGGCGCGGGCGAGCGCCTGGACGAGCGCGATACGTACGCCGGCGTCGGGATGCACGGCGGGATCGGCGAGGGCCTCGAAGGCGAGCGTCAACAGGCCGTCGCCGGCGAGGATCGCCGTCGCCTCGTCGAACGCCTTGTGCACCGTCGGCCGGCCGCGGCGCAGGTCGTCGTCGTCCATCGCCGGCAGGTCGTCGTGCACGAGGCTGTAAGTGTGCAGGCACTCGATCGCCGCGCCGGCCGCCGCCGCGCCCGCTTCGTCGCCGCCGAACAGCCGCGCCGCCTCGATCGTCAGGAACGGCCGGAAGCGCTTGCCGCCGCCGAGCAGCGCGTAGGCCATCGCCTCGCGCACCCGCTCGGGGACCCGCGCGCCGAGCGACGGCCCGACGATCACGGCGAGCCGCGCCTCGGTGAGCCGCACGGCGGCGGCGAGGCGCTCGTCGAAGGACGGATCGGTCGGCACGGGACCCTCTCGGAGCGTCGCTGCGGGGCAGGAGGCGTCCGCATGCGACGGCGCGCCGCCGCCGTCAAGCGGCCGAGCGTGACCGAAACGTCGCCTGCCGCCCTTGCGGTCGAGATGTGTCAGGCTTTCGACACGAAGTCGCGGCAGAAACCGGCCGCGACGCCCCGCTGCGATGCCGAACGCCGCGCTCGTCGCTGGCCGCCCGTCGCCGGGCGTCGTAGCATCCGCCGGCGCCGCCGCGAGGAGCCGAACCGCCGTGAACGAAGTCGACCTGCAGATGGGACGGGCGCCGCGGGCCGAGCGCCGTCCGGCGCCGCCGCCGCTGCTGCCGCCGCACCCGGTCGCGCGCTGGCTGCTGGTCATCGTGCTGATCGCCGGCGCCTACTTCTTCCGCGGCTTCCTGGTGCCGGTGCTGGCGGCGCTGATCATCGGCTTCGCCAGCTGGCCGCTCTATTCCCGCCTCGTGCGCGCCGTCGGCGGAAACACCACCTATGCGGCGACGATCGCGCTTCTGACCATCATCGCCGTGCTCGTGCTGCCGATCGTGATCGCCATCTCCTACGCCGTCGAGGAGGCGCGCATCTGGGTGCAGTGGCTCCTGGAAGCGAACCGCTCCGGCGCGCCGGTGCCGGACTGGATCGAGGCGCTGCCCTTCCTCGGCGACTGGCTGGCCGGCCAGTGGAACGACTACCTCAATCGCCCGCACGCCCTCGGCGAGCTCGTCACCATCACCAGCGGCGAGAACATCGGCAACATCTACCGCCTGGCGCTGGCCGCCGGCGGGCAGACGTTCCACTTCGTGCTGTCGATGCTGTTCATGCTGATCGCGCTGTTCTTCGTCTACAAGGACGGGTTGTTGCTGGTGGCGCAGCTCGACCGGGTCGGCGAGCGCATCCTGCCGACGCGCTGGCAGACGTTTTCGCGCGTCGTGCCGGCGACGATCAGCGCCACCGTCGTCGGCATGGGCATCATCGCCATCGGCGAGGGCATCGTGCTCGGCTTCGCCTACTGGATCGCCGGGATTCCCTCGCCGGTGTTCTTCGGCGTCATCACCGGCATCATGGCGCTCATTCCCGGCGGTGCGCCGACGGCGGTGATGCTCGGCACCCTCTACCTCGTCGGCAGCGGCAAGCTGATCGCCGGCGTGGCGCTGCTCGCGTGGGGCTCGATCGAGCTGTTCATCGTCGACAAGACGCTGCGTCCGCACCTCGTCGGCGGCCCGATCAAGCTGCCGTTCCTCGCCACCTTCTTCGGGCTGATCGGCGGCGTCGCCACCTTGGGGCTGGTCGGGCTGTTCGTCGGGCCCGTGCTGATGGCGTTGCTGGTGGCGATCTGGCGCGAATGGCTGCGTGGTCCCGAGGACGTGCCTCCCGCGCCAGTGTGAGCGAAGCCTCGAATTGCGAGCGGCGCGCCCACCCCGCTCAGCCGCCGGTTCCATCGGCCGCATAGGCGCGCTCCAGCATCTGCCGGCATTCCTCGGCGAGCTGACGCCCCGCCTCGTCGCAGCGCTCGGCGATGTCGCGCAGATCGCGAATCGCCACGTCCACCGCCGTGTAGAGGTCGATGTCGAGGTCGTCCGGCGGCGGCACGGCACGGCTGCGGAACGGGATCACGTTGGCCATCGGCACTCTCTCGCCGGCGAATCGGAACGATGCGCCCGCGCCGATGGGAGCCGCCAAAGGTTAACGCCCTGCCACCGACCGGCGGGCACCGCAGCGCCCGCCGGCATCCGGTCGTGATCGCGATCGCCCGTCAGGCGGCGGCGGCCGCCTGTGCTGCCGCTTCCGTCGCGAGCATGCGCTGCAGCGCCGGGCGCGCGGTGATGCGGTCGTAGTGGGCGCGGTAGTTCGGGTAGGGCGCCACGTCGAGCTTCAGCGCGTGCTTCGCCCAGTGCATGAAGACGAAGGCGTAGGGGTCGGCGACGGAGTAGTTTCCGAGCAGCCACTCCTTGCCGGCGAGCAGCTTGTCGACGCCGGCGAAGGCCTGCGCCGTCGCCTCGCCGGCGAGGCGCTTCACCGCCTCCTCCGAGCCCGGCATGTCGCAGAAGGCGGCCGGGCGGAAGAAGCGGCCGATCACCGGATGGACGCCGGAGGAGAACCAGCCGAGCAGCGACAGCGCCTCGCTCGCCTCCCACGTGCCTGGCGCCGGCATCAGCTTCGCCTCCGGCTTCGACCAGCCGAGGAAGGAGAGGATCGCGACGTTCTCGGTCAGGCGCTTGCCGTCCACCTCGAGAGCCGGAACCTTCTGCTTCCAGTTGATCGCGGCATAGGCGTCGGTCTTGTGCTCGCCCTTGCGCAGCATCACGGGCTTCGCCTCGAAGGGCGAGCCGAGTTCCTCGAGCACCGCATGGGCGGCCATCGAGCAGGCGCCGGGGGAGAAGTAGAGCGTGTTCATCGGGAAGGCCTCGTCGGCAGGGGAAGGCGGCAGGGGAAGGCGGCAAGGAAAAAACGAAGGGGCTGCGGGGAGGTGCGCCCTGCGCCCCCGTGCCTATGTCATCGCGGCGGCCCCCTCGAACAAGGTTCGATCGTTGCACGGACCGTCACTACGACGGCGGCGTGTCGCCGCTCCCCTTCGTCAACCGGACGAGCATGACGACCGACGCCAGGATCGTGAGCGCACCGGCCCACTGCACCGGGGTCAACCTCTCGCCGAGAAACACGAACGCGAGCATCACGCCGAAGACCGGAATGACGTTGAAGTAGCTTCCGGCGACCGCCGCCGGAACGAAGCGCAATGCCGAGATGTAGAGCCAATAGGCTGCTGCGTAGTACATCAGGCCCGAGAGGGCCGCGCACCCGATCACCCACGCCTCGAGGGCGAAGAAATCGCCAGGCGCACCATACTGCGTCTCGGCGAAAAGGAGACCGACGGCCCAGACGCACGCCGCTGTCTGTTGAAGGGCGACAGTCGCCAACGGGTCGGCGCTATCACTGAACTTGCGCGAGAACACCGTGTAGACGGCGCAGCAGAGCACGGCGAGCAGCAGCAGTGCGATGCCCGCCGGGTCACCGTTGTCGCTCGCGAAGCCAGCCCCGACTTCGGCCACCAGTGCGACACCGACCAGTCCCGTCGCCATGACCGCCAGCAGCCGTGGCGTCACCCGCTCGCGCAGGACGAGGGCGGCGAGGCCGAGGATCATCAGCGGCTCCGAGGCCCACAGCAGCGTCGCGACGCTGGCCGAGATGCCGGCGAGGCCGATCAGGCTCAGGGTGTAGGAAAGGCCGGGGTTGAGCAGGCCGAGCAGCAGCAGGGGAGGGAGCGCCGAGACGGGTGGCATACGCGCGCCGCTCGCCAGCACTGCGGCCCACAGGATCGCGGCACTGGGTGTGAGCTGCAGGACCAGCAGCGTGACCGGAGCGACCGAACCGAGCAGGGCTTTCGTCACGACGGTGGCGGCGCCCCACAAGGCACAGGCCACGACGAGCAGGACATAGGGAGGCAACCGCGGTGAGCGCGTCATTGCAGGCTCCAGAAGGGCTAGGACGACCGGAAGGACGGGGCGCGTTCAGCAGCCCGCGCGAGATTCCGCGTCGCAGTTGTCGTAGCCGGGTCTTCTGGAAGGTCGGCGCACTCGGTTGCCAACGTGCCTGCGTGAAAGGACGGCCAGACGCTACCAGCCGGCCCGTGCCGGCTCAAGCCGAGTGGGCAGTCGTGCCGTGCGATGGCGCTTCGGTATCCGCGATCGGCTAAGCACCGGGCAGCGCCCGCTCGACGAGCCGCACCCAATACGACGATCCCGCCGGGATCGCCGCGTCGTCGAAGTCGTAGGCCGGATGGTGCAGCAGGGCGCTGTCGCCGTTGCCGACGAAGATCATCGCGCCGGGGCGCCGCTCGAGCATGAACGAGAAGTCCTCGGCGCCCATTTCCGGCGGCCGGTCGGCGTCGACAAGCGCGGCGCCGACCACCTCGCGCGCCACCTCGGCGGCGAAGGCGGTCTCGCGCGGATGGTTCACCGTCACCGGATATTCGCGGCGATAGGTGACGCGGGCCGTCGCCCCGTAGGCCGCTGCCGCCGCCGGGGCGACTTCCTTCAGCCGCCGCTCGAGGAGGTCGCGAACGCCGGGGTCGAGCGAGCGCACCGTGCCGACGAGTTTTGCCGTCTGCGGAATGACGTTGTCGGTGAAGCCGGCGTTGAAGCAGGTGATCGAGATCACCGCCGACTTCAGCGGGTCGACGTTGCGCGCGACGATCTGCTGGACGGCCTGCACGACGGCGGCACCGGCGAGCACGGTGTCGGTGCAGTCGTGCGGAAACGCCGCGTGGCCGCCGACGCCCTCGATCTCGATCTCGACGGTGTCGGCCGAGGCGAGGAAGCCGCCCGCCCGGATCGCGAAGCTGCCGACGGGCATCCCCGGCATGTTGTGCATGCCGTAGACCTCGTCGATGCCGAAGCGCTCGATCAGGCCGTCCTCGAGCATCGCCTTGGCGCCACCGCCGCCCTCCTCGGCCGGCTGGAAGATCACCACCGCGGTGCCGGCGAAGTTGCGGGTTTCCGCAAGGTGCTGGGCCGCGCCGAGCAGCATCGCGGTGTGCCCGTCGTGGCCGCAGGCGTGCATCTTGCCCGCCACCGTCGACGCCCACGGGCGGCCGCTCGCCTCGGCGATCGGCAGCGCGTCCATGTCGGCCCGGAGCGCGATCGTGCGGCCTGGCCCGCGCAGCCCGCGGATGACGCCGACGACGCCGGTGCGGCCGAGGCCGGTCACGACGTCGTCGACGCCGAACTCGCCGAGGCGCGCGGCGACGAAGGCAGCGGTGCGGTGGGTGTCGTACTGCAGCTCCGGGTGGGCGTGCAGGTCGCGGCGCCAGGCCGCGACGTCATCGGCGCGGTCGGCGATCCGGTTGAGGATCGGCATGGGGAGCCTCGTCGGCGGAGGAACGTCTCGCCGGCAGGCTAGGCACCCGGGTCTTGGGGAGCAAGGCCTCGGGGAGCAAGGCCTCGGGGAGCAAGGCCTCCGGGAGCATGGGCGCCGCGGAAGGGTGTTGTGCCCTCCGCCGGCGCGTCCCTGCGTTGATCACAGCGCCGGCACCGGGCAATCGGTGCCGGGCGATTGCGCGTCGACCGCGTCTCCGTCAGGCGTCGCCGTCCCGGCGTCGCCGGGCCGGCGGCACGTCCTGCGGCAACTCGTCGTCCGCCTCGATGCGCATCGAGTCGCGGAAGCCCCGCCAGGACACCGCCAGCACCACCACCATGCCGGCGAGGATCGCGGTCGCGGCACCGGCACCGAGCACGACGTCGCCGGCGGCCGCCTGCATCGCCGGGCTGTGCAGGTGGGCGATCTGCGGGCCGCCCGGCTGTGGCCCCGCGAGCGCGGGCGCCACGGCGGCGAGCAGCGCCACCACCGGCAGGCCGATCCGCCAGAGGAGACCGTCGAGACGTTGCCTGGTGCGAACGCCGATGCGGTTCATGGCCGTACTCCCTCTCACGACGCCCCCCGCGCCGCATGACCATTTCGTCATGTGACTGCGACGTCGGCGTGCAGGGATGGGGGCGGGCGCCCGGTTCTTTCGTGGCGATTCCGGGACGGCGTTTACGATTGGGGCGAACGCGCCGCGCCGGCGTGGCGCCGCCGGGGCTTGCGCGCGCTTCGGCGATGCCGAATGCTTGGAACGACTCGAATGAATGCGCCGACGGCGACGGTGCACGGGCGACGGGAGAGCGGGATGGGCAAGCGTATCGGTTGGGCGGCGGAGCGTGCCCCGGGCCGTGGTCAGTACGGCAGGACCGCCGCGCTCGGTGGCGCAGCAGCGCTCGCGGCGATGCTCGTCGCCACGACCGCGACGGCGCAGGAGGGCACCGGTGCGCCGGGCGCCGACCTCGTCGCCAAGGGCAAGTACCTGACCGAGGCGGCCGACTGCATGCCCTGCCACACCGGTCCGGGCGGCCAGCCGTTCGCCGGCGGGCTGACGCTCGCGACGCCCTTCGGCGGCATCACCTCGCCGAACATCACGCCCGACAAGGAAACCGGCATCGGCGCCTGGACGGACGAGCAGTTCTACCGCGCCGTGCACGACGGCTTCGGCAAGGACGGCGAGTACCTCTACCCGGCGATGCCGTTCACCTCCTACACGAAGATGCCGATCGACGACGTCAAGGCGATCCGCGCCTATCTCGCCACCGTCACGCCGGTGAACGCGCCCCGCCAGCCGAACACGCTGGAGTTTCCCTTCAACGTGCGCTCCTCGCTCTCCGTCTGGCGGGCGATGTTCTTCACGCCGGGCACCTTCGTGCCGAACGCCAAGGCGTCGGAAGCGATCAATCGCGGCGCCTATCTGGTCGAGGGCCCCGGCCACTGCGCCGAGTGCCACACGCCCCGCAATCTCATGGGGGCGATGGAGCCGTCCAAGCAATATGCGGGCGCCCGCATCGACACCTTCTTCGCCCCGAACATCTCGTCCGACCTGCGCGACGGCATCGGCGGCTGGACTGACGATCAGGTGTACGACTACCTGAAGACCGGCGCTGCCTCCGGCAAGGGCACGGTGTTCGGGCCGATGTCGGAGGTCGTGCACGACAGCCTGTCGAAGCTCGACGACGGCGACATCCGCGCCATCGTCGCCTACCTCAAGGCGACGCCGGACCAGTTGCCGCCGAAGCCCGCCGCCGACCCCCGCAAGGAACAGGGCGCCACCGTCTATCTCAACGTCTGCGCCCAGTGCCACCAGGCGGAAGGCACCGGCATCGACCAGGCGATTCCGCCGCTCGCCGGCAACGACGCCGCGGCCGCGACCGGTCCGGAGAACGTCATCTCCGCCGTGCTCGGCGGCCTGCCCGGCCAGGGCGACTACGGCCCGATGCCGGCGTTCGCCGACGCCTTGACCGACCAGCAGGTCGCCGACGTGGCGAACTATGTGCGTACCGCCTGGGGCAACCCCGGCACGCCCGACGCCACCCCGGCGCTCGTCGCCTCGCTGCGTGGAAAGCTCGCGCCGACCGATCTCGGCTCCGAGGCGGCGAAGGCGCTCGACTGCCCGGCGGTGAGCTCGACCGGCGTCACCGGCACGCTGACCGACCCGGGCTCCGGCATCCTCGAGCTGATGCAGGGCGTCACGCCGGACAGCCTCGACCAACGCGTCAACGAGATCATCGCGCAGGTGCGGGCCGCCAATCCGGGCGTGTCGAACGATGAGCTCTCCGACGACCTCGTCGCGGCCTACTGTCCGGTGCTTGCGACCGACGCGCAGCTCTCCTTCGCGCAGAAGCAGACCCGACTGTCGGCCTTCCTCTCCTCGGTGACGAACATCCTCGCCCAGGGCCAGATGCCGACGGGGGCGAAGGTTCTGCTGCAGGTCGGCGTGCCGCAGTCGGTGGTGACCGAGGTCGACGCCGCCGCCCGCGCCGCCAAGCAGACGCGCGACGACTGGATCACCCGGGCGCTCGACGCGGCCGCCAAGGCGGCGCCCAAGCCGGCGCAGTAGCGCCGGCTCTTGTCCCGGGAACCCGGCGCAGGTGCGCCGGCACTTGTCCCGGGAACCCGGCGCAGGTGCGCCGGTTCTTGTCGCGCGAACTCGGCGCAGGTGCGCGCCGCCGGGCTCGCGCGACCGCCGCCGCGACGCCGAGGCGGTTGCCTCCGCCCGCCCCAGGCGGCTATCGCTCGTCCGCCGCCGACACTCCGCGGCGGATGAGCGAGCGACACCATGCAGGGACTGACGGCGACGCTGCTGCGCGGCACCTGGTACATGGCGCTGCCGGGCAGCGCCGTGAAGGCGGGCGCGACGGTGGCGCGGACGCTGCTCGGCGAGCCGCTGCTGATCGGCCGCGACAAGGCCGGCGCGGTGTTCGCGCTGCGCGACGCCTGCCCGCACCGTGGCATCCCGCTGCGCCACGGCTCCTTCGACGGCGAAACCATCACCTGCTGCTATCACGGCTGGCGCTTCGACCGCACCGGCACCTGCGTCGAGATCCCGTCGCTGCGCGAGGACCAGACGGTCGACCTCACGAAGATCCGCTGCGGCGCGCTGCCGTGCGTCGAGCGCAACGGCCTCGTCTGGATCTACTTCGCCCGCGACGGCGAGGCGCCCTCCGGCGACCATGCCGAGCCGCCGGCGATGCCGGTGTTCGCGGATGCCGACGCGCCGACGCTTTCGATCGTGCTGCCGTTCCCGTGCTCCACCGACCACGCCGCCTTCGGGCTGATGGACCCGACCCACGCCGCCTTCGTGCACACCTCGTGGTGGTTCAAGAAGAAGGCGCGGATGCTCAGGTCCAAGGAAAAGGCCTTCGAGCCTTCGCCGTTCGGCTTCCGCATGGTGCGCCACGCGCTGCCGCCGCAGAACATCGCCTACAAGCTGCTCGGCGCGAACGTCACCACCGAGATCTCCTACCGCCTGCCGGGCCTGCGCCTCGAGGAGATCCGCGGCGACCGCAACGCCGTCGTCGGGCTCACCGCGATCACCCCGGTGAGCGAGGGTGAGACCGAGGTCCACCAGCTGTTCTGGGTGTCGATGGGCTGGGCGAAGGCGCTCAGGCCGCTGCTGCAGCACCTGATGACGGTGTTCCTCGACCAGGACCGCGAGGTCGTCGTGCAGCAGCGCGAGGGCCTCGTGCACGATCCGAAGCTGATGCTGATCAACGACGCCGACACCCAGGCCCGCTGGTGGATGCGGCTCAAGTCCGAGTGGCAGGAGGCCGAGGCTGCCGGCCGCCCGTTCGAGAACCCGCTGAAGCCGATGGTGCTGCGCTGGCGGAGTTGAGGGCTACCAGATCACCGCGACGCCGTAGGCCGAGAAGTTCCGGTCAGTTGTCAGGACAGGCACACCCTCGCGCAAAGCCGTTGCGATGATGAATCGGTCCATCGGATCCCGATGGATTTGCGGCAGGTTCGCGGCACGCTCGGCGTCTTCGGCCGTGATCGGAAGGATCGCCAAGTCGGCGGTCCGGATTGTCTCGATCAGGTTGGCGCACCCGGGCGCGATCACGGGGGGCAGCCTGCCGAACGAGCTTTTCCAGGCAATTTCCCAGAGGGTCGCTGCCGAGACGAGGACATCGGTGTCGGCGCTCTCGAAGCAGCGAAGAGCCAGCGGTCCCAGTCGCTGATCGCCCCAGAGCGCGTAGAGAACCGCGATCGTGTCAGCCAGGACACGCTCTCTCACACGTCATAGCCTTCGCGACGGAGGTCCTCGTCGGTCATCAGCGGTTCGAAGTCCGCGGGGTCGACCTTGAAGCCACCCCAGACCGGATGAGACTTCATCAACCCGAGTCGCTGCTTGCGACGCTCCGGCTCCAAACGGACAATCCTCACCACCGGTTTGCCGTTACGGGCGAGCACGACGTCCTCGCCCGTCGCCTCGACCTCCGCGACAATCTGGGAGAGCTGGGTCTTCGCCTCGTGCATGTTGACCGTGCGGCTCATAGATACATGTTAGCTAACATATCGACTAACTTCAAGCCAAACCGTCCAGCAACCCGCCCTTCCGCCTCTCTCGATTTCTGCTAAAACGCGGCGCTTCCCCGACCGTCCGGGGTCCCGTTCTCCGTCCGACCGGACCGTTCGCCGATGACAGACACGCTCGCTCCCGACACCGACGCGCTGAAGCGCGACCTGATCGCCCGCATCGAGGCGGCCGCCGACGAGGCGGCGCTCGAAGAGGCGCGGGTGTTCGCGCTCGGCAAGAAGGGCGTCGTCACCGAGCAGATGAAGCGCCTCGGCGGCCTCTCCGACGCCGAGCGCCGCACCGTCGGCCCCGCCCTCAACGGCCTCAAGAATGATGTCACGGCAGCGATCGAGGCGCGCCGCGCCGTGCTCGCCGAGGCAGCACTCGCCGAGCGGCTCGCCCGCGAGCGCCTCGACCTGACGCTTCCGGTCCGCCCCGGCCCGCTGGCGGCCGGCCGCATCCACCCGGTCTCGCAGGTGACGGACGAGCTCACCGCGATCTTCGCCGACCTCGGCTTCGCGGTGGCCGAGGGGCCGGACATCGAGACCGACCACTACAACTTCACCTCGCTGAACTTCCCGCTCGGCCATCCGGCCCGCGAGATGCACGACACGTTCTTCTTCAATCCGAAGCCCGACGGCTCGCGGATGCTGCTGCGCACGCACACGTCGCCGGTGCAGATCCGCACGATGGAGACGACCAGGCCGCCGATCCGCGTCATCTGCCCTGGGCGCACCTACCGCAACGATTCCGACCAGACCCACACGCCGATGTTCCACCAGGTGGAGGGCCTCGTCGTCGACGAGACGGCGACGATCGGCCACCTGAAGTGGGTGCTGGAGGAGTTCTGCAAGGCGTTCTTCGAGGTGCCGAAGGTCGAGATGCGCTTCCGGCCGTCGTTCTTCCCGTTCACCGAGCCGTCGATGGAAGTCGACATCCGCTGCAAGCGCTCGGGCTCGGAGATCCGCATCGGCGAGGGCGAGGACTGGCTGGAGATCCTCGGCTGCGGCATGGTCCACCCGAACGTGCTGCGCGCCGGCGGCATCGACCCGGACAAGTACCAGGGCTTCGCCTGGGGCATGGGCATCGACCGCATCGCCATGCTGAAATACGGCATGCCGGACCTGCGCGCCTTCTTCGACGCCGACGCCCGCTGGCTCGCCCACTACGGCTTCCGCCCCCTCGACCTGCCGACTTTGTTCGGCGGGCTGAGCGCGTGATGGAGCGTTTGCTGCCGTGTCGGTGAGCCTCTCGCGTGCTGTCTTCGCGGCGGCCCCCCCTCCCTACCCTCCCCCGCCAGGGGGGAGGGTTTGCGGAGTGCCGTGGGGTGAGGTCGAAGATCTTACGGAATATCCCCTCACGAACCTCTCTTGTTCCCGGTTTGTTTCTGTCCTAACCTTCCCACACGCACAACGCGAACCCTCCCCCCTGGCGGGGGAGGGCAGGGAGGGGGGGATGCCGCGAACTCGGCTTCCGACGCACCAGCGCGACCTCGCCAGGCGACTTCGCCGCGAGATGACCGACCCGGAGCGCCAGCTCTGGGGCCAGCTGCGGGCGCATCGGCAGGCGGGCCTGGCCTTCCGGCGGCAGGCGCCGATGGGGCCTTACGTCGTCGATTTCGTATCCCACGCGGCTCGGCTGGTCGTCGAGCTCGACGGTGGCGGGCATTCGTGGGCCGTCCGGTCGCGGCGGGACGAGGCGAGGGACGCCTGGCTCGCCGACCACGGCTACCGCGTCCTGCGCTTCTGGAACGACGAGATCATGCGGAACCTCGTTGGCGTCTTCGAGACGGTTCTCGCGGCCGCCAATGAGCGCACCGTCCCCGTCACCACCCGCGGCGGCCCCCCCTCCCTGCCCTCCCCCGCGAGGGGGGAGGGTTCACGTGCCCGAAGCGACCGGGCGGAAGCCCTGGTCGCGGGAGACGACGCATGAAGTTCACCCTCACCTGGCTGAAGGAGCATCTCCAGACGGATGCTGCGCTGGACGCCATCCTCGACAAGCTCAACGCCATCGGCCTCGAGGTCGAGAAGGTCGACGATCCCGGCAAGGCCTTAGCGCCGTTCGTCATCGCCAAGGTGATCTCGGCCGAGAAGCACCCGAACGCCGACAAGTTGCGCGTCTGCATCGTCGACACCGGCTCCGGCGACCCGGTGCAGGTCGTCTGCGGGGCGCCGAACGCGCGCACCGGCATGACCGGCGTGTTCGCACCCCCCGGCACGCACGTCCCCGGCACCGGTGTCGACCTCAAGGTCGGCACCATCCGCGGCGTCGAGAGCCGCGGCATGCTCGTCTCCGAGCGCGAGCTGATGCTGTCGGAGGACCACGACGGCATCATCGACCTGCCGGCTGATGCACCCGTCGGCACGCCCTACGCCGTCTGGGCGGGCCTGACCGACCCGGTCGTCGAGGTGGCGGTGACGCCGAACCGGCCGGACTGCCTCGGCATCTCCGGCATCGCCCGCGACCTCGCCGCTGCCGGTCTCGGCCGGGTGCGGACGCCCGAGGTCGAGCCGGTCGCAGGAACGGGCGACTGCCCGGTGTCGGTGACGCTCGCCTTCGAGGGAAGCGCTCCGCTCTGCCCGATGTTCGGCCTGCGCCTCATCCGCGGCGTCAGGAACGGCCCGTCGCCGGCGTGGCTGCAGGCGCGCCTGCGCGCCATCGGGCTGCGGCCGATCAACGCGCTGGTCGACATCACCAATTTCCTCACCCATGACCGCAACCGGCCACTGCACGTCTTCGACGCTTCGAAGGTCAAGGGCGACCTCGTCGTCCGCCGCGCCCGCGCCGGCGAGAGCCTTCTCGCACTCGACGGCAAGACCTACGCCCTCGACGAGACGATGTGCGTCATCGCCGACGAGGTCGGCGTCGAATCGCTCGCCGGCATCATGGGCGGCGAGGCCTCCGGCTGCACCGAGGCGACCACCGACGTGCTGGTCGAATCGGCGCTGTGGGACCCGCTCAACATCGCCCAGACGGGCCGCAAGCTCGGGGTCAATTCCGATGCGCGCTTCCGTTTCGAGCGCGGCGTCGACCCGGCCTTCGCCGTGCCCGGCCTTGAGCTCGCGACGCGGATGATCCTCGAGCTCTGCGGCGGCACGCCGACGGCAATCACGGTGGCCGGCGCCGTGCCGGACGCCCGCCGCGTCGTCGCCTTCCCGCTCGCCGAGGTGAAGCGGCTGTCGGGCCTGACGCTCGACGACGGCGCCATCGTCGACACCCTCGGCCGTCTCGGCTTCGAGGTGACCGGCGCCGGCCCCGTGCGCGCCGTCGTGCCGCCGAGCTGGCGGCCGGACGTCGACGGCAAGGCCGACCTCGTCGAGGAGGTCGTGCGCATCACCGGCCTCGACCAGATCGTCTCGACGCCGCTGTCGCGGTCCCCCACGGTGGCGCCCAGGGTGCTGACGCCCGGCCAGCTGCGCGCCCGCAACGCCCGCCGGACGCTCGCCGCCCGCGGCCTCGTCGAGGCGATGACGTGGTCGTTCGTGCCGAAGTCCCACGCGGAAGCCTTCGGCGGGGGCCAGCCGGAGCTCGCGCTGGCGAACCCGATCGCGTCCGACCTCTCCGACATGCGCCCGAGCCTGATCCCGGGCCTCGCCGCCGCCGCCCAGCGCAACGCCGACCGCGGCACGCCGGACACGGCGCTGTTCGAGGTCGGCCAGGTGTTCCGCGGCGACCGGCCGGACGACCAGAAGCGCGCCGCCGCCGCCGTCCGCCGCGGCACCGCCGGGCTCATCGGCGCCGGCCGGCACTGGTCCGGCGCCGCGCCCGCGGTCGGCGCCTTCGACGCCAAGGCCGATGCGCTGGCCATCCTGGAGGCCGCCGGTGCGCCGGTCGACCGCGTGCAGGTGACGGCCGATGCGCCGGCGTGGTTCCACCCCGGCCGCTCCGGCACGCTCCGGCTCGGCCCGCTGGTGCTCGGCCACTTCGGCGAGCTCCACCCGAAGACGCTTGCCGCCCTCGACGTCGAGGGACCGTTGTCTGTGTGCGAGATCATCCTCGACGCGGTGCCGGCGCAGAAGCCGCGGCCGACCAAGGCGAAGCCGGCGCTGTCGCTGCCCGAGCTGATGGCGGTGTCGCGCGACTTCGCCTTCGTCGTCGACCGCGCCGTCGCCGCCGCCGACGTGCTGAAGGCCGCCGCCGGCGCCGACAAGGCGCTGGTCGAGCGGGTCGGCGTGTTCGACGTCTACGAGGGCAAGGGCATCCCCGACGGCGCCAAGTCGGTGGCGATCGAGGTGGTGCTGCAACCGCGGGAGCGCACCCTGACGGACGCCGAGATCGAGGCGGTCGGCAAGCGCATCGTCGAGGCGGTGGTGAAGGCGACGGGGGCGACGCTCAGGGGTTGAGCGGCAACAACGCGGGCCGTCGGTCGTCGTGACGTCGTCTCCGCCCCTTCGACACTTTCAGAGTCATTCCAGGCCTTGTGCCTGGAACCCATTCTTCTCCGCGGACGAAGGCCTTCGGCGGAGCGGCGCCGGGCGGCGTTGCATGGGTTCCCAGCACAAGGCCGGGAATGACCCGAGAGGGGGAGGAGCGAGGAAAGGGGACCGCCCCCGCGGCGGTACCGCGCCTTGCGGGGGCGGGGTCGGACCGCTACATCACGCACAGCCGACCGCCGCCCCTGCCGGAGCCTTCATGCGCGCCCTTCTCGACGTCATCCTGCTGGTGCTCGATCTCTACATCTACGTGCTGATCGCGTCGGTGGTGTTCTCCTGGCTGTACGCCTTCAACGTCGTCAATCCGCGCAACCAGATCGTCGGGACGATCGGCAACGCCCTCTACGCGCTGACCGAGCCGGTGCTGCGGCCGATCCGCAACCGGCTGCCGAACTTCGGCGGCATCGATCTGTCGCCGATCGTCGTGTTCCTGCTGATCTTCCTGATCCAGCGCGTCATCATCTCCTACATCTATCCGAACGTGTTCTGAGACGTGACGGCGGAGCCGACAGCGCCGGCGGATCCTCCGGCCGCACGGCCGTGGACGATCGGCCTCTCCGGCCTGACGGTACGGCTGAGGGTGACGCCGCGCGGCGGCGCCGACGCGATCGAGGGCACGGCGACCCTGTCCGACGGCAGACCCGTGCTGCTCGCCCGCGTCCGTGCGCTGCCGGCCGAGGGGGCCGCCAACGCCGCCGTCGAGGCGCTGCTGGCGGCGGCGGCCGGTGCGCCGAAGCGGGCGGCGCGCGTCACCGCCGGCAAGACGCAGCGCACCAAGACGGTGGAGATCGACGGCGACGGCACCGCGCTGGCGGCCGCACTCGCCGCCACGCTGGCGACCGCCGGGACGGGCCGGCGCAAGGGGGTCTGAGCGATGACGGCGGTGCTGATCGACGGCAAGGCGCGGGCGGCGCGGCTGAAGGCGAGCGTCGGCGAGGCGGTGGCGGCGCTCGGCGCGGCGCACGGGCTGCAGCCCGGTCTCGCCGTGGTGCTGGTCGGCGACGACCCGGCGAGCCACGTCTACGTGGCGAACAAGGTGCGCGACACCGCGGCCGCCGGCATGCGCTCGTTCGAGCACCGCCTGCCGGCCGAAACGCCGGAGGCTGACCTCCTCGCGCTCGTCGAGCGCCTCAACCGCGACGACGCCGTCGACGGCATCCTCGTGCAGATGCCGCTGCCCCGCCAGATCGATACCGACCGCGTGGTGCGCGCCATCGATCCCGCCAAGGATGTCGATGGCCTGACGCCCGAGAACGCCGGCCTGCTTGTGCTCGGCAAGCCTGGGCTGGTCCCGTGCACTCCGCAGGGATGCGTGATCCTGGCAAAGGACGCGGTCGGTTCGCTCGCCGGGCTCACCGCCGTCGTCGTCGGCCGCTCCATCCTCGTCGGCAAGCCGGTGGCGCTGCTGCTGCAGTCGGCCGACGCCACCGTGACGATGGCGCACTCGCGCACCCGCGACCTGCCCGCCGTCTGCCGCGCGGCCGACGTGCTGGTGGTCGCCGCCGGCCGGCCGGAGCTCGTGCGCGGCGACTGGGTGAAGCCTGGCGCCTGCGTCATCGACGTCGGCATCAACCGCGTGCCGGCGCCCGACAAGGGCGAGGGCAAGACGCGGCTCGTCGGCGACGTCGCCTTCGAGGAAGCGCGCGCGGTGGCCGGCTCGATCACGCCGGTGCCGGGCGGTGTCGGGCCGATGACGATCGCCTGCCTGCTCGCCAACACGGTCAAGGCCACCTGCCGGCGTCGCGGCCTGCCGGTTCCCGAGCTTTTCTGAAGGCTGCGGCGGGGGACGGCCGGCCGCGGCCTTCAGTCGGGCAGCTTGCGCGCCTCGTCGGGCAGCATGATCGGAATGCCGTCGCGGATCGGGTAGGCGAGGTGGGCGGCGCGCGAGATCAGCTCCTGCGCCGCCGCGTCGTACTCGAGCGCCGTCTTGGTCAGCGGGCAAACCAGAAGTTCCAGCAGTTTTGGATCTGGCCTCCGCGCCACCTTGCCCTCGCCCATGTCGACGTCGCCCATGCCCGTTTCCCCCGCCTGCCGTCGTTCAGTTCAGCCGTGCCGGACCGTCGCCCTCGCTGCGGGCGAGCGCCATCTCGGTGAGCGCGATCAGCGTCTCGGCACGCGCCTCGAGGTCCTGTGCCTCGAGCAGCGCCTGCTTCTCGGCCGGACCATAGGGGCTCATCATCGACAGCGCGTTGACCAGCGTCTCGTTGGAGGCGCGTTCGACGCTCTGCCAGTCGGCCTCCAGCTTGTTGGCGTCGAGATAGCGGCGGAAGGTCGACAAGAGCGTCACGCGGTCGACGCCAGCCTCGCCGGCGTCGGTGTCGAAGTCCTCGGCATAGGGCTCGGCCGTCACCCGGCACAGCCGGAATGGCGCAGGGCCGGGCATCTCCTCGAGGATGCGGAAACGGGCGATGCCGTTCAGTGTCACGAGATAGCGGCCGTCGCCGGTTTCCTGGTGGGCGGTGAGGCGGCCGGCGCAGCCGATCTCGCAGAGCGGCGGAGTGCCGGAAAGATCGAGCGAGCCGACGTCGAAGCGCGGCTGCACCATGCCGATGACGCGCTCGGTGCGCAGTGCCGCGTCGATCATCGCCATGTAGCGCGGTTCGAAGATGTTGAGCGGCATGTGCCCGCGGGGCAAGAGCAGCGCCCCCGGCAACGGAAAGACGGGGATCACGGACGGCAGGTCGCCCGGTCTCCGGTAGTCATGATTGCCGACCCGCATGCGCCGGTCTCCTTCGCCGTCGTTCGATCCCCGGACCCATAGATAGGTCAGGAGAACAGAACCGACGACAGCCGCCGGCGACCTTCCTTCGTCATCGGCTCCGTCGGCCCCCACGCCTCGAAGAATTGCACGAGCTGCTTGCGCGCTGCATCCTCGTTCCAGGTCCGGTTGCGGCGCATCAGGTCGATCAGGTGGTCGACCGCCGCCTCCCGGTCGCCGAGGGCTGCGAGCAGCACGGCGAGGTCGAAGCGCGCCTGGTGATCAGCCGGGTTCTGCGCGATCGCCTGTTCGAGCTGGCCGCGGTCGCCGAGCGAGGCGGCCTGCTCGGCAAGGTCGAGCGCCGCGCGGGCCGCCGCCACCGCGGCATCGGACGCCTTGCCGGCCGGCACGGCGTCGAGCAGTTCGCGGGCGAAGGCGAGGTCGCCGGCGGCGATCGCCACCTGCACGAGGCCGGCGGTCGCCCGCACCACCTCCGGGTCGGCCTCGGCGACGGCACGGTAGCGCTCGGCGGCACCCTCGAAGTCGCCCGCGGTCCGCATCTGATCCGCCTCGTCGAGGATCTCGCTGATGTCCGGGCCGCCGTTCGGGCCGATCAGCCGCTCGATGAAGCCCGCCACCTGGCTCTCCGGCAGCGCGCCCATGAAGCCGTCGAGCGGTCGGCCGTCCTTGAAGGCGATGACCGCCGGGATCGACTGGATGCCGAGTTGGCCCGCCACCTCCGGGTGTTTGTCGATGTCCATCTTGACGAGCTTGACCTTGCCCTTCGCCGCCTTGACGACCTTCTCCAGCACCGGCGTCAGCTGCTTGCACGGCCCGCACCAGGGCGCCCAGAAGTCGACCAGCACCGGCACCTGCCGGGACGGCTCGATGACGTCCTTGACGAAGGTGGCGGTGGTGGTGTCGACGACGTCGCCGCCGCCCGCCGGCGCCGCCGGGGCCGGCCGTCCGTTCGCGCCGAGCAGCAGATCGCTCATGGATGCGTGTCCTCGATGCTGTCGCGCCGCGGAAGCCCGCGGCCTGGGTGCCTCGCCGCGGGTGGCCGCGGCCTGTCGGGGCCGAAAATGGCGCTTCCGGCGGCGAATTACAAACCCGCGTCGATCGCTTCCTGCGAGACGGCCAGGATACGCGGCGGATGGCCGACCGCTTCCAGAAAGCGGACGAGCCCGTCGCGCGACAGGCCGGTGGTGGCGGTGTTGACGAGGGGGTGGAAGTTCAGCCGCTCGGCGCGCATCAGCATCGCGTCGAGCACGACGGAGACCCGCCCGCCGGCGTCGTTGATCGCCCCGAACGGCGTCACCGAGCCGGGCTCGACGCCGAGCACATCCATCAGGAGCTCTGGCTTGCCGAAGCTCACCTTGCCGCTCGCGCCGATGCGCTCGTGGATGCGCTTCAGGTCGATCGTCGCATCCTCCAGCGCCACCACCAGGAACAGCGCGTCCTTGCGGTCCTTGAGGAACAGGTTCTTGGCGTGCGCGCCGTCGATCTCGCCGCGCAGCGCCTGGGAGTCGGCGACCGTGTAGAGCGGCGGATGGTCCACCGTTTGGCTCTCGATGCCGAGGGCGTCGAGGCGAACGATCAGGTCTTCGCGGCTGTGCGGCATGGAAATCGGCGGGTTCCGGACTGGGGAAGGGATCGGCGGGCGGCGTCGCGCGTTGTAGCTCGGCAAGATCGCCGCGCCAACGGCCGGCCTGCCCGTCCTCCGCGCTTCCTTCCTCCGGAATCATTCGCGGGCTTGTGCCGGGTACCCATCCCTCTCCGCAAGCAGGCGGCCTCGCATGGGTTCCCGGCACAAGGCCGGGAATGACTACGAAAGAGGTTGAGCGTGGCCGTTGTGGCGGCTCGTCCTGGAGAGTTGGCGAGCGCGTCCCATATGGGCCCGACAGGGACCGGGCGGGGACCAAGGACGATCCGCAAGGAGAGACGACCGATGACCACACTCCGCCCCACCACCGTCGCCGGCCCGCTGGCGGCCGCCGTGCTGCTCGCCGCCCTCGCCGGCCCCGCAGCCGCCGAATCGGTCGCGACCGAGCGCCACGCGATCACCGTCGAGAAGCTCGCCGGCCCGTTCGAACACCCCTGGAGCCTCGCCGTGCTGCCGGACGGGGCGATGCTCGTCACCGAGCGACCCGGCCGCCTCCGCCTCGTCGTCGATGGTGCCGTGCTGCCGGAGCCGGTCGCTGGCGTGCCGCGGGTGCGCGCCAGCGGGCAGGGCGGCCTGCTCGACGTCGCGCTCGATCCGGGCTTCGCCGACAATGAGCTGCTGTATCTGGCCTATTCGGAAGTGGGCGACGGCGGTACGGGCACCGCCGTGGCGCGCGGCCGGCTGGTGCGCGAGGGCGGCGAGGCGCGGCTCGAGGACGTGCGGGTGATCTTCCGGCAGGTCCCGAAGGTCGGCGGCGGCGCTCATTTCGGGGCTCGCCTCGTATTCGCCCCGGACGGCAAGCTGTTCGTCGGGCTCGGCGAGCGCCAGAAGCGCGACCGCGCCCAGGACCTGTCGACGACGCTCGGCAAGGTCGTCCGCATCGAGGCGGACGGGACCGTTCCCGCCGACAACCCGTTCGTCGGCCAGGACGGCACCCGCCCGGAGATCTGGTCGTACGGCCACCGCAACATCCAGGCCGCCGCCCTCGATCCGGCCACCGGCGTCCTGGTGACCGTCGAGCACGGCGCGCGCGGCGGCGACGAGGTGAACCGACCCGAGGCGGGCAAGAACTACGGCTGGCCGGTGATCACCCACGGCGTCGACTATTCCGGCAAGCCGATCGGCGTCGGCCGCAAGGCGGCGGGCATGGAGCAGCCGGTCTACCAGTGGACGCCGTCGATCGCCCCCTCGGGCATGGCCTTCTACACCGGCACCGCCTTCCCGGAGTGGACCGGCGACCTGTTCGTCGGCGCGCTGCGCGGTGAACTGCTCGTCCGCCTCGACATCGAGGCGGGCCGCATCGTCGGCGAGGAGCGGATGCTGGAGGGTACGCTCGGCCGCATCCGCGACGTCCGCCAGGGGCCGGACGGATCGCTGTTGCTGTTGACGGACGCCGGCGCCGGCGCGCTCTGGCGGCTCAGCCCGGCGGCGATGGACTGAGGCGGCCGCCGCGTCATGGCGGGCCGCCGCGACCGTCTCGCCGATGTCGAGCGCATCGAGGTCACCAGCCGGGGCGGCTGGCGGGATTGGCTCGCGGCAAATCACGTTCGCCCCGAGGGCGTCTGGGTCGTCACCCATAAGAAGCGCCCCGGCGCGGCCCACGTCCCCTATGGCGAGATCGTCGACGAGGCGCTCTGCTTCGGCTGGATCGACAGCCTGCCGCGCAAGCTGGACGAGGAGCGAACGATGCTGTTCGTCTCGCCCCGCCGCAGCGGCAGTGCCTGGTCGAAGGTCAACAAGGACAAGGTCGCGCGGCTGACGGCGGACGGCCGGATGGCACAGCCGGGCCTCGCGCGCATCGAAGCGGCGAAGGCCGACGGATCCTGGGCCGCGCTCGATGACGTCGAGACGCTTGTCCCGCCGGCCGACCTCGCGACCGCTTTGGCCGTGAACCACAGGGCAGCGGAATGCTTTTCGGCGTTCCCGCCCTCATCGCGCCGCGGCATTCTCGAATGGATCGCGGCGGCGCGAAGGCCCGAGACCCGCGCCGCACGGATCGCCGAAACGGTGTCGCGCGCCGCCGAGAACCGCAAGGCGAACTTTCCCGTCGGCCGTGACCGCGGTCCGACACCGCGCTGACCGGCGCCCGCCGCGCGGGCCTGTCGCTACTTCTGGAAGATCATCGCCGCGCCGCCGGCGATCAGCAGGAAGCCGATGCCCTGCTTCCACGTCACCGGCTCGCCGAGATAGGTGGCCGAGAACACCGCGAAGACGATCAGCGTGATCACCTCCTGCATCGTCTTCAGCTGCGCCGGCGAATAGACGTAGGAGCCGACACGGTTCGCCGGCACGGCGAAGCAGTACTCGATGAAGGCGATCCCCCAGCTGACCAGCACGGCGAGCAGGATCGGCGCCGACTTGAACTTGAGGTGGCCGTACCAGGCGAACGTCATGAAGACGTTCGAGCAGATCAGCATGACGACCGGCAGCAGATAGGCCGGCAGGCCGCCGGTCGGCAGGAGGGCGTTGAGCGACATCGGCACTCTCTCGCTTGGGAACGAGGGCCGGCCCACCGCCGGCGCCCGCGCTTAGCTGGCGGCATCGCAGGTTGCAAGCCACCGTCAGCCGAGGATGCGGCTCACCACCTTGGCGGTGTAGTCGACCACCGGCACGACACGGGCGTAGTTGAGGCGGGTCGGGCCGATGACGCCGAGCACGCCGACGATGCGGCCCTCCTTGTCGCGGTAGGGCGAGACCACCACGGAGGAGCCCGACAGCGAGAAGAGCTTGTTCTCCGAGCCGATGAAGATGCGGACGCCGTCGCCCGCCTCGGCGAGGCCGAGCAGCTGGATGACGTCGCGCTTCTGCTCGAGGTCCTCGAACAGCAGGCGGATGCGCTCGAGGTCCTCGCGCGCCTTGACGTCCTCCAGAAGGTTCGCCCGGCCGCTGACGATCAGCGTGCCGGGCCCGTCGGCCTGCGCCCCCGACCACACCGCGAGGCCGTCCTCGGCGACCTGGCGGGCGAGCGCGTCGAGTTCCGCCGCCTCCGCCAGCTGCAGGCGCTCGAGCTCGACGCGGGCCTGCGACAGCGTCATGCCGCGCAGGTGGGCGTTCAGGTAGTTCGCCGCCTCCGTCAGCGCCGATGACGGCAGTCCCGCCGGCAGCGCGATGACGCGGTTCTCCACCGTGCCGGTTTCGCCGACCAGCACCACCAGCGCGCGGCCCGGCTCCAGCCGGACGAACTCGACGTGCTTCAGGCGAAGGTCCGCCTTGTGGGTGAGCACGACGCCGGCGCCGCGCGACAGCCCGGAGAGCATCTGGCTCGCCTCGCCGAGCACGCCCTCCACCGTCCTGCCGCCGCCGGCGGCAGCGACCTGCGCCTCGATGCGGCGGCGCTCCTCCAGCCCGAGGTCGCCGACCTCCAGCATCGCGTCGACGAACAGCCTGAGGCCCCGCTCGGTCGGCAGCCGGCCGGCGCTGGTGTGCGGCGAATAGATCAGGCCGAGCTGCTCGAGGTCGGCCATGACGTTGCGCACCGACGCCGGCGACAGCGACACCTGCAGGAGCCGCGACAGGTTGCGCGAGCCGACCGGCTCGCCGGTGTCGAGATAGGCGTCGACGATGCGGCGGAAGATCTCGCGAGAGCGCTCGTCGAGGTCGACCAGCCCGGAGCCGGGTGACGGGATGCCGTCGAGTTCCATGCCGCCCGCTCCCGTCCGTTCCACGCCACGCGCCGGCGCCGCCTGCGAGCCGTCCCAGAGTATGGGGGCTGCCGCGGCGACAGCAAGGTGCCGCCGTTACAGGGGTGGTCGCGACCCGGCCTCGTCACCCGCAACTTGCTGCGGAGCCGCCCGCAAGGCTAAGGAGGCGTCTCGGCGCCGAACTTCGCACCGACCGTGTCCCTCGCAGTCAGGAATCCGCCGATGAGCTTCGTGCGACCCTCAAAGCGTGCCGCCGACGAGCTGCGCGCCGTCTCCCTCGAGCGCGGCGTCGCCCGCCATGCGGAGGGCTCGTGCCTGGTCCGCTTCGGCGACACCCACGTCATCTGCACGGCGAGCCTGGAAGAGAAGGTGCCGCCGTGGCTGCGCGGCGGTGGCAAGGGCTGGGTGACGGCGGAATACGGCATGCTGCCGCGCGCCACCCACACCCGCAACCGCCGCGAGGTCACCGCCGGCAAGGCGTCCGGCCGCACCCAGGAGATCCAGCGCCTGATCGGCCGGTCGCTGCGCGCCGTCGTCGACCTGCCGGCGCTCGGCGAGCGCCAGATCTCCATCGACTGCGACGTGCTGCAGGCCGACGGCGGCACCCGCACCGCCTCGATCACCGGCGCCTGGGTGGCGCTGCGCGACTGCGTCGAGTGGATGCGCGGCCGCGGCATGATCACCGCGCCGGTGCTCACCGACCACATCGCCGCCATCTCCTGCGGAATCCTCGAAGGTTCGCCGATCCTCGACCTCGACTACGCCGAGGACAGCCGCGCCGAGACGGACGCGAACTTCGTCATCACCGGCGCCGGCGGCATCGTCGAGGTGCAGGGCACGGCGGAGGGCAAGCCGTTCAGCCGGACCGACCTCGACACCCTGCTCGACCTCGCGGCCGGCGGCGTGTCGCGCCTCGTCGAGCTGCAGAAGCTCGCGATTTCCTGAGGGTCTCGCCATGAACGCCCCCGTTCGCAGCGTCCGCCGCCTGACCGAGCCCAAGCTCGTGGTGGCGAGCCACAACAAGGGCAAGATCTTCGAGATCCGCATGCTCGTCGCGCCGTTCGGCATCGAGACGGTGTCGGCCGGCGAGCTCGGCCTGCCGGAGCCCGAGGAGACCGGCACCACCTTCGAGGCGAACGCCACGCTGAAGTCGCTCGCCTCGGCGACCGCCTCCGGCCTGCCGGCGCTTGCGGACGACAGCGGTCTGGTGGTGCCGGCGCTTGGTGGCGATCCCGGCATCTACTCCGCCCGCTGGGCAGGGCCGGAAAAGGATTTCGGCTTGGCCATGCGCAAGGTGGAGAAGTGGCTTGAGGCCGAGGGTGCCACGACGCCCGACCAGCGCCGCGCTTTCTTCGTCGCCGTCCTCTCGCTCGCCTGGCCGGACGGCCACGTCGAGGAGTTCCGCGGCGAGGTGCACGGCACGCTGGTCTGGCCGCCGCGCGGTGAGATGGGCTTCGGCTACGACCCGATGTTCCTGCCCGACGGCCACGACCGCACCTTCGGCGAGATGAGCGGCGAGGAGAAGCACGGGCTCGGCGCCGCCACCGGCCCGCTGTCGCACCGCGCCCGCGCCTTCGAGATTTTCGCGCGCGAGTGCCTGGAAGGGTGAGCGCGATGGCGGCCGTGGCCGCACCGAGGACCGGGCCTGCGGCGGCCGGACATGCCCCGGCGGCGGCTTCCGCCGAGGGCGGCTTCGCGATCTACGTGCACTGGCCGTTCTGCGCCTCGAAGTGCCCCTATTGCGACTTCAACAGCCACGTCCGCCACGGCGGCGTTGACGAGCCGCGCTTCGCCGCCGCCCTCGTGCGCGAGCTCGAGACGGCGGCGGACCGCACCGAGCACCTCCGGCCGGACAGCGTCTTCTTCGGCGGCGGCACGCCGTCTTTGATGAGCCCGTCGACTGTCGGCACGGTGCTGGAAACCGTCGACCGCCTGTGGGGCCTCGACGCCTCCGCCGAGGTGACGCTCGAGGCGAACCCGACCAGCGTCGAGGCCGGCCGCTTCGCCGGCTACCGCGCCGCCGGTGTCGGCCGCGTCTCGCTCGGCGTGCAGGCGCTCGACGACGCGGCGCTGGCGGCGCTGGGCCGCCGCCACACCGCAGAAGAGGCGCTGAAGGCCGTGGCGCTGGCGCAGTCGATCTTCCGGCGCGTGTCCTTCGACCTCATCTACGCCCGACCCGCCATGACCGCGGAGGCCTGGGCGGCGGAACTGACGCGGGCGCTGTCGATCGGCACCGACCACCTGTCGCTCTACCAGCTCACCATCGAGGAGGGCACGCCGTTCGCCGCGCTGCACGCGGCTGGCCGGCTGCACGTCCCCGACGACGACACCGCCGCCGACCTCTACGAGCTGACGCAGGCGCTCACCGAGGCCGCCGGCATGCCCGCCTACGAGGTGTCGAACCACGCCCGCCCGGGTGAGGAGTCCCGCCACAATCTCGTCTACTGGCGCGGCGGCGCCTATGTCGGCGTCGGCCCCGGCGCGCACGGGCGGCTGGAGCGAGATGGAATGCGCCGCGCCACGGCCGCCGAGAAGAATCCCGAGCGTTGGCTCGCCGCCGTCGAGGCGGGCGGCCACGGCTTCGTCGTCGACGAGGCCGTCGACGACGCAGAGCGTGCCGACGAGCTCCTGCTGATGGGCCTGCGCCTGTCGGAGGGCGTCGACCTCGTCCGCCACGCCCGCCATGCCGGCCGGCCGATCGAAGCGGCGGGGATCGCGCCGCTGGTCGCGGACGGCCTCGTCGCCTGGACGCTGGACGGACGGCTCGCCGCCACCGCGCGCGGCCGCCTGGTGCTCAACACGCTGATCGCCGCACTGGCCGCCTGAGCCCGACGTCATTCCCGTCGACGGCGCGCACCGGCACGTGACGCACGCAGGTGTTGCACGTGAAACAGGATCGGGCCTTAGCTCGCGGCCGTGGGCCCGCCCGCCCCCGAGCAAGGAGACCCGTAATGCCCGACCCGTCCGATCCGAACGGCCACGCCGGCACTATCGACCATCTCGCCATCCCGGTCAGCGACTTCGCCCGCGCCAAGGACTTCTACGCGAAGGCGCTCGCCCCGCTCGGCATTTCGATCATCATGGAGGTGACGCCGGAGATGACCGGCGCGGGCGCCGCCGCCGGTTTCGGGCGCGGCCGCAAGCCGGACTTCTGGATCGGCGAGGACAGCGGCATCGGCCGCACCCACGTCGCGTTCGCTGCGGCAACCCGTGCCGAGGTCGATGCGTTCTATGAGGCAGCGCTCGCCGCCGGCGGCCGCGACAACGGCTCGCCGGGGTTGCGCCCGCACTACCACCCCGACTACTACGGCGGCTTCGTGCTCGACCCGGACGGCCACAACATCGAGGCGGTCTGCCACCGTCCGGCGTGAGCGGGCGGCGGCGTCACACCCTCGTCGGCTTCGGCGACTAGACGGGCGCTGCCGCGGCCGGGGCGATTCGCCCGTCGCGCGCCGCAGACGCCGAGGGCGACCGAGGAGGATGCCGACGATGGACGCGACGACGGTGCTGTTCGTATGCGCCCGCAACGCCGGGCCGAGCCCGATGGCCGAGGCCTATCTGAACGAGATCGGCGGCCCGCATTTGCGCGCCTTCAGCGCGGGGTTGCAGCCCGATGAGCGGGTGGACGCGACGGCGCTGCGCACGCTGCAAGCGGCCGGCCTGCCGGTCGACGGGCTCGCGCCGAAGCCGCTCGAGCTGTTTGCCCTGCCGCACGCGCCGCGGCCGGACGTGGTGGTGACGCTGGCGCCTTGGCAGTTCGTGACGCCGGCGCCGGCCTGGTGGCCGCCGAAGCGGCACTTCCTCTGGACGGTCACCGATCCCGGACCGGGTGCCGGCCGTGCGGCCTTCACACAGCTGTTCCTCGCCCTCACCGAGCGGATCGACCGGGCGCTGGCCGACGGCAGCTTCGCGCGCCTGCCGCTGCCGGCGCCCGCCGTCTGACGGCGGCGGGTGCGACGGGCTGTGGCGCGCCTAGGCGGCGCGGTCCGGCAGCGAAGCGAGGAAGCGGCGGGCCTGCCGCTCGACGTTGGCGGCGGCGAGGTCGAAACCATCGCCGACCGCCCGCAAAAGCGACAACGGCGCCGCGGCGGGCGTCTCGAGGCGGCCGATCGTCTCGCCGCCGAGGATCTCCAGGCTCGCATCGAAGCGGTTTGCGAGCTGGCGCATCAGGCGGTTCGAGGTCTGGCACACGACGATGACGCGACGGATGCCGCGCGCGGTCGCCGCCGTGATGACGCGGCGCATCAGCCGGCTGCCGATGCCGCGGCCCTGCCAGGCCGTCTCGACCGAGAATGCCGCCTCGCCGGCGGACGGCCGCTGCCCGTCGATGCGGTGCAACTCGCCGGCGCCACGCAAGGTGCCGTCCTCGAGATAGCCGTAGACGATGGCGCCGCCGGTCAAGGCGAGCCGCGCATGGACGACGAGTGCGTCGTCGGAGACGCTGCCGCCGAAGCGGGCGCTGCGGGCGCCGGCATCGAGGCGCAGCAGATGGGCCGCGAAGCCGTCGGCGTCGCTCGGCCACAGACGCCGAAGCAGCCCGGGAACCGCCCCAGTGTCTGTTTCGTTCGGTGTGCGGGTCATGCTCGTTCCTTCCGGAGTGAGCCGCTCCCGCGCTTCTTCCCTTGACGCGGCCACACCTCACCGAAATCTGTGGCGGGAGCATGTCGACGGCCGTTGACGGGGCGGCCTGCCACTGTCCTATTGCCGTACCTTTTCAGGCGCACGGTCGCTCGCGCCGCTGGAGACGTTGAATCCGATGTACCGGCCCCTTCCGCTCGCCGCAGCCCTCCTCGCCACCCTCGCCGCCGGCGGCTGCGCGGGCTTCGGTGCCAGCCAGCCGATGCCGCTGCCGGCCGTGCCGGCCGCCCCGGTCGCCGCCGCGCCGCTGCCGCCACCCCCCGCCGCCCTGCCGCCGCCGGTCGAGGAGCCGCCGCCGCCGATCACGCCGGTAGCGTTGCCGACCGCCGATGCGCAGCTGCCCATTCAGCGCAGCGAACTCGTGGGGGGCTGGGTGATCGAGTCGGGCGGCGAGCGCTGCCAGCTGTTCATCAACCTGACCGGCTGGACCGGCGGCTACCGGGCTTCGACGCGCGGCTGTACGTCGGAAGAGCTGAAGGGCGTTTCCGCCTGGGATCTCGCCGGCAAGGAAATCACCCTGAAGGACTCCGCCACCGCGCCGATCGCCACGCTCGTCTCCGTCGAGACCGGCCGCTTCACCGGACGCCTGAAGACCGGCGCGGGCGTCACCGTCTACCGCTGAGCGCTATTTCTGGCAGACGGGACAGAAGTAGGTCGAACGCCCCGACTGCACGATGCGGGCGATGACGCCGCGGCAGCCGGGCTTCGGGCACGGCTCGCCCTCGCGGTCGTAGACCGCGAAGCGGTGCTGGAAGTAGCCGAGCGAGCCGTCGGTCTGCGTGTAGTCCCTGAGCGATGAGCCGCCTGCGACGATCGCCTCGGCGATGACGTCGCGGATGGCGGTCGCGAGCCGCTCGGCCCTCGCCGTCGGCCCGCCGTCGGCACGGGCGAGGGTGCCGGCGGCGCGCAGCGGGGACAGGCCCGCCCGCCAGAGCGCCTCGCAGACGTAGATGTTGCCGAGCCCGGCGACGACGCCCTGGTCGATCAGCGCCGCCTTCAGCGGTGCGGCGCGGCCGGCGAAGGCGCGTGCGAGCCACGCGCCCGACAGCCTGTTGCCGGTCGGCTCGATGCCGAGCCCGGCGAGATGCGGGTGCTCGTCGAGCCGCGCCGCATCAGCGAGCGCCATGAAGCCGAAGCGGCGCGGGTCGTTGTAGACGACGCGGCCGCCGCCCTCGAGCTCGAAGACGACGTGGTCGTGCGCGGCGTCCTTCGAGCGCGCCATCGCAAAGTCCCCCGGCGTCTCCACCGCGCCACCGGCGTGGATGCGGAAGGAGCCGGACATGCCGAGGTGCATGATCGCCACCTCCGGCCCATCGGTGCGGAGCAGCAGGTACTTGGCGCGGCGGTCGACGCTCTCGACGCGCCGCCCGGTCAGCCGCTCGGCGAAGCGCTCGGGCAGCGGGAAGCGCAGGTCGGGTCGCCGGCACAGGACGGAGAGAATGCGCCGCCCCGCCATCGCCGGCTCCAGGCCGCGCCGCACCGTCTCGACCTCGGGAAGCTCGGGCATCGGCGGGTCCGTGGCAGGGCCGGGCGCGACGACGCGCGCGGGGGCCGGACGATAGCGTGCCCGCCCGCCCTTCGCTATGGTCCGCCCGGCCGGCCGGCGCGTACCGGCCGCAGCGTGAGCGCGAGGAGCGAGATGGCGACGAACCGAGAAGCCGAGGGCGAGACCGTCGACTACGGCTTCCGCACGGTGCCGCTCGGCGAGAAGCAGCGCCTCGTCGACGACGTCTTCGCGAGCGTGGCGAAGCGCTACGACCTGATGAACGACCTGATGTCCAGCGGCCTGCACCGGCTGTGGAAGGACGCGCTGGTGTCGTGGCTGTCGCCGCCGCGCTCCGGCCGGCGGCCATGGTCGGTGGTCGACGTCGCCGGCGGCACCGGCGACGTGGCGACGCGCATCGTCGAGCGCTCCGGCGGCCACGCCAAGGCGACGGTGGCCGACATCAACGGCGAGATGCTCGCCGTCGGCCGCGAGCGGGCGGCCAAGCGCCGGCTGCCGATCGCCTTCGTCGAGGCGAACGCCGAGGCGCTGCCGTTCGCCGACGCCTCGTTCGACGCCTACACGATCGCCTTCGGCATCCGCAACGTGCCGCGCCGCGAGGTGGCGCTCGCCGAAGCCTTCCGCGTGCTGAAGCCGGGCGGGCGCTTCCTCTGCCTGGAGTTCTCCGCCGTCGACGTGCCCGGCCTCGACCGCCTCTACGACGCCTACTCGTTCCGCGTCATCCCCTGGCTCGGCGCGCGCGTCGCCGGCGACGCGGAGTCCTACCGCTATCTCGTCGAATCGATCCGCGAGTTCCCGAACCCCGACCGCTTCGCCGCGATGGTGACGCGCGCCGGCTTCTCCCGCGTCGACCACCGGCTCTATTCGGGCGGCATCGCGGCGATCCATTCCGGCTTCAAGCTGTGATCCGCGGCGCCAGCTGATGGGCCGCGTCGTCGTTCCGCTCGCCCGTCTCGCCCATGCCGGCTACGTCATGGCGCGCGAGGGCGTGTTCTCGCTGTTTCCGTCGGTCGACCTGCCGGCGCCGGCGCGGTTCGCGCTGGCGCTCGCCCGCTCGATCGAGCGGCGCTCGCGCAGCGACACCGACGCCGCCGGCCGGCTGACCGCCGCCTTCAACCGCCTCGGACCCTCCTATGTGAAGCTCGGCCAGTTCCTGGCGACGCGCGCCGACGTGGTCGGCCGCGAGGCGGCGGCCGACCTCGCGCGGCTGCAGGACCAGGTGCCGGCGGTGTCCGACGAGGCGGCGCGCGCGGCGGTCGCCGAGGCGCTCGGCAAGCCGGTCGAGGTGGCGTTCGTGTCGTTCGGGCCGGCGGTCGCCGCCGCCTCGATCGCGCAGGTCCACAAGGCGGTGGTGCTCGAGCCGGACGGCAGCGAGCGTTCCGTCGCCGTCAAGGTGCTGAAGCCCGGCGTCGCCCGCCGCTTCGCCCGCGACCTCGAGAGCTTCTACCTCGCCGCCCGGCTGATCGAACGCTTCTCGCCGCCGGTGCGCCGCCTTCGCCCCGTCGCCGTCGTCGACACGCTGGCCCGTTCCGTCGTGCTGGAGATGGACCTGCGCCTGGAGGCCGCCGCGCTCTCGGAGATGGCCGAGAACACCCGCGAGGATCCCGGCTTCCGCCTGCCCACCGTCGACTGGCGCCACACCGCCAAGTCCGTGCTGACGATGGAGTGGATCGACGGCATCAAGCTGTCGGAGGTGGAGCGGCTACGCGATGCGGGCCTAGACCTCGTGGCGCTGTCGGAGACGATCATCCAGTCGTTCCTGCGCCACGCCATGCGTGACGGCTTCTTCCACGCCGACATGCACCAAGGGAACCTGTTCATCGAGGCGGACGGCACGCTGGTGGCCGTCGACCTCGGCATCATGGGGCGCCTCGACGCCGCCGAGCGGCGGTTCCTGGCGGAAATCCTCTACGGCTTCATCCGCCGCGACTACCGGCGCGTCGCCGAGGTGCACTTCGAGGCCGGCTACGTGCCGGCCGGCCAGGACGTCGAGGTGTTCGCGCAGGCGCTGCGCGCCATCGGCGAGCCGATCCGCGGTCAGACGGCGGCCGACATCTCGATGGCGCGGTTGCTCACGCAGCTGCTCGAGGTGACCGAGATGTTCGCCATGCGCACGCAGCCGCGGTTGATCCTGCTGCAGAAGACGATGGTGGTGGTGGAGGGCGTCGCCCGCACGCTCGACCCGCAGCTCGACATCTGGAAGACCGCCGAGCCGGTGGTGTCGTCGTGGATCGCCGGCAACCTCGGGCCGGCCGGCCGGCTCGCCTCGGCGGCCGGCGGCCTCGGCAGCCTCATCCGGCTCGCTGGCGAACTGCCGGCGCTCGCCGCGCGCGCCGAGGCGATGTCGGCGGGGTTCGCGCGGATGGCGGACCAGGGCCTCGACCTTTCAGACGAGTCGGTGCGCCGCGTCGCCGCCGCGAGGCGCGACTGGGCGGTGCGGCTGCCCCTGTGGATCGCCGCCGGCGCGCTGGTGGCGATCGCCGTCGCCCTGCTCTGAGGCGCCGCCGCGCAACCATCCGCGCGCTTGCGACGTTGTCGAACCGAGTCCGGCGGCTGCATCAGCGTGCGTGAGCGCGCCGCGGTCCCGTCGACAATGTCGAATTCGAACGCACGGAGGGATCGAGCCATGATCCTGCGAACCCTCGCGCCGACCGCAGTCGCTCTGGGCCTGTTCACCACTGTCGCCATGGCGCAGTCCTCCGGCGACGTTCCCGTCCAGCAGCCCGCGCCGCCGGGCGCTCTGACGGAGCCGGTGGTCGAGCCCAAGCAGGCCGGCCCGAACGCCGGTGTCGTCACGGAGATCGCCGATCGGGCCGAGATGATGATCGGCAAGCCGTTGTGCGCCGAGGACGGCACGGAAGTCGGAACCGTCGTCGGCGTCGTGCGCGACGCCAATGGCAAGCTGCGCGCCATTCACGCCGATGTCGGCGGCGTGCTCGGCATCGGCGCGACCCGCATCGAGATCGCACCGGACGAGGCGACGGTATCGCCGGACGGCGAAAAGCTCGTCGCCCGCACGAGCGCCGAAACCTTGCAGAGCCGGGCCGAGGCCGGCGGCTGAGCGCAGCTCTCAGCCCGCGCCGGTGATCTCGGTCACGGCCGCCGTCAGCCTTTCGAGGTCCTGCGGCCGCGACAGGCTGTGATCGCCGTCCTTCACCAGCGTCAGCACGACGTCGTCCGTGGCGAGGCGGCTCACCGTCTCGATGGCGTGCTGCCAGGGCACGTCGACGTCGCGCACCCCCTGCAGGATGTGCACGGGGCACGCCACCCCGATCGGGCCGTCGAGCAGGAGATGCGCGCGGGACTCCTCGAGCAGCCCGCGCGTGATCGGATACGGACCGTCGCCATAGGCGGAGGGGCGCATCCACACGCCGTCGCGATCGAGCGCGGCGCGCGCCTCCGGCGGGAACGCCGGCTCCATCAGGCGGGCGGTGAAGTCGGCTGCCGGCGCCACCAGCACGAGCCCGGCGACGGCCTTCTCGGCCTTCAGGCGCTGCGCGAGCAGCAGCGCGATCCAGCCGCCCATCGACGAGCCGACGAGCACCACAGGCTTGCGGCAGACGCGCTCGACCACCGCCTCCGCCTCCTCCAGCCAGCGGCCGATGGTGCCGTCCTCGAAGCGGCCGCCGGAGCGGCCGTGGCCGGAATAGTCGAAGCGCACGACCGCCCGGCCGGTCGCCGCGCCCCAGGCGTCGAGCGCCAGCGCTTTCGAGCCGGCCATGTCGGAGCGGAAGCCGATCAGGAACAGCACGTCCGGGCCGCTGCCCTCCCGGCGCAGCACGGCGATCTCGCGCGCCGCGTCGCCGCTGCCGACGGTCAGGGTTTGCAGCTTCGCCTCGTCCATCCTATGAGCCTTCCATCCTGTCCGCGCGTCGCCGCCGATGGTTGTCGTGGGCGGTGATGGCACGCCGGGACGCGCGCCGCCAAGGGCACTCCGGAAGCGGAGTACTCGGGGACGAGCGTCCGCCAAACCCCGGGACCGTCCGTGACTGCTCCGCCGGCCCACCGCCGCACCATCCTGCAGATCCTGCCGAGCCTCGAGACCGGCGGGGCGGAGCGCACGGCAGTCGACGTCGCGGCGGCCCTGTTCGCCGCCGGGCACCGGGCACTGGTGGCGAGCGAGGGCGGGCGGCTCGTCGCCGAACTCGAATCTGTCGGTGGCGAGCATGTCACCTTTCCCGCGGCGACGAAGAACCCGCTGGCGATGCTCGCCAACGCCGGCCGGCTCGCCGCCCTGATCCGCCGCGACGGCGTCGACCTCGTGCACGCCCGCTCGCGCGCCCCGGCCTGGGTGGCGCTGATCGCGGCGCGGCGGACCGGCGTGCCGTTCGTCACCACCTTCCACGGCGCCTACGGCGAGACCAACCGCTTGAAGAACCTCTACAACTCGGTGATGGCGCGCGGCGACGCGGTGATCGCCAACTCCGCCTGGACGGCAGACCTGATCGCCCGGCGCCATCCGTTCGCCGTGGGCCGCATCGTCACCATCCCGCGCGGCAGCGACCTCGCCTCCTATGCGCCGCGGGCGGTCTCAGTGGAGCGCCGGGCCGCGGTGGCGGCGCAGTTCGGGCTCGACCTGGCGGACGGTCGGCCGGTGGTGCTGCAGCTCTCCCGGCTGACCGGCTGGAAGGGCCAGCGGGTGCTGATCGATGCGGCGGCGCTGCTCGCCGGCCGCGGCGTGCCGTTCACGGCGATCCTCGCCGGCGATGCCCAGGGCCGCGACGGCTACGCCGCCGACCTCGTCCGGCGGATTGCCGGGGTGGGCCTGGAGGGCCGCGTCCGTCTCGTCGGCCACTGCGCCGACGTGCCGGCGGCGCTGTCGCTCGCCGCCGTCGTCGCCGTGCCGTCGACCGAGCCGGAGGCGTTCGGGCGGGCGGCGGTGGAGGCGCAGGCGGCGGGCGTGCCGGTGGTGGCGAGCGACCTCGGCGCCGCGTCGGAGACGGTCCTCGCGCCGCCGACGACGCCAGCCGATGGGCGCACCGGCTGGCGCGTGCCGCCCGGTGACGCGTCGGCGCTGGCGGATGCGCTCGTCGAGGCGTTGTCGCTCGCTCCGGCGGGGCGGGCCGCGCTGGCGGCGAGGGCACAGGCGCACGTCGCGGCGACCTACGGCGTCGCCGCGATGGCAAAGGCGACCCTCGCCGTCTATGAAGCGCTGCTCGGGCGGCCAGCTCACGCGGGGGCGCCGCCGCCGTCGTGAAAACGCCGGATTCGGCGGCCGTTCTGGGCGCAAGCGGGTGCGCCCCGCGATTTGCCCCGACGCTGCGAGCGTCCGGGGCTTGTGGTGTTGCGTTCGTTTTGTTGTATTGCGTCCCCGTCGATGCGATATGCTTCCGCATTGGAGCGCCTCGCGTCCCGCGGGTGCATCTGAGACGGTTGCGTTTCGCTCGCCCGAGGCGGCGTCGCGCCGCCGACGCTTCAAGCCGCCTGTCGCCAACGATCTGAGGAGTCCCGGCCATTCGTCGTCCGTTCCGTGCGCCGCCCACCGTCAAGGACGGGCCGCGCGTCAACCGTGAGATCCGCAATTCCGACATCCAGCTGATCGACGCCGAAGGCGTGAACCGCGGCGTCATCGCGACAGCGGAAGCGCTGGCGCTCGCCGAGGCGGCTGGGCTCGATCTCGTCGAGATCTCGCCGAATTCCGAGCCGCCGGTCTGCAAGATTCTCGACTTCGGGAAATTCAAGTACCAGTCGCAGAAGAAGGCGTCCGAGGCCCGCAAGAAACAGAAGACCGTCGAGGTCAAAGAGATCAAGATGCGTCCGAACATCGACACCCACGACTACGAGGTGAAGATGCGCGCGATGCAGCGGTTCTTCGAGGAAGGCGACAAGGTCAAGGTGACGCTGCGGTTCCGCGGGCGCGAGATGGCGCACCAGGATCTCGGCGTGAAGCTGCTCGACCAGGTTCGCGAAGAGACCAACGAGATCGCCAAGGTCGAATCCGAGCCGAAGCTCGAAGGTCGCCAGATGGTGATGGTGCTGGCGCCGCGCTGAGCGCGCGCCGGCTGCCACCGTCACGTCCCGGCCGGCCACGTCCCGGCACGCCACGCCGGCGCACGGCGCTTTCCGCTGCGGGCGGCGCCGCTCTCTTGTGTCCGCCCTTGCGCCACTGCCCGGGAGCCGCTACCGCTGCCGCCGCAACGCGTTGAACGGGCGGAGACAATCGATGGCGACCCACAAGCTGCTGCTGCTTCCCGGCGACGGCATCGGCACCGAGATCATGGCGTCGGCGCGGCAGGTGATCGCCTGGTTCGACGCCCGCCTCGGCAGCGGCACCTTCGCGCTCGACGAGGACATCGTCGGCGGCTCGGCCTACGACGCGCACGGCAAGGCGATCAGCGAAGCGGCGATGGACAAGGCGCTCGCCTGCGACGCCGTGCTGTTCGGCGCCGTCGGCGGCCCGAAGTGGGACGGCGTGCCCTACGACGTGCGCCCCGAGGCCGGCCTGCTCAGGCTGCGCAAGGACCTCGCGCTGTTCGCCAACCTGCGCCCGGCGATCTGCTACCCGGCGCTCGCCGATGCCTCGTCCTTGAAGCGCGAGGTGGTCGAGGGGCTCGACATCCTGATCGTGCGCGAGCTCACCGGCGGCGTCTATTTCGGCGAGCCGAAGGAGATCCGCGATCTCGGCAACGGCCAGAAGCGCGGCATCGACACCCAGGTCTACGACACCTACGAGATCGAGCGCATCGTCCGCGTCGCCTGCGACCTCGCCCGCACGCGGGGCAAGAAGGTGACGTCGTCGGAAAAGCGCAACGTCATGAAGTCGGGCGTGCTCTGGCACGAAGTGGCGAGCCGCGTCGGCCGCGAGGAATACCCCGACCTCGCCATGGACCACATGCTCGCCGACAACTGCGGCATGCAGCTGGTGCGCTGGCCGAAGCAGTTCGACGTGATCGTCTGCGACAACCTGTTCGGCGACATGCTGTCCGACATCGCCGCCATGCTGACCGGCTCGCTCGGCATGCTGCCGTCCGCCTCGCTCGGCGCGCCGGACGCCCGAACCGGCCGCCGCAAGGCGATGTACGAGCCGGTACACGGCTCCGCCCCGGACATCGCCGGCACGGGTGCGGCGAATCCGATCGCCATGATCGCCTCCTTCGGCATGGCGCTGCGCTATTCGTTCGGCCTCGTCGCCGAGGCCGACCTGCTCGACAAGGCGATCGCCGCCGCGCTCGAGACCGGTGCCCGCACCCGCGACATCGGCGGCGCGGGCGACAATCTCGTCGGCACCGAGGGCATGACGACCGCGATCCTCGCCGCGCTGGACGCGCTGTCGGCGTAACGGGGGCGATGCGGCGACGCATCCTCGTCCCCCGCGACGGGGGAGGGTTGTCGTGATGATGTCGGCGTCCGACCCATCCGTGCACTCGGCGCGAACCCTCCCTCGCGGGAATGGCTAGGGCGGGGATGCCGCGGACTCGGCGCCGGCGGACAGCCCGCTCCGACGCTCAAGCCGATCGCCGCAGCGCCGCCACCGCGCCGGTTGCCGTGGCGGCGCCGGCCTTGATCAGCTTGTAGGTCACCGAATCGATCAGCGCCTGGAACGAGGCGTCGACGATGTTCGGCGAGACGCCGACGGTGAACCAGCGGTCGCCGTCGCCGTCGCGGCTCTCGATCAGCACGCGCGTCGTGGCGCCGGTGCCGCCGTTGAGGATGCGCACCTTGAAGTCGACGAGCTCGAGATCCTGGATGATCGACTGATAGCGGCCGAGGTCCTTCCGGAGCGCGATGTCCAGCGCGTTGATCGGGCCGTTGCCCTCGGCGACCGAGAGGATCTCCTCGCCGTCGACCGCCACCTTCACCACCGCCTCCGACACCGTGACGAGCTCGCCGACGGCGTTGAAGCGGCGCTCCACCATCACCCGGAAGCTCCTGACGTCGAAGAAGCGCGGCACCGTGCCGAGCACCCGGCGGGCGAGCAGCGCGAACGACGCGTCGGCCCCCTCGTAGGCGTAGCCCGCCGCCTCCAGCGTCTTCACCTCGGCGAGCAGGCGGTCGAGACGCGGATCGTCCTTGGCGACGGTGATGCCGACGCGGTCGAGCTCGTGGACGAGGTTCGACTTGCCGGCCTGGTCGGAGACGAGCACGCGGCGGCGGTTGCCGACGCTCTCCGGCGGCACGTGCTCGTAGGTGCGCGGGTCCTTCAGGATCGCCGAGGCGTGGATGCCGGCCTTGGTGGCGAACGCCGCCTCGCCGACATAGGGCGCGTGCCGGTTCGGCGCGCGGTTGAGGAGTTCGTCGAAGGCGCGGCTGATCTGCGTGAGGTCGGCCAGCGCCTCGTCGTCGACGCCGATCGCGAAGCGGCCGGCATACTCGGGCTTCAGCCTCAGGGTCGGGATCAGCGTCACGAGGTTGGCGTTGCCGCAGCGCTCGCCGATGCCGTTCAGCGTGCCCTGGATCTGCCGCACGCCGGCGCGCACGGCGGCGAGCGAGTTTGCCACCGCCTGGCCGGTGTCGTCGTGGGCGTGGATGCCGAGGCGGTCGCCCGGCACCACCGCGGTGACGGCGCGCACCGCCGCCTCCACCTGCGCCGGCATCGAGCCGCCGTTGGTGTCGCACAGCACCACCCAGCGGGCGCCGGCCTCAAAGGCCGTGCGGGCGCAGGACAGCGCGTAGTCGGGGTTCGCGGCAAAACCGTCGAAGAAGTGCTCGCAGTCGACCAGCGCCTCGCGGCCGGCCGCGACGGTGGCAGCCACCGTCTCGCGGATCGAGGCGAGGTTTTCCTGAAGCGTCGTGCCGAGCGCGACGCGCACGTGATAGTCCCACGACTTCGCCACGAAGCAGCACGCATCCGCCGCCGAGCCGAGCACGTCGGCGACGCCGGGGTCGTTCTCGACCGACCGACCGGCCCGCTTCACCATGCCGAAGGCGGTGAAGATCGCCCGCTTCGTCCGCTTCTCGCCGAAGAAGGCGGTGTCGAGCGGATTGGCGCCCGGGTAGCCGCCCTCGATGTAGTCGACGCCGAGGCGTTCCAGCAGGTCGACGACGGCGATCTTGTCCTCGAGGGAGAAGTCGATGCCGTTCGTCTGCGCGCCGTCGCGCAGCGTCGTGTCGAAGAGATAGAGGCGCTCGCGGGCGGGCGTTTCGGTCGGGGTCATGGGGCTTTCCTCCGCTCAGCCGGCCGCGAAGCGGTCGGTGGCGGCGATCAGGCGTTCGAGAATGCCGGGCTCGGAGAAGGCGTGGCCGGCGCCCTCGACGAGATGGAACTCCGCCTCCGGCCAGGCGCGGTGCAGGTCCCAGGCGGAGACGGCCGGGGTGGCGATGTCGTAGCGGCCCTGGATGATCACCCCCGGGATCGCCCGCAGCTTGTGGGCGTCGCGGATCAGCTGCCCCTCCTCCATCCAGCCGGCGTGGACGAAGTAGTGGTTCTCGATGCGCGCGAAGGCGAGCGCGAAGGCGTCGCTCGCGTGCATTGCCGACATCGACGGGTTCGGCATCAGCGTGATCGTCTCGCCTTCCCAGACGCTCCACGCCTTCGCGGCCGCGAGCTGGGCGGCGCGGTCGGAGCCGGTGAGGCGGCGGTGGTAGGCGGCCAACAGGTCGCCGCGCTCGGCCTCGGGGATCGGCGCCAGGAAGCGCTCCCACTTGTCGGGGAAGAGCTGCGAGGCGCCATGCTGGTAGTACCAGTCGATCTCGAAGCGCCGCAGCGCGAAGATGCCCCGGAGAACGAGCTCGCTGACGCGCTCCGGGTGCGTCTCGGCATAGGCGAGCGCCAGCGTCGAGCCCCACGAGCCGCCGAACACGAGCCACGTGTCGACGCCCATCATCTCCCGCAGCCGCTCGATGTCGGCGACGAGGTGCCAGGTGGTGTTGGCCTCGAGGTTTGCGGCCGGCCGCGAGCGGCCGCAGCCGCGCTGGTCGAACAGCAGCACCTTGTAGCGCTCCGGGTCGAACAGCCGGCGGTGCGTCGGCGAGCACCCGGCGCCGGGGCCGCCGTGCAGGAACACGGCGGGCTTGCCCTCCGGGTTGCCGCAGATTTCCCAGTAGACCTGGTGGCCGTCGCCGACGTCGATGAGGCCGGAGGCGTGGGGCTCGATCGGTGGGTAGAGGCCCTTCGGGTCGCTCATCGCTTCGTCTCGTCGTGCGGCGGCCAGGCGGGCGTGTCCTGGTCGGGATGCTGGTAGGAGACGAGCGCCTCCATCGCGCCGGGCGGCATGTCGTCTTCGGTGACGTGGCCGGGGAGGCCGTGCAGGGACGCGAGCCACGGCATGCGCGCCTCGATGCCGTACTGGATGACCGGCGTTACGGCGCCGGGATCGTCGAGGCTGCCGAGCGAGAAGGCGACCTCGTCGTGGGCGGCGAATCCTGGGCTCGAGGCGAGCGTTTCCGGGGATTCGCCGTGCCGGGCGCCGTCGGCAGCCGCGCTGCCGGCGGCGGGAAGGCCGTGGAATTCGTAGGTGAGCGGCGTGCCGCAGGCGGCGCAGAAGCCGCGGGAGACGAGGCTCGACGAGCGGAAGCGGGCGGGCTCGCCACGCGTCCATTCGAACAGCGCCTTCTTCACCGAGGCGAGCGGCGCGAAATAGGAGCCGAACGCCTTCTGGCACATCCGGCAATGGCAGATCGACGGCTTGTCGGGCTCGGCGTAGACGGCATAGCGCACGGCGCCGCACTGGCAGCCGCCGGTGAGGCGGGGGGCGGGGGAGGAGGGGGTCGTCATGGGGCAGACCTCCGTGTCGCGGCGAGGGGCGCGCACTTGGCGAGAAAGGCATCGGCGGCCGCGACAGCGCGGGCGTCGCGCCGCGCGTTGCGGAGCAGACGCTCGTGGGGATGGCCCTGCGGGTGCTCCCATTCCGAACGTGTGAACGGCCACGCCTGGATATGGATGCCGCAGTCGAGGATGTGCTCGTAGGCGAGGTCGATCAGCACCGCCTTTTCATCCCAGAAGCGGACGCCGGCATCGTTGAGGATCACCGCGACGTCCGCGTCACTGTCCAAGCTCGCCACGTCCCGGGCGCGACTGCCGAAGAGATAGACGGCGGCGAGCCGTGGCCCGTAGTGCGAGCGCAGGTCGGCCTCGAAGGCGCCAAGAGCATCCTCCAGGGAAACGACGGCTCGGGACGCGAGGACGGTCATCGCGCGCCCTCCCGGGCCGGTAGCCCGCGGCCCCGCGAGCGCCCGTGGAGAGGCTGTGCCCGCGGCCCCCCCTCCCTGCCCTCCCCCGCGAGGGGGGAGGGTTGCCGCAGCGATTTTGGCCACTGGTCTACGACAATCACTCGACGCGAACCCTCCCCCCTCGCGGGGGAGGGTAGGGAGGGGGGGCGCCGCGGGCTCGGCGTCGCGAGGCTCACCGCGCCACCTCCCAGGTCGTCACCGGCTCGCCGGTCGCCGGGTCCTTGCCGTCCTTCAGCGCGATGCCGAGCGCCGCGAGCTCGGCGCGCAGGCGGTCGGCCTCGGCGAAGTCGCGGGCGCGGCGGGCGGCGAGGCGGGCCTCGATGAGCGGGGCGACCATGGCGTCGTTGACACCCGCCGCGGGGCTCGCGGCTGCCGCTTCCGGGCGCAGCTCGATGCCGAGGAAGTCCGCGCAGGCGATAAGCTTGCCCGCGCCGATCTCCTGCGCCGCGTCGGCCGTCGCGGCGTCCGCGGGGGGCTCGCCCCTGTGGCCGCGGTTTCCCTCGAAGCCGAAGCGGTGCATCTCGCCGAGCGCCCCGTGGGTGTTGAGGTCGTCCGACAGGAACTCGAGGAAGCCGCCCGGAAGCGGCTGCTCCTGGAAGGCGTTGCGGCGGATCGCGTCGCGCCACTTCCGCAGGGTCTTCTCGCTCTCCTTCAGCCCCTTCAGCGTCCAGTCGATCGGCTGGCGGTAGTGCGTCTTCAGCATCGTCAGGCGGATGACGTCGCCCGGCCAGTCGGCGAGCACCTGGCGGATCGTCACGAAGTTGCCGAGGCTCTTCGACATCTTCTCGCCTTCCACCATCAGGAAGCCGTTGTGCATCCAGGTCTCGGCCATCACGGGCGTGCCGAGCGCGCAGCGCGACTGGGCGATCTCGTTCTCGTGGTGCGGGAAGACGAGGTCGATGCCGCCGCCGTGGATGTCGAAAGTGTTCTTCAACGGGTCGTCGCAGGTGAACCCGCCGCCGAAGGGCGTGAGCAGCGCCGCCATCGACATCGCCGAGCACTCGATGTGCCAGCCGGGGCGGCCCGGCACATTGATGCCGGCCGGGCTCGGCCAGCCGGGTTCGTCCGCCTTCGAGGGTTTCCACAGGACGAAGTCCATCGGCCCCTTCTTGTAGGGGGCGACGTCGACGCGGGCGCCGGCCAGCATCTCGTCGAGCGAGCGCCGCGCCAGCCGGCCGTAGTCGGGCATCGACGAGACGTCGAACAGCACGTGGTCTTCCGCCACATAGGCGTTGCCGCGCGCCACCAGGCGGTCGATCAGCTCCCGCATCTCGGCAATGTGCTCGGTCGCGCGGGGCTCTTCGTCGGGCCTCAGGCAGCCGAGCGCCGCGACATCGTCTCGGTACTGCCGCCCGGTCACCTCGGTGACGCGCCGGATCGCCTCGTTGAGCGGCAGGTCAGGGTGCTCGCGGGCGGCGCGTGCGTTGATCTTGTCGTCGACGTCGGTGATGTTGCGGACGTACTTGACGTGGGCCTCGCCGTAGAGGTGGCGGAGCAGGCGGAACACGACGTCGAAGACGATGACGGGCCGGGCGTTGCCGATGTGGGCGAAGTCGTAGACGGTCGGCCCGCAGACATACATGCGGACCTTGCGGTCGGCCGGCGCGACGCCGGCCTCCGGCCGCCAGTCGATCGGCCGGAAGTCGTGCTTCTGCTTGGTCAGCGTGTCGTAGAGCCGGAGCCCGCGGAAACCCTCGTCCGCGTCCGTCCCACCCGAGCCGAAATCCGCCATCGTCCGTCCCCACGTGCGGCGCGAGAGCCTCGCCGGGGCGTCCGTTTCCTTTTCGGAGATGACTTTTGAAAGGGAGACGGCCGCAGCCAGCGTATGCGCGCTAGCCGCAAATAATCCCATAGATGATCGCGCGCAGCCGCGCCGCCGTCGTCATGCCGCACGTGAGTGACCGATCGCGGCCGGCGCGTCAAGCGCCTCCCGGGGGTGGCGATCCCGTGCGGTGGCGAAATCCGGCCGTGCGGTCTGAACACACTCTGAACGCGCGCCTCAGACCCGGTTCAGCGGGCCCCCGCTAAAGACCTTGCCAACGCTCCGGCACGCCGGGGCCGGGATCGAAAGCGGGACGACGACCATGAACAGCTTCGCCATCACCTCGATGCTCCCCTCGCGGGCTCACCTCGCCTCGTTCGCCACGGTGCTGGTGCTGCTCGCCATGCTGTCCGCCCCGTTCGCCTTCGTGGCGATGGCGGCCGGCGTCACCTCGGGCGCGGGCGCCATCGACCAGAAGCCGATGTGCTACGCCGCCGGCGTCGGCTGCCGGCCGGGGCCGTCGATGGAGATCGCGCTGTTCGCCCCGCGCCACTGACGGCGGCGGGCGCCCGGCAAGGCTCAGTCGACCTCGTCGGCCCAGGCGCGCCACGTCTCGGCGCGGCCGGCCTCCGTCCAGGCGCGCATCGCCGGCAGCGCCAGCACCGCATCCATGTAGGCGCGCGTGTCCGCGTCGACCGTCCAGCCGTAGCGGTCGAGCCGGGTGACGACCGGCGCATACATCGCATCGGCCGCGGAGAACGTGCCGAACAGGAACGGCCCGCCCTCGCCGAAGCGGGCGCGCGCGTCCCGCCACAGCGCCGCGATGCGGTCGACGTCGGCGGCCGCGCCCTCGCCGCGGTCCTTCCAGGTGCGATCGTCGCGGCCGAGGTTCATCGGGCAGGCCTGGCGGAGCGCCGCGAAGCCCGAATGCATCTCCGCCGAGATGGCGCGCGCGTGGGCGCGGGCCGCGCGGCCGGCCGGCCACACGCCGAGATCGGGGAACCAGTCGTGGATCGTCTCGAGGACGGCGATCGATTCCCACACCTTCACGCTGCCGTCGATCAAGCACGGCACCTTGCCGGTCGGCGAGTGCTCGAGGATGCGGGCGCGGGTGTCCGGCTGGTCGAGGGGGATGATCACCTCCTCGAACGGGATGCCGAGGTGGCTGAGCAGCAGCCACGGGCGCAGCGACCACGAGGAGTAGCGCTTGTTGGCGATGACGAGGGTGAGGGCCATGCGAAAGGGCTCCGGAACGGCGGCGGCGCAGAATCGACCGGCGCCGCCGGCAATTCCAGCAAATTTCGCTGATGCCACGATCACCGCGCGCGATCGGTCGGAGCACGCCCAGCAAAGTCGTCCGAAACGATGCGGGGGCGCGGCTTGCGCCGCGCCAAGCTGCCGAAACGATGCGGGGCGCGGCTTGCGCCGCGCCCCGGTTCGTCGTTCGTGTCCGTCTGCGCCGGAAAGATCCAGCGTTCCGTTCAGTGCAGGGCTACCGCCGTCGCGCCGAAGCCGCCGAGCAGGTTGACCAGCACGATCGCCCCGCCGAGCGCGACGACGGTCCACGTCATCACACCCCAGCAGGACGGCGTCACTCGCTTGTCCATGAGGAATCCTGAAAAGAGGAAGAACCTCCCCGCGGCCGCCGTCGCCGACCCCCGGCGCCCCCAGGGGGCCGATTCGTCGGGCGCCTCGCTGCACCGCAGCATGAGAAGTAACGATTTCTTTACCCTGTGCAAGCGTCTGCACGGCCGCAGGTCGGGGAAATTCACCGAAAGGATGAGACGGTGGGCCACCGCCGCGGCGGGGAACGCGGCGACACCGCCAGGAGGACGCGCGCCGTGACGACGCTGCCCACGCTCGACCTCGTCGCCGTCGGCTGGTTCCTCGTCTGCTGGCTGGTCTACGGCTACGTCGTCGACGCGAGCCCGCTCCGCCGCCGCTCGCTGTCGCACGTCATGGACGGCCATCGGCGCGTCTGGATCGAGACGATGGCGACGCGCGAAATGCGCATGGTCGACACCGCCATCATGACCGGCCTGCAGAACGGCACGGCGTTCTTCGCGTCCACCTCGGCGCTCGCCATCGGCGCCGCCTTCGCCGTGCTCAATTCCACCGACCGCATCGCCGAGGTGATCTCCGACATCTCGCCGATCGGGGCGGTGAGCCCGGTCGAGTGGGAGGCGAAGGGCTTCGGGCTGATGCTGATCTACGCCTATGCCTTCTTCAAGTTCGGCTGGGCCTACCGGCTGTTCAACTACGCCTCGATCCTGATCGGGGCGGTGCCGCAGGGCGAGGAGGTGCACACCCCGGCCGGGCGGGCGGCGGTGGAGCGCGCCGCCGACATGATCGTCATCGCCGGCAGCCACTTCAACCGCGGCCTCCGGGCGATGTTCCTGTCGGTTGGGCTGCTCGGCTGGTTCGCCGGGCCATGGGCGTTCCTGGCGGCGACCACCTTCATCGTCGCGGTGCTCGCCCGCCGCCAGTTCGCCTCGCGCTCGCTCACCGCAGCGCTGCACGCCGCCGGCGATCCGCCACTGAGGACGTGAGGCTCAGGCCGGGTCCTGTCAGGCCGGGTCCCACGCGGGCGACAGGCCGGCGTCGTCGATCAGCCGGCCGTTCGGCCGCGCCAGGCCGGAGATGCGCGCCATCTCCTCGACCGTCAGGCTGAACGCGGCGGCGCCGAGGTTCTCGATGAGCCGCTCGCGCTTGGCCGTCTTCGGGATGGCGGCGACCCCCTGCTGCTGGATCAGCCAGCGCAGTGCCACCTGGCCGGCGGTGCGGCCGTGCGCCGCGCCGATCTCGGCGAGCACCGGATCGTTCGCGACGCGGCCGCGGGCGAGCGGGCAGTAGGCGGTGAGCGCCATGCCGTGCCGGCGGCCAGCCTCCAGGACGGCGCGCTGCGACAGGAACGGGTGGTACTCCACCTGGTTGCAGGCCAGCGGCTCGACGGCGCGCGCCGCCGCCTCGTCGACCATCGCCGAGGTGAAGTTCGCCACCCCGATCGCCCGTGCCCAACCCCGTCGCTTCACCTCGCAGAGCGCGTCGATCGACTGGGCGAGCGGAATGGTCGGGCTCGGCCAGTGGATGAGGAAGAGGTCGACGTGCGCGAGGCCGAGCTTGGCGAGGCTGGTCTCGGCGGACTTCAGAAGATCCTTCGGCGCCAGGTTGTCCGGCCACACCTTGGTGGTGACGAACAGCTCGCGCCGCGCCACGCCGCTCGCGCCGATCGCCTGGCCGACCTCGCGCTCGTTGCCGTACATGGCGGCGGTGTCGATGTGGCGATAGCCGAGGGCGATCGCCTCGCCGACCACCTTGACGCACTCCGCGCGCGCCAAGCGCCAAGTGCCGAGGCCGAGGGCCGGGATGTCGACGCCGGCGGCGGAGATCGTCGGTACGGTGACGCCCATCGTACGACCCTCGTCAGCGGACCGGCTCGAGGGCGGCGCCCTCGACGAAGCCGACCTTGCCGTTCCAGCCGACCTCGCAGCGCCGCTCGTCGAGCAGCTTGCGCCAGGTCGCCGGCGAGCCGAACTGCCAGGTGGCGAACGGGATCTCCGGCCGGCACCAACGCAGCACGATGCCATCAGCGCCGGCCGGCAGCGACTGCTTGGCCGGCGCGCCGGCCTCGATCGAGGCGGCGAGCGGCGTCTCCGCCTTGACGGCATAGCGCATGTCGTAGGGGCCCGGCGACTGCGCGGCGGCGGCGCCGAGGCCGGCCGAGAGGCCGGCGACGACGGCCGCGGCGAACAGCCCGCCGGCGGCCCGCCAATGCACGAACGGACGAGACACGGGGTCGCCGCTCCGGCTCAGTCGAGGTCTTCGATCGACGGCACCACCTTGCCGACGAGGCCGTAGGCGATGGCATCCTCCGGACCCATCCAGTAGTCGCGGTCGGTGTCGCGGTCGATGCGGTCGACCGGCTGGCCGGTCGCCTCGGAGAAGATGCGGTTGAGCCGGTCGCGCATCTTGATGATCTCGCGCGCCTGGATCTCGATGTCAGTGGCCGGACCGCTCGAGCCGCCGGAGGGCTGGTGGAGCAGGAAGCGGGTGTTGGGCGTGCAGAAGCGGTCCTTCTGCGGCACCGACACGTAGATCAGCGCCCCGGCACTCGCCACCCAGCCCATGCCGAGCATGCGGACGCGCGGCCGCACGAACTTGATGGCGTCGTGGATCATGTCGCCGGATTCGACGTGGCCGCCGGGCGAGGAGACGACGACGGTGATCGGGTCGTTGGAGACGTGCGAGAGCGCGAACAGCCGGGCGGTGACGTCGCGGGCGAGTTCCTGGGTGATGCCGCCGGTGATCAGCACCGTGCGGGCGTCGAACAGGTGCTTGTCGACCGGGATCGACTGCGGGGTCTTGGTCTTCTCCTCGTCGTCCTCGTCGTCGAGGCGGGACGGAAGGCGGTCCGAGAAGCGCATGGAGGGGCGTCCTGGTGGTCGGGAGGGGGCGGCGGCGCGACGGCCGCGCGTACGTCCTCCCATTTAGGACACGGGGCGGGCCGGTGCAAACGATGGCGGGGGGCGGCACCGGCACCCGGGCGGGAGCGGCACGACGCACCGCGCGATCCCGGGCATGCCGCGGGTGAAGCCGACACCCTCACATGGGCCCCCGTCGCGTTCGAAAGATCCCGCCGAATCAAGCGCCTCGACAGTTCGGCCGGCATTCGCGCCGAACTGCTTGCAAACCCGCCCCTCAGTCCCCGGCGAGGAACGTGATCGTCAGGGTCTGCGCCGCCGTGCACACGGTGTTCGGCTGGTAGGCGTTCTCCGGCGCGTCGAACATCGGGTAGAAATAGGCGTTCTGGCAGTTCGGCGTGCTCTGGCAGGTGGAATCGGGGTTGCCGCACTGGCTCGGGTAGTTCTCCGGCCCCCAGGTGCCGTTCACCGGGCCCTGGCAGGTGTAGACGGTGGAGGAACCGCAGGCGACCTGGACCGGCAGGTTGTAGGAGGCGCCGCCGGTGTCGGCGCACTGGTTCTCGTCCCACAGCTGATCGGTGCACGTCGACGGGATCAGCGAGATGTCGAACCAGACGCAGTTGCCCTGGCTGAAGCAGCCGGGGTTCGAGGCCGGCTCGAAGTTGGTCTCGATCATCGTCTGGTGGTTCTGCTGCGCCTCGAAGCAGTTCGACGGCACGCTGTCGGTGTCGGCGCAGAAGCGCGTCGAGGCGCCGTTGCTGTCGACGCTCGCCTGGCAGGTGGCGCCGGCGGCGATCTTGGCGCCGCTGCCGCTCTTCGTGCAGCCGGAGCCCCAGGTGATCGAGCCCGGCGTGCCGCCCGAGGCCGTGAAGCCGACATAGATCGCGACGCTCTGCTTGTTGACGATCTTCACCGGGCCGGTGGTGGAGCTGTCGTCGGTCTTCGCGCCCTTGCAGGCGCGCTCGGCGATCGCCTTCAGCTGCGGGTCGCGGATCAGCTTTGTCTCCTTGGTGTCGCGGTCGCGGAAGGCGTAGTCGCGCGACCCGTCCTTCGGGCAGACGAGCTTCAGATCCTTGGCGGCGGCGGGCGAGGGCGCGCCGGCGATGGATGCGGCGACAAGGGTGAAGGCGGCCAGGATGGCGGTGATGGGGCGCATGGGAAGGCTCCGGGAGGCCGGGGCGGCGCTCGCGGGCGGCGGTGCCGATGTGGCGGGCGCGCCGCCCGGAGCCGGCCTACTTGCCGGCGAGGAAGGTGATGGCGAGCGTCTGGCCGCTGAGGCAGACCGTGTTCGGCTGGTACTTGTTCTCCGGCGGCACGAACATCGGATAGAAGTACGCGTTCTGGCAGTTCGGACCGCTCTGGCAGATGGAGTCGGGGTTGCCGCAGTTGCCCGGATAGTTGGAATTTCCCCATTTCCCCGTCGTCGGCCCCTGGCAGACGTAGGTGGTCTTGCCGCCGCAGGCGATCGACACCGGAAAATTGTAGGAGGCGCCGCCGGTGCTGGCGCACTGGTTCTTCTTCCAGAGGTCGTCCGTGCAGGTCGACGGGATGACGGAGATGTCGAACCAGACGCAGTTGCCCTTGTTGAAGCAGCCGCCGTTGCTGCTCGGCTCGAAATTCGTCTCGACCATCGTCTGGTGGTTCTGCTGCGCCTCGAAGCAGTCGGCGGGAACCGACTTGGCGCTGGCGCAGAAGCGCGAGGGCGAGGCGTTGGCGAGGACGGTGGCGTTGCAGGTCGCCCCGGCGGCGATCTTCGCGCCGTTGCCGGACTTCGTGCAGCCCGCCCCCCAGGTGATCGGCCCCGGCTTGTGGTCGATGGTGGTGAAGCCGACGAAGATCGCGGCGCCCTGCTTGTTGGTGATGGTGACCGGGCCCTCTTCGTCCGTGGCGCCGAGCGAGCCCTGCTCGCAGGCCTGTTCGGCGAGCGCCTTCAGTTGCGGGTCGGTGACCTTCGTCTCCTCCTTGGTCCGGCGGTCCTTGAAGCGGAAGCCGTCGCCGCCCTCGCCGGGGCACATCAACTTGAGCTCCTTGGCGGCGGCCGGGATCGCCTGGGCGCCGAGGCCGAGCGCGACGGTGCCGACCGCCAGCGTGCCGATCAGCAGCGCCAACGCGGTGCCGCGCGCCATCGGGATGATGGATTTCATGGCTCGTTTCCCCTCAGCGGCATCGCCCGCAGGACCGCCGCACAGCCAGATCGCACTCCACCGCCGCCGCGCCGCCCCCGGGCCGCGTGCCGCCGATGTGGTCCCGCATCAAGTTGGGTCGCCCCCGACCGAAGCGGAGATTAGCGGATTCTCATGTCGGTCACGAGATGGGAAACGCTGTGTTCGAGCGGCGGCGGGTGGCAAAGCGGGCGCTTCGAAGCGCTTTCCCCCTCTCCCTCCCTGCGGGCGGGAGAAGGGAAGGCAGCACCCCTCACTGCCCACTGCCCACTGCCGATCTTGCCGCAACCGACCGACCCCCTCACACCCCCAGATGCCGGTGCATCGTCTCCGGATCGCCGACGAGGTCGGCCGGCGGCCCTTCGAACGCCACCGTGCCCTTCACGAGCACCAGGATGCGGTCGCACGCTTCCGCCATCGCGTTCACCGTCTTGTCGACGATCAGCGTCGCCGTGCCGCCGGCGCGGATCAGCGCCAGTGTCCGCCAGATCTCGGCGCGCACCAGCGGCGCGAGGCCCTCGGTGGCCTCGTCGAGCACGATGAGGCGCGGGTTGGTCATCAGCGCGCGGCCGATCGACAGCATCTGCTGCTCGCCGCCGGACAGCTGATCGCCGCCGTTGCCGATCCGCTCGGCGAGCCGCGGAAACACCGCCAGCACCCGCTCCAGCGTCCAGGCGCGGCTGCCGTCGACGCCGGGCCGAGCGGCGAGCGTCAGGTTCTCGCGCACCGACAGCGAGGCGAAGATGCCGCGTCCCTCCGGCACGTAGGAGACGCCGCGGCGGGCGATGCGCGAGGCCGCCCAGCCGGTGACGTCGGTGCCGGCCACGGTGACGCTGCCCGAGCGGATCGGTGTCAGCCCGAGCAGCGAGCGGATCAGCGTCGTCTTGCCCATGCCGTTGCGGCCCATCAGCCCGACGGTCTCGCCCGGCGCGATGGCGAGGTCGACGCCGCGCACAATGTGGCTCGCCCCGTAGTAGGTATGGATCGCGCAGGCCTCCAGCAGCGGCGCCGTGGCGCCCCCCCCGACGGTGGCGTCAACACGAGCGATGGCCTCGCTGGCGCTCATGCGTCCTCGCCGAGATAGGCGATGCGCACCTGCGGGTCGGCGCGCACCGCGTCGGGCCAGCCGGTGGCGATCACCGCCCCGTTCACCATCACCGTGACGCGCCGGGCGATGGCGAAGACGACGTCCATGTCGTGCTCCACCAGCAGCACCGCGTGGCGCGTGGCGAGGCCGGCGATCAGCCGCCCGGTCGCCTCCGCCTCCTCCGGCCCCATGCCGGCGAGCGGCTCGTCGAGCAGCAGGATGGTCGGGTCGGTGGCGAGCGTCATGGCGATCTCGAGCTGGCGCTGCTCGCCGTGCGACAGGAGGCCGGCGGTGCGCGTGGCACGGCTTTCGAGTCCGACGGTGGTGAGCGCCGCTTCCGCCGCCGCGACGATGTCGCGCCGCTTCCCGGCCGGAGCGAGCAGGCCGCCGACCGTGGTGCGACCGCGCTGGGCGGCGAGGCGGACGTTCTCGAGCACGGTGAGCTCGCCGAGGATGTTGGTGCGCTGGTAGGAGCGTCCGACGCCGCGCCGGGCGATCCGCCAGGCCGGCCAGCCGGCGACGTCTTCGCCTCCGATCCTGATCTCGCCGGCGCTCGGCGCGAGGTCGCCGGAAAGCAGGTTGATCAGCGTCGACTTGCCGGCACCATTCGGCCCGATGACGGCGTGCAGTTCGCCGACCACGAGGTCGAGGTCGACGTCGCGCACGGCGACGAGGCCGCCGAAGCGGCGGGTGAGCGCGCGCGCTGAGAGGGCCGGGGAGGGTGAGGCGGGGGCACTCACGGCGCCGCCTCCGTTCGCACTGGTGCTGCGGCGCTCAGGGGCGCCGTCTCCGCAGTCGGGGTGTCCTCTACGGTCGCCGCGTCGTCGCCCCCATCCGCCTTCCGCGCACGCCGCGTGAAAAGCCCGGCGAGGCCGCGTGGCAGCACCAGCACCACCGCCAGGATGACGAGGCCTTCGACCAGCAGCTGCCGCTCGGTCAGCTGCTGGCTCGCCTCGCCGAGTGCGGTGAGGGCGATCGCGCCGAGGATCGGCCCGACCAGCGTGCCGAGGCCGCCGAGGATGACGATCAGGAGCGCCTCGGCCGAGCGGTGCCAGCCGACGAGTTCCGGGTTCACGAAGCCCTCCTGCACCACGAACATGTGGCCGGCGAGCCCGGCGAGCGCGCCGGCGAGCGTGAAGGCGGCGAGCTTGTAGGCATAGACGTCGTAGCCGAGCATGCGCATGCGGTGCTCGTTGACGCGGATGCCGACGAGCACGCGGCCGAACAGAGAGGCGAGCACGCCGGCGAGCACCAGGAACGTCGCCGCCATCAGGGCGAGGTTGACGTAGTAGAGCGTCAACCCGCGCTCGCGCCGGCCCATCGGCAGCTGGAAGCCCTCGACCCCGAGAATCGGCCGCGGCGCGAAGACGCCGTCGGCACCGCCGCCGAGGCCGGTGTCGTGGAAGACGAAGTAGACCATCTGACCGAAGGCGAGCGTCACCATCAGGAAGAAGAACGTCCGCGTCCGGAGCGCGAAGGCGCCGATGACGAGGGCCGCCAGCCCCGCCGCGATCATCGCCACCGGCAGCGTCACGAACACCGAAAGTGGCGTTTCGGCCGGCGAGATCAGGTAGACGCTGTAGGCGGCGATCCCGAAGAAGGCGGCGTGGCCGAGGCTGACGAGCCCGGTGCCGCCGACCAGCAACTGCAGGCTCAGCGCGAAGATGGCGGCGACGAACGCCGTCGAGCCGAGCATCAGGTAGAACGGCGGCAGCACCAGCGGCAGCAGCGCCAGCGCCAGGAAACCGGCGACGAGGGCGAACTGGGAGGTGTGGGTCTGCGGCAGCATGCGCGTCAGGCCGTGCGGGCGAACAGGCCGGTCGGCCGCCACAGCAGCACGGCCGCCATCAGCACGTAGACGGCGATGCCGGCGAGATCGGGCACCAGCGCCTTGCCGAGGGTGTCGACGAGCCCGATCAGCAGCGCCCCCCAGAAGGCGCCGGCGATCGAGCCGATGCCGCCGATGACGACGACGACGAAGGAGACGATCAGCACGCCGTCGCCCATGTTCGGGTAGACCGAGGTGAGCGGTGCCGACAGCGCGCCGGCGAGCATGGCGAGCGCCGTGCCGAGCGCGAACACCGCCATCTGCACGCGCGACACCGGGATGCCGAGCGCCTCCACCATCTCCGGCTTCTCGGCGGACGCCCGGATCATTCCGCCGAAGCGGGTGCGGTGGATGACGAGGAACAGCAGGGCCGCGATGCCGAGGCAGACGGCGAGCACGAACAGCCGGTAGGCCGAGTAGCTGAAGATGCTGGAGATCGGCACAGACCAGTCGAGCGCCGGCGGGATCGGCACCGAGTGGAAGTCGTTGCCGAGGATGAGCGAGCGGCCCTCCTCGAACAGCAGGATCAGCGCGAAGGTGAGCAGCACCTGGTCGAGGTGGGGGCGGTCGTAGAAGCGGCGGATCAGCACGCGCTCGAGCACCGCCCCGAACAGCGCGCCCGCGGCGACCGCCAGCGGCAGCGCCAGCCACAGCGAGCCGGTGGCGGCGCCGACGGCGTAGGCGAGATAGGCGCCGACCATCGTCAGGCTGCCATGGGCGAGGTTGATGACGCCCATGATGCCGAAGACGAGGGTCAGCCCGCTCGCCACCAGGAACAGCAGCAGCCCGTACTGGAGCCCGTTCAGCACCTGGGTGAGCAGCGTGGCGGGGTCCATCGTCGGTCCGTCGTGGATCTGGGTAGCAGTGCCTTGGCGGCGGGTCGGGCGGAAATGCGAGCGGGCGGGGAACGGCCCCGCCCGCCGGGTCGTCTCGAGATGTGGCGATCAGCTCATCGTGCAGCCGGTGCCGGGATCGGCGAGGGCCTCGACGGCGACGCCGTCGACCATGTTCTTGCCGTCCTTCACGACGCGCCGGTAGATGTTGTGCACCGGATTGTGCGAGGCCGACAGCGTCATCGGGCCGCGCGGGCTGTCGAGCATGGCGCTCGCGATCGCCTTGTGCAGCGCGTCGGTCTGGTCGAAATCGCCCTGCACCGCCTCCAGTCCGACGGCGAGCAGCTGCCCGGCGTCGTAGCCCTGCACGGCATAGACGTCCGCCTCGCGGCCGGCCTTCTCCTTGAAGGCGGCGCGGAAGGCGGTGTCGGTTGGCGTGTCCAGGCCGTCGGCATAGTGCAGGCCGGTAACGAGGCCGTCGGCGACGCCGCCGAGCGCGCCCAGCGTGCCGTCGGTGACGAAGCCCGAGGCGATCAGCGGCAGCTTTTCCTTCAGCCCCGCCGCCGCATAGTCCTTGACGAACTGCACGGCGCCGCCGCCGGCGTAGAAGGCGCCGACCGCGTCGACGCCGAGGCCGGGAAGCTGCGCCAGGATCGGCTGGAAGTTCGTCTCCGGGAACGGCACGGTCAGCACCTGCACCACCTCGGCGCCCTTCTCCTTGGCGCCCTGCTCGAAGCCCGCCGCCGATTCCTTGCCGGCCGCGTAGTCCCACGTCACGTAGGCGAGCTTCTTGTAGCCGGCGTCGGCGGCGATGCGGCCGCAGCCATAGGCGGGCTGCCAGTTGGAGAACGACGAGCGGAAGACGTTCGGCGCGCACTGGGCGCCGGTGGCCGCACCGGCGCCGGCGTTCGGGATGATCAACAGCGTGCCGGATTCCCGCGCCACCTGCAGCATGCCCATCAGCACGCCGGAGTGGACGGTGCCGACGACGACGTCGACCATGTCGCGGTCGACGAGGCGCTTCATGTTCTCCGGGCCCTTGGCCGGATTGGATTCGTCGTCGAGGCGGATGATCTCGATCGCCCGGCCGCCGAGCGTGCCGCCCTTCTGGGCGATCAAGAGCTCGAAGGCGGCGGTGATGTTCTCGCCGAGCTGCGCATAGGTGCCCGAATAGGGCAGCATCAGCCCGACCTTCAGCGGTGTGCCCTGCGCGCGGGCGATGTTGAAGCGGCCGAAGGCCGGCAGCGTCGCGGCGGCGCCGAGGCCGGCGAGGAGCGTCCGGCGCGACGGGCGCAGGACGCGGGCGGCGCGGGGGATGGTCGTGTCGGCCGCGGACTTGTCGGCCGCGGACTTGTTGGCCGCGGACTTGTTGGCCTCGGTCTTGTCGGACATGGGCTCCCTCCCTCAGGTTCGCGGCGGCGGCCGTTTCCTCCAGCCGTCCGCCCACCTGCGGGACGGTGCCGTCCCGCGATCGGCCGGGATGGTCGGCCGCGAGGTGGCGCCGCGTCAAGGGAAGTGGTGGGTGCGGACGATCCTCATTCCGCCAATGCGAATGGGGCGATGGCCGGCACGAGCGGATGCGGATACGCTGCCGTGGCCGACCTGTAACCTGCCAGCGGTAAGACGGCGGCCGTTGGGGTTCGACGGGGGATCGCCGTCCTCGAATGCGCGGCGTCTGGTCGTACCGAAGCAGTCATCATTCGAGGGGATGGGAATGCGCAGTCTGACAGCTCTTCACGTGAGTCATCGGGCGATCCTGGTGTTGCTCATGGGCCTGCTGAGCGTGGTGGCCTCCTCGCTGGCGTCGCTGGCCGGGCAGCCGCTCGGTGAGTTCCGGACATTCGAGGAGTTGAAGGGCGCCGCCGGCCCGCAGGGCATCGCACTCGGCCCGGACGGGGCGATGTGGTTCACCGATCGGAGCGCCAACAGGATCGGGCGGATCACCACGGCCGGTGAGATCACGCAGTACGCAATCCCGACCGCCGTGTCGGTGCCCTGGGGCATCGCCCTCGGCCCGGACGGCGCGATGTGGTTCACCGAACTCTGGGGCAACAAGGTCGGCCGGATCACCATGGCCGGCGAGGTGACCGAGTTCGCGGTGCCGACTGCCGGCGCGGGGCCGCGGGGGATCGCGGCGGGCCCGGACGGCGCGATGTGGTTCACGGAGCTGACGGGAAACAAGATCGGCCGGATCACCACGACCGGCGAGGTCACCGAGTTCGCGGTGCCGACTGAGGGCGCCGCACCGCGGGGGATCGCCGCGGGCCCGGACGGCGCGATGTGGTTCACCGAGGTCAAGGGCAACAAGATCGGCCGGATCACCATGGCCGGCGAGGTCACCGAGCACGCCATCCCGACGGAGGCCGCCGCGCCGGAGGGGATCGCGGCGGGGCCTGACGGCGCGATGTGGTTCACCGAGGGGCGGGGCAACAAGATCGGTCGGATCACCACGGCCGGTGACGTCATCGAGTACGCCGTGCCGACCGCGGACGCCTCTCCGGAGGGGATCGCGCCGGGGCCCGATGGGGCGATGTGGTTCACCGAGTACGCCGGCAAGAAGATCGGGCGCATCGCCGCGGACGGAGCGGTCACCGAGTACGCCGTCCCGCCCGCCGGTGCCCTCCTGGAGGGGATCGCGGCGGGCCCGGACGGGGCGATGTGGTTCGTCGAGCGGAGTGCCAACACGATCGGGCGGATCACATCGGCCGGTACGGTGACCGAATTTGCCGTCCCGCCCTCCGGTGCCGTTCCGCTGAACCTTGCGGCAGGGCCGGACGGGGCGATGTGGTTCACCGAATACGTCGGCAACAAGATCGGGCGCATCACCACGGCCGGCGAGGTGACCGACTACGCCGTGCCGTCCGCGGGCGCCGTCCCGCTCGGAATCGCGGCAGGCCCCGACGGCGCGATCTGGTTCACGCAATTGCGGGCCAACAAGATCGGGCGCATCACCCTGGACGGCACGATCACCGAGTACCCCGTCCCGACCGCCGGCGCCGACCCGGCGAGGATCGCGGCGGGCCCGGATGGCGCGATGTGGTTCACGGAGGCGGAGGGCAACAAGATCGGGCGCATTTCCATGGCCGGCGAGGTCACGGAGTATCCGATCCCGACCGCCGGTGCCTTCCCTTGGGGGATCGCGGCAGGCCCGGACGGGGCGATGTGGTTCACCGAATGGCATGGCAACAAGATCGGCCGCATCACCATGGATGGCGCGTTCAGCGAGCACGCGATCCCGACCACCAGCTCCGTCCCCCAGACAATCGCGGCGGGGCCGGATGGCGCCATGTGGTTCGCCGAATGGGGTGGCAACAAGATCGGGCGCATCACCATGGCCGGCGAGGTCACGGAGTACGCGGTGCCGACCGCCGGCGCCGCCCCGCGGGGGATCGCGGCGGGCGCGGATGGCGCGATGTGGTTCACCGAATGGCGCGGCCACAAGATCGGGCGCATCACCATGGATGGCGCCATCACGGAGTACGCGGTCCCGACGGCCGGCGCTGCCCCGCAGGGCATTGCGGCAGGCCCGGACGGGGCGATGTGGTTCACCGAGCACGCCACGTCCCGCATCGTATCGATCGGGACCGGCAAGTAGGTGCGATCAGCGCGTGAGGTGAACCGGGGCGGCAGAGCCGGGATCGAGGCAGGTCCGGCCGTGCCGCCCCCTCACACGTGCTGGCCGCCGTTGATGTGGATCTCGGCACCGCTGACATAGGAGGAGGCGTCGGTGCAGAGATAGAAGATCGTCTCGGCCACCTCGGCCGGCTTGCCGAGGCGGCGGAGCGGGATGTCGCCGACCATCAGTTCGGTGCCGGGCGACAGGATCGCCGTGTCGATCTCGCCCGGTGCGATGGCATTGACGCGGATGCCATGCGGGCCGAAGTCGGCGGCCATCTCGCGCGTCAGCGCCGCGAGCGCCGCCTTCGAGGTCGAGTAGGCGGTGCCGGCGAACGGGTGTACGCGGCCGCCGGCGATCGAGGTGACGTTGACGACCGAGCCGTGCGAGGCGGCGAGCAGCGGGAACAGACCGCGCGCCAGCATGATCGGCGCGAAGAAGTTGACCTGGAACACCGCCCGCCACACCGCCATCGGCGTCGAGCGCGAGTCGAGCCGGCTGCCGCCCTCCCCCTTCGGCGAGATGCCGGCATTGTTGACGAGCGCGTCGAGCCGCCCGGACGGGCCGAGCCGGCGGCGGATCTCCTCCACCGCGTCCTCGAGGTTGTCGGGATCGGCGAGGTCGACCTGGATGTGGTCGTCCTCGCCCGCCGGCCACGGGCACTTGTCTGAGAATGGCTGGCGCGAGCAGGTGATCACCCGCCAGCCGGCGGCGGAGAAGCGCTTCACCGTGGCGTGGCCGATACCGCGGCTCGCGCCGGTCAACACGAGCGTCGGCCGCTCGCTCGTCTCAGGCGTCGACGTCGTCATCGGCAGGTCCGTCCTTCGGATGGCTGGAGCATTGCGTCGCAGCTAGCGCCAACTGCCGTCGCCCGACAAGGGTGGCCGTTGCCGGCCGCGCCTCGATCGGGGTCACGAACGGCGGAGGACTCTCGGCGTGCCGCGGTTTCGCCGCTTCGGGAGCAGCACCCGGGGGCGAAGTTTGGAGGAACTCCAAGTTGCGAACCGTTCGCATTTTTCTTGCGCCGCCGCTGCCGCCGGTCTAGGTGTCGTCTGCCGGGCACGGAGAAACCCTCCCGGGCGACGACGAAGAGCGTGCCGACGACCGGCCGGAGGCGTCTTTCTCCATGATGGTCTGCCACTGCAACCGCCTGACGGACGACGTGCTGCGCGACGCCGCCGCGGAGGTGGCGCTGGAGCCGGGCCGGCGTGTCGTCACGCCGGGAGCGGTGTTCCGCGCCGCCGGCTGCCGGCCGCGCTGCGGCGGCTGCTTCCCACTCGTCGTCGAGGTGCTGCACGGCGCCACCCGCGGGCTGCCCGCCCGTCTCGATCCGTCCGAGCGCCCCGCCGCCGTCCACGCGCACGCCTGCGCCGACTGTCCGCGTGCCGAGTACGAGCGCACCCGCGCGACCGCCGCATTGCCCGTGCCCGTTGGTTTGCCCGCGCCCGTCACCGACGACGTGCCGCTGCGCCGCGCGGGTTGATCTTCTAGGAATTAGAATTAGTATAAGCTCATGACGGTGCGCTGGTCCTTGGCGCGCGCATGAGGAGAATTCCCGTGAAGGGCGACCCCGAAGTCCTCGAAATGCTCAACCGCGCGCTGAAGCACGAGCTCGCCGCGATCAACCAGTACTGGTTGCACTACCGCCTGCTCGACGACTGGGGCTTTACCAAGTACGCCAAGAAGGAGCGGGAAGAGTCGATCGAGGAGATGCAGCACGCCGACAAGCTGGTGACGCGCATCATCTTTCTCGAGGGCCACCCGAACCTGCAGACGCTGGACGTGCTGCGCATCGGCCAGAACATCAAGGAAGTGCTCGAGTGCGACCTCGCGGCGGAATATTCCGCCCGCAAGCTCTATGTCGAGGCGCGCGAGCTCTGCCGCGACAAGCGCGACTACGTGTCGATGGAGCTGTTCGAGGACCTGCTCGAGGACGAGGAGCACCACATCGACTTCATCGAGACGCAGCTGCAGCTGATGGCCTCGATCGGCGAGAAGAACTACGGCCAGCTGAACGCCGGCTCGGCCGACGAAGCCGACTGACGGTTCCCCGGCCAGCCGCCGCGCCGGCGGTTCGACCCATCTCGACGGCGTCCGCGATCTGCTAGGGTCGCGGGCGCCGTTTGCATGTCCGGGCTGCCCCCATGACCTCTCCGTCCGCTGCCTCGTCCCACACCCCCCACGGCGCACTGCCGCCGCCGTTCCGCCCGCCCTACGCCCCTGACGACGGGGCGGTGGTCGCCCGCATGGCCGCCGCGACGCGGCTGGACGGGCGCGCCGAGCAGAGGATCGAGGCCGATGCGACGCGGCTGATCGGCGGCATCCGCGCCGCCCAGGGCTCGCTCGGCGGCGTCGAGGATTTTCTGCGCGAGTACGGGCTGTCGACCCGCGAGGGGCTGGCGCTGATGGTGCTCGCCGAAGCGCTGCTGCGCGTTCCGGACGCCGAGACCGCCGACCGGCTGATCGAGGACAAGCTCGCCGCCGCGCAGTTCGACGCGCACGAGCAGAAGTCGGACAGCTGGCTCGTCTCCGCCTCCACCTGGGCGCTCGCCACCGCCGCCCGCCTCGTCCATCCCGGTGAGACGCCGGCCTCCGTCCTCGCCGGGCTCGTCCGCCGCATCGGCTCGCCGGCCGTGCGCGGCGCCGCCCGCCAGGCGATGCGCATCCTCGGCCACCAGTTCGTGCTCGGCGAGACGATCTCCGACGCGCTGTCGCGCGCCCGCTCGTCCGAGGCGAAGGGCTACCGCCATTCCTACGACATGCTCGGCGAAGGGGCCCGCACACAGGCCGACGCCGAGCGCTACTTCCGCTCCTATGCCGACGCGATCGCCGCGATCGGCGCCAAGGCTGGCCGCAAGGCGCTGCCCGACCGGCCGGGCATCTCGGTGAAGCTCTCCGCCCTGCATCCGCGCTACGAGGCGGCGAAGGAGGCGCGCGTGCTGGCCGAGCTCACCGGCCGCTTCGTCGAGCTCGCCCGCCTCGCCAAGGCGCACGACCTCAATCTCACCGTCGACGCCGAGGAGGCCGACCGGCTGGAGCTGTCGCTCGACGTCATCGGCCGCGTCGCCGCCGACCCATCGCTCGCCGGCTGGGACGGCTTCGGGCTCGCCGTGCAGGCCTACCAGAAGCGCGCCATCGCCGTCGTCGACTGGATGGCCGAGCTCGCGCGCGGGCTCGATCGCCGCTTCATGGTGCGGCTCGTCAAGGGCGCCTACTGGGACACCGAGGTGAAGCGCGCCCAGGAGCGCGGCCTCGCCGACTATCCCGTGTTCACCCGCAAGCCGGCGACCGACCTCTCCTACCTCGCCTGCACGCAGCACCTGATCGCCGCCCGCGGCCGGCTCTATCCGCAGTTCGCCACCCACAACGCGCTCACCGTCGCCGAGGTGCGCGCCGTCGCCGGCGACGCGCCGTACGAGTTCCAGCGCCTGCACGGCATGGGCGAGGCGCTCTACAAGATCATCACCGAGCAGGACGGAGTCCCCTGCCGCATCTACGCGCCGGTCGGCGGTCACCGCGACCTGCTCGCCTACCTGGTGCGGCGGCTCCTCGAGAACGGCGCCAACTCGTCGTTCGTCTCCGCCGTCGGCGATCCGACCGTGCCGGCCGCGCGCCTCGTCGAGCGCGCCGTGGCGGCGCTCGCCGGTGGCGCCGTCGCCCGCCACCCGCGCATTCCGCTGCCGGCGGCCCTCTACGGCGGTGAGCGCCGCAACTCCGCCGGCGTCGAGTTCGGCTGCGCCGCCGAACTGTCGGCCCTGTCCGCCGCCGTCTCCCGGCTCTCGCTGCCGGCGGTCGAGGCCCGGCCACTGATCGACGGCCGCGCCGGCGGTGGCGCGGCGCGGACGCTCGCGAGCCCGGTCGACGGCACGACCGTCGTCGGCACCGTCATCGAGGCGACGGCCGACGACGCCCGCGCGGCGATGGAGGCCGCCGCCCTCGGCTTCCCCGCCTGGGACGCGACGCCGGTGGCCGAGCGCGCCGCGGCGCTCGACCGTGCCGCCGACCTGATGGAAGCGCGCCGCGACCGGCTGATCGCGCTCGCCGCCGTCGAGGCCGGCAAGACGCTCGCCGACGGCGTCGCCGAGGTGCGCGAGGCGATCGACTTCTGCCGCTACTACGCCGCCCGCGCCCGCGCCGACTTCGGCCACGACCTCGTCATGCCCGGCCCGACCGGCGAGGACGACCGCCTCCGCCACCGCGGCCGCGGCGTCTTCGTGGCGATCTCGCCGTGGAATTTTCCGCTGGCGATCTTCATGGGCCAGGTCTCGGCCGCGCTGGTCGCCGGCAACGCCGTGGTGGCCAAGCCCGCCGAGCAGACGCCGCTGATCGCCTACGAGGCGGTGAGGATGCTGCACGAGGCGGGCGTGCCCGCCTCCGCCCTGCAGTTCGTCCCTGGCGATGGCCGGGTCGGCGCCGCGCTCGTCGCCGACCCACGCGTCGCCGGCGTCGTCTTCACCGGCTCGACCGAGACGGCGCGGCTGATCAACCGGGCGCTCGCCGCCAAGGACGGGCCGATCGTGCCGCTCGTCGCCGAGACCGGCGGCATCAACGCCATGCTGGTCGACGCCACCGCGCTGCCGGAGCAGGTGGCCGACGACGTCGTGATGTCCGCCTTCCGCTCCGCCGGCCAGCGCTGCTCGGCGCTCAGGATCCTCTACGTGCAGGAGGAGGTGGCCGACCGCATGATCGAGATGATCACCGGTGCCGCGGCGGAGCTCTCGCTCGGCGATCCGCGCGATCCGGCGACCGACGTCGGCCCGGTGATCGACGCCGAGGCGAAGGCCGGCCTCGACGCCCATGTCGTCGCCATGCGCACCCGCGCCAAGGTGCTGTTCGAGGGGAAGACGCCGACGGGGGCGCTCGCCGGCGGCCACTGGGTGGCGCCGACGGTGATCGAGCTTGCCGACGGCCGCGAGCTCACCCGCGAGGTGTTCGGCCCGGTGCTGCACGTCGTGCGCTACCGGCCGCGCGACTTCGGCCGCGTCGTCGACGCCATCGCCGCCACCGGTTACGGGCTGACGCTCGGCATCCACACCCGCATCGACGAGACGGTGGAGCGCGTCGTGGCGCGGCTCAACGTCGGCAACGTCTACGTCAACCGCAACATGATCGGCGCCGTCGTCGGCACGCAGCCGTTCGGCGGGTCGGGCCTGTCCGGCACCGGCCCGAAGGCCGGCGGGCCGGGCTATCTCTCGCGCTTCGTGCTGGAGCAGGTGGTGTCGGTCAACACCGCCGCGGCCGGCGGCAACGCCAGCCTGATCGCCATGGGAGACGGGTGAACGGGAGACGGGTGACGGGTGACGCCGCTCAGGCGACGTCCATCTCCTCGAGCGCGCCGAGCGACTCCGGCAGGATCTGGCCGCCGTCGACGACGATCATCTGGCCCGTCACGTAGGCCGCCTCGTCGCTGGCGAAGAACAGCGCCGCGTTGGCGATGTCCTCGACCGAGCCGAGCCGCTTCATCGGCACCGAGGCCTCCATCTTGGCGATGTACTCCGGGCCGAGGCCGTCGAGGCCCTCCGTGCGGATGTTGCCCGGCATCACCGCATTGACGGTGATCTTCGCCGGCGCGAGCTCGATCGCCGCGGTGCGCATGAAGCCGAGCTGGCCGGCCTTGCTCGCCCCGTAGTGCGACCAGCCGGGATAGCCGGTGATCGGGCCGGTGATCGACGAGGTCAGCACGATGCGGCCGTGGCCGCTCGCCTTCAGCGCCGGCAGGCAGGCGTCGACCGACAGGAAGGTGCTGCGCAGGTTGGTGCCGATGACGTGGTCGAAATCGGCCACCGTCATCTTGCCGAGCTTCGCCGCCGGGAAGATGCCGGCGTTGGCGCAGAGGATGTCGATCGAGCCGAAGCGCTCCAGCACCGCCTTCGCCATCGCCTTCGAGGCCGCCTCGTCGGAGACGTCGGCGACGAAGGCGGCGGCCGTGCCGCCGGCGGCGGTGATCTCGCCCACCACCTTCTCGGCGTCGCTCAAGGTGCGCGACACCACCGCGACCTTGCAGCCGGCCCGGCCGAAACGGAGTGCGATGCCGCGGCCGATGCCCTTGCTCCCCCCGGTGACGATCACGGTGCGGCCGGCGAGCGAAGCGAACATGGCGTTCTCCTTGGTAGCGTGTGTGGGTCCGGGTGTGGGCTTTCCCAGGATTGTCGTTCGGTCGCCCAGGCCGATCGGCGGTCAGCCGGTGCGGGCGAGCAGGTCCTCGGCCATCGTCAGTGTGCCGTCGGTGTAGGCGGTGCCCATCTCCTGGGCGGTCGGCGTCTCGGCGTGCGAGGCGATCCAGGCGACGAGCAGGATGCGGCGCAGCATGACGAAGACGGGCAGTTCGTCCGCCTCCTCCTGCGACAGCGGCGCCACCGTGCGGTAGCCCTCCACCCACGCGTCCATCAGGCTCGGCACGATCGGGTCGTGCTCGAAGAAGGAGACTGCGGAGGCGAAGTCGTAGACGAACCACGAGAAGCCGCAGTCGTCGAAGTCGATGACGGACAGCCGCTCGCCGTCGACCATCAGGTTGGCGAGCCGCGGGTCGGCGTGGATGAGGCCGTAGCGGGTCGGCCCCTTGCCGAAGCGCTCGAGCCGGCGGCCGATCAGGTCGACCGCGCGGGCGAGGTGGGCGCGGCCGGCGTCGTCGAGGCCGAGCCCGGCCCGCCACGGCCCCCAGTGGGGCGTGTCGCCGAGCATCGTCTCGAAGTCCCAGACGTCGCGGACGAAGCCGGCCGGTCGTTGCCAGCGGCGGGAATGTTCGTGCATCCGGGCGGTGATCGCCCCGAGCCGGCGGAACCAGCCGACGAGGTCGGACGCCTGGTCGGGCTCGCGGCCGGTGACGAACTCGAAGGCGACGGCGAAGCGGTCCGGCCGGCCACCCGGCGAGACGAGCGTCTGCACGAAGGCGCCGTCGCGCGCGGCGATCGGCGCCGGCGTCTCGACGACGCGTTCCGCCCTGAGCGCCTCGATCCAGGCGAGCTCGGAGCGGATCTGCGGCTCGCCGCGGTAGCCGATGCGGTGGACGCGCAGCACCAGCCGCCGGCCGTCCGACCGATCGTCGAGACGGTAGGTGGCGTTTTCCGAGACGTTGAGCAGGGTGACGTCGGCGTCCGGCCGGAAGCCCCAGCGGTCGAGGCCGCCGCGGACCATCGCCTCGAGGTCGTCGAGGGCTTCCGGACTATACTCGCCGCCGTCCGCCATCATCCTTCCCCGGGGGCCTGCACGCCCCTTCTGCTGGCGCACTGCACGGCACCCGGCGGGCAGAATGGCGTCCGGGATTCATGTTGTAAAGCCCACAGACCATCGTGTAGCCTCCAACAGCAGAGGTGAAGCACCCAACAATCGGGGTCGCGCGAACAGTGCGTGCGGGACAGTTTTGGGGCGCTGTCGCGCGCTCCGTCAGGTGTGTCGGGCCGGGCGGCCGCGGGGGCACGCCCGCGCACATGTAATCGGACGAAAAATCCTTCCAGAGGCGAGAGGAGATCGGCATGACGACGTTCTCGAGGCGGACGGTGCTGCAGCTGATGGGGACCGGGGCGCTCGCCCTCGGCGGTGCCGGCAGCTTCGCCGGCCGCGCCCACGCGGCGCGCGAGAAGGAGCTGAACATCCTCTGCTGGGAGGGTTACAACTCGGCGCAGGTGCTGGATCCGTTCCGCAGCGCCGAGGGCGCCACGGTGCGCGCCGAGTCGCTCACCAACGATCCCACGATGATCAACCGGCTGCGCGCCGGCGAGACCAACGTGTGGGATCTGATCAACGTCAACAATCCCTGGGCCCGCGACGTGATGTGGCCCGAGAAGCTGATCAAGCCGCTCGACAAGGCGACCTTCGAGCCCTTCTTCGACACCATGCTGCCGGCGTTCAAGCCGCCCTACAAATGGGCGATGAGCGAGGACGGCAGCGAGTTGCTCGGCATGGCGCAGCGCTTCGGGCCGTACAGCTTCGTCGTCAACACCGACAAGATCAGCCGCGCCACCGCCGAGGAGCAGGGCTGGGAGCTGTTCAACGACCCGGCGCTCGCCGGCAAGTACGGCATCCTCGAGTCCGACGACTGGAACGTCTTCAACCTGTTCATCATCGCCGGCATCGACCCGTTCAAGGATCATACGCCGGAGGAGTTCACGAAGTTCGAGGAGACGGCGAAGCGCGTCTTCAAGGGCGCCAAGCTGATCGGCGACATCGCGACGATGAACCAGGCGTTGATCGCCGGCGAGATCGACCTGCACATGACCGGCGGCACCTACTCGGTCTCGCCGGCGCGCGCCGACGGCTACATGAACCTGCGCGCCGTCACCCCGCTGAAGGGCCCGATGGACGGCAAGGGTGGCGTCTCCTGGATCGAGATCACCTCGACGGTGAACAACCCGCAGCTTTCGCCGCTCGCCGCGAAGTTCCTCGAATACGTGCAGGCGCCGGACGTCGCGCACACGGTGGCCTTCGCCGAGGGCACCTACAATCCGGTCGCGCAGATGGGCAATCCGAAGTGCTTCGAGCTGTTCACCAAGGAGGAGCTCGACGCCATCCAGTGGGATTCGCTGGAGGAGGAGATGGCGCGCTCGGTCGAGTACGACATCGTGCCGGACTACGACAAGGCGCTCGACCTGATGACGGCCGCCAAGCGCGACCGCGGCTGACGATCCGACCACAGGCCGGCGGGGCTTGCTCGTCCCGCCGGTCGTCGCCACGCTGGTGGCCGGCACGAATGATCGCCGCTGCGGACAGGACGGGAACGGCCCGCCGCTTGCAGGGCCGTCGGCGGACGGCGGCCCGGCGCCCGGTGGTCGCCCCGGCGGCAGCCGCGTGACCGATCCCCCGAGAACGACGAAGCGATGACCAGTACCCTGCAGTTCCGTCACGCCGACAAGGCCGTCTCCGGCCGGCCGATCCTGCAGCTCGTCGGGCTGCGCAAGAGCTTCGAGAGCTTCGTCGCCGTCGACACCATCGACCTCGACGTCCGCGAGGGCGAGTTCTTCACCATCGTCGGCCCCTCCGGCTCGGGCAAGACGACGGTGCTGCGCATGCTCGCCGGCATGGAGCGGCCGACGAGCGGCGACATCGTGCTGCGCGGCGAGCGGGTCAACGACGTGCCGCCGAACCGCCGCCCGACTTGCCTCGTCTTCCAGTCGCTGGCGCTGTTCCCGCACAAGACGGTCGGCGACAACATCGCCTTTCCGCTGAAGATGCGCGGCGAGGACAAGGCGACGCGGCGGGCGCGTGCGCTCGAGCTGATGCGCATGGTGCGGCTGCCGGAGGGCTATCTCGACAAGAACGTCATGAAGTGCTCCGGCGGCGAGCGCCAGCGCGTCGCGCTCGCCCGCGCCTTCGCCTACGACCCGGAGATCCTGCTGTTCGACGAGCCGCTGTCGGCGATCGACTACAAGCTCCGCAAGACGCTCGAGAAAGAGCTGAAGGACATCCACAAGGACACCGGCAAGACCTTCATCTACATCACCCACAGCCTCGAGGAGGCGATGGTGATGTCGGATCGCATCGGCGTCATGCGCGCCGGCAAGCTGGTGCAGGTCGGCACGCCGGAGGAGATCTACAACCACCCGAAGGACAAGTTCGTCTCCGAGTTCATGGGCGAGGTGAACGTCATCGGCGTCCGCCGCCGCCCCGACGGCACCCACGAGGGCGTCGACCTGCCGGGCACCTTCACGCTGTCGGCCGGCGCCCCCGCCGGCGACGCCTTCGTCGTCGTGCGGCCGGAGGTGGTGCGCTTCCTCGACAGGCCGGAGGATGCCGACAACCACCTCTCCGGCGTCGTCTACAACGAGTACTCGCTCGGCTCGCGCATGCAGTACCAGGTGCGCGTCGGCGACAAGGTGGTGATCGTCGAGCAGTCGCGCCGCAACGCCTGGACCGGCGGGCTCGACCAGCCGGTGCTGATCGGCTGGGACGCCCGCGACGCCATCGTGGTCGAGGCGTGAGATGAGCGTGGAGACGGCCCTCCCATCCGCCGCGGCCACCGCCGCGCCGGCGCCGGTGAACGACCGTCGGCTCCGTCTGTTGTCGGCCGGCGCGCGCTGCGCCCTGCCGGTCGGCATCCTCCTGCTGCTCGGCTTCGTCGCGCCGCTCGTCACGGTGATCGCCTACTCGTTCGCCGAGCCGCGCTCGTTCACCGTGTTCCGCACCTTCACGCTCGAGAATTTCGCCTCGATCTTCGACCCGGCGAACACCGTCTGGATGTCGTTCGCCTGGTCGCTGGCGCTCGCCGCCTTCACGGTGGCGGCGCTCGCCATCGTCGCCTACCCGATCGCCTACGGCCTCGCCCGCCTGTTCGGCCGCTGGTCGGGGCTCGTCTCGGTGCTGTTCGTCTTCCCGCTGTTCATCTCCGAGAACGTGCGGCTCTACGGCTGGATCCTGTTCTTCATCAAGGGCGGCGTGCTCGACGGCACGCTGAAGGCGCTGTTCGACGCGAGCGGCCCGGAGGTGCTGTTCACCCCCGGCGCGATCCTGTTCGGCATGGTCTACGTCTACCTGCCGTTCATGCTGTTCCCGATGACCCTCGGGCTGTCGCTGGTGCCGCGCGATCTCGTCGAGGCGGCGCGGGACCTCGGCGCGAGCCGCCTGCAGATCTGGCGCGAGGTCGAGCTGCCGCTCGCCATGCCCGGCATCATGGTCGGCATGCTCCTGACGTTCGTGCTGGCGGTCGGCGCCGTCGCCGAGGCGAAGGTGCTCGGCGGCCAGTCGATCATCGTCATCACCCACGACATCGAGATCGCCTTCACCTACGCGCAGAACTGGCCGCTCGGCTCGGCGCTCGCCGTGCTGCTCATGCTGATCATCGCCGGCGTGACGCTGTTCGCGCTGTCGAAGCTCGACCTCGACCGCATCCTCGGGAGGCGGTGAGATGGAGCAGACGACGAAACGCACCAAGGCGCTGATCGCCGCGTGGACCGCCTTCGTGGTGCTGGCGATCTACATGCCGGTCGCCTGCGGCGCGCTCGCCTCCCTCGGCAAGGGCCGCTACTTCACCTTCCCGATCCGCGCCTGGTCGACGGATTGGTGGACGCGCACGCTCGATTCGATCGAGATCGGCCAGCTGGTGCGCACCTCGCTGCTGGTGGCGGCGTGCGTCACCGTGGTGGCGGTGGTCATCGGTTACTTCGGGGCGCTCGCCTTCGCCCGCTACAACTGGCTCGGCCGGCGCACCTTCCAGAAGATCGTGCTGTTGCCGATCTTCTTCCCGCAGCCGGTGCTCGGCCTCGCTTTGCTGCTCTGGTTCAACGCCATCGGCATTCCGCTGTCGTGGCAGACGGCGGTGGTGGCCCATCTCGTCTGGATCGTGCCGGTGGTGACGCTCGTCATCGCCACCCAGGTCTATTCCTTCGACCCGACGCTGGAGGAGGCCGCCTTCGACCTCGGCGCCAGCCGCTGGCAGGTGATGCGCGAGGTGACGCTGCCGATTCTCTGGCCCGGCATCTGGTCGGGGGCGCTGTTCGCCTTCCTCCTGTCGTGGGGCAACTTCCCGCTGTCGCTCTACACGACGGGCGCCGACTCGACCGTGCCGGAGTGGCTCTACGCCAAGATGGTGGCCGGCTACACGCCGATGGTGCCGACGCTCGGCACGATGAGCACGATCGGCGCGGCGCTCGCGCTGCTGTTTGGCTGGATCGCGCTCACCGTGGTGCGGCGGCGGCAGGGCGCCGGCGGCTGACGCGCCTTCACGCGGCCTTCTTGGCGGCGTGCATCAGCTCGCGGGCGCGCGGCAGGGCCGCCTCGAAGCGCGCGAGCACCTCCTCGCACAGCGACCGCTCCATCAGCACGCCCGGCTTGAACTGCAGCACGCGCTTGTCGAGCGAGGAGAAGATCGCCCAGACGCCGTTCTCGTAGAGGGCGCGGGAAACGTGCACGGCGCCCTCCGGGTGGTCGAACTCGAGCCCGATGATCAGCCCCTTCTGGCGCACGCCGGAGAACACGTCGCCATGCCGGCGCCGCAGCTCGGCGAAGCCCGCGGCGAAGAAGTCGGCGACGGCGGCGACGTTCGCCGTCACCGCCGGACGCTGCAGGATGTCGAGCACGTTGCAGGCGAGCACGCAGCCGAGCTCCGCGCCGCCCGACGTCGAGATGTGGGCGGCGCCGTCCTCGTGCAGCCAGCCGCCGGAGCGCTCGTCGAGAATGGCGGCGCTGATCGGGTAGAGCCCGCCGCCGAGCCCCTTGGCGGTGACGTAGATGTCCGGCTGCACGCCGTAGGCCTGCCAGCCCCACATCTCGCCGGTGCGCATCAGCCCGGTCTGCACCTCGTCGGCGATGTAGAGGGTGCCATATTTTTCGCAGAGCGCCTTGCAGGCCGGCAGGTAGCCGTCGTTCGGCATCGGGAAGCCATAGGTGGCCGGGATCGTCTCGATGATCAGGGCGGCGACGTCGCGCCCCTTCAGGGCCTGCTCCATCGCCTCGAGGTCGTTGAACGGCACCTGCACGAAGTCGCCCGGCTGGTCGGCGAGGAAGATCTTCGAGAAGCGGTCATCGCCGGTCGCCACCGCGAGGCCGGAGTGGCCGTGGTAGCCCTTGACGATCGAGGCGATCCTGCGCCGCTTGGTGGCGTAGCGGGCGCTCTTCAGCGCGATCTCCACCGCCTCGGCGCCGCCGGCGCCGAACACCGCGTAGGAGAGGCCGGGCGACAGCCCGACGAGCTCCTTCGCCAGCGCCGAGCGGGCGATCGACGGGAACCAATGGTTGCCCATGTCGAAGTGGTCGAGCGCCTCCTTCAGCGTGTCGACGAGTTCCGGGTGACGATGGCCGAAATTGTAGGTGCCGCCGTTCAGGTGCAGGTCGATCAGCCGCCGGCCGTCCATGTCGTACAGCAGGTAGCCCTCGCGCCGGCCGATCACGAGGTCGACGCCGAGCCGCTGCCAGAAGCGCGTCTTGTCGGGGTTCCAGTAGCGAACCGCGGCGTCGAGCACCGCCTGCTTGGACGGGGCATAGTCGAACATCGGTCATCAACCTTTACAAGTCGGTCACTCTTTTGACCGTAGTCCAACATGAAAATCGTGTAAAGCCCTTCGCGGGCCATTCCGCGGCGCCCTGTGGGGGCGGCGGTGTTGGACTCCGGGCATCGTGCGGCCACCGCCGACGTGGCGGCCCGGCCGCCCGTCCCGGCTGCCGGCGATCGTCGCACCATCGCCGTTCTCACCGCCGCGGCTCCACGCGCGAAACCGCCGGCCGGGAGCGGTCGGGCGTCATCGCCATTCGGACTTTGACGCCCTTTCGTGATGCCGTAGCGTCGGCGAATCGGCGCGCCGTGGGCAGCGCCCGCGGCGGGGGACGCGAGCCGACATGCCGACGGTGCCGAAGCCGAACCGCCAGCTCGCGAGCAAGCTGCAGCTCACCGCCGCCGCGCTCGGCTGCGCCACCGGCAAGGAACTCTGCGTGCGCTTCGCCGCGGTCAACCCGGCGACCGCCTTCACGCTGGAGAACGCCTACAAGTGGATGCGCGGCAAGGCGCAGCCGCGCATGTCGAGCGTCTACGACGACTGGGCGGCGGTGCTCGGCGTCGGCCTCGCCCCGCAGTTCGTCGCGGCCGCCAGCTTCGAGGCGTTCGCCGAGGCGCTCGCGCCGCATTTCTTCCTCGCGGAGGAGACGGTCGCGACGCTCGCCGTCGCCGCCGCCGAGGACGAGGGGGCCGGCCGGGCGCCGGCGTCCGACTCGTCGTGGTCCACCGAGCACATCCTCGTCGGCCACTATCTGGCGATCTCGCCCGCCTGGTCGCCGGCGCGGCGGGGCAGCCTGATCGCCGGGCCGGTCGACATCGCCGCCCGCCCCGACGGCTGGCTGGCGGTGCGCTACCGTGAGCACCTGTTCGGCCAGACGGTGGAAATGGCCGGCCGCCTCGCCGTCGACGGGCGCACCGCCCAGGGCACCCTCACCTGCGGGTCGACGGGACGGCTGTTCTACTTCGCGCTGACCGTGCCGCCGCCGCCGGGAAGCCTGGTTGGCGGTCTGTTCTGCGGCAACGCCCTGCACGACCCGGACGCGCGCCCGACCGCCGGGCGCATCGCCTTCGTGCGCGACCGCGCGCTCGGGCCAGAGGCGCTGGAAGCGCGCGCCCGCTATGCCGACGCCGACGCCGCGACACTCGCTTCCGACCTCGCGGCGCTCGGCTACGGGGGAGCGCAGGCGGCGGCGAAGCAGCTGCTCGCCTTCCTCACCGCACCATCGGGCGGCATGACGATCGCCGCCGACGCCGGCGAGGCCGGCGCCATCGGCATGGCGCTCGACCGACTGATCGCCGGCTGAGACCGGTGGCCACGACGGTGTTCGCGCACAGAAAATCGCCCGCCACGCCGCCGCGCGGATCGGCTATCGTCCGCGCCGCTGACTGGAGGGGACGGGGCTCGGCATGACGGCACGCACACGACGGACGCACCCGCCGGCGATCCAGACGCTGCTCTTTGTCGCTTCGGCAGGGCTCTGGTACTTCGCCATCGGCGACAACTACGACTGGTGGGCGCCGTGGCTCGCGCCGCTGCCGCTGCTCGTGCTCGCCTATGGCAGCGGCCTCGTCCTCACCGCCGTGGCCGCCTTCGCGGCGGTCGCCGCCGGCCTCCTCAACGTCTTCATCCACCACGGCTTCGCCATCGAGAGCCAGAACATCCTGGTCTATCTCGGCTACGGCATCGACCGGACGACCTATGTCGGGCCGATCGTCGCCTACTCGGCCGCTGCCGCAGTGATCGTGGTGCTGGCCCGCTTCGTCGCGCTCCGGCTGCGCCACTGGGCGGCCCTGTTCGCCTTTCCGGCGCTGTGGACGGGGTACGAGTACATCATCTACCTGTCGCGCGGCGGCGATGCCGGCTTCAGCCTCGCCTACACGCAGCTCGACATCCTGCCGATCGTGCAGATCGCCGCCTTCACCGGGGCGTGGGGCGTCGTCTTCCTGGTGCTGATGGTGCCGGCCGGCCTCGCCTGCGCGTGGCTCTACGCCGACCGGCCGCGCCAGGCGCTGACCTGCCTTCTCGTGCCGGCCGCCTGCGTCATCCTCGCGTTCGCCTACGGCAGCGTTCGGCTCGGGGGCGGGATCGACGGGCCGGACGCCACCGTTGCCGTGGTGGCGCCCCCGACCGACGACGACATTCTCGACGGTATGACGCCGGCGGAGGTGTCGGAAGCGATCAAGGCCTACGAGGCGCCGGTGAGCGCGCTCGCCGGGTCGGGCGTCGACATCGTCGTGCTGCCGGAGAAGCTCGCCTCGATCGGCCCCGATCTCGTCGACGGGACGTTTTCGCGCTTCCAGTCGATCGCCGACAGCAGCGGCCTCGCCGTGCTCGCCGGCTTCACCGAAACCGACGCGGCCGGCGGCGCCAAGAACACCGCGCGGCTGTTCGCCCCCGGCAGCAAGTCGTCGGTCGCCTACGTCAAGCAGTACCTGATCGCCGGGCTGGAGGGGCGCTACACGCCCGGCTCGGATCCGCTGCTCGTCACCGATCGCTCGCCGCCCTGGGGCATCACCATCTGCCACGACATGGACTTCCCGGCGAACTGGCGCGGCTACGCCCGGCAGGGCGTCGGGCTGATGGCGGTGCCGGCGCTCGATTTCGACCAGGACGCCTGGCACCACGCGCGCATCGCCATCTTCGCCGGGGTCGCCGGCGGCTTCGCCGTCGCCCGCAACGGCCAATGGGGAATGCTGTCGATCAGCGACGATCGCGGTCGCATCCTCGCCGCCGCGTTGACCAGCCACCAGAAGACGACGGCGATCCAGGCGACGGTGGAGGTCGGCCGCGGCGGCACGCTCTACGCCCGCTTTGGCGACTGGTTCGCCATGCTTTCGCTCGCCGTTGCGGTGGTGCTGCTCGGCGTGGCCCTGACAAGACGCCAGCAAAGCGCGAGGGGAACATGATCTGGATCGTCGCCGCGGTCGCGGCCATCGCCGGCTTCCTGTTCGGCTTCGACGAGGGCGTCATCGCCGGCGCTCTGGCGCCGCTGAAGCTGGACTTCACCATTTCGGCGACCGCCGAGGGGGTGATGACGGCCGCCGTGCCGCTCGGCGCGCTGGTCGGCGCGCTCGCCGCCGGCTCGCTCGCCGGCCCGATGGGCCGCCGCGGCGTGCTGCTCGCCGCCGCCGTGCTGTTCGTGCTCGGCGCCCTGTGGGCGGCGCTCGCCGGCGCCGTGTTCTCGCTGACGATGGCGCGCCTGGTGCTGGGCCTCGCCATCGGCTCGGCGGCGATGACGGCGCCGCTCTACATCGCCGAATGCGCCCCGGCCGAGAAGCGCGGCACGCTGGTCGCCGCCTACCAGCTCGCCATCACGCTCGGCATCCTCGGCGCCTACTTCATCGACGACGTCGTCATCATGCTGACGCCCGACGATCCGTCCGACTCGTGGCGATGGATGTTCGCCGCCGGCATCGTGCCGGCGGTGGCGCTCGGCGTCGGCATGGCGATGCTCACCGACACGCCGCGCTGGCTGATGCAGCGCGGCCGGCGCGACGAGGCCCGCCGCGTCGCGGCCCGGCTCGCGGAAGTGCGGGAGAACGACCCGGCGGTGGCGGCCGAGCTCTCCGACATCGAGGCCCGGCTCGTCGAGGAGCGCCGTGGCTCCGGCGGGCCGTCGCTGCTGTCGCCGACGGTGCGGCCGGCGCTGATCGTGGCGATGGGGCTGTTCCTGCTGCAGCAGCTCTCCGGCATCAACGCGGTGATCTACTTCGCCCCCACCGTGTTCGGCCTCACCGGCTTCGACACCCACGCCGGCGCGATGCTGGCGACCGTCGGCATCGGCGTCGTCAACGTCGCGATGACGGTGGTCGGCATGATCATCATCGACCGCATCGGCCGCCGCTCGCTGCTCGTCATCGGCTTCCTCGGCACGGCGGTGAGCCTCGCCGCCATCGCGGTGGCCGCCTCGAGCGGCAGCGGCGACCTCGGCTGGGTCGCGCTGATCGGGCTCGTCGTCTACATCTCGGCCTTCGCCATCAGCCTCGGGCCGCTGCCGTGGATCATGATGGCGGAGGTGTTCCCGCTCGCCGTGCGCGGCCCCGGCATGGGCCTCGCATCGGTGGCGAACTGGGGCTTCAACGCACTGGTGGTGTTCTCCTTCCCGGTGCTGCTGCAGGCGGTCGGGCTGTCGGTGGTGTTCGGTCTGTTCGCCATCGTCTGCGCGCTCGGCGTGTTCTTCACGCTGCGCTACGTGCCGGAGACGCGCGGTGCCAGCCTCGAGGACATCGAGGCCCACCTCACCGCCGGCCGGCCGTTTGCGGCGTTCGGCCGGTAGCGGGTCCTCACACGGGCATCTCGACGGCAAGCGGATCCAACCAAGCGGATCCAACATGGCGTCCACATCGCCCGGCGGATCGCCATCGCCGTTCTTGTTCGTGTGACTCATGAAGGATGGTCGGCAATCCGAAATGCCGACCTCGCCCGCTTCACGCTCGACAGGCTGGTGAGAATCGCTCAGCGACTGGGATGGCGGATCGAGAGTGCGCTTCGCCCTGAACGACACGCCCCCTTAGCAGCGTGAGGAGTAGGCATGTTCCCGAATTCCAGGCCCTTGCTCGCCGCGGTTCTCGCCGCCCTCGCCCTCGCCACCCCTGCCGCGGCCGCCGAGGTCACGCTGACGCTCGACGCGCCGAAGGCCGAGGCGGTCAGCGTCATCTACCGCTGCGAGGGGAGCTCGGCCGGCATGACGGTCGAGTACATCAACGCCGGCGAGGATGCGCTCGCCATGGTGCCGCTCGAGGGCGGGCGGCGCGTCATGGTGTCGGTGCTCTCCGGCTCCGGCGCGCGCTATGCCGGCGGCGCCTTCGTCTGGTGGACGAAGGGGCGCGAGGGCTCGCTCTACGACCTCAGGAACGGCGAGGACGCCGATCCCGTCGCCACCTGCGTCGAGCAGGAGTAGCCGCGGGGCCGCTCAGTCCGGCAGGCCCTCGACGATGACGAGGTCGCCGGTCGACACCGGCAGGCGGTGCTGGCGCGCCGCCTGGTATTCCGGCGAGTTCCAGCAGTCCTGCGCGGCTTGCGCGGACGGGAACTCGATGACGACGTTGCGGGCCCGGTTCGTCCCCTCCATCGGGAACGTCGCGCCGCCGCGCGCCAGGAACTTCGCGCCGTGTTTCTCGAAGGCCGGCACCGCGCCGGCGACGTAGCGCTTGTAGATTTCCGGGTCGTCGACGTCGATACGGGCGATCCAGTAGGCCTTCGGCATGGCGTGTCGTCCTCTGCGGGTTGAGGGGAGCCGCGGCGCGGCCGCTCAGCGGGTGTCGTCGGCGGACGGACCGCGGGCGGCCTTCAGGCGGTAGAGCGCGTCGAGCGCCGCGCGCGGGGTGAGCGCGTCGGGATCGATCTCGTCGAGCAGCGCCAGCGCCGGATCGGGCGGCGCCGGCGCGGCGGCCGCCGGCCGCGCCGGCGCGGCGAACAGCGGCAGATCCTCCAGCGCCGCGGCGGGCGTGCCGGTGCGGCCGGTCGATTCGAGCTTCGCCAGCACCGCCTTGGCGCGGGCGATCACCGGCGCCGGCAGGCCGGCGAGGCGGGCGACCTGGATGCCGTAGGAGCGGTCGGCCGCGCCCGGCACGATCTCGTGCAGGAAGACGACGTCGCCCTTCCACTCCTTCACCTTCACCGTGGCGTTGGCGACGCGCGGCAGCCGGCCGGCCAGCGCGGTCAGCTCGTGGTAGTGGGTGGCGAACAGCGTGCGGCAGCGGTTGGTGCCGTGCAGGTGCTCGATCGCCGCCCAGGCGATCGACAGCCCGTCATAGGTGGCGGTGCCGCGGCCGATCTCGTCGAGCACGACGAGCGAGCGCTCGCCGGCGAGATTGAGGATCGCCGCCGTCTCGACCATCTCGACCATGAAGGTGGAGCGGCCGCGGGCGAGGTCGTCGGCGGCGCCGACGCGGCTGAACAGCCGGTCGACAACGCCGAGGTGCGCCTGCGCCGCCGGCACGTAGGAACCGGCCTGGGCGAGAATGGCGACCAGCGCGTTCTGGCGAAGGTAGGTCGACTTGCCGCCCATGTTGGGACCGGTGACGATGACCAGCCGGCCGTGCGCCTCGGCCGGCTGCGGTCCGAGGTCGGCGTCGTTCGCCACGAACGGGTCAGCACCTTCGCGCCTGAGCGCCTGCTCGACCACCGGATGGCGACCGCCGACGATCCTGAAGGCGAGCGAGCGGTCGACCGCCGGCCGCGTCCAGCGCTCGCGCTCAGCGAGCTCGGCGAGCGCCGCGGCGACGTCGACAGCGGCGAGCGCCGCCGCGGCGCGCTTCAACGGATCGGAGGCTGAGACCACCGCCGCGACGAGGCCGTCGAACACCGAGAGCTCGATCGCCAGCGCCCGCTCGGCGGCACCGGCGATCTTCGCCTCCAATTCGGCGAGCTCCGGCGTGGTGAAGCGCACCGCGCCGGCCATCGTCTGGCGGTGGACGAAGCGGTGGCTGCCGAGGGGGGCGGCGAGCAGCTTCTCGCCGTGCGCCTGCGGCGTCTCGACGAACCAGCCGAGCACGGCGTTGTGGCGGATCTTCAGCGCCCGGATGCCGGTCTCCTCGGCGTAGGAGCCCTGCAGCCGGGCGATCACCTGGCGGCTCTCGTCGCGCAAGCCCCGCGCCTCGTCGAGGTCGTCGCGGTGGCCGGCGCGCACGAAGCCGCCGTCACGCTTCAGGTGCGGCAGGCTGTCGGCGAGCACATCGGCGAGCGCCGCCGACAGCGTCTCCGGCAGCGCCACGAGCGCCGCCCGCGCGGTGGTGATCTCCGCCGGTGCAGCCTCGGCATCGATCGTCGCGGCGATCTCCGCGGCGGCCGCGAGGCCGGCAGCGACGGCGCCGAGATCGCGCGGGCCACCGCGGTCGAGGGCGAGGCGGGAGAGCGCGCGGGCGACGTCCGGCGCGCGCGCGAGGTCCGCGCGCAGCGCATCGCGGCGGTCTCCCTCGGCGATCAGCCAGGCGACGGCGTCGAGGCGGCGGGCGATGGCGTCGGGATCGGTGAGCGGGCTCGACAGCCGCTCGGCGAGCAGCCGCGCCCCGGCGCCGGTGACGGTGCGGTCGACGGCGGCAATGAGCGAGCCGGCGCGCTCGCCGGACTGGGTTCGCAAGAGCTCGAGGCTCGACCGCGTCGCCGCGTCGATCGCCATGGTGGCGGAGACCGCCTCGCGGCGGGGCGCGTCGAGCGGCGGCCGCGAGCCGAGCTGCGTGCGCTCGACATAGGCGACGGCGGCGGCCGCCGCCGACAGCTCGGCGCGCGAGAAGGCGCCGAAGCCGTCGAGCGTCGCGACGCCGTAGAAGTGGGCGAGCCGGTCGGCGGCGGTGGCGCCGTCGAAGCTCGCGCGCGGCAGCGGCGTCAGCGCCGTCGGTGGCGCGCGGGTCTCGAGGCCGCGCAACAGCGGCCCGAGGACCGCGTCGGCGAGCAGGCTGTCGGGCACCAGCAGCTCGCGCGGCTCGATGCGGGAAAGCTCGCCGCCGAGGCCCGCCGCGTCGGCCTCCGACACCCGGAAGGCGCCGGTCGAGATGTCGATCCAGGCGAGCCCGAAGCTGCCGTCGCCGAGCTTGGACAGCGCCGCGAGCCAGTTCGGCCGGCCGGCGTCGAGCAGCCGCTCCTCGGTGATGGTGCCCGGCGTGACGAGCCGCACGACGTCGCGGCGGACGACCGACTTCGCCCCGCGCTTCTTCGCCTCGGCGGGATCTTCCAGCTGCTCGCAGACGGCGACGCGGTGGCCGAGGCCGATCAGCTTCTGCAGGTAGTCGTCGGCGGCGTGGATCGGCACGCCGCACATCGGGATGTCGTCGCCGAGATGCTTGCCGCGCTTCGTCAGCGCGATGCCGAGCGCCCGGCTCGCCACTTCCGCATCGGTGAAGAACATCTCGTAGAAATCGCCCATGCGATAGAACAGCAGGCAGTCCGGATTGGCTGCCTTGATCTCGATGTACTGCTCCATCATCGGCGTCGGGCGGGCGCCGCCGGGAGCGTCTCGAGAAAGTGCGTCTTGGGGCATGGATCGCATCGGCGGCGACGCTACCAGAGTGGCCGCCGCGTTTCACCGCCGCCCCGCTTGTGGCCCGAACGAGCCGTGGATAAGGTCGCCCCCCTTCTGAAATTCGAGGCCGATACGGCCCGCCCCCAAGGAGAATTGGTCCGATGGCAGCGAGTGACGGCCCGACGCGGCCCGGCCTGGCGTTCACTGACCGCGAGGCGCTGCAGTTCCACCAGATGGGACGGCCGGGCAAGATCGAGATCGTCGCGACCAAGCCGATGGCGACGCAGCGCGACCTGTCGCTCGCCTATTCGCCCGGCGTCGCCGTGCCGGTGCGCGCCATCGCCGAGGATCCGAGCCGCGCCTTCGACTACACGATCCGCGGCAACCTCGTCGCCGTGATCACCAACGGCACCGCCATCCTCGGCCTCGGCAACCTCGGCGCACTCGCGGCCAAGCCCGTGATGGAAGGCAAGGCGGTGCTGTTCAAGCGCTTCGCCGACGTCGATTCCATCGACCTCGAGGTCGACACCGAGAACGTCGACGAATTCGTCAACTGCGTTCGCTTCCTCGGGCCGTCGTTCGGCGGCATCAACCTCGAGGACATCCGCGCGCCGGACTGCTTCATCATCGAGAGCCGGCTGCGCGAGATCATGGACATCCCGGTGTTCCATGACGACCAGCACGGCACGGCGATCATCGCCTCGGCCGGGCTGATCAACGCGCTGCACCTCACCGGCCGCGAGCTGAAGACGACGAAGGTCGTCTGCAACGGCGCCGGCTCCGCCGGCATCGCCTGCATCGAGCTGATCAAGGCGCTCGGCGTGCCGCACGACAACGTCGTCCTCTGCGACACCAAGGGCGTCGTCTACCAGGGCCGCACCGAGGGCATGAACCAGTGGAAGTCGGCGCACGCCGTCGCCACGCCGATGCGCACGCTGGCCGAAGCGATGGAGGGCGCCGACGTTTTCTTCGGCGTGTCGGTGAAGGGCGCGCTGACCGACGACATGGTCCGCTCGATGGCGGCGAACCCGATCATCTTCGCGATGGCGAACCCCGATCCCGAGATCGCTCCGGAGGAGGTCGCCCAGATCCGCGACGACGCCATCATGGCGACCGGCCGGTCCGACTATCCGAACCAGGTGAACAACGTTCTCGGCTTCCCCTACATCTTCCGCGGCGCGCTCGACGTGCGGGCGACGACGATCAACGACGCCATGAAGATCGCCGCCTCGCACGCGCTTGCCATGCTCGCCCGCGAAGACGTGCCGGACGAGGTGGCGGCGGCCTACCAGGGCCACCGGCCGCGCTTCGGGCCGCAGTACATCATCCCCGCCCCATTCGATCCGCGGCTGATCTCCGTGGTGCCGCCGGCGGTGGCGAAGGCGGCGATGGAGACCGGCGTCGCCCGCCGGCCGATCGTCGACATGGCCGCCTATGTCGAGCAGCTCTCGGCGCGGCGCGACCCGGTCGCCGGCACGCTCGCGCGCGTGTTCACCAAGGTGCGCCAGCAGCCGAAGCGCGTCGTCTTCGCCGAGGGCGAGGAAGAGGCGGCGATCCGCGCCGCGGCGAGCTTCGTCAGCCAGGGACTCGGCACCGCCATCCTGATCGGCCGTGAGGAGGACGTGCGGGCCACCGCCACGGCGGCGGGCGTCGAGTTCAAGCCCGGCATGGAGATCGCCAACGCGCGCGTCTCCAGCCGCAACCGCGACTATGCGGAGTTCCTGTTTTCACGGCTGCAGCGCCGCGGCTTCCTGCTGCGCGACTGCCAGCGGCTGGTGAACACCGACCGCAACTATTTCGGCGCCCTGATGGTGGCGCTCGGCGACGCCGACGCGATGGTCACGGGGTCGACGCGCCACTACGCCTCGACGCTCGAGGCGGTGCGGCGCGTCATCGACGCCAAGCCCGGCCATCGGCCGATCGGCCTGTCGCTGGTGCTGGCGCGCGGCCGCACGGTGCTCGTCGCCGACACCGCCGTGCACGAGACGCCGACCGCCGAGGAGCTTGCCGAGATCGCCGTGGAAGCGGCGCATGTCGCCCGCCGGCTCGGTTACGAGCCGCGCGTCGCGCTGCTCGCCAGCGCCACCTTCGGCCAGCCGCCCTCCGACAGCGCCCGGCGCGTGCAGGACGCGGTGGCGATCCTCAACAAGCGGCGCATCGACTTCGAGGTCGACGGCGAGATGTCGGCCGACGTGGCGCTCAGCGCCGAGCTGCTCACCGCCTATCCGTTCGCCCGGCTGTCCGGCCCGGCGAACGTGCTGGTGATGCCCTCGGCCGACGCCGCCTCGATCGCCACCGGCATGCTGCGCGAGCTCGGCGGCTCGACGGTGATCGGCCCGCTGGTGGTCGGCCTCGACAAGCCGGTGCAGATCGTCCAGCTCGGCGCCAAGGATTCCGACCTCGTCAACATGGCGGCGATCGCGGCGTTCAACGTGACGTGAGCGAAGGCGCCTCCCGGTGCGGGAGGGGCCGCTTCCTCAGGCGTTACCGGGCAGGTGCGCCTCGATGAACCACAGCGCCTTGTCGAGGCCGCGCGACACCTGCGTCAGCACGTCGGCGGACGTCGGATCGCCGGCATCGCCGACCTCGTCGATCGCCTTGCGCACGGCGTTGGCGAGGGCGCCGTAGCGGTCGGCGAGGGCGGTGAGGTGCGGCTCGATGCCCTTCACGTCGAGCGGGTAGGGCGGCAGCGAGGTCGCCCCGCCGACGGCCTGCAGGGTGCCCTGCGGCGAGCCGGCGAGCTGCGAGATGCGCTCGGCCATGGTGTCGACGTGGTCGTCCATCTCGCCGCGCAGGGTGTCGAGCATCTCGTGCACGGCGATGAACTGCGGGCCGCGGACGTTCCAGTGCGCCTGCTTGATGGCAAGCCCGAGATCGATGGCGTCGGCCATGCGGGCACTGAGCGCGGCGATGGCGGCCTTGCGGGCGTTGTCGTGGATCGAGTTGCGGGTGGTCGGCATAGTCGGCTCCTGATGATGCGACCGGATTCGGCGGTCGCGCCGATGCGGTTCGGCTGGACGATGAACCATGGTAGCGCGCCGGCGTGACGCCGGCATTTCCTAGTTGCACGTCTCCGGATAGTCGATGTCACGGCCGTCGTGGTGAGCGTCAGTCGCGCGTGACGCCGCCATAGGCGGCCACCAGCGCCGCCATCGCCTGCGCCCGCTCGTCCTCGCTCGTGACGAGGCCTTCGGCGACGCCGCGGCGGTCGGCCTCGGGCCGATTCTGGCTGACCTTCCACTTGCCGTCGATGCGGTCGATGGGGATCTCCAGCCCGACGATGCCGCGCCGCTGCATCTCGACATAGCGCGCCGGCGCGTCCGACACGGCCCACGGCTGCGCGCGGCCGCCCTCGTGGAAGGCCGTCAGCGCCTCGATCTGCCGGGCGAGCCAGGCGTCGTCCTCGACGACGCGCGGCCGGCCGCGCACCTGCACGATGGCGTAGTTCCAGGTCGGCACGACCTTGCCGGTCTCCCGCTTCGTCGCGTACCAGGACGGCGTGACGTAGGTGTCGGCGCCCTGGAAGACGACGAGCGCCTCGCTTCCCCCTCCTTCGTCTTTGAGGAAGTCCCGCCACTGCGGGTTGGCGCGGGCGACGTGGGCGCGCAGCGTGCCGAGCGGGGCGGTGTCATCCGCGTCGAAGAGCAGGAACGGCACCGGGTTCGCCGTCAGGCCATCGGCACCGGAAGAGATCAGCAGCCCGAGCGGATGGGCGCGGATGAGTGCGTGCTGGACGTCGAGCCTCTCCTCGCGGAAGTGCTCCGGCTGGTACATCGCGCGGTGTCCTCGGGCCGTGTTTGGACGGACGGAAGTCACCACTCTAGCACGCCGTGGCGCCCCGGAAGCGGGGTCGCGTGGGGCCTGCTCTCACCGCGGGCCGTCACCCCGGCACTCCCCGTCCGACGCTTCCGCCGCCAGGGGGCCGAGCCCGTCCAGCAAGGCGAACAGCGCGTTCTCGTTCGGCGCGGCGGCGACGCGCAGGTCCGCAGCGCCGGCGGCGGCGAGTGGCGCCAGCGCCGCCGTCGAGAGCCCGAGGCAGGGCAGGCGGGCGAGCGCCGGCATCAGGTCCGCCCGCTCCACCGCCCGGACGAGCGCCTCCGCGGTCCGCGCCGAGTAGACCAGCACCGCCTCCAGCCTGCCGGCCGCGATGTCCGCGGCGACGGTCTCGGCGAGCCGCTCCACCTGCACGGCTTCGTAGACGACGGTCACCCCCGACGAGTAGCCGGCAAGGTACAGAGGCTCGGCCACGTCGCCGGCCCGCGCCTCGCCGGCGAGGTGGATCACTGCCCCGTCGCTCGGGCGCAGGTGCAGCCGGATCAGCCGCACGAGGTCCTGCACGGCACCGTCGGCCGACAGCACCTGCTCGAAGCCCGCCGCCCGCGCCGCCTCGGCGGTGGCCGCTCCCACCGTGAAGACGGGGAGGCGGAAAAGCGGCGCGAGATCCGCGCGGTCCCGCGCGAGCGCGGCCACCGCCGCGACGGCGGTGCGGCTCGTCAGCGCCACGGCGGCGACATCGTCCAGCCCGATGTGGACGTCCTCTGTCGGCACCACGTGAAGCATCGGCGCGAGCACCGGCACATGCCCCATCGCGGCGAGCCGCGCGGCGGTGCCGCTGGCGTGCGGCTCGGGACGGGTGACGAGGATGCGCGCCACGGCGGCCACCTCCCGTTGCGGCCGCTCAGGCGGGGTCGAAGAAGCCGGCGCCGGCGCGCGCCTTGAGGTCGGCGCCCGCCGCCGCGCCGAGCGTCGCCGCATCCTCGACGGCGCCCTCGACCCGGATGCCGTGCGTCTCGCTGCCGTCGGGGCGCAGGATCAGCCCGGTGAAGGCGACGCGGCCAGCGGCGACCGTGGCGAGGCCGGCGATCGGCGTGCGGCAGGAGCCGTCGAGCGCATCGAGGAAGGCGCGCTCGCAGGCGAGTGCCACGCCGGTGTCGGGATCGAGGATGGCGGCGAGGCGGGCGCGCAGCGCCGTGCCGTCGGTGCGCGTCTCCACCGCGATCGCCCCCTGTCCCACCGCCGGTGGAAACGCCTCGAGCGAGAGGATCTCGGTCGCCACCTCGGCGAGCCCGAGGCGCTTCAGGCCGGCGAGCGCCAGGAGTGTCGCGTCGACCTCGCCGCGCTCGAGCTTGGCGAGCCGCGTCTGCACGTTGCCGCGGAACGTGATGACCTCGAGGTCCGGCCGCCGGTGGCGGACGAGCGCGCCACGCCGCAGCGACGCGGTGCCGACGACGGCGCCGGCCGGCAGCTCGGCGAGCGTCGGCGAGGTGCGGCCGACGAGCACGTCGCGGACGTCCTCGCGCGGCAGGTAGCCGGTGAGCACGAGGCCGTCCGGCAGCCGCGTCGGCATGTCCTTGGCGGAGTGCACGGCGAGGTCGAGCGAGCCGTCGAGGAGCCCCGCCTCGATCTCCTCGGTGAACAGCCCCTTGCCGCCGACTTCGGACAGCGGCCGGTCGAGGATGCGGTCGCCGGCGGTCGAGACGACGACGATCTCGTGCGTCTCCTCCGGCACGCCCTCGGCACGCGCCAGCAGGGCGCGCACCATGTGGGCCTGCGCCAGGGCGAGCCGGCTGCCGCGCGTGCCGATACGGAGCGGCTTGGACGGCGTTTGCTGCGTTTGCGTGTGCTGCGATTGCACGGTGCGTCCCGCGTCTGCTAGTCCGCTCGGCGGAGCGGCCCTCCCGTCCGCATCCCTATCGGCGGGCGTGGGGCCTGTCCATCCGTCCTGACGCGGGACGCTGTCCGAAAACCGGAGACTGCCGTGATCGTGCTCGGCATCGAGACGAGCTGCGACGAGACGGCCGCAGCCGTGGTGCGCCGCCACAGTGATGGCCACGGCACCATCCTGTCGAACCTCGTGCGCGCCCAGCTGGAGGAACACTCACCCTACGGCGGCGTCGTTCCGGAGATCGCCGCGCGCGCCCACGTCGCCGTGCTCGACCGGCTGATCGGCCGGGCGATGGCGGAGGCCGGCGTGGCCTTCCCGGAGCTCTCGGCCGTCGCCGCCACATCCGGGCCGGGCCTGGTCGGCGGCCTCGTCGTCGGCGCCACCACGGGCAAGGCGGTGGCGCTCGCGGCCGGCAAGCCGTTCGTCGCCGTCAACCACCTCGAGGCGCACGCGCTGACGGCCCGGCTGACCGATGGGCTCGCCTTTCCCTACCTCGCGCTGCTCGTCTCCGGCGGCCACACGCAGATCCTCGAGGTGCGCGGCGTCGGCGCCTACGCCCGGCTCGGCACCACCATCGACGACGCGCTCGGCGAGGCCTTCGACAAGACGGCCAAGCTCCTCGGCCTGCCCTACCCCGGCGGCCCCTCGGTCGAGCGGGCGGCGGCGGGCGGCAACCCGCAGCGCTTCCCGCTGCCGATGCCGCTGATCGACCGACCGGGCCTCGACTTCTCGTTCGCCGGGCTGAAAACGGCGGTGCGGTTCACCGCCGAGCGGGCGGCACCCCTGTCGCCGCGCGACGTCGCCGACCTCTGCGCGTCGTTCCAGGCGACGGTGGCGACGATCCTCCGCCGCCGCGCCGAGCGGGCGATCGACGGCTTCCGCGGCCGCTGGCCGGAGGTGCCGCCGGTGCTGGTGGTGGCCGGCGGCGTGGCAGCGAACGTGGCGATCCGCACGGCGCTCGCATCGGCGGCGGAGACCACGGGCGCCCGGCTCGTCGCAGCGCCCTTGTCGCTCTGCGGCGACAACGCCGCGATGGTCGCCTGGGTGGGCTGCGAGCGGCTGGCGCTCGGCCTCACCGACCCTCTCGACGCCCCGGTCCGGCCGCGCTGGCCGCTCGACGCGACGGCGGTGCCGATGCACGGCGGCGGCCGGCTCGGAGCCCGGTCATGACGGCACAAACACCACGGACGAGCGACACGCCGGCAGACGCCGCCGCTTCCGCCTCCGCGGCGCGGGTCGGGACGCTCGAGCGCGTTGCGGTGGTCGGCGGCGGCGCCTGGGGAACGGCGCTGGCGCTCGCCGCCGCCCGCGCCGGCCGGGACGTCGTGCTCGTCGTCCGCGACCCGGCGGTCGCCAAGGCTGTGAACGAGCGCCACGAGAACCCCGCCCGGCTGCCGGGCCTGACGCTCGACCCGCCGATCCGCGCCACCACGGACCTGTCCGAGGTCGCCGACGCCGACATCGTCATCCTCGCCGTGCCGGCGCAGTCGACGCGGGCGGCAGCAAGCGGGCTCGCGGCGCACCTGCGGCCGGGCACGCCGCTCGTCGTCGCCGCCAAGGGGATCGAGCGGGGCAGCGGCCTGCTGCTCGCCGCCGTGGCGGCCGAGGCGGCGCCGGGCGCGGTCCCCGCGGTGCTTTCGGGACCGAGCTTCGCCGCTGACGTGGCGCGCGGTCTGCCGACGGCCGTCACCATCGCCACCGCCGACGGGGCGCTCGCCGACGCGCTGGCGGCGGCGCTGGCGAGCCCCGCCTTCCGCCCCTACGCCTCCACCGACGTCGTCGGCGTCGAGGTCGGCGGGGCTTTGAAGAACGTGCTCGCCATCGCCTGCGGCATCGTCGTCGGCCGCGGCCTCGGGGCAAGCGCCCAGGCGGCGCTGACGGCGCGCGCCTTCGCCGAGCTCGGACGTCTCGCCGCAGCGCTGGGCGGCCGGCCGGAGACCGTCACCGGCCTCTCCGGCCTCGGCGACCTGGTGCTGACGGCGTCGAGCCGGCAGTCGCGCAACTTCTCCTTCGGCATCGCGCTCGGCGAGGGCCGCGCGCCGTCGGCGACCGGCCCCCTGGTCGAGGGGGCCTTGACGGCGCCGGTGGCGGCGGCGCTCGCCGCCCGGCTCCGCGTCGACGTGCCGATTACTGCGGCGGTGGCGGCGGTCATCGACGGCACCCTGTCGATCGACGCGGCGATCGAGGGGCTGCTGGCGCGGCCGCTGAAGCGGGAGTGACGGCGACCGCCTACATCGCGTTGCGCCACCGCAGCTCGGCGAGGAGGCCGGCCGAGGTCGCGGCGGGCAGCGGCGAGACCTTCAGGCCGGCCGAGGCAAGCAGGCGGCCGAGCCAGTGGTTGCAGGTGTTGACGAGGCTGTAGCGGCCGGTGGCGCGATAGAACAGGCTCGGGCCGTACAGGCCGGGACCGAGCACCACCGGCTGCGCGGTCTCGTCCAGCGCGAACGTCGCGGCGACGCCGTCGAGCAGGTTACGGAAACCCTGCCGCGATAGCCGCAGCGTCTGCACGTCCGACCCGGGAAAGCTGGTCGCCGGATCCCGCTCCAGTCCGACGACATGCAGCACGGAGCCGTCGTGCGCGCCGGTGAGCGCCCCGAAGGCCATCGCGACTGTGACGTCGGAAAGTGCCGGAGCGAAGCGGTAGAACTCGCCGTCTCCCCAGCCGAGCTCGACCCACCGGTAGGCCGACAGCCGCGCGTGCAGGGCGATCAGCGCCGGGTCCCCGAGTTCGAGCGCTGCGGCGCCGAGATCGTCCATGCCGACGATCAGGCCGGCATGGTAGCCGTGGTCGACGACGAAGACGGGGACGGTATCGGCCCCGCCGGTCGGCGGGTAGAGCCGCGCGTCGCCGTGGCCGGCCGTGACGACCGCTAGGCCGACGACGAGCGCCACGAGCGCACCGGCGCCGTACACCATGGCCTTCAGGATTCGACGCATGCCGGCCGCTTCACCACCCCGGCACCCACCAAGCCGATGCGATTCCGCCGGCTTTGTGACGGTCGGCGAACCGCGTGCATTCGCGGCGCGAACCGGCTAACCACAAGGCCGGGGCGCCGGGAGCGCCTTTGGATCAACGGAGACTTTCGATGCTGCTCGTCGCCGTCTGCATGGACAAGCCGGGGATGCTCGACACCCGCGTTTCGACCCGGCCGGTTCATCTCGCCTGGATGGAGGGGACGGACGGCGCGGTGAAGCTCGCCGGCCCGCTGCTCGACCCGGCCGGCGAGACGCCGATCGGCTCGATGCTGATCGTCGAGGCGGCCGACGTGGCGGCAGCGAAGGCGCTGCTGGCGAACGATCCCTATGCCAAGGCCGGCCTGTTCGCGACGACCGACGTGAAGCCGTGGCGCCTCGGCGTCGGCAAGCTCGGCTGAGCGACGACGGGGGCGGGCGTGGCGCACTGGCTTTATAAGTCCGAGCCGTCGGTCTGGTCGTGGGACGACCAGGTGAAGGCCGGCGCGAAGGGGACGCACTGGGACGGCGTGCGCAACCACGCCGCCAAGCTCAACCTGCTGGCTATGAAGAAGGGTGACCGCGGCTTCTTCTACCACTCCAACGAGGGCAAGGAGATCGTCGGCATCGTCGAGGTGATCAAGGCCGCCCATCCCGATCCGAAGGACGAGAAGGGCGTGTTCGTGATGGTCGACCTCAAGGCGGTGAAGCCCTTGAAGACGCCGGTCAGCCTCGAGACGATCAAGGCCGATGCGCGGCTGAAGGAGATGGCGCTCGTCAAGTTCTCGCGCCTGTCGGTGCAGCCGGTGACCGACGACGAGTGGGCGCTTCTCTGCGCGCTCGGCGGCCTGAAGGCGTGAGCGCCGCGGCGCCGATCGACCGCGCCGCCTTCGTCCGCGACAACACCCGCGTGCTGCCGCCGCCGCACGTGCCGGAGCTCTCGCTCCACCTCGCCGACGAGGCGACGGCGCTCTGGGAGAAGACCGAGGAGGACCTCGGCGAGATGGGCCTGCCGCCACCCTACTGGGCCTTCGCCTGGGCGGGCGGACAGGCGCTCGCCCGCTACGTGCTCGACAATCCCGCGGTGGTCGCCGGCAAGTCGGTCATCGACTTCGCCGCCGGCTCCGGCGTCGTCGGCATCGCCGCGATGCGGGCCGGCGCGCGTGCCGTGGTGTCGACCGAGATCGACGGCTTCGCGCTTTCGGCGATCGCCGCCAACGCCGCGCTGAACGACGTCGTGGTCGAGGCGCGCGGCGAGGACTCGACGGTGCAGGCGGCCGGCCGCTTCGACGTCGTGCTGTGCGGCGACGTGTTCTACGAGAAGCCGATGGCGGCGAAGGTGCTCGCCTGGCTCGACCGCGAGATCGCCGCCGGCGCGACGGTGCTGGTCGGCGATCCCGGCCGCTCCTACCTGCCGAAGGATCGGCTGGAATCGGTCGCCGAATACCGCGTGCCGGTGACGCGGGCGCTCGAGGATTCCGAGATCAAGCTGACGCGGGTGTGGCGGTTCCGGGAGTGAAGGGGTGTGACGGGCAATAACCCCGAAGGCGTCATCCCGGACGCGAAGCAACGCGGAGCGATCAGGGACCCAGCGCAAGAGTCCGCGCGGAGCGCGCGGCTTTTGCGTCGCGCTTTGCGCGACAACTATTGCGCTGGGTCCCTGTGTGTCGAAGGTGTGCCAGGATGGAAGCGGGCGGGAGATCGCTGGGTCCCTGGTGGAGAACACCGTGAGCCGGCCCGATCCCCGCCCGCCCGACCAAACCCAACCTGAACA